>Ga0207756_100011_pt1 | contig 500648 bp, 525 predicted proteins | sample A23M1SouthBayCA_FD_187748 | JGI IMG/M metagenome (GOLD analysis project Ga0207756, IMG submission 187748) | Aerobic enrichment media microbial communities from Eden Landing Ponds, California, USA - A23 M1 (3) (SPAdes) | ecosystem: Environmental > Aquatic > Marine > Unclassified | place...
GCTGGTTGCCGGTACACCACACCGGAATCTCTTCGACGTGCGCCCAATACTGAATCCAGCCGATAGGCACCGCTCGCTCGTCGTGATGGGGGTTGACCGACACGGTATCGTCGCGGTCGAAGCACAGCACGACCCCATTCGTCGTATCTACAGCGTTGCTCACTGGCGGGCCACCTCTATGTCATATTATCGGTAAGAAGTATCAAAAGGGTTCGGACTGTCCCAACTACGCCGACGAGTGTGAGGGTATCGAAGCATATCCGAATGGATTCTGATGGGAACTGGTGGGTCGCTCTTGATACCCCTATCAGATTTGCTGAAGCGCTAATATCCCTATCAAGAGCGTTCCTGTGGCCGTTTTTGAGGATGAACCAGACTGGCCTTTATTAGTGTTCCCAACGATTGCTGTAGTATGGCAGAATCACAATATGCCAGTATTCCAGTTCGCCCTGAAACGCGCGACATGGTTCGCGCCCTGAAACGAGGGGGACAGGACTACGACTCGCTCATTCGACAGATGTGCGACCAGTACGACCCTGACGAGACTGCCCACTGAACGGTGGTTCTCGTGAGGACGAATAGGGCCGGAGAGTTCCCACACCTGACCGGCCCGACAGCCCCATTACACTACGAAAACCGACAATGACTGATACGAACCCGACCGACGTAACGTCTTCGGCGCAGAGTGTCTCTGCCGTTGAAGTAGCGCAGGCTATTGAAGCAGAACCCGACGAGTGGATTCGAGAGAACAACCAAGTGATTGCTACCAACCCGGTAGGGGACGCGACCGCAGAGGAAATTCGCCGGGCTTTCGAGAACGACAATTTCCCTGACGGTACGCCGCTTTCTAACGCTACAGGGCTGGTCAGCAACCAGACCGTGAAAGACGCGTTCAGTGACTACCTCGCAAATCCGAACGATTGGCAGGTACGCGACAGACAGAACATTGACCCTTGGGCCACCATCTATGGCGCTTATGCGGACCCCGATAGAAGCGCGAAAACGGCTCGACAGAAGGCCGTAGACCAACTCAAAGACGACCTTCACATCGAATCGCTCGAACGTGCTGGCGAGATGGTCCGCTACAACGACGAGACGGGAATCTACGAGGACGACGCCGAACGAATCGTGAGGGAACGATTGGAAGCGAAGTTACGTGAACACAACACACCGAGCGAGGCCAAGCACATCCTGCACAAACTCGACAGTCAGCCCTCGATAAAAGAAGACGAGTTCAGCCCTGAAGGCAAGGTCTGCGTAACGAACGGCGTGTTGGACGTTTCCGACCCATCCAATCCCGAATTGGACCCCCATAGCCCCGAATACCGATTCCGTGAACGCCTCTCCGTCGAATATGACCCCGAGGCTGGCTGTCCACGATTCAGGCGGTTCATCTCTAACCGAGTGGCCGAGAGCGACGTGGACAAACTTCAGGAATTTGTCGGTTACACGGTGTTTCATCCGTGGGAAATGCCCTATCACAAGGCGCTGATGGTCGTCGGGCCGACCGCGACCGGGAAGAGTACCTTCCTCAATGTACTGACCGCGCTTCTCGGGCAAGAGAACGTGTCTCACCTCTCGATTCAGCAGTTAACGAACGACGAGTACGCCCTCGCTCAAGCACACGGAACCTTCGCTAACATCAGCAACGACTTGGACGCGAGCGTAGTCGAAAACGTTGGGCAGTTCAAGCATATCGCCGCTGGCGAACCGGTCGAAGCGAATCAGAAGTACAAGGAGTACCGTACCGTCCGAATGACGCAGAAACAGATTTACGCAACCAACCGAGTTCCCGAAGTTAAGCACGAAGACGACGCCTTCTATCGGCGGTGGCTTCACGTTCAATTCCCCGAGACGATTCCGCGTGACGAGCGAGAGGAAGGAATCGAGGACGAACTCAAAACCGAGTTGCCGGGAATCCTGAATTGGGCGCTCGAAGGTTTCGCTCGCCTCATGGAAAACGGGGGTTTCACTGACGAACTCGCGCTTGACGAAAAGCGGAACCTGTGGAAAGAGTACGGCAACTCAATCGACCGCTTTGTGGACGACCGCGCTGAATTGGTCCCGGACACTGAACTGCCGAAGGACAAAATCTACTCTGCCTACACGGCCTTCTGTGCCAAAACAGGACGACAAGCGAAGCCGAAAAATTCGTTCAGTGACTACCTGACGCGGGAATACAACGTAGAAACGGCCCGTCCGACGTTGGGTGGTGAGCGAGTACATTGCTTCCGGGGTCTAAACCTATCGGACGCCGACGAGGACGAAATTCCACAGCAGGACTCGGCGGACTGGCCCGACGAACTCACCACGTCTGAATAGGTGGCTTCGTCCGGGGTGTCCAAGGTGCTTCTCGAAAGTTAAGAGAATGAGAGGGAAAGAGACAGCATAGAAAGAGAAGTTTCGCCGTTGACCTTGGACAGCCCGGACGAGTCTGTACGTCGCTCCGTAGTTCATTTCGAGGGTTGGAATGAACTGAAGTCCGGACCCCTTCGGGGGGTTTGGCACTCTCTGCGGTTATTCCCCATTTCGGAATGACCCCCGAAACAGGAGATTTCCACCCCTCTACGGCCCGCTAAAGGCGTTTTAGATAGGGCGAGAAGGTCGTAGCACCCCTCTACGGGCCACACGGGCTGTCTCTGGTGGGGCCACCAGTCCATTCCCGTAGCCACCCACAACGGCGTCGTCGCCACAGCCTGCCATGAGCGCTCTACAGAGGGGAGACGATGGGGTACCCGAGGGCAGGGGGGTCTGGTAGGGGGTGAGAGAGACGGGGGGACTACCGGGGAGTCCGGGGGTGGTCCCCGGTGGGGTGACGGGGGTCGGCCCCGGTCGGGCCGGGGAAGCCGGGGCCGGGCTGGTGGGGATGGGCAGGCCGTCGGCGTCAGTCGAGATGGGGGACCCCCGGTGGGGTGAAAATCGCGCAGTTGGTCAGACACTCTCTCTGACAGTCCGATTTAGGGGAAGTTCACCGTCCATTCGTGCCGTCCTGCTGGCCGCGCAGTCGTCGTGAGCGTCGTCCTCGTCGGCGTGGGCCATGCTTCGGCCTCCGACTTCGAGTGCGAGAGCGATGGACTGCGAACCGAGAATCGGGTGGTAGCGCTTATCGGAAGGGGGCAGTCAGCGGTTAGAAGCAGGGGTGGCGTTTAAGTACTTTTTCAGACTTGACTTCGAGGCTCTGTATCTCCCGGTTTCACTTTCACCTCGGCAGTCGAACACTTATTTGCCAGTAAATCGTCAGATATGAGCATGGTCGCAGGACTCCTTCAGTACGTGTCGAACCACCTCGACACCATTATGACCGGGCTGACTATGGCCGTGGTCGGAATCGGTGTCTACGAAGCGCGAGACGGATTCTTCTTGTTCAACGGCCAGTTCCGAGGCAAGTACGGTGCGTTGGTGATATTCTTGGGGACGCTCTTCGGTGCGTCTCTCATTACGCCTCTGGTCAGTGATTGGTGGGCGCGGTCGCTCCCGTACATCCCACCCGGCCAACTTCTCGGTGCGATACTCGTCCTCGGTATGCTCGGCGTCAACAAAGCGGCGGAGTGGAACTTCTTCGATATAAAATCGCTTCCCGTCTACGGGGTCGGCGTCGTCCTGATAGCGAATCCCGAAATTCTACACACTGTAGCGTAGCATTAGAAGCAACTACAGGTGTTTGCTCAGGTTTTTCCGGAGTTCAGTCCGCCTCTCTCGGTCCGGGTCCTTTGCTTCTTGCCTCCCTTTGACTCGCTCGGATTCTGTGTTTTGAGCAAAGCAGTCTACGCCAACTACATCACCAGCGAGATACCCTTCGTGAACTTCGGGCCGTACTCTGACTTTGACTGAGGGATTGTCCGTGACGGGCTGGTATTCCGCTGGCACATCCCTGATAGCAATATCAAGTGGACAATCATTCGCAGGGTGTTCGGACAAGATGGGTCCGTCTTCGCTTACCCTGAGTTCACTCTGTCGTATGCAATCGGACTCACCAACCCAACCGAGTTGAAACATCTTCCTCGTGAGTTTTCTTTGTAGTTCGGGACTCTCCGTAACGCGTTCAGCGAGGCTGGCCATAGCGACACATACCCGCGCTATCAATTAACGATTTCCACGGCTCCTTGTCTTGCTCAGACCTACCCCTCACCCAATCCTATCGAGGCGACCGTACCCTACGTCTTCCTCAATCATTCCGTAACGAGTGAGGTACTTCCGAATCGTCGTCGGGGAACAGTCGAATCCGTCGCGGGCCGCTATCTCGTCCGCTGACAGGCCTTCCTCGGCGTATAGACGCCGTAGGGTGTCCTCGTGACGCCACGGTCGGAGTATGCCCAAGCGCTCGGCGTGAACCGTCACGCGACTCTTTGAGACACCGAGTTCGTAGGCGATAGTTCGAGAGGACAGCCCGCGTTCGTAATAGGCCCAACGCAGAAACTCACGGTCGCGCCAAGGCTTTGTTTCGGGGACGCGCTCTTCAGGGAGACGAAAGGTCATTACCAGAAATACACAGGCTCCGTAAGTGTATCCAACGGGTATCGGCGTCCTCAAACCCTACTCGTCTTCGTTCTTCTCTTCGGCAATATCTTCGAGGGCCTGCTGAATCCCCTCTTTCGTCTTGTCATAGGAGCCTTTCGCCGTCTCAATGCTGACTTCCTTATCCTTCAGTTTGTCATAGAGCCAAGCGGCGGCGATTCCGGTACCTACGTCCCGACCGAAATCAACGAGAACCATGACCGTGGACGGGGAGATAGCGTCTTTCTTGATATACGTCCCGTTGTTCCGTAACGTGACTTCGCCGCCCGGATTCACACTGTCTAAATCCTCGAAAATCTCGTCTTCAAGAGTTCGGTCTTTTGTGTGAATGAGCAAGTCCCCTCGGTCGAAAACAGGATGGTCAGCCATTTTACCACCCCTTGATTGGCTCACTCGAATCAAGATACCATCGTTCCCCGGACACTTCCATCACCTCATTTTCCTCGAAGTCGGCCAATATGGTTTCTATCTCGTCGCGCTCTCCGGTATCCATTTTGTCGGTGAAGGGCGCTCCCTCGATGTTAGCCAGCAGACCATGTAGGTTTTCGATTGTAATGCCTTGTTGCTCGTCAGACTGTGCGTAGCCGACATGGCTTGGGTGACACATCGAAACACCGTAGAGAACCCACGTCTTCTTGCTGTCCTTGTAGAGTTCACTCGATTTTCCGGTCCGAGCCAACCGAAGAATCTCATTGAACGCCTCTTCTCCCACGTCCTCTTCGTCTACTGTTATTTTCATGTTGCCTGTCTTCGAGGGGCGATAGTAAAATCATGTTGCCACCAATAACCTCTCTGCTGAACCAACGAGACTGATATTCGTGCTGTAGGACAGGAACAGGCCCAAATCGCGTGAACGCCATACTCGAAACAACACATGGACTGCCCCATCTGCGGAACGGACATAGGCGAATCATCGTATCCGAATCAGGTCTGCGACGACTGTGACGAGCGAGCGCTGAATGAAGACGGCAAGGAACCGTGGCATGGCTGGCCGCCCGGCGAAGAGCCGGAATCAGAGGACGGGACGATACAGATGGCTCCCGACCGCGGCGAGAATCCTGTGTTCATCGACGGTCGGAAGGCATGGCGACGGTATCGGTTCGGGGGTTGGGTGACGATGTTAGACGAGCATGACTGCGATTCGCTCGAAGAGTTCTACGAAACGCATAAGATGATATGAGATAGTGTGGTGATTTCAACCAACGAGATGGTGAGAGAAACCTGCTAAACCGGTACTTTAATTGAGACTCGTTGGACTTTCCGTATCGTATGTCGTTCAAATTTGAACGCCCGCCGTGGATGGTTGATGAACCGACTACTGGTGATGGTGAAATCATCGCTGAGGCAGGTATTCACGAAGATACTGGCAAGGAATACTGGAAGGCTTTCCAGCGAATCAAGACGGACGACGGTGAATATCGAGTAAGAACTGCTGTTTACAACCGAAGTGGGGACGGCGCACACTATGGGCAAGAAGGGGATTTCAACCTCCCTGCGAAGTATATGGGGAGTCTGATTGAGGAAGCACGGAAAAAGAATATCTTCTCGCCGTAGACTGTCACTCCGGCGCTACAACGTCCCCACACGCTGGACACTCGGCCATACGCCCTCGGTGCCGTCGGCCTTTTCGTACTCGACAAGGAGCCACGCAGTGGGGATACGCTCGCCGCAGTCCGGGCAACGGCCAAGAGACGATTCGTCCGTACTCATGGAAAGGGGGCGGAAGGAGCGTGTGACCGGTTCCTTCCAAGCGAAATTCAGTTGCCCTCAAACGTAAGCCTTTGGCGGATTCATGGGTCGAACACACCGGATTTCCACTGAACTCGGTCGTCCACCACGATTAACTCGCTTCCCTCGGTAGCATTTGGTATGAGCGTTCGCACAGTCATTACTCGGCTACTGCCCGGTGGTGGGCCGAACGTCGTAGTCGAGTGTCGAAACTGTGGAACAACGGTCAAGCCGGGAACCGAGGAATGTCCGGACTGCGAGGCGAGTGAGTTCTGTCGGTACGAGATACCGGAGTAGGTTGGCGGGCTACTCCGAACCTTCGATAAGACGCTTCTGCGCCCGGATTAGGTTCCGCTTCTGTTCGTCCAACTCTTCGTCGTCTTTCATGTCCTCTTCGACCAGAGCCACGGCGTCGTCTTCGCTCTCGGGGATTCGGACAGGCGGAGATTTGTCGTCGCTCATGCCTATCTGTTGGTAGCACGCCGACAATTATCCTTCGGCGTCGGAGAAGTTGGTCGCCACTATCTCGGAATCCGAAGGTCGTCACGGTGGACGCAGGTCGTGCCAGCGGAAATCCTCTACACCGCCATCTTCGAGTTCCACACGAAAGAGAAGCGAATCGCGCTCGTCGCCAGTAGCCCGACCAGCGTCGTCTTCAAGGACAGTAACGACCGTCCCACGAACTCCGTGGTAGCGCTCGTGGTCGGGGTCAGTCTCGTCGGGAATGTCCACACGAACGCGGTCGCCCTCGGAGAAGCGTTGCATACTGTAGAAGAGTGACGGGGGCGAGTTAGTCCTGTCTTCTCTCCGCCCACTCGCACCCGCAGGACTCGCAGGTGTAGTGTTCCTTCACGAGCGTCGGCTCGGTCTTCTCAAACATCCACACGTCGCTGTCGTCGGCGCAGTTCGGGCAGGTCGTGTCTACGCGGCGAGCGAGAGGCATGAGTCTGCTACACCCCTTCGAGGTAGCCACGACGCTGTTCGACTTTCACCTCTTCGTCCCGCCGGTCGTAGTGGGCGTCGAGTACGCCTTGGCTGACGTTCATGCGGTCGGATACAACCTGTTCCGGCACGTCTTCGGTTAGGTGGTGGGTTATGCTCCCTCTCCGAATTGCGTGGGGCGACACCGACGAAGGACATTTGCTCGCTCTCCCTCGCTCAGTAATTGCCTCGCACTCGTCTTTCTCTTTCCCATGTGGACAGTTCCCTTGATACTGACAGGGACGCGTCCACCGATAGACCGTTTGCCGGAGCGTGTTGTTCGTGGGCCGTCCGTGCTTGGTCGTCAGCAGTGGTTCACGCTCATAGTCGTCAGTAACACCTTTGCGGTGAACGTCGATATAGTCTTCAATTACGGTACAGACAGCGGTCGTGAGAGCCACGTACCGTTCACCGTTCCCTTTGTTCTTTAACGGGGTATCGGTATCAGGCCGGTGACGAACGGACAGGTACTCGTCCTCCGGGTGGAAGTCCGACAGGTCGAGCGAACGAATCGAGCCGACACGCATACCCGTCCGCCACAGTAGGAGAACGACGGTGTGTGAGAACGAAGCGTACTCGAACCGTTCGAGGTAGTCGAGCAACGCCTCGGCTTCCTTGGAATCGAGTTTCACGTCGCGCTGGCCGGTACCGTCCCCGAGCGTCGGAGAGATGATTTTCGAGTGAAGGTCAGTCTCAACGGCGTCCACCGTCTCGCAGAACCGCATGAATACCCGAAGGGTATCCATCTGCGATTTGAGACTGACTTTGTTCAGGTCGCCGTCTTCCTTCCGCCACAATTTGTAGCGGTGAAGGTCGCGGCCAGTGAGATTGTTCACGTTCTCTACGTCTCCTTTGCCGTCGCACCATCGGACGAAATGGTTCAGACGGTACTCGTGGGCCTGTAGGGTACTCTCGGTCACATCGGTACTCCGTTCCCGTAGGTACAGGTCGAGCGCTTCTTTTGGCGTCGTCGGCGTCAGGTTTCGGTTTGGCTTGGGCATTGATTGCTCCGAAGCCCATGAACGCCCGAGAGAGCGCCTGAGGGTGGCCGTAACCGCGATTCGAATTCGCGCCGGCCCACTACGTATATGGGCTTTTTCCCGCATTCCTAGACAGTTAGCGGCCGGTTTCGGGGGTGGTCCCCGTGGCTGTTGACGAGCGTCAGGAGTCCGAATATCCACCCATCTGCAACTACTGCGGCGGGTACATCGAAGAGCCGTATCAGCGGTGCCCCGCGCTCGACGAGGGGGTGTGCCGGCCATGAGCATCGAGACCGACACCGGCGGCCCACCAGCCGCCCTCGATCGGCCCGCCGGCAGTGCCGCGCGGCCTTCCATGATCAGCCGGTCGAATGAATCGGACATGGCAAGCGAGGACGACTCCGATCAGCTCAAAACGTTCACCGGCGATGGGGAGCTACGGAAGAGTCGCGGGGATCCAATCCGAGACCCAACCTTCCGGAAAGTCGACGCCGATTCGATAGCTACAGAGGGCCGGTGTTTCGATTCGTGGAACTGGTCGGTTCGTCAGGCAGCTACTGGGATGGACGAAGCGATGGCACTCGCAATGATTCCATCTGCGATCAACAGGAAGATTGCAAATCCGCCGTTGAACTCGTGGGTATCAGTGGTGATTGATGCATGAACGTACGCAGCCAGACTTACGACCATAACGCAGGAAGAAAATGTAGGCCAATAAGTATAGCGGAACCGAGCGGTTCACAGAATACAGGACCCGATACAAATGGGGGAGGTAGTTACCAGTCCATTCGGATTCGCGCCCGCCCACTACGTATATCGGCTTTTCCCGGATTCATAGACACGTAGCGGCCGGTTTCGGGGGAGAGTAACGTGGCTGTTGAGCTGTCCGAAGCCAAAAATCCGCTTGCTGATTGCCCAAGTGAGTGACTAAGCAGCCGAGACGAGTTAGTGGTCGTGTTCGGGCTCGCGATACTCTTCGACGTCGATCACGTGCTTCGTCTCTGGGTGCGTGAGGTCACTGTCGCCGGAGACCACTGGCGCATCCAGTTCCCTGCCGACGGCGGCGATCAGCGCATCAAGGCCGTCCAAATACGGCCCACTCGATCCGACCTCGTCCGCGATCTCCCCCGCTGTCACGGCCGTCCGCTCGTCGACGGCGTACGTCTCACCCCACGAGAGGGCTCCACGAGCACCGTCGACGTCGCCACTCGGCAGGTTCCCCTCGCCGACGAGTGCCTCAGCGTAGGCCGGAACGGGCATCACCCAGCGTTCGTTCTCGCCCCCATGTGCCTCATAGAACGCTTTGGTCGCTTCGACGCCGTCCAGATAGTCGATCAGAAAAGTCGCGTCGAGGACCTTCATGCCGTGTCCGCACCTCGCTCTCGCAGTCGCTGCTTTCGCTTCTCTTTTGACTTGCGGCGGGCCTCACGGACGCGGTCGGCTTCCTCGTCGGACCATCGACCGAACCCGTCGTAGAAGTCACCGAGCTTCTCCTCGTCGAGGACGCGCTCGAGCACATCGTTGTAGCTCTCGTTCTCCCGCCGGAGGCGGTCGAGTTCTCGCTTCACCCGATCGCTCACTCGTATCTGCTCGTCAGCGGTGGCCATTGTTACGTCAACGTTGGCGTTGACAAGGTTTAGTTGTTGGGCTCAAAACAGACACAACCGACATGTTCAGGCCCCAGCGTGCGTCTTCCGCAAGCGATCGCAGGCCCCGACAACACAGGGATGTTGCTGACCTGATTCGCTCAGACCCGACTCTCCAGCAGGTCCTTGATCGCGAAGTAGGCGGGCTTGGGATCGAAGTCCTCGTCGAACAGCAGCGGGTCGTCGGTGATCGTCTGGTCGTAGTTTCGCAGCCAGGAGGCCGTGTCGTGGACCCCCCAGGTGACCAGCGTGTCACAGCCGTTGTCGAGACACGCCTCGAGGATGTCGCGGTAGTACTGGGCCTGGTGTTCGAGGTGGTCCTCGGGCACGTTCTCGCGGTCGTAGGCGACGTCCATCTCGGTGACGTGAACGTCCAGGCCGAGATCCTTGAACCGGCGGATGTTCTCGCCGAGGGCTTCGGGTTCGACGTAGTCCTGAGCCCGGAAGGCGTGCATCTGGAGGCCGACGCCGTCGATGGGGACCCCGCGGTCGAGGAGCCGTTCGAGGAGTGCATAGACCCCGTCGCCTTTCTCGTTGATCTCGTCGATGCCGTAGTCGTTGTAGAAGAGGTCAGCGTCGGGGGCGACTTCGTTGGCCCACTCGAAAGCCAGGTCGATGTACTCCTCGCCCATCGCGTCGTACCACGCCGTCTCGCGCATGGTGCCGTCGTCGGCGACGGCCTCGTTGACGACGTCCCAGACGTCGACTTTCCCGCGATAGCGACCCGCGACGGTGTGGATGTGGTCTCTGAGGAACGTCCGGAGTTGGTCGTCGGTGTACTCCCAGGGGTAGAACCACCCCGGCGTCTGGTTGTGCCAGACGAGCGCGTGGCCCCGAACCAGCAGGTCGTTTGCGACCCCGAGGTTCACGATGGCGTCGGCATCCTCGAAATCGTAGGTGTAGCGCTCAGGGCGCAACGGCCCCATCTTGAGTGCGTTGCCAGTGGTGACGGCGTTGAACTCCCGCGTGAGCGTCTGTGCGACCGCCGGATCGTCAGGGTACTTCCTGAACGCGTCTGCCGTGATGCTTGCACCGAGCGTGAGGTCGTTCTTGTCGGCCAGTTCGCGGAGTGTCTTGTCACTGGACATCTCTGAATACGTCGACCGGAGGGAAGAAAGTCGTTGGGGCTACCGGCTGTGCGAGGCGACGTCAATCGCGAGGCGTTCTGCATTCGGCCCGTTGTTTCGGCGAGAACGCACACAGCCGAGAAACGGTTATCCGTCTGACGGAAATAACGCAGGCATGAGACCGGAGAAAGGGCCACGGCGAGAGTTTCTGGCCAGTCTCGCCGCCGGGGCCATCGGACTCGCGGGCTGTACGGACCGGGAGACGGGTCCGGAGGACGGGAACACGTCGACGGACGGAGACACGACGACACAGGAAGATGCGGAGACAGCGGTCGCGACGTCAGACACGACAACCAGCGAAAACGGGGAGCCATCCGACACAGGCACCGGGACAACCGAGGAAAACACGCCGGCCGAAACCACGAACGTGTCCGAGACGCTCGATCGACGGGAAGCCAACGTCGTGGGGGTCGAGTTCCAGGCCGTCGACAGAGGGGTCAGATTTGACGTGCGCCTGCATCACGACGACGACGGCGAGGAGGGATACGCGAACTGGTGGCAGGTCGAGCGGCTGGACGGGACGCAACTGGGGCGGCGAGAACTACTCCACGCTCATGCGAACCAACCGTTCACGCGTTCGGAGACGATCGAGGTTCCCGACGACGTGAGCTGTGTCGTCGTCCGCGGCCACGACCAGACCCACGGCTACGGCGGGCTCGCGATGCTCGTCTCCCTGGATTCCGGGGAACGAAAATCGGTCGACCAAGGATCCGAACGGCAGTCATTCGACGTGGGGCAGTGTCCCTGAGTCCAGAAGCGCTCACGAGCGAAACCGGGGCCGCCTGTCGATGAATCAGTCCGGCTGACGGTCGAGGCGCTCCCGGACCGTCTCCTCGATGGAGTGTCGGACTTCCCAGCCGAGCGTCTCGTGGGCGGCCGACGTGTCGACGCCGAACTCCGAGACGAGCGTCTCGTCGCCGGCGCGGGGATTTTCGACGAGATCGACATCGGCGTCGAGGCCGTACTCGCCGGCAATCTCCTGAATCTGCTCGGCGACGGTCATGACGCTCGGATCCTCGTCGCTGGCGATCTCGTAGCGCTCGACGCCGGTCTCGCCAGCGGCGAGTTGTTCTTCGAGGCGTTCGGCGCTCCGGACGTACGCCCGGGCGACGTCCTTGACGTGGATGTAGTTGCGTGCCTGGGTGCCCGGCTCGTAGACGGTGAGCGTCTCGCCGTCGAAGAGTCGGCCCAGGAAGAAGTTGATGACCGTCCCCTTCGAGACGGTCTCCCCATCCACCTCGTGGCTGCCGTAGAGATTCGACTTCAGGAAGAGGTGGGCCGGGAACGCGCCGTCGGCGTAGGTCTGGATGGCCTGCTCGCCCAGGACTTTCGTCCGGCCGTACCAGTTCATGGGGTCGCGAGGCTGCTCGACGGTGATCGGGAACGATTGGGGGTCCCCCAGCACGGCCATGCTGAAGGGAAAGACGAGTGCCGCGCCGGTCTGGCGACAGAACCACGCGACGTTGTGCGTCCCGACGACGTTGGTCTCGTAGGCGAGGTCGGCGTTATCGCCGCAATCGTCGACGCCACTGACCGCCGCGAGGTGCATGACGATGTCGGAGCCGTCGAGAGCGTCTGCCAAGCGGTCGCGCTTCCGGACGTCGACGTGTTCGATGGTGACGTCGCCGACCTCACGGACTTTGCCCAGATAGAAGTTGTCGATCGCCGTGAGTTCCCACTCCGGGTGGGCGGCCTGCAGGCGGTCGAGGACGCGCGAGCCGATGAAGCCCGCCGCGCCGGTGACGGCGATCGAGAGCGGTTCGTCGGGGTCGAAGGAATCATTCTCAGTCATGCATCGATCTCCTGACGGTCGCGAAGGACGGTGGCAAGATCGCCAACGCCATCCCGGAGCGTCCATTCGGGCTTGAACCCGGTCTCTTCGAGGCGGTCGAAGTTGACGTGATACGAAGGGCCGGGATGTTCGTCTTCGAGATACGTCACGTCGACAGGTGCAACCTCCTCGCTGACGATGTCAGCGATCTCGCTGATCCGGTAATTGCCAGCCTCGCTGCCGACGTTGTAGATGTCCCGGGACCACGAGTCGGGGTTGCGTGCTGCGTGGGCGAACGCCCGCGCTGCGTCGCGGACGTGGATGAATGGCCGCCAGTTCGACCCGTCGCCGTAGACCGTCAGCGGCCGACCGGTCAACGCCCGGAAGACGAAGTGGTTGACCACCAGGTTGAACCGGACGCCGGGGGCGAACCCGTAGTTTGTGCTCATCCGGAGGGAAGTCGCGTTCGCGCCGTTCGCCCCAGCGAATTCGGCGACGATATTCTCGGCGGCGACTTTCGCCTCAGCGTAGGGATTCAGCGGATCGGGCTCGGTCGTCTCGTCGATGTCGGTCGTCGCCGCGCGGCCGTAGTTGTTACACGAGGAGGCAAAGACGAGGTTCCCGACATCGAGTTTCCGCGCCGCGGTGACGACGTTCTCGGTGCCTTCCAGATTGACCGCCATCGTCTCCGCGCGGCGGTCGTGGGTGCTGGCCGCGCCGGTGATCGCCGCGAGGTGGATCACGGTGTCGACCCCGCGCATGGCGCTCTCGACGTCGCCGTACTCCCTGACGTCGCCGCGTCGGAACTCCAGATCGCCGTCGACGCGCGCTTCGAGTAGATGGCGTGGCGACCCGCTGGCGAGCGAGTCGAGCACGACGATCCGGCCCACGTCGGGGGCGTCGGCGAGCAGGGGCAACAATGCGCTGCCGATGTAGCCCATCCCGCCCGTCACGAGGACATCCATGACAGTCGGTCAGTCCTCGTCGTCTGTCAGCACACCCGGGAGGAACCGATCCTCGTGGGCCGTGATCCGGTCGTCGTGTTCGACCAGGGTTCCCAGGATCGACCGGACGCCCTCCTCGAACGTCGTGTCCTGGCCGTCGATGAGGTCGGCGTAGCGGTCGTTCTCAATCTCCATCTTGTGGGTCTCGTCCTCGTCCCGTGGGTTCTCGAAGTGCTCGACCGCGACATCGAGGTCGTACTCGCCGGCGACGTCGGCGATGGTCTCGGCGACCTCGACGATGGAGATCGCACGCGTGACCTGGTTGTAGACGACGTGATCGTCCGGCCGGTCGTTGGGATCGATGAGGGCCAGTTGTGCCAGCCCCTCGACGGCGTCTTCCATCGCGATGAAGGGTTTGCGCTGCTCGCCCTTGCCGTAGACGGTCATCGGGTAGCCGGCGACGGCTTGGGCCGCGAAGCGGTGGGCGACGACGCCGAAGTAGTAGTCGAAGTCGAAGCGCGTCGCGAGTCGCGGATCGGCTTCGGTCTCATCGGTCCCCGTGCCGTAGGTGATCGCGGTCCGGACGTCCGAGATCGGGATGTCGAACTGCGAGTGCGCGAGGCGCATGTTCGCCGCGTCGTGGCTCTTGGTGAGGTGATACCAGCTGCCCGCCATCGCCGGAAAGGGGACTTCGTCTTCTTCGCCCTGGTTCTCCATCGTCGCGCCGCCCTCGGGGATCGGAAACTCGGGCGCGCCGTAGACGCCGGTCGTCGTCGTCTCGATGAAGTGGGTGTCCGTCAGGTCGTGTTCCTCCAGGCCCCACAGCAGATTGCGGGTGGCCTGCATGTTGTTGTGCTGGGTGTAGTTGGCACGCTCGCCGTTGATCTGCGAATAGGGTGCGGAGGGCTGGGCGGCCGTGTGGACGATGGTGTCCGGTTCGTGGACGGCCAGCAGTTCGTCGACGAAGGACTTCTCGACGAGGTCGCCCTCGACGAACGAGAGGTTGGTGATGCCGTGGACCTCCTCTGCGGCCTCGATGCGCTCGTCGATCGAGGTGATCGGGACGCCGCTGACGGAGCCGACCTCCTCGACCCACTCCCGTCGCGCGAAGTTGTCGACGAGGATGACGCGGTCGTCGGTTCGCGTCGCGATGCGGAGTGCGGTCGGCCAACCGATGTGTCCGTCGCCGCCGGTGACGATGATCGTCATGTGTTACTCATAAAGTGAGTAACTACTCGCATAAGTCTTTCTGTCGGGATAGAGGTCGGTGCTGTTCGGATAGGACTGGGGAAATTTGAGATAACGGTACGTGGCATCGAAACCACTGGCAGGACAGCATTATCGCAGTGATCGGTATCCAAGGTGTGAGCTTGTAGGAACGGACAGAGGAGGTCGCCAGGTTTGAAATGGCGTGTGAATACCCAGGGCAAATTATATACTGGGAGGTAGCGCTTTCGTCAGAAGGACCAAGCTTGTCGACGGGCTTCCGGACGGACTAGATAACAACGGAACTTGTAATTCCAAGTTGAGTATTAGGCTACTGCTGAAGCGAAATAGCCCTGACCCGTGGCTTTAGTGAGTCAGCATAAACGTGTTGGGTGAGACTGAGGTGGAGGCGAAGACTGCGGAGTTCCTCGCGGAGAAACCGGACCTCGGGGAGGAATAGAGAATCTGCTTGATGTGTACGCAGCCGAGGCGACCTAGACCCCACAGTGCCGTATCTTCCTGGATGATAACGAAATTGGAGGGGAGAGAAATCACCGGTTCAATCGCCAATGAACGGCCGTTTACGGTCGAAGGTGCGTCAAATGAAACCATAGATTCGTCGGCAAAATTGATAACGTTCGAATGTGGAACGAAGCAATTGACATTGTCGAAAGAACGCGATCCAGTCATGAACGAAATTGAGGAACTCACAGGATAGTGATACAGAGACGCGGGTTCAAATTGAGTGAAATGCCTTGAAAACCCTGGTGAGTCCGGACTCTTGGCTCTCAGGCCCTCTCCAGCCGGCGTTCGAGCGGTCCGAGCCCCCACAAGTTCGCGTCTCGTTCTCGCACGGTGACTTTATGAACGTGAAACGCGAGAGGTTCTGACAACGATGGACGTTAAAAGGCTGTAATCCCCGCAGCTGGATTCGGGACCCGGTTTCTCCCGGTCACCAAGGCCCAGCCCAAAGAGATGATGCCGGTTCTGGACAGGCCGACGATTCAGTACGTCGTGGAGGAGGCGGTGAACGCAGGCATTGACGACATTCTCCTTATTACAGGCCGCGGCAAACAATCGATCGAGCGCCACTTCGACAAATCCTACGAACTGGAACAAGAGCTTAAATCCGACGGGAAAGGCCGGCTTCGACCGCGTCGAAACATTCGACTGGAAACGGACAGCAGTAAAAACCGCGAGTGTGTACCGGGAACATTGCGATTAAGCGCGCCAAGTCTTTCTGGTGTCTTTCAATCTGACCACATCGTCGTGTCATAGCCGATTCGATCCGTAGTTTCCGCTGACCGAACTGGCAACCAATGCGAGCCCCTTGCGAACAGCAAGAGACCGACGAAGTTTGAGTAATTAGATTGATAGTCACTAGTCACTCTGTCGCCTTCAGATTGTGAACGACGTCGAGCCGATCGGTTATCTCCGCAGTCGGTTCGATCGCCTCGACGATCGCCTCCACAGACTTGTATGCCATCGGGGCCTCGTCGAGCGTCCCCTCACCAACTGACTCAGAGTACACCTCGGCCATCGCGGTCTCGAAGTCCTCGACTGAAAGCGTCTCGTGAGCCTCGCGACGCCCCATCCTCCGGCCGGCCCCATGGGGAGCGGTCTGGTGATACCGCGGGTTCCCTTTCCCACGCGCCAGCAGCGAACCCTCGGCCATGTTGAACGGGATGACGAGCCGCTGACCCTCCCGTGCTGGCGTCGCACCCTTCCGGATAGTCAGGTCGCGGAAGTCGATGTAGTTGTGGATCGACTGGAAGCGTTCGACGGGCTCGATATCCAGCGCCGCACAGACGGCGTCGCTCATCAGCTCCCGGTTCCAGCGGGCGTACTGCTGGGCGAACAGCATGTCGACGTAGTAGCCGTGGGCCTCCCGACCCTCCAGCCAGTCGAGATCCACGTTGCGATCTTCGAGAGCTTCCTGCGGCCGAGACAGCGCCCGGAAGACCTCGTCGACCTCCTCTCCGTCGAAATCCGCTCGAATCGCGTCCTTGCGCACGTGGGACTCGCCCTTTCCGCCGGTGACCCACGCGAAGAGGTCGTCGTCGCTGACGGTCTCGGGGTCGAACTTCAGGTACTCGGTGTATTCCGCTGGCAGCGCCTCTCGGATCGCGTCGGCCTCGCGGTACTGCGTCGCCTTTTCCTGCCAGTACTCGGCGACGGACTTCCCGAGATACCGCGACCCGCTGTGGATCACGAGCCAGTACTCGCCGGAATCCCGGGCTCTGGCGAACTCGACGAAGTGGTTCCCACCGCCGAGCGTGCCCGCACCGCGAATGACGTAGCCCATGCCCTGGCGCGAGCCAGCAAGCACACGCCGACACAGCGCCTTGAAGTAGTCGCCGTCGTAGCCCTCGAAGTCGAACTCGAGCGGGTCAATCGAGCGGCCAAAGCGCTCGCGATACGCGCTCTCAAAGCGATCGGACACGTCGTTCGCTCGCTCGAACGGGAATTCCTCAACGAGATGCGGCGCTTCGTCGTAGTCGTGGACGGCCCGCCCCATCGGCACGGCCTCGCGCACCCGCCGCTCGCGTTCCGGGTCCTCGAGTGGTAGGTCCGCGCCGAGGTTCGTCGCGACCATGCCACAGCCGACGTCGACGCCGACGATGTTGGGCACGACCCGGTCCGGCAAGGGCATAGTGAACCCGATCGGCGCGCCAGCCCCGACGTGGGCGTCGGGCATCATCCGGATCGACTCGGTGAACGCCGGGTGGTCGACGAGCGTCCGGACCTGTTCGAGACAGTTGTCCTCGATGAGCGACTCCTCGTCGACGAGAAACTCGGCAGTCGTGTGTTCGCCTGTGATTTTGATTGGCATGATAGCGTCGTAGTTACGGAGGTGGCATTCAGTGTCGCGTTTCGACAGTCAGCGAGAGCCACCGATCGATGTTGTATTCCCATCTGACCCGACTCCCGTATAAAAAGATCGGGGAGATTGGAATACGAACGAAAACAACCTGGACGGATTGGTGACTGGAGGAACACAACACTCCAGTACCCGCAAGCAAATCGTTCGAATATGCACGCGTCGCTCCGGATCGCCACGCCCGTGGACGGGCCTGCGATCCGGTCGATCTACGCGCCGTACGTCGAATCGACGGCGATCACCTTCGAGACCGAAGTCCCGACGACAGAGGAGATGACCGACCGGATCGAGCAGACCCACGAGGCGTTCCCCTGGATCGTCTGTGAGACCGAGAACGAAGGCGTCGTGGGCTACGCGACGGCGAGTTCGCTCCGGTCGAAGGCGGCTTACGCCTGGGCGGTCGAACTCACGGTCTACGTCGACGACGACATCCAGCAATCGGGCGTCGGCACCGCACTATACACATCGCTGCTGGAAATCCTGCGCGAACAGGGCTACGTCGACGCGTACGCCGCGGTGACGCTGCCGAACTCGGCGAGTGTGAGCCTCCACGAGAACTTCGAGTTCGAGCCGGTGGGAACCTTTCCCGCGGCCGGGCACAAGCAAGGCTCGTGGCACGATGTCCAGTGGTGGCACCGACAGTTGGGCGAACATCCAGCCGATCCAGAGCCGCCAACGCCGGTGGAGACGATGAAAGACTCGTCTGCACTCGAAACGGCGCTGCGATCGGGTGAGGCAGCGCTCGCGGACGAGTGATACAGTTCGACCGAGCCGCAGACGTTCTGCGATGGACCGACGAACGACCAACTACCCGGCGAGCGGATCTGACTCGGCCAGAGGCGTGACGTGTTCGTGTTAACCGGACTCATTCTAGGTGCTCCCAGAGCCGCGTCGGATCGGTCTCGTTGAGTTCGGCGTTGGTCTGCATGGTCCGGAGTTCCGCGATACAGCGCTCGGCGACTAGGGAATCGCGTCGCGACCCACAGTCAGCGAGCAAGCCGAATCACAACCCGTTCATTCCTGGAGCTCGAAGCGTGTCCATGGACGGCCGATCCGACGAACCGAGGGGATCCGCATGAACCGGCGGCGCGCCGACATCGCGGCGGGGATCCTGCTCGGCGCGATGCTCCTCCTCGGCGGCGGACTCACCTGGAACGCGACCCGGCGGCGGACCGCCGACGGGACGATGGGTTCGATGATGGACGCCTCGATGGGGTCGATGCACGGCCCGGACCCGCTGTGGTACGCCCTCGGAACGCTGGTGATCGCCGCCGTCCTGGGCGGACTCTATCTCCTCGTCCGGGCCGAATTCGGGGCGGGGCAAGCCGGGACACGATCCGGACAGACCGGGACTCGACCGGGGCAAGCCGAAACTCGGCCGGGACAGACCGGGACGCAACCGGACCAGTCCCAGGCGACGCCAGCGTCGGAAGACGCCGCCGGACAGACGGACGAGGAATCGACCACAGACGACTCAGCCGCCGAGAGCGCCGAAACCGACGCGACCGACGGGCAGGCGACCGCTCCCGAGGCGAATCCGACCGAGCGCGTGCTGGATCTCTTGCCCGAGGACGAACGCCAGGTCCTCGAACCCGTCCTCGAATCGCCGGGGATCACGCAGATCGAACTCCGGGACCGGTCGTCGTTCTCGAAGAGCAAAGTGAGCCAGACGGTGGGGGATCTCGAGGAGCGGGGCTTGCTCTATCGGGAACGCCAGGGGCGGACCTACCGGATCTATCCGAGCGAGGAACTCGGGGCGAACCGGGAGTCCTGATCCGATCTGCCGACGGATGCCGAATTCGCCCGCGATGAACGGTCGCTTCGAAGAGAAACGATTAGCGGCAGTTAGAAACGGTCTCGGACGATCTCGTGGTTGCGTTCACACCCAGAGAGATACCCATTCGACGCCCCTACGACTACCCGAGGCGAAATACGATGTCCGAAACGAACGCAGGAACCTGGCTGCTCGTCGGGATCGCGATCCTGGGTGTGCTGCTGGCAGTGCCCCTGATCAGCGCCCACGGAAACGGAATCGCACCCGAGGAGCCCAGCGAGAACTGGACGGAGCAGGAGAGACACGACGAACAGCCGGTCCGGATGCCCGCCCATGGCTTGACTCATTCAGACGGCAACGTGACCACGTGGATGGCCGCCCACATGGGGATCAACGCAAGCGAGTGGCCCGACGACGTCGGGATCCACCCGGACGCGCCGAACGACGGCGAGGCCACCGACCGTCACGACGAGCGCGGTGGCCACGGTGGGACGTACGGGGGAGGACATGGATGCTGACTGGGAAGCACGCTGACGGCGTCGGTCGGACGGTCGAAGCCGAGCCTGCGGGTTCGAACCCGGCGTCGCGGAGATTCCCGCAAGCCATCGTCGGGGTCGGCGTCCTCGCCGTGGGCCTGCTCGCGACGGTCGGCACCGCGAGCGCCCAGCACGGCGGTGGCATGACGGGCGGCGGCTACGGCGCGTTCGGGATCCCGGGGTTCGGCCTCGCGTTCTGGATACTGCTCGGCCTCGGAATCATCGGTCTCTTCGCTTACACGCGAGATGGTCGTCGATCCCGATCGGGCGGGACGTCGAGGGCCGACGAAGGGCGTGAACACAGCGATCGCGCCGTCGATACCCTCCGAGAACGGTACGCCCGGGGGGAGCTTACTGACGAGGAGTTCGAGACCCGCCGCGCGAAACTCGTCCGGCAGCGATCGCGGTGAGAGCACGAATCCGTCAGGTTACCCGCTCCGGGGCGCATTCGCGAGGCGGTCACGCATCGTCCCAGAGATCGCCGAATCGGGTTTCCACCCACGGCAATACGACCTCACGGATCACCGTCGTCAGGTCGGTCGGGAATTCCCGATCCTGTGCGTCCCCCGTGCTGGCGTCCGGCAGCGGGTGAAAGTGATCGCGACTGTTGTGATTCTGGTCGTGGCGATCGAACCGACACTGGCGCAACTCACCGATATGCGTCTCCAGATAGGAGACGTGAAAGTCGCCGTTTGTGTACGCACGGACCTCGAGACGGACCGCACCGATCGATTCCGGATACGCAGCGGTCTCGAACTCGATCACCAGACTCTCCTGTCTGTTCGGCGGGAACAGCGACACCCGGTTCACACTCGAGAGACGACCGAAAATCGACCGCAGATGGTCCAGCAGGGCTTCGTTGACCTGTCGCGGCCCGTCCCCCGACACGGTCAGGCTGGTTCCGAATGCGACGAGGAGTCGTTCGCCCGCCGCTGTCGGACCGCCTCGAGGCGCTCGATCCGGCGTCTGACGGTCCGCCACTCGCTGACGTCCAGCCAGACCTCCTCGACGGCGTCGTACTCGGCGTGTTCGAGTGCGTCGACGGCGTCCGGATCGCTCACGCCGTACGTCTCCCGGAACGTCGCGTCCCGGTCGGTGAGATCCGCGAGACGCTCCCGTAACTCCGCGGTCGAGAGCTCGGCGAGGCGGTCCCGTTTGCGCCACTCGAAGTACGACTCGTTGCGTCGATACGTCTCCGGTTGCTCGGAGACCGCCTCGAGGACGCCGATATCGGCGAGCCGCCGACAGTGCCGACGGGCTGTATCGGGCGTGCAATCGGCCCTGTCGGCGATGTCGGCGATCCGGGCCGGCTCGTGAAGCTGGAGTGCCACCCGGTAGACCCGCTCGTCCGTCGGCGCGTCCGCGAGTTCCCCCTCGAACGCCGCGGCCACGTCGAACGTCGGTGCCATGGCAAAGAATTGGCGCCGCTGACTAATATATTCTTTCCCGGAAGATAAATTTCGCCACCCAGCCTCTCAGCTTTCCCGGACCAGCGGTTCGTACCACTCGCGATTCGCCCGGTACCACTCGACGAACTTCGAGACGCCCTCACGGATCGATGTCGAGGGTTCGTAGCCCAGCAACGCCGCGGCCTTCGAGACGTCGGCGTGGGTGGCCTCGGCATCGGCGTCGTGGCGCTCGGCGTACTCGAGCTCGAGCTCCGGCGCGAGTTGATCGCGGATTTCTTCGGCGAGCGTCTTGATCTCGATCGTCCCGTTGCTACCGATGTTAACGGCTTCGCCGTCGGCGGCGTCGGTCGAAAGCAGTCGGACGTTCGCCTCGACAATATCCTCGATGTAGGTGAAATCGCGGATCTGGGAGCCGTCGCCGTAGACGACCGGGGCCTCGTCGTTGATAGCCCGGGAGACGAAGTTCGAAATCGCCATGTTAGGTCGCATCCGCGGGCCGTAGACGGTAAAGTAGCGCAGGGCGACCGCGGGGAGGTCGTAGCAGTTCGCGTACGCGCAGGTGTAGCGTTCCTGGGCGAGTTTCGAGGCCCCGTAGGGGCTAACAGGCATCGTCGGATCTTCCTCGTCGTAGGGCAGCGAGATGGGCTTGCCGTAGACCGACGACGAGGAGGCGACGACGACCCGCTCGATGCCGTGCTCGCGGGCGGCGTCGAGAACGTTCAGCGTCCCGTCGACGTTGACCGCGTCGTACTTGCGGGGGTTCTCGACACTCCGGCGGACGCCCGCCTGGGCGGCCTCGTGATAGACGTAATCAGCCTCGGCGACGAGTTCCGCGACCAGGTCCGCGTCGCGGACGTCACCCTCGACGAGTTCGTAGGAACCGTCGCCGTCAGCAGCCGTGTCCCGGCAGATTTCGACGGTGTGTTCCTTGATCTCCCTGGCGTAGAACGGATCGAAATTGTCCAGAACGACGACATCGTGACCGTCGGCGACGAACCGCTCGGCGAGGTGCCCGCCGATGAAGCCCGCGCCGCCGGTGACCAGAATTTGCATGGACAGCGATGTGACGGGGACGATCAAAAAGTCGTCGGAAGCGTCAGGTGGGCGTCGACTCCGGGGCGTCGGGTTCGGCGTCCTGCAACCGCTCCTCGGCGCGGTCGCGGTCTTCGGGATAGCCGACATCGATACGCCAGCCGTCGAGTCGGATGGCGTCGATCGTGCGGCCGCTCTGGAGGAGCAGGTCGATCGCGTCGCTGATCTCGTACTCGCCGCGGTCGGAGGGCTGGACGAGCTTCGCGGCGTGGAAAATGGCCGGCGAGAACGTATAGAAGCCGGTCATCACAAGGTTCGACGGCGGATCGTCGGGTTTCTCGATCACCTCGACGATCTCGCCGTAGTCGTTGGTATCACAGACGCCGTAGCGCGAGGCTTCGTCCCATGGAACCTCCTCGACGAGGAAGGCTGCGTCGGTGCGCTCCTCGCGCTGGCGCTTGACGACGTCTTCGAGGTTGGCCCGAAAGATATTATCCCCGAGCATCAGCATGAAGTCGTCCTCGATGTGCTCCTCGGCGGTCAACAGCGCGTGGGCCAGCCCATTCTGTTCACGCTGGTGGGTGTAGGTGATCGGCACCCCATCGAACTCGTCGTCGTAGTGGTCGATGACGTCCTGCTTGCGATAGCCGACGACGACGATGAGTTCGTCCACGCCGAGGTCGATCAGTTGTTCGAAACTATGCGTCAGGAGGGGCTTGCCGTCGACCTCGACCATCACCTTCGGCTTGTCCTCGGTCAGGGGTCGGAGGCGGGTGCCCTTGCCCGCCGCGAGTACGACAGCTTTCATCAATTCGGTATTTCGGTCCGGGAAGTATATGCCTTGCCGTCGGCCAGCAGGCTCGCCGCGGTTCGACCGAATCGTGGGCCGACACTACCGTCTTCGACTTCGATCGTCACTCCGGATCTCCCAGTCGAGACATCCCGGCGTCCCCAGTCCACTCCTCGACGAGGTCACCGACCGTGGCTGCGTTCGTCGATAGGCCATCGCGGACGGGGGTGTCCCGAAGCATCTCGACTGCCGTCAAGAGTGGGTCGGCGGGATCGACCTCGTCTGGCATCTCAAACCGTAATTCGGTCCGATTCCTGAATGAAATACCGATCGCACAATTGTGAGAGGAATCACCGTTGAAACCCACGTTCGATCGTGAAGCCGATATCGAAAGGGAAACAACCAAATCCGATGGGCAGAAAATCAGAACGATGCACGTAAGCGTCGTCGGCAGCGGATACATCGGCACGACGATCGCCGCCTGGTTCGCGGAGTTGGGCCACACAGTCACGAACGTCGATATCGACGAGGACGTCGTGGCAGCCGTCAACAACGGCGAGGCACCCATCCACGAGCCCGGCCTGGACGAGCTCATGGCCGCCCACGGCGGAGACGCCCTCGTCGCGACCACGGACTACGACGAGGTCGCCGACAGCGACGTCACGTTCCTCGCGCTGCCCACACCCTCCAACGATGACGGCAGTATCGACCTCTCGGCGATGAAAGCCGCCGCGGAGTCGCTCGGCGAGGTTCTGGCCGAGAAGAACGACGACCACCTCGTGGTCGTCAAGAGTACGGTCATCCCGGGCACGACGGCCGAGACGATCGCGCCTACCATCGAGGACGCGTCGGGCAAGACCGTCGGCGAGGGCTTCCGGATCGCGATGAACCCCGAATTCCTCCGGGAAGGGTTCGCCCTCGAGGACTTCAAGGACCCCGACAAGATCGTCATCGGGGCCGATGACGAGCGGGCGGTCGAGACCCTGAATCAGGTCTACGAGCCGCTGGTCGAGACTGCAGCGGGCGATCCCGCGATCGTCGAGACGGGGATCCGCGAGGCCGAGATGATCAAGTACGCCAACAACGCCTTCCTCGCGACGAAGGTCAGCCTCATCAACGAACTCGGGAACATCTGCAAGGAGTACGGCGTCGACGCCTACGAGGTCGCTGACGCCATCGCGCTGGACCACCGCATCGACGAACACTTCCTCCGCTCGGGCCTAGGGTGGGGGGGCAGCTGCTTCCCCAAGGACGTCGCGGCGATCCGCGCCGCCGCACGCGACCGCGACTACGACCCCGTCCTGCTCGACGCCACGGTCGAGGTCAACGACCGCCAGCCCAAGCGACTCCTCGACCTGCTGGACGACCACACCGACGTCGCCGGCGAGCGCGTCGCCGTGATGGGGCTAGCGTTCAAACCCGGGACGGACGATATCCGCTATACGCGAGCCGTCCCGGTCATCGAGGGGCTACTGGAGCGTGACGCCGAGATCGTCGCCTACGACCCCGTCGCGACCGAGAACATGCGCGAGCAGTACCCCGATCTCACCTACGCCGACAGTGCGGCCGAAGCTTTAGAGGGTGCCAGCGCGGCGCTGTTCGTCACCGACTGGGACGAGTTTGGGGCCCTCGATGCGGAGTTCGAGGCGATGGCCGACCCCGTCGTGATCGACGGTCGCCGGATCGTCGAGCCCCGGGACGGAATCGAGTACGACGGCCTGACCTGGTGAGAGCGAAAGAGTCAGTTCAGGTAATTGGCTGGGAAATAGATACCAGACGGGTGAGACCCTGACGAACGTTTATATATCGATACGAGCAATGTCTTTATACAATGTCAAGCATCGTCCGAACCGAGGACATCCTCGGGGGAGAACCGCGGATCGAGGGGACCCGAATCGGCGTCCGACACGTCGCCGGGAAAGTCGTCGATGCAGGGTATGCACCCGCTTACGTAGCTGATCAGCTCGATATCTCGTTGGGGGCCGTCTACGAGGCCCTCTCGTATTATTATGACAACATCGAGGAAATCCGGGCGATCGAACGCGAGAACGCGGAGACGCGCGACCGGTTGCGTGAGTCGTCGCTGCAGCCGAAAGAACCGGTTTCATGAGTCAGCTGCTTCTAGACGAACACGTCAGCCGGATTTGCGAACACGTGCTTCGGGACCGCGGATTCGACGTCAGCCAGGCAAAAGATCGGTTCGGCGAATACACGACAGACGAGGAGTTGCTCCAATGGTGTGACCGAAACGACGTCGTGTTGGTGTCGAACAACGCGAGGGATTTCGAATTGCTGCATCGCAAAACGGACCACGCTGGACTGCTGATCTACTATGACCAGTCACTACCCGACGACGATCCGGAGGGATTCGCTCGGACTGTCGAAGAAGTGTTCGAACAGTACGGAGCCGAGGAACTCCGTGACGAATACGTCGAGATAGACACGTGGTACGAGTGGTTACAGGATTGACCCCCTCTTCTTCCGCCGTTTCGAGACAGACCACGAACCGTTTTGTACGCCGCGAACCCACACGTACCTATGACAGCGTTTGGCTTCCTGAGCGTCGCACCGGTCATCGAAGGCAGCATGTCAGGCGAGGTCGCCAAGGCGGTCGCGGCGATCGAGGAACACGACGTCGGCTACGAGACCACGCCGATGGGGACGATCATCGAGGCCGAGGACGCCGACGCGCTCTTCGAAGCGGCCGCCGACGCCCACGCGGCGGTCGACGCTGATCGCGTCGAGACGTTCCTCAAGATCGACGACAAGCGCGCCGTCGAACACGCTGCCGGCGAGAAAGTCGAGTCCGTCGCCGAGGAACTCGGGCACGATCCCAAACGCGACGCCGAGGAGTAAGACCCCCCGCGTTGGGATCTGACACCGGACCGGTACCAACTAGCCGGGAGGGATGGGTTTTCAGGGTCGGGGATCGATCGGGGCGTATGGACCAACTCAATCGCCTCGGGACCGAACTCGTCGACGAGGCCATCGACTTCGCCGACGAGCTCGGCATCGCGGAGTATCGACTCGACAACGAGACGACGGTCCTCGACTTCGGCGTCGAGCACGCTGGTGGCGTCGAAGCGGGGCTGATGCTCACCGAGATCCAGACTGCAGGACTCGCCTCCGTCACCACGCGACTGGAGTCGGTTGGCGACGCCGCCCTCCCCCACGTCGAGGTGACGACCGACCACCCGGCACTGGCGCTGCTCGCCGGGCAGAAGGCCGGCTGGGAACTCGCAACCGAGGATTTCGAGGGGCTGGGTAGCGGCCCCGCACGGGCCTTGGTCGCCAGAGAGGACATCTTCGAGCGGCTGGAGTACGTCGAGGCCTTCGACTTCGCCGTACTCGCCGTCGAGAGCGACGCGCTGCCGACCGAGGCGGCCGCAGCCCAGGTCGCCGACCTCGCGGGCGTCCCCGAAAGTAGCGTCTTCCTCCCGGCGTTTTCGACGGCGTCGATTACCGGCAGCGTCGCAGCGGGCGCGCGAGCGAGTGAATCTGCCGTCTTCCAGCTGTTTGAATTGGGCTACGATCCCGAAGATGTCCACTCGGTATCGGGCGTCGCACCCGTCGCGCCCGTCGCCGAAAGCGAGGAGGCGGCTATCGCGCGGACGAACGACGCACTCGCCTACGGCGGTCGCGTCCATCTCACCGTCGAGTCCGGCTTCGACAGGTTCGAAGAGATACCCTCGACGGCAGGCGAGGAGTACAGCCAACCCTTCGCCGAGATCTTCGAGGACGCCGACTGGGACTTCGAAGAGCTGCCCGCGGACGTCTTCGGCCCCGCGCAGGTCACCGTCGACGTCATCGGTGGGGAGACGGCCGTCTACGGCGAGACCGACGAGGCACTACTCGTCGAGAGTTTCGGGCTGTGAGATGAGCGACGGAAACGACTGGGATCCGGCGGCCTATGAGGATCACGCGTTCGTCTACGAGTACGGCGAGTCGCTGCTGTCGCTGCTCGATCCACAGCCGGGCGAGCGGATCCTCGACGTCGGTTGTGGGACGGGAGAACTGACAGCCGAGATCGCAGCGTCCGGAGCTGCGGTCGTCGGGATCGACAGTTCCGCCGAGATGATCGACGCGGCCCGCGATCGACATTCCGAGCCGACGTTCCGGGTGGCCGACGCGACGGCGTTCGACCCCAACGAGTCGTTCGATGCCGTCTTCTCGAACGCTGCCTTCCACTGGATCGACGATCAGGATGCACTGCTCTCGACCATCGCCGACGCGCTGGTCCAGAATGGCCGGCTGGTGGTGGAGTTCGGTGGCCGCGGGAACGTGGCCGCGATCAACGGGGCACTCCAGTCGGCACTCCGGGAGCGGGGATACGACGCCGACCTGCCGTGGTACTTCGCGAGCATCGACGAATACGCGCCACGGCTTGCGGATCACGGATTCGAAGTCCGCTTGGCGCGGCTGTTCGACCGGCCGACCGAACTCGAGGGTGGCGAGAACGGCCTTCGACAGCTCTACGACATGTTCTGTGACGACCTGCTCGACCATCTCGACGACGAGACCCGGGCGGCCGTCATCAGCGACGCCGAAGACGCCCTGCGCGAAGAATACTTCGACGGCGAAACCTGGACAGCGGACTACCGCCGCCTGCGAATGGTTGCCGTCAAGGAGTGAGCGAAGTCGTCACTCCGCCAGCGAAGAGCACTCTGTGAAGTCGATATCGAGGGACGTGGTCACGCCCTCGTAATCGATCCCGCATTCGGCGACGATCATGGCTGAGAGGGTGCCGGCCAGGGTGAAAGTCCGTCCGTCGGCGTTGTCCGTTGTCGTTTTGAATCACGGGCCCCTCTGGACGTACAATGACCGTCGACGCCGTGCTGTTCGATCTTGACGACACCCTCTGTGAGTATCGCCGCCCCGCCGGGGACGTGCTGTCGGCGGCCTTCGAGCGCGTCGGCGTCGAGCCCTGGTTCCCGATCGAGACGTTCTACGATCGCTTCGAGGAGTTCGCACGCCCGGGTGACGACATTCGGGACCTCCGCCGGCGGAGTTTCGCGGCGTTCGCCGAGGAGGCGGGACTCGACGAAGACGTGGGTCGGGCCGTCGCCGAGGCCTTCGAGGCCGAGCGCGACCAGTCGAACGTCCGGTTTCTGCCCGGGGCGCGGGAGGCCGTCCAAACGGCTGCCGAGCAGTATCGCGTCGGCCTCGTCACCAACGGCGACCCGTGGATGCAGTCCCAGAAACTCGCCGGCCTCGGGATCGGAGACCGCTTCGAGACGATCGTACACGGCGGCCACGACGCGGCCTACAAGCCCGATCCCGAACCGTTCTACACGGCGCTCGACGAACTTGGAGTCGACGCCGGGCGTGCCGTCCACGTCGGCAACTCTCTCGAGGCCGATGTCACCGGCGCACACAACGCCGGCCTGCGGTCGGTCTGGCTCGACGGGGACGCCAGCATCGACCCGGACCCCGTCCCCGATCATCGGGTCGAGTCGATGCACGACGTGACCGAGGAACCCTGGCACTAGCGGAAACCAAAGGAGGCCAGTGCCGGTTCAAAGCCCGAGACCGGCCAGGACGAACAGCAGGCCGAGAAAGGCGATGAACGCACCGGAATATCTGTACATCGAGACTTTCCACGGCGCCGCCTCCGTCTCGGCGGCCGAATGCGTGCTCCCGATCGCGTCCAGTTGCTCGGAGAGGTCCGCGATCGAGCGGGCGCCGACGATCGACGCGACCCCGGCGAGTGTGAGTCCCAGACCCAGAGCGACCTCTGCGATGTCGACCATACGTGACACTACGACGATCAGTTCAAAAGTATTTTGTTGATATCGTCGACAGATTCGACCGATAGAACCCGGGTCGAGCAGTACCAAGAGATTTTACCCACCCAAGCGAACGGTCGGGTGAACATGGCACTCGAGAGTCTACGCGAGACGGTCTACGAGACGCTGATGGCACTGCCGGAAAACGACCTCGTCAGGGGCACCAGCGGCAACGTCAGCGGTCGCGAGGGCGATCGCGTCGTGATCAAGCCAAGCGGCGTCGACTACGACGAACTCTCGCCGGAGAACCTCGTCGTCGTGGACATGGACGGCGAGGTCGTCGAGGGCGATCTCAAGCCCTCCGTGGACACGGGCGCACATCTCCACATCTATCGGGCAAACGAGGAACTCGGCGGGATCATCCACACTCACTCGACGTACGCGACCGCCTTCGCCGCCGCCGGGCGGGAACTCCCCGTCTACGTCACCGAACTCGCCGACACGTTCGGCGAGTCGATCCCCGTCTCTTCGTACGTCCCGCCGGGGACCGAAGCCATCGGCGAGGAGTTCGCGAAACACACGGGCGATGGCAAGTTCCAGGGCCTGCTGATGAAAAACCACGGCCTCTTCGCCGCCGGTGACACCCCCGGCGACGCGCTGAAGGCAGCGCTCCACATCGAACACAGCGCGAAGATCTCCTCGATTGCCGAGGACCTGGGCACGCCCGAGGAGATCCCCGACGAGGAGGCCGAACGCCTCAACCAGGAGTATCTCGAGGGCTACGGCCAGGAGTGATTCCGATGGACGGACAATACCTCGTGGGGACGGACATCGGGACGAACAGCACGAAGACGATCCTGGTCTCGCCGGAGGGCGAGGTGCTGGGCACGGGCAATGCCGGCTACGAAGTCGAACAACCCGAACCGTCGTGGGCCCAGCAGTGGCCCGACGTCTGGGTGGAAGCGACCTACGACTCGATCCAGCAAGCCATCGACGAGGCCGAGGTCGACCCCGCCGAGATCCGCGGGATCAGCATCTCCAGCCTCTACGGCGGCGCGGGCGTCCCCCTCGATGGCGAGGGCGAACCGGTCTACCCCTGTCTCATCTGGATGGACCGCCGCGCGACCGACCAGGTCGAGTGGGTCAAGGAGAATGTCGACCTCGATCGGCTCTTCGAGATCACCGGCAACTACGTCGATTCGTATTACGGGTACACGAAGATCCGCTGGATCAAGGAACACGAGCCCGAGGTCTGGGACGATATCGAGAACTTCGTCCCGCCGAACAACTACGTCGAGTACGTCATGACCGACGAGCTGGCCGTCGATTACTCCTCGGCCGGCAACGTCGGCGGCGTCTTCGACATCCACGAGCTGGCGTGGTCCGAGGAGGCCTGCGAGATGCTGGAGATCCCGATCGAGAAGTTCCCCGAACGGCTGGTTCCCACTGAGGAGATCGTCGGCGAGGTGACCGCCGACGCGGCCGAAGCGAGCGGGCTGCCGGAGGGAACGCCCGTCCTCGCTGGCGGCGTCGACGCGCCGATGGCGACGCTCGCCGCCGGTGCGTTCGAGGAGGGCGACAACGTGAGCATGATGGGCACCTCGACGTGCTGGGGGACCATCCACGAGGGGACGGGTCTCGATCAGCAACTCGTCTCGATGCCACACGTCGCCGAGGGCGAGGAAAAGATCTACACCTGGGGTGGCTCGGCAACCACGGGCGGGCTGATCGAGTGGTTCAAGGACGAGTTCGGCGGCCCCGAAGAGCAGGCCGGCGAACTCGTCGACGTCGACCCCTTCGAGTTGCTCAACATGAAAGCCGAGGAAATCCCGGCCGGCTCGGAGGGACTGGTCGCGCTGCCGTACTTCAAGGGTGAGCGCTCGCCGATCTGGGATCCGGACGCGCGCGGGATGTTCACCGGACTGTCGCTCTATCACGGCAAGTCCCACATGTACCGGGCGCTGATGGAGGCCGGCGGGTACAGCCTCCGGCACAACGTCGAGGTCGCCGAGGAGATCGGGATTCCACTGAAGCCCGAGACCAGCGTCGTCGGCGGCGTCTCGAACTCCGAGCTGTGGATGCAGATCCTCGCGGACGTCACGGGCCGGCGGATGGAGGTGCCGGCCGGCGGCGTCGGCGCGCCGCTTGGCGACGCGCTGGTCGTCGGCGTCGGGACGGGACTGTTCGAGGACTACGACGTCGCCACCGAGTGGACCGAGACTGGTGAGGTGTACACGCCGGAGCCAGAGAACGTCGACACCTACGACGAGTACTACGACATCTACAAGCGACTCTACCAGAACACCAAAGACGAAATGCACGACCTCGCGCAGCTGTAGAGGTCCCTACGCTTCTCGCACCCAGACAGCCATCTCGCCGGGGTCGCGGTTGTCCCAGGCGTAGTAGGGGACGGCGGTGATCGACGCGTTCTCCGTCGCAGTTTCGACAGCGGGCCGGTAGAGTTCATCGTCCCAGCCGTCGAGTGACGGCACCGTGGCGTCGCCGTCGAGGACTGTCACGCCCTCGAGCAACTCGTCGTGATGAACCGTCTCGAATGTCGCGTCGGGATCGATTGCGTACTGGTGGAGCGGGCGGTCGTGATCGACGCCCTCCAGACAGTACACCAGCGGGCCGCGCGTCAGTGCCACGCGGCCGGCGTCGGCCGCGACGTCGGGGTGGGCTTGCCGGATTTCGACGCCCATCCCGAACTCGACGCTGACCTCGGCCTCGTCCCACTCCCGGTCGAGCGTGACGTACGTCGGCGCGTCCGCGGCGTCGACGGCCGTGTCGACCGCTTCGCCGTCGACAGTGATCGAGACGTCCTCGGCCCAGCCGGGCACCCGGAGCCGGAGGGCGAACGCGGTGGGTTCCGCGGCGTCGACGTCGAGCGTGACGCTGCCCTCCCACGGCAGGGCAGCATCCTGGCTGATCGAGACGCCCGTTCCGCCGACCGATAGCTCGGCCGTCCCGCCGACGTACTGGTTGACGTAGAGTGCCTCGTCGTCGGTGGCGTAGAGATACCGTTCGAGCGAGGCGAGCAATCGCGCGACGTTCGGCGGACAGCACGCACAGTCGAACCACCCCTCCCGGTGGCTGTCACCGTCACTCGCGAGCGGGTTGTCGTAGAAGAACTCCCGCCCGTCGAGCGAGACGCCCGGCAGTACGGCATTATACAGCGTCCACTCGATCAGATCAGTGTACTTTGCGTCGCCAGTCGCTTCGAACAGGCGCTGGTTCCAGAAGATGCTCCCGATCGCCGCGCACGTCTCGGCGTAGGCCGTCTCGTTCGGCAGGTGGTAATCGATCGTGAAGCGCTCGCCGGGGTGCTGGGAGCCGATCCCGCCGGTGACGTACATCCGCCGCCGGGTCATGTTCTCCCAAAGGTCATCGAGGTGGGCGAGCAGTTCGTCGTCGCTCGTCGCGGCGGCGACGTCGGTCCCGCCGGCGAAGTAGTACATCGCCCGGACGGCGTGGCCCTCGACGGCCTCCTGGTCGCGAAGCGGGGCGTGGGCCTGGTTGTAACTCGCGTCGTACGGTTCGACCTCGGCGTCCTCCCACTCGTCGTTCTCCTCCGCAGCGTCGTCATTACCTCCCTCAGCGTCGTCATTGCCCTCCTCGGCGTCGCCATCGCTGTCGGCGTCTTCGTCGTCAGCCCCGATCTCACCGTCACCCTCCGCGCCGCCCTCGTCGCCCTCCCACTCCTCGAGCGTCGCGATCTCCTCGCGGTGGTCGTTCTCCCACGCGAAGCGATCAGTATTCCCGCGCACGTCGACGAAGTACGCCGCGAGGTCGCGATACCGGTCCTCGTCGGTCACGGCAGCGAGTTTGATCAGCGCGAGTTCGATCTCCTGGTGGCCCGGCGCGCCGTCGATCTGCTGGGGAAACATCTCGTCGACGTGATCGGCGAAGCTCCGCGCCACGTCGAGCAGGGTTTCCTTGCCGGTCGCGCGGTAGTGGGCGACCGCGGCCTCGATCAGGTGGCCCCCGCAGTAGAGTTCGTGCATCGTGTTGAGGTTGCTCCAGCGTTTCTCGGGTACCTCCAGGTCGAAGTAGGTGTTGAGGTAGCCGTCGGCCCCCTGGGCATCGGCGATCAGATCGATCACCTCGTCGACGCGGGCTTCCAGGTCGGAATCGTCCCGCGAGGTGAGCACGTAACTCGCCGCCTCGATCCACTTGTAGGCGTCCGAATCCTGAAACCACATGCCGCTGTGCCCACCGCGTTCGCCGTCGCGTACCCGCCGGAAATTGTCGAGTGTGCCCGCCTCTTCGAGTTGCTCGTACTGGTATTCGACCGTGACGTCGCGATTGATCCCGCGTCGTGGCGTCCAGAACTCGTCGTCGACCGTCACGGTCTCGATCGACGGTGACTTTCGTGGGTCGTTCATGCTCCCTGCCAACACAGCGGACGTCAAAAACGCTTCCCACCGAGTCTGCCGAAACCACACGGAGGCGTCAGTATCAGACGTCGACGGTCAGCGCCACGACTGAACTCGCCGGCACCGTGACCTCGAACGTCCCGTCGCCGGTCGCGTCGACGTCGATCTCCTCGGGTGCGAACGCCTCCGCGTTGTCCTTGCGCGAGTGCGCCTCGACGTCGGTGTCGGCGAACAGCACCGCGCTGTCGCGGACAGTTGCGCCTGCATCGTCCAGCGTAAGGGTGACGTCCTCGCTCTCCAGGGCCCGGTTCGACAGCGTCACGTACACCTCGTCGTCGTGCTCGGACGCCGAGGCACTCACCAGCGGCACGTCGTAGGGTTCGTCCGCGACCTCGTGGGCGTCGGTCTCGACGACCGTATCGAGGGCCGTCCCGCCGGCGTGGCCTTCGTAAAGGTCGAACACGTGATAGGTCGGGGTCGCCCAGGCGGCCTCCTCGTCGGTCTGGACCAGGCATTGCAGGACGTTGACCGTCTGGGCGATGTTCGCCATCGCGACCACGTCGGCCCGCTCGTGGAGGTCGTCGAAGACACCGGCCGCCGAAATCGCGTCTCGGACCGTGTTCTCCTGTTCGAGACCGTTCGTGTTTGTCGCCTCGGGGTGCCAGACGCCCCACTCGTCGACGACGATACTGATGTCGGATTCGGGGGCGTAGACCGACAGCGCGTCGACAGCGTTGTCGACGTCGCCGCCGACTTTGCGAGAGCGCGCGAGCAACCGGAAGTACTCCTCGTCGTCGAAGTCCGTGTCGCTGCCCGCCTCGTAGTACCGGTGGACGGACATGTGCTCCATCAGGTCGTAGGGGCCTTCGGTGAAGCTCGCACACTCGTCAAGCGCGTCGAGGAACTTGCGGTTCCAGTCGTCGTGGATGTGCCCGACGGAGACGAGTTCGACGTCTTCCTCGCTCAGCAGGCCGTCGACGCTGCGGAGGTAGGTGGCGAAGCGACGGAACTCCTCGGCGTATTGCTCCGGACTCATCCGGCCGCCACAGCCCCAGTTCTCGTTGCCGACGCCCCAGAACTTCACGTCGTGAGGGTCGTCGCTGCCGTTTTCCGCACGGCGATTCGCGAGTTCGGTGTCGCCGTCGTAGTTACAGTACTCCAGCCAGTCGGCCGCCTCGCCGGGCGACCCGCTGCCGAGGTTGGCCGCGAGGTAGGGTTCGGCATCGAGCAGATCACAGACCCGCATGAACTCCTCCGTGCCGAACTCGTTGGGCTCTTCGGGGATGTCCGCGCGTCCCTGCGTCCAGAACGCGTTGCGGCGGGTCGGCCGCTCCTCGCGCGGGCCGATCCCGTCCTCCCAGTGGTAGTCGTCGGCGAAACAGCCGCCGGGCCACCGCAGGACAGGCATATCCAAATCCGCGAGAAGGTCGATCGTGTCCATCCGAACCCCGTCCTCGGTCGGGACGCGGTCGTCCTCACCGACCCACAGTCCGCCGTAGATACACCGCCCGAGGTGCTCGGCGAAGTGGCCGTAGAGGTTCGGGTCGATCTCGGCGATCGGTTCGCGCTGCTGGACGTGAATTGCAGAGCCCATAGCCTAGTCGAGCGGCCAATTCGTATTTATAAATTGTGTTCGAAGGAACGCAGCCGTCCGGCGGATTCGACGGGCGATCCGTGGGAGTTTCGACGGCGCGACACGGCGCGCCTCAGAGTCTCGCGACGAACCCGCCGTGCTCGGCGACGGGGACCGACAGCGTCCCGCCCGGGGAGACCTCACGCTCGAACGCTTCGAGGCCCGACCCATCCGCGGCGTCGGTCGTGACGGTCGCCGTCGTCGAGCCGTCGAGGAAGTCGAGATCGGGAAGGGATACCTCGATCGTCCGGGCGGGCCCGGCCGTGATCGACCCGACGAACCACTGCTCACCCCGCCGACGGGCGAGCGTCGCCTCGCTTCCGGGATGACCGCCGAGGAAGACCGTCTCGTCCCAGGCTGCGGGGACAGCTTCGAGCACGTCTTCGGCGAGTGGATAGTCAGCGTAGCTCTCGATGCTGTCGGCGTAATGCTGGAGCCCCGATTCGTAGACGACCGACAGCGCGAGTTCGTGGCCCGCCGAGGTGAGTCGCCGGTCGGCCGAGAACGTGACCGGCGTGTAGTCCATCGGCCCCACCACGTTGCGGGTGAACGGCAGGATCGCGTTGTGCTCAGGCGTGTTCGTGTCCCACTTGTAGTACTCCGCACCGCGGACGCCCTCGTAGGTCAATATGTTCGGATAGCGCCGCCGCAGGCCCGTCGGAACGGCCGAGCCGTGGAAGTTGACCGTGAGTTCGTATTCGGCGGCATCGGCGGCCAGATCAGTGTAGAACTGCATCCGCCCCTGGTCGTCGCTATCCATGAAGTCCACCTTGATCCCGTCGACGCCCCACTCGTTCCACTGGGATAATCGCTGCTCGCGCTTGGACTCGGTATTCAAGTCGATGAAGTTGGCCCAGACTTCGATGCCGACGCCTCGCTCGTCGGCGTAGTCGACGAGGTCCGGGAGCCACGCCTCGTCCCAGCCCGCGTCGACCAGGGCGTACTCCCAGCCGCGCTCTTCGGCGTAGTCGACGTAGTCCTTCAGGGTCTCGAAATCCCGGACCTGCGACCCGCTGGACCACCATGACCACGCAACGCGACCCGGCTCGACCCACTCGGGATCGAACGCCGGTCCCTCAAGAAGGTCGGTCGGCAGCGTCGACTCGACGACGGTCGCCAGGTCGCCGACGATCGCAACGCGCCACGGCGAGGTGACGGGATCGTGGCCCCAGACGTGGGAGGTCGGACTCGCCTCGGGGAACGCGATGTCGACGCCGACCGGGTGATCGTCGGCAGGGGTGAGTCGTCCGGCCATCCAGGTCCCGTCGACGCCGGCCTCGCAGAGGAGTGCCCAGGAATCCTCGACGCGGAACAGGCCGGGAAGGTTGTACTCGCCCTCGAGGGCGGTCACGGGCGACTGGCAGCTGTGACCCTCGTGGTTGGCCTGGTACTCGGAGACCCAGGCGACCGCGCCGTCGGGGAACCGGAATCCGGACCCGTCGCCGGGCAGGAGATACTGGTCGTGGTCGCCCTCGATGTGATACCGGTAGGCGACGCCGTCGGTCGCGACCCGGACCTGGAGGTCGACGGTCCCGCCCTCGCCCGCGAAGGAGAGCGTCGTCTCAGTGGCCTGATGGCGTGGGCTCGATTCCTTCCCGTGGGCGAGTTCGTACGTCTCGTCGATCGTTTCTGTCCGCTCCTCGACGAGGTCGAACGCAGTCGGGAACTGACCGTACGGCGTTCTGATGCCATAGGGCGATGGATCGAGTACGCGAGTGCCGTCGCGTTCGAGCGAGATCGATCCGTCCGGATCGACCTCGACCGTGAGTTCGCCGGTCGAATCGGTGATCGTGACCATGTCCACGGGATTCACCCGACGGGATAATGAATCAGGGGGTGACGCCGCCGGACGAATGGTGGGCAACGCGGCCGGCCGCTTTCGTCCGAATCCCATCGATCGTTTTTTACTCGCGGTCGTCCGATCTGTGATTATCTATGTCACCCATCCCGCACGGCACGAACGTCGAGGACCTTGAGGTATGGTTCCTCACCGGGAGCCAGCACCTCTACGGCGAGGAGACGCTCGACCTCGTCGAGGAACACGCCCGCGAGGTCGCCGCCGGACTCGACGATGACGACCGGATCCCGGTCAGCGTCGAGTTCAAGTCAGTCCTGACGACGGCCGACGCCATCGAGTCGGTCGTCAGAGAAGCCAACGCCAGCGAGCGTTGCATCGGTCTCATCGCCTGGATGCACACCTTCTCGCCGGCGAAGATGTGGATCCGTGGCCTGCAGGCGCTGGACGTCCCCTTCGTCCACCTCCACACCCAGTTCAACCGCGAGTTGCCCTGGGACGAGATTGACATGGACTTCATGAACGCGAATCAGTCCGCCCACGGCGGCCGCGAGTTCGGCCACATCGTCTCGCGACTCGACATCGACCGGAAGGTCGTCGTCGGCCACTGGGAGGACGACGATGTCCGCGAGCAACTCGACACCTGGGCTCGCGCGGCTGCCGCACGTCACGAACTCCGGGGCGCGAAGATCGCCCGCTTCGGCGACAACATGCGTGACGTCGCCGTCACGGAGGGCGACAAAGTGTCCGCCCAGATGGCCTTCGGCGCGAGCGTCGACGGCTACGGCCTGGGCGACCTCGTCGCGTTTGTCGAGGACGTCACCGAGAACGAGATCGACGACCTCGTGGCGGAGTACGACCAGCAATACGAACTCGCAGCCGAACTCCAGGCCGACGGCGACCGACGCGACTCGCTCAGAGAGGCCGCCCGGATCGAACTCGGAATCAGGGCCTTCCTCGAGGACGGCGAGTTCGTCGGCTTCACCACCACCTTCGAGAACCTGACCGGCCTGTCCCAGCTCCCCGGCCTCGCGGTCCAGCGGCTGATGGCCGACGGCTACGGCTTCGGCCCGGAGGGCGACTGGAAGTCCGCACTCTTGACCCGGGCGATGAAAGTCATGGGCCAGGGCCTCGAGGGCGGCACATCCCTGATGGAACACTACACCTACGATCTCACCGAGGGCGACGAAAAGGTTCTCGGGGCACACATGCTGGAGATCTGTGAGTCGATCGCCGGCGAACAGCCCCGCCTCGAGATCCACCCGCTCGACATCGGCGGGAAGGCCGACCCCGTGCGGGCGGTCTTCGACGCCGACACTGGTCCGGCGATCAACGCCTCGCTCGTCGACATGGGCGATCGCTTCCGGCTCATCACCAACGACGTCGAGTCCGTCGGGCCGGACGAACCGCTGCCCGAACTCCCCGTCGCGCGGGCGGTCTGGAAACCCGAGCCGGACTTCGAGACCGCCATCGAGGCGTGGATCAAGGCCGGTGGCGCCCACCACACGGGCTACAGCCAGGCCGTGACGAGCGAGCACCTCGAAGACTTCGCGTCGATGACCGATATCGAGCACCTCCACGTCGGCGAGGATACCGATATCGCGGATGTCGAAAGCGACCTCTCGTAAAACGAATCGCAGTATCGGGGATAGCGTTACTCCACGCCTGTCACGTCCGTCACCGTCCCGACGCCCTTCGAACGCCCCTCACGGAAGACGAAACGCTGGCCTTCCTCGACCAGATACGGCCGGAACTTGAACCGAACGCGCGCCCGCCCGCTGTCGCCCGGAAGTAGCTGGCCGCCCTCGGGATAGAACGCCGCGGCCTCGCTGATCGTCTCTAAGTGCACCACGGGTTCGTAGCCCTCGCCGATCCGCGTCGGGTGGTTGAGCACCATCACCTCGGCCTCGAACTCCCGGACCGGTTGGGGATCGGCCTCGCGGGGCAGGAGGACCATCCCGCGTTCGACGTCCTGTTCCTCGACGCCCTTCAGCGCGATACCGACGATGCGGCCGGCCCGGCCCTCGTCGACGCGATGGTAGTGCATCTCGATCGAGCGGGCCACGACCTCCCGGAAGCTGCCGTCGGCCATCGGCCCCAGCAGGAGTTCGTCGCCGGCCTCGACGCGGCCGGCGTTGATCGTCCCCGAGGCGACCGCGCCGACGCCGGTGACGTTGTAGCTCCGGTCGACGTACATCCGGAACTGGGCCGTCTCGTCGCCGCCGGTCTTGGGCAGGCGTTCGAAGAGTTCGTCCAGCGTTTCCAGCCCGTCGCCCGTGACGGCGCTGGTCGTCACCACCGGGACGACAGTCTCTGAGATCTCCTCGATCGCGGCGTCGACGCCGTGGCGCTCGACCGGCAGCGGTGTCTTCTCGACGTCCCGCAGCAGGCGCTCGACCTCACGCTCGACTGTGGCGATCCGGTCCTCGTCGACCAGATCGGCCTTCGTGATGGCGACGATCGTCGGGAGTTCGGTCGCCAGCAGGATGCCCAGGTGCTCGCGAGTCGTCTTGGTGGGCCCATCGTCGGCAGCAACCGTCAACAGGCCGTAATCGAGTTTCTGGCCGACGAGGCCGCGGATCGTGGTCCGGAGCCAGGGCTCGTGGCCGACGGTATCGACGAAGCTCACGAGCCGATCGGCCTCCTCGACGATCCTGGCGCGGTCGGTCTTCCGGTCGGGGTTGTCCATTCGGACGGGGCCGTCGTCGTCGAAGCCGTAGACGCCGTATGAGAGATCGGCGGAGAGGCCGCGCTCGACCTCGTGGGGGCGAATATCCATGTACGAGCGCGTCCCGCCCTGGCCGTCGTCGGCCTGGCCCGTCACGAGCGAGCCGACGAGGGTGCTCTTGCCGTGATCGACGTGGCCCGCGGTGCCGACAACGATGTGCTCGTCGTCGTCCATGACCGCGCCCTCACGGATCGTCGCCACGCCGACGATGCCGCGCTCGCCGGACTGTCCGCGGACGGCATTGCCCTCCCCGTCGACCCCCCAGGTCTCGACGTCCTCGATGTGCGCCCCGGCCTCGTCGGCGAGCAACGAGAGGACGTCCATCGATTCGGAGAACGCCTCGGGGTCGATACCAGCCAGGTTCCCGTCGTCGGTGATCCCCACAACGTAGGTCGCCTCGCCGTCGCCGCTGAGGACGCGGTGGCGAAGCTGGGCAGCCAGGCTTTCGAGGCGACCGTCGACGAGGTGCGTATCGCGAGTCAGACGTTCCTTGAACTCGACGCTGCCGCCCTCGTGCTCGCCGCGCTCGATCGCGCGTTCGAGGACGGCCCGGTCGGGAGTCATGCCAACAGGTAACGGTGGTGTCCCCAAAAACCTTCCCCGGAAATCACCGCGCAGCGTCCCCGATAGGGGCGTTTGTGAATATATGACAATGGGGCGTATGATCGCAGGGAGTCACCACTCGCCGGCGTCGACTCGATCCAGCGCCTCCAGAAAGCCATCGGCGAATTCCGCGTCCGTGACGTGGTCGGCCGCCGCGAGGGCCGCGTCGTCGGCGTTGGCGACCGCGATGGCCGTCCCGGCGGCCTCGAAGGTCGAGACGTCGTTGGTCGAGTCGCCCACGGCGACGAATTCCGTCGGCTCGTACCCAAGCGCGTCGGCGACCGTTTCCAGACCCTTTCCCTTGGTCATCGTCGGGGACTTGACGTGGTAGGCGTACTGGGTGTCGACGACCTCCAGGCCGTGCTCGGCCGCAAGGTCCCGGAGCGGTTCGAGCGGCTGGTCACGGGCGGCGATCACCTCGGTCTCGCGCCACCGGTTGGGCAGGTCCGCCGGTCCCCATCCGAGGTCGTAGCCGGCGTCGACGTAGGCGTCGGCGACCGACTGGGCCGCCTCGCGGTCGCCGTGGACGGCGAGTTCGTCGGTCGCGTCGACGAACGTGACGCCGCCGTTCTCGGCGATGACAGTCCGCTCAATGCCGAGGTAGTTCGCGAGTGCGATCGGGAAGGGGAGGACCTTGCCCGTCGCGAGTACGACGGGGCCGTCCCACTCCCGGAGGGCGGGCCCCATCCGGGGATCGAGTCGCAACTCGTCGTCGGTCAGCGTCCCGTCGACGTCCGTCACGAGCGGCGGCGCGGTAGCTCCACTCATAGACGATCATCGCGGCCCGGGAGGCTTGCCGGTTGCGTTTCCGCCGAGACAGCGAGTCCGATCACGGCGCGACCCCACCATTCATTGCCTCCGACGACGATCCTACGGGCGTGCGACTCGTCCAGGTCACAGTTCCGGCTGGCAAGCTCGAGGCCATCGAGGCGGCGCTCGAAGATGTCGACGTCGATTACGTCCTCACCGACGAGACCAGCGGCCGGGAGTACACCGCCGTCGCGTACATCCCGTTGCCGACCAACGCCGTCGAACCGGTCCTGGAGAAACTCCGGGATGCGGGCATCGACGAACAGGCCTACACGGTCGTCGTCGAAGCGAACACGGTCATCTCGAGGCGGTTCGAGGAACTCACGGATCGCTACGCCGAGGAGAAAAGCGAGGAACGCATCGCCCGGGAGGAACTCACCTCCAAGGCCGCGGACCTCGCGCCGGCGACCTGGAGTTACGCCATCCTGACGGTCGTCTCCGCCGTGATCGCAACCGCCGGCCTCCTGCTGGACTCGCCGGCGGTCATCGTCGGCTCGATGGTGATCGCGCCGCTGATCGGGCCCGCGATGGCCGCAAGCGTCGGGACCGTCGTCGACGACCAGGGGCTGTTCCGGCGGGGCATCGGCCTGCAGATCGCGGGGCTGGGGCTGGCCGTGCTGAGCGCGGCCGCGTTCGCGTTCGTAGTCAAGAACCTGTTTCTCGTCCCACCCGGACTCGACGTGACCGAGATTCCGGCCGTCCGCGAGCGACTCCTGCCGGATTTCCTCTCGCTGGTCGTCGCGCTGGGTGCCGGGGTCGCGGGCGTCGTCAGCCTCTCGACGGGCGTCTCGACGGCACTGGTCGGCGTCATGATCGCCGTCGCGTTGATCCCGCCCGCCGCGACAGTCGGCATCGGCATCGCGTGGGGGCTGCCCGCCGTCAGCCTCGGATCGGGCATTCTGACGCTGGTGAACGTCCTTTCGATCAACCTGGCCGCGCTGGCGGTGCTTTGGTACCTGGGCTACCGGCCGACCCACTGGTTTCGTGAGGACGACGCCCGGTCGAGCACGCTCAAGCGCGTCCTCGCACTCGTGGCTGCGATCGCTGTCCTGTCGGTCTTTCTGGGCGGGGTGACCTACGACACGTACACGCGAGCCACTGTCGACGGCCAGATCGACGAGGCAGTCCGGGAAGTGGTCGAAGAGACGCCGGGGTCGACGGTCCACTCGATCTCGACCGAACGGACCGGTGGACTGTTCTTCCAGCAACCCGAGCGGATCGTCATCACGGTCGGCGTGCCGCCCGGCGAGTCACCGCCGGCGCTCCACGACAGCCTCGACGACCGCCTCGACACGCGTCTCGACCGGGACGTGACTACCGAATTGCGATACGTGGCGACCGAAGTCGCCGCCGGCTGAGGCCGGTCGGAGGGGGCCGGGCCGCTCAAACGAGCGTTTGAACGTTCGATTGGACTATATGTTCTCCGGGTGTGGGATCACCTGTAATGCAACTCAATAGATCGACCCTCCTGGTGGCCGCCGTGGCGGTGTTGTTGCTCGCTGCGGTGGGCGCTGCGACGGCCGTCACGCCCGAAGCACAGCCTGACCAGCCAGCCAAACAGATCGACGTCGCCGGATCAGCGGAAGTTTCAGCCCAGCCGGATCAAGCCGTGCTCCGACTCGGCGTCGTTGCAACTGCCGAGGATGTCCAGACCGCCCGCGATCAGGTCGCCGAGAACCTCACCGCCGTCCGTACCGCACTGACTGAACTGAACGTCTCCGAGGATCAGATCGAGACGGGATACTACGACGTCGGCGAGGTTCACCAGCGTCCCGAAACCGAGAAGACAACCGAGTACCGCGCGATCCACACGCTCGAAGTCACGCTCGATGATACCGAGCGTGTCGGCGACGTGATCGACACCGCCATCGACAGCGGTGCCAACCGCGTCGACGGCGTCTCCTTTACGCTCTCAGAGGAGCGACGCCACGAGCTTCGCCAGGACGCCCTCGAAAAGGCGATGGATCGAGCGCGAACGGACGCGGACACGCTGGCGAACAGTTCCGGGCTGCACGTCATCGGTGCGTCCTCGATCAGCGCCAGTGACGTCAGCGTCAGTCCCTACCGCGTCGAAGAAACCATGATGGCCGCCGATGCCGCGGGCGGGTCAGCCTCGACTACGATCGAGAGCGGCCCCGTCGACGTGAGCGCGTCCGTCCAGGTCGTCTACAACGCGACCGACGCCTGAGAACGCTGACGACCGGCCCGCCACAAACCGCTTATTCTTCGAAGGGAAGTTCGGGTTCGTACCCGACAGCGTCGATCGCCGCGTCGAGGACACCCTCGACGTTGTCGTCCTCGGTGACGCTCATGTAGTGGTCGGCCGCGACGTCCCGCGAGCGATCGGCCTTGTTACAGACCGTCAATACGGGCGCGTCGCCGAACCGGGAAGCGATGTCGTCTCTGAGTTCGAGTTGGACGTCGATCGGGAAGCCACACTCGCCGCTGGCGTCGACCATCACGAGGACGGCATCGGCGAGGTGTTCGAGCGCACTCACGGCCTGGGCTTCGATCGCGTTGCGCTCCGCCGGCGGGCGATCGAGCAGGCCCGGCGTGTCCACCAGTTGATAGCGGATATGATCGCGCTCGATGTGGCCGACGTGAATCTGGGTGGTCGTGAACGGATAGGCGGCGATCTCGTTGTCGGCCCGCGTCACGCTGTTGACGAACGAGGACTTCCCGACGTTGGGGTAGCCCGCGATGACGATCACCGGTTCGTCGGGTTTGATATCCGGCAGTTTTCGAAGCGCCTGGCGGGCATCGGCCAGCGCCGCGAGGTTCTCGTCCACCTGACGGGTGATGTCGGCCAGGCGGGCGAACGCCTGCTTGCGGAGTTTGCGCGCGCCGTCGATGTCGACGCCCCGAAGCCGGGACTGGTACTCGTCACGGATGTCGCTAGTCTTGCGACTCGCCCACGTCACTTCCGAAAGGTGCTGGCGTAACTCGTCGACACCGTGTTCGGCGTCGGCGAGTTCGCGGTAGAACGGGTCGAGAGTGTCGAAGTCGGGCCATTGGGTGACGACGTTCTCGAGGTTGTCCGAGAGGACGTTCGCGGCGGTCTGGAGCATCGACTGCTGGGCGTCGTGACCGGACTTGGCCCGGCCGGCCCGGGCGGCCCGCGAGAACGCCTGGTCGATGAGTTCCTCCGACGTGGGAGTCGTCGGGAGGGTCTCGAAGGGATGGCTCATTAGGGCGGGATAGACCGTCTGGGGGTAAAAGGGCGTTCTTCCGCGTGTTCGGGTTGCCGGACGCAGTGAGAGATGCCGTCCGCTATTGGAACATGACTGGCGTGCCGACGCCGTCATCGTCCGCTTCCCGGACCTTCTCAATAGCGTCAGTAAAGTCGGACTCGGTGACTTCGGTCCGGGTGTCCCGGATCGCGAACATCCCGGCCTCGGTCGTGAGGCTCTCGATTTCTGCGCCGGTCATGCCCTCGGTCTCGGCGGCGATGGTCCCGAGATCGACCGAATCGGCGAGGTTCATCTCGCGGGTGTGAATCTCCAGGATGCGTTCCCGGCCCTCGACGTCGGGTTCGGGCACTTCGATGAGGCGATCGAAGCGGCCGGGCCGGAGGATTGCCCGATCGAGCATGTCGAAGCGGTTGGTCGCGGCGATGATGCGGATTTCACCGCGGTCGTCGAAGCCGTCCATCTCCGAGAGCAGTTGCATCATCGTCCGCTGGACCTCGGCGTCGCCGGAGGTCTTTGAGTCCGTCCGTTTCGAGGCAAGGGCGTCGATCTCGTCGATGAAGATGATTGCCGGCTCGCGTTCCGCGGCGAGTTCGAAGAGATCGCGGACGAGTTTCGCGCCCTCGCCGATGAACTTCCGGACGAGTTCGGAGCCGGCCATCTTGATGAACGTCGCGTCGGTCTGGTTGGCGACGGCTTTGGCCAGCATCGTCTTGCCCGTCCCCGGCGGGCCGTGCAGGAGGACGCCACTCGGCGGGTCGATCCCGACCTCGCGGAACTGCTCGGCGTTGAGCAGCGGTTCCTCGACGGCTTCCCGGACTTCCCGGATCTGTGCCTCGAGGCCGCCGATGTCGTCGTAGGTGACCTCGGGACTGCCATCGACCTGCATGGCCTGCGCGCGGGAGTCCGTCTCGGCTGAGAGCGTCGCCTTGAGGTTGAACGAATCGTTGATGGCGACCCGGTCACCGGCCTCGACCTCGTCGACGAGACCCGAGGGCAACTCGGTCAGCACCTCCTGGTTGTTGCCGTGCTGTCTGACGATCACGCCGTCGTCGGTCACCTCCTCGGCGGTCGCGATATACAGCGAAGCGGTCTTCAGCGCCTGGTTCTCGCGCTCGAGGGTGTCGACATCCTCGACGAGCGAGCGCTGTGTTTCCTGGGCGGCGTCGAGTTTTTGCTGTAGCTGTTCGTTCACGCGAACGACCTTCGCGTAGTGTTCCTCGAGTGCTGCGAGTCGTTCGGACGGCGACATCTCGGGATCGAGATCGAGCGTCGGGCGATCCGGCAGCGAGGGACTGCGGGACATCTGACACCCGTATCTACTCCGCGCGAGAAAAAGTGCCTTTGGGTCGCGGGGTTTGCATGGGATTTGCTACCAATTGTTGATCAAAGCAGATCGGCCATCCGATCGAGTGCGTCGTCGTACTCGGCGATGGCGTCCTCGATCGGGTCGGCAGTGGTCATGTCGACGCCGGCGGTCTGGAGCAATTCGAGTGGGTACTCGCTCGATCCGCTTTCGAGGAACGTCCGATAGCGCTCGGCCGCCGGGTCCCCCACCTCGGCGATGGACTGGGCGATCGCGACAGCCGCGGAAATCCCCGTCGCATACTGATAGACGTAAAAGGCACGATAGAAATGGGGGATGCGCATCCACTCGCGGACGATCCGGTCGTCGATCTCACCCGGCGCGTAGTAGTCACTCTTGAGTTCGCCATAGAGGTCATCAAGGCGATCGGGCGTTAGTGGCTCGCCGGCCTCGCTCATCTCGTGGGCGCGGTGTTCGAACTCCGCGAACATGGTCTGGCGATACAGCGTCGACCGGAAGCGTTCGAGATACGTATCCAGCACGTGCCGACGGAGTCGATCATCCTCGACAGTGTCAAGCAGGTGCCGGGTCAGCAAAGCCTCGTTGACGGTGGAGGCGACCTCGGCGACGAAGATCTCGTAGCCCGAATAGACGTAGGGCTGTGCCTCGCTGGTGTACTCGCTATGCAGCGAGTGGCCGAGTTCGTGGGCCAGCGTGTACATCGACTCGACGTCGTCCTGGTAGTTCATCAGGATGAACGGCTGTGAGTCGTAGGTTCCCCCGGAGTAGGCCCCCGATTGCTTGCCGCGGGTCTCATAGACGTCCACCCACCGGGATTCGAGCCCGTCGGCGACACGGGACTGGTACGCCTCACCCAGCGGTGCGAGGGCGTCGACGACGTACTCGCAAGCCTGCTCGTACTCGATCTCGGGGCTCTCGGTCTCGGTCAGCGGGACGTACAGATCCCACATCTGCAACTCCTCGCCGTCGGTGTGCTCGCGCTTGAGTTCGGCGTGACGGTGGAGCGGATCGAGGTTCCCACGGACGGTCTCGACCAGCGTGTCGTAGACGTCGGTCGGAACGTTCGGTCCGTCGAGGGCAGCCTCGCGTGCCGTCTCGTAATTGCGCGCCTGGGCGATCTTCGAGTCAGTCTTGACCGCGTTCTTGTAGGCCGACCCGACAGCGTTGCGCACGTCTTCCCACTCGTCGTAAAACCCCTCGTAGACCTCGCGGCGGAACTGCCGGTCCTGGCGCTTCTGGAGCGTCGTGAAGTTGTTGAGCGTGATCTCGACGGCCTCACCCTGGGAATCCTCCACCGTCGGAAACGACATGTCGGCGTTGGTCAACATGTCGTAGACGTCCCCGGCCGCGCCGGTGACCTCGCTCAGATCCGCCAGGAGAGACTCGACTTCCGTCGATCGGGTGTGCGGTTTCATCCGCAGCACGTCGTCGAAGTAGTGCTCGTATTCCTCGAGTGCAGGCTCGGCCTCGATCATCGCCTCGACCTCGTCGCGGTCGAGATCCTGGATCTCGGGGTCGAGAAAGCTCGCGGCACTCGACGCGTCGGCCGACAGCGACCGCGCGCGCCCAAAGAGAGCCTTCGCGTCGTCGTCGCGGGTATCCTCGTCCTGCCGCATCCGGGCGTAAGAGACAACGTTCGAGACGGTACGCATCAGCGCTTCGTAATCTTCAAGCACCGATAGCAGCGTCTCGGCGTCCTCGGTCGCCTGCCCTTCGTAACTCGCGACGACCTCGGTCAGCTCGTTGGCCTCCTCGAAAGCAGTCTCCCACTCGTCGGTATCGGCATACAGCGACGCCAGATCCCACTTGTACTCCTCGTCGATCTCGCTTCGCTCGGGTACAGTACTCACGACCGCCGCATAAGACGGGCGGGCGCTAAAACGTTCGGGGCCGCTACGGCGTGGGATCGACTGTCAGATCGGTCGCGATCCAGCCGTCGGGATTGCCCTCTTCGGTGAAGACTGTCCGGTCGGGCGACGATTGGAAGGACTGAACCGCCGTCGACGCCTCGCGATCGGCGTCAGCGTCTGATCGTGGCATTGTCTCCCCGTAGGAGACCGGTCAGTCTTATGTGTTTTGGCTAGCCTAAAACAGTGAGAACGATCGGCGGTGGAGAGATACGATCGGTGGATGACCGGCCGACGCCTGACCACCCCGGGTCGAAGGGTTAACGGCCCGGCGAGTGAAGGCCGGGCCATGGACGAGAACCGACCACCGGACGAAGATTCGTCGAAGCGCGAACGCCCGCCTTACAAAGATCCGAATCGATCTACCGAAGCCCGCGTCGGGGATCTCCTTTCGCGCATGACGCCCGCGGAGAAAGTCGGCCAGCTCGTCGGCACGGCCCCGACGCTCCGACCAGGTCGTGAAACCGTCTCGGACATCGCCGAGGCTGTCACCGAGCACCACCTCGGCGCGGTCTCGCCGTTCGGTCACGGCGGCTCCCCCTGGGAGACCCCAGCGGAGTGCGTCGAGGTCGCGAATGCGCTCCAGCGGGAAGCCATCGAGAACACCAGACTCGGTATCCCGGTGCTGTTCTACGTCGACGCCGACCACGGCCACGGGTTCGTGAAGGGCACCACCGTCTTCCCGCACAACCTCGGCATGGCCGCAACCCGCGATCCCGCCCTCGTCGAAGCCGCGGCGAGCGTCACCGCGGCCGAAGTCGCCGCGACCGGCGCACACCAGAACCTCAATCCGGTCGCCGACGTGGGCCGGGAGGCGCGCTGGGGCCGCATCTACGAGACCTTCGGCGAGAGTCCCACCCTCTGTGCGGCGATGAGCGCGGCCGCCGTTCGGGGCTACCAGGGCGATGACATCGGCGACGAGGGGAACGTGATCGCGACGCCGAAACACTTCCCGGCCTACAGCGATCCGGTCCGGGGCGAGGACGGCTCGCCGGTCGACGTCTCCGAGTACACGCTCCGGCGGGTGTTTCGGCCGCCGTTCGAAGCTGCGATCGACGCCGGGGCCGGCTCGATCATGCCCGCGTACAACGAACTCAACGGCTATCCCGTCCACGGCTCGACGGAGTATCTGGAAGGCTGGCTCCGGGGAGAACTGGATTTCGATGGGTACGTCGTCTCGGACTGGAACGGCATCAACATGCTCCATCACGACCACCGGACCGCCCGCTCGATGGACGAAGCCGTCTGGCAGGCGACGACCGCCGGCGTCGACGTCGCGAGCGTCGGCGGGGTCGAACACGCCGAGCGCGTGCTCGATCTCCTCGAATCCGGGGATCTCTCAGCAGCGCGAATCGACGAGAGCGTCCGGCGCGTCCTCGAAGCGAAGTTCCGGCTGGGGCTGTTCGAGGCTCCCTACGTGGAGGCGGATCGCGTCGAGCAGGTCGGAACCGACGACCACCGCGCGGTCGCTCGCGAGGCCGCCCGCGAGTCGATGACGTTGCTCCGGAACGAAGACGACGTGCTCCCGCTCGATGCAAGTCTCGACTCGATCGCTGTCCTCGGCCCGAACGCCGACAACCTCCGCAACCAGTTCGGTGGCTGGAGTACGATCTCCGAGCCCGAACCACCGGGGACGACCATTCGTGCGGGGATCGAACGGGCCGTTCCAGCCGAAACGACGGTCCGGTGCGAACAGGGCGCGTCGATGACCGAGGCCGTCGATCTCGACGCTGCGCGCGAAGCAGCAGACGTGAGCGAGGCCGCCGTGGTCGTCGTCGGCGAGACCGGGTATCGCCACGAGTTCCACCGCAGCGAAACCGACCGCGGCGAGTTCCCGACCCGATCAGAACTCGAACTTCCCGAGGCACAGCGTGAGTTGCTCGGGGCGGTCCGGGAGACCGGGACGCCGACTATCGCCGTCTTCGTCGCCGGCCGGCCGCTCGCCATGGAGTGGACGGCCGAACACGTGCCGGCGATCCTGTTCGCCTACCTGCCCGGCTCAGAGGGCGGGAACGCAGTCGCCGACGTGCTCTTCGGCGACGCGGACCCCGGCGGGTCGCTGCCGGTCTCGATCCCGCGGTCGAGTGGTCACCTGCCGACCCATTTCGACTACCGCCCACACCCCCATCCCATCGAGGGGAGCCCGCGCGAGGAGAACCCCCGCCCGCCGGAGCATCCCGAGACGTACGACCCGCTGTTTCGATTCGGCCACGGCCTGAGCTACGCGGCCTTCGAGACCGGCGAGCTGTCGGTGTCGACAGAGCGGGTCGGCCCGGGGGGAAGTCTCACGGCGACCGTCGCGGTCGAAAACGTCAGCGACCGAGGAGGATCGACGACGCTGCACCTCTATGGAACCGACGAGTTCAGTTCCCGGGTAACGCCCGTCCGGGAACTGGTCGACTTCAAGCGAGTCGAACTGGCAGCCGGTGAAGGGACCGAAGTGACCTTCGACATCGATGTCGCGGACCTTGGCGTTCTCGACGACACGGGCGAGCGCCGCGCCGAACCCGGATCGATCACGCTGTCGTGCCGCGGGGACGCGGCCGAAATGACGATCGAACGCCGGTTCGATCGCTGATGACTGCCAGCCAGTGTGTCATCGAACGCTTCGCGAGCAAGGTCTATCCAAGTCTTCTCAGAACTCGCGGGCAAGAAACAGGACGCGAGGCTTGCACGGGAGCGGCCGCTGTTCGAGAAGACGATGGCAATGTTGGCACACTGATCGTGCACCACCTGGGTCTGTAGAACGGGGTTCTGGATGAAAGAACAGTGAGTGACGCTTTCGGGTGAAATCTATCCAGTACAGCTCATTTCGATAACTCGGCCTCCGTATCCGCATTCGAGCGGCGACGTTGCAACATGTAGCCAACGGCCCCGAGACCCGTGAGTGCTCCGCCCGCACCGAATCCAGGGCCAGACTCACTAGTCACTGCATCGTCGTCATCCCCGTTCATCGTCGTCATGCCCTCGCCACTGCCTGAATTGGTCGTATCGCCAGTGCTGTCAGGCGTTTCCGTGTTCTCTGGGAGTTCCTCGGTTGGTGTTGCTGTCTCGGTAAGCGTCTCAGTCGGTGCTGCTGTCTCGGTGGGCGTCTCAGTCGGTGTCGGAATGTCGAGTGATTGATCCGCATACTGCCAGTCGCCGTGATGGCCTAACGTCCCAAGCGTGGCGCGCGAGGCCTCACTCGATCCGGAGACGCCTGCATCCACCGCGTAGAATTTGCATCTGTCCTCGTAGGTCCCTTCCCCGAAAAAGACGGTCCCATCCACCACCGTCGGGGACGCCCCGACACTGTAGTCCGTCCCGAAGGCCCACTCTTGCTCACCTGTCGCCGCGTCCACCGCGTAGAGGTTGCTATCTCCACACCCGACGAAGACGGTGGTATCCACTACCGTCGGCGACGATTGCACCCAATCGCCCGTTTCGAAAGTCCACACTTGCTCGCCCGACGCCGCATCCACCGCGTAGAGGTGCTCGTCATGACTCCCGAAGAAGACGGTTCCCTCGGCCACCGTCGGCGACGACTCGACGGACCTCCCTGTCTCGAAGGTCCACTCTTGCTCGCCCGTCGCCGCATCCACCGCGTAGAGGGCGCCATCGCCACACCCGACGAAGACGGTGCCATCCATCACTGTTGGTGCCGAGCGGACCGTCCCGGTGCTCGTTTCGAAGGCCCATTGTTGGGCGCCCGTCGCCGCATCCACCGCGTAGAGATACAGGTCGTGACTCCCGACGAAGACGGTACCCTCGGCCACCGTCGGCGACGAGCGCACGAAGTCGCCCGTCTCGAAGGCCCACTCTTGCTCGCCCGTCGTTGCATCCACCGCGTAGAGGTTGCCATCCTGGCTCCCCACGAAGACGGTACCATCCACAACCATCGGCGACGAGTGGACCGGACCGCCCGTCTCGAAGACCCACTGTTGCCTGCCCGTCGCTGCATCCACCGCGTAGAGGTTGCCATCTTCACTCCCGACGAAGACGGTGCCATCCACTACCATCGGCGACGACCGGACGGTGCCGCCTGTCCCAAAGGCCCACTGTTGCTCGCCCGAATTCGCATCCATCGCATAGAGGTTAGCGTCACCTCTCCCGACGAAAACGGTGCCGTCCACTACCGTCGGTGACGAGTAGAAATATTCGCCCGTCTCGAGGGCCCATTCTTGCTCGCCTCCACTGGACGCTTGTGCGCTGGCGGGACGACTCCCGGACAGACCAATCGCTGCAACGCCCAGTCCCGCCATCGTTCGTAAGCAGTGCCGCCGTGTCGCTTCTGAATTGCGTGTCATCTTCTGAATCCTGTGTTGTGTCATACGGCTCGCCAACCCGCTGCTCCAGAAAGGAAACGGTCAGACCGTCCGCGATCGAACCCCACACGCCATCGACCGGAACAGGGTTGCACAACTGGTCATTTCCACAGGACTACTTAACAGTACATATTTTCACACCATGAAGCAACACATCCTGAAAAAATAAATCAGCGATCAAGCTCCGACACTCCTGCAGCACTGAGTTCAGCCGCCATGTTCTGGTCTTCCTGCACCACTGGAAAATATCGATATTTCATACTGGTTGTCCCGTGGCAAATCGGCCGTGAATGGTTCGATGACGCGATTCACAGCAGTCACGATGAAACTGACGCCAGAGGTGGTACCCCTCAGGTTCGCAGCGTGCGGTAGTACGCCAGCGCCGCGACCCCCCCGGCCACGCCGAGCCAGGCCAGTATGGGACCGAACGGATCCCACGGGACACTCCCGGTGAAGGCGGCGTCAACGGCGACCGCCGTCGGAAAGTGACCCGGGAGGAGCGTCGAAAGCCAGTGGCCGTCATCGATCATCGGATTCTGGAAGAAGAACACGTCGAGCATCGGCGCGATCAACATGAGGTAGACGCCGGCGAGGCGACTGACGAGGAGTCCCGCGAGCGTCCCGAGCAGGCCGTAGGTGACTGCGAGAACCAGCGACGCGAGTACGAACGGGACGATCGCTTCGGGGACGAACGCCGTCGCCAGGACTGCCAGCGAGACGCCGACGGCAGCTAGTCCGGCGACGACGATCAGCGTGAACCGGGCTGCAAGCAGCGAGACGGGTCCCACGCCGGCGATCGAGAGCCGCGCGTCGGCGTCGGTGGCGCTGAGCATGACGAACAGCCCGGCGATCCCGCCGATCAGCGCCCCCATCAGGGGAACCAACAGCGCGCCGTAGATCTCGACCGTCTGGACCGTCATCCGGCCCGAGCCAGGGACGTAGATCGGCAACGACGACGTGGGCAGGACGTGAATGAAGATTCCGACGAAGTACGCCGGGAGGAACAGAACCAGCCCCAGCAGGACCGGCGTTCGGGCGTATTCTCGCAACCCCATCTCGAACGTAGTACGGAACCGCCGACCGCTCGCAGTCATGCGAGTTCACCCCCGTTTCCGGTCAGCCGAACGTATACCAACAGGGCGACGACGCCGGTGACCAAAACGTACGTCACGCCCGCGGCAGCGTTCCCGAGCGCGACTGACCCGTCGAAGACGGCACTCCGAAACAGCTTGTGGGGGAAGTGCAGCGGGAAGAGGGGCAAGATCGGCGAGTCTATATCGAGCAGTCCCGAGGAGAGGAAGTCATCAAAGTCGACGAGAAAGACCATCACCAGCGATCCCTCCAGCGCACGGGGGAGGACAGCGCCGACCAGCATGCCGATGAGCCCGTAGACCAGCGCCGCGAGTGCAAGCGCGCCGAACGCGAACAGCGGGGCCTCGGGCGGGACGTTCCACCATAGGACTGCCAGCGCGGCTCCCGTGATGATCAGACTCCCCAGGGCGACGGTGATGAGGCGGGAGGCGAACAGCTCGCTGCGGGAATAGCCACAGATCCGGAGGCGTTCGTCGGCCTGCCGGGCGCTGATAACCTGGAAAAGGCCGAGGACGCCTGCGAAAAACGCGACCGAGTAGATCGCGCCGTTGACCCGCCCCATCTCGGCGAGGGTCCCAGTGTCTACGAACGGCAGTTGCGGAAACGCCGCCATGGCGACCCCGTAGCCCTCGACGACGACCAGCGGGAGCACGACCAGCAGGACGACGTTGATCGGCGTGCGGACGAACGCCCGGATCTGGGCCCCGATCCCGGCCGAGAGCCGCCGGGCAGGACTCGCGCCCGTCTTGAGATCGAGCGCCTCAGTCATCGGCACTCACTCCCCGGGGATCCGCACTCGCCGCGTCTTTGGGTCCACCGTCGGTGACATCCGTGAGGCGGCCATCGGCGAGCTCCAGGATACGGTCGAAGCGCTCGCGCTCGCTCACGAAATGTGAGATGATCGCGATGGCGGTTCCCCGCTCGGTCAATTCCTCGGTTAACTCCCAGAATTCGAGGTAGGTTTCCCAGTCGAAGCCCGTGTACGGTTCGTCCAGCAGGAGTACGTCGGGATCGTGCATCAGGGCGACCGAGAGATTGATCTTCTGTCGATTACCGCCGCTGAGGTGGTCGATCCGGTAGTCGAGGAACTCCGCGAAGCCCAGCCGGTCGGCATACTGATCCCGGGCCGCAACGATCGCCTCGTCGTCCATCCCGTAGGCCGTCCCGAACAGCCGGAAGGTCTCCCGGACGGTCAGTCGATCGTACAAAAGCGGCTCCTGGGGACACCACCCGACCTGGCCGGACCGCCGGACGTCCCCGGCGTCGGGAGCGAGCGCACCGACCAGGATCTGCATGAGCGTCGACTTCCCGGCGCCGTTTTCCCCGACGATACCCACGATCTCACCCGCATCGATCGTGATCTCGGCCCCCTCAAGCACCCCGACACGCCGTCCCATCGGCACCCAATCCGGCCAGGGCGGCTCGTAGGTCTTCGACAGTTCGACCCCTTCCAGGACGTGGCTATCCGCCAGATTCGCGTCACCTTCGCGCACTCTATTTTCTATATTCGGCATTTACCGAATATTTTGTAGAAAACGATTTAAAGGTTGTGTCTCAAAACAGTGGATGATGGAAGACAGCGATACCGACCAACCGACAGCCGAGGGACCACCGCCAGACGCAGTCGTGGAAGCTAGAGAGACGATGATCGGGGCCTTCGAACGCTCGGCGGAGATCTACGGCGTCAAACGAAGCTACGGGCGACTCTACGGGGTCCTGTACTTCGCCGAGGAACCGCTCTCGCTTGACACACTCGCCGCGCGAAGCGAGTACGCCAAGTCGACGGTCTCGACGGCGATGAGCGACCTCCAGCGCTACCACATGGTGACCCGTCGCTCGCTCCCGGGAGAGGGCAAAAAGGCGTTCTACGAGGCCGAAACCGACTTCTGGCAGATATTCCGGGCGTTCCTGAACAACGAAGTCCGCCGGGAGATCGAGACGATGACGGGCGCGCTCGAAGCCGCTATCGACTCGCTCGAAGATGTCGAGGACGAACGCGCCGAGCGCGACCGCCGGAAGCTTCGTGAGCTGAAACAGGTCTACGAGCGGAGCGATCGGATCGTCGGCCTGTTCAACAGCCAGTCCATGGACCGGATCGTCTCGGCGCTGGAACGGCTCCGGTGATCCGGAAGCGATGTGGCGACCGACTTCGAACGGTCAGGGAGATGACGAGGGATAGATTAATCCGGCCGCGATTCTGACCGTCTGCTATGCCGAAGGTATCGATCTCGCTGCCCGATCGAATCGAGAACGACATCGAGCGCCTCGTCGACCAAGGGGAGTTCGTCAACCGCGATCAAGCCGTCGAGGAGCTGCTGACGATGGGCGTCTCCGCGTACGACACGGGCGAGGACGAACCGGAAGTCGCCGCCGAAGACGACTTCTTCTCACAGACGGTCGAGGACCAGCAAGATCCCGCCCTCCACGACGACGATCCCGACGACGGCTACACGTTCTGACGGGGAGCGCTCGCTCCCGCTCGCCAATCAACAAGCGATAGTGACCGGAATGTCGCAAGCCTTATGTCCATGTCTGTACGTTAGTGTACGGTAATGGACGCCAGTGATGAAATAGCGCCTGACGTGCGATCGATCCTCTCGGCAGCGAGGGATCGAGGCGGCGCGTCGGGGACGGTCGACGTGACGCCGCGGTCGTTGTCGGCAGCATTCGATCGCGCCGAGCGCGACGGTCGAGTGCCGACGATCACCGAAGTCAAGCCGACGAGTCCAACGACCGAGGGCCGACACGACGGCGATCCGGTCGAGCTCGCAACGGCCATGGTCGAGAACGGGGCGGCGGCACTGTCGGTGTTGACCGAACCCGAGCACTTCGGGGGATCGCCCGAGACGCTTGCCCGCGTCCGGGACGCCGTCGACGTGCCCATCCTCCGGAAGGATTTCATCCTCCACGAGGCCCAACTCGACGTGGTCGAGGCCGATCTCGTGCTGTTGATCGTCCGGTTTCTCGAAGAGGACGGCACCGACGACCTCGAAGACCTGCTGGACGCCGCGGGCGACCGCGGGTTCCAGGTGCTCGTCGAGGCACACTCCCGATCGGAAGTCGCGGCCGCGGTCGACGCGGGCGCGGAGATCATCGGCGTGAACAACCGCGACCTCGCGAAACTCGACGTCGACCTCGAAACCTTCGAGTCGGTCGCGCCCGCAGTCGACGATGATGTGACATTGATCGCCGAGAGCGGGATCGAGACGCCGGCGGACGTCCAGCGGATGCGCGCGTCCGGTGCCGACGGGCTGTTGATCGGCTCGGCGATCATGGACGGCGACGTGGCGGCGAACACGCAAGCACTTACCACACCGACGGAGACACCCAACCAATGACCACAGACGATACGAACGGCAGATTCGGCGGCTACGGGGGCCAGTACGTCCCCGAAGCGCTTATGCCCGCCATCGAGGAGCTTCGGGACGCCTACGAACGCTACGTGCTACACAACGAAGACGGGTTCATGGACGAACTCCGCGCCCACCTCGCGGACTTCGGCGGTCGGCCCACCCCGCTGCAGCGGGCCGACCAGTTGAGCGAGCGCTACGACACCGAGGTCTATCTCAAGCGCGAGGACTTGCTCCACGGCGGGGCACACAAACTCAACAACGCTCTCGGGCAGGTCCTGCTCGCGAAGTACATGGGCAAGGAGCGGATCATCGCCGAGACCGGCGCGGGCCAGCACGGCACGGCGACCGCGATGGCCGCCGCCCACCTCGACATGCCGTGTGAAATATTCATGGGCGAAACCGACATCGAACGCCAGCGCCCCAACGTCTTCCGGATGGAACTCAACGGCGCGACGGTCACGCCGGTAACGACCGGTCGCGGCACCCTGAAGGAAGCCATCAGCGAGACGATGCGCGACTGGGCAACCAACGTCGAGGACACCCACTACGTCATCGGGTCGATCGTCGGCCCGGACCCGTTCCCCGAAATGGTCCGGGACTTCCAGTCGGTCATCGGTGACGAGACCCACGAGCAGATCCTCGCGAAGACCGGCGACACCCCCGATTCGATCGTCGCGTGTGCGGGCGGCGGGTCGAACACGATGGGTGCCTTCCACGAATTCAGAGACAAGGAGGACGTCGACCTGATCGCCGTCGAGGCCGGCGGGTCCTCGCTTGAAGTCGACGAAGAAGCTGGCGTCGCACCCAACTCCGCCACCCTGTCGACCGGTGAGGAGGGCGTCCTCCACGGTGCTCGCACGAAGCTCCTCCAGGACGAAGACGGCCAGATCATGGAGTCCCACAGCGTCTCGGCGGGCCTGGACTACTCGGGCGTCGGCCCGGAACTCGCCTATCTCGTTGATACGGGCCGCGTCGAGGCGGTCAACGTCGACGACAAGACGGCACTCGAATCGTTCCATCGCGTCTCGCGGCTCGAAGGCATCATTCCCGCCCTGGAGACCGCCCACGCCTTCGGGTACCTTGAGGAGAATCCCGACGCTGTCGGCGACGTCACCGTCGTCAACGTCTCGGGCCGGGGCGACAAGGATCTAGAGAGTGTTGTCGAGGAGACCAAAGAGCGCGATCTCGACGTCGAGACGGCCTCAAGCGTCCTTCAGGAGGCGAAGGAATGACCGCAAACAGCGAGATCGGGGCCGTCTTCGAATCGGGCGAACCCGCGTTCATCCCGTATCTCGTCGCCGGCGATCCGGAGTACGAGGCCTCCCTCGAATACGTCGAGGCCCTGGAACGCGGCGGAGCCGACATCGTCGAACTCGGGTTGCCCTTCTCCGAACCGATCGCCGAAGGGCCGACGATCCAGAACGCGATCGTCCGGTCGATGGAGGGTGGGATGACACCCGATCGCTTCTTTTCGTTCGTCGAGGAGCTTGACGTCGGGATTCCGCTGGTCTGTATGACCTATTATAACCTCATTTTTCAATATGGATCCGAAGCGGGTCCCCGGCCGTTCGTCGAGCGCGCCGCCGAGGCCGGCATCGCGGGGCTTGTCGTGCCGGATCTTCCAGCCGAGGAAGCCGACCCGTTGCGGGATGCCTGCGACGAATACGGGCTGGATCTGGTCTTCATCGTCGCGCCGACGACCCGCGGCGACCGCCTCGAAACGATCATGGACCAGGTCTCGGGGTACGTCTACGTCCAGGCGCGCCTCGGGACGACGGGCGCACGCGATGACGTCAGCGATCAGACCGACGAAAGCCTCGCGCGCCTGCGGGAGTGGGCCGTCCCCAAGGCCGTCGGCTTCGGGATCAAGACCGGCGAGCACGCGGAACGGATCGTCTCGGCCGGTGCTGACGGGATCATCGTCGGGAGCGCTCTGGTCGACATCGTCGCGGACGGTGCAGACAGTGGCGAATCGACCGAAGCGGTTGCTGATCGGCTCGAAGCGAAGGCCCGGGAACTCAAAGACGGCGCGTTGCGGGGCACGCCATCGGCGGCAGTCGAAGACTGATCACCGGAGTGTGAGGACGACCGCGCCGACCAACAGGAGGGCGAGCGCGGCGACGGGCTGACCGCCGGCCATCACGCGATAGGCGGCGTAGCCGAGTCCGGTCCCTGCGGTTCCGACGAGTGTGTTCAGCGTCACGTGAGTGAGTTCGATCCGAAGCGTCTTCGCGTCCGGACCGAGTTGCTCGCCGATCGTAATCCCGTACCGGCCAGCGTCCCACGCGAGGACGGCAAGGAGTGTACTGACGAGGAGTGGTTCCGGCGGCGCGCCCTGGAACCCGCCGATCAGCACGCTCACGAGCAGGATCAGCGCGCCGTGGCCGACATACGTCCGGGATCCGTGTATCGCGCCGATGCCGACGAAGAGCGTTCCGAACAGGCCGACAGCGACCAGCGCCGGCGTCACCATCGTGAGCGCCCCCAGGAACGCGAATCCGGTCGCGATAGCGACGCTGGCGCGCGCGGGGGTGCGATCGATCCCGCCGCCGGCATGCTCCACGCCCTCGTTCGCCGCGTCACCTTGACTGTCGGCGGTCGATCCGTCACCGCGTGCACTATCGAGGCCGGGCGACGGGGGAGGACTCATGCCGACCACCGTGCCTGCGCGCGGGCGAGCGCCGCCGCGAAGGACTCCCCGTCGCGCCAGTCGAGCACACGGATCCCCTCGCCACGGAGGCCGTCCAGGCGATCCGCGCGTTCCATGCTGGCGAGTTCGCGAATGGGCGTATCGTCGGTCGTCGGATCGGGACTCAACACCGTCACGAGTTGCCCGTGAGCGTCGAGCCGGCGAGCCACGGTCGGGACGTACCCGTCACAGCACGGCGAGAAGACGAACACCTGGGTGTCCGCGGAGAGCCGACGGCGGAGCCGGGTGACCTGCCGGTCCTTGAGTTGCTCGCGGCGGTCGTCGCGGATCGTCTCGAACAGCCCCTCGTCGGGTGGGATCGGCGAGAGTGCGGGATGGGAGTTCAGCAACGCACGGCCGTGAGCGCGGTGTTCGTCGCCGGCCCCGGGCGACAGCCAGCACTCCTCACTGGCCGGGCCGAGCGTTGTCACACCGACGCGGTCGCCGGTGTCGAGCAAGGCGGCGAAGACCCGGTTGGCCGCGTCGACGCTCCGCTCGACGGCGTGATACGCCCCCGGTTCAGGCGCTCGATAGGCGGCCTGCCGGGTGTCGATCACCAGCATGACCGTCGCGGCGCGTTCCTCGCGATATTCGAGCGTGCCGAGCTCCCCGGTCTTGGCGTGGCGACGCCAGTCGATCCGCGAGAGCGGATCGCTCGACCGGTACTCCCGCGTCGAGAAGAACTCCACGCCCGATCCACCCTCGTCCGTGTCGACGCGCCCGACGTACGGCGTCGTCAACCTCCGAAGCGGGAGTTGTTCGCTGGTGAGCGCCGGAAGCGAACAGGACAGCGTCGTGGGGGCGTCGACGGTCGTCTCGCGTTCGACAGCCCCGCTCGGATCCGCGGCCGTGACCTGCGCGGGTCGCCAGTCGTGCTCGCCGCGGGTCGCGGTCACCGTATAGGCGTAGGTCACACCCTCGTCGGGCCGAAGTACCGCGCCGTGGCGTGGCGTGCCGTCAGTGACATCGAGCGCCGGCGGGACGCCGTCGACGATCCGCACGTCGGTGAGGACGCCCGCCCCCTCGTTGCGGAGTTCGACCGTGACGGTGACGTCCTCGCCGGGTTCCGGCGCGTCGGGCTCGAGTCGTCGACGGATCGACAGCGCCGGCTCGCCCGTTTCCGGATCGCGGACGGGGATCGGCTCTGCGCTACGGGCGTACCCCGTAAAGACCGCACCGACGACACCGACGAGCAACAGGGCTGGCTCCCGGAGGGCGATCCCGAGGCCGCCGAAGACGAACGCGACCGCGCCCACGCCGGTCCAGTGACCGGTTCGGTGATCGACGACGCCGGCCTCGACGTGCCCCGCGCGACCGCGGTCCGCCCGCTGTCTTCGATCGGGCGCATCGTCACCGGATGCCGTCATCGGGATCCCTCCGCCCGGAGCGATCTGAGCGCACTGATCGTGTGGCGGCGTGCGCGCGCTTCGGTGGACGTGCCACGGACCAGCTCCCGGAGTTGCGTCGTGAGGGGGAGTCGAACTGCCTCGGAACCGAGGTACGCGGCCGCGAGCCGATCGTCGGTCCAGGGGCCGTCCTCGATCTGTGCCCGCGCGTCGGCTTCCGAGCAGTTCCGGACAGCCATCAGGGAGACGACGACGCGTCGCCGGAGGCGGTCTTGCAGTTCGGCGTCCGGCAGGTCGGCGAGTTCGTCACCCGGAACCGGCACCCGGTGGCCGGACTCGGTCGGAGCGGGGCGCCACCACTCGCCGGTCGTGGCGTGACGGTCGGCGAGTTCCAGGCCGCCGAGGACCGTCACACCGAGTCCGAACAGCAGGACAACGACGTAGCTGTACTGGCCCAGGATGGCCAGTGGCGAAACGTCGACGACCACCAGCGCGAACCCGGTCAGGACGGCGGCCAGGCCGCCCAGTTGTGCCGGTCGCCAGTTCATCCGTTCGCACCCCCCGAAGCGTCGCCGGCCTCGCCGGCATGGGCGGCCTCGATCCGCCGGAGCGCGTCGAGTGCGCGTTCCTCCCGGCCGTCCGGATCGCGGTCACCGTATCGAACCTCCGCGAACAGCCGCGTGAGTTCCGCGACATCGTCCGGACGCATCCCCGCTTCGACCGCCGTCGCCTCGAACTCCTCGGGGGTCGTGGTCTCAGGATCCGAAACCGGGAGGTGACGGACCATCTCGCGCCACGCCCGGTAGACTTCGTTGTCGACATCGGCCCGGGACTCGATGCGATCCGCGGCGTTGCCCGCCGCCTCGCCGACCGCCTGCAGATCGGGTTCATCCGCCGGGTCGGTCGGTACGTCGACGTCGATCGGATCGCCCGTCCCGGTCCGGACGAACAGGAAGACGAGCGCGCCGACCAGGGCGAGCGTCAGCCCCCCCAGAACGGCGGGGAGCGGCGGAGTCCACCACGTGACGGAGAAGGAATCCGCAGGAGGAACTGGGGTCCGCTCGGGAGCATCGCGCGGCCCGCCGCTCGGGTCCGGTGTCAGCGCCGGACCCGACGCATTAGAGGACGTGTCCGTCGGCAACTGTCCGGAGTCCAGCGTCGCGGCGGCGGCACCCAGCGAAACCACGACGAGGGCGAGCACGACGATCGTGGGGAGTCGGTCACGTGCCATCGGCCCTACCCGGGAGCCGGCGCGTCGACATCTGAGACCGTCGGGACGGGGATCGAGTCGAGAACGTCAACGAGGACGTCGCGCTTATCGACGTTCTCGACGGTCGCGTCGGGTGTGAGGACGAGCCGATGGGCGAGGACGTCCGGCGCGATCGTCTTCACGTCGCCCGGCGTGACGTACTCTCGCCCCTCGATGACGGCGCGGGCGCGGGCGGCTTCGAGGAGTCGCTGGGTGCCACGCGGCGAGACGCCAACCCGGATCTGGGGCTGATCGCGGGTCGCCCCGACGATGTCGGTCATGTAGGCGATGAGATCGTCGGTGACAGTGACGTCCTCGGGGAGGGCCTGAATGGCCGTCACCCGATCGGGTTCGAGCACGGCCTCGACCGACGGCGTCTTGCTCGCCCGGTCAGTCCGTCGCCGGAGCAGCGTCTGCTCGGCGTCAGGATCGGGATACCCGATACTCGTCTTGACGATGAAGCGGTCGATCTGGGCCTCAGGGAGCGGGAACGTCCCCTCGCTCTCGACTGGGTTCTGGGTCGCGATCACGAAGAACGGTTCGGGCAGGTCCCGGGTCGTCCCGTCGGTCGTCACCTGTCCCTCGGACATGGCCTCAAGCAGCGCGGCCTGGGTCTTCGGCGGGGCGCGGTTGATCTCGTCGGCCAGGACGACGTTGGCGAAGATCGGACCCTCGCGGAACTCGAAGTCCCGCTCGCGCTCGTTGTAGATGTGCGAGCCGGTCACGTCCGCCGGGAGGAGGTCGGGTGTGAACTGGATGCGGTTGAACGAGAGCCCGAGCGCCTCGGCCATGCTCCGGGCAGTCAGCGTCTTTCCGGTTCCAGGGACGTCTTCGAGGAGGACGTGCCCGCGGGCGAGGACGCCGGTCAGGACGGTCTCGAGGAACGTGCGATCCGCGATCACGGTTCCTTCCATCGCATCAAGGACGTCGGTACAGCGGGCGCTTGCGTCGGAGATGTCGAGTGAGGGCATTGGATATCGGTCTCCGTGCGGTGATTCGATCGAGTGAACTTTCGGGGCAGTGAAACCTTTTTTGGTGTAGTGTGCCCTCCTGATGGTCCACTACCCGTCACGCGCCGGGACAGCCCAGTGTGCGGATCTCGTGGTCAGATATCTCCGGGATCTTGACAGTGAACGGTTCGTCGTAGTCCGTGTAGTCGATCATCACCTTCGCCGTCGCCTCGCCGCCGTTACCCGAAATATGGAGTCGCAGGAGCGACCGGACGGGCCGGGACGTCTCCCGATCGACCCAGAGTTTGGCGGTGATGTTCTCGACGGCAGCGTCCGGGTTCGCGAGATCAGTCTGGCTTTCGCCGGGGAGCGAGGAGAGTGTTTCTTGGGTGGGATGGGCGACAATCACCGCGGTATCGTGTCCGTCGACCGTCGCCGTCCCGTCCCAGTAGACGTTCGTGCGTTCGAATAGCTCGACCTGTCGACCGAGCGGCGTCAGCGTCAGCCACTCGATGTCGGTCGACTGATTCTGTTCGCCCCATCCGGACCACGGACTCGGACACTGGGTGTAGGCGGTCCTGTTTTGGAGGTAGCTGGTGACGGTCCGACTTTGGACAGTCATGTTCATCCGCATCAGCCGGGCCGTCCGGTTAGCGATGCCGTCGCCGGTGGCCGAAATCGACTCCGACCGCCCCTCGGCCGACGCCGAGACATCCATCGACATCCCGTAGGAATCGACGTTTTCGAGTGCGTCGATCGTCTCGTTTCTGATCTCGAGAGCGCGGTCGTCGCTCGGCGGCTGACTGTCGCCAAGCATGCCACACCCCGCGAGGACGAGCAGGGCAGCCAGGAGGGCAGCGGGGACTGCGCGATGCATACGTTGCACTGTGGTCAGACGATAGCTAATAAATCTTGGTGTATTGAAAGATGAATCGCGATAGCCGTTCGTGGACGCCGGGACCGGAACGCCCATTACCGTCACTTGCCACAGCATCACACAATGACTGCCGGGAAAGACGCACGCCTGACACGCATTGGTACAGGGGGCCGATACCTCGTGGTTCCGATGGACCACGGCCTGACGATGGGGCCCGTCACGGGACTCGAAGATCTCGAATCGACCGTCGAGGGGATCACGCGCGGCGGGGCCGACGCCGTCCTGACCCAGAAGGGCGTCGCCGACCGCGTCCACGGCAACCTGAACGGCGCGGGCTACATCGTCCACCTCAACGGCTCGACGACGATCGGCCCCGACGAGGAGGACAAACGCAAGACGGGAACCGTCGAAGACGCCGTCCGGGCCGGGGCCGACGCCGTCTCCTTTCATATCAACGTCGGCAGCGAGTACGAACCCGACCAGCTCACCCAACTCGCCGAAGTAACGGGAGAGGCCGAACGCCTCGGGATGCCCGTCCTCGCGATGGCCTACGCCCGCGGCCCGGGCATCGACGAGTCGGATCCCGATTCCCTGGCTCACGCCGTCCGACTCGCCGAGGAAGTCGGCGCGGACGTGATCAAAACGGCCTACAGCGGCGACGCCGACTCCTTCGAGCGCGTCGCGGCCGCGTCGGCCAAACCCGTCGTCATCGCCGGGGGATCGAAAGGGACGGACGAGGAGACCCTGGCGATGGTCCGGGGCGCGATGGACGCGGGCGCGGCCGGGATCTCGATGGGGCGGTCGATCTTTCAGCACGAGGATCCCGAGGCGATCACTCGTGCCGTCGCGGCCGTCATCCACGACGACGAAAGCGTCGAGGAGGCGATGGGGAACGCCGGACTCCGTGTCGAAAGCTGACGCACTCGGTCTAATCGTCGAAACGACTCTTGTCGGGCAGACACTGGACTGCTCCTCTGTGGACGCGTGTATCGATTCAGAGAATAGCTGGTGAGAATGGCGTAGAACGCGTTCCGATCGCCGATAGAACGCGTCGCCGTCGATCCGTTCAGTTCTCGTCGAGCAACACGTCAAGCGTCCCTTCGTCGACGTGTTGGCCTTCCCGACCGGCGACGTAGGTTTTTGCGGCGGCGACGGCCCGCCCGGTCTGGGGGTCACCGATCTCGGCGATTCGGTCGGACTCGAGCAGGTCGGCCGTCCAGAACGACTCCTCGTAGTCGATCTCGCCGCGGATCAGGCCCCGGCACAGTGAGACGAAGACGCTGTTCATCGCGTCCGTGACGTGACTCGCCTCGAAGCCGATGCTGTCAGCGAGTTCGTCGACGTCGATCGGTTCGCCGCCGGTCGTCGCCGCGAAGAAGACGGCCCCGGCGGCCAGTTCCGGCGCGGCGAACGCCGCGTCGTCCGCCGCCGGTTCGTAGTGTTCCAGCGTGCGGCGACTGTCCTCGAGAACCGTCTCGGAAAACTCGATATCCTCGGCCAGTGACTCGACGACGTCCGACGGCCCGCGCCGCGGGATGTCGACGGCGGCGATCTCCCCGAGGCGGTCGAGCCACTGGTAGAGCGCCCGCGTCCCGAAGTCGCGTTCCGCTGCGACCGTCGCCGGATCGAGATCGCCATCGTTGAGTCGGCTGCTGGCGATCAGTGCCGCACCCGCGAATTCGGCGGCGTCCTCGACAGCGACGCTCTCGGCGGCGTCACTGACCAGGCCCCGGGCAAACAATCGCACGGACGCGTCGACGTCGAGTGCCTCGACCAGTGCGTCGACCTCGCTGTGGACGGCGTCGATCGTCAGGTCCGCACCGAGTTCGTCCCGATCACCCGGAATCCAGGCGACGGTCTCGCCGGCGCGCCTGGCCGCGAGTTCGCCGCGATCGGCGAGGTCCTGCAGTCGATCACCGACACGCTCCTCGGGTGCATCCAGCGCCTCGGCGACCGTCGCCGTGGTCGGGAGTTCGTCCGGGAACATCCCGCGGACGGCATCCATACACGCGTCGGCCGGGACGTCCGAAACCCCGCCGTCCGAGGCGGAGGATTTCGCGTCCGGTCGCCCGGTGTCCGCGGACGCTCCGTCCTCGACGGCGTCCGCCTGATAGCGTCGGGCGTCCAGGCCCCCCTCGTCCAGCACTTCCCGGAAGGCTTTGTACCGGTTCTTGATCGTGACGCCGCCGGCCGCGCCGACATCCGCAACCTCGTTGGGTCCGACGCCGTCGACGCCGTTGGCCTCCGCCGCGAGGACGAGTGACGCGCCGGCCGTCTCCGCCGGGGAGGACGCCTCGGCGACGACGCGGGGGGCCTCCCGGAAGACGTCTGTGAGGATTCGCTTGCCGGCCGTGCCGACTGCTTCGGACAGATCAAGCGTGTCGGCGTAGCGCTCGACCAGCGTGTCGGGGCGCTCCGGGGGGTGGTCGATGTCGAGCCGGTCGGCGACCGCCTCGATCTGTTCGGGGAGGCGTTCGGGATCGAGTTCGGTCGCCTCCGGATCCGCAAGCAGATCAGTCCACGGTTCGACGATGTCCCGACCGGTGATCGGGAGACCATCTTCCCGACAGGAGAGTGCGAGTACTGCCGGCGCAATCTGGTTGAACTGTGCCGCGTCGACGTCCGCCTCCCCGTGGAGATGGTCGAGACGGACGCGGGTGATCTGCAGGGTACTATCGGGTATCTGTAACTTCTCTGCCACATCGTAGAGCCGGTTTTCGTAGGTTTCGTTGCTTGCCATGCCGGGGGCTTCTTCGGCCACGCTCTTAACTGTTGAACGACCGGACAAATGACTGACACCACAGCGAACTCGCACTGTCAACGCCGATACGACGGCGAAGTCGTGTGATCCATCACGTTCAGGCCGGACCGCCCAATCCATCACGTTCAAGCCGGACCGCCCAATCCGCCACGTTCAAGCCGGACCGCCGCGAGCGTGGACACATGACACGCTCGGTGTGGCTCAAAGCCGACGATGCCGTCGGCGACTGGGAAGCGCGCAAGCGACGCATCACCGCCGGCCTCGAAGCCGGCGTCGACTGGGTACTCGTCGACGAACACGACGTCGAACGCGTCCGCGAACTCGGTGACATCAACGTCGCCGCCTTCGCCGGCGACGACGTCCACGTCATGGACGCCGAGGGGACGGCCGAATCGACTGCTGACGCAGTGATCGTCGGCAAGGACGGCGAGGGCGACGGCACGGTCGGGCTCCCCTCTGACTTCTCGGGATCGGCCGATCTCTCCGCGCTCCGCAGCGGCGGGGCAAACGGGGGATACGTCCGCATCTTCGACGAGGACTACGAAGCCTTCGCCGAGGCAGTCGCCGAAGACGCCGCGTACACCTTCGTCGTCGCCGACGACTGGCAGATCATTCCGCTGGAAAATCTCATCGCCCGCGTCGGCGAGGAGACGGAACTGATCGCCGGTGTTCAGACCGCCGAGGACGCCCGGACGGCCTACGAGACCCTGGAGATCGGGGCCGACGCCGTGCTGCTGGACACCGACAACCCCGACGAGATCCGTGAAACCGTCGAGGTGCGGGACGCCGTCGGTCGGGAAACGCTCGACCTGGAGTACGCCGAGATCACGGCGATCGAACAGACCGGCTCGGCCGACCGGGTCTGTGTGGATACGGGATCGATCATGGATCACGACGAGGGGATGCTGGTGGGCTCGATGGCCCGCGGCCTCTTCTTCGTCCACGCCGAGACCGCCGAATCGCCGTACGTCGCCTCGCGCCCGTTCCGGGTCAACGCTGGCGCGGTCCACGCCTACGCCCGGACGCCGGGTGGCGAGACGACGTACCTCTCGGAACTCGCGAGCGGTGACGAGGTCCAGGTCGTCGATCGGGACGGCAACACCCGCGAGGCGATCGTCGGCCGCGCGAAGATCGAGAAGCGCCCCATGTTCCGGATTCAGGCCGAAACCGAGGGTGGCGACCGGATCGAAACGCTGCTCCAGAACGCCGAGACGATCAAAGTCGCCACACCCGATGGCCGGATCGCAGTCACGGACCTGGAGGTCGGCGACGAGGTGCTGGTCTACCACGAGGACACGGCCCGGCACTTCGGCGAGGCTGTCGAGGAGAGTATCATCGAGAAGTAGCGCGATCGACGCCAGCAGTGGTTTCTTCGAGCGGGATCGTCCCTAGATGTCGATATCCGACTCCGAAGTCGTCGCGCCGTTCGACTCGGATTCCGCGTCGGTGCCCGTTTCGAGTTCCGTCGCACACCACGGACAGAACGTGATGTCATCGTCGTCCAGTTCGTGGCCACACTCGGGACACTGTCGTCCGGATTCGACGGCGTCCGCAGTCCGGTTGCGCTGGCGTGCGAGGACGTACGCGTCGACCACGTTGAGGACGCGAAGTCCCAGAATGAGGAGCGACGCCTCGTCGGGGATGTTCCGGCTGGCTTGCATGATCGCCTCGGCGGACGTCTCCTGGGGGATGATATCCGGCGGGATCACCATCCAGGCGGTCGCGAACAGCAACGCGAGCCACAGTCCCGTCCGGATCCACTCCCGGAGGTAGACGTGACCCAGTCCCGGGAACACCACCGACAGGACGATCGCCACCCACGGGCGTTTCGTCGACGAAGTCTCAGTCACTGTCACGACACAATGAGCGGGCGGACGTAAACCTGACTAAGCGGCTCGAAGCCACTCACTGCCGGTCGGGCTGTGCGGCGAGGTCCACTCACTGGCCGCCGAGTTCCGCGACGAGATCGGCGAGCGTCGCGAGATCATACTGCCCCGGTGCGGTCGCGTTGGTGGGCTCGACCGGTGCATAACCGATCCGGGAGCCGTACAGCGGGGCGACCGCCCGGGAGTGGCGGCCGGCCTCGCCCATCGCCATCGTTGCCACGGTGTGACCCTCGACGGTGGCTGCCCGCGTCGCCACCAGCAAATCGAGCACGTCATCGGGCGTCTCGGCGGTGACGGCGAGTTTGCCCACGTCGCCGAATTGCGCAGCTTCACGCAACATCTCCTGAAGGTCGCCCATCCCCGGCGTCCCCTCGAAATCGTGCGTGGAGACGACCACGGCAACGTCGTGCTCGTGGGCGGTCTCGATCAGCCCGTCGGCGTCACCGTCACGCGCGGTCGCGAGTTCGACATCGACCGCGGCGACGGCGTCGTCGGTGACGGCCGCTTCGAGCGCGGCGAGGCGACCAGCGTCCGCGGCCTCGCCACCCTCCCACTCGGGACGGTTGGTCACGAGCAGCGGCAACTCGCCTTCGTACGCCGAAAGCTGTGTCAGCGGCTCGTCAGCCAGGTCCATCCGCAACTCGACCAGATCAGCGTGCTCGCGAGCAGCCGGCTCCTCGGTGAGGTCCGCCGTCGCGGCCGCCAGTCGAAACGAATCGAAGTTCATATCGGGGGTGGGTCGGCGTGGCTCAAAAGCTCACGGCTTCGGGTATCGACTCACTCCAGATTTTCGATCGGCGCATGCGTCACCGAATACCCCTCCGCCGTCTCCGCGACCGACTCGACGGCGTACAGCCGGAGCTGGCGCTCCTGTTTCGTCCGGACCGGCGTGTCGTAGTGGTCGTTCTCGTAGCCCAGTTCCTCGCCCGAGTCCTGGCGCTCGTTGACCCACTCGCGGTGTCGCTCAAGCCGCTGAGTCGCGCGCTGGCGGGACCGGTCGGGCAGCCCCTCGATGCGGTCATCGAAGGCCGCCCGGAGGTCGGCGTCGCGTTCGTAGCCCACGGAATCCCGACCGGCGAGCATCGCCGCGAGCGTCGTCGTGCCGGTCCCCCAGAAGGGATCGAGCACAGTATCGCCGTAGACTGAGAACATCCGGATCAAACGAAGCGGAACCTCGACCGGAAACGCCCCCGAGCGCTCGCGGAGTCCGGCGTCGAGGCCCTGTGGCGTGCCGGTCATCTCCCAGAGGTCCGAGAACCACTGGTTGCGCTCCTCCCAGAAATAAGCGCTCTCGTAGCGCGTCTCGTCGCCCGGCGGAAACGACCGCCGTGGGCCGTTCCGGAAGAGCAGGATCGACTCGTGTTCGAGCGTGGGGTAGGCGTTTGGCGGCACCATCCCTGAGCCCATGAACTTCGCGCCGCTATTGGCGGGTTTTCGCCAGACAATATCCGGGAGTGGTTCGAACCCGTGATCGATCATCCGGCTGGTGATCTCGCCGGCGTTGGGGTACTGCCGGAACCGCTCGAGCGTGCGCGTGGCGTCGCCGACGTTGATCGCGGCGATCCCGCCCTCGACGAGAACGCGCTGTAGCTGTTCCCATACCACATCGAGCACGTCGTGCATGGCCTCGAAGGCGCGCTCCCCGTCGTCTGCGTCGAGCGCGTCGCCGATTGCGGGGTCGAGCGCGGCAAAGATGTCGTCCCACATCTCGATCATGGGGTAGGGCGGCGAGGTGACCACGAGATTGACTGCATCCGCGGGCAACGAAAGCTCGCGGGCGTCGCCCGTCACCACGGCGTGGTCGGTCTCCATACTCGTGGCTCGACCCGGAGGCTAACGTGGTTTGTGATCCACTCGAACGCGGACGTCACGAGCGTCGACGAAACGTGAGACGTGGCTTCAGTTGCGGTCCAGCAGCGACTCGAGTTCGTTGACCTTCGCCGCCTGCTGTTCGTTGGCGGCCGCGATATCCTCGATCTCGTCGGCGACTTCCTCGGCTGTCTCGGCGGTCCGATCGACCATCGAGGCGACCTCCTCGGTGCTGGCGGCCTGGTCGTCGGTCGCCTCGGCGACTTCCTGAGCCCCTTCGGCGGCCTCGGTGACGGCCTGGTCGATCTTCTTGAGGATGTCGACTGTCTCGTCGACCTGTTCGATCCCGTCTTCGACCTGCTCGTTGGCATCGCCGATGCTGTCGACGGTCGACTCGGTCTCGGCCTTGATGTCGGCGACCATCTCCTCGATCTCGGTGGCGTTCTGCTGGGACTCCTCGGCTAAGCTCTTGACCTCGTCGGCGACCACCGCGAAGCCCTCGCCCGCCTCGCCCGCTCGAGCGGCCTCGATCGAGGCGTTCAGCGCCAGCATATTGGTCTGATCGGCGATGTCGTTGATGACCTCGACGATCTCGTCGATCTCGTCGATGCGATCGCGCAACTGCTGGACATCCTCCGAGACCTCCTCGTTGGCCTCGTCGACGCCCTCCATGGCGTCGATGGCGTCGTCGGCCACGTTTCGACCCTGATCGGCGAGCTGGCTCGCCTGCTGGCTGACGGCCTTGACCTCGTTGGCACTCGAAGCGACCTCCTCGACCGTCGCCGAGAGGTTCGACACCTCGCCCGCGACCTCCTGCATGTTCTCCGATTGTTCGTTCGCGAGTTCGCTGATCTGCTGGGAACTCCGCGAGACGTTCTCGGACGTCCGAAGCAGTTCGTCGATAGCGTTCCCGATCGCCGCCGTCGAGACCGACCCACCGCCATCCTCGACAGCCGTGTCCAGTTGACTGTCCGATTCTGAAGCCATATACCCTAATTCCGTGTGGCCGATGGATTAAACGTGACTGTTCGGTTATCAGGTCTGATAGCTCTCACGACGGGAAAACGGACGACAGAAGACGGCGAGCGGCGGGAGATCAGGCGGTCGGGATCGACTGCTCGGCTTCCAGCAGTTCGTGGTAGCGGTTGCGGATCGTGACTTCGGAGATGTCCGCGACCTCGCTGACTGCGGCCTGGGTGGTCTTCTCGTTGGTCAACAGCGAGGCGGCGTAGATCGCGGCGGCCGCGAGCCCGACAGGGCTCTTTCCGGAGTGGACGCCCTCCTCTTTGGCGTTGGCGAGCAGTTCTCGCGCACGGCGCTCGGCCTCCTCGCTCAGCTCGAGATCCGAGGTGAACCGTGGGACGTAGCTCTCGGGATCGGCCGGGCGGACTTCGAGGCCGAGTTCACGGACGACGTAGCGATACGTGCGGGCGATCTCGTCTTTCTCGACCCGGGAGACGTCGGTGAGTTCGTCCAGGCTTCGCGGGACGCCAGCCTGACGGGCGGCGGCGTAGACGGATGCCGTCGAGACACCTTCGATGGATCGACCGGGGAGCAGATCCTCGTCGAGTGCCCGCCGATAGATGACCGACGCGGTCTCGCGAACGTTCTCCGGGAGTCCAAGCGCGCTTGCCATGCGGTCGATCTCGCCCAGCGCCTGCTTGAGGTTGCGCTCCTTGGAGTCACGCGTCCGGAAGCGCTCGTTCCACTTCCGGAGGCGCTGCATCTTTTCACGCTGGCGCGACCCCAGCGAGTTGCCGTAGGCGTCCTTGTCACGCCAGTCGATGTTTGTCGACAGCCCCTTGTCGTGCATCATGTTCGTCGTCGGGGCACCGACGCGGGACTTCTGGTCTTTCTCCTTGGCGTCGAACGCTCGCCACTCGGGGCCGGGGTCGATCTCGTCTTCCTCGACGACGAGTCCGCATCCCTGGCAGACGGTCTCGCCACGCTCGGTGTCCGAAATGAGTTTGCCGTCACACTCGGGACACTGGACGTCCGAGGTCTCTGCTTCGTCTTCTGTGACGTTCGTCGACTGATCGAGTCGGGTTCTGGTGTTGGTCTCGCTCATGGGTCTGAAGGCGGGAGCTATCCGGGCACGTCGTCGGAAAATCCCGGGTAGTCGTTCGGTGAACAGGGGTTAGTCCGAAACTTATTAAAGTGTTTCGGTGGCTGACCGATTCCCGGCGCGCGAGCGGTCGAAGCCGGCATTTGGTGATCATTCACACGGCCATTAAAGTACATGATAGTATCTCTCAGGGGCAACTCACCGGAAGCAATAAATGAGTGGGCCAGGACAGCGAGGTCTCAGACCGGAACAATCGGGCCGAGCGGGTTAGTCTTGAACGACGACGGTGTCGAAGCTGTCCTCGGCGTCGGCACTCTCCTCGACGGCCGTCGTCAGCGAGACGTTGAGCCACGCCATCGAGACAGAGCCGCCGAGGACCGTCACGACGTTCTTGACGGCGTGATCCACGACCGCGACCGCGAGCGCGAGTTCCCAGGAGACTGTCGGGATCAACGCGAGGACGAACACCGAAAAGACGCCCTCGTACAGACCGACGCCACCAGGTGACAGCGGCAGCACTTTCGCGAGGTTGCCCACACTGACCGCGAAGAAACTCACAACTACGAGCGTTCCCATGGACGCCGCGACGTCGAAGGCAGCAAAGACGACGATCGCGGTCACGACGTCGATCGTCCAGATAAGGACACTTGAGGCCGTGACACGGCTGAACGCGACAGGGTTTGCGGCGACCGTCTGGACGTCACCGGTGAAGTCCTCGATGATGCTCGCGACGTGGCCGGCGTAGGCGTCGTCGCTGAACCGATCGACGGCACTTCGAACGAGGTTCCGATCGGACCGGGCCGTCAGGACGATCAGCGCCGTCACGCTGATCGCGGCCAGGCCGACGACGCCGGCGACTGCCACGCCGACCTGCCCGCTCTCGCGCCCGCTGGTCAACACCGCGGTGAGATCTGCGAGTGCCGAGGGATCGAGGACGGCGAACCCGACGAGAACCACGCCGGCGAGGGCAGCGATCGTCAGCAGATCGAAGACACGCTCGACGGCGAGCGAAGCAAACCCGGACGGGTAGGGGATCGACCGGCGGGCCTTCATGACGTATGCCCGGACGCCGTCACCGAGTCGCGCCGGGAAGACGAGATTGCCCGTCTGACTGATGAAGATCGCCCCCGTCAGGAACCCGACGTCCGAATCGTAGTCCAACTCGGCGAGAATATCACGATAGCGATAGCCTCGAAGCGGCCAGGAACTGAGATACACGACTGTAGCGATCACGATCAACACGGGGTCGGCCCGCTGCATCTCTTCGAGGACCTCGGCTGACGGATCGAGATACACCGTCATGAGCGCGAGCGCGAGCAAAATCAGCCCGCTCGCTGCGAGCATACTTCGAGTGCGGGTGATCCGCGGGCGCACGGAGAGTTGCCAGAACGTCCGGAGGATCTGGCCCCCCATCCCCAGGACGTCCCGGACGAGATCGACCTTCGAGTCGCCTTTCGGCGTCCAGGCGACGGGAAACTCATGCACGCCGAGGCCGCGGCGCTGGGCGCGGACGAGCATCTCCGTGTCCCAGAACCAGTGGTCGTCCTCGACTGCGTTGGCCAGTTCCTCGAACGCCTCCCGACTGAAGGCTTTGAAGCCACACTGGTGATCAGCCAGGTCCGATCGGAGGACCAACCGAACGAGGGCGTTGTATCCTCGGCTCGGGACGCCGCGTTTCGCCGGCCGGTCGGCGTCGCTGTCCGGGAGCATCCGCGAGCCCGTCGCCACGTCGTAACCTCCCGTCCGGACGCTCTCGACGAGTTCTTCGAGGTGGGCCATGTCCGTCGCCAGATCGGTATCGAAGTAGACGAGCGTGTCACCTGCAGCCTGGCGGAAGGCGTACTCCAATGCGGCGCCGCGGCCGAGGCGCTCGTCGCTGTGGACGTGCCGAACACGGTCGTCTTCACTCGCCAGCCGCGCAGCGATCTCCGGTGTCCGATCGGCACAACCGTCCTCGGCCACGATCACCTCGAAGGAACCTGCGGGGAGAAACGCGGCCAGTCGGTCGAGCGTCGCGCTGACGGTCTCCTCGATGGACGCGGCCTCGTTGTAGGCCGGGAGCACGACACTGACCTCGACTGCCCGATTCATTGATACATACACGGTCGCGGTTCACCAAGAACCTTCTGTTGCCTCCTTGGGCCCACGCCAGGACGAACGTGGCGACGTCCGCCGAATCGCGTGTGAGTTTGTGACAGACAAACGCGCCGGATGGGAAACAGAACACACAGGTGGGACAGCCCCAGACGGGCAAGCAGTGTACGAGCGACAGGTGATGGCGTCTCGATGAATCCGCTCGCGTCGATCGGCCGGGAGGCAAAGGCACTCTGGAGCGAGGGGAGAGGCCCCTCGCTCGGGGCCATCGCAGGCACGTGGGGGTTGTTGCTGGGGACGCGGATGATCTATCCCGTCCTCCTGCCGGCCCTCCGGGACGACTTCGGCCTCTCGCTTTCGGTCGCCGGGTTGCTGGTGACGATCCTCTGGCTGGGCTCCGCACTCGGGCAACTCCCCAGTGGAATACTCGCTGACCGGTTCAGCGAGCGAAGCGTAATGGCGACCGGAACGCTGGTGGCCGCGCTGGGCGTCACGTTGGTCGTGGCCGCCCCGACGGCCGCTGTCCTGTTCGCCGCCACGGCGCTCGTCGGCGTCGGGCAGTCGCTGTACCCGATCGCGCGGATCACGATCCTCACCGACATGTACCCAGATCGGATCGGCAGCGCGCTCGGCGTGACGATGGCGACAGGCGACTTCGGGCAGACAGTCGTCCCCCCGATCGCCGGGACGCTGGCCGCCGCGATCGCCTGGCAGGCCGGCTTCGGCATGATGGTTCCCGGGCTCCTCGTCGGATCGCTCGCACTGATGGTGGTCCTCCCCAGCCAGACTGGCTCAACAGACACCGACGGGACATCCGACGACAACAGGCTGGGGGAACTGATCAGCGATCTGCGGGAGGGAGACGTCCTCTTTCTGGCGTTTATCCTGTTTCTATACGTCCTCGTCTGGCAGTCGTTCACGGGGTTCTATCCGACGTACCTCACCGAGGAAAAGCCCGTCTCCGAGCCGACTGCCAGCCTGCTGTTCAGCCTGTTTTTTGCCTTCGGCGTCGTGATCAAGCCGGCCGCGGGTGCCGCCTACGACCGGATCGGGCCGCGACGCTCGCTGGTTGCCGTGCTGTCCGGTCCAGTGGTCGGACTCGGCCTGCTCCCGTTCGTCGACAGTCTCCCGGCACTCGTCGTGATCACGGCCCTCGTGAGCACGATGCTCGGGTCGGGTGCCATCACGCAGTCGTTCCTCTCGGAAGCGTTCTCAGAGGAGGCGCGCGGGACGGGGCTCGGGGTCGTTCGGACCTCAGCGGCGACGCTCGGTGCCGCGGGGCCCGTCCTGTTCGGCGTGATCGCCGAACGGGGCTACTTCGACGAGGGCTACTTCCTGCTTGCCGGGCTGATGGCGGTCATCGTGGTGCTCACGCTCGTGTTCTTCGAGGAATGATGGCGCTACCGAAGACGCCTAACCCGGCGCGTCGTCAACTCGGCGACTCACGTCCGATCGTGGTGAACGCCTCGAAGTCGACCCCCTCGATATCCGGCGTCGAGTCGTAGGGCCGCCCGACGATGATGTTCCCCGCAGTCTGTGAGCCGATTCCAGGTAGCGCCTGGAGTTCGTCCATCGACGCCGCGTTGAGATCGAGTGGGTGGGGCACCCCCGTGACGGAGCGATACCCGTGGTCGGTGATCGCCACGTCGATCGTCTTCCCGAGCGGGCGTTCGCCCGGAATGCCGACGAGCAGGGGGTACGTCCCCAACTGCCGGCCGAAGGTCTTGCCGTCCTGGTGGTATTCGAGATGCACGTCTTCGAGGATCGTTCCCGGCGGGGCGACGCGCTGGAGCATCGGGTTGTCGATCGTCTCGCGGACCTCACGCTTGTACGCCTGGAACTGGCGCTTGTGATCCTGGGCGATCTCGGCACCCGTCTCGTCCATCTCCGTGCCGGGGAAGGCCATGACCTGGCGAATGTTCACCCGCCGGATCATGAGACCCTCGTCGAGAATTCGCTGGAGGAATCGCTTGTTGTGTTCGAACGTCTCGGCCGTCTCGCCTTTCAACCCGTGAACGAAATTGATCCCGGGCAGGAGCTTCGGCAAGCCGCGGGCGGCGTCGTCGCCGAAGGTTGGGGCGTTATCCCTGTCTCCGCCGGGCTCGCGGCTATCGCCGCTCGCTCGTCCGGAGCCCGTCGCTTCACTTCGGGCTCCCGGGCGGAACCCCCCTTCCTCGTTGACGATCCGGACCGCTTCCAGCGCCTCGTCGGCGGTGACGTTGAGATTGTTGTCGCTCTGAACCGCGGGGTCGGCCGACTCCACTCCGAAGGCCGCGGTGTCGCCGGGCGTGTTGTGCTCGGCGATGATCCGGATGCCCTCGCGAGCCTTCTCGGGCCACTTCACGACGGTGATCGGGTTCATATTGTCGAGGTGGAGCGTCTCCAGGTCGGGCGCGACTTTCCGGATGCCACGATAGAGTTCTCGGAGCGCGTCGGGGTTCGGGGCCTCGCCGTCGCCGCCGTAGGCGAGAATGTCGGCCTGCCGGCCCAGCCGGAAGTTGGTGACGCCATGGTCGGAGAGTGCGTCGACCTCGCTGACGACAGCGTCGGGTTCTCTGAAGGAAGCGTCGCCGTACAGCGGCTCCGTGCAGAACGAACACCGGTAGGCACACCCGCGGCCGGTCTCGATCTCGCAGATGAGATAGTCGGGATGGTTGGGATGCTGTTCGACGATGAACGCCCCCTCCCGCGCCCAGCGCGACGACTCGTCCATCGTCCGGTAACGGGGGTCGAACCCCTCCAGGCGGTTTTCGACGAGATCGAAGACGGCCGCCTCGACGTCGGCCCCTGCCAAAAAGTCAAAGTCCAGATCGTCGCGTTCGGGTTCGCTCGCCCCCTCGTTTTCGTCGCCGACGCCGAACCGGACCGGCCCACCCATGAGGCTCGTCCCGTCGGCCGTCCAGGCGATCCGCCGGACTTCGTCGGGCTCGGCCGGCGTTCCGCCGACGTAGTTGCCGGGGACGGTCATCCCGCCGACGTAGACCGTCAGGTCGGCTTCCTCGACCGCCTGCCAGCGGCGGTTCTCCTCCCGGAGCCCGTCGATCGTGTGATAGGTGATCGATTCGTGGGGAACGCCCGCATCGACCAGCGCGCCGGCGACGTATCGGGGATAGGTGGAGATGTACGGCGGCACGCCGAAGTGTGCCGGTTCGTCGACGTAGCCGTCGACGATCGTGACGGTGAGATCCGCGGGGTCAGTCATCGCTCTCAGGTAACCGCCCGAGGCGTAAAACCGTGTCTTCACGGCGCGCGTGGACCACCAGCGTCCAGCCAGGGTGAGAGACAAGCCCCGGGGCCGCACAGGTCCGTGGCAGGGCAGCTCACTCTTCGAGCACGACCTAAATTATTTTATAAACGCTTTTCGTGGGTCGGCAGAACCATTCACACATGAGTGACGAACGGCGACAGCGGGAGCCAATACTGGCGCTGGTCGGGTACTGGCTGATACCCACTGTGCTGCTGGGCGTCGGTCTCTGGGGTGGCGGGATCAGACCGGCCATCCTCGACCTGTCGGGGTTGTCGATCGGTCCGGCGGCGAGCATCGGGATACTCGGAATCATGGCAGGCGGGGTGTTTTCAATGGTCCCGTCGCCTGAACCCGCGTCCGAAGGCCGGACACCTATCGAAGACGAAGAAGCGACACCCGAAGAGATGGACGGAGCGACCGGTTCACGCTGGTTGGCGATGGGGATGATCGTCGTGACCGTCATCGCGTTGCTCGCTGGCGCGATCGCCTCGGCCACTGGTGCGTTCAACACCTACGCGGTACTATTCTGGATCTGTGTTCCGTACGGGGTCGGTATCGTATCGTTGTACGAGCACTTGTGGGCCCGGTGATCAAGGGGCGATCGGAGCCCGCAGTGATGTCGCGTCCCCGGCGGATTGTGACGGCGCGAATACGCCTTTCGATGAGGCGAGTGGTATCGGCCGGGGCGGTCTATCTGACCGCCGGTGTTTTCTGTCGGCTCACCGCGGGCACAACGGCTAAGGAGACGCCGGCCTAACGGGGGCATACATGAACCAACTCCGCGAGTTCACCGAAGAGATCGGTGAGACAGTCCTCGAAAGCGTGGGCCGGGCCGTCAGCAAAGCCCAGGAACGGACGCCGCTTCCGGTCGACCTGCTGGAAAGCGACGACGCCTATCTCGCGGTCTTCGACGCCCCGGACGCGACAACCAGCGACGTCCAGGTGCAGTTGTCGGGCCGGACGGTCGAGGTCAGACTCGACCGATTCCGCGAGCCACGGGAGGGCTTCGAGATGCGGTTCCCCGGCCGGGGATTGACGCTCGACGGCCACGTGACGCTGCCGCCCGACGCGGCGATCGACGGCGAGGGTGCGACGGCGACACTACAGGAGAACGGCACACTCCAGGTCCGGATCCCGAAACGCGACGACGGGACGACCGTCGCGGTCACCGACGAAAGTGAGCACGACGAACCCGAAGCGCCAGCTAGCGAAATCGAAACCGATTCCGAAAACGGTGGCGACAGTGACGGCGATAGTAACGCCGAAACCGAAGCGTAGTGAGCACGCCTCGACACAGCGGCCGATAACCGTCACCCCGAATCACGCCGGCGGGTTTGCCTCGGGTTGACAATCGAGCGTCCGTGGGACACGCCACTCGGTCGAGAGTTCGAGCAGTTGGGTTAGAATCCGTGCTGTTGCTCCCCAGACTGTGTAGTCCCCGACGTGGAAGTAATGGAGCTGGACGGAGCCGTGGTCCGGATGATCGCGACACTCCGTCTCGTAGTTTGCTGGATCCGTCAAGGCATCGACCGACAGAACGGCGATATCGGCGACTTCACCGTCGTTCGGTTCATACGAGCGGTCCGGAACGTGCCCCACGAACGGCCGGATCGAATACTCGCTGACAGTCCTGATGTCGTCGAGTCGGCCGACGATCGTCGCCTCCGCGGGCTCGAGGCCGACCTCCTCGCGGGCCTCCCGCAACGCCGTCTCCGCAAGATCGGCGTCGACCGACTCGGAGCCCCCACCCGGAAAGCTCATCTGGCCGGGATGGTCCTCCAGATGATCGGCCCGCCGGGTGAACAACAGGTGCGTCCCGGCGGGCCTCTCGACGATCCCGACGAGCACCGCGGCTTCACGCGGGGCCGTCACGCTCGCGGGGTCGTGGGCGGCGACGGGACCGAGATCCATACTGAAACGAACGACGCCCTGACTCTTAATTCGATCGACGGTCAATCGTGATCGTTTCCTTCGAGGGCATCATCGAGTCGATCGCGGATCTCGGCGAGGTCGACAGGTGCCCAGGCTTCGAGTTCGTAACTCACGTCCAGCAGCGTCTCGATCCGGTCGTGATCGCCCGACGCGACGGCCTGGCTGGCGTCACTTCTGAACCGCTTCTCGGCGGCGGCCCCGCGCCGTTCGGGATCGATCGATCGCTCGGGCACGTCCAAGATGTGCGGGAGGTCGCGAGCCCCCTCCGGCAGTGTGGGAAACGCGACGGGGCCGGCCACGAGCAGCGGCGGGTCGCCGGGGAGGTGGAGAAGGTGATACGACTCGATGGCGGACTCGACGGCAGGTTCGAACGAGGTAGGGGGCCGATCCACCCTTCGCTTGAACGCGAGTTCCGCAAGGGCCGCTCGAAGCGTCGCCGGGGGCAGTGCCCCGAAGAGGTCGACGACGCCGGCCAGGTCGTCCGCGGACAGATCCATATCGGAGGATGTGGTCCCCACCACTTAGCTCGACGGGTGAGCCAGGAGCCGGATCACGTTCGGTGTTCCGCAAGTGATTCAGTGGCGAGCGTCGCGATCTGTGCTGGATCGAGACTCGTCCGGGCCCAGGCCGGCAGCCGGTCGTCCTCGCCCGGCGGCTCGATCGACCTCGCATATTCGTCGACCTGTGTCCGCTCGTTCGCCCGATCGTAGGTGAGACCGTTGAACGCGGCGTCGGTGGCGTACTGCTCGACGGCCGTCTGGGCCGCCTTCCGGTATCGGTCCGGCAGGGACGCGTAGTCGGGAGTGACGCCGTTTGCTTCCAGCGCGCGAAAGAGCGCCGCGGCGACCTCCCGGGCCATGTTGCCGAGCCCCTCCGGACCGCCGACGGCGCGGTGATCGTGTTCGTGCATGCCGAGATCGACCTGCGCCGAGTTGTCGAACCCGGCCGACTGGAAGGCGTCTCCGAGTGTGCCGACTTCGAGACCCCATCCGCGCGGCGGTCGCAGCTCCCGGACGAGCTCGCTCGTCGCGGCGAACTCCCCGGCAAGGGCATACCGGAACGCCCCGAAATACTCGAGGATAGACGCGTCGTGGGATTCAGCGAGCGCTCGAACCAGTGGCACGTAAAAGAGCCGGAAGAGCCGACCGTACAGCCGGTCGTTCTCGACGCGGGCGTAGTACGCCTTCACGAAGTCATAGCCCTGTGCGAGCGGGAAGAGCAGGCGGGGGACGTGGGTGGGTGCGTAATTCTCCGCGTCGGCGTCGTGGACGACGACGTACTCGGCGCGCTCGGCAGCGACCCCCAGCGCGAGCCAGACGTCCCGGCCCTTCCCGTCAGATCCGTCCAGGCCAGCTTCCGTCAGGGCGGAGGCGACTGTAGGCGCACTACACCAGAGGGTTTCCAGCGGGAGATCGAACGAGGACAGCCACTGCGCGACCTCATCGACTCGTTCGGGGTCGGCACGGAGCGCAACGATCACCCGCTTGGGGTCGACGGCTTCAAGCGTCGAGAAGACACGTTCGGCGGCCAGGCTGGCGCGATCGCGAGCCATCATCGGGACGACGACCGCGGAGCGATCAGTCGGGGCCGAGGGTGTGGCACCATCGAAGTCGTGGAGGGTAGCGATCCGTTCCTGGACGTACTCCATTCATGATTCATGGGGGCGGGAGATCAAAAAAGGGACCGACAGTCGCCGGTTTCGCCGGGTCACCCGCCACCGGGCGCGAGCGCGGGCTTTTTGTCACATGGTCGCATACGACTTCGTATGGAATCTGTCAGGAAGGGGCTGCGATCCGGGGATCTGGAGAAGGACACCTATGAGCGGTTACAGTGTGTCGAATGTGAGGAGGAGTTGACGACGGAAAACGATCCGGAGGAAGTCGGGTCGGTCCGGGTCTGTCCGGGATGTGGCCGCGAGTGGAAACAGGTCGGGTGAACGGGTCGCCACTTCGAAGAGTGATCCCCAGTCGCTGAGACGAGTGTTCATTGACGGACGATCGTGTCACTGCCGATCACCGGTCATCGCCTCGAACAGCCGTTCGTGGAGGTCCGCGCGCGTCACGCCCTCGCCCGGTCCGAGGCCGTTCATGTGTTCGACGCTAACCTGGCCCCCGCCCATGCGGGCGTGTCCACCGGCCTCGGCCATCGGGATGTCCTCGACGGCGGCCTGGAGGGCTTTGCCCATATGAACACGGTCGTCCCGGGACCGCCCGGAGAGATGGAGTGTGTCCTCGACGTCTCCCAGGACGACGATGGCCGTCACGCCTTCGAGTCGGAGGAGTTCGTCGGCCGCCTGTGGGATGGCATCGACGTTCGAGAGCGTCCCGACGTCGCTGCAGGCGAAGGCACCCCGGACATCCCGTTCGGTGATCGCCCGCGCTTTGACGTCGAGAACTTCGGTGTCGACCTCCGGGTTGGCGATGCGATCGAGCAACTCCTCGTCGATCCCCGGATAGAGATACGATGCAGCGACGAACTCGGCCGGAGAACACCCCGTCGTGAGGTGATTGGTGTCAGCTTGAATGCCGTAGAGCAGTCCCGTCGCGACGGGCGGCGAGAGCGTGCAATCACCCTCGGCCCCGTCGGAATCGGTGGATCCCGGCTCGATCCCCTGCTCCTCGAAGTACTCGGCGACGATCGTCGCGCACGCGCCGTACTCGGTTCGGACGTCAGTGAGCGCCGTTCCGGTTCCGTCACCAGGATGATGGTCGATAACGGCGACGGGTGAGATCCCGTCTGCGCCGGGGAATCCGCGCGCTTCGTTGTGGTCGACGAGGACGACTGCGTCGGCGTCGATGTCCCCCGCCGTCTCGATCTGTTCGAGATCGAGATCGAGGACCGTTTCGAACGCACGGTTCTCCTGATGGCGGATCTGGCCGGCGTGCTGGAGGATCGGTTCGGTATCGACGGCCGCCGCGAGTTCGGCGACGCCCTGGGCGGCCGCCATCGCGTCCGGGTCTGGGTTCGGATGCAACAGGACGCTCACCCGATCGTGGTCCGCCAGGATCCGGCGGAGGCGTTGGCCAGGCGTTCGCCGCTGTCGACGGACGAAGAGGGCAAGACCGATGAGCACGACAAGGACGACCACGACCGCGGCGACGGCGAGCAACGGCTCCGCAGTGACGCGATCGAGTGCGTCTCTCAAACCCGCCTGTGCGACAGTACCGCCGACAGCGGGGCCCGGAACCGACATAGAAATGATTGTCTCGCCGATCTGTTAAGAAGGTTCGGCAACCACACCCACCAATATTTTGATTCGAGTTAAAACAAATGCACCCACGCGATCATTCGAGCTAAAGCGAAGACACCCAGGCGATCATCCCAGAGAAAGCGAATACACCCAGATCATCCCAAACGTGGGGCCGAGCAGCGGAGGGGCCTCGTTGCAGTCCGAGAGAACCCCTCTCAGGGAGACAGCGTCACGGGTCCGTCTCGTCCGTCCGAAAGCGATCGATCGCAGCTCGATATCCCGCACGATAGGTCGGGAACGCGAACTCGTAGCCGTACTCGCGAAGGCGCTCGTTGCTGACGCGCTTGGTCGCCCGGATCCGCCGACGGGTGGACGTACTGTCGACATCGGCGAGTCGCTGCTCGACCGTCTGTTTCGGCGGGAATTCGACGCCAGCCTGCTCGGCCAGCCAGTCGGCGAAGCCCCACTTCTCGACCGGTTCGTCGTCGACGACGTTGACGATCGCGCCGCGGCCGCGATCCCGTTCGAGCAGGAACCGGACCGCACCGGCGGCGTCGTCACGATGAACCATGTTGAGCACGCCGGCTGTGACGGGACCGTCGAGATAGCGTTGCAGGCGGTAGCGATCGGGGCCGTACAAGCCGGCGAACCGGGCGACCGTCCCGTCGACGCCGGCCGGCGGGCGGTCGCGGGCGAGTCGTTCGGCCTCGGCCAAGATATCGGTCCGCTCGTCGCCGGGGTCGATGGCGGTCTCCTCGTCGACCCACTCCCCATCGTGGTCGCCGTAGACGCCCGTACTCGACGTGTAGACGAACCGATCCGGCGCACTGTCGCGGTCGGCGAAGTGATCGATCGCCGTCCGGAGTCCTTCGACGTAGGTCTCCCGAGCAGCGTCGGCGCCCCGCCCGCCTGCACTCGCGGCGAAGACGACCCACTCGATGTCCGGGACAGATGCCAGGGAGTCACCGTCCGTCACGTCGGCGCGGACGGCGTCGGCCCCCGTTGCTTCGACCGCCGCCAGCCCCGACTCGGAGCGACGAACCCCGACGACGTGATGGCCGGCGTCGCCGAGTTGGCGGGCGAGTTCACACCCGACGTAGCCACACCCCAGAACGGCGACGCGAGTCACAACTTCCCCGCGACGAACGCACGGATCTCGGCGTATTCGGCGAGCGTCATCGGGTGTCGCCCCTCCATCTTTGCCTGGAGTTCCTTCGGCGTCGCGTCGCCATCGAGCCCCTGGGCGAGCGCATCGACGTCCAGCACTGCACTCGACAGTTCGAGCAACAGCCGATCGCGCGCCTCGGCGGCGATGGCGTCGGCGTCACGATCGGCCGAGAGGGCGAACACGTCCGCCGCCTCCGTGAGTGTGAGTGCTGGCGATTCCGCGTCGGCGAGTCCACGGACCGTCTCAGCGTCGAGTGACGTGCCCTCGACGACGGCGTCTTCACTCACCGTTTCGACGACGTCGGCAAGCTCGTCCTCGTAGACACGACGGAGCGTCGTGGCGTCGTGATCCTCAGCGTCCACAGCTGCAAGCATACCCCTCCTATGGTCGGGCCCTACAAGGGGGCGTCGCCACCGGCGATCCTCTTGCCGGACGATGACCGGGGCAGAACCACCGCCGAACTGTCACAAGCTTTGAATAGGCAGTACGCTAACCCCTGGGTATGAAGGTCGTCCTGATTGGTCTCGGCCAAGCCGGGGGAAAGCTCACCCAGGCACTGGCTTCGTACGATTACGAGATGGGATTCGACGCGATCCGGGACGCACTCGCGGTCAACACCGCCGAGGCGGACCTCCAGCCGCTCGATATCGACACGATGTTGATCGGCCAGGATCGGGTCAAGGGCCACGGGGTCGGCGGCGACAACGAACTCGGCGCGGAGATCATGCAGAGTGCAGCCACCGAGGTACTCGACGGGCTCGACGGCCGGATCACCTCCCAGGCCGAGGGTATCTTCGTCGTCGCCGGACTGGGCGGCGGGACCGGCAGCGGCGGCGCGCCCGTCCTGGCGAAGGAACTCAAGCGGATCTACGACGTCCCGGTGTACGTCCTCGGCATCCTCCCCGGTCGCAGCGAGGGGTCGATCTATCAGGCCAACGCCGGCCGATCGCTCAAGACGGTCGCCCGCGAGGCCGACGCGACGCTGCTGATCGACAACGACGCCTGGCAGAGCGCCGACGAAAGCGTCGAGGAGGGCTTCGAGACGATCAACCAGCAGATCGCCCAGCGGGTCGGGCTATTGCTCGCCTCTGGCGAAGTGATCGACGGGGTTGGCGAGAGCGTCGTCGACTCCAGTGAAGTCATCAACACGCTCCGCCCGGGCGGGATTGCCGCCCTCGGCTACGCCAGCGCCGAAGCCAGCGAGGAAAGCGCCGAGAACATCAATACGATCACGAGTCTGGCCCGCAACGCCCTCCTGACCGGGACCAGCCTCCCGAACGCCGTCAAAGCCGAGACGGCACTGCTCGTGATCGCGGGGCAACCGGAACGCATCTCCCGGAAGGGCGTCGAACGCGCCCGGAGCTGGCTCGAAGACGAAACCGGCAGCCTCGAAGTCCGGGGCGGGGACTTCCCGCTCGAGAGCGATCGACTCGCCGCACTGGTGTTGCTCGGCGGCGTCGAGCGTTCGAACCGACTCCAGGCGTTTCTCGACCGGGCCGCCGAAGCCTACGAGCAAGCCACCGAACAGCAGGCCGAGCCGGCGGCGACGTTCCAGAACGACGAACTCGAAGACCTCTTCTGAAACAGGGGGCGCGTCGCTCTGACTTACTACGACTCCTCGGTGGTTTCAGGGTCGTCAGTGTCGTCACTCTCGGCGTCCGTCTCACTCTCGTCGATGTCGATATCAGCGATTGCATCGGCGATCTCGTCGTCGTCGGCTCCGTCCTCGGGTTCGGTGGCCGGCGCGTCGGTCGCGTCGTCTCCCCCATCGGGCGGTTCGAGGTCGTCCGAATAGGCGAACTCCGAGACGGAATCATCGGTCGTTGCCTCGTCGTCCGCTTGGTCACCGAACGCGAATCCACCCTCGTCCCCAGCGGCATCCTCGGGGACGTCGGCATCGGCGTTGGCGTCTGGTTCCCGGGCCGTCGGCGCAGTCCCGGTCGCGTCCGTCTCCCGCTCGGTGCCCGCCACATCAGTCCCGGTGTCGTCCCACGTGTCAGTCTCCCGAGATGCGTCGATCCAGTCCGAGGGCTCGGAACTCGGCGTCGACGGCGGTGATTGTTCGAGATTCCCCTCCTGTAGCGCCAGCGTGAGTGACTCGATGCGACCCTCCAGCTGTTCGAGACGGGCCTCGATACGCTCGCCGGGCGGCTGCAGGACTGACTGGCGGTGTTCGAGCAGCCAGCGGACGTACGCCTCGGTCGTCTCGAACCCGCGCCGCTCGGCCTCGGCCGACAGCGACTCGGCCACCGTCGGATCCAGATCCAGGTCCATCCAGCCATGCGTACGCGGTGTCGGCGCAAAAAGGTGCTGGGCGACCGCCTAGACCAGACTCGACCCGTCGAATTCGGTCCGGTCGTAGTCGACGTCCATCAGCGAGAGGATCGTCGGCGCGATATCGTACAGGTCCGCGCCGGCGATTCTGGCGTCGTCGTCCTCGACGAACAGACAGGCGTTGTCGAAACTGTGCATGCCGTTGCGCGGCCCGGTCCCGAAGACCGCCTCGCTCCCCTTGAATCCGGCCTTCAGATCGAAGCCGTGGTTCGGGATCACGACCAGGTCGGGCGCGATGTCGTCGTGGTCGCCGCGAAAGGCGTCCTCCTTGGTGACGACGCGGTCGGCGACCGGATTCCCGTCCGGCCCTTCGAGCTGTTCAAGTTTCTCCTTGAGTTCGGCCCGTACCTCCTCGTAATCGTCCTCGGGGACCCCACCGTTGGCTTCCCGTTCCTCCAGGTTGATGTAGAACCGACCGGGGATCAGTGAGTAGGCTTTCGTCGACGCATCGAGGTCGCCGAGTTCCTCGGGGTCGTCCGTATCGAAGGCGAGCCAGTCTTCCTGCGCCAGCCACTCGTTCAGATGGACCTCGTAGTCCAGCGTGGTAAAGCCGTGATCGCTGGCAACCATCATCGTCACGTCGTCATCCAGCAGCGCCCGGAGTTCACCCAGATACTCGTCGACCGTCCGGTAGAACTCGATGAACTCCTCTTTGTACTCGCCGTCTTCCTCGTAGTGTTTGAACAGGAAGTGATTGACTCGATCGGTCGTCATGAAGACGCCGAAAAACAGATCCCAGTCGTCTTGCGTGATGTAGTGTTTGAACGCCTCGAAGCGTTTTTCGAGGGTTTCGTATGCATCGTCGAGGAAGTCGCTCTTGTCGTCGTCGTGCCCGAGTTTGGCATTGACGTCGATGCGGTACTCCAGATCTTCGAGGGTTTCACGCAGATCGTCCGGGTAGGCGGCCTCCTCGACGCCAGGTGAGAGAAAGCCCGAGACCATCCGCTGGACGTCACGCTGCGGTGGGAACGTGACAGGGACGTTCATGACGGTGGCGTCCCGGCCGGCCGACTGGACGCGGTCCCACAGCCGCGTGGCCTGGACGTCACGCCCCATCGGGACGTACGTCTCGGCGGAGCCGATCTCCCGATCCTGGAAGCCGTAGACACCGGTCTCGCCGGGGTTGACGCCGGTCGTCAGCGACGGCCAGCAGGCACTCGACTCCGGCGGGACGATGCTGTCGATGGCTCCACCCGCGCCCTCGGCAGCCAGGGCGTTTAGGTGCTCGAACTCCTCGTCGTGTTCGGCGATCAGGCTGTACGGGACGCCGTCGATACCAAAGAAGGCGACGCGGGGATCGTCGTCGCCGCGTATCCGATCGAATAGACCCATATATCGCGATACTGTGGACTGACACAAGAAGGTTCTTCTAGGGGCCGAGGCCGACGGGTAACCGCGACACCGGCAACGTTTGCGATCTCAGCCGTCCCGGTCAGCGGGGTTTTCCACTGACTCAGGTGCTCTATCGGCCGGTTTGAAGTTCTCGGGGACGACCGTGTAGTGGGCGATCCCGATCGCCGGGCGTTCGGTAGCCATCACAGTCGAACCGAGGGTCGCCGCACCCAAATAATTACCCATAATTATACCGCATGGCCACAGCGGCGGGGTATAACCCGCAGGAATCGGGCGGGCCGTCCGAGCGGGGCGTTACTCGGCGATCTTCTCCTCGTAGAGCTCGCGGGAGTGCTCGATGGCCTCTCTGGCGGCGGCCGCGTCCGCCCAGCCCAGCGTTTCGACTTCCTTGCCTTCCTCCAAGTTCTTGTAGGTCGCGAAGAACTCGTCGATCTCGTCGCGTTGCTGGGAGGGGATGTCCTCGAGGTCCTCGATGTGGTCGTAGCGGGGGTCCTCGGTCGGGACGGCGATGACCTTGTCGTCCTGTTCGCCGTCGTCGTCCATCTTCATGAGCGCGACCGGGCGGGCCTCGATGACACAGCCCGGGAACGTTTGATCCTCGACGAGCACAAGGACATCCAGGGGATCGTCGTCGTCGTAATGGGACTGCGGGATGAACCCGTAGTCACTGGGATAGTGGACGTTGCTGTGCAGGACGCGATCGAGGACGACACCGGGCAGATCCTTGTCGTACTCGTACTTGTTGCGCTCGCCTTTCAGGCACTCTACGACCGCGTAGATCTCCTCGGGCGGGTTCGGGCCCGCTTCGAGGGCTTCGAAGAGGTTTACCATCACCTGCACTCTGGCAGGGGCCACCAAAAAGACCTTTCGAGTCGGGAGTGAAACCTCGAAGCCACCCCAGATATCAATGGTGATAACTTGGGGGGGGGCGTGCCGGGCGTCCGTCGGTACCGTCTGACACTGCTCGAAACAGTATTTTCAGGTGACCGGATACAGAAAACAGGTCGGAAAGCGACGGTAAGGGCAGCAGAGCCGATATTAGAAGATGACGAAATATTTCGTGAGTCTCCGACCACAGGTAACAAAGGTTAAATGTCCGGATGACATTCCTTTAGGTATGTCAGAGGCACAAACCGAAGTAGTGACTCCAAGCATCGCGCGAGAACTCAGTGCGTTCCAGCAGAATATCCTCGTTATTCTGGCTGAGGAAGCGCGATACGGACTCGCCGTCAAGCGCGAACTCGAGACGTACTACGACTCCGACGTCAACCACGGTCGACTGTACCCCAACCTCGACGACCTCGTCGAGATGGAACTCGTCGAGAAGAGCGAACTCGACAAGCGGACCAACGAGTACAGCCTCACCGAGAAGGGCTACGACGTCCTCCTCGAACAGCTGGCCTGGGAGTTCGGCAAGATCACGACCGAGGAAGGTCGCGTCGACGACATCCGCGAGCTGCTCGAAGACGCAGCCTGAGACAGTCCCGGACGACGCAGACGTATCCCAGTTCGTCGGCGCACTTCGCGTCGGCGTTTTTTATCACACGTCCGAGCCGTCGGCTTCGCGTTCGATCGGCGGGCCCTCGCCGTCGACGACTTCGAAGACGTGTTCGAGTGACTCCGAGAGGACGGCTCGCTGCTCGTCGTCGGGGAAGGCGTTGCGCGGGAAGTATTCCGCACGAAACTCGGCGACGTGATCGGCGGTCGCGTCGGCGATCCGCAGTGCGTGATGGTTGCTCATGAAATCGGCGAACGCCGCCGCGTTCGCGGCGTGGACCGGGCCGTAGCGTTCCGCAACTGTATCGACGACGGCGCGGTTGTCTGCGTCAATCGTCTCCCAGTCCGCGTCAGTCTCGGGGTCGAGCGGGCGTTCGACCGCGCGCGAACGGTCGTCGATCCGATCGAGCACGACCTCCCCGTCGTCGAGCCATTCCGTCGGATAACACACCAGCACGTCGCCGTCGCGTTCCGAGCGGATGCGCGCCTCGAAGCCGTGCTCGGCAAGTAGTTCGTCGCGGCGGTCCCGGAGCGCCGCGGTGCGTTCCTCGTCGGCGCGACGCGCGTGGCGGGTGAGTCGCTCGACTGTCTCGATCACGTCGGTCGGGAGCCCGTCAGCCGTCGTACCGCTGCCCGTCGAATCCTCCTCAGCCATTCCCGAACGGCTCCTTACCCATCCTCGAACGCCTCGTTGGCGAGTGAATCGGCGCGCTCGTTGATCTCCCGGGGGACGTGTTCGATCGACCAGTCCTCGAACTCGCGGAACAATTCCCGCACCCGGACGCGGCGCTCTCGGAGGTCGGGATCGTTCGTATCCCACTCCCCGCGAACCTGCCGGACGGCCAGTTCGGAGTCGCTGCGGACTTCGACGGAATCGAAGCCGTAGTCGGCGGCGATCTCGAGGGCGTGGATCAGCGCCTCGTACTCCGCGCGGTTGTTGGTCGTCGAGCCGATGCGCTTGCCGCCTTCGGTGACGATGCCGCCGTCGCCAGTGAGGATCACCCAGCCGATGGCCGCCGGGCCGGGGTTGCCACGCGAGGCCCCGTCGACGTAGACGTGCGCGCGCCCGCCCTCGTCGGCGAGGACCGCGGTCAGTTTCCCGGGATCGCTGCCCTGCACGACGACTTTCCCGTCGTAGGCGACGGCGGTCGCCCCATCGCGTTCGGCTCGCCAGCGCTCGTGGTCGGTGTTGCCACCTTCGACGGCGATCCCCGCGGCTTCGACGCGCTCGCGGGCGGCCGCCGGGTCGCACTCGATGACCGGCATTGGGGGGGCTATCCGGGCGAGCGGTTAGGGCTTTCCGGTCGGTGACAGTCGGTCGACCGGGTCGCGACGGAGTGCGATCCCAAAAACAGACGAGGCCGGCGTTAGGACCGCCAGTAGGCCCGCGTCAGCAGCACGAGCACGGGGAAGATCTCCAGTCGGCCGATCCACATCAGAAAGACCATCAGGAATTTCGAGGTCCAGGGGAACGAGAGGTAGTTCTCCATCGGCCCGACAGCGCCGAATCCCGGCCCGACGTTGCCGATGGTCGCCGCGATCGCGCTCATGCCGTCGAGCACTTGCAGTTCCATGCCGATCCGCCCGGCGTCGAGCATCAGGACGACGACGCTGAGGAAGAACAGCGCGATGTACAGCAGCGTGAAGGCGTGGATCCCCCGGATCGCCGACTCGTCGAGCGCCCGGCCACCGAGTCGGACGGGCTTGACGGCCTCGGGATGGACCGTTGTGAACAGTTCCCGCTTGATCGACTTGGCGATCACCAGCCACCGGACCATCTTGATCGCGCCGCCGGTCGATCCTGCCGAGCCGCCGAGGAACATCCCAAAGAGCAGCAGGTACTGGGCGGTCGTCGTCCAGCCGTTGAAGTCGAAACTCGCGTATCCCGTCGTGGTGACGATCGAGACCACCTGGAAGAGGCCGTGCCGAAGTGACTGCTCGACGCCCGCAAGACCGACAGTACCGGGGAGGCTCGATCCCACGAAGAGCACCACCGTGACGACGGCGGTCAGAGACGCCATCACGCCGGTGTAAAAACGGAACTCCTCGTCCGCCAGCAGCGAACGGGGGTTCCCCTGGACCAGCCCCCAGAACAGCGCGAAGTTCGTCCCCGCAACGATCATGAAGGGGATGATCGCCCACTGGACGGCCGCCGAGAACACCTCGATCGAGTAGGCCTCCGGCGAGAACCCGCCGGTCGGCAGCGTCGTCAGGCCATGCGAGATCGCGTTGAACAGCGTCATCTCCTTGGCGAAGCCGGCGAGATGGAGGCCGTACAAAAGCGCCATTTCGAGGACCGTAAAGGCAAAGTACGCGATCCACAGCACCCGGGCGGTCTCGGCGATCCGCGGCGTGAGTTTCTCGATGCCGGGGCCGGGCGCTTCGGCGTCCATCAGCTGTGCGCCACCGACCGAGAGTTCGGGCAGGATCGCGACCGCGAGCACGACGATCCCCATCCCGCCGAGCCACTGCGTCAACTGTCGCCAGATCAGGAGCGCGTGGGAGTGGTGCTCGACGCCGATGTTCTTCATGACCGTCGCCCCGGTCGTCGTGAACCCACTCATCGACTCGAACAGCGCGTTCGGGACGTGGGGCCAGCTCAGCGTCGACGCCGTGCCGTGCTCCGCAAGCAGATACGGGAGCGTCCCGACGAGTGCGACCGCGAGCCACGTCGACGCGACCATCAGAAAGCCCTCGCGTGCACCGATGTCCCGGTCGTCGTCGAGTTGGGAGAGTCCGTATCCGAGCAGCGTCGTCACGACGATGGTGACGAGGAAGGGGAGCCACCCCTCGCCGTAGATCAGCGCCGTGATGACGGGGATTGTCAGCGGCACCGCCAGATAGAGCAGCACGCGCCCAGTCAGCGAGAGACTGGCCCGCCAGTCGACCCGGAGATGCCCGTTCATATTTTTGCGAGCGTCTCGTCGAGTGCGGTCGTCTCGACGAAGAAGACGACGTGGTCGCCGGCGTGGACGACGGTGTCCCCACGGGGCCGGACGAACTCGCCATCGCGGACGATCGCGCCCACGACGACGCCGTCGGGCAGGTCCGCGGCGGCCGACTGGATGGTCCGGTCGTGAAAGACGCTCTCGTCGTCGATCTCCACCTCGATGACTTCCGCCCGGTCGCTCTCGATGATCGCCACGTTCTCGGCGTGTTCCTCGCGGGTGAACCGCGTGATCTCCTCGGCAGCCACCTCGCGGGGCTGGACGGCCACGTCGATGCCGACGGTCTCGAACAGGTCGACGTACGAGCCCTCCTCGACGACGGCGATCGCCCGATCGGCGCCCAGTCGCTTGGCGAACAGCCCCGCGAGCAGGTTCGCCTCGTCGGACTCCAGGGTCGTGACGACGACGTCGACGGCGTCGATGTTCTCGCTCTCGAGGAAGTCCCGATCGGTAGCATCCGCTTGAAGGACCGTCGTCTTCGGGAGCGACTCGGCGAGAAACTGCGCGCGTTCGGGGTCGCGTTCGATCAGCTTCGGTCGGATCCCGCGACCCTCGAGGAGCCGTGCGGTCTGGTAGCCCACCGAGCTCCCGCCGACGAGCAACACGTCGTGGTAGTCGTCGTCCGGCGCGACGGCGTGGCTGAACGCCGTCACCGCCTCGTCGGTCCCGATGACGATCACCTCGTCGCCGGCCGACAGCCGGGTATCCCCCCGCGGAACGACGATCTCATCGCAGGTGCCGTCGTCGTCAGGACACAGGATCGCTGCGAAGGTGAGATCGTCGAAGCGGTCGGCCTCGGCGACGGTCTGTCCGGCGACGGGACTCCCCGCGGCGAGTTCGAACTCGGCCATCTGGATCGTACCGTCGGCGAAGCTGTCGACGTCCCGGGCGGCCGGGAGGCCGATCATGCTGGCGATCTTCCGGGCGGTGAGCAGGTTCGTCCCGACCATGACGTCGACGCCGAGCGCCCCCTCGGCGTTCTCCCAGGTGTCTAAGTACTTGGTATTGCGAACGCGGGCGATGGTCGTGACGTCGTCGAGGGTCTTTGCGGTCCCACAGGAGACGATGTTGGTCTCGTCGTCGTCCGTGACGGCGATCAACAGTTCGGCGGCCGCCAGACCGCCCTCCTGTAACGTCTCGATGGCCGCCCCGTCGCCCTCGATCGCAAGCACGTCCAGATCGTACGTCAGTGCCTCGACGCGATCACCGTCGACGTCGACCACGACGACCTCGTGTTCGTCGGCCAGGCTAGCGGCGATGCTCGACCCGACTTCGCCGGCACCGACGACGATCACGCGCATCCGGGCCCCTCCATCATTGTCGCCAACTACCCCCCCGTCCGGGAAGTGTGTTTTCCTCCGGAACTCCGACGCCGGCTATGAAGCGTACTCTTGGTCGTGATCGATGAACGCGACACGGAAACGGATCGGGGCTGCCCATCGCCGTGGCGCAGTCGCTCACTGCGTCCCGAACACCGTCAGCGCGTCTTTCTCCAGGCCAGTCTTCGAGAACAGCGAGACGACGTCGCCTGCCTGAATGACCGTCTCGCCTTTCGGCGTGAGGATGTCCCCGTCGCGTTCGATGCCGACGACGAGCATCTCGTCGGCCAGCAAGTCCGACTCGACGGCGTCCTCGATGGTTCGGTCGGCGATCTCGGCCCCCTCCGAGACCGTGAACTCGACGACCTCCGCGCCGCCGGCAAGCCCCATGAAGTCCGTCAGCGACGGCCCCTTCGGGGCGTCCTCGGGACCGAACGGATCGTAGGGCCGGAAATACTGCTCCTCGATGACGCTCTCGTCCTCGATCGTCAGTCCGAGATCCGACAGTTCGGCCGCGATCCGCCCGATGTCGTCCGTATCGGTCCCGACGGCAGTGACCGTGAGGTTCGTCGTCCCGGCCATCAACTCCCTGGCGGCAACGACGCCCGAGATGTCCAGGGCTGCCTGTGCGAGGTGGTCGCGATCCGGGATCGGGGCCGTACACCGGAACTCGTAGGTGACGTGTCCCTCGATGGCCTTGTAGTCGATGTCCGCGAGATAGCCACGCAGGATCCCTCCCTCCTCGAGTTGCCGGATCCGGTTGCGGATCGTCGCCGCCGTCACCTCCATCTCCTCGGCGATCTCCGGGGCCGCCGTGTTCCGGGCGTCCGCCGCCAGATAGTAGAGAATGCGCTTGTCGATCTCGTCGAGGCGGTGGTCCATACGCGCGCTACGACCGTCCCGCATAATTACCTCCCGATATATCAGTGGCTGGCGAACCCGTCCACACGAAATATAAGCCAGCCGTTACAATTTTCGGAGTCCGTCCATACCCGCCATTCATTTTCGTATCGAAAACAGAATCCGTGGATATATATCTTTTCGATAATCTATCGGTAGGTAGACAGCGATCGGCAGATACGACCACCGACACCCATGACCCAGCCAGACGACGAGTCGCCGGACGTCCCCGAGGACGTCCAGGCGGCGCTCGACGACAGTAGCGATCGACAGCTTCGAGAGATCATCCACGACGCCCAGGCACGTCTCGAAGCACATCCGCCCCTGAACGATGAAGTGACCCTGGAGACGGGCGAGACGTTCGTCGGCGAGGAGGTCGAACTCGACGAGGCGATCGTTGAGGCATTCGAAACGACAGACGACGAGCTGCTTCGGGGGGTCGTCACGTACGCTCGTCAGTGCCTCGACGACCGGCCACCGCTGACGGACGTCATCGAGGCCCGGGAGCACGAGCAACTCGTTCGGATGGAAGACGAAGGGGCGTACACGACTGTCGTTGTCGAGCGGCCGGACGAGTCCGGCGCGGCACGTGGCCCCTTCGCCTACATGGTCCAGTGGGAACCCCACGTCGAGGACGAGGGCAAATACAAGTGGCACTATCTCGGCCGCGTCTTCGACGAGGAGGAGACCTGACGTGGGCGAGTCGCTCTTCGGGCGCGTGGTGGTTCCGGTCGCGAGTCGCAACGACGCGGCGGCGACGGCGGCCGCACTCGCGCCATACATCGACGCACCGGATCGAACAGTAATCGCCGTACACGTCATCGAGAAGGCCGACGGCGCACTCGACAAGGCCTCGGTCGAGCAGCGCGAGGCGGACGCCGAGGCGATGTTCGGGATCGTCACCGAGGGACTCGACGGGGTCGATGCCGCCCTCGAAACGGAGATCCGCTACGGGACCGACATCGCGGGGACGCTCGTCGAGACGGCGGACGACGTCGCGGCGAGCGCGATCGTGTTCACGCCGCGGGGCGGCAGTCGATGGAAGCAACTCCTCTCGGGCGACGTGACCCACAACCTCGTCCACGAGAGCGACGTGCCGGTCGTCGTCCTTCCCGACCGGGAGGTGAGCGACGCGTGAGCGAACGTGCCGGTTTGAGAGCGTCGGTATCGGCCGATCTAGCTGAGTGAACATACTGAATAGGAGCTATGTACGTCATCATCGTCGGTGCGGGAGACATCGGGACGCCACTGATCGACATCGCAACGCGGTCGGGCAACGAGGTCGTCGTCATCGAGCGCAACGCCGAACGGGCCAACCGGGCGGCCGATCGCTTCGACTGTCTCGTCCTCGAGGCGGACGCGACGACCAACAACACCTTAGAAGAGGCCGGCGTCGAGCAGGCCGACGCCGTGGTCTCGACGACCGACCGGGACGCGACCAACGTCATGGTCTGTCTGCTCGCCACGGAGTACGAGGTGCCGTCGATCCTCTCGGTCGTCCACGACCCCGAGCACATGAGCCTCTTCGAGCAGATCGGCGTCAACACCATCGAAAACCCCCAGCAACTCATCGCCGAGTACCTCTACCGTGCGGTGGCTCGTCCGGCGATCGTCGATTACATGCGGATCGGCGAACAGGCCGAAGTCTTCGAGATCTCCGTCACCGAGAACGCGCCCATCGCCGGCAAGACACTGACTGAAGCAGGCGAGGAGGACATCCTCTCGGAAGACACCCTGATCGTCGCGATCGAACGCGACGGGGAGGACAAGCCACTGACACCGCGCGGGAACATCCGGATCAAGCCCCACGATCTGTTGACGGTGTACTCGGCACGCGGGGCCGACCCGGAACTCACGGACGTCTTTGGCCATTACGAAGACCAGACAGCATGAAACACTCGACCGACGCGGTCCCCACCGCACGCACTGGCGAGACGGTCAGCGAGCCAGCACGCCGTTTGGAACTCCGTCATTTATTAGCCGGTCCAGTCTGTGGGTTCGGGTATGATCGCCCCATCCACCGTGACAGCGCGGACAGCACGGGTCGACCGATCGACGAACCGGGGACACTGATCCATGCCCGAGTCACTGACGGGTCACCTCGTCGTGCCGGTCGACGACGCCGAGGACGCCCACGCCACGGCGACGGCACTCCAGGCCTACGCCGTCGAGAAGGTGACTGCAGTCCACGTCGTCGAGAAGGGCGGCGGGACGCCGGACACGATCCCGCTCGAACAGGCCGAGCAGCGGGCCGAGGAAGCTTTCGAGGCCTTCGTGGACGTGATTCCCGGCGCAGAAACAGAAATCACGTATCACACCGACGTAGTCGAGGGGGTATTCGATGTCGCCGCCGACCGGGGGGCGACCGCCATCGCGTTCCACCCGCGTGGCGGCAGCCGACTCACGCAGTTCCTGTCGGGGGACACCGCACTCAGACTGATCACGGACGCCGACCGGCCGGTGATCGCTCTGCCGGACCCTGCCGAGGGAGGAATGTAACACAAATGCTCACAGACTACTTCGAGACCGAGGTGAACGTGCTCGATGAGTGAGACCGAACAGGAGTTGGCTCGCGACCTCGGCTTCCTCGAGGCCTACACCATCGGCCTCGGGACGATGATCGGCGCGGGCATCTTCGTCCTGCCGAGCATCGCGGCCGAGGCGGCGGGACCGGCGGCGATGGTCTCCTTTGCCCTGGGCGGTGTCGTCTCGCTGCTCGCCGCGCTGTCGCTGTCGGAACTCGCGACGGGCATGCCCAAGGCCGGCGGGAGCTACTACTACGTCAATCGGGCGCTCGGCCCCTTCTTCGGGAGTATCGTCGGCTGGGGGATGTGGGCCGGGCTGACCTTCGCGAGCGCCTTTTACATGCTCGGGTTCGGCCAGTATCTCCTCCCCTTGCTGACGCCACACGTCGATATCCTCGCCGAGATGACCGGGATCGGCAAGACCGTCGCCGCACTGGGGATGGCTATGCTGCTGACGGGCGTCAACTACTACGGCGTCAAGGAGACCGGCGACCTCCAGAACGTCATCGTCATCACGCTGGTCGGACTGATTTTGGCCTTTCTCACGCTCGGCTTGCTCAGCGGTCCGACCATCGGCGAGTTCAACCCCGAAGGCTGGCCGGCCGTGGCCGCGACGGTCGGGACCGTCTACGTCTCCTTTATCGGCTTCGAGGTGATCGCGACGAGCGCCGAGGAGATCAAGAACCCGAGCCGGAACCTCCCGCTGGCGATGATCGCCGCCGTCGTCACGCCGACGATCCTCTACGTCGGCGTCATGTTCGTCTCGACCGGGACGATCCCGCTCGACATCCTGGCGGATTCCGAGGTCCCGGTCAAGATCGTCGCCGAGGATATCCTGCCCGACTTCGCGTCGCTCGTCCCCGGGGTGTCGCCATCGTTGCTCGCGTCGATCGGCGGGACGGTGATGATCCTCGGTGCGGTCCTGGCGACCGTCTCCAGCGCGAACGCGTCGATCCTCTCGGCGGCCCGGGTCAACTTCGCGATGGGCCGGGATCAGATCTTGGTCGAGTGGCTCAACGAGGTCCACGACCGCTTCCGGACGCCGTATCGCGCGATCACGGTGACGGGGATCATCACGCTCGTTCTCATCGCCGTCGGCGTCGGGATCGGCACCCTCGCCGAGGTGGCGAGTTTCATGTACCTGGTGACCTACACGCTGGTCCACGTCGCCGTCGTCGTCCTCCGGCGGGCGAACCCCGACGCCTACGACCCGTCGTTCCGGATCCCGTCGGTGCTGTATCCCGTCGTCCCCATCCTCGGGGCGGCGGGCTGTCTCGGCGTCCTCGTCCAGATGTCGACGAACATGGTCCCATACACGATCGCGGTCGGGAGCCTGAGCGTTACCAGTCCGTTCCAGTTGACGGTCGTCGGCATGATCGGGATCGTGTTGATCGGCTTCGGCATCGGGTGGTACTACCTCTACGCCCGCGACCGCGCGCCGGCGATGAGCCTCGTCGGCGACGCGATCGCGCCGGAGACGACGGCCGCCGCGGACGGCGATGACGTCTACCGAGTCGTGGTCTCAGTGGCGAATCCCGACACCGAGCGCGATCTGCTCCGGAAGGCCGCGGCGAGCGCTCACGCCCACGACGGCGAGGCCGAGATCGTCGCCGTCAACGTCATCGAGGTGCCCGACCAGACCTCTCTCGCCCAGGACCTCACCTTCGAGGAGGAGCGCGTCGACCGCCAGCGGCAACTCCTAGAAGCCGCCCGCGACGTGGCGACGGATCTCGACGTCGGCCTGCGAACGCGGGCGATCGTCGGCCGGGACGCCGCGTCGGCCGTCCTCGACGTCGTCGGGGAGGAGAACGCCGACCAGGTGTTGCTCGGCTGGACGGGCAAGCGGAGTCGCCGCGAGCACGTCCTCGGTTCGACGATCGATCCGATCGTCGGTCACGCCTCCTGTGACGTCACGCTCGTCAAGCGTGGCCCGGACCCGGATGACGGCGAGGAGATCATGGTTCTCGCCGGCGGGGGGCCACACGCCCCGGTCGCCGCCCGGCGGGCCGCCGAGTACGTGGCTTCGACCGAGGGCGCGTCGCTGACGCTGTTGAACATCCAGCCCCCCGCCGAGGAGGGCGAGGACGCCGTCGAACCCGTCGAAGCGGGCGAAGCACTGATCGAGGACCTCATCGAACAGGCCGACCTGACCGAGACGAGCTACGAGACGCGCGTCATCGTCGAGGAAGACACCCAGGACGCGATCCTCAAGACGGCCGCGGCGTACGATACGATCTGTGTCGGCGCGACCAGAGAGAGCGCCGTCTCCCAGGCGCTGTTCGGTTCACTGCCGGAGCGTCTCGGCACGGACCTCGATCGGACGGTCGTGGTGGCGCGCGGATCGGAACGTTCACCAATGTCGATGCAAGACGCACTTATCAAACGACTGGAGGGCTGATAGCGCATGTATATCATCATCGTCGGCGCGGGCGATATCGGCACACCGCTGATCGACATCGCGACGCGATCGGGCAACGAGGTCGTCGTCATCGAGCACAACACCGAACGGGCCAACCGAGCGGCCGACCGCTTCGACTGTCTCGTCCTCGAAGCCGACGCCACCACCAACGCAACCTTAGAGGACGCCGGGGCCGCACAGGCCGACGCGATCGTCTCGACGACCGACCGGGACGCGACGAACATCATGGTCAGTCTGCTCGCAAAGGAGTACGACATCCCGGCGATCCTCTCGGTCGTCCACAACCCCGAGCACATGAACCTCTTCGAGCAGATCGGGGTGAACACGATGGAGAACCCCCAGGAACTCATCGCGGAGTACCTCTATCGGGCGGTCGCACGCCCCGCCATCGTCGACTACATGCGCATCGGCGAGAACGCCGAAGTCTTCGAGATCACCGTCACCGAGAACGCACCTGTCGCGGGGAAGACTCTCCAGGAGACCGCCGACGAGGACCTGCTCTCTGATGACGTCCTCGTCGTCGCGATCGAACGCGAGGGGGCCAGCGAGCCGATCACGCCGCGCGGGAACACGACCATCCACGCGGGCGATCTCCTGACCGTCTACTCCGCCGTCGGTGCCGAACCGGCGATCACGGACATCTTTGGCCACTACGAGGACCGCAACGACGAGTGACACGCATGAGTACCGGACGAGAGAGTGACTGGGCGAGCACAGTCGGGTGGGCGGGTATCGACACGACCACCGCGAGGACACAGCCATGAACGGAACAACAGCGACGATCGGACGCGACGTGGGCCGGATACTCGAGGCGCTCGGCGGCCTGATGATCGTCTCGATCGTCGTCCCGCTCGTCTGGGGCGAATGGTTCGGCGTGCTCGCCTTCGGCGTCTCGGCGCTCGTCCCGCTGGCCGTCGGCTACGGGCTCCACCGCCGCTTTGCCGAGGCCGACTCGCCCTCGCGACTCCACGGCATGGTCGTCGCCGCAACGGGGTGGCTGTTCGTGGGCGTCTTCGGGTCGGTTCCCTTCCTGCTGGTCGCCTGGGGCGTCCACCTCGGCCTCCCGACGGGACTGGAGGGGACGCCGACGCTGTCGGCCTTTCGGGACCCCCTGAACGCCGTCTTCGAGAGCATGAGCGGCTTCACCGGGACCGGGCTCACAATGACCGACAACGAGGAGGTCCTCCCGCGGACCCTGCAGTGGTGGCGGACGTTCAGCGAGTGGATCGGCGGCGTGGGCGTGATCGTCCTCACCACGGCGATCCTCGCCCGGCCCGGATCGGGGTCGCTCACGCTCTACGAGAGCGAGGCGCGATCCGAGAAGATCCACCCGAGCATCGTCTCGACGGTCCGGACGATCTGGTGGATCTTCATCCTCTTCACGTTCGTCTCGATCCTCGCGCTGTTCGCGGCCGGGATGCCGATCTGGGGGGCGATCAACCACGCGATGACCGGCCTCGCCACGGGCGGGTTCTCGATCACGGACAACTCGATCGCGACCTACGACAGTGCCCTCATCGACGCCGTGTTGATCCCGATCATGTTGCTTGGCTCGATCGCGTTCCCGGTCCACTACCTCATCCTGCAGGGCGACCTCCGGAACATCTACGAGGACCTCCAGACCCGGTGGGTGTTCATCTACATGAGTCTGGGGTCGGCGCTGCTGTGGGCGTTCCTCTACGTCGGCCCCTACGACTCCCCCCTGTCCGCACTGCGCTACGGGGGCTTTCAGTTCGTCTCGGCGGCGACCTGTACCGGGTTTCAGACGGCCGTCGACGCGACGAACGTCGCCCTCGGCGCGTGGCCGGCCCAGGCCCAGTTGCTCGTCGCCTTCGGCATGTTCGTCGGCGGCGCGGCCGGCTCAACCGTCGGCGGAATCAAGCTCATCCGTGGACTGACCCTGATCAAGGGGATTCGCTATCAGATCGGCGACGTCTTCTATCCCGACAGCGCCGTCCGTCGGCTCGACATCGACGACCGCCGACTCACCGAGGCGGAGGCAAACCGGGAGTTCGTCGAGGCGGCGATCATCGCCGTCCTCTGGACGACGTTTCTCGTCGTCGGGACGGTTCTGCTGCTGGTCATCTTACCCGCAGAGGAGTTCTCACTGGCGAACGCGTTCTTCGAGGTCGCCAGCGCCCAGGGCAACGTCGGTCTGTCTTCGGGTATCACCGGGCCCGAATCGCTCCCGACCCTCGGCAAAATATCCTTCCTCGGCCACATGTGGATCGGTCGCCTGGAGATCATCCCGGTCCTGGTCGCGGCTCGGACGCTGTTGAGTCGTGGGGGGATGTATCAATGAAGCTCTCGGCGCTGCCGTTCGTCTCGGCTGTCCTCGAGTCCGGGGCCGACGATCGCATCTACGACGGACTGTTGCTGACTGGCCCCGTCGTGATTCTCCTGATCGCAGTCCTCGAAACCACACGCACACGCTTCCTCTCCGGGGTCGCCAAAGCGCTCGCGATCGCGTACGTGACTGCGTTCGTCGCCTACGTGCTCTATCGCGGTGTACGTGGGGAGTGACCGCGTCGACCCGGTATGGCCACGCTCCGGGCTGGAAGGATCCGATCGTCCCGGGGGTGGACCCATCAATCAGGAAGGAGAATGATCAATAATCGGGGATGGCGGGGCGATCGACGCCGAACAACCGACGGCGAATTGCCCTCCTTGGTATGTGAGCTGAAAGTATGCCAAAGCCTTAAGTGGGATTACACTGCTACTATATAAGTGCGATGACACGGTCTACCCGCCAGCGGGAGCGCGAGCGCGAGTCCGAGACCGAAACCGACGAACAAGAGGGGGTGGAGGAGTGTCCGGAGTGCGGATCCGATAGCCTGGTGAAGGACGCGGACCGGGGTGAACTCATCTGTGAGGACTGTGGGCTGGTCGTCGAGGAGGGGAACATCGATCCCGGCCCCGAGTGGCGGGCGTTCAACCATCAGGAACGTCAGGAGAAGTCCCGCGTGGGCGCGCCCACGACCCAGACGATGCACGACAAGGGGCTGACGACCACGATCGACTGGAAGGACAAGGACGCCTACGGCCGTTCGATCTCCAGTAAGAAGCGCAGCCAGATGCATCGCCTGCGAAAGTGGCAGGAACGCATTCGGACGAAGGACGCCGGCGAGCGCAACCTCCAGTTCGCCCTGAGCGAGATCGACCGGATGGCGTCGGCGCTTGGCGTCCCCCGTTCCGTACGGGAGGTCGCCTCGGTCATCTATCGACGGGCGCTGGACGACGACCTCATCCGTGGTCGATCGATCGAGGGGGTCGCCACTTCGGCGCTGTACGCTGCCTGTCGGAAGGAAGGCATCCCCCGGAGCTTAGAGGAGATCAGCGAGGTCTCCCGGGTCGAACGCAAGGAGATCGGCCGTACCTATCGGTACATCTCCCAGGAACTCGGCCTCGAGATGGAGCCCGTCGACCCCAAGAAGTACGTCCCCCGCTTCTGTTCGGAACTCGAACTCAGCGAGGAGGTCCAGAGCAAGGCCAACGAGATCATCGAGACCACTGCCGAGAAGGGACTGCTGTCGGGCAAATCCCCGACTGGCTATGCCGCCGCCGCGATCTACGCTGCCTCGCTCCTCTGCAACGAGAAGAAGACCCAGCGCGAGGTCGCCGACGTCGCCCAGGTGACGGAAGTCACGATCCGGAACCGCTATCAGGAGCAGATCGAAGCGATGGGCATCCACAGCTGAGCGTCCCTGTTGCTCGCGAAACTGTCCACCCACGACTCGGACCGCTGGTCGGAGGGTAACCGCTCGTGAATCAGTGTACACGAACACGATAGTGACGTTCCAGAAGCGAACTCACAGCACCCATCAGCGGCGTGTCTCGATCCCGAACGGCAGGAGGCCCACCCAGTCAGGGACGGCGATACAGCGAGTAGGTGATGAAGGCGAGGCCGGTGAACTGTGAGATCCGTGCGACCAGCCGGATCGGGGTCTCCAGCGACGCCGGGAGCAGTTCCAGGCGAAGGAACAGCCCGCCGAAGGCGGCCAGCGAGAACGACACGGTCGTCAACAGGATCAGCCCGATCGAGAGATACCGCATCGACGGGCTGTCGTTCCGGCGAAAGCCCCGATAGGCCTGATACCCGATCAACAGCCCAAGGACAGCCGAGGCCAGTGGGATCGAGATCCGTGTGACTTCGACGGGGTCGACAGCGCCGATCATAGGTCCTGCCACATCCTGGTGAAGCGATCGGCCGGGTCTTCCTCGGCCGGCCGGCGTCGTTCGAGTTCGATCCGGTACTCCCCGTCTTCGAAGGTGACGGTAACCGACTCGAGGCAGGAGACGTAGACGCTGTAGTGGTGGCCGTCCGGATCGAACTGTGTCTGTTCGTCGATCAGATCGTGATCTTTCAGCCGGTCGACGCGCCGGTAGATCGTCGAATCCGACGCGTCACAGTGCTGGCTGAGCCGTTCTGCTGACATGGGTTGGGCACTCGTAGCTGTGAGGATTTCGCGGGCGTAGTCATCCTCAAGGAGGGCGAGCAATTCGGCGTCGTCGCTGTCGCCGCTCACAGCCCAAGTCAGTGCGGTGGAGGTTAAAAACCCACCCCCGACTGCTGAGTCTGTGACTGTGCTCCCGGGACGGCGAATGACTTCGAGGCGGCATTCGACGGGAGGCCAAGGTTCCTTATCGGTCGGGACCAACGGACGGGCATGGTCAGACGCCGCGCACCGCCCACCCTCGAAGGCTGGTATGCACTCCACGACTTCAGAACGATCGACTGGGACGCCTGGCGGGAGGCACCCCAGCGAGTACGCGATCGCGCGATCGACGAGGGGCGATCTCACCTCCAGAAAGCCACGGCCGTCGCTGACGCCGATGACGGTGGCTCGGCCGTCTACGCGATGCTGGGCCACGAGGCCGACCTGCTGATCGTCCACCTCCGGCCGACGACAACCGCCATCGACCGCCTCCAGCGCCGTTTCGAGCAAACCGAGTTCGCCGGCTTCACCGAACGGACCGACTCGTTCGTCTCCGTCACCGAGGCCTCGGGGTACTCCAAGAAGGGGCGGGAGTTCATCGAAGGCGAGGTCGACGACGACTCCGGGCTGGCGCGGTACATGCGCTCGCGACTCGAACCGGAGATTCCCGACGCCGAACACGTCAGTTTCTATCCGATGGACAAGCGCCGCGATCCCGAATACAACTGGTACGACCTGCCTTTCGAGGAACGCGCCGAACACATGGACACCCACGGCGTGATCGGGCGGGAGTACGCCGGCAAGGTGACCCAGATGATCACCGGCGCGATCGGGATGGACGACTGGGAATGGGGCGTGACGCTGTGGGCCGACGACCTCACCGACGTCAAGGAACTCCTCTACGAGATGCGATTCGACCCCTCCAGTTCGAAGTACGCCGACTTCGGCCCCTTCTGGGTCGGTCGCCGGATGGAACCCGCCGACCTTGCGGCGTACATGACCGGCGAGACGATTGCCGGTGACGACGAACACTCGTCCGCGGACCACTCGAACGTCCCTGCTACACCCGAAGACGCTGCCGACGGGCACGGTGGCGGCGAGCACGATGCGGAGGAGCACGGCGAAAGCGCACACTCCGGGGGCCACCCCGGTGGACATCCCGAGACGGACGAATCTGCCGACGGCCACCCGTCCGGCCACGAGACGGGCGAAGACGGAAGTCACCCCACAGGCCACGAGACGGGCGAAGACGGGGGTCATCCCGGCGACGCGGGCGAGCAATCGGACGAGGACGGCCATCCCGGCGGTGGCGGCCGCCCGTCAGTTGGCGATGTCTCCTACTCGGAGGTCGATGATCTGCCCGAACGGCTCTTCCAGCTCGGGTTCAGGGCCGGCGAGGACTACGAGGGCGGCGAATACGGCCTCCTGTTCTATTCGGACGCCGACGCCAAGGAACTCGCCGACGAAGTCGACGGGCTCAGGGACAACTTCGATCACTACGATCGTCACGTTGCCACGCTCGTGCGGGCTTCCGGCGGACGATCGGCCGTCGTCTCCGTATGGACAGCCGAGGACGCCGCCGAGACGGCGGCGGGGTTCCTGGGTGACCTCCCCGGCATCACCGAGCGCTACGCCGGCGTCCTGACGGCTGATACGGCAGAGGGACCAGCCGCCGAGAGTGAGCCGGCCCAGGAGTCGAGTGAGCAACCTGCCGAGGACTCGGCGGCGGAGATACGAGAGGAACTCGCCGAGGCGGGCGTCTACGCCGGCCAACCACACGGCGAAGACGTCTACGCCATGGTGGTCTACTCCGAGGCCGCACCCGACGAACTCGCCGGCCCCGTGGGGGGACTCCGCGACCACTTCGCCGACGCCGAGGGCCACGTCAGGACGGCCGTCTACGAACCCGAAGTCGGCGAAGTGACCGCAGTTGGGGATCGCGAAGCGACTGCGATCGTCAGCCTCTGGGAGGACGCCGCGGACGCCGAGGACGCCGCCGACGCTCTGGCGGAATTGCCCGGCGTGCTTGCCCGCGCCGGCGAGGGCGACGGCTTCGGCACGATGGGGATGTTCTACCGGGTCAAGCCCGACTACCGCGAGGAGTTCGTCGACACCTTCGGGGCCGTCGGCGAGAAACTCGCTGAGATGGACGGCCACCGGGGAACGGCGTTGCTGGTCAACGACGACGACGAGACCGACATGTTCATCGCCTCGAACTGGGACGCCCGCGAGGACGCCATGGCCTTCTTCAGATCCGAGGACTTCCGGGAGACCGTCGAGTGGGGCAGGGAAGTGCTAGCTGACCAACCGCGGCACGTCTTCCTGGCGTAGCATTCGGACAGATCACGGTGGGTTCGACCGCGAGTTGAGTTTCGACGGATCGTCCGCACTCAGCGCCGTTCGCCAGCACTTCAACACGGCACGCGTGACAAGCTCCGGCGGTTCGACGTCAATGCAAGACGGAACACGAGTTTCGGCGTCCGGCGGTTCGTGAAAGTGCTTCGGCGGTGCATTTGGTTCCGGGTGGCGGTCGAACCGAAATTCGAGACCATCGTCTTCAGTGTAGTGGACGTTATAGCAGTTATACTCTGTCCAGACGACGTCGAAGCGCCCGCACGGGCTGGACCCGAAACCAGCGTCGACGGTGACGCGCAACGCCGGTTGTGGATCGAGTCGGCCGTCGAGACTGTGATGCGTGACCAGCGGTTCAGCATCGAGAAAGACGTCCCGTATTTCGACCAGCGCATCGTAATCGATCGGGCCGGTATCGCCCAGCATTCCGGTCATGGTTACGCGAGGACCTTCCTCGCGTCAGCGAAACTGATCGCGGCCTTCGTGAGATAGAGGTTTTTCTGTGCCGTCTGCCAGACAGTGTGGTCCTCCCAGCCGTCCGGGTCGTCCGGTTCCAGCTGTTGAGCGAGTTCCGTGGGAGATTCCACCCCGTATTGCTCCCGAAAGGAGTTGACCGTCCCTTTGAGGGTCTGGAGTTCGGAGACAAGTTCGTCCTCGTCGTAGCGCTCCTGTAGGTCGATGACCTGCCGGTAGATGGACAGCTGATCGTTGCGTTGATAGAGCGTTCCCTGCCCCGTCGACTGTGTTTCGACAAGGCCGATGTCGGCGAGGTCAGCGAGCGCATCGCGGACGACTGGCTCGCTTGCCCGCGCTCGCTTGGCGATCTCTGAAGCCGGTGTTGGCTCCCGTATTCGCGTGATCACGGAGCGAATCCGCTCTCTCGTGGTAGTCTCCTGTTTCCACTCCTCGACCGCCGCTTCGTTCACATCCTCGTACGGAGGTGGTGCCTCGATTCCCATACTGAATTTTACGCTCGTTCGGACCGTGGTACCGCTGAGCAGCTCACCAGTGCTGCTGCCTGTTTAATATATACTTGGTGGAGTAAATATATCTTTCGCTAGTGTGCTGTTCAGTGCTGACCGACCAGCCACGGCACGTCTTCCGAGCCGAATCGGTCCGCCGACGCGAATCCTCAAGTGTGTCCCTGTCCAGTGATCGCTATGCCCAACGACAGCGACGAGGGGCCAGCTGGCCCACCCGGCCCTGCGGATATCGAGGACGTGCCGACGATCACGTGCGAGCGCTGCGATAGTGAGTGGGACCTGGCCTACGAACTGGAGGAGCTCGCGGTCGGCAACCAGGCGCTCGAACAGTTCGCGCTGGATCACCAGCGCCACACCGGGCACTTCCCCGATGGCGTCTCAACGTGGGAAGCCGACTGCCGGCGCTGTCCCGAATCGGTCCAGCGCCTCGACGAGCGCGGGGCGCGCCGATGGGCCAAGACGCACGCCCGACACACCGATCACGCGGTCGCAATCACCCACGCCGGCAAGGAAGCGACGCTGATCGAGCGACCGGAGTGAACAGCCGAGACGGATAGTGCGGCCCGGAAAAACGATCGACCGGCTACTCCTCGTGAGCGTCGTCGTCCTCGGTCGAGGTCATGTCGAGGTCCTTCTCGCCGAAGTAGATCTCCGCGCCGTCCTGGGCGACCTTTTCGGCGAGCACGGCACATTTGACACGCATCGGCGAGATGTCCACGCCGAGCATGTCGATGACATCGTCCCGATCCAGTGCCTCCAGTTCCTCGATCGTCATGCCTTCGAGCCGTTCGGAGAGCATCGACGCCGACGCCTGGGAGATCGCACAGCCGTCCCCTTCGAATGCGACGGCTTCAATGGTCTCCTCGTCGTCGTCGAGGACGACGTCCATCTCGATGGTGTCGCCACACATCGGGTTCTCGCCGACGTGGGTGAACGTCGCCCCTTCGATCTCACCGTAATTGCGGGGGTTCTTGTAGTGATCCAGGATCTGCTGTCGATACATGTCGCTGCCGCCGATTCCCATAGTATCATTCGATACGTGACACCCGCCGAAAAACGTTCCGCGGGAGTGCATGGCATGCTGGCGGAAGGAATGTCACCAGTGGCCGGAAGGCGCACAATTAATAACCTACGATATCACATATCACAGTAGGGAGTGCTCCGAGCGAGGGGCGAGACACCAATGTTCGACAGAGTGAATGACCTATCCGACTCGCTGATTGGGGGTGGAGAGGGAGATGTGGATCTCGATCCGGGTGCGTTCGCCGAACTACTACAGAACGGCGAGCAGCCACAGCACGTGCTCGCGAGCGACAGCGTCGAGCACGAGACAGACGGCCGGACCACGACCGTCAAACCCGATGGAGATCATGCAGCATATCTCCTCGTGACCGACGAACGGGTGAACATCATTCTGGGCGATCAACCCGACGAAGTGGAGATTGCTTTCGGAATGGACGCGATCACGACGTGTGATGTCGACTCCGGGTTGCTGAACGAGACGGTGGTGGTCGGTCACGGCAACGAGTCCATCACCTTCTCGCCGACGGCAGGTGACCTCGAAACCACGGCGGCGTACATCGAGACCGTGTCCGAGACCTACCAATCAGTCGACGACGCGATCGAAACCGCCATGGATCGCCTCGACACGCTCGAAGAACGCATCCGTGGGGACGAACCGACGGAGAACCGGATGGTCCGCACCCGCTCGAAGCTCTCGGAGGCACGCCACGAGGCGGCCAACGCCGAGAAAGGCTCACCCGAGAAACTGGGCGAGCGGGTGGCCGAGGCCGAACGGGAATTCGAGCGCCGATACGTCACGGCCTGGCTCGAACGCGGCGAAGCGGCGCTCGAAACGGCGACGTCGGTAGCCGAGGACGACTACGCTGCGTTCTGTACTGCCTATACGACGGCGGCCACCGCGGTCGACACGCTCAAAAACGTCGACGAACGGTTCAATCACGTTGCCGAGACCTTGATCGACCGCGTCGACGCGCTCGTCGAGGACGCCGACGGTTTCGATACCCGCTACGTCGAAGCAAGCCGGGATGCACTCGATGGGGCCAGCGACGCGGACGATCCGGAGGCGGCGGCGACACGCTGGCTGGAGGCCTACCGGCGGTTCGACGCCGCCCACGAGGCAGACTGGGATCGGACGGCCGACCTCCCTGAGCTATCGACCGATGACGAACTCGACGGGATCGCCGAAAGTACCGTCGAAGCGCTGGTCGAGTACGCCGAGTCGCTGGAAACAGATGGCGAAAACCGGGAGGACGACGACGCCGAAGCGGCACGCGAACGCTACGAGCAGGCAGCAGAACAACTCCGTCAAGCCCGGGACATCGCCGAAAAGTGGGCGGAGACCGACGCCGACCCGTTCGAGACCGAACTGGCGACACTCGACGAGAAGATCGACCGCACGAAATGGGAATGGGGATCACCCGGCTCCGCCGAGTGAAACGCGGCCGAGGCCGCGTCTGCTCAACCGAACAACTGGCGAGCGTCGTCAACCACCTTTTTGGTCGTCGGGTCGCCTCGCTCGCCGGACTCGCTCGCCGACCACTCCGCCAAAAACGTGGGTGAAAAAACCGGTCCCTCGACAACGTCTCGGGACCGGCGAAACGCGGCCGAGGCCGCGTCTGCTCAGCCGAACAACTGGCGAGCGTCGTCAATGGCGTCGATCAGCACGTCAATCTCGTCGCGGGTATTGTAAAGATAAAACGACGCGCGCGCAGACGCAGCCACGCCCAGCTTATCGTGCAGCGGCTGGGTGCAGTGATCGCCGGCCCGGATCGCGACGGCGTAGTCGTTGAGGATCGAGGAGAGATCGTGGGCGTGGACGGATTCCAGATTGAACGAGACCAGACCACCGCGCTCCTCGCCTGCGGACGGACCGTAGATCTCGATGTCGTCGAACTCGCTCAGCCGGTCGATGGCGTACTGGGCGAGTTCGTTCTCGTGGCGGGCGATGGCGTCCATGCCGATCTCGTCGAGATAATCGGCGGCTTCCGCCAGTGCGATCCCCTGGGCAATCTTGGGTGTCCCGGCCTCGAACTTCCAGGGCAGTTCGTTCCAGGTCGCGTCCTCGTAGGTGACCTTCGTGATCATGTCGCCGCCGTAGTTGAACGGCTCCATGTCCTCGAGGATCGCTTGCTTGCCGTAGAGACACCCGATTCCGGTCGGTCCGGCCATCTTGTGGCCCGAAAAGGCGTAGAAGTCAGCGTCGATCGCTTCGACATCGACCGGTCGGTTTGGCACGGCCTGGGCACCGTCGACGAAGATGAAGGCGTCCTCGGTGTGGGCGAGGTCGGCCAATTCGGCGACGGGGTTGATCGTCCCGAGCGTGTTCGAGACGTGGACCACCGAGACCATGGCCGTGTCGGGGCCGATGAGTTCCGTGGCGTGGTCCATGTCGAGGTGCCCGTCCTCGTCGACCCGGATGTACCGGACCGTCGCACCCGTCCGCTTGGCGATCTGTTGCCAGGTCACCAGCGAGGCGTGGTGTTCCATCTCCGTCAGGACGACCTCGTCGCCGGGACCGAGTTCGTTCAGCCCCCAGGCATAGGCTACCAGGTTCTCCGACTCGGTGGTGTTGCCGGTGAAGATCAACTCCTCGCGACCGCCGCTCGCACCGATGAACTCGGCCAGGCGGTCGTGGGCCTCCTCGTAGGCCACGCTGGCCTCCTGGCTGAGGTGGTGGAGTCCACGGTGGACGTTCGCATTGTAGGTCTCGTAGTACCCGCTGATGGCGTCGATGACCCGCTGGGGCGTCTGTGTCGTCGCCGCGTTGTCGAGATAGACCAGCGGCGTCCCGTCGAACTCCCGCTCCAGGATGGGGAAATCCTCGCGGATAGCGGAGACGTCAAGGCCTCCCGTTTCACGTGCCGTCATTATCTGATACTGGGGGACCGAGACGGAACTTTCCTTCGGTCCACCTAGACCAGTAGGGGCAAGCGTGCTCAGGGGTTCGGGATCCGGGCGTGTCTGAGAAGAGTTCGGACCAGAAGAAGGGCGGACCACTGCTATGGGCGACGGGGGCGAGAGTTGGGACCGCTAGACGATCTTGAACTGATCGGAGATCCGTTCCTCGCCACCAACGCGGTCGCCCTCGACGACGATCTCGTACCGATAGGTCCCAGGTTCGGCGTCGGCTGTCGATAGCTTCCCGCCCCACTGCTCGTCAGTGAACTCCTCGTGGGGTCCCGACCAGTCGAGTTCGAGCGGGTCGAAGTCGGCGTCCGGGAACTCGACTTTGACGCCGTCCACCGCGCTCGAATCCAGGTGTTCACCCGACTGCTGATCGAAGACATCGACGTTCATCGCGACGTCCATCCCGGACAGGAATCGACCGAAGCTGGCACAGCCGCCTCCGCCACCCGACTCGGTGGTGGTCGTCTCGTTGGTGACTGTCGTGTTTCCGTCGCCGCCGGGTGTCGTCTCGCCCCCGGTATCGGTCTGTTCGTCACTATCCTCCGGACCGGGATCGGTGATGTACGAACAGCCGGCCAGTCCGACCGTCGCCCACGTCACGGCTCCCGATGCAACGAGCTCGCGCCGCGAGAGGTTCGATCCAGGGCCAGAGCGCCCGCCCTCGTCGTCTCCGGACTCGTCTTGACTCATTTCGTCGGAAGGTTACGTGGCCGTCTACTTAAGCGCAAGTGTGATTACGGCTTCCTGGGAGTCCTGTCCCCACATTTGTAAAGCGACGTTTAGTCGGCCAGATGAACATCTAAACGTTTGTTTTTTACCTGTCGAAGTTGCTATCTACTTCTATATTCTAGAAATTTAGAAACGATCGCAGGATTATCGGTCGTCTAAGACAATAATAGGTTTAATATGCATGGGGACACGTGTTTAGTACACAATGGATGCCGACAACGATCGGAATGAGACCGAAGAGCCGTCCGCGCCCGACACGGAGAACCGGGCAGGACGAACGACGACGCGACGGAAGTTACTCGCGACCGGTGCCGTGACGTGGGCGACGGTCGGACTGGCCGGCTGTTCGTCCGGCGACGACACGGAGACGGCGAGCCAGACCGACGCTGACACCGAGAACGGAACGGGGCAAAACGGAACGGACTCCGGTGCCGAAGACTACATCGTCTCGACGAACACCTACTGGAACGGCCACCCCGCGCCGGAGGGGACCGGCGGCTACGTCGGGTCGTGTTCGCCCGAGCGGCAGTTCCGCCGCGACATGGACGTGACGTTCGTCATGGGAGTCTACGACAGCGACACCGGTGACACGGTCTCCAGCGATGCGGTGGACTCGATCACGGTGTCGTTCCCGGACCGGCCCTTCGACGACGTCGAACTCACGTACGCCCAACCGGACGACGGTGCGCCGCGGTGGAACGGCACCTTCGACATCCCGGACGACGCCGAGACGGGATCGGTCGCCTACGAGGTCCAGGTCACCGACGGCGACGCTGACTTCCACCAGGTCGGCATCGCCGCGGCGTCGTTCTCGATCATCGACCCGTCGCCGATGGGCGAGGCCAACTACGTCGTCACGACGAACACCTTCTGGAACGGTCACCCCGCGCCGGACGGCACGAACGGCTTCGTCGGTGCGTGCTCGCCCGAACGGCAGTTCCGGCCGAGCGACATGGACGTGACGTTCGTCATCGGGATCTACAACAGCGCGAACGGCGAGTTCGTCGGCGCGGACGCCGTCGACGGGATCAATGTCACGTTCCCCGAGAGCGACCAGTTCGACCCGGTTGCGCTCACCTACCAGCCCGGCGAGGAGGACAACACCCAGGAACAGTGGCACGGCACGCTCGACCTGACCGGTGACACCCCGGCCGGCACCTACACCTACCAGGTCGCCGTCGAAGGGGCCGAGTACGACATCTACGACCTCGGCATCGCCTCGGACACGTTCACCGTCCTCGAGGAGTAACCGACCTCGTTTTCCCGCCGGCTCGTATTTGCCGAAGCTTTGTAACCTCCCCCCGTCGTACGCCGGTGTAGAGCCGGATCTATGAGTCAACACAACGACGCGGACGAGGAGACGGCCGAATCGGAACCCGACCAGCTGGAGTTCGCCGACACCGTGGAACTCCCTACCACGAAGGAGCAACTCTGGTCGCTCATCTCCGACCCGGAGACGCTCACCGAATGTGTCCCGGGTGCCGACTCCATCGAGCGCGTCTCCGAGCGCAAGTACGAACTCGGCATCACCCGCGGCGTCGCCTCGATGTCGCTGTCGCTGACCGGGGAGGCCGAGTTCGTCGAGATGAACCCGCCGGAGTACATCGTCACGACCGGCAGCGCCTTCGACGGCAAGACCGGCAGTGACTTCGAGGTGCTGGCCGCCATGGAGATGACCGACGTCGAGGACGGCGTCGAGTTGACCTACACCGCGGAGGTCCAGTACAGCGGCGGCGTCTCGACGATCCCCAAGCGGGTGCTCCGGCCGATCGTCAAGCGTGACGTCGACACGTACTTCGAGAACGTCAGCGACGTCGTCAACAACCACGAGGCCTGAGGGGGGAGCGAGCCATGGACATCGATACCCACTTCGAGGAGATCTCCGAACACGACTCGAAGTCGCTGTTCAAGCCGAAGGTCGTCTCGCTGGTCGTCTCGAACAGCCCCGAGACGGGGCCGAACCTGATGACCGCTTCGTGGTGGATGCTGGCCGGCTATGACCCCCTCCGGTATCAGCTCGCGGTCGGTCACCACACCTACACCCATGAGGTCATCGAGAACAACCCCGAGTTCGTGCTGGCGGCCCCTTCGACGGAGATGATCGACGCCCTGACGCTCGCGGGGTCGGTCAGCGGTCGTGACGTCGACAAGATCGAGCACCTGGGACTGGAGACCGTCCCCGGACAGTCGGTCGACGTCCCGCTGCTTGCTGACGCCGTCGGCAACATCGAGTGCTCGGTGATGGACTCCTTCGAGTTCGAGAACTGCACGTACTACTTCGGCGAAGTCGAGCACGCCTACGTGACCAAAGGTGGCCTCGACGGCCGGGTTCTCTCGCTCGACGACGCGGACGTCCTCGCGTACATGGGCAGCGACTGGGGCGACGATCCCGACGAAAAGGACCGGTTCTACGCCGACCTTTCGACGGACGTGATCGAGCGCTTCCCCGGGGAAGCGGCCAAAGAGACGCTGCCCGATGGAACCGACGAAGATAGCTGACTGAGCCCTGGCGAGCTCGCCCGGTTCGATCGACCCGCCGCTGTCCCGGCACTTGCCGACCGCGGGGGAACGCAGCTGCGACGACCGGTGCGCTTCCTAGCAGCTGTTCGACTCTGTTAAGTCCGATCACCGCTCGACGCCGCGTCGACATCCCGACGAGAAGCGACCAATAACCCGTTCACAGGCTGAAACCGTCTGACGGTGGCACGTATCACTACCTATATAATTCATGTCATATCCGATATCGGTGGAACTTGCTAAACGCCTGTTTAGCCAATCCCGTGTTAAGGGACGTTAAATCGGGTTAGACGGCGATATAAAGTCTGGTTTAGGATTCCCAAATTACTGGAAACCTCGTCGAATTATAACCGGCCTGCAATATAGTGAACACTGTGACTGACAACGACCCCACCGATCGACCGAGCAATTCGACGGCGAGTTCACGGCGTAGATTTCTGCAGGCGAGCGGCGTGTCGGCTGCCGCAGTGCTGGCAGCCGGTTGTCTCGGCGGTCAGAATGGAGACGACACGACGGGAACCGGCAACGGCACGACGACTCCCACGGGAACGACGGAAGCCGACGCCGAGACGTGGCGCGAGGAGATGAAGGCACAGGCCGAGTCGGAACTCGAAGACGACAAGCTGCAGGTCTGGGCCCAGAGTCCGACCGAGAAGAAGGTGATGGAGGAGGTGTTCAACGGCTATCCGGTCGAGGAGTCCATCCTCTTCGAGGAGGCACCGATCATCGACGAGGGCGAGCCATGGGAACCCCTGAAGGACAACGTCGAGATCGAGGCCCTCGATACGACCAAGCAGGCGAACACCTACCGCAGGCAGGTCAAGACCGGCTCGGTCGAGAAGGACATCATCACGACCGACTACCTCCCGACGCTGGTCAAACAGGACGTCGAAGTCACCGACCTCTCGGACATCCCGGCCTGGCGCGAGAACGTCCCACAGCGGCTGCGGGACCTGACCTCCGAGATCGCGTATTACCGCGGGAAGGCAGTCAGTTGCGTCTACAACACCGAGAGCGTCGAGGAGCCGCCGGAAGACCTCATGGATCTGCTGTCGGACCGCTTCGACGACAAGAGCCTCATCCTCGACGTGACGCCGAACCCGATCGTGGCCCACGTCTTCACCGAGAAGTACGCCGACTCCGTCCCACCACGCCTTGAAGCGCTCGGATCGGACATGACCGGGACGGAGTTCCTCGAAGCGATCGGCGCACAGAACCCCGCGCTCGACCAGAGCGCCTACGCGATGCAACAAGAGGTCGGCACGGGTTCGAGCGACGTTGCACTGTTCGGGCCGCTGACGGTCACCTACGACCTCCAGGTCGAGGGCCTCCCGATCAAACCGGTCGAACATCCCTCGGCGCACATTCTCCGGCCCAAGGGCATCGGCATTACCAACGAGCCGCCCCACCCGGCCGCCGCGAAGCTGTTCATCGATTACGTCCTCTCGAACCCGTCGGTCCAGCTCTTCGAGAAGGGCGTGCTCTCGATGGACTACCAGCGGTCCAACCCCGAGGGGGCGGCCGAGTGGCTCAACGCCGACTGGCAGGAACCCTACACCCAGTTCGAGATCGAAAGCTCGACGAAGACCGTCCGGGAGAAGTGGCGCGAGGCGCTGGACGTCCCGAACGTCTGATGGGGTCGGCGACCCGGGCGCGTAAGGGTCACGGCTCGACAGTGGGGTCTCGCGGCATCGTCTCGCAAGGCTGACGCCACGTCGAAACAAGACAGACATCGATCCCGGTCTATGACAGACACCGATCCCGGACTTCGCAAGCGCGTTCGCGCCCTGTTCGACAGCCCTTCGCTCGTCCGGATTGGGCTCTTTTTGATTCCGGCCGTCTTCCTGCTCGTGATCATCGGCGCGTCGCTGGTGTTTTTCGCGTGGGGGTCCGTGTGGTCGACGACGCCCGGCTTTGGCGGCCACTTCACGCTCTCAGGCTACTGGACCGCACTCACCAGCCCTGTCGTCCATCAGACGCTACAGAACACCCTGATCCTGGCGGTGGTCGGGACGGCCGTCGCGGTCGGGATCGGTCTGCTCGCGGTGGTCTTCACGCTCAAGATGGACATCCCACGGTGGCTGGCCAGCGTCGTCAGCGCGCTGATGATCATCCAGTTGCTGTTGCCCAACTTCATCCAGGCGCTGGCCTGGCAGTTCTACCTCGGCCCGCAGGGACCGATCAACCGCCTGTTCATGGCGTTACCGATGATCAGCGAGGCGGTCGTGGGACCACACAACATCTGGGCCATCGCGTTCATCTTCGGCACGCACTACGCCGGGCTGGTCTACCTGCTCACCAGCGGCGCGGTCAAGTCCATCCCGCCACAGCTCGAGGAGATTGCCCTCGTCTCGGGGGCCAGCCAGCGGTCGATCTTCTCCGAGATCGACCTCCAGCTGGTGGTTCCTTCCGTCCTCATCGCGGGGATCATCGTCTTCGTCCGCGGGATCCAGTCGTTCGGCGTCCCGCTGGTGCTGGGCGTCCGAAACAACGTCTACACGCTCGCGACGCTGATGTACTTCGAACTCAACGAGTTCCCCCGGAACTTCACGTTCATCGCGGCGGTGGGGATCATCATCCTGCTGTTGAGCCTCTGGCTGCTGTTGATCCAGCGTCGGATCTCGGGGTCCAAAGAGCAATACGAGACCCTGAAAGGGGCCGGCGAGGACACCGGGACGCTCCGGTTCTACGAGAACCGCCCACTCGCCGGGGGCTTTCTCGCACTGCTCGTTTTCGCGTACCTCATGCCCATCGCGATGATCGTCCTCGGCAGCGTCCAGCGGGCCTGGGTCGGCCTTCGTTTCCAGTTCGTCCAGTGGGATCTCCAGGGGTATCGAACCCTGCTCGGCGGCGAGCGAACGGACGTCTTCGTCGAGTCCGTGACCAACGCCACGATGCTCGGCGTCTCGACGGCGCTACTGGCACTGTTCCTCGCGGTGATCGTCTCGTACCTCTCGATCAAGACCGACTGGAAGGGCGGCACCTTCCTGAACTACCTCTCGTATGCGCCCCTGGCGATCCCCGGGATCGTCGTCGCCACGGCGCTGCAGTGGATCATCCTGGAGTACCACGAGGTCATCGGCTTTCTCTATGGCTCGCTGTACATCCTGGTGGCCGTCTACGCGGCGAAGTTCCTGATCTACGGCGTCCGAGCGGCCAACTCCTCGCTACGGTCGGTCGGCTCGAACCTCGGCGAGGTCGGGTCGGTGCTCGGGGCGAGCACGCCGACGGTCATCAGGGAGATCTACGCGCCGCTGATGGGTCCCGGGCTGCTGGCCGGATTCATCATCATCTTCATCGACACGACCAAGAGCCTCTCCATCCCGCTGATCCTCGGGGGCAACGAGTTCAAGATCGTCCAGAACGCGATCTGGCTGTTCATCACCGAGAGCCAACTCAACGTCGCGGCGGCCTACTCGGTTATCTTACTCGCCGTCCTCACGACCATCTACATGATCGCCTACAAGCTCGGCATCGACATCACGAGCGTCTAACCGACACACGTCCCATTGTTTTCACGAGCGTCCGAGTCGACGGCAGGGGCATCTGCCCATCCAAGGATATAGGATCGCGGCCCCGCTGGAGTGACACATGACCCTCGAACTGTCGATGGCACTGGGCGGCCGAGACGTCACCGAGGCGCTGCTCGACGGCACGGTCGAACCCGACGGGATCGACCTCAACACGGTCTCGTTGCATCCCTCGAATCGCCACCGGCGGTTCTTCTCACACGGCCGCTTCGACGTCTGTGAGGTCGGGATGGCGTCGTACGTCTCCTCGCGGGCCGACACCGAGGCATATCCGTTCACCGCGATCCCGGTGTTCACGAACAAGCGATTCCGCCACGCCTACTTCTACAAGCACACCGACGCCGGGATCGAGGAACCCGCGGACCTCGAGGGCAAGACCGTCGGGATCTCCTCCTGGCAGACCGCCGCCAACGTCTGGACGCGCGGGATCATGCAGGAACACTACGATCTCGATCTCACCGACGTCGAGTGGTATCGCCGCAAACAGGACGACGTCCCGATCGAGGTGCCCGAGCGCTACGACGTCCGGGACCTGCCGGGCAAACACGGCGGGGACGCCGTCGCCGAGCGCGAGGACCTCATCGACGCGCTGGTCGCCGGCGACCTCGACGCCGTAATGGACCCCGCGGGTGCGACGATGCGGGCCGTCGACGCGGCCGAGACGACGGACTTCGTCTTCGACGATCCGATCGCCGAGGAGCAACAGTACTTCCGGGAGACGGGGATCTTCCCGCCGAATCACGTCGTCGTGATCCGCGACGAGATCCTCGAAGAGCACCCCTGGGTTGCGCTGAACATCTATCACGCCTTCTGTGAGGCGCGCGACCATTGCTTCGAGCGCAATCGGTCGCCGAGCACCAACGCCGCGATCACCTGGGCACCGCTGTATCTGCTCGAACAGCAGGACGTCCTGGGCGAGGCGGCGTGGGACTACGGCCTGACGGAGGCCAACCGCAAGGCCGTCGAAACGTTCCTCCAGTACAGCCACGAGCAGGGACTGATCGACGAGCGCTACGATGTCGAGGCGCTGTTCGACGAGAGTACGATCGCCCGCCCCGATCCAGCCTGAGGAGAGCCGGCGAGCGCACGACCAACCCGTCCGAATCCAGCCTGAGACTCGCGACTGTCGCTCCGTCAGGCAGGACGTGGAATCGGGCCACCGAAACCCTCATTGGTCGGTCGTCGGTTTGGCCGAGTATGTCCCTCGAACTCTCGCTGTCGTGTGGCACTCGCGATCTGAACGAGGCACTGCTGACCGGCGCGGTCGAGCCGACCGGCATCGATCTGACCGTCATCCCGGAGTACCCGCCACGGCGCCACCGCCGGTTCTTCGAACGCGGGGACTTCGACGTCTGTGAGGTCTCGCTGGCGTCGTACGTCTCCTCGCGGTCGGCCCCGGAGGAGTACCCCTTCACCGCGATCCCGGTGTTCCCGGCCAAGCGCTTTCGCCACTCGTTCTTCTTCAAGCACACTGACGCCGATATCAAGGAGCCGGCGGACCTCGAAGGCAGGAAAGTCGGCTGTCAGTCCTGGCAGACGACCGCGAACGTCTGGGTGCGGGGCATCATGCAGGAACACTACGACCTCGACCTCACCGAGGTGGAGTGGTACCGCCGCAAGGAGGACGACGTGCCGGTGGACATCCCCGAGAAGTTCGACATCCGGACGATCCCAGGACCACAGGGCGGGGAAGCCATCGTCGAACCCAACGACTTCCGCGACATGTTCTTCGACGGCGAACTGGCGGCGGCGATGGACCCCGCGGGGTCGTTCTTCCACGACGTGCTGGACGCCGAGAACGCCGAACTCTTCTTCGAGAACCCGATCGAAGAGGAACGCGCTTACTACGAGGAGACCGGCATCCATCCGATCATGCACACCGTGGCGATCCGCGACGAGATCCTCGAAGAACACCCCTGGGTGGCCGTGAACCTCTTCGACGCCTACTGCGAGTCCCGTGACCGGTGTCTCGACGCCAACCGGTCGCCCAGCACCAACACCTCGATCACCTGGGCGCACCTCCACCTCGACGACCAGCGTGAGGTGCTCGGCGAGGACGCCTGGGAGTTCGGCCTGACCGACCGCACGACCCGGGAGGTCGAGACGTTCGTCGAGTACGCCGTCGACCAGGGGCTCGCGCCGCGGGCGTACGATCCCGCGGAACTGTTCGCCGACGTCTCGGTCGCCCGGTAGTTCCCGCGGGCGGAGAGACCCCGCAGCCCTTTTGAGGAGATAGCCCCCAGGCGACAGTGACACCATGGCAGCTGAATCGGCGTTGACCGTGACGGGGCTGCGGAAGGCCTTCGGCGATGAGTTCGAGCTCTCGGGGATCGACGTCACCGTCGGGACCGACGAGATCGTGGCGCTACTGGGGCCGAGCGGCTGTGGCAAGACCACGGCGCTGCGGTGTATCGCCGGGGTCGAGACGCCCGATGCGGGGCGGATCGAGGCCGGGGGCAAACTCGTCCAGGGTGAGGGCGTCTCGCTCCCGCCCGAGCAGCGCGACGTCGGGATGGTGTATCAGAACTACGCCATCTGGCCGCACAAGACCGTCTACGGGAACGTCGTCTTCCCGCTCGAACACGCCGAGCACGACGTGCCGGCCGACCGCTACGAGGAGCGCGTCGAGGAGATCCTCGACCTCGTCGAGATCGGCGACCTGAAGGACTCGCCGGCGACGGACCTCAGCGGCGGCCAGCAACAGCGGGTTGCCCTCGCGCGGTCGCTCGTTCACGACCCCGAACTGCTGTTGCTGGACGAACCCCTCTCGAACCTGGACAAGGGGCTGCGCAAGCACATGCGCTACGAACTCCAGCGCCTCCAACACGAGATCGACGTCTCCATGCTGTACGTGACCCACGATCAGGAGGAGGCGTTCTATCTCGCGGATCGCATCCTCGTCATGCGCGACGGAGAGGTGGTCGAGCGCGGCGAGCCTCGCGAGCTGTACAACCGGCCGACGTCGCCGTTCACGCGCCGGTTCGTCGGCGACCGTAACCGATTCATCGGACGGATCACGACGAACGCCGAGGGCGAGTCCCTCGTCGAGACGGACTTCGCGACGTTTCCGCTCGCCAGCGCCGACTTCGTGGCCGAGAGACTCAAGGACGCCCCGGCCACGTGTTTCGTCCGGCCCGCGGACATCTCGATCGGCCGGTTCGGCGGCGAACACGGCGGCGTCCTCGAGTTCGCCGGCACGGTCGTCGCCGAGGGCCTGCTCGACGAGCGATACGAGGTGACGGTCGATCTCGGAGGCACGAAACTGATCGTCCACACCGGCAACGGCCGGGAGTTCGAGCGTGGCGAATCGGTCCCGATCTACTTCGAACCGGGTGACGTTCAGGTGTACGCCGGCGACGAGTGACGTGGCCGTGACCGACTGTGCCACCCCGTGGGGGGTCTCGACCGGGAGCGAGTCCCGTCGCCACAGGCTCAGGGTTTTTAATACGCCGCGACCGAAACACCGTGTGTGAGTCCATGAGTCGGCCCGAGGAGGACCAATCGGCGCGACCCGACCGCGAGGCGATCATCGAGGCGGCAGCGGCCGATCCCGACGCGTCCGCGGCGGACCTCGCCGAGGCGGTCCCGAACGCCACCCCGGAACTGGTCGAGCGCGTTCTCGGCGAGCACACCGTCCCGGGCACTGACGGGTCCGGAACCACCGACACCGACGCGTATCCCGACCGCGAGGACATCTCCGAGCGCCAGATCAGGACGCTCCAGGCCATCGCCGCCCACCCGGACGCGACCCAGCGCGACATCGCGAGCTTTCTCGACGTGACGGCTGCGACGGTCAGCAACCGGGTCAACAGCCTCCCCAGCTTCGACTGGGAGGACCGCCGCACGTTCGTCAGAGAGGTGCTCGATCTCGACGTGATCCCGGGTAGCGACCGGACGGCCGACGCCGGCGAGGGCGAACTCTACGAGACGGTCCAGGAGCTTCGCGACCGCGTCGATCGGCTCGAACGGCGACACGCCGGCGAGACATCGCGGGACGAACCGAGGAAGGCACCGTTCGACGACCCCGAGCTCGCCCGGAAGGTGATCCACCTCTGTCTGGAATCCGAGGCGATCACCGACGAGGAGGAACAGCGGATCCTGGCGTACTTCCTCGAATGACGCGACGCCCGCCACCGTCGTGACCGGCTGTGATCGAGGGGTACGAGGATGGGGGCCCCGACCTCAGAGGTCCCGTGTCGTCTCGAAGAACAATTCCTCGACGTCGTATTCGCGGTCGATCAGGCCCTGATCGTGAGCGTAGCCGACGAACGTCCGCAGTTCCTTTCGGGTCTTCGGGCGCAGGCCGTATTCCCAGGCGTCCTCGCCGAGGAGCTCGTGTTGCTCCTTGAAGTGGAGGTGGTTCCAGGTCAGGGAGGTGTGGCTGCTGGGACTGATATTGCGCTGGATACACTGCTCTAAGGCCTCCGCGAAGGCATCGTAGACGCTCACTGCGACCCAGGGATCGTCTTCGAGGATCTCGTCGCGGATCGCGACCGTGTGCATCATCGGGTGCATCCCCGTCTGCTCGAAGAATTCGATCTCCTCGGCCTGAGGGTCCGCGAACATGAACTCGGCCTCGTCGTTACGACAGACCGCCCGGAACAGCGAGCCGGAGGGGTCCATCGCCGCGTCGAGTTCGCCCGAGAACAGCATGTCCTGCATGTCTCGGGGCTCGTAGATGGCGTCACCGCCCTGCTTGCCGGGCACGCGCTGAATGTCGAACTTTTCGGGCAGTTTCACGGGAACGTCGTCCTCCCGGCGGCGATACCACTCGACCTCAGTCAGGTCCAGGTCGTAATGCTCCTGAGCAATCCCCCGGACCCAGACGTCGGCGGTCGTCTGCCAGGACTGGGTGCCGACCTTCTTGCCTTCGAGATCCTTCGGTTCCTCGATACCCGCATCGGCGTTCTTATAGAAAAAGGCGAGTCGGAACTTCCGGTTGGGGAAGACGGGGATCGCGGTGTAGGGAAAGTCCTCGCCCTCGGCCATCGAGGAGACGTACGAGGCGACACACACTTCGGCGATGTCGAACTCACCGTGCCGGAAGAACCGCCGGTGGCGCTTTGGCGGATACTCGCTGATCGGCGTCAGGTCGATCCCCTCGGGCTCGACGTCGCCAGTCAGCAGCGGCTGTACGGTGTCCATGTCGCCGACGCTCAAAGAGAGATCCAACGTCATAGCCACACCCGGGCCAGAACGATCTTAGCTCTTGTGCTCCGGGCCGACGGCCTCGAACGACGCGACCCCGTCCGGGAGCGGCGACCTCACTCCTCGGTGACCTCGAAGCTGAAGTGATAGGCCGGGAGCGGCCGCATGGGGTGGTTGTCCAGGTACGAGAGGTGCGGGAAGATCTCGAAGTTGGGTTCGTCCTCCTGCATCTCGTAGATCGTCGGGTAGATATCGATGAAGTGATAGCCCGGTTCGCCGGCGGCCGGGATGTCGAGTCTGATGACGCCGCCCTTGTCGTCGCCGCTGGTCCCGCAGGCGTAGCCCAGCGGTTTGTTGTCGTAGACGAGGAAGGGACCGTTCTCGTACATCGTCCAGCCGACGCCGGAGAGTTCGATCTCGATGGAAGAGCCGACCGGCCCCGACTGCGGTTCGAACCGCTCGATCCGGGGCTGGACGACGAACCCGGTGACGGCGATCTCCTGGCCGTCGACTTCGGCCGTGATCGGGCGGGTCGACCCCTCCTCGGGCGGGATCTCGACCTCGACCTGGAAGCTACCGTCGGCGTCGGCCTGGACCGTCGGGAGGGTATCGCGGTGGGGTTCGGGCGTGATCGGGATGCCCTTCACGCGGTGGCCCTCGTGGCGGTACCAGATCAGGTCGACCTCGGCGTTGGGCGGGAAGTTCTCGCCGGTGATAAACGCCTGCGTGCCGGCCTGGCCCGACGTGGGCGTGATCTCCAGGCTGGCATCGCTCTCGACATCCAGTTCGGGGTAGTGGAGGTCGAGCGGTTGCTCGTCGAACTGCTCGTCCATCCAGCAACCCGTGAGGTCCCCCTCGGGCTCGGTCACTTCCACGGTCCACCGGGAAGGGCGGTCGCCACAGACCTCGCCGTAGGGCGATTGGGTGTTGTTCTGGAGGTACGGGATCCCGCGGTAGTTACGCCACACTTCCAGAACGTGTTTGCCGGGCGGGCCGACCGCACGGATCTCGGCGGTGGCGGTCCCGCGGTTCTTCACGCCCGTCATGAAGCCGAACGTGCTGTTGTCCCAGGAGACCTGATAGTTGTTCGTGACGACGTTCGGGCCGAGACCGTACCCCTTGAACGTGAACGTCTCGCCGAGGGGGACCGACTCTTCGACAAGTTCGAACCACGGCGTGATATCGAACTCCGCGCGGTCGACCGTCTCGCCGTCGTGCTGGACCTCGATCTTGTGGGCCCCGCCGTAGTCCTGCGGGATCGTCCACTCCTGGTCGAAACTCCCCGATTCGTCGGTGGCCACTGTCAGGATGTGATCAGTCCGGGGGCGATACTGCGGGCCGACGATCTCGTTGCCCTTGAGCACGCCCCAGTCGCCGGCCGTCGAGTGCCACAGGACGTCGACGGACTCCCCGGCGGGGAAGTTCCGGCCTTTGATCGTAATCGTGTCGCCGACGTACCCTTCCTGGTCGCTCAGGACGACGGTGCCGGATGTCGTTCCCCCGATCCGGTGTTTATCCAGGGTTTCCTCCAGTTCCGACGAAAGCGATGGTTCCTCGTCCATACCCCGGGATTGCGGACGTACACAAATATACTTGCTGTCGTCTCCAGATCGGTGGGAACGAGAACAGACTGCATCGGGCACAAACGGTCGCCATCGGCGCGAAGAAGCACAAACCCGGCAGTGAAAATCCCACCCGGCGACAAAGAATCACCCACCCGACGCCGGCAACCGAACAGCGACTTACCCCAGGAACAGGCCCAGCCAGGGGTAACGATCGAGATATGGTTTCGTCACCGGGTGTTCCTCGATGATGGCGTCCAGACCGAGGATCCGGCCGGTCCCGAACGCGCCGATCCCGAACAGCAACAGCACGTACACGAAGTGGAAGTCGATCAGGACCGACCCTTCGAGCGGGAACGCCGCAAGCCAGTAGAACGTCATCATGAGCGCGCCCCAGAACGCGCTGAACCGGACGAACGCCCCGGCGATCAACGCGAGCCCGACGAGTGTCAGTCCGAGTTGGTTCAGGGGTGTCAGTAACTGGTACCAGTACAATCCCGTGCCCAGGATCTCTCCAGTAGCCATGATGTCCCAGATGTTGTACCCGGCGAGGTTACTGAGTGGGTTCTCCGGGCCGATGCTGTAGGTGAGGAACCCGCGGACGCTCCACTCGGGATTGAGAACTTTCGTGATCCCGGCATAGAAGAACGTCCAGCCCATGATGAGCCGGAGACTGAGTAACGAGTACCCGATCCAGGTTTCGGAATACCTAAACGAGACTGCGCGACCGAACAACTCGGCGTCGAGTTCTCTTGTCGTCATACGTAGTGCCTCGAACGGAACATAGACGGCCAATTCCATAAAGACATGACCTCTTCCCGAGAGCCGGGAACCGTCCCCACGACGCAGTAGTGTCCCACAACTGGTTTGTCGAACCAGCCGACAGTGCGGGTATGGAAGACAAACCGCTCACCTGGGAGATGCTTTCGAGCGAAATTGCCTACTCCTGCGACGGCTTCGACGTGGTCAGAGAAACAGTGAGATTGCCCGACGGAGCGGAGGTCGACTTCGATTACCTCACCGAGAGCGAGAGTGTCGTCATTCTGCCGCTGACACCGGACGGCGACGTAGTTGTCATCGAAGAGTGGCGAGAACCGGTCCGGCGAGTCAACTACGGGCTGCCGGCGGGCAGCGTCGAGCCGGACGACGACGACCGCAGGACGGCAGTTGCCCGCGAACTCGAAGAGGAGACCGGCTACGAGCCCGGCGGCGTGACCCACCTCACGACCGTCGAGCCCGCCAACGGCTTTTCGGATGCCGTCTTTCACTACTTTCTGGCCGAAAACTGCACGCCGACGGGCGAACAACGACTCGACGACGACGAATCGATCCGAGTGGAAACGACGACGCTGGATGGGCTTCTCGAAGCTGCCGAAAGCGATGCACTCAGAGACGGCCGGACCATGCTCGGCGTGCTGTACTACGAGTTGTTCCAGGGGTGAGGCGTGGTAACCCGACGGGCACTCAGAAGGCGTCCTGGACGAGTTGGAGGGCCTGTTCGCGGTCCTCCCAGGGCACAAAGATGGCGATCGACGTGGCGCTCGTGATCACGTCAAGCAGGTTGATGTGGGCGTCCGAGACCGGGTTGATTACCTGTTTGACCGCGCCCGGCTGGTCAGGCAACTCGCCGCCGGTGACCCGGATCACGGCGACGTCCTGGATCACGGTGATACTCGAGAGGACGTCAGCGTCGACGACCTCGTCGTGGAGGATCGCCTCGGCCGACTCGGCCACGGCAGTGTCGAGGTAGAACGTGATCGAGTCCATCCCGCTGGAGACGGCCTCGACGTTGATGTCCTCGGCTGCCAGGGCGTTCGAGAGCTGTGCGAGGATGCCCGACTGATTCCGGATCGACCGGCCGGCAGCGGTCAGACAGCACAGCTTGTTCTCCTGGAGGTCGATGAGTTTCTGGAACTCACCTTCGATTGATGTCCCGCCCTTCAACAGATCGTCGTGCTGGTAATGGACGACGCGGACGTCCATGTTGCCGTCCTTGTACGAGAGGGCGCTCGGCGCGACGACTTCGGCCCCCCGAAAGGAGAGGTTCCGGAGTTCGTCGACGGAGATCTCGCCCACGTTGCGAGCGCCCTCGACGACCCGCGGATCACCGGTCATGACGCCCTCGACGTCGGTGACGATGACGACCTCGTCGGCGTCCATGTACTTCCCGAGCATCACCGCGGTCGTGTCGCTGCCACCGCGCCCCAACGTGGTGACGTCCCCACTGTGATCCTCGGCCAGGAAGCCAGTCATGACGGGCACGACATCCTGTAACTGGCCAGCCAGGGCGTGGGCGCGTTTTTTGGTCTCCTCGACGTCGACCTCGCCGTACTCGTCGGTGATGATCGGCCAGTCCTCGCTGCCGGGTTCGAGGAAATCGGCACCGATGCCACGGGCGGACAGCGCCCCCTTGAGCATCCGGACGGACGTCCGCTCGCCCATGCTGACGATCTCGGCCTGGTCGGCCTCGTCGGCGTCGTACTCGATTTCGTCCAGCAGATGGTCCGTCGTCGACCCCATCGCGCTGGCGACCACAGCCACTTCGTGACCCTGTTCGACGACAGCAGCGATCGAGTCTGCCGCCCGCTCGATGCGATCACCGCTCCCCAGACTCGTGCCACCGAACTTGACTACGACGCGCATACGATCACCATGCCCCTGATACCGTGACTCATCCTGGCTGGTCATTAGCCCCCGGGCGAATAACTGCTTTCATTCGTGGTCGGTATAATCGACGTTCGACACCGGAGCACGCTGTCCAACGGCATGATAGATCCCAGGAACGGGGCCGAACGCACCAGCTAACGTACCGACTACACCAGCGCACGGAATCTGCCCGGACCGATCCAGAAATCTGCCTGAAACTGAACCGCCGCAGTTATGTGAGCCAGAGCAAAACCTCGTATGTACCCCTCCGTCCATGGACTCCTCGGATACGCCCAGTGGTCTCTCCCGCCGCAGTCTACTTGGCGGTGCCAGCGCTGGCTTCGCCGCTTCGAGTGCCGGCTGCCTCCAGTACACCCGCAGTCTCGTCGATCGAGAGTCCCCCAAGCAGGTGTCAGTGCGGATCAAGACTGTCCCGGCAGACGAAGACGAAGCAGCGGTCCAGATTGCACGGGCCTTGCAGAAAAACATGGAGTCGGTCGGCATCGACGCGTCGATCGTCCTGATGACCGGAGCAGAGCTGCTTCGGGACGTGCTCCTCAACGAATCGTTCGACATCTACGTGAGTCAGTACCCCTCACATCACGATCCTGATTTCCTGCGACCGGCGCTACACTCGACGTTCGTCACCGAGCAGGGATGGCAAAATCCGTTCGGCATCTCCGATCTCGATCTCGACGAGCAGTTGACCGAACAGCGAACGGCCGTCGGGGCGGAGCGACAGCGTGCCGTCGCCGACGTCGTCGGGTCCGTCACGGAGATCCAGCCGTTCGCGATGGTGTGTTTCCCCACGCGAATCACCGTCGTCCGAAACGACCGCTTCACCAACTGGAACGGCCTTGAGGACCCGATCAACTACCTGGCGTTGCGACGGACCGAAGACGCCCCCGACGGCGAACCCACGCTCCGGATCGCGTTAACGGACGACCGAATCACGAAGAACTACAATCCCCTTGCCGTGGAGTACAGGCGGCCGAACCCCCTGACTGACCTCCTTTACGATCCACTCGCTCGCCGTTCCGATGGAGAGATCCAACCCTGGCTGGCTGGTGACGTCACGTGGCAGTGGACCGAGGACACAGCCGTGACGGCGACCGTCAAACTCCGGGACGGGCTGACCTGGCACGACGGCCAACCCCTGACCGCAGCCGACGTCGCCTTTACGTACCGATTCCTCGACGACACGAGCCTCGGGACAGGAAACATGAACGTCCCCTCGCCCCGGTTTCGGGGGCGGACCTCACTGGTCGAGTCGGTCGAACGCCTCGACGCCCAGACAGTCCGGTTGGAGTTCGGTGACACGGCGAAAGCCGTCGCGGCCCGTGCGCTGACTGTCCCGATCCTGCCGTCGCACGTCTGGGAGGAAAAATCAGCGGCCACGAACATCGCCGGCATCAACATTTCCGAAGGCGTCACGCAAGCACTGACCTGGGCCAACCCCGATCCGGTGGGAAGCGGCCCGTTGCGATTCGAGTCTCGGACGCCGGGGGAGCGAGTCGCATTCTCGCGGTTCGACGACCACGTTCTGGTCGGTGGTGGCCCGGACCGCGTTTCCGTCCCCTTCGAACGCTTCGTCGTCCAGATCGCGCCGTCGGACACGGCAGCAGTCTCACTGGTTACCGACGGCACAGTCGACGCAACCGGCGATCCGATCCACCCGAAGGTTCTCGACAGGGTGACCGAAAACGACCCCATTGAGGTCCTCTCCGGGAACTCACGGTCGTTCTATCACGTCGGATTCAACACGCGGCGTGAGCCGTTCGGCAACGTCCGGTTTCGGCAAGCAGTCGCCCGACTCCTCGACGCCGAACACATCGCCTCGTCGGTGTTCGACGGCCATGCCACGCCAGCAGCGACGCCCCTGGCCGGCACCGACTGGGAGCCACCGGAGTTCGAATGGGACGGCACAGATCCGGTCGTTCCCTTTGCCGGGACGGACGGTGAACTCGACGTTTCGGACGCAAGAGGCGCGTTCAGGGAAGCCGGGTATAGGTACGACGGCGACGGGAGACTCCTGAAATGACGGTCCCGATCGGACTCCTTGTCATGGTGGTCGCCGTCACCGTCGGGCTGGTGAGCGTCACGGCGGCCATCGTCATCGGGTGGCAGCGGCTCGTCAGACTCCAGACCGAGTATCGCTCGACGGCCCGGGCGGCCATCCCGTCGCTTGCTGTGCTCGCCGGCGTGCTCGCGATCAACAGCGTCGTTCGGGATATCGGCGTGGAGATCTCCTGGCTCATCGGCTGGAACATCACCGACCAGATCTACGCGCTCGAGCGGAACCTCGTCCCAGTGATTCAGTCACTCTCCCACCCGTGGTTGACGATATACTTTTCGAAGATTTACATATACGGGTACGTCTTTTTGCTCGTGTTCCCGCTCGTTGCCTATCTCGTTCTCGATGACATGGAGTGGTTCCGGACGACAACGATGGCCTACGCGCTCAACTACGCGATCGGACTGGGAATGTACCTCATTTTTATCGCCTACGGCCCCCGGAACATGTTACCCGATCTCACTGAGGGGCTCCTGTATACGAACTGGCCGACGTCGCAGTTCCTCGTGAGTGAGGTCAACGCGAACACGAACGTCTTCCCGTCGCTGCATACGTCGCTGTCTGTGACGGTCATCGCCCTGGCCTACCGAACACGCCATGAATACCCGCGGTGGCTCCCGATCGCCACGCTCGTGGGCGGAAGCGTCGTGATCTCGACGATGTACCTGGCTATCCACTGGGGGACCGACGTCGTCGCAGGTGCTGTTCTCGGCGTGGGCTGTGTCTGGCTCGCCCAGCGACTCGTCGACATCGCCATCGTCGAGACGCTCGTCGATACTGCGATCACCGCACTCCAGGCATTGCGTCGGGGGCTATCACGCCTCCGGAACGGACGGTAGGAATCACTGATTGGGTCCCGCTGCATCGACGACTCCCACTGGCTCAAGAACCGACCGAACGGATGGTCACGCGTTACTCGGCTCGCACAGACTGAGCCGGCTCAGTCCCCTCGATCGATCCGTCAGGAAGCGGCGTCCGCTCGACCACCGTCCCGTCCACTGTGGGATACTGCTCGACGATTTCGCCCTCCGCGATATCGCCCTCCGCGATCATCTCCTCTAAGAGCCACCACGCCACCTCGACGTGCTCGGATTTCTCGGCGTAGTACTCCGCGGGGACACCGAGTTCGTCGAGGCGGTCGGCGTCGACCCAGGCCTTGCCGTAGACGAGTGTGCCGTCGTCCGTGGTTTCGTCGAAGGGACGGCGGACGTTTTTGGCCATCCGCTTGAGCCGGTTGCGATGTTGGGCAGCGTCTTTGAACACCGACGTACAGAAGTAGACCTTCGGGTGTTTGGCCATCGAGTCCAGCACGTCGTGGCTCCCCTCGACCGCACTCATATGGTCCTCTTTCAGGTCGAACCCTTTCTCTTGCATCCGACGGTAGTTGCCCTGGCTCATCTCGAACTCGTTGACGTTGACGAACTCGGCTGCGCCCTCTTCGACGAACGTGATGAACTCGTCTTCCGGCCGGATGCCGGGGATCTCGAAAGCCGGGGTGAGCCCCTCCTCGCGGGCGATGTAGAGGATGTCCTCCCACTCGGTGCCGTGGAGGTCACCCCACATATCCAGGGGTGGGTGAAAGCGAATTTCGTCCAGACCGGCCTCGGCGAGGCGGCGCATGTTCTCGCGCCCCCCGGTGATACCGGTATAGAGATGGATGTGGTGATCCTCGCCGAACTCGTCTTTGAGCAGGGAGATATATCGGCAGGTGCGGTCCATGACTTCCTGGGGTTCGCCGCCGGTCAGCGACGACCCCAGTGCGTCCATACGCTTGGCCTCATCGATGAGGTCCTGGTCGTCCTCGACTTTCCGCTCGTTGGCGTAGACGTCGGTGACGTTCTTGCGGTTCTCGCCGAGCGGACAGTAAAAACAGTCGCGCTGGTCGCAGTAGCCGTAGACAAAGATCACCATCTTCCCGCCCTTGGCACACTGCTCGCAGCCCTCTGAGATCATTGCGTAGAAACGTATACCTGACTCACGACTAAAAGACGTGCGGCTTGTGCAAGCCCGGCCGGTTACTCCTGGGATGGCCTCTCCACCTCGCTATTCGACCTCCGACCGTGGCAAGGAACGACGTCTGTCTCGGCGACCCGTTCAGCCGACACACCGTGTGTATATATGTCATTATATTCCTCGTACGATTAATACTTAGGAATCGCGGCCCACATTTGTTAGTATGCCGCACAATCAGGATGTCGAGAACGACACCGCAAACGTGACCTCGAAGTTCGAATGTATGGGCTGTGGAACGATCGTCGAGGCGGAGACCCACCCTGGCGAGTGTTCGGACTGTGGCGGCGAGTTCCAGAATCGGGCGAAGTCCCTCGAGTAAGAACCACGGACGGCCCGGTGATCGTCGATCGATAGATCGGGCTGACGCCGAGTCCACCGGCGATCAAACACCCGCTTGACCGTTCGGCTCTTTTATACAAACGGCGAGAGTATCGAGAGATATGGCACCCAACAGACGACAGTACCTCCGACTGTGTGCCGTCGGTGCCGGCGGAACACTCGCCGGCTGTGCTGGACTGTTCGGTGACGGGACGGATACCCGCAAGAATACAGAGACCGACGATATCCCTGGAAACACGAACTCAGACAACGACTCGACGACTCCCGGGAACACCGACACCGGCGAGTTGATCGACGACTGGCAATACGATCCACAGGAACAAGCCGAGGTGGCAAACACGAGCAGCGGTGTGTTGCAATCCAGCGGCGGGAATGGAGCCGCTGCCGGAGGCGGGGGCTCGGAGGATCTCGGCTTCGCCGTCGGCGGGGCTTCGAACGTCGCCGACTTCCGGCGCAACGTCGAGGAGGGGTACCTTCCGCTCCCCGACAGCCTCCCAGTGGAGGGACTGTTCTACAATTACTACTTCGATACCGGAGGGACGGGTGAGTGTTCCTCGCTGTTCTGTCCCTCATACGCGACGGCGATCACGGCAGACCCGCTGGGGGAGTCCACCGACCGGTATTTCACGGTCGGACTCAACTCGACGCTGGATACGTCGACCTTCGAACGCAAACGGCTCGACATCGTGATCGTCCTCGACATCTCCGGGTCGATGGGGTCGCAATTCGACCAGTACTACTACGATCGCTTCGGGAACAGACACACCGTCGAGGAGGGAGACAGCCGGACGAAGATGGCCGTCGCCAAGGACGCCCTGGTTGCGTTGACTGAACAACTCGAACCCGACGATCGGGTAGGGGTCGTCCTGTTCAACAACGAGCCGACCGTCGCCAAGCCACTCCGGGACGTCGAGACGACCGACATGGACGCGATCCGTGGGCACATCCGCGAGGACATCGAGGCCGGCGGCGGGACGAACATCGCCGACGGCATGGCCGAGGCCGCCGACATGCTCGGTGAGTACGCCGACCCCACGGAAGCCGAGACCAGACAGATCGTCGTCACCGACGCGATGCCGAACACCGGCCAGACCGACGACCAGGCCCTGCAGGATCGCCTCGCGGGCTACGCCGAAGACGGGATTCACACCAGCTTCGTCGGCGTCGGCGTCGACTTCAACCCCGAACTCGTCGACGAGATCACCGCCGTCCGCGGCGCGAACTACCGGTCGGTCCACTCCGCCGAGAAATTCGAGACGTATCTCGGCGAGGAGTTCGAGTACATGGTGACGCCGCTCGTGTACGATCTCTCGGTGGAACTCGACGCTGCGGACGCCGAGATCGCGAAGGTCTACGGCTCGACGGCTGCCGAAGACGCGACCGACGAACTGCTTTCAGTGAACACGCTGTTCCCGTCCCCGAAATCGGACGGTGAAACGCGCGGCGGCGTGGTCCTGGTCAAACTCGACGGGGAAGCCAGCGGGGACATGACGTTGCGGGCGTCCTGGGAGGATCGATCGGGGTCGGCGGACGAGACGACGCGGACCATCGAATTCCCGGAAGAGTCGCCGGAATATTTCGCAAACACGGGAATCCGGAAAGCGGTCCTGCTGGCCCGGTACGCCGACCTCCTGAAGAACTGGATGGTCCACGAACGCGATCCCGACCGCGTCACGGTCACGTCCGACACCGAAATCGACGTCCCACCGGAAGACCTGCCACTCGGCGAGTGGGAACAGCAGTCCCAGCCGCTGGCGGTCTCTTCGCCCTACGAGTCCCGGATCGAAGGGTTCCGGGCGTACTTCGAGGAGGAAGCTGATTCGATCGGTGACGACGAGCTCACCCAGGAACTGGACATGATGAGGAAGATACTCCAGGCGGCATGATTGGGGAAACGGGGAAGCACTCTCGGCGGCAGCCAGGGCTTGACGGACTCACTCCCGATCAAGCACGTGAATGAACCGATCGAGCGAGCGGTGGACGCGGCGCTGAAACTGGGCCGAGACGGTCCAGCCAGCCTCGCGGGCGACGTCAGCCCAGGGGCGATCCCCGACGACGACGGCCCGGGGCGCGACCCGACGGGCTTGCGCGAGTGCATCTTCGAGTAGCACAGCCAGCGAGTCCGCCGACACCTTGGTCTGTCTCCCGTACGGCGCGTCGACGACGACGGCATCGAACGTATCAGCCTCGAACGGAAGCCGCCTGGCGTCGCCCCGGCAGACATCGAATGCATCAGCGCGGGCGGCTGTCAAATTCTCGCGCGTCCCCTGAACCATCTTTTCCAGGGCATCGACGCCGACGACCGTCGCGCCGACGCGACTTGCTTCCAGCAGGAGGCCGCCAGTCCCGCACATCGGGTCGAGCACACGCGCGCCGGGCCGTGCGCCGGCAACGTTGCCCAGCGCTCGGGCGAGGGCCGGATCCATGCTCCCCGGCTGGAAGAACGGCCGCTCAGTGGGGGCGCGATCGGTAAAGTCCCGCTCCGGTTCGACCGCAAGCCAGCCGAGCGCGCAGAGTCCGTCCTCGCCAGCGTCAGGCGCGATTTCGATACCGTCGCCGTCCCATTCGGTCGTTGAGGGCGGGCCGGCGAACACCGCCCGGAGTTCGTGGTCGGGATCGTCGAGGTCGACCGTAAACCCGCGCTCGACGAGGATCGAACCGAGCGCGCGCTCGACGGCCTGCGTGCTCACGCCCGTCGCGCCGCGGACGTCCCGCGCTCGCACCGCGACCGACCCCGAGCGGTCGATGCTGGCTGCCTCCACCAGTGCGCGAGCGCTCGCAAGGTCCGGTGCAGCCGTCCCGAGCAACTCGTTCACCCGGTGGGTCAGCGCCAGCTGTGACACCCGGTCTGAGAAACCCCGAGCGATTGCGACACCCCCGCCGCGGACGGTGACCCGACTGGCAGCGCTCGCGGCCTCGTAGGCGGCGAAGGCGTCGTCGGTGCCGGCGAGTTCCAGCAGGTACACGCGTCTCAGCAACAGGGCTCGACGCTTGGTTCTGGCGATCGGGGCTGAAGACGGTTCGATCGTGGTGGACGCGGTCGAAATGGCTGCCTATCGTTCTCACCTGAAATCCCGTCTATTTGCCCGTCAAAGCGACCGTACCCCGAATATAGGGGTGCTTATAAACGTTAAATACCAACCTTTATAAGCCTTAAATACGATTTATAGTTCGAGTCATGGTTGACCCCAAGGAAACAATCAACATCGAAAACGTCGTCGCCTCAACCGGTATCGGTCAGGAGCTCGATCTGCAGAGCGTGGCGATGGACCTCGAAGGGGCCGATTACGACCCCGAGCAGTTCCCCGGCCTCGTCTATCGTACCCAGGAACCCAAGTCGGCGGCGCTGATTTTCCGGTCGGGCAAGATCGTCTGTACCGGCGCAAAGAGTACCGACGACGTCCACGAGAGTCTTCGGATCGTCTTCGGGAAGCTTCGTGACCTGGAGATTCAGGTCGACGAGGACCCCGAGATCGTCGTCCAGAACATCGTCACCTCGGCCGATCTGGGCCGGAATCTCAACCTGAACGCGATCGCGATCGGGCTGGGCCTGGAGAACATCGAGTACGAACCCGAGCAGTTCCCCGGTCTCGTCTACCGGCTGGACGACCCCGACGTCGTCGCACTCCTCTTTGGCTCCGGAAAGCTCGTCATCACCGGCGGCAAGGAACCCGACGACGCCAAGAAGGCCGTCGACAAGATCGTCTCCCGGCTCGAGGAACTCGGCCTCCTCGAATAACAACGCACAAACGACTCCGACCGGAATCGCGAGTATGTGGATGCTCTCCCCGTCTTTCTCTCTCGCTTCGATCGACGCGCCAGCGGTGTCACTCGCATCGATCCCGTTGCAGGGCGGGCCATTCAGCAGCACCCTCGTCCTATTGGTCGCAACCTTCGTCGGGGCGTGGGTGTTCTACGCCGTGACACTCCACCTCGCAGCGACGTTCTTTATCGGTGAAGTCCGCTCCCAGCGGGCTGCCTATGCCGGTGCCGTGCCGGCGGTTGTCTCGCTGCTGCTCCAGCGCTACGGCGTGGCGAGCGTCGGCGTTGTCTCGCCGGAACTCGGTGTCGGGATCGTCGTCGTCGCGACCGTTCTCGCCGACGCCGTCGCGATCTCGACGGTCTATGACCTGCCCCGACCCGCGACGGCCGCGCTGACGCTGCTGCACGTCGCCTTCGCCACGGTGCTCGGGATCGCGCTGGCGAATCTCTTCGGGATGGTCTGAGCGCGGATCGGCACCATTTGATCACAATTCCCGCAATATTGTGCTCGAACTGTTGACTGATACCAAGCGATAATGGTCCGCAAGACATGACTATTCATGCAGAATACGGCGTTTCGTTCGCCCGAAGCGAGTCGTTTATACGCGACGGTATTGTACTATTAATACACAATGGCTGACGTAGCGATCATCGGTGGCGGTCCGGCTGGATTGGCCGCAGCCGTCTACACGGCACGCGCAGATCAGGAAACGCTCGTCTTCGACAAGGGCGGCGGCACGACCAGGGACGTCGACTGGATGGAGAACGTCTACGGGTTCCCGGAGGGTGCGAGCGGCCCCGAACTCGTCGACGTGGGCCGCGAGCAGGCGACGAAATTCGGCGCGAAAATTGTCGAGGAGGAGGTCATCCAGGTCGGCGAGGACGGCGACGGCTACCGCATCGAGACCGAGGTCGACGAGTACGAGGTCAAGGGAATCATCCTCGCGACGGGCGCGTCCTACGAGACGCCGGCGATCCCTCACGTCGACGACTACGAGGGCGGCGGCGTCTCCTACTGCGTGGAGTGTGACGCCTTCTTCTATCGCGACAAGCCAGTCGCGGTCGTCGGTGCGGGCAACTACGCCGCAAAGGAGGCGATGATGCTGCTGGATTACACCGACGACGTGCGCGTGCTCACCAACGGCAACGCTATCGACATGGACGACGCGCTGCTCGACCAGCTCGAGGACGAGCGCATTCCGGTCATCGAGGAACCGGTCGATCACATCGTCGGCGACGAGGTCGTCGAGGGTGTCGAACTCGACTCAGGCGAGCAACTCGACGTCGAAGGCGTCTTCATCGCACTCGGCGCGGCGGGCGGGACGGACATCGCCGACATGCTGGGCATCGCGCGGGACGGCTCGTATCTCGACGTCGACGAAGACCAGTACACGGGCGTCGACCGCGTCTACGCAGCGGGCGACCTGACTGGCGGCCAGCGCCAGGTCAACGTCTCGGTCGGCGAGGGGACGACGGCGGCGATCAACCTGCTGGAGGACTTCCGCGGCGGCGAGTACATCGACTACAAGAAAATCGAAGCCTGAGACGGCCGATCGTGGCCTGATTCTGCGAGCGGTCTCCAAAGCGTGCATCCCACGCCGGAGACAGCACACTAAAGAGCGTTCCCCTTCGCAATACGCCCAATGACGAGTTTGGGCACGGCGAGCGCCGATCCCGGCGAGGTCGCCACCGGGCGACTGTACGTCGGCGAGACACGGGACGGGAGTGACGTCGGGTTGCCGGTGGCGGTCGTCAACGGAACAGAAGACGGGAAGACACTGTATCTGCAGGCCGCCAGCGACGGCGACGAACTCAACGGCGTCGGTGTGATCCAGCGGCTGGTCCCGCGACTCGATCCGACGGAAATCAGCGGGACGATCCTGATCGTCGGGATCGTCAACTACCACGCCTTCCAGGTGGCCGAGCACCGCAACCCGATCGACGACACGAAGATGAACCGGGCCTACCCCGGCGAGGAGACGGGGACAACCAGCGAGCGCATCGCCGCAGCGACGTTCGAGGCGGCGACGCGGGCCGACCTCGTTGTTGACCTCCACCAGGGTTCGACCAGCCGGATGATCGATGAAACACGGGTCCGGTGTGGCACCCGCCACCGGTTGCACGACGAGTGTCTCGAACTCGCGAAGGCCTTCGACTGCGGGACCGTCCTCGACAAAAAGGGGCCCGACGGCCAACTCGCGCGGGCCGCCCCCGACGAGGGCGTCCCGACGATCGATCCGGAACTCGGCGGGGCGGTCGGGTTCGACGAGGAGTCGATCAAGATCGGCGTCACAGGCGTCCGGAACGTGCTCAGACACTACGACTTTCTCGACGGTGAGGCCCCGATGGAACCCCAGACCAGAGCGAGTTCCTTCGACCAGTACGGCGCGCCGGCGGGCGGGCTCGTCGACTTCGAGCCCGATCTGGGTGACCGGGTCGACACCGGCGAGACGCTGTTCACCGTCACCGACGTCTTCGGGACGGTCAAAGAGCGGGTGACCGCCGACTCGACGGGCATCTTCTGGCGCACGCGCCGGCTCCCGCAGGTCGCGACCGGCGAGTACGTCTGTTCGGTCGGCACCGATATCGACTCGTACTGACGTTCTGGGACGGTCTCTGGTTGTGACCGTCTGATATAGTCAGAATGAAAAAGCTTATCGTGCCGATATCACTATCCACTGATATGAACAGACGCGAGTTCGGCCTTGCGAGTCTGGGAGCAGTGACGACGTCACTGGCCGGCTGTGGACAGCTCGACGCCGTACTGGGGAGCAATACTGGCGACGGGAGCGAGAACTGGGGAGCCTACAGGGGTGACGTGGCTCGGACAGGGCGGGTCGCTGCCGAGGCGGGGCCCGGTGAGTCGCTGTCGGTCGCCTGGCACCTGACGTACGACGACGTCGCCGAGGCAGTCGACGGGGTTGACCCATCGAACGGATTAATGATACAAAGGCAATCGACGTGGCCACTGCTCGCTGGTGACCTGCTCATCTGGGGGGTGCAGTTTCAGCACAGGAACGACGATACGGCACCCGGTACGTACGTGACACGCCGTCGGTTGGTCGCCGCCGACACGTCCGGATCGATCACGTGGTCCCACGAATTGCCCGTGTTGTCGGACTACGACGTCGTTCCGAAGTTTGGCCATCGGATCGACGATGGGCGGATCTACCAGCCAACTGTCCCGGCTGCCTATCTCCGTACCGACAACGAACGCGAAGCTGAGAGCGCCCGACGCGATTCATTGGGGGTCACCGTTCTCGATCCGGAAACCGGTAACATCGAACGCGAGGTTGATCTCGGGTTGTCGAGAGCAGGGAATATGATCGTCAAAGACGGCACGATCTACGTCGAAATCGTTCTGGACGATACCGGTGAGCGTGGACTCTACGCCTTCGACGCCGAATCCGGCGCCGAGGAGTGGTCTGTGAGCGGGACGACGACGTTGACCGAACCGTTCGCTTCGATTTTCGCGGACACGCTGTGTTACATCAGGTGGGACGATGACGATGCGGTCCCCGTCCTCGTCGCCCGGCGTACCGACGACGGGGACGTCTTGTGGCAGACACCGATCGAGTGGTCGAGTCCGTATGTCGAGGACCATCCGGGCTTTTCCGCACCGACCATCGACGACAGCGTGTATACCGCCGGCAGTACTCTTGGGGCGTCCTCCGGAATGATGACCCCACTCGTCGCCTTCACAACCGACGATGGGACGGAACGACGCAGGTACAGACCGCCGGGGGTCGACGGCGACAAACACCCACTGCTGGATGAAAACCGACCAGGGACAACCGAGAAAGACCCCAGCGAGTTGCCGCCAGCGTCCGGTGTCTACGGTATGGCCCTCCCGATGGACGAGTACGTCGTCGCGACAGGGTACGGGGCCATCGACGGGAACGCCGACCCCGAGGTCGGCCACTGTTTCGCAATCGAGGACGACTCAATCGTCTGGTCGGTCGAAACCGAGTTGCCGACGTCCCTCGTCGCTGCCGGAACCGTCGTCTATCTCACCACTCCTCGGGGAGTGACGGCGGTTTCGAAGGACGGGACGGTTACTGACTCGGTCGACTACGCGGAACACGACCTCCAACCGTCACTCGAAATCATGCCGTCCGACCCATCAGCCATCGGAAACGGACTGCTGTACGTCCCGACCTACGATGGTATTGTCGCACTCGAATAGGGCATCCGTCGCTGATGAGTCCCGCTGTTCGGCCGGGACATCGTTCGTACTGATTGATCCCTTCGTCACCTATTCTGACCATCCTCTACCGTCAGAATGGAAAATTTTATACGAATTATGACCATACCGACCGATATGAACAGGCGTGAGTTCACCCTCGCGAGCCTTGGAGTGGTGACGACGTCGCTGGCCGGCTGTAGTCAACTCGACGGCGTCCTTGGCAACGATTCCGTCGAAGGCCAGGTGGTCGATAACTGGGGCGCTTACAGAGGTGACGCGGCGCGGACGGGTCGGGTCGCAGCCGAGGAGGGTCCGGGCGAGTCGTTGTCGGTCGCGTGGCAACTGACGATCGAAGATCTCGTCGACGAGTTCGAGAGCGGCGTCGCGACGGACGGGATCGAGTTTTCCGCCACAAGTCGGATGTGGTCATTCGGGCCAGTCCTCACTGCGGCGCACATAATCTGGACGACGAGGTACACCTGGGAGGCAGAGGGCAATGAGCAAGACCGCTATCGCATCATCGGGCTGGAGCCGTCCGGGTCGATCGTGTGGTCCCACGAGTTACCGATTCCGGCCGACGATCGCGTATATGCCGGCCCCACACTGGACGACGGGGTACTCTATCAACGGACTAACTTCGAGCAGACGCTGGGTTCGGAGGCCGGCACGGGGCCCACGGACGATGCGGAGGGGACCACCGGCTCCGTTGGCGTCACCGTTTTCGATCCCGCGTCCGGCGATGTCGAACGCGAACTCGACCTCAGCCTGCCGACGTCTGCGATGCTGGTCGTCGACGACGGGACGATCTTCGCCACCGCGACATCCGACGGAAGCCGATACATATCTGCCTTCGACGCAACGTCCGGCTCGGAGCGGTGGTCGGTCGAGGCGACCCCGACTCCCTACATTGACCGGCCGTTCTGCGCACGGACGGATGAGACAATCGTATACGCCAGCTATAGAACGGATTCCACAGCGCTCGTCGCCCGGAGCGTCGAGGACGGGAGCGTCTCGTGGCGAACGCCGATCGAACAGCCCGACAGCGCCCGGCAGTTGATTCTGGCGTCCCCGACCGTCGTCGGAGACGTCTACACTGCAGGCTATTACGATATGTATCAGGGGGGAGCCGGTGCCCCACTCGTGTCCGTCAGCACCGACGACGGCACGATACAGTCCCAGTACAAACCACCGGCCATCGAGGACCCGGACAATCCGCGATTCGATTCCTGGGACGCCGAATACATCGAGGAACGGGCGGGGTATTCCGGGCTGTACGGAATGCCCCTCCCGCTGGACGACCTGGTGGTCGCGACGGGCTACGGGGCCGTCGGGAACTACGAAACCTGGGAGGGACCGATGTGTATGGGGATCAAAGACGGGTCGGTCGCCTGGACGGCCGATACCGGCTTTGCCATGACGCCCGTCGCTGCCGGGGACGTGATCTACCTCAACGCGACGAACGGCGTGTGGGCGCTCTCGACTGACGGCGACGTCCTCGACTCGATCGAGGGGGCGGAACTCGGGTCCCCGTGGGGGCTCCATCCGCCGGCCATCGGACACGGACGGCTGTACGTTCCGACCGCCAGCGGGCTCGCAGCGATCGAATAGCGTCGACGGGGCGCCGTCCCGCTGTAAACAGTTGCGATCCGGTCTCCCTTGCTTCGACAGGACTTACATCGCCGGGGGTCGAACCTCGCGAGGAAGCCACATGATCGTACTCCACGCGTCGTTCCCGATCAAGCCCGAGCAACGCGAGCGAGCCATCGAACTCACCGACGACCTCGTCGAGGGGACCAACCAGGAGGACGGTGCCATCGAGTACCGGGCCACGGTTGACCTCCAAGACGAGAACGTGATCCGGTTCATCGAGCGCTACGAGGACGCCGAAGCGCTGGAGGCCCACACCCAGACGGAACACTACCAGGCCTTCGGCGAGCACCTGCCGGACCTGCTGGACGGCGAGCCCGAAGTGCTGCGCTTCGACGTCGAGTCGATGGAAGCACTCGACGTGTAGGGCGACAATCACGAGATTTATCTTCGCCGGGTCGGTGCCACGACACGGTGAGTGACGTGGGAGGGGGAACACCAATGGTCTTCGGTGGACAGATCGACACCCTCAGTACGGTCTCTGGGGTTGAACAGTTCCAGATCCTCGGCGGCGGAACCATCATCGCGGTGTGTCTGGTGCCGTTTCTGCTCGCGTTCGCCCCGAAGTGGACGGCGGACGCAACCCGGACTGCCAGAACAAGTACACTGCTCTCGTTCGGTGTCGGAATCGTCGGCGCAGTCGGCTACGCGATTCCCTTGCTGATCCTGGTCGGATTCGGTGTGCACAGTCAGTTCCGGGCGCTGAGTTGGCTGGACACGCTCACCATCCAGGCGTGTTTCGTCCTCGTGAGCGACGCGGTCGCGATTCTCGCACTCGGCAAGACGATCAGTCGCCGATCGGGTCGTCTCACGACCTGGCTCGGTGTCCTCGTGGGTTCGACCACCCTGGTCGGGCTGTCAGCCGTTCCAATACTGGGACCGATCGTGGTCGGCGTCGTCGCCCTCGTTGGCTTCGGTGCGAGCCTCAGACGAACGTTCGGGAGCGGCGTCACCACGGACGCAAACCGGACGATCCCACCACGACGGCGACTGTGACGGCGACAGCTGTCGAGACGGATCGACGATTGAAAATGGCTTCATGCCGACACGAAATTCCGGGAGGCCAAAGGTAATACTCCGCTCGACCCTAGGTTTCGTATGTCAACAGCTTCGGGGAGAACGCTTCTTACCGTTCTTCTCGCTGCGTTCTCGTCGGCCATTCTGGCCGGTCCGGCGAGCGCGCACATCAAATACGTCACCGACGAGGATAGTGCCGGGAGCGCGGCCGAACTTTTCGCCGCCGTGTTCAGTGACCCGGGGAGCGTCGCACTGCTTGTCGGGGGCGCACTGGGCGCAGGCTTGCTCATAACTGGCTATCTCCGGTATTCGCGGCTGGTTCCGGATATCACCGTCGCCAGCCGGACGTTGCAGTCCTACCGGCCGTACCTGCCCTGGATGCTCCGGCTGACGGTCGGTCTGCCCCTCGTGGGGGCCGGCTTCGCCGGCTACCTCTTCACGCCGAGTCTGCCGGTCGAGGCACGCCTCCTCCAGGTCGCGATCGGGTTTTTGCTCCTGTTCGGACTGGCGACGCGACTGGTCGCCGCCGCGGGGCTGGTCATCTATCTCGGCTTGCTCGCCACTGACAGTACACTCCTGCTGGCCAGCGAGTACATCGCGGGCTTTCTGGCCATCATGATCGTCGGTGCCGGCCAACCAAGCGCGGACATGCTGCTTCGGCGGCTGGTCGTCACCGAGGGGACGCTCGCGAGTCGCGCCCGTGGCCTGCCGACGCCCGCGGAGATGATCGCCAAAGTGGGGATCGACAAGTTACCGGTTGCCCCCCTGTTGCGGCTGTTCGTCGGGGTGAACTTCATGTTTCTCGGCGTCACCCAGAAGTGGCTCAACCCGGCGGGTGGCATCGCAGTGGTCGAGAAGTACAACCTGACCGCGGTCGTACCGGTGTCCCCGGAGCTGTGGGTGTTCGGTGCCGGATTGGTCGAGGCCGCGGTCGGCGTTGCGTTCATCCTGGGGCTGTTCACCAGAGGGACCGCCGCCGTCGGGTTCCTGATGTTGACGACGACGCTGTTCGGGCTGCCCGACGACCCCGTGCTGGCTCACATCACGCTGTTCGGGCTGCTCTCGGCACTGCTGGTCGTCGGAAGCGGCCGGTACTCGCTCGACGCGTCGCTCGTCCCCGCAATCCGGCGTCGGCTCGACCCGGACTGGGAACGCCGAACCGACCACGCTGCGGCCGACTGAGCACCGAGGGCCTGAGGCGACTACATCCCGAGCGACACTGGGCGAGAGAATCACGAGCGACAGATCCGTCATCCCGGGGCCGAAAGAACGCTCATGGAGCGCGTCTGTACTGACTGCGGACGGACATACCCACTCGAGGGCCCCTGGCGATGTGCATGCGGGAGTCCGCTCGACCTGCGGGGGCTCCCCGATCTGCCCGCACAGCCGCCCGAGATCGACCGCGACAGCGGTCTGTGGGCCTGCGAAGGCTTCCTGCCCGTCGAGCCACTGGTGACGCTCGGCGAAGGGTGGACCCCGCTGATCGACGCCGAGGCGACTGGCGTCCAGTACAAACTCGAACACCTGTTTCCGACGGGGAGCTTCAAGGATCGCGGCGCGGCGGTCGTGATCTCCCACGCCCTCGAACGCGGGGTTGAACGGGTGCTCGAAGACTCCTCGGGCAATGCGGGCCTCGCGATCGCGACATACGCGGCCCGTGCCGGCATTGACGCCGAGATCTTCGTCCCCGCCGATGCCAAAACGGGGAAAATTCGGGCGATCGAACGGACGGGAGCCGCCCTGCGGCGGATCGACGGTGACCGGGAAGCTGTGACCCAGGCCTGCATCGACGCGGTCGAGGCAGGGGACGGCTACTACGCCAGCCACGCCTGGGAACCGATGTTTCTGGCCGGGACGGCGACGTTCGCCCTCGAAGTCGCCGCTCAGCGCGGCTGGGAAGCCCCCGACGCCGTGGTGACGCCGCTCGGTCACGGAACGCTGTTTCTGGGCGCGTCTCGCGGGTTCGATCGCCTGCAGCGTGCCGGCTGGATCGACGACGTGCCGCGACTCTACGGCGTCCAGGCCAGCGGCGTCGCCCCGATCACCGCGGCGCGAGGGAACGACCGCGACGCCGAACGGAACAACCTGGCCGACGGCATCCAGATCGCCGAGCCGGTCCGAGGGGACGGGATCCTCGACGCGATCGAAGCGAGTGGCGGCGACGCGGTCGCGGTCACGGCTGCCGAGACAGAAGCCGGCCATGAGCGCCTGCTCGGAGAGGGTCTTGACCTTGACCCGACGAGTGCGACTGCGATCGCCGGCCTCGAACGCCTTCGCGAGCAGGGTGTCATCGCCGCCGACAGCGACGTTGTCGTCCCATTGACGGGCCGAAACCGATCGGTGTGAGGATCCCAGCGGAGAGCGGAGGGTCCGAACGGCAAGACGTTGGTCGTGTCTGATTTGCAAAGCAGGAGGGCTGCAGTCCGTGATCCGTCAGGGTTCCTCGACAGTCCGCGCGGCCCTCACGGGCGTGTTGACCGACGGGAAACTGTCGCACCGATAGCGGTTTCAATAACAATATTTGCCGGTGAACAGTTAAGTGAGTCCGGTCACTCGTTCGTGCCATGTCAGAATCACTCACCCATGATTCGGAAGCCGAGGCGGACGAATCAGGGGAGCGGGAGACTGAGAAGCGGCGAGTGACAGATGCGAACCTGCTCGATACGCTCGTGGCTGGCTGTCCGATTTCACTATTTATGATCGACAGAAACGGGAAGATCTCCCGGTGGAACGAAGGGATGACGGCATATTTCGGCGTCGACGAACTACACGCACTGAACGAGCCCGTCGAAAACGTGTTCCCGGCTGTCGAACACGGCAAAGCGGGCGAAGGACCGCTGGCGATGGCAGCACTGGAAGCCGACCGGGACTTCTACAACGTCGAAGTCCGGACGGAAGTCGATGGTGAGCACCGCCACTACGTCGCCAGTGCGGCCCGGATCGAGGACGACGATGGGAGCGTCCAGGCCGTCGCCGAGACGATCAAGGACGTCACCGAACTGAAAGAGACCGTCGAGCGCGTCACAGGCACCCTGGGCGCAGTGGCCGACGGCGATCTCAGTGCGCGGATGGACGATACAGGATTGTCTGGCGATCACAGGCGGCTGGCGACAGCCGTCAACGAAACGGTCGCTGCGCTCGACGAAGCGCTGACCGAGATCGAACGGGCCGTCGATAGCGTCGACGACGCGGCGGCGACTGTCGCGAACACGGCATCACACCTCGACGGTGCATCCGACGAGGTGTCGTCATCGGTCGAAGACATCGTTGCAGGGGCCAGCGACCAGTCCGAACTGACGACTGCCCTCGCCAACGAGATCCAGTCGGCCGCGGCCAACGCCGAGGAGTCGGCCGCAAGCACCGACGAGATCGCGACCTTCGCCGGCGATGTCTCGGCGGAGGCCGAGGAGGCTGGATCCGCCGCGAGCACTGCCGAGGACGCTATCGAGGAATCGCAGGCAGTCCTGGCGGCAGCGACCGAGAGCGCCAGAACGCTCGAATCGCACTCCGCGGACATGGCCGAGATCGTCGGGACGATCGCCGACATCGCCGAGCAGACCAACATCCTCGCGCTCAACGCCTCGATCGAGGCCGCTCGCGCCGGCGAGGAAGGGGAGGGCTTCGCCGTGGTGGCCGACGAGGTCAAGAGCCTCGCGGCGGAGACCCAGGAGGAGACGGCGGCGATCCGGGACGTGATCGATAACGCACGAGAGGAGATCGAAACGGTGACGACCCACGTCGGTGACGCTGCCGAGGCCGTCGACACGGCCGAGTCGGTCGTCGAAACCAACAGCGAGACCTTCGAGCGCATCGACACCAGGACCGACGAGGTCACCGACTCGATCCGAGAGGCCTCCGACGCGATCGACGAACTGGCAAACACGATGCAGGAAGCCGCCTCGGACGTCGACCACATCGACGAGATCACCACCGACACGCGCGAACGGGCCCGCTCGTCGGCCGAGGCGGCCGAGGACCTCGTGACCTCGATCGACAATCTCTCGACCTCCGCCGAGCAGCTCACCGACCTCTCGACGGAACTCACTGGACTGGTGAGCGAATACGAGACGACGGCGGAGTGAGCCACGACAGCAAGGCTTTACCGCCGTCGTAGCGTACCAGCGACAAATGGTACTCGACGATCTGGGATCGTCCCTGCGGGGGGCACTCGACGGCCTCCGGGGGAAATCCCGCATCAGTGAAGAGGACGTCCAGGCGGTCGTCAAGGAGATCCAGCGATCGCTGCTCCAGGCCGACGTCGATGTCGACCTGGTGATGGATCTCTCGGACAGCATCGAGACCCGTGCCCTCGAAGAGGAGCCGCCGGCCGGCACCTCCGCCCGGGACTGGGTACTGCGCATCGTCTACGAGGAACTCGTCGACCTGGTCGGCGAATCGACCGAGCTTCCCCTGGAACCCCAGACGATCGTGCTGGCGGGCCTCCAGGGATCAGGGAAGACCACCTCCGCGGCGAAGATTGCCTGGTGGTTCTCGAAAAAGGGGCTCAGGCCGGCGGTCATCCAGACCGACACCTGGCGACCCGGAGCCTACGAACAGGCCGAGGAGATGGCCGAGCGAGCGGAAGTCGACTTCTACGGCGATCCCGACGAGGACGACGCGGTCAAGATCGCCCGCGACGGACTCGAAGCGACCGACGACGCCGACGTCCAGATCGTCGACACCGCCGGGCGACACGCGCTGGAAGACGGACTCATCGACGAACTCGAAGACATCGAATCGGTCGCCGACCCGGACCACAACCTGCTGGTGCTCGACGCCGCGATCGGGCAGGAAGCCAAAGAACAGGCCAGCCGCTTCGAGGAGGCGGTCGGCATCGACGGCGTCGTGATCACCAAACTCGACGGGACGGCCAAGGGTGGCGGTGCCCTCGTCGCCGTCAACGAGACCGACTCGACCATTGCCTTCCTGGGCACCGGCGAGACGGTCAAGGATGTCGAGCGCTTCGAACCCTCCGGGTTCATCTCCCGGCTGCTCGGGATGGGTGACCTCCAGCAACTCACGGAACGCGTCGAACGCGCGATGGAGGAAACCCAGGCCGAAGAGGGTGACTGGGGGCCGGAGGACATGCTCGATGGCGAGTTTACCCTCAAGGACATGCGCAAGCAGATGGAGGCGATGAACAAGATGGGGCCGCTGGATCAGGTCATGGACATGATCCCCGGCCTCGGCGGCGGGATGATGGATCAGTTGCCCGACGACGCCATGGACGTCACCCAGGAGCGCATGCGCGACTTCGAGGTTATCATGGACTCGATGACCGAGGCCGAACTCGAGAACCCGCGCCAGATCGGTCGCAGCCGAACCGAACGCATCGCGCGTGGCTCTGGCAAACCCGAGGAGCGGATCCGGGAACTCTTAGAGCAGCACAAGATGATGGACCGCACCCTCAATCAGTTCCAGGGCATGGGCGACGCCGACATGGAACGCATGATGAAGCAGATGGAGGGCGGCGACATGGGGGACATGGGCGATATGGGCGGGATGGGTGGCATGGGCGGCGGGCCCTTCGGGGACTGATCGAGAACAGGCGGAAAGCAGCTATTGTGAACAGTAACTCCTGTGAGGTGCCGGAGATCGAACGTTCAACGAGACCTGTTATAGATACACGTCATACACTTTGATCGCAGTTGTTGTTGTCCACAGAGCGACGACCCCAGCGACTAATGAATCTTGTTGCATCGCTAGAACCATCACGAAAATATACGTCATCGTGAGCAGAAACCCAGACACACGATTTTCTTCTGCGAATTCTATGATGAAATACCATACTACACCTGCACCAATGCCTCCACTGAATACGATCCAGTTCAAATACAGCCCTTGTAAATACCAGATACACACTAGTACTATTGTCGTCAAGAAGAGAACGACAACATCTGCCCATCCATCGGCACGCAGCGAATCCATATTCATATATTTACCGACGGTGAAATTTTCTGTCCTTGTCACTTAGGAATGCTGGATCCTTGAAGCAGGAGATTCCCGTTTACGCGTGAGATTGGGGAAAACCAAGGACTACATCCGGGAACTCTTAGAGCAGCACAAGATGATGGATCGGACCCTCAATCAGTTCCAGGGCATGGGCGATGCAGATATGGAACGCATGATGAGTAGATGGAGAGCGGCGACATGGGGACATGGGCAGCATGGGCGGCATGGGGGCGGCAACCTGTTCTGAGTTTCCGTTCGAGGAGCCGATACCGTCGAGTGGTTTTGCGTGTGTGCAGTGCTGAACCCGGTGCCAGAGACGTGGGTCTCGACAACACGGGCCAAATCTAAGATGTGATTTATCACCATCTTTCCGATGGTCTTTTCTCCCGGCGACTCCTGGGACAGTCGAATGAGCATCGACCTCGACGACGACGAAGTATTCGAGGACGTCCGCGACCGCGCGGATCGCCCGATGCGCCGGCTGTTTGCCGAATACGGGGGACGATATTCGTTCCCGTTCGTGATCGGGTTCGTCAGTAGCGTCGCCGCCCGAATCCTCGATCTGCTTCCGCCCCTACTGTTGGGGATCGCTATCGACGCGACCTTGACCCAGTCCAACGAGTACAGTCTCTGGTTGGTCCCACAGTCGATCATCCCGCCGGATCGAGCCGGCGAGGTGTGGTTTACCGTCGGCATCATCGCCGCGACGTTTCTGATCGGCGCAGCCTTCCACTGGACACGCAACTGGGGGTGGAACACCTTCGCCCAGAACATCCAGCACGACGTCCGGACCGACACGTACGACAAGATGCAGCGGCTCAACATGGACTTCTTCGCCGACAAGCAGACCGGCGAACTCATGTCCATTCTCTCGAACGACGTCAACCGATTGGAACGCTTCCTCAACGAGGGGATGAACGCGTTCTTCCGGCTGTCGATCATGGTGCTCGGGATCTCGGTGATCCTCTTTACGCTGAACTGGAAGCTCGCGCTGATCGCACTGGTTCCCGTCCCGGTGATCGCCATCTTCACGAAGAAGTTCATCGATATCATCCAGCCGAAATACGCCGACGTCCGTTCGTCGGTCGGCCAACTCAACTCCCGGCTGGAGAACAACCTCGGCGGCATCCAGGTCATCAAGGCCGCCAACACCGAGACCTTCGAGTCCGATCGCGTCGAGGGCGTCTCCGAGGACTACTTCGACGCCAACTGGGACGCCATCGACACCCGGATCAAGTTCTTCCCCGGGCTTCGACTCATCTCCGGGTTCGGGTTCGTCCTGACGTTCATCGTCGGCGGGCTGTGGGTGATCGGCGAGCCGTTCGGACCGCTCTCGGGGTCAATCAAGACTGGTCAGTTCGTCACGTTCATCCTCTACACCCAGCGGTTCATCTGGCCGATGGCGCAGTTCGGACAGATCATCAACATGTACCAGCGCGCCCACGCCTCCAGTGAGCGCATCTTCGGGCTGATGGACACGCCCAGCCGGATCGTCGAGGACCCCGACGCCGAACCCCTCGACGTCACCGACGGCCACGTCGAATTCGACGACGTGACGTTTGGCTACGATGACGAGGAAGCCATCGTCGAGGACATCGACTTCGACGTTGACGGTGGCGATACCGTCGCCCTGGTCGGGCCGACCGGCGCGGGCAAGTCCACCGTGATGAAGCTCCTCCTCCGGATGTACGACGTGGACGAGGGGGCAATCGAAATCGACGGGACGGACCTCCGCGAGGCGACGATCCCGAGTCTCCGACAGGCCCTGGGATACGTCAGCCAGGAGACGTTCCTGTTCTACGGCACGGTCCGGGAGAACATCGAGTACGGCACCTTCGACGCCGAGAAGGAGGAAGTCGTCGAGGCGGCGAAGATGGCCGAAGCCCATCGCTTCATCCAGAACCTGCCCGACGGCTACGACACGAAAGTCGGCGAGCGCGGCGTGAAGCTTTCAGGCGGCCAGCGCCAGCGGATCGCCCTCGCGCGAGCGATCCTCAAGGACCCCGAGATCCTCGTCCTGGACGAGGCGACCTCCGACGTTGACACCGAGACGGAGATGTTGATCCAGCGCTCGCTGGATAAACTGACCGAAGACCGGACGACCTTCGCCATCGCTCACCGCCTCTCGACGATCAAGGACGCCGAGAAGATTGTCGTGATCGAGGACGGCCGGATCGTCGAGCGTGGCACCCACGAGGACTTACTCGCCGATGACGGCCTCTATGCAAAACTCTGGGCCGTCCAGGCCGGCGAGATCGACGAACTGCCCCAGGAGTTCATCGAGCGGGCCGCCGAGCGCCGCGCCCAGACAGAGTCGGAAGCCGACGACTGAACTGGCTGGAGGCCCGAGATGGAGGCCAAAATGACCGACCGCGCCATCGGTCACCTCCGACAGCTCGACCACTGGACGTTCCTGCTCGCACTTGTCCTCGCTGCGATCGACGCTGTGCGGACACGCCGTCGCCTTCCTGCGGTCGTGACAGCCTTTCTCACGGTTGCACTGCTGTATGACGCCTACGAGTTCCTGGTCGAACGAGCGTCGACGTAAACGGGGACGGAGAGAGAACGGACGCGTCGCACTACTCGACCACGTGACGCGTGTCGTAGGAGCCGAGTCGCCGGACCCACCCTTCGCTGGCCAGTTCCTCGATTTCATCCAGGGCATCCTGCAGTCGCTGTTCGTAGAGGCCGGCCTCGACGTCGATGTGGAAGACGTAATCGCCCAGCCGCTCGCCGCTGGGCCGGGACTCCAGTCGCGAGAGGTTGACGTCCCGGTCGGCGAACGGTTCGAGGAGTTCGAGCAGGAGGCCGGGATAGTCGACGTTCGGGTAGACGATCAGCGAGGTGTTCCCGCCCTCGATCGAGCGGGTCTGCGGGTCAGCGATGGCGAAAAAGCGCGTCGCGTTCGAGTTCCGGTCCTGGATGTCCTCGGCGAGGACCGTGAGTTCCTCGCCGGCGTTGTCGGGGTGGGCGATGGCGGCGACTGTGGAGTCCTCGCGGGCGTGCTCGACGCCGCGGGCCGTGCTCGCGACGGCCTCCAGGTCGGCGTCGGGGTAATGATCCTCGAGGTAGCTCCGGCACTGGGCGAGTGCCTGGGCATGGCTCGCAACGAGGTCGAAATCCTCACTCTGGGCCATGAGGCCGTGGCGGATCGGCGTGATGATCTCCGCAACGACCGCCACGTCGGAATCCGCCAGCGCGTCCAGCGATTCGGTGACGCTGCCCTCGATGCTGTTCTCGATGGGGATGACCCCGCGCTCGTACTCGCCGTCGGCGACCGCCTCGACGATCGCCGTGACGGACTCGGTGAACTCGACGGATTCCGAAAGCGCCGACGCGGCCCGGTGGGAGTAGGTGCCCGACGGGCCGAGCGTGATCGTTCGCATACAGGTCGCTTCGGCACAGTGGCCCAAAAACGTCGCGGTCACACACTCGAGAGCGGATGACGTGTGACGATCGTCTGACGGAGGTTCTTGATCCCTGGCGGGGATAGATTCCCCTAATGGGAGCCGAAACCGGCGGCGCTTCCGACGATACCCGCTACGCGGCCGAGCCCGACGTCGAGGACGTCCTCTCGCTCGTCCTCCCGTCGGTCCTCGACGGGCTTGCTGCCGAGGCCCGCCGGGCGCGCGTCAGCGCCGCCTGGACGGCCTGTCGGCTGGCCGACGAACGCCCGCAACTCGGGGCCGAACTCGCCGCCCGTCTCGTTCGATCCGCCGGGGAAGCTCACCGGGAGGCCCTGGTTCGAACGCTCGCGACGCTCCACGAGCGCCACCCCGAGCAGGTCGGCGATGCCCTCCGCGCGTTCGACGGGACCGTCGTCCGGGCCGTCCGAAAAGCCGGTAGCTGGGACTTCGACGCGGAACTCCGGGCCGACGGCGGCGCGACGACCGCTTCCGGCAGCCAACAGATCGTCGAGACGTCCCAATCGGGCGTCTCAGTCTACGAGCGCTCACTGCCCGACGAACCGGTCGAACCCGAGCCGCCGGACCGGATCGTCGACGACAGGGTCGAATCTGAATCCGAACCGTCGCCGGACACCGACGGAACCGTCCCCGACGAGCCGGGGACGCCAAAGCACGTCGAAGAGCGTCGCCGCCGCATCCAGGCCGCCGAGAACTCCGAAGCCTTCGCCGCCGTCCAATTAGTGAGTGCCTTTGATGAGATCAGCGTGATCGAGCCGCCCGAGCGCGGGCAGTACGGCCACATCCTGCCCTCGCGCGCTCGCATGGACCAGGCCGAGTACGGCGTCGATCTCCTGTTCTTCGACGAACCGGGAGAGGACGCCCGGGACTTCGGATCGGCCGTCCACGAACGGCTCCACCAGTGGTACTGCGCCGACGAGGCGACGGGGATCGTCGCCGTCGCCGACTACGGCGACCACCCCCGGCCGTGGGTCGCGACGCCACGGGCCGAGCACACGCTTGCCGATCGCAGACCCGCGGATCTCGACGTCGCCCTCCGGGACGCCCGGGACCTCGCCGCCGGCCTCGCGGCCGTCAACGAACGCGGGCTGGTCCACGGCGGCATCGATCCCCACGACGTGGTCTACCCGTCTATCGGCTTCGAAGAAAACCCCTCACCCAGCCTCGCCAACCTCGGCGTGATGACGGTCTTCCGGCGGCATTTCCAGCCCGCCGAGTACGTCGACCCCCGCTACGCCGCCCCGGAGTACTTCGACGATCGCTACGGCTCGGTCGACCACGCGACCGATGTCTATCACTTCGGAACCGTGCTGTTCCGGCTCCTCACCGGCGAGGATCCGTACCGCGGCGACTACGACGACGTCCGGGCGGCCATCCTCGACGACGAGACGCCCGTCCCCAGCGACGTGCGACCGGAAGTCCCCGAACCCGTCGACGAGATCGTCGCCAAGGCGATGGCCTCCCGGAAGCTCACTCGCTTCGAAACGGCGGCCCAGTTGCATCGACAGCTCGATCAGCTCGTGTGAGTGGGATTGGACGGTCGATGAGATCGTCGGGTAGGAGCGTCACGTTGTCAGCGGCCGGAAGCGTTCTAATCGTCGCCTGGCTTATACGCCCCGCCACGTCGTTCGATCGTGTAGATGTCGAGAACCTGCTCGTCGTGGTCACACTCGGCACCGAGCCGAAACTGGCCGATCCGGAGCTTCGAATGTGGTGCCCCGGTCAGCGGTTCGAGGTAGTCGTCGGGGTCGCGCCACCGATCGGTGACGATGTCGTCCAGCTTTTCCGTAATTCGCGATCGTGCGTGTTCGTCGAGATCGTCGTACGTCCGCTTGGCCGGTGCCCGTAGCTGCCACGTCCACTCTTCACTCATCGTCGTTCAGCAACTCGTCGCGGGAGAACGTCTCGCTGTCACCCGTTCGGCGTGCGTGCTCGACCGCCGCGATCTCCTTCCAGCTCTTGCGGGTGAGACCGGGGTGCCGGACGGCATCACGAAGGGTTTCCCGAATGAACTCGCTTCGGCTATTGTACCCCTCCTCGCCCCACGTCGCGTCGATGTCTTCGAGTAACGTCTCCGTGAGACGGACGTTGATATTCGTCTTTTCGGGTCCACCACCGCCACTATCCGTATCTGCATCAGACATACGAATGTGTTACGTTCAGGATCGAATAAGTGTTCGGGGTCAACTGATGTCCTCTCGGGAAATGGACGAGTCCCTCGATATTCCGATCGAAACTCGCCTGAATGAGTGGGACGCCGGTGAGAGATCGGACAGACTGGTTTCAAAGAATCGTCGCCAAGGCGATGGCCCCCCGGAAGCTCACTCGCTTCGAGACGGCGGCCCAGCTCCACCGACAGCTCGACCAACTTGTCTGAGACGGGCCGCCAGCGGGAGTTCGATACATTGGGAAGGACGACAGTACATTTTTCAAATAGGATCGACCAGTGTCACGTATGGAAAGTGTGCGTCGTCTCGCCGGCTTTCTGATGGTGGTTTTCGCGATTGCGACGGTGCCAAGTGGCATCGCCGCGTATGCGTCGGAAAGGTTGGGAGAGGCAGTGTGGGTGTTCGCAGTCGGGTGGCTCTTTCTGACTCCGGCTTACGGCGTTCTCGCCGGGTATGTGCCCAACCCAATCGATGTGATCGATCAAAAACTGCGGCGAGACGAACAGATGACAAGCGAGAGCGACAGCCGCTCGAAAGACCAAGACGGAGCGAACAGCGCTTCGGAGGAACTCCGTCGTCGATACGTAAAGGGGAAGATCAACGAGCAAGAATTCGAACAGCGACTTGAAACGCTACTCAGGAGCGAAAAGTCCCGACCGGCAGACCCAGAGCGGATCGAAAGCACATCCGGTGATTCAACGGGGACAAACGGGACGGGGGTTCGCGAGCGCGAACTCGAAACGACAAGGGTGAAGAACTAACAGCGGCTCGCTGACAGTCTGCACGGGAAAGAATTCGTCGAATCAGTTAGTTCACGTCCGCGAGGCAAGCAGACGGCGAGCGATGGCGTCAGGCGGTGGCTGTGGGGGCTAATGTGAGGTTGTTGGCCGATATCGCCTCGCGGGTCGTTCCTCCTCTCACGTGTCGCTTCGCTCCACGTTCGAGCAATCGAGGCCTCACTCCGTTCGGCCTCGCGCTCCCCGCTCGGCGTTCCGAGGTTCTTCGCTGCGCTCAGAACCTCGCTTACATCGCGCCGCCCATGCCACCCATACCGCCCATGCCGCCCATGCCGCCGCCCATACCGCCGCCAGGGCCGCCGGCGGGCGGGCCGCCGTCGTCGCCGTCGTCGCTGCCGCCGCCCTTGAGGTCGCCGGCGGCGATCACGTCGTCGATCCGGAGGATCATCACGGCGGCCTCCGTCGCACTCTCGACAGCCTGGGTCTTGACGCGCAACGGCTCGTAGACGCCGTCCTCGCTCATGTCGACGATGTCGCCGGAGTAGGCGTCGAGGCCGACGCCGATGTCGCCGGCGTCGTGCTGACTGCGGAGGTCCACGAGGGAGTCGATCGGGTCGTGACCCGCGTTCTCGGCGAGGGTGCGCGGGACGACGTCGATGGCGTCCGCAAAGGCCTCGACGGCGAGCTGCTCGCGGCCGCCGACGGAGTCGGCGTGGTCACGCAGTCCAAGCGCAAGTTCGGCCTCGGGAGCCCCGCCACCGGGCAGGACCTTGCCGTCCTCGAGCGTGACGCGAACGACGCCCAGCGAGTCCTCGATGGCGCGTTCGACCTCGTCGACGACGTGCTCGGTGCCGCCGCGCAGGATGAGCGTGACGGCCTTGGCGTCCTCGACGTCCTCGACGAAGACGCGCTCGTCGCCGGCGACACCCTTCTGGGCGACGCTGCCGGCGAAGCCGAGATCGTCCTCGGTGATGTCGTCGATGTTCGAGACGGCGCGTGCGCCCGTGGCACGCGAGAGCGCCTTGATGTCGGACTTCTTGGCGCGGCGGACCGCGAGGATGCCCTCCTGGGCGAGGTAGTGCTGGGCCATGTCGTCGATGCCCTTCTGGCAGAAGACGGCGTCGGCACCGACGTCGGCGAGTTGATCGACCATCTCTTGGAGCTGGGCCTCTTCCTGATCGAGGAACTCCTGGAGCTTGTCCGGGTCCGAGACGTTGACCTCGGCGTCGATCTCGGTCTCCTGGACTTCGATCGCGGTGTCCAGCAGCGCAACGTTGGCGTCCTCGACGGCGTAGGGCATGTTGTCGTGGACGCGCTCCTTGTCGATGATGACGCCCTCGACGAGTTCGGACTCGTCGGTCGACCCGCCGACGACGGTCTCGACTTTGACGTTGTCCGTGTCGATGTCCTCACCGTTGGCGACGGACTGGACGGCGTTGACGACCAGTTCGGCGAGCGTTTCCTTGGAGCTCTCCGCACCCTTGCCGGTCATCGCGGTCGCCGCGATCTGTTCGAGGATCTCGTCGTCCTCGGGGGTGACCTCGATGGCGTTCTCCTCGAGAATCTGTTTCGCCTGCTCGGCCGCCTGGCGATACCCCTGTGCGAGGATCGTGGCGTGGATGTCCTGTTCGAGGAGGTCCTCGGCCTTGCTCAGGAGTTCACCGGCGATGATGACGGCCGTGGTCGTGCCGTCGCCGACCTCGTCCTCCTGGGTCTCGGCGACCTCGACGATCATGTTCGCCGCGGGGTGTTCGATATCCATCTCGTCGAGGATAGTGACGCCGTCGTTCGTGACGACGACGTTGCCCGTCGAGTCGACGAGCATCTTGTCCATCCCCTTCGGGCCGAGCGTCGTCCGAACGGCCTCGGCGACGGCGGTTCCGGCGGTAATGTTCATCGACTGGGCGTCCTTTCCGGAGGTTCGCTGGCTGTCCTCGGAAAGTACGATGAGGGGCTGGTTACCCATTTGTTGAGCCATAGTCAGGCAAGGATTGAATGTCCTTCTATATAAGCATATCGTTACGGCACACAATGAGACAGCCTCATGCCAGCGGACGTGGGTCCATGTGATCCCTTGGCAGCCATTTAAGTACTATCTACCCATGCCGAACCGCCGGTGGCGGAGTTCGGGAGTGATCCGGATGCGCTCGACGTCCTGGCCGGTGCGATGCCAGACGAACGCCGCGCGCGTGAACAGTTCTCGACATTCCAGGCGGACGTCCCGCGGGTTGCCACCGGTCCGTTCGTGAATATCCGCGATGGCGGTCGGTTCAAAGAGGTCCGGCGACTCACCGTCGTATGCTTCCCCCCGGAAATGTGCCAGCGACCGGGCGATGTACTCCGCGATATCCTCGACGTCGAAGGGATCGATCCCCTCGTAATAGCGAAGACGGGAGTCAAGCGTCGCTTTGACGTCCTGGAGACGTTCCTTCCCCGCGGGCGTCCCGCTCAGAAACAGCCGGACGCCAGCGTCACCCGCGATCTGGATCGCCGAGAGCAGGTCGCCGGGGAGGTCCTCGATCTCGTCGACCACCAGGAGCAGCGTCACGTCCTCGGCCCGCGCGTCCTCGGCGATTTCCTGGACGGCTTGTTTGGTTTCAGCCGTCGCCCACGGGATCCCGTCACGGACCTGCCAGTAGTTCCCGGGATCGATCTCGAATCCCGCCTCGGCTGCTCCCCGGAGAACCGTCTCGTAGAGACCTCTCGGCGTGGTTTCCCGAGGGTTGTCGACGTGGGCGACGACGAAGTCGTCACGTCGGCCCAGGTCCCGTTTGAGGATCTCCCGGAAGGCGGTCTTGCCGGTGCCGTAGCCGCTGATGAGGCCGATGTGCTGGCGCTGGAGCAGCCAGCTCGTCACCTGGTTGAGCAACGTCCGATCGTGCCGGACGTACAGCGGCTCGGCCATGCCGTCCCGGCCCGCCTCTTCGGTGAACGGGAGGGCCGCGACGTCGTCCGGATCGCCCCCCAGGGCCCGCCCGAACGCGAGGAGTCGTTCCTCGACCGCATCGAGTTGATCCAGCACGACACCTGCCTCAGCGTGCTTCCGGCGCTGTTGGTCCGCAGCTCGCAATTGTCGGAGTCGATCGACGATGTCTTCGACCCGTTCCCCCGTCTCGTCCTGATCGTGCTCGTCGGCTGTCTCCCCCATGAATCCACCACTAGCCATACTGTTCAGTACAGTGATATATGTTACGGCCGCCTCTGAAATCCTCTCACGATGAAAGCCGTGGGGTCCCCCACTGAGGGTTGAGCCCACGGAAACGGAGAGGTTCGGCGTCACAGTGGACGATACCTGTCCCACAGCGACAAAATCGCAGATGGAGCGGTCAGCCGGTGAACTGGTGGTATTCGAGACCCTGATGTTTCATCTCGTTGTGGCGGCGTTCGAGGAACGAGTACACCGAGCCGTGGGGGGCCCCCTCGAGGATCATCTCGGCTGCCTCCCGGACTGCGTCGACTTGCTCGGGGCCGCCGATGATCGACAGCGTCGAACCGTAGATGACGACGTCCGCACCGGTGAGGTCCTCCATCAGCTCCCGGGTTCGGCCGTTCTCGCCGATAAGTCGGCCCTTGAGCCGCTTGAGATCGTTCGGGTTGCGCGCGACCGCGTCGATGTCGATCACGTCGAACATCATCATGTCGCCATCCAGCAGTCGAAGGGCGGCCTCAGGGGAGAATCCGCGACCGATCGCCTTGACGATGTCTGGTCCCTTGAGCCCCAGGACGGGATCGCCCACCGATTCGACCGCGACGGCGCCGGTCTCGCTATCGATGTCGAGTCGAACTTCGGCTTCCTGTTCGATCTCCCGCATCGTCTCACCACCCTCGCCGATCACCACACCGATCCGGTCCTGCGGAATCTTCACGTGTTGCATATGCGCCATATAGCGGCCGCGTTCAGTTAAGTAGCTCGCACTGTCGATTCGGCGGGACACGCCCTCGACCGCCCGAGGCCTTACTCCGCCATCAGGCCGCCACCTTCGACGCGCATGACGCCCTCGCCGTCGGGCAGGTTCGGCGCGTCGACCAGCCGGACGATCCGCTTGTCACCCTTCGATTTCCGGAGGTACAGTCGGAACGTCGAGGTGTGGCCCAGAATGTTCCCGCCGATGGGCTGGGTCGGGTCACCAAAAAAGGAATCGGGGTTGGCCGCGACCTGGTTGGTGACGACGACGGCGGTGTTGTTGAGGTCGCCGACACGCATCAGGTCGTGGAGATGCTTGTTGAGCTTCTGCTGGCGGTCGGCGAGTTCGCCACGACCGACGTACTCCGCCCGGAAGTGGGCGGTCAAGGAGTCCACACAAAGGAGGCGAACAGGGAACTCCTCGTCCTGGCCCTCGCTGGCGAGTTCCTGGGCCTTCTCGGCCAGGAGAATCTGGTGGTTGGAGTTGAACGCCTTCGCGACGTGGATCTTGTCGAGGATAGACTCGATGAGGTCGTCGAAATGGTCGTCGTCGGCGGGGTCGGCCTCGCCCTCTTCGGCAACGCCGTGGAGAACCATCGTATCCGCGATCACGTCGTCTTCGAGGCCTTCGACCATCTGCTCGATACGTTCGGGCCGGAACGTATCTTCGCTGTCGATGAAGATCGAACTGCCTTCAAGTCCGCCGTGCTCGGCCGGCAGCTGAACGTTGACGGCCAGCTGGTGCGTGACCTGGGACTTGCCGGCCCCGAACTCGCCGTATACTTCGGTGATCGACTGGGTCTCGACGCCACCCCCGAGCAACTCGTCGACCTCCTCGACGCCCCACGTGAGCTTGCCGATCTGTTCGCGGCGTTCGAGCACTTCGGCCCCGCTCTCGAACCCGCCGATGTCGGCGGCCTCGCGGGCGGCCTGGATGATGTCCGCCGCGCTCGATTCGCCGACGTCGGCGGTGTTACTTAATTCGCCGGGACTCGCGACGGCGATGCCCTGATAGGAGTCGTAGCCGTTCTCGGTGAGCTTCTCTGCGGTCGCCGGACCCACGCCCGGCAGATCTTCGAGATCTTCTGTTGCTGCCATACCAATCGGTTTGCCCGGCCCGGCATATAAAGCCTCGTTAACACCGGAGTGAAAGTGAAAAAGGAGAACGAAACCGGGAGACTGCACAGAAACAGCAAGTACGGCCCCGCTCCCGCCGGATCGTCGGGTCAAACGGCCAGTCAGGGTCGATCCGCGGGTTCGGGCAACTCGACGGCGGCCGGATCGGGCATCCAGAAGTAATCGATCGTCAGGCCGATGGTGAGGGGGCCGACGATGGTCAGACCGACGACGGCAACGCGGCTGTCGAGGTTGGGGCCGAGTCCGAGAAAGCCGGCCAGGATGAGCGTCGTGACGAACAGGATGAGTGTGCCAAACAGGACCGCGTAGATCGCCGCGCCCCAACGAGTGTGCAGCCGCACACGGAAAAAGCGAGTCGCAAGCGCCACCACCGCCGTGTTGAGGAGGACGATCACTGCCAGCCCGACGGCGTCAGCCACGCCAGTCATATGCACACCCAGGCAGTCCAGCCCCTTCGAGGTGTCGCTGCCGGCAGTCTGGAAGTTACCACGTCGTCTCCGAGCCCGGAGCGGTCTCGACAGTAGCTGCCGGCGTCCGGGACGTGTTGGAGTAACCCACCTGGGAACCGATCGCCACCACGGGACTCACCGCTCGACGGGTAGGACGACCCTCACTCCAGACAGATGTACGACCGAGTGTCAGTGACGCCGTCGAGGTCACGAATGCCGCTGGCCACCGATTCCATGATCTCGTAGATGGAGTCGCGCTCGGCCTCGACGACGAGGTCGTACTGTCCAGCCACGATGTGGGCCTCCTCGACGCCGATGGCCGCCCGCGCCTCCCCGAGGAGTTGCTCGGCCGTGCCGGCGGCGGTCTTCACCAGGATGAACGCTCTGACCATCGCGAACTATGGTACGTCGTAACATGACATGAATCTTTCCCTCCCGGGACCGCTTTCGTGTCGGGCGGGGCCGGTGTCGGTTTCGCCGGCGAGGATAGCTTTATTCGTTCGCACGTGAATAGCACACATATGCGATTCGTTATCGTGGGTTCCGGTCGCGTCGGACTCCGGACGGCCCGGGCACTCGACGAGAGCGGCCACGAGGTTGTCCTCGTCGAGGCCGATCCGAAGACTGCCGACCGGGGGCGCGAAGCAGGGTTCGAGGTGATCCACGGAGACGGTTCCCTCGAACCTGTTCTCGAACAGACGGATCTGGAATCGGCGGACGCCGTCGGCGCACTCACGGGTGATCTCAACGCCAACTTCGCTACCTGTCTGATCGCCAGCGAGCACGGCTGTCGGACGGTGTTACGGATAGACGAAGACTACCGTGAGGACATCTACCGGCAGTACGCCGACGCCGTCGACGAGGTGATCTACCCCGAGCGACTCGGCGCGATCGCGACGAAAAACGCCCTGCTCGGGGGCAACAGCGTCGCGATCGCGGATATCGCCCAGCACCTCCAGTTGATCCAGTTCACCGTCACCGCCGACGCGCCGGTCAACGGCTACAGCCTGAGCGAACTCGAACTGCCGGCCAACGCGCGGCTACTCGCCTTCGGCAAGCAGGACGACCCGGTCGACGTGCCGAACGTCGACGCGTCCCTGGAGGTCGGCGATCGATTGGTCGTCCTCGCGGATTTCACCGTTCTCGGGGACGTCCGACAGTTGATCGTGGGCGAACAGACTCCACAGCAAGCACTCGGAGGTGCCTGACATGGTCACAGCGTACGTAATGGTCAAAGCACACACCGGCGAGGCGGACCGACTCAAGAACACCATCGAAGCCATCGACGGCGTGGTGAGCGCCCACGTCGTCGCCGGCGACGTCGACCTCATCGCAAAGGTTGACGTCCCGTCACCGGCCGACGTCAAGGAGATCGCCGCGACACAGATCCAGGAAATCGACGGCATCGAGGACACCCAGACCTACGTCGCGATGGACTGAGAGACGGGCGTCACGTCCGAGCTGCCAGCCTCTTACAGCGGGGTGCCGCCGCGCTCGTTGTCGCCGGCCGTTTTGGCGTTCTGTATCAGATCCGCGACCGGTTCGCGGTAGTCGTAGCCCGGCACGATCCCCTCGACGTAGGTACCCTCGACGTACTCGACGAGCGTCTTGGCGATCTCGGCGGCCCGTGTCGGGTCACCGTACGAGAAAACGAACGTGGCGACAGCCTGCCCGTCGTCGGCGACGAGTCGATGCTGGTCGAGTTCGATCTGCGCTCGCGTCGCCTGGGTCGCGTCCTCGAGCCGTCGAACAAAGGTATCGAACCAGCCATCCGCAACGGCCGGGCCAACGACCTCGCCCTCGACGGCCGCTCCGAGCGTCGGCGTCCGGACTGTCACCGTATATTCGTGGCCCACCCCTTCGATGTCGGTCGCCGTCACCGTTGGGTCGAAGACGGTCGTCGTCACTCGGTATCCCTCCGCAGTCGGTTCGAACGAATCGTGGTCGTCGAACGCGTCGGCGACGGCCGGCGGCAGCGTATCAGTCATCGATCTCCCGTTGGGCCGGAGTACAAAAAAGAACGTCGCGTGAGTCGTTGCCGTCCTGTTTCCCCGCCGAAGTTCGGGCCGCAGTCCGACATCCCAACCACAAAACACATGCCCATATCATGTGACTACAACGTATGCACCGCCGCTCAGCCCTCCTCACCCTGCTTGTCCTCCTGCTGGTCGGGCTCTCAGGGTGTTCGGCGGCCGGATCGCTCTCGATGCACCCGGCACCGAACGCCACGGTGATCGCCGACCACGCCACGCTGAACACAAGCGACCTTGACGAGGAAGCACACCGACTCGCGGTCGGTGCCGTAAACGGCTCCGGCCCCACCGTGACGAATGACTATCCGCCGTTCACGCCGGACCGTCCGATCGCGGTCGACGGGACGTACTACAACGTCTCCTGGTCGGCAATCGACTCCAGGCAGGTTCCCACGTTCGTGCTCGAAATTGAGAAGGACCCGACCAACACGACCGGCGATCGCATCGCGTATCAAGATCTCCCGGCTGTCGACCAGCACGCGCTCCCGGACCCCGGTTCGACAGCGGTCACCGGCGACGGGGACATCGCAACGCTGGCCGTCTACAACGAGACCGAACAGGAGACGTCCGTGCTGGTTCCGGAACCGCGTTACGAACTGGTCGAGTTCGAGGATCGAACGGTCCGTATCACCGTGGAAGGACCGTCCCCGAAAACGATCTACACCTATCGATACGAGGCCGAACAGGTGGCAGCCAACAGTGACGAACTCGCGACCAGGCTCGAATCGACCCATCTGTTCACGCTATCGAATCTCTCCACGGCACAACAAAAGATCATCAACGACGCGATCGGAGAAACGTACTATCAAGAGCAGGAATCGGACGCCTGGACCAGGCTCCTCGAGCGGTTCGACGCCGCCGAGCCAGTCTACGCCGTGGACCCGGACGACCCCGACTACGTCGACGGCGAGTATCTCGTCCGCTACGACGGGGCGATCTACTGGGCCGAGATTTCCGGGTATACGGGCGGGGACGCGTAACCGATACGCGATTTCGGTTTACCTCCACGCGGCGCGACTTTGCGCCGCGCACTGACTCACGGCTCGCTCCGCTCGCCGTTCGTACTTTTCGAGGCCTCGCTCCCTTCGGTCGCTGCGGCCTCGCTATGCGAGGGAGGGGAGTGAGCAAACGCGAAGCGTTTGCGAACGTCGATCGACGCGCCGCGTCGATCGGAATTCGAACCGGAGGAAGACGTTCCGGGGTGCTCGCTCTGCTGCGCTCCCGGGACTGCGACTTCCAGGGTTCGAATCCATGTCTGCACTCGTCGCTCACGAGTTGTTCGCCGCACCGTACTCACGGCTCGCTTCGCTCACCGTTCGTAATAATCGAGACGTTCGCTTCGCTCACGTCTCGCTATGCGAGGGAGGGGATTCGAACCGAAATCAGACGGTCGGCCTCACTTCGTTCGGCCGCTGCGACTGATAGGCTTCGAATCCCAACGGAACGCATCGCTCCTCACGTCCGTTCGACCGCGCTACTCACGGCTCGCTTCGCTCGCCGTTCGTAATAATCGAGACGTTCGCTTCGCTCACGTCTCGCTATGCGAGGGATGGGATTCGAACCGAAATCAGACGGTCGGCCTCACTCCGTTCGGCCGCTGCGACTGATAGGCTTCGAACCCCTCCGTTTGATTCACACGGCCCTCACGTCTGTTCGGGCCGATTTCATGCGAGGGAGGGGATTCGAACCCCTGGACCCCTTCGGGAGCGGGTCTTAAGCCCGCCGCCTTTGGCCTAGCTCAGCCACCCTCGCGCATCTATCCGTCCGGCACTCACGGGAAAATCGGTTTCGGTACCGACCGACGACCGACCACACCGGTCCCGATACGCTTAAGTCGTTGTACGGATTTGTACACTACAATCCGAATACGTACAACAATGTCCACACTACAGACACACATCGAACGCGTCACCGAGGGAGAGGATCTGACCGTCGAACAGGCCAGGGAAGCGTCGAGTGCGGTCTTCGAGGACGCGACGGAGGCCCAGATCGGCGCGCTCCTGAGCGCACTCCGGGCGAAGGGCGAGACCGAGGCCGAGATCGCGGGCTTCGCCCAGGGGATGCGCGAGGCCGCCCGGACGATCGAGCCCGATCGGGATCCATTGGTCGACACCTGCGGGACGGGCGGGGACAACTACGACACGATCAACGTCTCGACGACGAGCGCGATCGTCGCCGCGGGCGCGGGCGTCCCGATCGCCAAACACGGCAACTATTCGGTCTCCTCCTCCTCGGGCAGCGCCGATGTCTTAGAGGAGGTCGGTGTGACTGTCGACGCCGAACCGCCGGCCGTCGCGGACGCCATCGAGGACGAGGGCATCGGGTTCATGCTCGCGCCCGTCTTCCACCCGGCGATGAAGGCCGTCATCGGCCCGCGCAAGGAACTCGGCATGCGGACGATCTTCAACGTCCTCGGCCCGCTCACGAACCCCGCCGGCGCTGACGCGCAGGTCCTGGGCGTCTACGATCCGGATCTGGTTCCCCTCATCGCGCGCTCGCTCGCGCACATGCCCGTCGAACACGCCCTGGTCGTCCACGGCGCTGGCCTCGACGAGATCGCGATCCACGACGAGACGACCGTCGCCGAAGTGCAGGGCGACTCCGTCGAGGAGTATACCCTCTCTCCGAGCGACCTGGGACTCGACCGCCACGACATCGCCGATGTGGCGGGCGGGACACCTGAGGAGAACGCCGAGGCCCTCCGCGGGATCGTCCGCGGCGAGGCCAACGGCGCGAAGCGGGACATCATCCTCGCGAACGCCGGCGCGGCGATCTACGTCGCGGGCGAAGCCGACTCTCTCGAGGACGGTGTCGAGGTCGCCCGCCAGGCGATCGACTCGGGCGCGGCGGGCGAGAAACTCGCCGGCCTCCGCGGTGTGGTCGCATGACGCGCGTGAAGGTCTGTGGGCACACCCGCGAGGCGGACGTGCGGGCGAGCGTCGCCGCCGGCGCGGACGCCGTCGGCGTGATCAGCGAGGTGCCAGTTGACACGCCCCGGGAAGTCGCCCCTGAGCGCGCCGCCGACCTGCTCGACGCCGTGCCGCCGCTCGTCTCGGGCGTACTCGTCACGATGCCCGAGACAGTCGAAGACGCCCGGGAACTCGTCGCGGAAACCCAGCCGGACGCCGTCCAGGTACACGGAACGCTCGACCCCGACGAAGTGGCGGCACTCGCGGCGGAAATCTCCCAGCCGATCCTGGTCGCACTCGACCACAACGCCGAACTAGACGCCTACGCCGACGCGGCCGACGGACTCGTCGTGGACTCGCTGGACGAAGCCGGCGGCGGCGGGACCGGTCAAACCCACGACTGGGACCGAACGGCCGAGGTGGTCGAACGCCTCGACGTCCCGATCCTGCTGGCCGGCGGACTCACGCCCGAGAACGTCGCTGAGGCCGTCGAGACCGTCCGGCCCTTCGGTGTCGATACCGCCAGCGGCGTCGAGCGCGACGGTGGGATCAAGGATCACGAAGCTGTCAAACAGTTCGTCGACCAAGCCACGGAACCGCGGGTGGTCGCATGACTGGCGTCCCGTCGCTCTCCCGCGATGCGTTCGTGGACCTGGCCGACGCCGACGAACCGGGCGTGATCCGGGTCGCCGTCGAACTCGACGCCGACGTGGATCCGCTCGCGGCCTACGCGGCGGTAACCGGTCGCGAGAGTAACTCCGAGAACGCCAACGCCGACGAGTACGCGTTCCTTCTCGAAAGTGCCGAGAAGGTCGCCTCCAGCGATCCCAACGGTGCGTTCGCGCCCTCGACTGACGACCGTCACGCCCGATATTCGTTCGTCGGGTACGATCCCGTCGCGGTCGCAACTGTCGAATCTGACGGGACGGATCTGGACGTCTTCGACGACCGGTACGTCGACCTGCTCGAAACCAACGGCGGGGACGTCCTCGACGACCTGCGGGCCGTCCTGCCCGACGTCGAGCGCCGCGGCTTTCCGGCCCACGACCGCCAGACGCTCTCTGGCGGGCTCGTCGGGTTTCTGGCTTACGAGGCCGTCTACGACCTCTGGCTCGACGAAGTCGGCATCGATCGGCCGGACTCGCGGTTCCCGGATGCCCAGTTCGTGCTCGCGACGAAGACGCTGGTGTTCGACCACGCCGAGGACACGGTCTCGCTGGTGTTCACGCCGGTCGTTCAGCCCGAGGAGGACGCAGGCGCGCGATACGACGAGTTGCTTGCGGCGGTCGAGCGCGTCGAGTCGCTGCTTGCCGACGCGGGGGATCCCGAGACCGGCGGATTCCACCGGGTGCACGAGGACGCCGGCCCACAGGACGAGTACGAACAGGCGGTCGAACGCGCCAAGGAGCACGTCCTGGACGGCGACATCTACCAGGGCGTGATTTCCCGCAAGCGAGAACTCTACGGCGACGTCGATCCGCTCGCGCTGTACGACTCGCTGCGCTCGATCAACCCCTCGCCGTACATGTATCTGCTGGGGTACGACGACCGCACGATCGTCGGCGCGAGCCCGGAGACGCTGGTCTCGGTCGGCGGCGACCTGATCACGTCCAACCCCATCGCGGGCACGTCCACGCGCGGCAACAGCCCCGTCGAGGACCGCCGGCTCGCGGGCGAGATGCTCGCCGACGAGAAGGAGCGCGCCGAGCACACGATGCTGGTCGACCTGGCGCGCAACGACGTCCGCCGCGTGGCCGAACCCGGCAGCGTCCGCGTCGAGGAGTTCATGAACGTCCTGAAATACAGCCACGTCCAGCACATCGAATCGACGGTGACAGGCACGCTCGCCGACGATGCGGACGGCTTCGACGCGACGCGGGCGGTCTTCCCGGCCGGGACGCTCTCAGGTGCGCCGAAGATCCGGGCGATGGAGATCATCGACGACCTCGAAGCGGATCCTCGCGGGATCTACGGCGGCGGCGTCGGCTATTTCTCCTGGAACGGCGACGCCGACTTCGCGATCGTCATCCGGTCGGCGGCGGTCGAACACGGGATCGATGCCGTCGACGGAAGTGGCGAGAAGCGAACGCAGGACCGGATCACCGTCCAGGCCGGGGCGGGGATCGTCGCTGATTCCGACCCGGCCAGCGAGTACGAGGAGACCGAACAGAAGATGGGCGGCGTGATCGACGCGCTCGAACGGATCGAGTCGCCGGACGAGGACGCTGAGACCCCAGTCGAGGAGGTGTCCCGATGAGCGAGTCCGCCGGGGCGAGCGCGACCGAGACACCCACCGACGACCTCGAGGTGCTGTTCGTGGATAACTTCGACTCGTTCACGTACAACCTGGTGGAGTACACGTCGGAATACGCCAACACGACTGTCGTGAAGAACACGGCCTCGCTGTCGGACGTTCGGGCAGCCGACCCGGACGCCATCGTCATCAGCCCGGGCCCGGGCCATCCCAAGAACGACCGCGACGTCGGCGTGACGACGGACGTCCTCCGGGAGATCAGTCCGGACGTGCCGACGCTGGGCGTCTGTCTGGGCCTCGAAGCGGCGGTCTACGAATACGGCGGCACGGTCGGCCACGCACCCGAGCCGATCCACGGGAAAGCAGCCTCGATTTCCCACGACGGCAAGGGCGTCTTTGCGGGGCTCGACCAGGGATTCCAGGGTGGGCGGTACCACTCGCTGGTCGCGGGCGACGTCCCCGATTGCTTCGAGGTAACCGCGACCACGGAAGCCGAGGACGCCGACCTCGTCATGGGGATCCGCCACCGCGCCCACCCCATCGAGGCCGTCCAGTTCCACCCCGAATCGGTGCTGACAGCCGTCGGTCACGACGTGATCCGGAACTTCCTCGTGAGTGTCTAACCGGCTGCTGCTGCGGTCGAAGGCCGATCGCGGCGAGGGCGGTCTCGCCGGACGAGCGGGCGTTCGCGCTCGACACACACCCGCCGCGGGTTTAAGTATGGATCTCCCCCCGTTCCGGCTATGCAACGACCCTCGCGACGTGCCCTTCTGGCGGCTGCCGGGACCGCCGCTGTCTCACTCGCCGGGTGTGCGAGCGACGGGACGGACTCGCCGCCAGGTGGAGACACCGATCAGACAACCCCGAAAACCGAAGCGGATACCGGGGAGCCGACCGCGGATCCCCGGACGACGGCCGCGGAGACCACGGCTGCGAAGACCACGGCCGGTTCGAACGACACCGAGCCGGTGTGGTACACTGAACAGCTGACCGACGCCCGAACGGGCGAGACGTTCACGATCGCGGAGCTGAACGCCGACGGCCCGGTCCTGCTGGAGACGTTCGCCATCTGGTGTTCGAACTGTCAGCGCCAGCAGGTCGAACTGCAAACGTTCCACGAGCAGGCTCCCGACGATGTCACGACCGTCGCGCTGGACGTCGACCCCAACGAGGACCGGAGTGCAGTCGCCGATCACGCGGAAGAAAACGATTTCGACTGGCGGTACGCAGTCTCGCCACCGGCAGTCACGCAATCGCTGATCGGCGAATTCGGGCGGTCGATCACCGTCCCGCCGCAGGTGCCGATGGTCCGCATCTGCCCCGGTGGCGAAACAACCCGGCTACCTGACGGGCACAAGCCGACCGATGATCTCCTCTCGGCGCTCGACTCCTGCGAATGAGTACGCACGCCGCCTTGCTCGAAGTGTTTCTCATCGGCCTCGGGACCCCGCTGACTGCCGCCTGCGCCCTACCGCTGTACCCCGGCTTTCTGGCCTATCTGGCCGACCAGAGCGCTCGCGGTGAGGAGGCCGGCTGGACGGTACCAGTCTGGCTGCTCGGCGTGCTCGTCCTCGCCGGGGCCGTCTCGTTCATGGGGCTTGCGGGCCTGCTGTTCTCGTTCGTGCTCGAAATCTCGCTGACAGCGGTCGTCGAAGTCGCCTCGCCAATTGCTTTCGTGTTCGTGCTGGCAATTTCGATCGCCCTCATCGCCGACGCGGAGGTTTTCGGTCGGATCCCGGCGGTCGAACCCCCACAGACCCAGTATCCGAGTGCGACCGCCTTCGGCTATGGCTTCCTGTTCGGCGCGATCGTCCTGCCCTGTAACCCGGGATTCATCGCGCTGTTTTTCGCCCGCGTCCCGATCCTCTTCGATTCGGCGCTGGTATCACTGCTTGGCTTTCTCTCGTTCGGCCTCGGCCTGGGCGCACCGTTGCTGGCCCTGGCGGTGGTGTCGGAAAGTCTCGGTCAGCGGGCCACCCGCTGGCTCGCCCGTCACCGGACGGCGATCAACCGCGTTGCGGGCACGATCATGCTCCTCGTGTCGATCTACTACCTGCTGGTCGTCTTCGACGTCCTCGCGATGGTCGGGATCGAGGGTGCCGACGACCTGGTCAGTGCGGGCTACGATGTCATCTTTGGCCCCCTCGGCGACCTCCGCCCCTGAGTGCCCGTTGTCTCACCGAAGCCGGCGGTCACAGTGTACATTTGGCAGGCTCCGCTTCGGTTTCCTGGGCGTTCTTTGGTATGGGAGTGTGTGACTTGCCGACACCCCAACAATTACTTATTGTCCATTTCAGGTGAGGGGTATGGTTCCGGAGGCAGGCCTCGTCTGGCGGGGGTTTCACCACGCCTGGCGATACAACCACCGGCTGAATCGACTCGCGAGTTACCTCGCGTGGACCGGCGAAGACTGGGAGTGCGTCCACGCCGCGGCGTCGGGCACGGGACCGGACACGGCCCAGTTCTGTGACCTCTACACGCTGATCGAAGACCCGGACGTGGCCTTTCAGTCGGTGACTGAACCGTTCGACGTCACCGGTGACGAGAACGTCTCACACACCGTCTCCCGGACACTGACGATCGACCTGGAGAGCGATCTCCAGGGCCGGGACACGATCGAAGTGGTGCTGAACGGCTTCGACATCGCCGCCGCAAGTGACGCCGACAAGCTTCAGGAACTCTCACTGTCGGTGGGGCAACCGACCGAGTCGGCCGACGGGACGTCTCTCGACGTTCCTGTCGAGGTCACCTTTCAGGGAGACTGTGGGACGCCCGAATGTCGCGAGGACGGGGTCGACTACGGGGTCGACGTGCGCTACCTCGTGGTGGCGGGTGACGACTCGACCGTTCGCTCGGGATCGACGGTCAGCGCTGGCTCGGACTACACCTGGGATCGGTCACAGGAACCCGATCACAAGGCCAACGGCCTCGCCCGGGCGTCGATCACCGATCCGGACCGCTGGACGGGCGATAGCGTCGAGAACGCGCTCGGCTTTACCGAACTGCAGGTCGATCTGACGAAAACCGGGGACCCGGCGCTCATCGCGGCCGTTGGCGAGCTGGCCGACCACGCCGAGGGGATGCACTTTCTGGAGCTCGACGCGTCGATCGAATCGATCACGGCGGACAACGGAACCCTCGACGCGGCGTTCCTGCTGTTCTACAAGAACTGGGAGCGCGGGATGAAACAGCTCGTCCCGCCGGATTTCCTCCAGACGATCACCGACTTCATCCCCGATGACACCGAGTCCGCGATCCGCAACGACCCCGACCTCTCCTGGACGGACGTGATCGACGCCTCGATCCTCGCTCACCGCAGTGCGGGCCGGGCCGACATCGACGCCACTGCCCGCCTGCTGCAGTTCGACGATCCGGAACGGTTCCACCACAACGCCGTCCCCGGCGACGTCGACTGGGAGGGCGAGAACGCCGATCCGAACAGCGACGACGCCGTCCAGCGAACCCTCATCGAATGATCGACACACGCCACATCATGATCCAGACCCACTCCCGCGCTTGTTCGATCGCATCGGCTGAACACCACTCGATCGTATCGGCCGACCAGTACTCGGTCGCGTCGACTGAACAGCACCGTGACAGGGCTTCCGTCGGAGGTGCGTCGCGATGACTCACGACTTCGACGTCGCCGCCGATCTGCCGGGGGTGAGCCGGGAGACCGTCGCCAGGAAACTCCGCCGGACCGAACTCAGCGAGGACCACTACTTCGACGCGGTCGAAGTGAGTATGAAGCGCGACCGGGCGGAGGGGCGGGAGGTACTCGAAGGCCTCATGCGGACCAAATCGGCTGCCCGGGTGGGCCAGCGACTCCTCAAGGACGCCTGTGCCTGCGGCGACGACCAGATCTGCCGGGACGTTGTCGCAGCGTTCCGTGAGACCCGTCGGGAGGACGCTTTAGTGACCAGTGCGGGTCTGCTCACGGTCGAGGACGCGACGCAGGTGTTCAAGGACTTCTTCGAGGCCGGTGGCGACACCCGTCCGATCGCCGAGTGGCTGTCGGCCATCGGCCCGGGCTATCGACGCGAGAAGCGCCGTGGGAACGTCGACCTCGAATACGACGGCTGGTTCAGCGACGCCTGGGACACGATCAAGGACGCGGGCAAGACCGTCGCCGAAGCGGTCAAGACGGTCGTCGACTCGGTCGTCGAGGCCGGCAAATCCTTCGCCGAGGTCGTCAGCGACGTCGTCGACTACGCCCAGCGCCGGGTCAACTCGATCGTCGAGTCCCTGCTCGACGCCGGCAAGACGGTTGCGGACATCATCTCGGGACTCGCCCAGGAGGCCTACGCGACGATCAAGAAGATCGTCAAGGCGATCATCTCGGCCGGGAAGTCACTGGGTGCCATCCTCCGGGAGGCGATCGACATCGGCGAGTCATTCCTCCGGAGCGTCGCTCGGGCGCTCCGACAGGCCGGGACCGCGATCTCGGACCTCGTGGTCGCGGCAGGGAAAGCGTCGGTCGACGTGCTCCGGGTCGTCTCCCGAGCGCTCGTCGCCATGGTGACCTACGCTGAGTCCCGGGCCAACTACATCATCAATACCATCAAAGACGAACTCCCGGCCCTCGCCGAGGACATCATCGACATCCTCGGCGATTTCGTCGACGAGGCGTTCGAACTCGCGAAAAACGCCGTCGAAGACGGGCTCTCAGCCGTGCTCGATCAGGTTCGGAAGGCCGCAAACAGCATCCGCTCGACAGCGAGGTCCGTCCTGCAGGGCTTACTGGAGGGGGGTCTCGCGCTGGGGGACCTCATCGCCCACCTCCACCAGGAGGCCAGTCAGTTCTTCGCCGACGCCGTCTCGCTGCTCGGCGAGATCGTCGATCGTGCTGAAGACCTCTTCGCGGCGGCACTCGATCTGGGCGAGTGGGCGCTCGGCGAGGTCATGGAGGCCCTGGCGGCGGCCGGCGAGTCGGTCGCCGACCTGATCGCGTGGGCCAGGGAAGCCGGGGCCGCCGCGCTCGATGCCGTCGTCGACACCCTCGACGCCATCGGTGAACTCACCAGCGAGGCGCTCGCCGAACTCGGTCAGGCCGTCGTCGAACTCGGTCGGGGACTCACCAGGCTGGTCGAGCGGGTCGCCGACTGGGGCGAACTGGCGGCCCGAGCGGCCTTCGACGGCATCCTCGACGCCGGCGGGGCGGTCCTCGACGTGCTGGACGCGCTGTGGGATCGGGCCCGGAACTTCCTCGAGGCGGGTATCGACACCCTCCTGCGAGTCGGCGCACGCATCCGGGACGTGCTCGCGGCGGGGCTGGACATGGGACTGGACATCCTCGGCGAGTTCGTCCGCCACCTCCGGGACCTCGGGCGGTCGATCTGGTACATCCTCGACTGGGTGGTAGACACGGTCGGGCGGGTCGGCGACGCGCTCGAAGTCGTCTTCGAGACGCTGATGGACATCGGTGTCGCGCTGGGCGAACTCGTCGCCTGGGCGGCCCGGCGGACCGCCGACATCATGCGGACGGGCTTCAACGCCTTGCTCGCGATCGGGGTCGGCCTCGGCGAGATCCTTGTCGCGCTGTTGACCGATCCGGGCAACGTCTTCTCGACAGCCATCGACGCGTTGCGCGACATCGGAACCAGCCTCGAGGAGTTCTTCACCGCAATCACCGACGCCGGCCAGCAGGTGCTGGGCCGACTCTACCGTGCCCTGGAGTCGATCGGCGTCGCGCTGGCCGACATGCTCGGCGCGCTGGTGTCACTCGGCGCGGAGACGTTCAAACAGTTGCTCGACGGCCTGCTGAAGATCGGCGTCACGGCCTTCGAGGTCGTGCTGTGGGCCGCCGACCGAGCCTTCGACGTCTTCGGCTGGGTGATGGAGGTCGTCGAGGCCGCACTCGACTCGCTGCTGGACCTGATCGAGTGGGCGGCCGGCCTCGGCGGCCCCGTGCTCGAACAACTGGCCGACTGGTTCGCCAAGGGGGTCGAAAACGCCTTCGACTTCGTGCGTGACAAGGTGATCGTCCCGCTGGTCTCGGCAGCCAAACTCGGGCTGGTCGTCGCACTGGCATCGGTGAGTCTCCCCTTCCTTGTGGTCGCCTACGTCGTGCTGGGGTCGCTGGTCAACACCGATCAGACGACCTACAAACACTGGCCGGACGATCTGCGGACGTTCGAGTGCGAACAGCGCGTCGAGATCCGCGAACTCTCGCCGCCGAGCGACGACCGCGGGATCGTCGTCTTCAGCGACCTCCACATGGAGGACCAGGACGACATCGACGCCGGCCTGGGCCACTTCCAGGAGAACGCCGACCTCGTCGAGTCCGTGCTGACCGAGTACGCCAGCGAGGAGTCGGCGGGCTACGACTGGACGGTCGTGTTCAACGGCGACAGCGAGGAGTTCTGGGTCGACAACGACCTCACGTCGGGCGAACCCGCCGACAAGGTCGACGAGATCGTCGCCACCCACCCCACGGTGCACGAGACCGTCTCCGAGGACTTCTACAAGTTCGAGTCACCACGACGGTTCGTCAAGGTCCGCGGGAACCACGACGCGAGTTACAACGATCCCCACGTCGTCAACGCCTACGAGGACCACGGCTTCCCGGATCTGGAAGTCTACGACTACGTCACCACGCAGTTCGACGGCGAGGACGTGCTCATCACTCACGGCCACCAGTTCGATCCCTGGAACTGCGACCCGAACAACGACTTCGGGAAGTTCTCCAGCAACTTCGTCGCCGAGTCGATCGACGCGATCAGCAACACCCTCGAAGACGTCTTCGGCGAGGACGCCAGCCTGGAGGGCGAGACCATCGAGGTGTTCGACCTCGAGATTCCGGTCCACGCTATCGCGCCGTACTACGATCCCGGCGAGTGGCGACCGATGGTGGAGAACAGCGTCAAATCCCCCTCGATCGAGGACGGTGCAATGTTCGAGGAAAGCGCCGTCGTCGAGACGATCCGCGAACTGGATGCGAGCATGATCATCGGTCATACCCACGGCCCGAAGGTCATGCAGGACGGGACCGATTCCAGCCGGTTCTACGTCAACAGCGGGACCGCAGGCTGGTGGGAGGACTGCGTCTGGACGGTCGAGATCACCGAAGCGAACGTGACGCTCAACGGCTTCACGCCGGACGGGAGTGGCGGTCACCAGCGCGAGTACGTCATCGCGCTGGACGATCCGACCGACGACGGGTCCTTCGGTGCGGGCGACCCCGACCGGCTGGTGTCGGATGGGACGTTCTGAATCGGTCCTGCTGCTGGGGTTTTACCATCCCCGGTACGTCGACCCGCTCCGAACGTGGGCCGATCGCCTCCGGGCGGTTGGCTGTTCGGTCACGGAGGGCTATCCGGATACCTGGTACCCAGAGGACGTCCTCGACGCCCTCACAACCCCGCGCGACCTGGTGGTCTACTTCGGCCACGGCGAGCCCGGTGCCTGGTCCGGGTTGGGTCGGATCGACGCCGCTGCCGTCGCCAGTGTCGAGGGGGAGCCACACCGGCTCGTCCTGAGTGCCTGCTGTAGCACGTTCGAAGGGAAGCGTGCGGGGAGCGAGGGGAGTCAGGAGAATTCCGATGGCGCTGCCGAGGGCGGCGACGGCGAACGAGCGCAGTCGGTCGGTGCGGCGTTTCTGGAGGGCGGTCTCGCCGAGGCCGTCGTCGGGTACGACGATCGCATCCGCCACGACGATAACCGCGACGTGCTCGATCACCTCCTGGCTGGCTACCGGACGGCGGTCCGTGACGGCGACGACGGGGCAAGCGCGGTCCTGGATCGAGCGCGTCGGGATCCCGCACTTCGCGTCGCCGGGCAACGCGAGCGGTGACCACCCCGGATACGTCGACCGGGACTGTCGATCCTCGTGGGGCGTTACCACGAATTCCCGATCCGGCGACGTAGCGAAGACCCCCTGCTTTCGAGTCCGTCCTGCCACAGGGGAAGGGGGTTGGGATGCTTTCGTTCACTTTCACTCCGGTCTACGAACGCTTATGTATCCCCATCTCGTTGGCTGTGAGCGTGTGAGCCAGCCCTTTGAGCCTCGGGCTTTGACACGAAATATACGAATTATGACAGAGGTTCGGATCGCAAACAATCGCGCAAGCCAAAGCGTTATGAGGCATCCAGGCTAACAGGACTTCCACCATATATGATACAAACGAGAGCGAAAACAAGGGGACGGAGTACCGGATCGACATCCGCGTCGTGGGGGGCCGTCCAGTGACCGACGCCGAACTCGCCGTCGACGAGGTCACGCTGCCGATCAAGCGTATCGAGGGCGACACCCTCGCCGACCGGCTGACCGACAACGCCTACCACAACATTCTGCCGGCACGGTACCTTCGGAAAGACGCCGACGGCGAGCTCGTCGAGCAACAGGAGGATCTCTTCGAACGCGTCGGGAAGAACATCGCGCTGGCCGAAGCCGTCTACGAGGCGCGAAATCAGGACGTCGAGATCACCGTCACGCCCGACCAGCTCAAACCCGACCATCCCCGTCGGGACGAGCTCGCCGAGGAGGTCTTCGGGAAAGGGACATCCATTGGCGACGACGCCGAGACGACCCTCTCGGTCTACAACGTCAACAAGTTCGCCTACGAGACGGTCGTCCCGGAACTCCCCGCGGACGTTCGCGACCACGTCGAGGACACCGCCGCGGAGTTTCAGAACCTGATGGAGAATCTCTCCTTCATGCCGAACTCGCCGACGCTGATGAACGCCGGCGACGAACTCCAGCAACTGTCGGCCTGTTTCGTCGACAGTCCCGAGGACGACATCGATGACATTCATCAAACAGCGAAAGAAGCCGCACAGGTTTTTCAGAGCGGCGGCGGAATGGGGTACGCCTTCTGGCGATTACGGCCCTATGGAGATGCTGTCGGATCGACGGGAGGAATCGCTTCCGGTCCGATAACGTTCATGCGGACGTTCGATCAGATGTGCGAGACGATCGCCCAGGGCGGCGCCCGGCGGGGTGCCCAGATGGGCGTCATGCGGGTCTCCCATCCGGACGTCATCCAGTTCATCCACGCCAAGAACAAGGACGTCTCCCTGGCGCGGACCTTGCGGCTGAACGATCCCGACGATTTCACCCACACGTCCTTCTCGGACGCCTTGGAGGAAGCCCGCGAATTGATCGACGACGACGGGCGGGTTCCCGAACACCTCCGCAACGCCGTCGAGGGCCACCTCTCGAACTTCAACATCTCCGTCGGGATCACGGACGAGTTCATGGACGCCCTCCAGAACGACGAGGAGTTCACGTTCACCAATCCCCGGACGGGCGATCCCCACATCGTCACCGCCGAAACCAAGGAACTGTACGACATGTTCGGCCTCGGCGAGTACGTCGAGGTCGGCGAGGAACTGTCGATTCCAGCCAGCGAGCTCTGGGACGACATCGTCGAGGGCGCTCACGAGAACGGCGAACCCGGCGTGATCTATCTCGAGCGCGCCAACAAGGAACACTCCTTCGACGTCGAAGAAAATCCCGACCACCAGATCCTCGCGACCAATCCCTGCGGCGAGCAGCCCCTCGAGGAGTACGAGGCCTGCAACCTCGGCCACATCAACCTCTCGACGGTCGCCGCCGAGGGGGCCCCGGACTGGCGGGTCTGGTCCGAACGCCACGCCGCCGACTACGACGACTTCGAGGCGGCGGTCGAGGCGTATCTCGACGAAGCCATCGACGTCGAGGAACTCGAATACCGCATCGAGATGGCGACGCGGTTCCTCGAGAACGTCGTCACGATGTCCGATTTCCCGGTCGAGAAGATCGAGGAGAAAGTCCGGGACATGCGCAAGATCGGGCTGGGGATCATGGGACTGGCCCAACTGTTCATCCAGCTCGGCGTCAAGTACGGCAGCGACGAGGGCGACGCGATCGCCGGCCACCTCATGCAGAAGATCAACCACGACTCCAAATGGGCGAGCCACGAACTCGCCGAGGAACGTGGCGTCTTCAACGACTGGGAGGATTCGAAGTACGCCGACCCCACCGAATACCGCGAGTGGTTCGAACACTACGTCGGCGAGGACGCCGACGACTGGGCCGAGGGCTTCCCCATCCGCAACCACAACACGACGACCATCGCGCCGACCGGCACGACGTCGATGGTCGGCAACACCACGGGCGGGTGTGAGCCGGTCTACAACGTCGCCTACTACAAGAACGTCTCCGACGACGTCCAGGGCGACGAGATGCTGGTGGAGTTCGACGACTACTTCCTCCGTGTGCTGGAGGAGAACGGCATCGACGTCGAGACCGTCAAGGAGGAGGCCCAGGAACAGATGGCGACAAACGAGTTCGACGGCGTCGAGGGGCTCTCGACGGTGCCGGACGCCATCGGCGAACTGTTCGTCACGACGGGCGACCTCTCGCCCAAGCAGCACGCCTCGATCCAGTGTACGCTCCAGGACGGCGTGGACAGCGCCATCTCGAAGACGGTCAACGCGCCCAACGACTCCACGATCGAGGACGCCAAAGATGTCTTCGAGTACATCTACGAACACGGCGGCAAGGGCGTCACCTATTATCGGGACGGCACCCGGAGCAAGCAGGTGCTGACCACCAGGGCGGAGAACACCGACTTCGCCGACATGGACACCGAGGAGGTCATCGCCCAGATCGAGGCCGTCTTCGGCGGGATCGAGGCCTTCCTCGATGACGAGGACGTCAGGGCAGCCCTCGACGGTGAAATCGAAACGCTACTCGGCGAAGCCGACGGCGAGTACGCCGACTACGCCAAAAAGCGCCCGCGCCCGGACGTCCTCCACGGCGTGACCCAGCGTATCGACACCGGCTACGGGAAGGTCTACGTCAACATCAACGAGGATCCCGAAGCCGAACGGCCATTCGAGCTGTTCGCCAACATCGGCAACTCCGGCGGCTTCACGGCGTCGTTCACCGAGGCCCTCGCCAAGACCGTCTCGGCCGCCCTCCGGGCCGGCGTCGATCCCAACGAGATCGCCGGCGAGCTCCAGGGTATCCGCTCACCGAAGGTCGCCTGGGACAAGGGCGAACAGATCCAGTCGATCCCGGACGCTATCGGCACGGCGATGCGCCGATATCTCGATGGCGACATCGAGCGGGCCTACCCCCAACAGCAGACGCTCGAAGAAACTGCCGACGATGAGGATCCGGAAGCCATGGGCCATTCGACTGACGGCGGCGCGACGACTGCGCCGAGTGAATCGGTTGAGCCGACCGAGCCGACCGGTGACCAGCAGGAACTCATCGAGAACGGCGAGAGTCCCGAATGTCCCGAGTGTGGGTCGATGTCGCTGTATTACTCCGAGGGCTGCAAGACCTGTGAGTCCTGTGGCTGGTCGGAGTGTTGAGCGCCGACTGAGCTGACTCGTTCGCTACAGCGATCGTTCACGTTCGTTTTTCCGCCTTCCGAACTATCAAGCAGTCCGCTTGCCAGGAATACACATGGAAGAGTCCGGTGGCCGGCCCTGTCCACGCTGTGGTCGCCCGCTGTTCGAACGCCACTGCAAGTACGTCTGTCCAAGCCACGGCGTCGTCTACGACTGTGCGGACACCTTCTACTGAGGAGAAACAGCCGGCGAAGAGGATGGAATCGATCACTGCGAGCCGGACGATCCCATGGAGGGCAGTCGGTCGTAGTCGACGATGTGACGGATCACGGGACTGGCAAGAACGAGCACACCGACCGCAGCAGCCCCGACGACCAGGGGAAGGCCGCCGGCGCTCCCCTCGACGGCGAGCGTCCGCATCGAACTGCCGGCGACGACACCCGCGAGCACCCATGGAAGCTGACCCACGAGCGTCCCGGCGACGAACGCTCGCGTCGGGACCGAGGAGAGGCCGGCCCCATACGAGATCACGTCCGCTGGCAGGGGGAGAAGTCGTGCAGCCGCCACGCCGCGGAACGCGCCGGTGGTCTCGACGACGTGGCTACCGCGGTCGTGGAGTCGGCCGAAGAGACCGCGCTCACGCGGGGCGTGACGGGCGAGCAGATACGCCGGCAGCGAGGTACAGACGGCCCCGAGAAGGCCAACAGGGACGCCAAGCGGGATGCCGAGACCATACCCGACGAGGATCGACACCAGCGAGACAGGCCACAGCACCAGCGGCCGGACAGCGTAAACGGCGAGCAGCACGGCAGCGAATGCGAGTGGCGACCCGACAGCCGTCTCGACGACCGAGCGCAGGGCGTCGAGCGAGCCGAACACCGCGACGCCGGCAGTGGCGAGAGCGACGAGCGCGATCGCGCCGAGTTGGCGTCTCACTGCCGGTTCCATTACCAGAGACAGGCGCGGGAGCGGGCAAACCTCTTGTGGTCCCATCTTTTTCGTCGTCGGGTGTCCTCGCTCACTTCGTTCGCTGCGGGCACCGCGTGGCGACTGCGAGGCGGCTTCACCGCCTCGATCGGAGACGGCAATGCCGTCTCCGTCGCCACGGCATTCGGTTGCGGGCCGTCGGCCCACAACCCGCTCCCGGCAAAAACATGGTCCACGTGAACGCAGTGAGTGTGGGCTCGGGAGCGCTTGCGCTCCCGGTGGTGAAAACGGCCGCCTCCGCCGTCTTCGACGGCTCCGGCGGTGAAACGCCTCGCTTCGCTCGGCGTACGTTCAACCCGATTTGTACTGGCAATCTATTCCGTTCGAAACAGACCCAACTAGAGACATCGCCAACGAAGGCCAACGATTCTTGGCGGCGGAGCACGAATGAGCGGTGTGGACGAGACGAACGACCCGGTGGAACTCGGCGTGACGCTGCTCGCACACTTCGAGGACGCCGAACTGTCGATGGCCGAGGCGGTCGACCGGATCGAGACAGTCACGACCGATCCACACCTGACGCGTGAGATCCTCGATACCGCCGAGCGCCGGGGAATCATCGAACGCGAGGCGGGACTCGTCCGCCCCACGACTGGACAGTACGTCTCCTTCGAGAGCCAGGTCGTCACGCGGGAGGGCGAGTTCTCGTGTCAGCGCTGTGGCGCGGGGCTCTCGACGGGCCATTTCATCCGGTTCGAGGACGACCGCGAGCTGGGGCCCTTCGGGTCGTCGTGCATCCGAAAAGTCACCGGCAGAGACTGAGAAAAGAAGGCTCCGTCGAACGGCCGTCACTCCGCTGAGCGGTTCTCGAGGAGGTGCTTGATCGCCCGATGTTGCTTTTTCAGCAGCTTGTTCTGTCGCTCGACGGCCGCGGAAAGCTCCGAAACCTGCTCGCGCAACGCCTCGACTTCGTCTGCGGTGGCCACGTCCGCGTTCGACGCCAGAGAACCCCGAGTCGGTTGGTCGGTAGTCGTTTGCTCGGCAGTCGATTGGTCGGCAGTCGGTTGGTCGGCAGTCGGGGTTTCAGCGGGTGCTGATCCCGTGGAGGCAAACTTGTCGGTTGTCTCGATCGCCTCGCGGTGCTCGTTCACCGGCGTATCGGCAGTCGATTCCTGGGACTCGTGATCGCCAGAAGCGGTATCGCCCTGGGACCGCTGAGACCCCGTGTCAGTTCCTGGTGAGCGTGCGTTGGCAGTCTCTGACCCCTGCTCAACCGTCGAATTGGCCGCCGGTTCCGGGTCGTTCTCAGCAATCCTCGACTGGTCATCTTCAGCAATGTTCGGCTGGTCGCCCTCGGCAGGGCTCGGCTGGTCGCCCTCGGTCCCAGAGACGAGCGGATCGATGTTCGAGCCCAGCGTGAGGTCCGCTGGTTCGTCGGTGGCCGGCGCATCCTCCTCGGTCGGTTCGACGACTTGCTGGAGTTCGGCCATCGTGGCCACGTCATAGAATTCGAAGACGGCCTTCTTGAGCGTCTCCTCGACGAGCCTGGCGTCCTCCCGCGGCGTCTTGATCCGCTGTGGCCGCCCGTCGATCGAGATGGCGATCTCCGTGGCGACGCTGCCTTCCTGGAAGTCAAGCCCCGTGAGGTCGGCGTATTCGTACTGGGTGAAGTCCTCGTCCCAGACGGTCTCGCCGATATGCCTGACGAGACGGTTCTCGGCGATGACCAGCGTCAACTCGCTGAAGCGGAACGCGCCGACGACTGATTCGTCCTCGTCGAGGACGCCGTCGACGCCCAGAATCCCTTCGAGCAAGAGCGTCAGGACCTCCCGGCTATGCCTGGCAGGGACCGAAAACGATCGGGTCCCGTCGACGTACGTGAGTTTGAACGTGGTTTTGCGGCGTCCTTCCGAGAGAACCAGCCGATCGACTTCGTGCGGAAATGTCTCGACGCGTTCGTCGCTCAGAAGTCCGTCTGGTCGATAGATAAGCGTCCGCGTCGCCGTCGCACAGACGACTTCCTCGTCACCGATCGCGACCCCGGATCGTATCTCTTCGCCCCCCAGCTCCTCGTGGACGAGGTCTGGAATCTCCATATCCAAGGTGTACCGGTCCGGTGGCATAAATCCGCGGGTGGCCCTGGATGACGGCGTCCACTGAACGAGGGGCTCGATATCCCCACGGGGCCCGGCCGTCCGGCGGACAGATGAGAAGCTTAAAGAAGACCCTCACGCAATCTCGGAGTGAGCCCGGGTGGCTTAGCTGGACATAGCGCCGCACTCATAGGGTCGTTCCACTGTGTGCGCCATCGGCATGGCCACGGGGTTCGTCACCCCGGACCTGGGTCATGCGGAGATCGAGGGTTCGGAGCCCTCCCCGGGCACTCCTCTGAAACTTTACATACCCACGCAGAACCGACTGCAAGCGGTGCGTTTGGAACTGTCGGTCTTGTGGGGGGTCGGCCGTGAGTCAGGCCGTCCCCGCGGCAGAGATTCGCGCCGAGAAGGGCGTCGTCGCCCGATCGCAGTACAGTAACCGGGTCCACCGGCCCGATCCCGACAGCGACGACCCGCAGCCGGCCTGCCACGAGGCAGACATCGATCACGCCGACGAGTACCGGGACGTCGCCGTCAGCGCCGTAACACCGCACTACCGGCCGTGTGGGAATCCACAGTGTTTCGGCCGTCGAGACGACACGGCACGCCACCTCTGGCACGGGCCACTCGCAAATCGGCCGCTCCGGATCCAGACTTTCCACATCGCCGCGACCTACCTGTCGTTCCACGAGCCGCCACTCACGCGCCGGCAGGTCCACGCGCTGCTCGCCGTCGAGTCGACCGAGCGCTCGATCCAGCGCGGGTTGCAAGACGCCCTGGCACTGGGATGGCTCACTCGCGGGCCACGCGCCCACCAGTACGAGCCCGGGCCACTGGCCGCACTCTTCGACGATCACACCGCGGGGGGTCGACAATATTGGCGCGATAGTGTTACAAAACCATCACGACGCGTCCGTGGCTACCACGGGGCCGTCGTCGCGGCGCTGACCGACGAGACACCGGTGACGAGTAGGGTCGTCGCCGATCGTCTCGACGTCAGCGGTGAGCGAACGCTGCAGCGCGGTCTCCGTGACGCTCGCGACGCGGGGTGGTTGGTGTGGGACGAGCAAGCGAGTGCCTACTACCAGGGGCCACTGGCGATCGAGATCGGGGCGTCTGCCCCCCACCCGCATGCGGGGGGTGGTGAGCGATGAGCCACTACGACGTCGACCTTGAGGACGTCGGCGTGCCCGCCAGCGAGGGCGAGACGTGGGCCGAGGTCGCCGAACGGTTGCGACGCTCGGGAGGTACCGAACGATGAGGGGCGTCGACGAGGTCGGCGACACGGAGCCGGTCCGAAGCCGCGAGAAGATCGACAGCGCTACACAGGGAAGCGATCCCGGACGCGGCACCACGACTGCTCCGCCTCGGGCAGGGCCGCCGCTCCAGCAGCGAACGCGGCAGCGAAGTACGCCGGCGAGATCGTCTCGATTCCCAGCAGATCCGCCCCGGTTCCGACAGCAGCACCACCCATCAGAACCAGTCCGGCGGCGTACTGGAGGAGTTGACTTCTGTCAACCATATGCGACTCTACGGACAAAAACCAACTTAGCGTATTGCTTCCGGCCAGTCTGTCCGGATACCCGGCGCTGTGGGGGTGACCGACCGTGACCCGCGACCCAGAAACGGGCCGCGGCGACAATGGACGAAGCCCTACCTTCGTCCCCGCATCCGATCTCTACGATGTCGAGCGGGGCGAGCGGATTCCGATCCAGTGGACGCTCCCTCCAACAGGAGGGGGTGCGCCATGACGCTCGCTATCGACGTCTTAGAGCCGTTGGCCCGTAAAACCACCGGACTCGGGGGGTGGCTGGCGTGACGATTTCGCAGTCGAACCCGCAGGCGCTCCCGCGCGTCGCGGTCGTCGCGCCCGACGTCGCCGAGTACGACACTCTCACCGTCTACTGTCCACTCTGCGGACAGGCACTCGCGGAGTGTGGGACGCCCCGCGTGCCGACGACACTCCTCGCGCCCACCTTCGACGCCGACGATGTCCCCGTGTTCGGCTACCGGTGTCCGCACCACCGCCGCGAGGACGTGATCGTCCCGGCCCCTGCCGTGATCGCGCCGGACTCTTACCGCCGTGTCGAGGCCACTCTCGACGGCGTCGGCGAACTGACCGTGGCGCTCCCGCCGGTGATCGGCGATGAGTAGGGCCTCGCCGACCCCCGGTTCCACACAGCGCCTCGGCCCGGCCGGACAGACCACGCTCGCCACCGAAGGCGACGAGCCGCCCGCCTGTGCCGCCGGGACGTACGACGAACTCGACTACCCCGATCCGATCGCCCACGGCCAGGGCGTCGAAGTGGTCATCAACGACCTCACCGACGATCGCGAGGACTCCGCGTACAAGCGACTCTGGCGAGCCTGGCGCGAGCACGTCGGCGAACCCGACAACGAGCCGTACGTCCTCCTCGAAGACGTCCACGAGCGGGTTGACTGGTTGCACGACGACTTCCCGGCCCATCTCGTCCTCAAATCGAAGGGCTGGAAGGTCGGCGAGCGCGCCGGCGATGACGGCGTCGAAGGGCAACGCTACGAGTACAGCCTGCAGGTCGCTCGCTACGACCCCGAGGCAGACGTCGCTGATCCCGCCGCCGCGATCGACGGCGGGCTCCGCACGCCCGTCTCCTTCCAGTCCTGGATCCAGCCCCAGAACGAGACTCTCGTCCACAAGGACGGCAACCCACTGATCTGCCAGTACGGCGAGGGCACGAAGTTCAGAACCCAGACCACCTACGCCGAGGCCGACGAGGCCCTCGTCCGGACGATCGAGATCGTCACGCTCGCGATGGCCGCGCTCGGTCGCGAGTCGCCCGCGTGGGAGACGATGAACCGCGCATCCTGGCGGGTCTGGAAGGGCGAAGTCCACCACCGCATCCCATCGGACATGATGAGCGCCGTCGTGAGTCGGCTGCGCTCGATGCGGACGCTGATCGAGTTCGGTGGGTCGGGTGACGCCGACGGCGGCGGTCGCTACCGGAACGGGGCCGCCGTCGAGGAACGAGTCGTCTCGGACATGTTCGACCGGATCGGCTTCGCCGGCTTCGCCGCGCGCGAGGGCTACAAGCTGGGGCTGAAGGTCTATCGCGTCGCCGGGACGCCACAGGACAGTCGCCTCGCAGAGCCGAAGCTCGAAGCCTTCTTCGCCGGCACGGACGACGGCACGAAGTTGCCCCACGTCGACGAGTGGCTGGCGCTGCGGGCGACGCTGCGGCAGTTGGTCAACACCGTCGCGATCCGCAGCGGGATCGAGCACTACCGCCTGCAGCCCGACGACTACTACCAGCCCGACGAGCGGGCAATGGTCGAGACGGTCGTCCCGACGGGCTGGCGGCAGGCCATGCAGGAAGCCAACGAGGAACGCGAGCGTCGGATTCTGAAGACCTGCTACAGTAGCCTCACGAAGGCCCGGTGGGACGTCCTCTGGGTGGTCGCGACCCAGGACGGCGCGACCTACGACCAACTCGTCGAGGCGACCGGCTACTCGCGCGATTACGTGCGCGAGATCGTCCGGGAGTTCGAAGAGGACGACGTCCTCCGGCGGACTACCTATCCGCGGTTGGTCGTCTTCCACAACGAGGAGTTACGCCTCAACTCCCGGGAGAAGCTGCAGGAAGTCCACCCCGACCGGGATCTCCAGGACATCCGCGAGGCCGCCGCGGAGCGGCGGGAACAGCGTCGCGAGCAGCAGGAAGCGGACGAGGAGGACAGCGGGGCTGGCGAGGACGTCGACGATCGCGACCAGGCAGCCAGCGACGACCAGGCCGATCGCGATCGCTGGGTCCGCGTCGATCAGCTGGTCTATTCGGCCGCGGACATCGGCCGGTACCTCGAGCGTGGCGACATCGACGCCACGGACGCGAAGATCCGTGTCGACGGCTACGACTGGATCGGTTGACGATCGTCTGTCCCCTGGGATCGCCCGGGGTCGATAGCCGCTGCACTCGTCTGCGCTCCGGATTTTCGGCGTTCGTACCAGTTTGGGTTCTAATTCTCACTTGTGGTTTCACGTTCCATATGATTTCGTCGTGAATACTACTCGGTCGGGACGCTCGAAGCGGTCCGATCGTCGCGATCGCCAGGTTTCGCGCTTCGTGGTCGTTTCCCAACGCGCCTGTTTTCTCGGTTGCCAGGGCTTCTTTTCAGCAATTCGGCGTTGCATCTGGGCCGCCCGGTCCCCACCTGTCCTTAGGGTAGTTGCCCGTAAGCGGCATCGCCAATTGCGCGCCTCGCATAGCGCTCGGCGCGCCCGTGGACTGGATACTCGGGACTGGTGGCCAGTAGACGTCATGAACGTAGGGATACGGTGGGTAGGGTAATCGGGGCTATGTTGTCCCGGGTGGCCTTACGGTAACGACTATTCTACCACGTCAGCCGAGTCCTGGCAAGCATTCTCCCCGAATATCCCACCTCCGAGCGTAGGTGGTCAGTCGAGATCTGCGAGGATGTCGTTGACCTCGGCATACACGGCGATCGGAATCTGTCCCTCGCGTTCGAGGTCGGTTGCAGCGGTGACGATTCGACTCTCTACGGTCGTCCAGCGAGTAGGCGTGAGCATGGTTTCGAGAGCGGTGACGTATTGTTCGAACTTCGTGAGAGCTTTGGAACGGATGAACGCCTCGGCAATAGCGACAGCAGCCTCCGTGATGATGGTAGATTTTTGCGTCAACGTGAACTGGCTGCCCGCCGTTCCTATGTCATCCAACCCAGCTAACGCCTCCACAGTCGCGGGGTCATTCGGTTCGAAATATCGATGGAGGGCCAGTAGGTGACCAGCGAGTGCGACAGTGCGTATTTCGTCATGGTCTGGATTGTTCGTCGCGACCGTCTCCAGTCGCTCCAGGTGCTCCGTCTCGCCCGCGTCGATCGCATTAAGCAATCCCCCTGCGAGCCGGGCCTGGATCCGCTTGCTGTTTTCGTGATTGTCTGCGACTGTTTTCAGTCGCCCCAGGTGTTCTGTCTCACTCGTCTCAATCGCGTTGACGAGCCCAATCGCGAGTGCAAGTTGCATCTCCTCGTTGTCTTCGTGGTTGCCCGCGATCGTCTTCAGTCGATCCAGATGCCCTGTCTCGCCTGCTTTGATCGCATTGGCGAGTCCCATCGCGAAGCGGAGTTGGACCTCCTCGCTATCCTCGTATTTCTCCGCAAGTATCTCCAATTGATCCAGGTGCTTTGTTTCACCCGCGTTGATCGCGCTCACGAGGGCGCTTGCGAGTTCAACTTGAATTTCTTCTATTTCAAAGTCGTCAGCTATCCTTTCCAACCGATGTAGATGTTCCATTTGTCCTGCGAGGATCGTGTTATAGAGCGCTTGCGCAAATCGGATTTGTATCTCCTCATCGTTTGCATACGTCTCCGCAACCGTCTCAAGCCGGTCCATGTGCCACATCTCGCCTTCAGAAACTGCATTGGAGAGCCCCGTTGCGAGTGCACGTTGGATCTCCTCGTTGTCCTCGTGATCTTCCGCAACAGTCTCCAACTGTTCAAGGTATTCTGTTTCTCCCGCGTTGATCGCATTGGCGAGACCCCACGCAAGACGAAGTTGGATCTTTTCGTCATCCTCGTGATCTCTCGCGACCGAATTTAAACGCTCCAGGCATTGAATTTCGCCCACACCGATCGCCACGTTGAGCCCCTTCGCGAGTGCGAGTTGGATCTCTTCGCTACCCTCGTGATCTTCCGTGATCCCTTCAAGCCGATTGAGCCATCGAGCACCGACTGAGTTCCCGTTCCCCTCATCGAGCCCCAGCCGATATGAGAGGTTTACAATATTGTAGAGTTGTCTGGCAACCTCCTCAGCCGAACTCGAACCGATATCGGTTGCCTCGAACCGATCGAGGATCGGCCCGTGATCGAAATTATCCGGGACCGCGAGCGTCACCCAGAATGCTGCATCTATTACGGCTGCCAGTGACGCGTTGGAGTCCGGGAGTCCCGGAGCAATATGCTCCGTTAATAGGGTTCGAGTGTCTTCTTCGATCGCGTCCTCGTCGAAAAAGTCGAATCGAGCGAGCGCACTCTCTCGAAGTTTGACCACGCCTCGCGCGAGGTCTCCAGGGTTCGTATTGAGAGACGCCTTCGCGAGTTTGGCGTACTGTGCTGGATTACGGTTCAACACCTGCCAGCGAAGATACTCGGCAAATACGTCGATCCGGTGACTGTAAGTCGGGTCCTCGAAGGTGTCTCCAGGGTGTTTCTCGATATACTTGGTATCGGCCAGCGTGGAGAGCACGGCCCCATAGTTGTCCGGAAGGTCGAAGCGGGACACGCCATCAGCCAGGTCACCAGTGTCTGTATCGAACCGACCGACAATGGCGATAATTTCGAGGAGCGTTTTGACTGACGTCGGAGCGGCCCACTCATCGGCGGGTTCTTCGAGGAACTTCTTGACAATCACCTCCTCGATTTTCTCGTCCGGCGTCGTCTCACCATCGTGACCCTCTTCGGCGAGGGCGAGCAAACGTGCCAAGAAAGGATTGCCATCGGTCGTCTGGTGTATCCCTGTGACAGTTTCTTCGTCGATGTCTACGTCGCCAAGCAGGCGTTTCGTCCCAGATTCAGAGAGTGACGGGACTTCGATGGTCTGTTGTGGCACGTGATCGGGCACCTCGGCGTCGAGGCTCTGCTCGTAGATCGGACGGAGAGTCGCGACGATGTGAAGCGTCTCACAATCCCAGTTGCGGCGATGAGCGATAGCCTGATCGAGGAAAGCTCGTGACCTTTCCCAGGTCCCCGCCTCATCAAGTACGAGCACGACGCGGTCGGCGCTGACGGGTGGCGGGCGCACGTCGGGCGGGTCACGGACGTACCAGATGTCCACGTCCTCCGGGAGGCGGTCGCCCACCTCGATAGTGAGGCGACTCTTCCCGATGCCGCTCTCGCCGACGAGGAAGGTTATCGACGTTCGGTCTTCTTCGAGATAGTCGAGCAGGACCTCGGGAGCGGACCGCCCGCCCTCTATTTCGGGCGGGACGTAGTCGGGTAATTCGTACTGCTCGTCCCGAAAGTCCTCGAGAGGCATGTAGATCGGCCGGGCGTCCTGGAGGGAGTCCTCGATCCGTTCGAGTGTGTCGCCGTGCTCTTCGAGCACTGACTCGATGGTGTCGACAAGGTCGTCGGCGAGGTCGGCGAGGTCGCGATCACCGATCTCGCGGGTCGTCCGATCGAGTGCGTTCAGCGCGGTCGGCGGCAGGCCTCGCTCGCGCTCGATCGATTCGCGCCGTGCCGCGGTCGTCGTGGGGCGGCTCGCGTCGAACAGAATCTCGAACTCGTCGTGGACAATCTCTTTGTCCCGACCACTCTGGCGGTGTTTCAGGTACGCCCAGAGCCCGATCGTCCCGACGGCGAGGGGGGCTCCCCCGAGTGCTCCACTCGCCGCGCCGGCTGCACCACCGACGAGGCTCGTGTCGAGGTCGAACGTCTCGACCACCGGATCGACACCGCGTTCGAGCAACGTCTCACCAATGTCGGTGATCATGTTGAGTACGCCCTTGTCCTGGTCCGTCGTCGCCTCGATCGCACTTGCGGTCGTCAGGTCGTCGAGCATCGCTGCCAGCGTCCGGCCCACTGTTTGACGGCGATCGATCGCTGCATCCGGGTCCCCAGCGCCGCGGAGCATCTCGGGGACGAACGTCTGGTACTGTTCGACGGCGAGCAGTTCGCTAGCGTCTCCTCCATAGTGAGGGTCAAGCGCGGCCCCGAGATCGTACGGTTCGTCGGGCCAGGCCGTGGCGCGCAACTGCTCGTCGGTCGCGGGTTGGTCCCACGTTTCTACCTGCTCACGAGCATCGTCGAGGTCACATTCGACAGTTTTGACGGTCCACTCGGTCGGATCACCGATCAGGGCTTCGACGGCGTCTCGGTGGTTGGATAGGAGCCACTCGAAGCGATACGGCGTCGTCCGGACGAAGGTGCGGCCCTCATCCCGGCACTCCTGGACAGCCTCACAAATCGCGCCCCGACGATCGCGGTCCTCGACGTAGCTTGTGACGACCTCGAAGAAATCGTCGATCACCGTCGGGGTCGGCCTCTCCGTGGAGGCGGGGCGAGGGTCGTCCATTGCCCCCGGACGAGCGAGTTGCACACTCCCCTTCTCGGCAAGTTGATCGAGACGCTTCGAAATACCAATCTCTGGGGCACCGAGGAGCACGACCTGGTCGCCGCTGGCGACCATACGATCGAGGTTGCCAATCGAAGACGACGAGAGTCCCCGAAACCCTGACACGAGACAAATATCTCGGGCACCTGACTTAAGGATATCTCTACCAATCTGTCGATCGTGTCGGGGACCACCCGCGGTCGAAAATCGCTTGCAACGCTCGGCGCGCTCGTGGATCGGTTACTTCGCAATAGTGGCAGGTAGAAGTAGTGAACGAAAAGAATCGGTGGTTATGGCGATCGGGATTGGATTGTCCCGGCTGACCTTACCAGTAATTGAAGATACGATCTCTTTATTCAATACAGAGTCAGAAAATAGTTCGAGTCTATGCTACTCAATCGGATTCTGACAGGCTGTCATATATACATAATATTTTTGATGGGAGTGGTTCAGGCCCGGGATTGAAGACCTTCTTTTCAGTGTGTTGTCTGAATCGTTGAGTAGATACTCTGAGTGCGAATTCTCTCGTCCCACCTCCCCCGAAAATGATTAGTCAATCGGTAAGATAGTAATTGTAGTGTCCGGGCCCCCAACAAACAAAATTAGCGCCTCAGGCATATTCCCCGATAAATTCCTATCGAAAATCGCTGATGGGGTCTCCCAGGTTGACGTAGAGAGGGCTTGCATATTTGGCTCTGCGGTTGAGAAAGGGCTTGCAGCCAGAGATATCGATTTATTACTTATATCACCAGAATTTTCTGGTGTCCATTTTCTTTCCCGAAAAGACATGGTAACGCTCCCGGAGTCTCACCATTTCGATATTCGGCCATACACTCATGATGAATTTAACCAGTGTTGCCCGAGGGGACATCCATTTAGAGAAAGTCTTGAAGAACAGGCGATCGAGATCTTGGATGGCACCGACAAATGAACGACGAAAAAAATGAGTTTCAACAGGCTCTCAAACCAGTCAGAGAGTTATGCTTTAGCAGCAGAGATCGGAATTATGAAGACAGAATCGCCTTGGCAGAAACAGTCCGTTTCTTATCCCAACTTCAAGAAACGCCGCTTCTCTGTGATAGAAAATATAGCTGGGTCGAATCCTGGGTTTCAGAGTGTCAGCATATACTTCACCTAGACTTCGAATTTAATCTCGTTATGTCGATGGGATATTATAAAAACAATCGTCAATCCAATCCATACGGTGCACATCTTCCACCCATGGCCGCTATTCTTACTTTAGAGGCATTAGAACGCGGAGATTCGGAGATCGCCCGAGGTGACACTCGGTGGATCAAAGGTGGGGACTTTATTGAAGAACTCGCAAATGATATGACGTCGATTTTCTCGAAAGAAGGTCTGGATGCCGACCATGGGATCGAATGGTTCTTGACATTCAATGCAATTGAAATGTTGACAACCGTTGGGCCATTCGATAGCAACTCATCGTATGCAAGCGCACAGGAAACATTTTTATCGCTCGTTGAATCTCACGCAGATAATCTTCGAGACGAGATGGAATCGTCACCCGGTCTCCAAGCCTATGCCCACCATCTGTCTACCCAAGAAATGATTCCCGTCAGTATAGAAGAACCAGATGCTATCTCCTCTAATCGTACTCAAATTTATACCGCGCTAAACCGCCTGGCGAGAGGGGAAGACGTATCTCTTTCAGATCTCCCCTCAGAACTCCCTAATGACAAACAGCCTCAGTGGGGGATCGCTAGAGCATGGGCCCGCGCTGTGAATGGGGAACCGAGCGGTATCCTACCGTGTCACGGCAAGGTCAATATTGATGAAGCCTTCAGACGGGTATGGGGCAATCAAGATGCGATTCAACGCACGAATGTTTCAAAAGAGAACTTGAATACAGTTCGCTCAATGGACGATGAGGAGATCCAAGAGACGCTTGTTGACTTCTTCAGTTCGAACGAGTACGTCTCTTCGACAAGCAAGGGGACACTAAATCTGGAACGAGAAAAAGCGCACACCGGAATCGAAATTTCTGATTTCGATATCAGAATAAAGTGGGGAGAGGATAACTCACTGCCAGTATCACTCCCGATCAAGTCTGGGCAGGAGGCGGGAGGTAAGACAGTTGACCAATTGGCGGAAGAGAACTTGCATCAGCTTCTCCGACCTCTATCAAGATTTAACAGTTCATGTGTAGTTGTATTCCCAATTCTAATTGCTGGGCACTCTGTCAATGCCAACGAAACCATGAAGACGTTCCGTGAGAATCTTGACCTCCCTATCGTCCCAATTGGAAAAGAAACATTCACCAAGGTTCTGGTTTATAATGACCTAATTTAATTGGTGTCTGTGGTCCTCCATTCACCCTCAAACAGGTCACCAAATGTCTGTCTAGATTCTGGTTGCTCGGTCGGAATCTGGAGGTCGTGCGGATCATCTTCCATAGTCACTTAGTTCGGAGTTAACCACAGTGGAAATGATTATTTTCGCCGCTATCATCACGCTACTTAGCGGTTTCTACGTCAGCGAATGGAGGTAGAATATGCGGGTGACCGAAATGTGCGGCTAAGGATACTCCTTCAAATACAACAACCTCACTGTCTCTCCTCTACACGGAGCTGAGAGAAGTTGCTGGAAGCACCACTTTCACTTTGCATACCCTAGATTTTTTACTTTTCAGTAATCCAATTTATAGGAATGTCAGTGGGCCCTTGGTTTGGAGAGATGGATTTTCCACAGCCGAACGAGTTTGAAAACAGTGTCAAGTTATCCTCAGCAGTCAAGCAGACCATCCTTAGCGAGTACCGTATCCAGATGGGGAAATCACCTACAACCACAGTAAAACGGACTGCAGAATCCTTTGGAGAGCTGTATACTCAACTTTCAAACCCGAGCCAGGATGTCGTAACTCGCTCTGATGTCGAATGGGCCGTTCAGTGGGCTTTTGATGATGCAAACGAAGGGAATGAAGATTATACCGGAGTATCTGACCACAGTCTTGAGACTGTTTCTGGTTGGGTAGAATCTTGGATGGGGCGGCTCGAATGGATGAAAGCCGATACGGATTATTGTCATCCCGAGTCTGATCTGTCTGAAGAAGAATCACTGTTCGTCAAAGCAGTCGATGTCGAATTAGAGGACTTAACTCAGGAGTCCGGTTCAAGGATTCTGATTGATACTAGAAGTATACGGGAGTATTTAGACGGTATTCTTCAGAGCCATGATCAAATCGGGTCGAACAAGGAAACAGTATTTGCTTATTCGGCTGCTGTTCAGTCACTACTTGACTCCCGGGGTTGGCTTCCACTTGAGGCAAAGGATAGTTCCCTTCGCCTGTGGGCGAATCCAGACAGCTGGTATGAAGTTATCACTGAGAGACTGGGGGACGAGGTCAAAGTGAGTGACGATGAGCTTCAATCCATGTTTATTGACATCATTCAAGATATACTCATGGATATCGACCAAGACTATCGATTTGACGTTGCAAATCTGATCAATTCTTTCCACGCAAAATTTAATTCTCAGGGATGGGAGCCCGTGCGATTGCATGACGATATAGTATGGATAAAAACTGCTGAAGCACTCAAAGAAGAGGTTGATGAGAGATTGTCAAAATATGGAGAGATATTTGCAAACCCTAGCGAAGAAGATTGGGATATTGATTACGACACATTTGAAGAAGAACTATCACTACGCCAGCAAACGTTACAGTTTTTTGAGGATAATAAGCGAGTGCTATGTGAGTTTGATTTCTACGAAAAAGACGAGCTTGAAGAACAGCTTGTTCATGTCGAATTTCACATCGAAGCTGATGAAAGTTTCAGGAAGATGCATAATTCAGAGACGAGAGGTGGTACATATACGATCCCAATTGCGGGAGATAATCAAAATGAAGAGTCAGAACAAGACCAAGAAGCAGAGGATGAAATTGACACCTGAGATGAATAGAACGATGGGAAACCCGTTCAGAGAACAGTGGAGATAATGACCCAGGTCGCTCTCTTGGCTTCTTCAGACCTACAATCTCGATAGCAAGATTCGCACCCTTGACCACGTCTCTTCCAGGACTGAGGTCTTCCCTGGGTGCCAGACCCTCGAATACGCACAGATCCTTTCTCAAAAATTTCCCTTGGACGCTCCCACAGCCGAAACAAGCCCTTTTGACCCTTCAAGACCCGAAATACTTCCGAAAGCGCTGTTAGAGGTCGATCTAGCCGACACTCCCCCACCCCTGGCAGCGCGAGCACGGCGATCGGCGGTTCGACGCACGCATTTTGTCAAAAATCCAATCCACTATTTTTTCAGATTGATTAGGTAACTATATCGAGCTAATCGTTGCCCGATCCATTGCCTACGCACACGCGGGTAAAACCAAATATGCGACGGGGTGGCCAGCCACCCATGATCGCTGAATCGACGCGCTGTCAGTCAGAATCGGGGCGGGAAACCGGGACGAACTCGTGGTCGCCATCGCGCCACTCCCGAACCCGTTCACCCACCCAGTACTCACCGTACTCGACGAGACCAGCGGCCTGTTCGTAGGTCATGTCCTCCTGGACGCACGCGCGCACCGCGGTCTTGATCGCTTCCTGTTTCTGGGCCTTGTCCAGACTCATCGCCTGGCTCTCGTCGTCGTTGTAGGCCTCCTCGATGGTGAACTCGCTGGGTTCGTACTCGGCGTAGTTTTCGGCGGTGTCGGTCAGCCCCTGGTAGGAGCCGGCCTGATCCCACGTGTCCTGGCCGCCCTCGCTGTCCAGGAGGCGAGCTTTGTCCGGCTGGTCGCGGTGGGGCTTCTCGATGCCGAAGCTCGCGACGCGGCGGATCGACTTGGCGACCTTCTTGCGGGTGTGGCCGACGAGGATCGCCGAGCCCTTCTTGGCGTAGTTGCCGTGCCGTCGCTCGCGTTTCCGGATGAACAGCAGGGCGTCGGAGAAGGCCTCGGCGTCTTTGCTCCCTTCGCCGAAGCCGGAGAGTTCCTGGGCGACCTCGTCGATCAGCGCCAGCACCGGTCCCTCGATCGAGCCCATCGCTTCGAGCATCTCCGTGTCGCTTTCGAACTGCCGATCGAAGCCCGAATAGGAGGTGTTCCCGATCACCGCGCCTCCAGTCCGGGCGCGCCACGCGCTCGCGACGTCGAGCGTGGTCGCGGTCTTGCCCGCGCCCGGTGGCCCGAACATGATGCCGATCGCGCCCTCGTGTTCCAGACGCTGGGCGGCCTCGCCGTAGAAGTCCCGACCGTCCTGGGACTGGTTGGTGAGGCCCGTCGCGGCCTTCATCTGTGAGACCGCGCCGTTGCGGACAGCGTTGTCGATCGTTTCGGTCGCGGCGTTCGCGATGATCTCCCGGCCGATCGCCGTCTCTTCGATCGGTGCCTCAAGCAACGAATCGTAGTAGTTCAGCAGCCGGATCGTCTCGTCGTCGTCGATCAAGCCCGCGAACGACCGGACGGACTCGGCCGGACCACTCCGGAGTTCCGTGCCGATCTCTGCGGCGGCGTAGGCCGAGCCATCACTCATTGGCAATCGCCTCGTAGAACTCCATGTCGGCCATGTTCGGTGGGCTGTCGTCGTCGGGACTGTCGCCGTTGTCGTGGCGCTGATCGTCGTCGGCGACCGGCTCGACGTCTTCGATCGCGTCCTCGACGCTGACCTGATCGGGATGCAACTCGTCGGGGATAGCCTCGTCGACGACCTCGGAGATCGGTCGGGAATCGCCGAGATCCGGGGCGACGGTGTCATCGAGGAGCTGTTCCTGCGCGTCGAGACGGTCCTTGTCGAGCTGGCGGACGATCCCGCGCAGGCGGCGGCGCGTCTCGCGTGCCTTGGCGACGTCGGGTTCGAGATCCTCCCGGAGTTCCCGAATCGCCGCCATGGCATCCTCGACAGACGGTGGCTCGGCGAGTTCGCTGGCGGGCACAGTCTCGCGCCAGTTCCCGACGGCGACGTTGTGCCGTTGGTCGTACTCCCGGACTTCGTAGACGCGCCTGGGTGAGCGATCCCACTGGTAGAGCGAGCCGATCACGCGCATGTCCGCGAACGCCTCTTCGGAAAGCTCGTAGATCGCGCCCCCGCCCGCGTCGTGGGCTTTGAACTCCACGAGGAGGATGCCCTCGGGATCGGGAATCAAGTCGAGTATGCGGCGGGCGGCGTACCGGCCGGCGAGGCCTGCCGCGATCGCGGCGACGCCGACGACGGGCCACCACGAGGGCAGGCCGGTCTCGGGGAGGTTGCCCGTAACCGCGAGACCGGCGAGGACGAGCAGCCCGACGTAGACTGCGCGACGATTGTTCCCCAGGATCTCGCGGACAGTCGCGGCCGGCTGGAGGACCCACCGCGGGACCGTGCTGTCGTCGTCGGTCATGCGATGCGGTCCCTCCGTTCGGCGGCACTGTCGTCCTCGTGCTCGCGAGCGGTGAAGGCGAAGGCTCCGCCCGCGCCGCCGATCGCCGCCAAGCCGATCAGGCCCGCCGCCCAGCCGAACGGCACCGGCCCGCGTTCTGTGGCGTCGCCAGCCTGCAGGAGTTTTGCCGATCGGACCGTGTCGTCGTTGACAGACTGCCCAGTCGACAAGACGGCCGCCGCGACGCCCGAAGAGTGTTGGGCGAGTTTGATCGTGATTTGTCGGCGTTGGTCGGGCAAGATTCGAACTTGCTTGACCCCGAGGTCCGAGACTCCTTCGTCGCCGAGTTCGACGTACTCGGTGATGCTGACTTGCATGGGTGCTGCGCCACGCCACGTCACGTCGATCGTCATCTCGCCGTCGGCGTAGTCGTAGGAGTGGATTACGAGATCGCCGAGTTGGTCAGTGACTTCCGTTGGCGCTTCGTCGCTCGTTTCGTTCTGGCCCGGGAGTTCCTGTGCGGCCGCTGTCCCAGCGGTCGCGCTCGCGAGCAGTACCGCGCCCGCGAAGACGGCCGCGAGCAGTACGAGTGTCTGCAATCGTGGCGGTGTGGTGGATGCGTGATTCACGTCCGGCAGTCCACGGTGAATGGGGAAAAGACAGGTCGGCAAAAGATCTCAGCTGTGGTCCAAGCGAATGTTGATGAGACACCTAATTACCGAATCCAACGTTCTAAATGATGTTTTACTTAGAAACCGTGAATGAAAGGGAGTCATCAACTCCGAGGAATCCGCCGATTTCGCTTGAAATGTCTACATCGTAGGGATCATCCTCCACCTCTGCTTTAAATCGAGACCACACGTTGATCCGTCCGACATTTCCAAAGCTCCAACTCCGGTGCTTTCTATCTCGGTCATCGGCTGGTTGACCCAAATTATGGAGGGCACTTGCAGTGCTGGAGGCACTCAGTATCTCATCAGCATATGGACCAACATATGGAACAAAGCCCATAGTGTACTCTACGATCTCAGCTGCGTAGTCCCCTGCCGTAGCGTCTTCCGGATCATCGTAATTGGACATTCCACCAATCCAGTGATTCGAAGTGCCTGCATAAACCTGATCATCAGGGTAATCAATGGTTATTGATGCGTGGCTCAGTTCATTTGTGAGTCCATCCAGGCCACAGTCATAATTATAAAAGATTGCGCCATCTGCGTTGACCTCAAAGGGGACTACGTCTGTACCAATATGGTCGTCATATTCTGGATCTCCCCATTTCACAGTTGTTGTCAAGTCAGCAGTCATACAATCACCGGCAGAATTTTCACCCGGATTGAATGTGGCCCGCGTCTTGTCAAAATAGGGGGCTCCAGGTTCATCGTCACTGCCATCATCGTCGCCGATATCAGGGTACCGGGCGCTTGCAGCCCCAATCGTCGAGCTGAGGGCACCGATACTAATGCTTGCAGCACCGACCTTGCGGAGCGTGTCACGTCGTGTTACCGTATTTTTGAGTTGGTCACTGTCGTTGTGTTCGTTGTCATCTGTGGCAGGATTTTGGTTCATTCCGAAATGTGGTTTGAAGGCCATATTTAAAATAGTTTTTGATATTCACAATTAGATCAATAATATTGAGCATCAATCATTCGCCTACCGTTCACCCTCGTTCGTGATGGATTTGAGTATGATATATTCAACTAGTAGACCAAGATGGAAATGGTTCCAAGAACACATCGCCTACGCTTCATTTGAGTGATTTGCCACAGGTGCGCGCAGGGGATTCTTCCCTAGGGTATCGCCCCGTCAGTGTGCAACCCAATGGTCTTGCGGACACCCTCAGTTGTCCGGTGGACATGTAATGTGCGTCCGGCAGTCCACGGTGAGTGGAAAAAGACATGTCGGCGGCGAGTTACGTCGCGGCGTTCAGGCCGAGGATTCCAAGGATGACGGCGATTGCCGATTCGATGATACCCAGGCCTGGGAGTGTCGGGAATCCGCCGAAGTTGAATCCGCCGAAGATGGTGCTGTTTTTGGCCTTCTTCCACCGTTCGATCAACTCCTTTTGCTGTTCGAGGAGCGTCTGCCACTCCTCGTCTGTCCGGTAATTCGTGTCCGTCTGTGGTTCTCGATTCTGCTGGATGGTCGCGCTGTCGGCCCCGTCGATAGACGTCACTGTGAACGGCTGGTCGATAGTCATCGTCCGGTAGGTGTCGGGCTGCTCGCCCGCGTAGACCCGCCGGACGCGGTTGATATTCGCGATCGTCTCCTCCAGTTGATCGCTGATATCCGCCGTCCAGTAGGTCGACCCGTTGGACGTCTCCTGGGTGAAATCCGCAGGGGCTATCGTCGCCTGCTCGCCCTTCGACGTCTCGACGACGTACTCGACGCCGCCCTCCAGAGACTGCCCATCGGCAGTAGTCGTCGGGTCCCGCGTGAAGCGGATCTGACCGCCCTGGATTCCGTAACCGTCGTCGTAGGAGTCGATCGGTTCGATGTAGGATCGCGGTTGAAACGCGAGGTACCACGTCTCGTAGAGAGCGTTCCCGTTGTCGTCGGTGGCGTTCGGGTTGATCGACGTCCCCGCCGTCAGCTTCGAGACTTTCGTGGTGTCCGTCGTCGCCAGAAAGCCCTGGTAGATCGACCCGTCGTCAAACTCGATCGTCAACTCGTGCTCGTAGTCTCCGGGGACGTTGAGCGCGATGAAATTCGCGATCGCCTGGGCTTGGGAAGCGTCGGCTGCAATCATGTTCGCGATGTCCGTCGCCGAGAGGTAGTCACCCGGCGACAGATCGCCGGACTGAATGCCCGAATACGTGTTCGAGACCCACAGCGCGATGTTGCTCTGGGTGTCACTGAATGTCGATTGCATCGACGACCACACGTCATGCCACCGTCCAGCATCCAGATAGTGCGAGACCGTGCCGCTTGGCCCCGTAATGTCCAGGTAAAACCACCCGCCATAGTCGTTCATGTTCGAACTCAACTCACTCCAGACGAGCCGCAACGGATCGAACTCAACACGACCAAAGCCGCCGGCAGACGGCTGGTTCATTCCAACTCTCGGTGTCTGCACACTCTTCACCGTGAACGACGAGCCATCAGACAGTTGCACGTCCCGCGTGTTGATATTCCAAGACCCACTCGCCACGTTCGACCCATCCATTGTCGTGTTCGAATCGGTCGCGTTCAGCCCGATGACGTCCATTGGCGAGAGGTCGGGGTGGGCCCGCAACGCATCGAGGTTATTCCGGAACTCGGCGACGGACTCGTTCCAGGAGTTGAGGAAATTCTTCTCGACGATCGCGAAATGCGACTGGGCGGCACTCTGTCCCTGATCGATCGCCTCGTTTTGCGTTGCGTCGTTGTGGATCGCTTCGATCGCGTCGAGTTTGCCCGTCGAGAAAGTCCCCTCGGGCATGTACTTGACGAGATTCTGGTTGTCGATGAACGTCGATGCGTTGACGCTCTTGCGATTCAACGCGTCTTGATAGATCTGAGTCCGGAGCGTGTCGGGTCCGAGTCCGTCCGGCGGGTCGCTGGCGATAGTGGTTGCGACTGAATCGACGAACGCCGCGCCGGCCATGACAGGTCCGAACACGACAGTGTCGATGAACGCATCAGCCTCTCCGGTGGGACTGACGCCACCGAGATCGAGGGGGCCGACCTCAGTGCCCGAGAGGACAGTGCCGCCAGCGAGTGCGCCAGCGCCCGCTTTCAGCGCCGCGCGACGGGTCAGCATCGGTGCCCCGGATGCGGGTGGGGGTGCCCCAGGTGGCTCTGCGGCCATGATTAGATCCACTCCTCCCGGCGAGCGTAGTACCCGCCGCCGAGCAGGACGATCACGGCGAGGACAACCGACGAGTTCTGGCCGGCGATCTCGCCGCCGAGCAAGCCGCCGGTAGTGTCGCCGCCCAGTTGGGCGTAGGCCGCGTCGTATGCCCCGACTGGCGACGTCGCGATCGCGACAGAAAGATCGCCCGTGACGACGCCGTCGCTCGCGTTGTACTCGCGGGTCAGCGTCGCGCCGCTGTCGTGTTGACTGTCGAGATAGTCGATCGTGTCCGTGACGACGGTCGCGCCCGTCGAGTCCGTCATGGTGACGGTCGCGGTGGCATTGGCCCCGCCGGCAAACACGGCGTCGACGACGACCGTCTCGTTGGCGGCGTCGGTGACGTTGACCGTCGTCGACTTGATGACGGCCGTCTGGTTGAGTGTGACGTTGGTCGCGTCCGGCGAGTCGAGCGTGATCTGATAGTCGCCCGCGTCGGCCGCGCCCGTGCCGAGCGTGAGTGTCTGGGTGCCGCCTGCCGACCCGGTGATCGTGGTTGTGTCGTAGAGGACGTCACCATCGGTGAGTTCCACCGTGGCGTCGGTCGCCGCGGCAAAGTCGAGCGTGACGTCGATCTGTTCGTTCGCGGGATCCTCCAACGTGACGTTCAGCGGCGAGTCCCCGACCGGAGCCGCGGTGGCCGTCGTCGCCAGTCCGATCGCCAGCAGGACCGCGAGCGCGACGCCCGCAAGTGCGATACCGTACCGCTTCGCATTCGTGTCGTGAGATTGGATTTGCATCTGTTGAGCACCTCGATTAGTTGAGCCAGGACGCGATCCCGAAGCCGTAGTTCTGGACGCTGAACGCCACGAGGGCGGCCGGCGTCTGGGCGAGCGTGTCCTGGAGTGCGGGAAACAACGGCGGCGCGAGCACCAGCCCGATCGTCGCGTAGACGATCCAGGCGTCGACGCCGCTGGTGTCTTTGATCGACGCGTCTCGATGCAGCAGGACGAACAGCAGCGCGGCCACCGCGACGACCGCGCCGATCGAGAACGTCAGGTTGCCGGCCGTCCACACCGTCTGCCCGGCGTCGACGAACGGGACGATCGTGTCCTCGACGAGCCCCAGCGTCGTCGCGGTCCCCCACGAGAACGGGAGAATCGCGAGGAGTTCCAGATCGATCGAATCCTCTGCCATGGTCAGTCCTCCAGCGGTTCGATGCGGTCGTAGCCGCCGTCCTGGACGAGGTCGGCCAAGTCGACGATCGTGACCGCGCCCGCCGCGCCGATCGCGATGTGGGCGTAGTCGAGCATCGATCCCGAGAGGTTGGCGACGTCGATCAGGAGGTTCGTCCCGGCGACGTTCGCGAGGCCGACGTTCAGCGCCCCGATCGCGGTGACCAGGACGATCGCCAGCTGGACCAGCGGCATGTCGTCGGTGATCATGCTCCGGCCTCCTCGGCAGCGCGGCGGTTGGGTGCGATACGGTCGTGCCCGCTTGCGCGGGTGCAGGGACGTGCCTGCATACCCGGTGGTGCTGGGTGGTCCGGTAAAAGACAGGTCGGCGCGCATAATGTGCGGGCGTGTCAGACCGTCTCCAGATGGGCGTCGACCCGCTCGGTCGGTGCCGATTTTCAGGCTCAGAAAACCCTGGGAAGAGATAACAAACGATCCCGTCGATCCATATACAATGTGCGACACCGGGGGAGCAGAAGCGACAACCCTACAGCGGCAGGCACAGTTCGCGCTACACGCAACGAATTCACTGATTTGGAGCGTCGATGTCGAAACGAACAAGTTCATCACCGGATACGGGCCGTTCGAATCGTTGCTCGGATATCCAGTCGACGAAATCGACGAGATCAATCCGTTTTTCGAGGCTGTCGTCCACCCGGACGATCTGGACCGAATCCAAGACGAATTTGCAAAAATCATCCGTGGAGAGATCGATCAAGTCCGAGCGCCGTTTCGAACACATCCCGACTACGGAGAGGTTCGATGGTACGAGTCCCACGCGGTAGTCCAGACACTTGACGACGGTACACGGCAACTGACGGGGATTACGACCGATATTACAGAGCACAAGCGCCGTGAAACAGAATTGAAGGCAGCCAACGACCGACTGGAAGAGTTTGCCAGTATCCTTTCGCACGATATTCGAAGCCCACTGTCAGTTGCCGTTGGGAAGCTGACACTCGCCAAGGAACAGACGGGAGTCCACCATATCGACGATGCGATTCAGGCATTGGAACGGATCGAATCGCTGGTCGATGAACTCCGAGCCGCTGTCAAACAAGGTGGCCCGATCATGCGAGGGGGTGAGGTGGACCAGCCCCAGGAACCCATCGAGCTGGCCGCCGTCGCGAAGCACGCCTGGGAGAACGTCGCTACAACTGAACAGGAACTCACGATCGAAACGGCACAACAGGTGCGAGCGGACTGTGGTCGACTCAAGCAACTGTTTGAGAACCTGTTCCGTAACGCAGTCGATCATGCCGAACCAGAGGTAACGATCACCGTCGGTGAGATCGATTCCGAACGAGGGTTTTACGTCGCCGACGACGGTCCAGGGCTTCCCGAAGATACCGAATCACTCTTCGAGGCGGGGTACTCGACGGAAGAAAGCGGGACTGGACTTGGGCTACACATCGTCGAGGGGATTGTCAACGCCCACGATTGGGAGATCGAGTTCACAGACAGTACCGATGGCGGGGCTCGGTTCGAAATCACGGACCTGTCAGGTGGTGATGGATAGCGCTTCAATCGGCTGTTGTTGAGGTCACTCGATCACAGTAGATGGACTACGGACTTCTTACTTATTCATCCCCAGACGTCGTCGGCTTCCTCGGCGAGTTGCCGACCGGTGTACTCGATATAGTCGTTGGTGGCGGCTACAGCCCGTACAACTCGCGCCGGTCTTCGAGTGCCCGACGGATGGTCCTCCGGCCACAGTCCAGTCGGTCAGCGGCTTCACGCTGGCTCAGTTCGCCTGCATCGACCATATCAAGCACGGCACAGACGCGATCATACTCTACCGATTCGATCAACCTCCCATCGTCTTTCTCGAAACCGAGTGGGGCCGGCCCATGGTGATATTCGTCGTTCCGTTTCCGTGCTGCAATCCCGTCCCGCACCCGCCGTTGTGTAATTTTGGCTTCGAATTCCCCGACGGCAGCCAACACCTGCAAGATGAGTGTTTGAGTTGGGTCGTCGTCGTCGGCACGCACTTCGACCGGATCGTCAATGAAATGGAGTTCGACGTCACTCTCGCGCACCCGCTCAACCGTGCGCACTAAATCCCGAACCGATCGAGCGATCCGAGACATCTCTGTAACGACGACCACGTCAATCTCGCCTTCGTCGACAGCAGCCATGAGGTCCTGATACGCCTCCCGGTCAGTGTCGGTGCCAGTATCAGCATCAGCGAACGTCATCACGTTGGCCTCTGGAAAGTTCGCTTCGACGTATTCAGCCGTTGCGTCCGTCTGCCGTGACAGGTTCTGGTCTGCGGTCGACACGCGGTGATAGGTCGCGACGTTCATGCCCACCAGTTCACAGTATTTAAAGAAAAGGTTAATGCCCAGATGGGCACATACTATAGTCAATGCCCACTGGCGAGTCCTGTCAGATCTGCGGCCACCAGAACGAATCGATACTCGAAGAACACCACCTCATTCCCGCTCGTCGAAATGGGCCCGATAGCGACGAGAACTTAGTAACCGTCTGCCCGAATTGTCACAAAGCCCTTGAGAATATCTACGACCGGTCGTTCTGGGAACTCGTCGAAAAACGGGACATTCGCCGTGAGCCAGAACAAGCAAAGATGAGCGAGGAGGAATTGCATGAAGAGGCCAACGAAATCTGGGGCTCCGAGTGAGACCAGCAGGCGAGTATTGTAGCAGGAGAGGGTGCCGGCACTAGATAAAAGACTCACAAGAAACTTATCACGAGATAGTGTACTTTGATTCATGTCCGTGATCGGTTCCCTCCGAACTGAACCGTCACTCCGTCGCCCGGTATTCGCTTGCACCGTGTTACTCGCGGTTATCCTGTTCGGCGAACGTATCGTGGAACCAACTCTCGGTAGGATTGGCAGCGGTACAGGAGATTTTCCGCTGTGGCTTCCTCGACTCGGAACGCTCGGGGAGACCTTCGTGTACTATCTGCTTCTCTTCGACTTCCTCAAATTCGTCGTCCTACCGATAACGCTCATGTGGATCGCATACGCTTACGGTCGCTACAGTGCGGACCAATCTTGAGGACCGATCTGACGCTCTATACGCATACTCACTGAACAGTTGTTTCACTCCTTGCATAGAACACCCTGTAAAACAGTGCTATGACAGGCTCTCTGTGACGACCAAATCGATCTCGACGAGGTGATCCCGAACCTGCGGGGTGAGCCGTGTCACAAGCACTGTTGGGCAGAGCAAACGGGAGCGCCGGACTGGTTCGCCGACCTCGTGTAGCACGGATCAACGAGTAGGGGATGATGCCGGTCGGACTCGTTGTGTTGCCGTGAGTGAGATTGCGGCGGGAAAACTGGGTGCAGAACACCGACTACGCGGACCCGTCTCGAAAGCGCTCTACTGGGACATCGGTGACGTCGTCGTAGTCATCGTCCCCGCCGACCAACAGTGTCCCCCCGACGTGCTCGGCCGTCGCCAGCGCGAACGAGTCGCCAAGCGCAGGGTTGTACTGCAGGACGTACTCGGACGCCGCCACCCACGCATCGCTGACGGTCACGGTCTCGATACCGAGATCCGTGAGCCAGTCGAGATATTCATCGGCTGTGTCCCGATCGTACTTCCGGGCGATCGTATACCGGAACTCGGAGAGATTCACGTAGCTCGCGTAGCCGATGGTCTCTCCGAGGGCGACCGCATCGAGATACTCTTCGACCACATCGCTCCCAGGTTCCGCATCGGCGTGCGCGATGAGCGGCTCGGCGTCGAAGACAACGCGGTCAGGGATCACCGACATCACTCCCCGGTCGCGAACTCCGACTCACGGTCGTCTCGGTCCTGCTCGCGCTTCTCGCGAAGGATCGCCGTGGCGGGCTCGTCGGTCGTAGCCTCACTTTGGGCGGCGAACCCTCGCATCTCGCTCGGTGAGCGGACCTGTTCGACGATCACCGCTCCCTCGTCGGTCTCGCGGAAGAGGACTTTCCCCGGTGCCTCGATCCCGAGTTTCTCACGAAACCGCTTGGGGATCGTCGCCTGGCCGTGCTTCGTCACCGCGACCACCTCCTTCTCAGATTCGTTCGACTGTTCTGATGTACTCATTGTTCATAGTTTCTCTATATTCATAGATAAGCGTTTCCCCGCGACTGTAGACGGCAGCACGACTCCGATTTCGGCCGTCAAGCAGCGTCACAGGTAGCGAAACGACGGACGGAACACCGACTGTACAGCTGTCGTCGATTCGCCAGCGTCACGGCGCTGTGGCAGCCGTATCGCCAGCCGCTGGATCGAACGGGAGAGTGATGAGGAGTTCGTCGAACCAGACGATCGGCCGTTTCCGTTGGCCGTCCTCCTCGAAGAAGATGATGCCCAGCTGGGCGAGCCGACTGAGTTCTTCGTGGACGTTCTTCACGTCCCGATCGACAACGCGTGCAGTCTCGTTGATGCTGGCTGGCTCTTCCTGGCGGATGGCCTCGACGAGATCGAGAACGCGCGGCGTCAGCGTTGCCATCAGGTCGTCGTAGCTCGTAAACGAGAGCGTCGGCGTGGACTCCACCGCGTCACCTTCTTCGAGTCCCTCGATCCCGTCGGTGACGTCGTCGTGGAACTCGTCGGCCGACTTCACAGTCACGACGAGGGTCGTTTCGGCCCGAAGCTGTTCGCGCTCCAGTGGATGCAGCGGCGGCGTGGATTCGTTCATGGTGATCACCGTGGTGTAGTGGCCTCACTCGACGTCGAACTCGGTCTTCGGGATCTCGCTCCAGAACCGTGCCCAGAGTTCGACCATTCCGGGGAAGTCGATGATTTCCGGGTCGGGATCCGGGGCGACGTGCAGTTCGTGTCCTTTCGTGTCTTCGTGGGAGTTGTCGAACCGGCGAATCGTCCCATCGGCGAGCGTGCGAGGTGGATCCGGCTCGGTCGCGCCGTAGTGGAGCTTGTAGGCCCACCCAGACGAGTACGCGTCACGATCGGTCCGCATGCAGAACACGCGGACGACGGTCCCATCGGGGTACTTCCTCGCTTCACTGACGCCATCCAGGTCGTCGTCGGTCGGTGCGGCCATCCTCAACCATTGGTACGCAGACCAACGGCATAAGCGTATTGGTCAACAGACCAATTCCGAGGCACGTTGGCGAAGTCTACAGCAGCTCACGCGCGATGGTGATGTCCGAAGTGTTCGTAAGACGTCAGCCACGTGTGCAAGTCCTGTGGAGAGACGTATCGGACGACCCCGTCGACGGAGATCGATACGTGCCGGACTTGTAGCGGAGTCCACGTCGAGCGCGTCTGACCAGAGCCGGTCAGCTACGTTGCTTCTGCCGGGGGCGTCGACCCCTGTCGATACCCAGCCCTGTCTGGTGATGCACTGAAAGACGGACCGGGGGAGGATGGGCCGCGAACGGAGTACACCCAGTCAACGTCCAGTCCATCCAGTTACTGCAAGTGGTGGGGGAGTTCCGGTCCACCCTCACATCCCGGAGATAGCGCGAAGAATCTTCTGGCCGACTGGAACCGACCTACCGGTGTCGAACTGACGTGGCGACTGGGGGAACGAGGGGTGCCGGGCGGGGGAGCCCGGCGACCGACAATTGATGCCGAACGAGTTCGTGGGGACGAACTCGGTCGAGTCACCGCGATGGGGTGGCACCCTGACCGCAGTCGAGGACCACCCAGGGCCGGCGACAGGGGGGAACGTCGCGGCCCAAGCGGCCAGTAGTATGGGTAGTAGTAAACATCGGCGAGTGAATTCAGAATCGCTAGACGGTATGCATTTATTGTCCTTGATTTCACGACGAGCTGTCGACGTCGATCGGGTCCTGGTACTCGCTGGTCAGCATATCGTGGGGACTGCCGTCGACTTCTACCCGTACTTTCGCACGGAGAGATTGGTCAGTCGGGGGGTCAGGGTTCACTGTTACCGTCGCTTGCTCTTCGGGTCCCAAATGCGTAGACCGCCCCTGCGCAGCTGCCACAACCTGCTCTGTTCGATTTTCAAAGAGGACTTCCGGTGTCGTCTGGCCGCCTGCATCACCGACATTCTTGAGTGTGATTTCGACTGAAACACCCCCCTCATCTACGACCACATCGAACGAGAAGACGATGACCGGGGTGGCGTCGATGGGGACGACTTCTGGAGTTTCACCGCGGATATCTGGCGGGACTTCCCCCAGATTCCATCCCGGGGCAGTTGTTTCAACATAGTAGTATTGGTGCCCCTCAAATTCGTAACTGGTACCAGACAGCCCCTCCTCGCCACCAAGTCCAACCGCCATATGCTGGTTGTCGGGGAACAAGAGCAACGCAGCTGCATAGTTGAAGTGATCGATCAGTTCAGCGAGGAGAATGCAGGTATCCTCACAATCGCCCTCTTTATCAGCCAGCGTCTCGATCGGAAACTTGGGATATTCGTCAAACCCCGTTCCGACTTGGTCGCTCGTGTATTCGAGGTTCTGGACGAAGAACGTCAAATGGGGGATGACGAAGGATTCACCATCCTCGTATTGGTCTATCGCTTTCTCGAATTCGTTCACGAACGCCTGGAGATACGGATCATCATACGAATCGGAGGTATATATCCCGAAATTAGGGACACGGAGGCGACTTTCGTAATACGACTTCAGAGAGGTAGGTATTTCCAGTATCATCGGCCCCTCGCCTGGCAGTGTCTCTTGCATAAATCCGGTCGTGATCGTATCCGAATTATTAAGATCCGGGTCTGTACTGCCGTTCAGGCCGGAGAGATAGAATGGTAGATCTGTAGCCTGCGTCGTCTTTTGTGACCCAGTCGTGTGAGACGAGAGGAGCTGCATCATCTCCAGGTCGTCGTGTGGTTTTTCGGCCTCGAAAGAAGCCATGAGTGTAGCTGGGCCGTGGGTCGTCGACGGGCCTGCAATGGTATACGTCCCGCTCTCGGTGATGGTGCGGAGGGTGTTGCCACCCGTCTTCGAGATTAGTACTTTCTCGGCACTGTTGAGTTGGACCATCACCGTGACCCGATAGCCGTCACTGAGTGGTTCTTCGGACCACTCAAACGTCGGCGGGGTTGGTGTCGTCTCCGTACCGGTGATCGAGCGGAGGGCTGCACACCCTGACAGTGCGGCCGTTCCGCCCGACAGGGCTCCAAGGAAGGTTCGTCGGCGCATCGATAGGCGGTCGGTTCTCTGGCCGTGTATTTCAAGTCTTGGCTATAGGTTTTCGGCGTCGGGCCAATCGTCGTTGATCGGTGTGAGTCCCTCGGCCGCGATCGCGTCAGCGAATGTGTTGGCGCGCCGTTGGCGAGTCTTCGGCAGCTATTTGTCACAGAAGAATGCCTATTCGCGTATGCGAGTGACACGACGTGACGTCCTCGGGGCCAGTGTCGCCGCCGGTGTGAGCGTGATCGCCGGGTGTAGCGGGGTTATGGGAGGACCAGATCCAGAAGTCGTCGATACCGAGTCGAATGCTGGCCTCAGCGGGGCGCTTGGCGGCGAAGTCGACGTGTACGTGCTCGTCGAGAACCGTGGCGACACGGGTTACGTGACCGTCGAAATCGAAACCCAAGACGCGAACGGAAACACGATCAACCGCCACGAGCAGACTGTCGAGATCGAGGGCGAAAACAGTCGTCGAGTCGATTTCTCATTCTCGCCTGCGAACGGCGTCGAACAGTATCGGGCGACAGCCGAGGCCGCGTAGCTTCGACGCTCTGTGGTCGCCCGTGCTGGGCGGGCCTCGTCGACTTGTAGCCGTGCGTCGGCGAGCGCACGTAGTACTGCGGGCGGGCACGTGCCCGTCGTGAGCGTGCATTCGACAGTCTAGGCGTCGTTCAAACTCTCACCCGGGGCGAGCGCGTCGACGCCCGCACAGCGCGGGTACGCCTCAATGGCGGGTGGCCGTCGCGGGAGGGTCGCTGGCCGGGGCTATCATCATTCTACAAAGTGCAATCACAGATATATTTACGGCTCCACTAACGGACGCACCCGCTAGGATAGTCACTTCAATAGAAAACGACATGACATTCCCACCACTGAACTCTACAAGGTGCGATGACAACGACTCAAAGAGAAGATAGAATACCAGTAGATCATTTCCAATTAGATCTCTCAGGCAAAGATATAAGAAAGACTGAAATGAGATAAATACCACGTCAAAAAGCGGTCAGACTAATCAGTCCCGGCCGATAACACTGGACTAATATGAACATCAAATCGTCAGACCTCCAAAACCTAGACACGAGAGAGATAGTTCTGGAACTCATTACAGAGGTCACGAAGAGTGGCGAGGAAATGGATGAAAAAGATACACGAGGAGCAAAAAATACCGACCTGAAGCTCTATATCATTGACTCTACGGAGGACATCCAGGGTAGGTTTGCTGAAGCAGGGTTAGACGTGGCCGAGGATGAAAGTGCAAAGCAAGCGGCCCGAGACTTTTTCAAAGATATTGTCATAGAGGAAGAAAAGGTAAGCGAGAATACCACCTATCTAGGTGTCACTTATCCCCGTTACGACCGAACTGACGAGGTGGTTGTTATCGATCGAGGAGAGGCTCTTTGGTTCCTCTCGACAGAGTTGAAAGACTGGCTAGAAGATACTGTTGAGAAAGTCATTAAGTATCTGCCTCAATTGGAACGCGTCTATCTCTCATCTGACGACCTGGAGGCTTCAATGAGGAATCTCGTTGATTCAGAGATCGCAGGATTCACTGCAGAATATCATTCTCAGCACAAGGATCGAGACGCGACGCTCCAATTCCATGGTGCAGAGACTGGGGACTTAGGAAAGGCAGAAGACACATTCTCTGCCACTCCTACGCGAATCGAATTCAATCAGCGGAATAGTCCAGCTACAGCTATTCAGGGTTCTGGATCAAATGATGGCTTGGTTAAACTGGAAAGTGTCCGAAACGACTCAGAAGGGAAAGCAGCAGACACGTTACTAAATACTTCGGACGAGTTTGTCGCTCGGGACAGCGAGAATTTCAAAGTTCAGTCAGATACCAATTGGAAATTTCTTGAATCAGGCTTCGCTATCGACGAATACACGAGTATCGAACTTTACGATCCGGAAAGGGACGAAGCAGAAGATCTCGCCCAAGAGCTTGAGAAAGAAATATTCTCGAAAAATCGCTATCAATATGGCAGATGGGGAGATCATACGTTTTTCGTTTACGACAAGAACCACGAAGAGGTATTTGAACTCGGGATTGAGTCAACAGAGTTGGTGCTCCACGCCAGGGAGACAACAACAGGACTCAGTTTACGAGCATTCTGTCGAATTCTCTTAGATAAATTCGACTCAACGTATTCCGTCCGTAAGAAGGAAACAAGGGTGAAAGCCCAGTGAGTACGGGTAGGTCGTGGTCTCGTCAGAAGGGCGAGATAGATGCCTACAACGCGTTCTTATCTGCGTACCAATCTCGAAGTAGTTACCACGGCTTCTCAGAGCGTGGATATAGGCTTACAAATTTCTTCCCGACGTTGAATAACCGACATACGAGCGGAACAATAGAACCTGATTTTTCGTTGTATGATGGTGAGACATTGATTCTCGCTGAAGTAAAACAAGGGAAGAATATTGAACCACGCGATATCGATCAGGCTGAGAAGCTTGATAATGTGACCCTTGATGCCGCAGAAGAATACATGGGCAAGGTGGACATCGGACGTTTTGGTCTCTCTGGCGAAGTGTACTCGGTTGAGCCACTCATTTACTACGACGGTATCGATAGTGCGTACATGGAAAAATGTCGGAACGAATGGGAAAATTGCCGGAAACGGCTGGTTGAATTAGAAAAACACTGTCCAGTTCTCGGACGCGAGGGAGACCGGCGACTGCAACTGCTGGCCGGTTCGTTTGGTTCACAGGAACTCACAGAATGGATTGAGTACGGCATCAAGATGTCAGAGACGCCACGAGTTACAGTCTCCATGACCGATAGTTTGGAGATTGAAAGTATTGCGGTTAGTATCTGTAATATCTGGGGACAGCGAGCGGTTTCAGAGTCAATACGGGTCGACGTCAGCCAACTTCGAACCCACTTCAATTACCGAAGTTTAGAGCCAGGGCGTGTCCAGAGCGCGTTCAAACTCATTGATGAGCTTGGTGCAGGAGATCATATCAAGAAGCGAGAGTTGGAATTCAAGCCGAAGCATATGCCGGAGATTCTGAACATTGAGACCTCTGTTAGCCAGCGAAGCGGTAATGGAAGAAGGGACGGGGAACTCGGGGAATTCGTTTGATGGAGCCCAAGCAGCAGATAGAAGAGACATCGAAACGATTTATTAGGCAACTGGCTCATTTCGATGTATGGTTGACCCTGCCGAGATTCAAGACGAGATTCTAGCGGTCCTTTACGAAGAAACGGTAGATAGCCCATTTTCAGTATTCACTGCGGATTCGATTCTCGAAGATGTAGCCGAGCGGTTTGAGGAGGATATCGAGGAGAATGATGCGGAATTTGCTATGCGACGGCTCGATGAAGAGTTTCTGGTTGATGTTGACCCAGCAATTGGTAGTTTAGGGACCGTTCAAATCACTCCCCGAGGCGTAGAAGAATACAATAGAACGCACAACTCGTTTCTTAAGACCGAAAACTGGCATTCTGTGTTAGAACTCCTCCAGGATTTAGATAGAGAAAACCCCGGTGCATTTTGGACTGGTGAGGCCCTTCATGAAGATCTGGAGATGGAGGAAGAGGCCATTGCTAGAAACGTCTGGTATCTGAAAGAGAAGGGGCTAATTGATGTTTCAATGACAACTGGTGACCCACCATATTCCAGTATTCAAATCACACGTGCAGGGAGAAAGGCAATTAAAAGCCATAGTGAGTTACTTGACCATCAAGAAGAGATGATAACTGACTCAGATACGGCTCAGTATGATGTATTCATTTCTCATGCAAGTGAGGACAAGGAAGACTTTGTTCGACCACTGGCGAATGCATTAGACGAGAGTGGGCTTGATGTCTGGTATGACGAGTTTGAACTAGAGATTGGAGACAGTCTTCGGGATTCGATTGATAGGGGCCTTGCAAATTCAGACTACGGTATCGTCGTTCTCTCTGAGGCATATTTTGAGAAGGATTGGGCGCAGTACGAACTCAATGGGCTAGTTGCACGGGATATTGATGGGGATAAGGTCATATTGCCTGTTTGGTACCAAATCAACACCGACCAAGTTGTCAATAACAGCCCATCTCTCGCAGACAAATACGCTCTTCAATCCGATGGAGAGGATATCAACGACATAGCTAGTCAATTACAAGATGCCATTGAAGGTTAAAATCCCGACATCCACACTTCACTTTTCGAGGAGTACATTCCGTATTTACCTATTTTGGTAACGTGTTTTGGCCACAGCGGTATCCAAAATAAGGGCAGCGTATTCAGCACACCGCTCCCTGTTCGAGAGTATAGTCTGTAACCTCAGTAGGGCAAACTCATTTCAAACATTATACGCCCGCGACTACGTGATCGTCCGTCCCGCGCGGCCGCGCTTCCCAGACGGACAGTCGCGCGATCGCGAGCGCGTACAGTACTGCGGGCGGACACGTGCCCGGTGTAAGCGTGGCTATAGGTGAGAGTCATCGGTCAGGCTGCTCCAGGTGTGATCGACCTGGAGCCGGAGTGCATCGCGTTGTGGCCCTTGGTTGGCGACTGACCTGTCACCGCATCTTGTTCCGGGCGACGACGGCGACGAACAGCGCGATCATGATCGCCCCGGCGAACGACTCGACGCCAGCGAGTACTTGGGCCCCGATGCCGTGCGGCTGGATATCACCGTACCCGAGGGTGGTGAACGTCACGGCGCTGAAGTACAGGCTCGCGAGCAGGCCGCCGAGGGGTTCGGCCGCCAGCGAGAGATCGAGTGGCGAGACGAGGTCGATGACGGGGCCCGACGCTTGGCTCAGTTGGACGCCGCCGAAGAGCGGATACAACAGCCCGAAGCCGAAGATCACGGCTATGGACGCGTAGACCAGTCGCCACGGTCCCTCACCGTACTGCATACTCCACCGGCGAGTTGCGAGGTCGACGTAACTCCACCAGTCGTTTTCGGCCAGAGCCTTCCGGTGTTGGGTCCACTTCGCCTTGACGTACTCGGGACCGACTTCTTCGGGGAGCGAATTCTCGCGGTGGATCCGTTCTCGAGTTCGGTAGACGCTCCGGGCTGTCTCGTAGTTGTCGACGCGGTCGCTGTCGTCGCCGTCGTTGGTCTTGAAGAGGGCGAGCCAGCGACTGAAGAAGGATCTGAGCCACTCAGTTCGTGTCTCGCTGGGTTCGGCGACCTCGATATTGTGGTCTTCGTTGGTGATCCGTACCGATTCGAGATCCGGTGAGAGGACGTTCCACTCCAGCTCGTCGAGTGGGTGGAGCAGGACGGATTCGGGAACATCCAGGGGATCGGTGCGGTAGTCGTACCAGCATCGCTTTCTGAAGGTAGTCTGATCCGAGAGGAAGACGTCCTGTAAGCGTGTTTTGTAGAGACGTACGTCGCCGAAGGTGGTACCGTCGAGGTTCGCTCGTGTCAAGTCTGCGTTTTCGAGATTCGACCAATGGATCTCTGCATCCCCGAGGTCCGCCTGTTCGAGATTTGCGTCAGTGAGGTCTGTATTCGAGAAATGGGTTTTTGGAGCTATCGCTCCGTCAAGTTCGGCATGCCGGAAGTCGGCGTCGTGAAGTTCGGCGTGCCAGAGAATGGCGTCGTGAAGTTCGGCATGCCGGAGGTCGGCGTCGTGAAGTTCGGCATGCCGGAGGTCGGCGTCGTGAAGTTCGGCGGAACTGAGGTCGGCGTCGTGAAGTTCGGCGGAACTGAGGTCGGCGTCGTGAAGTTCGGCGGAACTAAGGTAGGCGTCGTGAAGTTCGGCATGCCAGAGAATGGCGTCGTGAAGTTCGGCATGCCAGAGAATGGCGTCGTGAAGTTCGGCATCCCCGAGGTAGCCGTCGTGAAGTTCGGCGGAACTAAGGTCGGCGTCGTGAAGTTCGGCATCCCAGAGGTAGGCGTCGTGAAGTTCGGCATGCCGGAGGTCGGCGTCGTGCAATGTGGCCCCGTATAAGTTCACTTCCTTCAACTCAGAAGCAAAGAGCGTGCAACGAGAAAAATCAATATCGTCCCCAAATTCCACACCTTTCAGAACAGCCCCATCAAGGTTTTCCCACTCTTCGATCTCGCTTCCCCCAAGGGGACTTCCTTCGTCCCAGCCGTCGCGTCTTGCCTCAGTGAGTTCCTCGGCGGGCTTCTCGGCCACGTCGGCGTGCCAGATACACCGCTCGTGGTCACGCCACGTGTCTCGCCAGCATGAGGCAGTACCGACCTCCTGACGGAGTTCCTCTTGACTTAGCCAGTCATCGCGATCAAGATCTTCTGGCGAGAGTTCGAAACCACAGATCCCGTCCGGAACTTCCATGCCGTAAGTCCGCCATGGCTGGCTAATAATACTTGGTTGCCGATGGCGTGGAGGATGGCTCCGAGAGGCTAACTCACACGCCCGCAACCACGTGATAGCCCGTCCCGCGCGGTCGCGCTTCGCGAGTGGACCCGCACGATCGCAAGGATGCACAGCACTGCGGGCGAGCGCCTGGACGTGCCTACGGCCCCGTGAAAACAGTCGTGGCCTGTGTGCCGTCGCTGGTCTCGATCTCGACGCGGCGGACGGGTTCGCTGCCGGTCTCGCGCCAGGACCCGTCGCGATACTCCTCGGTGATCCGGCGGTACCACTCGTCGGGGTGGGCCGGCCGCTCCAGCGGCTCGAAGCGGACGCGGCGACCGGCGTCGGCGGCAGTCCGGTAGGTGACGGTCGCGCCCTCAGTCATGCCTCGACCGCCCCCGACTGGCAGCTCGGACACTCCTCGACGATCTCCGCGTCCAGGTCCAGCTCCTCGGCCGCCGCAGCGAGGTGCGGTTCACAGGCCCGGCAGTAATCGAACATGCTCACTCCTCCAAGACAGCCGCGTAGGCCCGGCCGAAGCCGTCGACCCACTCGACCCGATCTCGGACACGCTCGTCGGTGATGTTGTTCGCCATGTCGAGCGGGAGGAAGTCGTCGTGCTTGACCGGATCGGTGGCAGCCCACTCAGCGTTCATGCCTCGACCCCCACCGTGCGGACGAGATCGCGGGCGGTCGGTGACAGCGGGTGCGGGGCGTAGTCCCAAGTGAGGAGGTCGATGTGGCCCGCCGCGTCGACGGCGATCGTCGCGCCGAGCGTGCGCTCGATGTGGACGGCGTCGTGCCACATGGGTCAAGCCTCCGTGTCGAGTTCCGGTTTGTGAAACGTAGCGCCGCGGTCGTGGCCGCGTGCGGCGAGGGCGTCGGCGAGTGCGTCCCACGAATCGACGTCCTCGAAGCCGACGAGTTCGCGGCCGAGGGCGCGCGCTTCGTAGACGAGCACGCCCCCGTCGACGGGGACGTGCGTACGGTTGTCTGCGGGCGGTGCGTCAGCGTTTTGGCGGTCGGTTGCGTTGGTTGCCATGGGTTCTTGTCTCCGACGGAACCCGGCCCGCCTGTTCCAGCAGGCGGGCGATTCTACGTCACGAATCGCCCTGAGGGACCGGTGTTCCTACTACACAGTCATGGCTGGAGGTACTTAGTTTTTGCTCTTGTTAGGGCAAAATAGACTTAGTTAGTTTTTGAGGTGGTCACGGCCCGCTTCCGTGACGAGATAGTAGGCGCGCCGGCTGGAAGTGTCGCCAGAGATCGTCTCGATTTCTCCGTCATCAAGCGCTTCCTTGTCTACCCGGGAAACATGGCCCGCTCGTTCCAGGTCAGCGAGAGCGTTTTTTACGGTGCTATATGAGAAGTTGATCCCGCGCTCAAGTTTCAATCCCCGGAAGATCGCCTTCGGTGGCAGGGCGATCCCGTGCTCTGCCAGAAAGTCCAAAACCTCTTCTCGGCGCTCCTCCGGTGGCATACCTTCGCCATCGTTGGCCCCTTCCTTATCTCCGTTGGAAGGCATATTATTGGTTTTGTTAGCCTCTTTATTATCTACTACGGCCATATTTACTCTAACAAGGGCAACTTATTTGTAGTTTGCCCATAGAACCGACTAGATCAGAGAGCGACACTCCGACCGACGACCACGAAGGGAAAACGAAGACCGGGCCGCCCGGAGCGCGGGGGTCGCTCTCGCACGACCACACATGACACCGACCATCGACGCGGTAAAAGACAGGTCGCATCGCACGCCAGAAACTGGACGTTCAGCACAGTCGCTAACCCCCAATGCTTACAGTACATCTCGACCAAGACCCGCAGGAACGCTTCATGACCGACTTCTTGGCCGAGCGCGACCGCGGGGTCCAGGGCGGCGACCTCGCGTGGTTGAAGGCAGTGCTGGGCCGCTCTTGGAAGGCCCAGGTCGTGGCAGCGCCAGCGGTACTCATATCGACCTGGCCGGTACTGATTGTCGGCCTGTTGCTCCCAGCACTCGCGTTCCCCGCGTTCGTGTTTGCCGGGATGCTCATTCCCGCTGCGGCCGGGACGCTAACACGGTACGACATCGACACCGAGGAAGCCATCGCCGAGATCACGCCCGACCGTCGAGGAGATGGTCAACACCGACTCTGGTTCATCTACTTGACCGCGTTGCTCGGTGTGAGTCTTTTCGGCTGGGCGACGCTTGCACTGGCATACGGAGTTCTGATGATTACCGCCGTCTCCGTGCCATCGCTCGGGGTCGTACCCGCCGTGCTAGCGGTCGTGGCAGTCGTCTTTGGCGAGTCGATGATCACTCGGCGATTTCGACGAAGTGTAGTACTTCGGGCCGTCCACACCGCCGGGCAGATCGCCAGCCGCGTTGTCGGGCTAAGCGCGCACGATCGTCGGGACACCGATGCATTGGTAGACGTGGCGAAACTGGCCGTCCTCGGTTTGTTCGGCGGTGTCGGCTATCTCTCGCAGTAGCCACAGCGCTGTTCTTTGAAAAAGTCGACAACAGCGATCAAGGCCCACGTCCCGAGTGCGGCCTCGAACGGACCACCAAGGGGCAGTTCGCCGGCCAGCGTGCCGACAGAGTCGACATCGAGCAACCCCCACAGGACGGCACCGAACAACGGTGCCCACCACATCGCTATGGTCGCGGCCAGGAGTTCGTGGCCGCTCTTGACGGCTCTGGCGAATTCACCGCGCCAGCCGCCCGTCCCCAGATGAGTACACGTCCACTGGCGAAGATCGGGCACCACGATGTGAATGTTCGTGAGGGGGGGCTCATAAAGATTGGCGGAACGACGCCATCCAATCAGTACAAGTGTAAAACCGATCACTTCCACTCGAAACACGGGGCCGATCCCCCCACCCGCATGCGGGTGGCCCCACCGAGCAGTTTCACTTTCAGTCCGTCCAAGAACTACGGCTTTTACACTGCCATCCGTCACTCCCGGCCGCCCATGACGAATCAGGTGCCCGACGACAGGGAGGAGATCGATCTCGGCGACGAGACCGACCGCTGGCGCTACACCTGCCCCCACGGCCACCGGGAGTGGGAGCCGACGAACCACCACTTCTGGTGTGCCGGGTGTGCCCGGAGTCCCCGCAAAGAGGCCGTCTTCCAGACGCTGCGGGACGCCAGCACCGGCCTGGAGTACCGCCGCGAGGAGGTCCGACTGGTCGACCACGGCGGGCCCTACGATCGCGATCTCGACCGCGAAGGAGGTGCGGCCGCCGATGACTGACCCCGCGATCGAAGAGGCCTACGACGGCGTCGACGAAGCCTCCGTCCTGGTCGCCGAACTCGAAGAACAGATCCCGCACCTGGAGGCGGAGGGCGAGTGGTCGGCCGAGGCGATCGCAGGCGTGAATCACCGCCTCGAAGAGATCCGGAAGTCGGTCAGTCACGCCGGCGGCGAGGTCGCGCGGGCACAGGTCGCGCTCGATCGCGTCCGTGAGGAGGGATCGGCATGATCCAGACTGTCGACGAGCTGCCGATCACCGACCGCGATCCCGCCGCAATGAGCAACGACGCGTTGCACGCGGAGCGGCGTGATACCTTCGACATTACGATGTTCCAGGATGTCGAGGATGAACTGCTCGACGCGACCCTCGATCGGCGTGAGGCGATCTGGGACGAGATGGCCTCACGTGTCGACGCTGAACCCCCCGCGTGTCCGGAGTGTGGCGCACAGTCCTGGACACAAACGTTCGGCAAGCCCAAGGAGTGTGTCGCCTGCGGGTTGATGCTTGAATCCGACCACGAGGAGTTGATCGAAGAAATCACCGAGTACTGGAGCACTGTCGAGCTTCTGGACGGCAATCTCTATCTCGGGGGTGCAACTGACGATGACTGACCGTACGGAAGTCCACTGCCGAGCGTGCGGCACAGAGATCCTGGCGCTGTCGGCGACGTGTCCCACCTGCGGTGTGGACCGCAGTGATCTCGACGGCGGTGAGACGGCATGAGCGGCGACACACCCACCCACCCGGATGCGGGTGGGATCTCTGACCCCTACGCCGAGCGGATCGCCGGCGAGACCGACGTCACGTGGCAGTGTGCGGTCGCCGCCAACGACGAGTTCGACCCGGCCGATCCCGAATACTGCCCACACGAGCCGGAGACGGTCACGCTCGACGAGCCCGCGTCGATCGACGGCGACGGCAAGATCCAGCTGCCGGGGCGGCCGGTCGACTGTCCCGAGTGTGGCAACCCCTACGAGTTCCTGGTGAACAGGCTGGTGGTGACCTTCGTATGAGTGTCACCGAGATCGCCGTCGAACCGGGCCGGTGTGCCTGCGGTCGCCAGGCCGCCGGGTACTGTGCCGTTCGGGAAGTCCCAGTCTGTCCCGTGTGTGCGCGGGCGCTCGGGGGTGGGAAGTGATGGCCGGTGTTGAGCAGTACCCCGACTGTGCCGGTTGCGGCGACCCCGTCCAGTACGACCAGGCCCGGGCGTACTACGAGCACGAAGACACGGGCGAACTGCTGCACGTTCGTTGCTACGAGGAGTATGTAGCGCCCGAACAGGAGGGATCAGCGTGACCTGCCCGAACTGCGGTAGCACTCGGCTTCGTCCCGAAGCCGGCTGTGAGTGGTGTCCCGAATGTGGCTACAGTGCCTGCGGAGGTGGGCGGGCGTGATCGACGTCACGACCCCCCACCCGCATGCGGGGGGTGGTCGCCCGTGAGCCGAGCCGGTGCCTCCGAGGCCGACATGCCCGACGCCGAGGCAGCCGCCCTCGAAGAGTTGTACGACCTCCGGGAGGAACTCAAACTCGTCGCGGGGTCGGACTGTGCGTACGCGAAATACTGCGAAAACGGCCTGGAACGCCTGCGGGAGGCCGGCTACGATGTCTGAGTCAGTCGAGCAGCTCCGAACGAATCGAGACGTCGTCGCCCAGCCGGGACTCGATGGTCATGATCGCGTCGGCGAGTTCGTCGTCGACGTCCCGGACGGCTGCCATGGCCTCCCGGCGCTGGGTCTCGGCCCGCTCGACGGCCGCCTGGGAGAGAGCCTGGCCGCACCACACGCAGGCGTCTTGCTCGCGCGGGGTCTTCTGTTCACATCGCGGACAGACCACGGGGCCGACGGGCTCGGGCTCGTCGCGATCGACCTCCAGGCCGTGGGCGCGGGCAATCTCGCGTTCGTTGGCGTCGTCGAAGACCGAGATGTACCGGGCAGCGACGTCCGATCCCCGCGTCCAGCCGTGGTGTTCTTCGAGGTGGGCCTGACTGACGCCCTGGCTGGCGAGGAAACTCGCCGAGGACTTCCGGAAGTTGGTGGGAGTGACCGGCTTTTCGATACCGGCGCGGTCGGCGACGTCTTTCAGTGCATCGCGGACGCGGTTGTTCGAGATGCCCTCCGGCGACGTGAGCTTACACCACAGCGGGTCGTCGGCCTCACCCGGGTGATCGTCGAGCCACCGGCGGACGTAGGGGACCGAGGGGACCAACACGGGCGAGCGACGGCCGTTCTTGCCGTCCAAGGTGACCTGGAGGCCGTAGTCGTGGTCCGTGATCGCCCCCGGCGTCAACTCGAAGAGTTCGCCCGGGCGCGGGCCCAGGTCCCAGGCGAGCGCGACCAGCGCGCGATCGCGGGAGTTGAGACAGGCATCCAACAGCGGCTGGATGTCTGCCTCCCAGCCGAGCATCTCCGTGGGATCGGGCGCGGGATCGTAGTTGCTCGGGTACCCACCCGGGACCCACTCGACGCTGTCGGGGTAGTCCTCGCCGTCGGTGACGATCCGGCCGATCGTGCGGAGTGTGACCCGGTAGTCCTTGTTGGTCTCGGGACTCCCGGTCTGTTCGGCGTTGATCCAGCGGACGATCGCCTCGGCGGCCTCGCGATCGTCCATGGCGTCGGCGAGCCCGCCGACGGATTTCGCGATGTTGAGGCCGCGCATCAGGAGGAACTCATGGCGATGCTCAGAGAACTTACTCGCACCCATCAGACGGATTTGATCGGAGAGATCGAGCAACAGCGTCCGATCGGCCTCGCTAATGTCGTACTCGCGGGCCTGGAGTCGAGACCGCATCGTCTCGATCGAGGCTGCGGGGTCGTCGGTCATATCAACAACCGGACGGCCGTCGGGTATGTAAAGGTCGGGTATGGAGCCCTCCCCGGGCACTTCTCAACGCGCCACTCACACTGTTGAGTGGCAACTCCAGAGTGTGCCGGTGGAGGGCGGAGAACCCTGGAAGGTCTCGCGCGAGCGCCAGTGAGCGCGAGGGAGGGAAATCTCTGATTTCCCGTCGTTCGGCAGCCCTCCCCGGGCACATCTACTGCGTCACTCGCCCCGTCGAGTGACACCGCCGATACGTGACGGTGGAGGGCGGAGAACTCTGTAAAACCGACCTGGCGAGAATGCTAGAAAAGGGAATTGACGATAAACTCCCCGATAGTTGCGCCAATCACTCTCGGAACGAGGAATCCAACCACGACCAAGACTTCGACCACACCCAGTACAGTCACACCTAACTGTAGCGGATTCGAAATAAGCGAGCCGAGGCTCCCGACCAACAGACCAATCCCGACGAATAATCCGATTACTGGGATGAGGACACTGATCGTGCCAGTTCGACCGACATGGTCCCGGTCGGGAGAACTCAGATAATACCCAACCGGAAACACGCTACTCCCAAACAAAACGAGGGCTGGTAGCCAGGACATACTACCAATTTTAGACGATGATTAATAAAGATATCTCTCTAATTTTAGTTAGCACTAATATATATTTATTTACTTGATTAGTTACTGATTGATTTGGTACATTCCGCAACTGCCCGATCTAGTATCACGTCCACCACTGTCGAAAGGATGTGCCCGGATTTGGATAGTGCCGGGGTGGGGGCCCGGCCACCGACAATTGATAGTGGACGAGTCCATGGGGGTGAACTCGGTCGATGCACCGCGATGGGATGGCAACTCGACAGCGATCGAGGGTCACCCAGGGCCGGCGACAGGGAGAAAGACGTCGCGGCCCAGGTGGTCGAAAGCGTGAGTCATACCGAAAGACCCGAGAAGAGTTTCAGAATCGCTCAACGGTACAGGGTTCGAGAAGAGAGTGGCGTTGTGAGACCGTCCAAGCCCTGCTCGCGGGGATGGCTACCCCCCGCGAATGATCCACTCGAAGCCACACTCCTCACAGGTGAAGTCGATCCCGGAACCCGATGCCGCTGCGCCACATTTCGGGCAATAGTTCCCCATTCTAGAGGGTTGGACAACTGAATCCCGAATAAAGGTTGTCATCTTGGAATATCAACCGAAACAGGTTCAGGATTCGACTTTCCAAAGAGGAGAGGTACCAACAGACGGTTCGCTGACAGTGGTGGATCAAGAGAGGGAAGCGTATCCAAAGACGAGTTCAGAGAAGATTCAAAATGGGGGGTATGCCAGGCGGGGGGAGCCTGGCAGAAAACAATTGGTGGTGGGAGAGTTCGGGGGGGCGAACTCGTCCGAGACACCATGGGGATGGAGTCCCGAGTATGTCGAGACCTATCCTGGCCGGTGACGGGGAACGTCCCGGCCCAGGCCAGTCATTGGCAGTGACGTATATAAACGGGTCCGATCGTTTTCGGGCCGAACTGTCGTATGGCGATACAGGCGCTGAGACGCAATTCTGGCTGGCTCTTGCGGAGGTTGAAAACGGAATTTCCGAGAGTCTAATCGCTCATGAACGGACAACAGTGATCGAGGGGTCGGGTTTGGGACTGCCGGGCGGTCATCACGGACCCGCCGTGCGTCCGGTCTGCAGCGTGGCAACCGGTCGCGAGCACAGCGTAACCCCGACGATTGGGACGAGTGTTGGACAGCAGACGAGAGCAGCGGCCGCCCACCGACCGAAGAGGCTACCACGGTGCCCGTTCGTAGAATTCGCTAATGGGACTGCTCGATGGGATCAAGTCCGCGCTGGGACTGAAAGCCGAGGCCGACGCGACCCGGGACGCCGATCCCGAGGACCTCTTCGGGATGAGCACCGCCTACGTCACGATGGCGGCCGACCTGGGCTACGAGCCGGCGGGCGAGGCGGCGCTGTGTTTCTCCGACGTCGACAGCACGGACTTCCAGGACGCGATCTCGGAAGTCAGGCAGATCCTGGCCGCCGGCGAGATCGAGACGGGCACCACCGCGGAGTTCGTCGAGGACGCCCACGGCTACACCTGGGTCGTCCTCGAGGACGACGACGTCGAGGATCTCGTCACGAGCGTCCACTTCGCCGCGGACACGCTCGTCGAGAACGGCTACGGCTCGCGGCTGCTCGCGGCTGTCTTCGCCTTTCGCGATCCCGAGGATTCGACCGCCTGGGACGACAGCGACCGGTACGTCTACTGGGTCTACTCCTTCCGTCGCGGGTCGTACTACCCCTTCGCGCCCAAACCCGGCGAGCGTGAGCGCGACGCCACCGCGGAGTTCAAACTCCAGAGCGTGCTCGACGGCGAACTCGACCTTGAGGACGACGAGGCCTACTGGTATCCCCTCTGGCCCGAGGACGAGGGCCACCCCTGGGAGTGACTCGGCAGTGTGGATCTGAGACCGATACTGGCACTACTGTGGTAGCAATCACAGAGAACACGCGATTGGACCGGACAGCAGTCGTTCAATCTACCAACAGGTATATGCGCAGCAACGTCGTTACTCACGGCCATGGCTACCACGGAGATGCTCTCCCTCCTCGCCCTCGCTGCACTGCCCGCCCTTGCCCTGCTCGGACTTGCCGGGAAATACCTGCTGGGATGGATGCAGGAAGGATACGAAAGTGCTGAGGGACAGGCGAACAAGTAGTCCTCTTTGTGAGTCGGAGTGATTGCTTCAAGAGCCGCCGGATCGGATGTAAGATCCGTTCGTCCGAGTGGACTCCGAGAACGGTTATTGTTCTGAAAGCAACCGTTCGACCGCATCGAAAACGTCCGCCCGTACCGCTTCAGCTGCTCGAGTCGCGTCGATCCGGACGAACCGGTCCGGGTCATCGTCGATCAGTCGCTCGTAGTTCGCCCGAACAGCCCGCAGGTGCTCGACGCGCTCGAACTTGTTCGTCCCGCCGCTGCGCTCAGCCCCGGTCTCGGCGTCGACGTCGAGGTAAATCGTCGCGTCAGGCGGTCGCGTCCAGGGCTCGTGAATCTCCCGGACGAAGGCGAGGGGATCGTCCAGCCGGTCTTCGAGCGTCGCACCCTGGTAGGCATATCGCGAGTCCGAGTAGCGATCGGAGACGACGACCTCGCCGCGGTCGAGGGCTGGTTGGACCGTATTCGCGAGGTGGGCGGCGTGGTCGGCAGTGTAGAGGAACAGCTCGGCGAGAGAGTCGGCGTCGTCTTCCTGAATCGAGCGCTGGACGGCCTCGCCATACCACGACTCGGTCGGCTCCCGGGTGAAGGTGAAATCGGGGTCGAGGTCGGCGGCGTGCTCCCGCAAGGATTCCCAGGCGGAGGACTTCCCGCTGCCGTCGATCCCTTCGAGCGTGATGAGCATAGCGATCGATCGAACCCGGGATACGTAAGCCCGCCGGCTCGTCGTGAGGAAGTGGCTGTGTACCATCCCGTCCGGCTTGCCGGCCACCGTAGGTTTAGGGTGCGTGAGACCAAATGTCGTGGTATGAATGTCCTTGTCACTGGCGGCGACGGCTTCGTCGGCCGACACCTCTGTGCAGAACTGGACGAGCGCGGCCACGACGTGACGGCGCTGTCGCGTGATCCCGATCCGACCGTGCTTCCCGACGGCGTGGAGACAGTCGCGGGCGACGTGACCGATCGCTCGTCGATCGAACCGGCAGTCGAGGGCGTGGACGTCCTCGTGAACCTGGTGGCGCTCTCGCCGCTGTTCATCCCGAGCGGCGGCAACGAGATGCACGAGCGCATCCACCTCGGCGGCACCGAGAACCTGGTCGCGGCCGCCGAGGACGAAGGCGTCGAGCGCTTCGTCCAGATGAGCGCGCTGGGAGCCGACCCCGAGGGGCCAACGCACTACATCCGCGCGAAGGGGCGGGCCGAGGAAGTCGTCCGGGAGTCCGCCCTGAAGTGGGTGATCGTCCGTCCCTCGGTGATCTTCGGCGACGGCGGGGAGTTCGTCGGCTTTACGAAGAAGCTCACGCCGCCGCTGGTCGCGCCGCTGCCTGGCGGCGGGAAGACGCGATTCCAGCCGATCTGGGTCGAGGACCTCGCGCCGATGCTCGCAGATTGCGTCGAGGACGACGAGCGGGCTGGGGAAACCTACGAACTCGGCGGACCCGAGAGACTGACGCTCAAGCAGATCGCCAAACTCGTTCGGGGGAAGGTCGCGGTCGTCCCCGTCCCGATGGCGCTGGCCGGCGTCGGCCTCTCGGTCGCCGGGGCGATCCCCGGGTTCCCGATGGGGAAAGACCAGTACCGCTCGCTGCGGTTCGACAACACCACTGCTGACAACGACGTGACGGCCTTCGGCACCGAACCCGACGTGCTGTTCACGCTCGAAGACTACCTCGACGGCGTCTGAAGGGGCACGTGGCCGGCAGCTTCCTGTTTCTGAGTATCAGGCTCGGGAACGGGGCAAAAAGCTTATACGCACATTCCGACTGTTTTCACGCCAAGAGGCACACTTATGAAACTCGCGATGATCGGCTTCGGGCAGGCCGGCGGGAAGATCGTCGACAAGTTCCTGGAGTACGACGACAGGACGGGCAGCGGGATTGTCCGGTCGGCGGTCGCGGTCAACACCGCTAAGGCTGATTTGCTCGGCCTCGAACGCGTCCCAGAGGAGAACCGGGTCCTGATCGGACAGGCGCGGGTCAAGGGGCATGGCGTCGGTGCGGACAACGAACTCGGCGCGGAGATCGCCGAGGAGGACATCGACGAAATCCAGGGGGCCATCGACAATATCCCTGTCCACGAGATCGACGCGTTCCTCATCATCGCCGGGCTCGGCGGCGGAACGGGCTCGGGCGGGTCGCCGGTTCTCGCCAAACACTTGAAGCGGATCTACACCGAGCCGGTCTACGGCCTCGGGATCCTGCCCGGCAGCGACGAGGGTGGCATCTACACGCTCAACGCCGCCCGGTCGTTCCAGACGTTCGTCCGGGAAGTGGACAATCTCCTCGTCTTCGACAACGACGCCTGGCGGAAAACAGGCGAGTCCATGGAGGCGGGCTACGCGGAGATCAACGACGAGATCGTCAAACGCTTTGGTATCCTCTTTGGCGCAGGTGAAGTCGAACACGGCGGCGAGGTCGCCGAGAGCGTCGTCGACTCCAGCGAGATCATCAACACGCTCGCGGGCGGTGGCGTCTCGACAGTCGGGTACGCGGCCGAGGAGGTCGATCTCGACGATTCCAGCGGATTGCTCTCGCGGTTCCGCGGCGACGATTCCGCGGACTCGATGGAGTCGGCGAACACGACCAACCGCATCACGTCGCTGGTCCGAAAGGCCGCACTTGGCCGGCTGACGCTGCCCTGTGAGATCGACGGGTCCGAGCGCGCGCTGCTCGTACTCTCGGGGCCACCCGGCCACCTCAATCGGAAGGGTATCGAACGCGGGCGAAAGTGGCTCGAAGAGCAGACCGGCAGCATGGAAGTCCGGGGCGGGGACTACCCCGTCTCCGATTCGGGATACGTCGCAAGCGTCATCCTGCTCTCTGGGGTCCACAACGTCCCCCGGATCAAGGAGCTCCAGCAGGTCGCCATCGAGGCCCAGGACAACATCGACGACATCCGGGACGAAAGCGAAGAGAACTTAGAGGCGTTGGTAGAAGATGATGAAGATGAGTTGGATCCGCTCTTCTAAGGGGGTCACCCTACTGGCGGTGCTGATGGTCGCGTTCGCCGGGGTCGGCGTCGTTACAGCCGTCTCCGTCTCACCGGACGCACCAGCAGAGGCACAGGTCGGCGAAGAAATCACTGTCTCGGCGACGATTTCTGCGGTCTACGAGCCCTCGTCGGAGTGGACGCTCAACGGGACGACCGAACTCCGGAACGTGACCGGCTGGGAAGTCACGAAAATCACACCCAGCGGAGACGAAAATACGACCCGCTTCGACGGTTCGACGAGTTTCGAGGTACCGATCACCAGCGATGAGAACCTCGACCGTATCGACGTCTCGATCACCGGGGACGTTCCCCCGGTCGAGACGTTCTCCTATGATCCGCCACAGTCGTTCGTCGGGGCCGACTTCACCCGGATCGAAGGGAACAACGAAAACGACATCGAGACTATCTCGATCCATCACTACACGGAAAACAGTAGCCAAACTCGCGCGTTGCTCGACGAGGCGAGTACAGCTGTCGAGAATGCAAGCAGCCAGGACGCCCGTGACACACTCGACAACGCGATCGGCGTCTTCGACGGCAGCGGAGAGAACTTCCAGCAAGCACGGAGCCTCGCTGAGGATGCGAAAGACACGGCTGAATCCGCCAAACAATCCGCCCAGACGACCCAGCTGGTGCTGTACGGTGTGGGCGCACTCGTCGTGCTCGCGCTGATCGGCGGCGGGATCTACTACTGGCGATCCCAGCAGGACGACTACGACAAACTCCGGTAGATGCACGTCGTCGTTCCGTTCGACGGTCGCGAGCCGAAAACCCGTCTGTCTCCCGTTCTCGACGCTCCGGAGCGACGGGATTTCGCACGCGCGATGCTCGAAGACGTCGCGGAGACGATCGAATCCATCGGCTTCGAGCCGACGATCCTCGCGACGACTGACGTCGAGTGCGAATGGCCCGTCGTCGTCGACGAACGGTCGCTCGACGCGGCCGTGAACGACCAACTGGCGGTGGCTGACGGACCGGTCGCAGTCGTGATGGCCGATCTGGCGCTTGTGACGCCTGACGCACTGGATCGACTGTTCAGGGCCGACGGCGAGGTCGTGCTGGCCCCGGGCCGTGGCGGCGGAACCAACGCGATCGTGAGCCGCCACCCACGGTTTCGCGTCGACTATCACGACGCCTCGATCACGGATCACCGAGCAATCGCTCGTGATATCGGGGCAGACAGTATACAGGTCGATTCCTTCCGGTTGGCGAGCGACGTCGACGAACCCGACGACCTCGCGGAGGTGCTGTTACATGGTGAGGGCCGGGCGGCGGCGTGGCTTCGCGAACACGGATTCGGCCTCTCGATGGACGAGGGCCGTGTCAGCGTACAGCGGTGACCGCCGCTGTCGTCCCGTCAAAGATCTCGCCAGTTGATCTCCACGAACTCCGTCTCGACGTTGATCCCCGCAAGCAATGTGGCTGCACTCATCGTCAGGAAAAGCACTGACAGGCCCAGGTTTTCGTTCGGGATTTTGAACAATATCGACACTAACACGAGATAGATGCTGACGACAAAGAGGATCTCCGCGTTTCGTTCCATCGCAGTGTAATGTCCTGCCCGGTTCGAGTATAAATATGGCTATGTCGGCACAATTCAGCGTTGCAGTCCGACGTTCGCGACTGCCGCCGACAGAACGTTTTTGACCGACGTGATCCGATAGCCGGACGTGATCCCCGGGGCCGAGAAATACGACGTCGACGTCACGATCGATCCCGCCGAGCGCGAGCGACTGCTGTCGGTCGGCCCCGAGGACGTCGCCGGACCCGGCGAGGACGGCGGCCCCGACCACCTCTCCTTCGCCAGAAACGTCTTCATCCCGTTGACGACTGCCTGCCGGTACACCTGCACCTACTGTACGTACTACGATCCGCCGGGCCAGGCCTCGCTGCGTTCGCCCGAAGACGTCCGCGAGATCTGCCGGGAGGGGGCCGACGCCGGCTGTACGGAAGCCCTCTTTACCTTCGGCGACGATCCCGACGATCGCTACGACGCAATCCACGACCAACTCGCCGAGTGGGGCCACGACTCGATTCACACATATCTCCGGGAGGCCTGCGAGATCGCGCTTGCGGAAGGGCTGTTGCCCCACGCCAATCCGGGCGATCAGACCCGCGAGCAGATGGCGGAAGTCGCCGATCTGAACGCGAGCATGGGCGTGATGCTGGAGACGACCGCCGACGTCGACGCCCACTCGGGATCGCGCCGAAAGGAGCCCGGCCAACGACTCGCAACGATCCGGACCGCGGGCGAACTCGGCGTCCCCTTCACGACCGGGATTCTGGTCGGCATCGGCGAGGACTGGAGCGATCGCGCCGAGAGCATCCTGGCGATCCGGGAGCTTCACCAGCGTTACGGCCACGTCCAGGAAGTGATCGTCCAGCCCGTCTCGCCGAACGAACGCTGGGATCGCGAGCCGCCGAGTCTAGAGACGATGCGCCGGACGGTCGCGATGGCGCGGGCGGGATTGCCCGAGACGGTCAGCGTCCAGGTGCCGCCGAATCTGGCCCGGACGCGCGAATTGCTCGATTGTGGCATCGACGATCTTGGCGGTGTCTCGCCGGTTACCGACGACCACGTCAATCCTGACTACGCCTGGCCGGCACTGGACGAACTCCGCGCGATCGCCGACGATGCGGGTGTCCCGCTTCGCGAGCGGCTTCCGGTCTACGATCGCTACGTGGACGAAGACTGGCTGAGCGAGCAGGTATTGGCAACGGTCTCGACAGTGACATCGACGGACGAAACAGGGACCTGAAAGCAGGATTGCTCGGCGAGTGGCGAGAAACAGATTTCCGATAGTTTCAAACCGATGTTGTGAGAGGATAATCCATCATGGTGATAGGTGACGACGTTTACCCGGAGATGTCACGGGAAGAGAGAAAGGGATCCAAAGTGGACCAGCCCGACCGGGAAAACCAGGAAGCAACCGACCCATCACGGGACGGAGACCTGGCGGCGAATATACAGACGACGCGACGATTGTTCCTCACTCTCGCGGGGGTCGGAGTGAGCGCCGGGGCGGGGTGCACCACACTGGGGCCGGACGATGATGGGAACACGGACACACCGACGAGTACGCCCACTGGAGCTGAAACGGACACACCGACGACAACAGACACGAACACACCGACAGAGACCGACACGCCGACGGAGACTGACACGGACACGCCGACTGAAACCGAAGCGGAAGAGACGACTGAGGAAGGAAGAGAGACGGAGGAAGAGACGAACGAGGAAGCGGACGATGAGACGGTTTACGACGTCACGGTTGACTCCGTCTCAGCCCGTTCGATGGACATGCTGGACTGGAACTCCCAGTACGCGGGCTGGCCATACATTTGGGGGCGGTGGGCTGCCTACGAGCGCTTTGTGCAGTATGATCTGGAGAACAACGTCTGGATCCCCCGCCTCATCGATAACTGGTCGATTGACGGGACGACAATCACGCTGGACATCCGTGATCCACATAAATACGAGGACGGCGACGAGGTGACGGCCGAGGATGTCAAGGCCAACATCGTCATGAATCTCGCGACCGGGGCACCGTTCTCGGAGATCTTCGAATCGTTCGACGAGCCCGACGACAAAACCCTCGTGATCGAGACGAAGAAGTCTGTCAACAAGACGATCCTCGAGTTTTCGATCTTCTCGCAGTTGCAACAGGCCAAAATGGCACCACCGTACGACGAGTTCTATCAGCGCTTTTGGGTAGACGGCGAAGAGGGCGTCGGCAGAGATATTCAGGCCATGGAACCGAACGAGCCCCACTACGTCTCGGGTATCTTCGGCCAAATGAGGAAGGACTCCGAGCAGTACCTCATGGAACGCAACCCCGAGCACCCGGACGCCGATAACGTCAACTTCGAGCGGTACCGGTTCCGGACCTACCCGGGAAACCAGGCCAAGTGGGACGCGATGTTAGCCGATGAGGTGGACACGGTGATGAGTGCGTTCACCCCGGCGAATGTCAAAGCGGAGCTCCCGGATCACTGGCAGGAGTACAACTTCCCCGGCAACTGGGGCGTCGGGCTACTGCCCCAGCACGATCCGGACACCGCGCCCCACATTTCCAAGCGACCGGTTCGCCAGGCCATCACGCATGCGATTAGCCGCGAAGCTGCCCGGAGCGCCGGTGGTCCGCGGGTCAAGACGGCATTCCCGACCCCAGCCGCGATCTCCGCGAACGTGCAGGATGAATGGATTGACGTCGGCGGGACCTTCGGCCCAATGCAGGGAGGCAAAGAGAAAGCCGCTGAACGCATGCAAGACGCCGGCTACGAGAAAAACGCCAACGGTATCTGGGCGATGGACGGCGACACCGTTTCCTTCGACATCTCGGTGCCGGGTAGCTGGAGTGACTGGGTGACGGTGATCCAGGCAACGGTTTCCCAGCTAACCCAGGCCGGGTTCGACGCACGACTGAACCGCGTCAACAACATCTATAGGATTGTCGCCAGCGGCGAGTTCAAGATGGCTGCCCGCCCGTGGTCGTCGGGTTACGCACGGTCGTCGTTCCCGTATTTCCCGCTGGACTGGGTGTTCGGGCGAGCCTACGGCAACGCTCACAGCTACCCCGGTGGCGAGGAAGGCACCGAGATCACGGTTCCCGCCATGGACGGAGACGGCACCATGTCGGTCGATGTCCAGCAGCGCCTCGCGGATCTCTCGATGGCTCGTGGCAACGACGTCAAGCCGATCGTCGAGGAACTCGCGTGGGTTTCCCATCAGGATCTACCGATGATACCGATCGTCGAAAAGCTGGAGCAGTCGTTCATCAGCACGAACAATCTCTCTGCGCCCGATCCTGACTCTTTGGCCGGCAACGTCAAATGGCCGTGCTTTTACGCCCCACGGGAGGGCGAGATGCAGTGGCAGGGCGGCCAAGAGTGAAGCGGGGGGCAAGGCGAGCAAGCGACCCGTCCACGAAAAAACACGGCTCCGTTCGGATTGGTCGAGTACCCGGATGCGATGCAGCTCGACAGGGGCGCGAGTGACACGCGTCACTGATTTTGGACGCCACCTTCGTCAAAGACACCGCCGACGAGCGGTCTCGCGCAGTGCTCGCGCCCCAAGCGCTGTGCTGACGGCCACTTTGATACTGGTTCGGCCCGTCAGTGATAGACATGCGCGAGTCACTCCGATCGGCGCTGGCCTGGCAGGCGCTCGCCCTCGGCTGTTACATGGCAGGTGTCACCCTGTTCGTTCTCGGGGGCGTCGGGCCGTTTCTCGCCCCGCCGGAGCGGTCGCTCGCGAACCTGACGACAGTCGACATCGCGTTCGTCGCCGGCAGTATCGTACTGTTCGCAGCCGGCGGCGTGGCCAGCTGGAAAAGCGGCTGGCGAAATACGTTGCCCGCCACCTCGTCGTGGGGAACGCAGCCCGATCAATCTCACGGGGGTCTCCCCGACCGGAACGGCCGAGAAGCCGACCGCGAGCCGACCACGGCCTACGAAGACGGCGAGCTGTACCTTCGCTGTCCCGAATGCGGGGCGACGAACGACACGTCCTACTCCTATTGTGGGGAGTGTTCGACCAAGTTATCACGACCCTGAAGATGGCGTCGCGTGACCGGGTCGGTAGACGGGTGATCGAAACGGTGGGCTACCGTCATTCGACGAGATGTGAGAACACTCGCGACTCGATCTTCCGGAGGTGTTCACCGACGGTGCCCGGCGCGAGATCGACAGCATCGGCCAGCTCATCCTGTGTCGCCTCGCGCGGGCACTCGTAGTAGCCCTCCTCGACAGCGCTCAACAGCACCCGCTGCTGGGTCGGCGTCAGGGACGCAATCGGATCGTCAGGTTCGGGTTCGTATTCGCCCGTCTCGAGCAGTTCGACGTCGACAGCCGCCGGGACAGCGTCCAGTGAGTCGTCGAAGGATTCGTCGTCGCCGAGTAGTGTCGCGACCGGCGCGCCGTCCGTCTGGCGAAACTGGAGGGGCATCACCAGGATAATGTCAGTCTCTCGCTGGAACCGGAGCATCTGTCGTGGTTCGGTCGGCATCTCGACGCGCAACGAGAGCAGCCCACGAGCAGTGTCCACAAGCGTTGCAGTCCTGACAAGCGGGTGATCACGGGTTAGCCCAAAGCCACGCTCGACATCGCCATAGACCCGGCAGAGCATTTTCGCGACCTCGTCGTCGACCATCTCCATCACGTACATCGGCCCCCGAAGCACCGATTCGTCCCGAGCCAACGTCTCTCCCCAGGGATGTATCGCCCCGCCGTCCTTGGTGAACACCGCGCGGAGGTACCGCATACACGTCGGTGTTCGGCCGAGTATTTAAAATCACCTCGGATGGGAGGCACCAATATTTCACTGTCTCGGGTCCGTTGTATTTAGTGCCGGGGTGGCGCCTCTGACACGCAATTTTACCTCGGCGTCCCTGTTCGATCGTGACGCACTCGGTCGATCTGGAGGGCAATAACCCGAGCAGTGATACCATCGGCTGTCGATCCAAGCGGATATCGGTCACCCCGAGATGTCGATAGCTTCGCACACGGGCGCTCGATCAAGCACTGTCATCGAGCAGTGGCGTCCCGTCGGCTTGCGGGCCGAGTCGGGGGCCCGGTGGCTCACCGCGGATCGGCTCTCGCTGTCGGTAATCCGTCGAGCGCTCGACGGGCCGGCGACCGACCGACCGGATGAGTTCGTCGTAATCCGCGAACGAGCGATACTGGCCGAAGTCCCCGCCAGCGCGGGCGGTGATCTCCTCGGAGAGGATCGTCCCCATGAAATCGTCGGCACCGCAGGAGAGCAACTTCAACCCGAACTCGTCGCCGTACTTGACCCACGAAGACTGAATGTGCTCGATGTTGTCGAAAAAGAGCCGCGAGACGGCGATCATGAGTTCGTCCTCCGCCCGCGTGGCCCCGCTGTCGACCATGCCGTTCTCCGCCAGCGGCGTGTTCGGGTGGACAAAGGAGAGCGGAACGAACTCCGTGATCGCGCCCGTTCGGTCCTGGAGATCACGGACCCGTTTCAGGTGGAGCGCCCGGTGGGCCTCGTTCTCGACGTGGCCGTACATGATCGTCGACGTGACGTCGAGTCCCACGTCGGTGGCAGCTTCCATCGCCGCGAGCCACTCGCCGGTGTCGATCTTGGCGGGACAGATCACGTCCCGAACTTCGTCGACGAGGATCTCGGCAGCGGTGCCGGGAACGCTGTCCAGCCCGGCATCGGCGAGCCGACGGTAGACCTCGCGATAGTCCCAGTCAGTGCCGCGACGGGCGTGGGCGGCCTCTTCCGGGGTCATCGAGTGAACGTGCACGTCCCCGACGGACATCGCCTCGATCTGTTCGACGTACGTGCCGGGGTCGGTTGTGTATGCGTCGGGCGGGCGGTAGTTCACCGTCCCCCGGTCCGCGGGATCGACGGCCTCCAGCAGCTCGCGGTGCTCCTCGTCCAAGGCGAAGGCAGGGTGGAGCCCCGAGACGGACGTCACTTCGTAGATGCCGCGCTCGACCGCCTTGGCGACGATCTCGCGGGACTCTGCAGGCGTCTTCGTAAAGCCCGGGTGATCGTCCGGTCGGTCGGCGCGGAACTGCTCGGCGCTGTCCTTGAAGTTACAGAACAGACACCCCGTATCACAGGCGGTCGTGACGTTGTTGTTGAGGTTGGCGACGACAGTGACGTCCTCGCCGACGACCTCGGCACGCCGGCGATCAGCGGCCTCGAGGACGGCCTCCTTGCGCTCGCGGTCGATCCCCGGCGCGTCGCTCCCGGTCGTCAGAAGTTCGATCGCGTCCGCGACGGTCAGCCGGCTGCCGTCCCGGGCCCTCCGGAGGGCGTCCGCGAAGGACTGGTCGCTCGTCGGTCGGATCTCGAAGTCGAACTCGTCCCGGGGGACGTTCGTCTCCGGTTCGAAAGCGGCCATCGTTACCACACCGGGCGTCGGGGGGCATAACGCCACTGTTCGCGTCGAACGTGGCCGGCGTCGACGACGCGGTCTGCGTGCTCCGGGATCACAACGTTGATTGAGTGCCCGAACATCGGGGAGAGCAGTGAACGATCGTCCCCCCAGTGACAAGTCGGACGGCAGTGGGACTGACCCATCATCATCGTCCGCCAAGGGGCCAGACCCGAATGACGACGGGCCGGACCTCGACTCGGACGGTCCCGAGTCCACAGCCGACCCGAGCGACGGGGACGACTCGGGTGACTCGATCACCCAGGGGAGCCTCATCCGGCCGCTGATCGGCCTGGCCTGGCCGATCGTCGTCATTCAGCTGTTGCAGGTCACCTACAACATTGCCGACACGCTGTGGCTCGGCCGACTCTCGGCGGACGCCGTCGGCGCGATCAGTCTCGCCTTTCCGCTGATCTTCCTGCTGATCGCCGTCGCGGGCGGCTTTACGACCGCCGGAGCAATTCTGGTCGCCCAATATACCGGCGCGAAAGGCGAGCGTTCGGCCGGACTCGTGACCGGCCAGACCGTCTCGTTCGTCGGATTGCTGTCGGTCGTGATCGGGGTCGTCGGGTACTTCTACACCCGCCCAGCACTCGAACTCCTCCCGAGCGATCCCGAGACGTCGGCGTCGGTCATCCCGCTGGCGGCTGATTACATGGAAGTCATCTTCATGGGCATTCCACTGATGTTCGGGTTTTTCATCTTCTCGGCGCTCATGCGGGGCTACGGCGACACGCGGACCCCGATGTTCGTGATGGTGGTCTCCGTCGGGTTGAACGTCGTCCTCGATCCCTTCTTCATCTTCGGATTTGCCGGCAATCCCCTGTTCGAGTGGCTCAGCCTCGGCGGCCTGGAAACGTCGCTGCACGCGGCGACTGGCTTTACCGGCCTCGGCATCGAGGGTGCAGCACTGGCGACGATCCTCTCCCGGGGGGTCGGCACGGCGATCGGCCTCTGGCTATTGTTCGGGACGGGCATCGGCCCCGCCGTCACGTTCGAGCATCTGCGGCCCGATTTCCCGGTCATCAGAGATATCATTCGACTGGGAACCCCGAGCATGGTCGAGCAATCGACCAGCGCACTGGCGATGATCACGCTGACGGCCATGATCGTCACGTTCACACCGCCAGTCGTCGCCGCCTACGGCCTGGGCAACCGGCTCATCTCGCTGGTCTTCCTGCCGGCGATGGGGCTGGGCCGGGCGATCGACACCATGGTGGGCCAGAACCTGGGAGCCAACCGGCCGGACCGGGCGTCCCGGGCGACCTGGCTGGCCGCCGGGACGGGCGCAGGAGTCATGGCGGTCGTGGCCGTCGTCGCCGTCGTGTTCACCGAGCCGATCGTTGGCGCGTTCATGGGCGACGTGCCCGACGCGGCCGCGACGATCGCAAACGGCGTCGAGTACGTCCGGATCCGCTCGGTCGAGTTCACGTTCATCGGCGTCACGCAGGTGATCCTCGGGGCGTTCCGTGGAGCCGGCAACACCCGGACGGCGATGGTCATCTCGATCATGACGCTGTGGGTCGGCCGCGTCACCAGCGTCTACATCCTCGTGTTCGTGCTCAGCTGGGGCGCGACCGGCGTCTGGGTTGGGATGGCGCTTGGCAACATCGTCGGCGCAGTCCTTGGCGTCGCGTGGTTCCTCCGGGGGACCTGGAAGGAGCGATACATCGACGAGTCCGCCGTCGACGAGACAGTCACGTGATCGACATCAAATCCCCGCCGTCGACGGGACAGTATCCTTACCGAGCAACTGCTTGATCGTCGCGTCGGAGCGACGACCGGTATCAATTCCCCACTCGATCACTCGAAGCAACATCTGAGAAATATACCGCTCACGCGTTCGGCAACAGGTCGACGAGCACGTCCAGTGTTTCGAGGACCACCCAGCCCACGAACAGGGCGTAGATACCGAGCAAGCCGAGCGCCTCCCGATCGGACAGCCAGAGATCAGTCCGAAGCGCGGTGAAGAGCGCGATCGTTGCTGCCGTGAGCACGCCGAACATCGGGACAGCCATCGCGAAGTCGACTGCCGCGTCCCCAACAATGAGAACACCGACCGGGATCGCCACCAGCAGGTCGAACGTGTTCGAGCCGAGGACGTTCGCCAGGGAGGTCACGCCGCGATCCTCCCGTGCGGCGCGGACACTCACCAGCGCATCCGGCAGGCTGGTCGCGGCGGCGATGATCGTCACGCCGAGTAGAAAGGCAGGAATACCGAAGGTTTCGGCCAGCGCGGAAACCGACTCGACGAGAAAGTGAACGGCGACAACGATCACGACCAGGCCGGCCGCGAGCAGGCCCCACTGTCGACGCGGATCGGTGTCATCGCCATCCGTCGGCGGGACCGTACTTGCCCGGTGGTCGGCGGTGTCCTGATACTGAATGAAGACGTACAGCCCGTAGAGAGCCAACGGGAGGACTGCGAGCGGGCGGGTGATCGTCCCCGCCAGGGCGACACCGTCGACGGGGTAGTAGATGACCCCCAGCGCGAACGTGATCAACAGGACCGAAACGGCGAGCATGTAGAACTGGGCTTCCTTATACACGAGCGTCCGGTTGGATTCGATCGGATCGTCGGTCAAGAGCCCGGCGAGAGCAGGGATGACGAGAACGTTGAAGATCGCGGAGCCGACGATCCCGCCGACGCCGAGCGCGAGCGAGCCGGCCAGTCCAGCGATGACGACGGTCGCGAGTTCGGGCATGCTCGATCCCACGGCCGCGATCACCGCCCCCTGGACGACCTGTGGGAGTCCGTAGTGGGTAGCGAGTCGATCGCTAGCCGCTTCGAGCCACCCGCTCCCGAGCCAGATCGCACTCGACGTGAGGAGAACGATCGCCACGTCGGCCAGGACACCGCTACTCATGTTTGTGTGTTCCTCACAGAGATCATCTCGTTCAGCGAATCACGTGTTCTATGACTGGTGACAGAATGCCATGCCCTCGCGGACGGCATCGCTCTCGCCCAGCAGCGTCACCTTGTCGCCTGCCTGGATCGTAAACTCCGCGTTCGGAACGATCGTCTCGCCGTCACGGTTGACGAGCGCGATCAGACAGGAATCGGGAAGTTCCGGACCGATCTCGCGGAGGGACCGACCGATCAAGTTCTCGCTGGTCACTTCCACTTCCTGAACGTCACCGACGCGGTCGATGTCCGTCATCCAGTGGGCGATCGCCGGGCGCTCGATCTGGTTGTCGATCGCCCACGCGACCGCCATCGACGAGGAAATCGTCCGGACACCCAGATCCTCGAACGCCTCGACATTGTCGGGGTTGTTCGCCCGAGCGATGACGTCTTCGATCTCGAAGTTCGTGCTTGCAAGCTGGGCGACGAGCAGGTTGGTGTCGTCGTCGCCTGTCGCGGCGACCACTGTCTTGGCGTTGTTCGCCCCGGATTCCCGTAACACGTCAGTATCCGTTCCGTCGCCGATAATTGCGGTGAACCCGTCGTTTCGGATTTCCTCGACCTGTGTTTCGTCGTCCTCGATGATGACGACGTTCTCTCCACGATCCTCTAACCGGTCGGCGAGCGCACGGCCGACGCGGCCGCCGCCCACGATGATGACTCGCATTGGTATCACGTCGAAGTATTGTGCCACGTATCTCGCCAGGCCGCCCTCGACGACGGCCGTGGCAAGGATAACCAGGAAGACGGTGCCGATCAGAACGTTGGCCTCGGCGGCCATGCCCTGTGACTGCAGTTCGATGGCGAACAGCGTCGCGACGGACGCCGGGATGATCCCACGCGGGCCGACGAAGCTCATGAACGCCCGTTCGCCGAACGTGAACCGGCCACCGACCGTCGAGACGTACATCAAGAGGGGTCGGATCACCGCCGCGACCGCGACCGCGACGATCAATCCGGGCACCAGGACATCGAACAGGACCTCCAGTTCGAGGATCGCCGCCAGCGTGATGAACACAAAGGATAGCACGAGCAACGTCACGTCACCCTTGAAGGCGGTGATATCCTCCTCGTAGGGGATGTCAAGGTTGCCCAGGACGATCCCCGCCGTCGCAGCGGCGGCGACGCCGGCCTCACCCGAGAGATAGTTCGCGCCGGCATACGAGACGATCGCGCCGGCGAGCACCAGCAGTCGGGCGTTCCGCGGGGCATCGCCCGGCGAGAGGTCGATGTACCGCAACAGGTAGTAGACAACGCCGGCAACGATCACCCCGACCAGAACGCCCTGGCCGAGGCGTTCGGCGAACGCACTGAGCAGTTCGACGGGCGGGTTACCGCTGAGAACGACAACCTCGAAGACCACGACCGCGGTGATCGCAGCCGTCACGTCGTTGACGATCCCCTCGGTCTCCAGTGCGGCAGCGACGCGGTCCCGAACTGGCACGACCTGCAGGATGGGAGCGATGACGGTCGGCCCCGTTGCCACGAGCAACGCACCGATCAAAAACGACAACCCCCAGGTGGCGGTTCCGAAAGCAAGTTTGACGGCGACAGCCGTCCCGACAAGCGCGATACCCGCACCAAGGGTGACCAGCCTGAACGTCGCCGCCGGCGCTTCGCGCAACCGGTCGAGATGGAGATGGAAGGCCCCCTCGAAGACGATGATCGCCACAGAGAGGCCGACGATCGCCGAGAGTGGCCCGGCACCGAAGGTTTCCAGCGAGAACAACCGTGACGGGAGGACGAACCCGGACAGCGGTCCGATCGCCAGTCCGGCCGCGATGTAGAAGATGATACTCGGGAGGCGCAAGCGCGCCGCCAGCAGCTGTGCGCCGACGCCGAGCGCGAAGATCATCGCGACCAGCAGGACGATCACGTCCGCGCCGCCTGCGCTCACGGGGATACCTCCATACCATCCAGCACACGCCCGATCGCAATAAAACGGGCGATTCCGGCGGTGTCACGCTGTCCGGTCAAGGTATGTTAGCACACCTCTCACATTCATTGCAGTCTCGCCGCGTCCCTTATCGGGCCCCCAGATGTCGCTGGCAGCCGTCTCGCCGGCGAAGTGCTCGATCACGGCGTCGTCGTCTTCGAGTTCCGCCCGTGCCGCCGCCACGGCCTGCACCCAGTCACTCAGCGTCCGTGCGTACTCAGCCAGTTGCCCGGTCGCCAATGTCGGCCCGAAGTGGGAGTACAGCAACGTCTCCGGGTCGATGGCCTGGATCGTCTCGACGTCCCGGAGGGCCTGCTCCAGGTCGAAGTCCGGTGGCGGCGAAGTCGGCTCCACTCGCCCACGTTCGGGGACGTACAGTCCGGCCGCGTCACCGGTGAAGACGGCGTCGTTGGCCGGGTCCTCGTACACCACCTGATGCGGGGCGTGGCCCGGTGCGTGATGGGCGCGAAGTTCGTGATCGCCAAGGTCGATCCGATCGCCATCTTTGATTTCCCGGATCCGCGACTCGGGGACCGGTTCCGGTTCGACGTAGTGGGTGATCTGGTCGCCGACAGCCTGTTTGGTTCCCGCCCAGAGACGTTCGGGAGCAGCCAGATGGGGAGCCCCGATCTCGTGGACCACGATCGACGCGTTCGGACACGCCTCGGCCAGGAATCCGGCCCCGCCACTGTGATCGAGGTGGACGTGCGTGACCGCGATCACCTCGATCGCTTCGGGGGCCAGTCCAACTTCTTCGAGTGCATCCAGAATCCGGTCGTGGTGGGTCCCGATCCCGGTCTCGACGATCGCCGGCCGCTCGGCGTCAAGGATATACACCGACCCGTACTGGCTCACCGCGTACATGCCGGTGTCGACGAACCAGAGATCCGAGCACGACCCAGTCGCTACCTGTCTGACGTCACCGATTCCCATGCCCGACAGTGTGCGTTGGCGCGAGAAAAGGGCTTCCAACCGGGCGCGAGTGCGAGGTGGCCCATCGGGAAGCGCGACCGATCCGAACGCGTGAACCCGAGAGCCGGTCGGAAAACTGACCCAGGCCGTCTCGTCCGGTGAATCAGGCGTTTCGTGGTTCCTTGGCCTTCGGACGGAGGTTGCCGTAGCCACACTTCCGACAGCGGTCGGCGCGTTCGGGGTTGCGGGCGTTACAGCGCATGCAGATCTGCTTGTCGAGGGTTCGCCCCTCTGCCTTGTCGAATTGAGCCATATGGCCCCGCTTGCCGGTGTGGGCGTATAACGTTTGCGAGACCAGCTTCTTCCGGCGACACATTGCTTATGGCGCTTCGATCACAGGAGGCGACATGGACTACGCAGCCGTCGCCGATCTGTCGGTCACGATCGACGACATCGAACTACGACAGCAAGAACAGGAGACCTCGAGTGGATTCACGCGAACGACGACGACAATCACGCTGCGGGGCGAGGAGCACGTCGGCCGGGGCGAGGACGTCACCTACGACGAGGAAGACCATCGCGCACTTGCCGAGTCAGGGGGCTTTTCGATCGAGGGGAGCTACACACTCGATGAGTTTGCCGAGCGGGTGGAGTCCATGGATCTCTTTCCGGGAGGACCGCAGCGACCCCCCTCCCGGCGATACCGGCGGTGGGCCCTCGAAAGCGCAGCCCTCGACCTGGGGCTTCGACAGGCCGGAGTTTCCCTCGGCGAAGCGGTCGATCGATCCCCCGACCCGGTCCGGTTCGTCGTGAGTACGACCCTCGGCGAGTCACCCTCATTCGATCGGATCGCCCAGTTGCGGGAGGCGTATCCGGACGTCGAACTCAAACTCGACCCGACGCCGGAGTGGACGGCCGAACTGATCGATCGGCTGGCTGCGATCGATGCCGTCCGGATCCTGGATCTGAAAGGGCAATACGCCCACGCCGACGTCCACCAGCCACCCAACGCGACCCTATACGAACGGGTGTTCGGCGCGTTCCCCGACGCGATAGTCGAAGATCCGGCGACCAGCGAGGAGACCCAGCCGTTGCTTGCCGACCACGCCGACCGACTCTCGTGGGACGTCCCCATCACAGACGTCGACGCGATCGAGTCACTCCCGTTCGAGCCGGAATGGGTCAACGTCAAGCCCTCCCGGATCGGCAGCGTCGAAGGGCTCTGTGACGTCGTCTCATACTGTCAGGACAACGATATTACGATGTACGGCGGTGGCCAGTTCGAACTCGACATCGGCCGCTCACAGATCCAGACACTGGCGTCACTGTGCTATCCCGACGGCCCGAACGACGTCGCCCCGAGCGCGTTCAACGACCCCGATGTCGAAGGTGGACTGCCAGCGAGTCCGCTGGGTCCGCCGGAGCAGACGCCCGGTTTCGGTACGCACTGAGGACCTGGATCGAAGGGCCCACCTCGCTACGCCGACTCCTCGACGAGGTACTCCTCCTGGACGGCGACGACCTCGCTGGAATCCCCACAGTTGGCGTAGCGTTCGAGGGGCTCGGCGTTGAGTTCCAGGAACGTGTGGCCCCACCGGAACTTCGAGAGGATGCGTTCGGCGTGGGCACGCTCGCCGAGGATGACCAGCCCGCCGGCCAGCGCCTCGACGGTGTTCAACTGGAACGGCGTCCCGTAGTTGACGGGATTGGCAGCGACCAGAAACGGCAAGGATCGCTGGACGCCCGCGAAATCGAAAGCCTCGCGCTCGGCTGTCTCCCAGGAACAATCCAACGCGACCAGCCGGTCGTGATCGGCGTCGGCCGGTGAAAGTGCGCGGTCGGCAAAGGGGTTGAGCACGACCCCGGCCGGCGTCGCCCGGGCCGAGCGGTGAAGGGTCACCATCCCCATGCGGTCGAGTTTCCGGGCCGTGCACTTCTCGGGATCGTCGTCACCCTCGTAGCGGACGTGTAACTCCACGGGCGAGCTAGCGGCCAGCGGGACAAAAACTCCCCGAACGCCGGCTGATGGGCGTTCCCCATGAGAGGGCAATCCGGGCGTCTTCAGGCGACGAAAGCGCGAGGTAGCCTTATCCCGGCGGCAGTACAATCCCCACCAATGCTGTCGCCGGGTGAACAACCGCCAGCCTTTACGCTCCCTGCGGTCGTCGAGGGCGACATCGAGACGGTGTCGCTGGACGAGTACCTCGGCGATCGGATCGTCATTCTGGCGTTCTATCCGGGCGACTTCAATCCGGCGTGTGGCGAGGAAAGCGACCTCGACGAACTGGATCTGTTCACGATGCAGCCGGACGTCGCCGTGATCGGGATCGCGCCGGACACGGCGTTCAGCCACCGGGCATTCGCCGAGGAGTACGATCTGGCGATCCCGCTGGCTGGGGACACCCGCGGCGAGGTCGCGAGCGCCTACGGGGTCGATTTCGAGGACGAACACGGTCAACACCTGGCCGAACGGGCAGTGTTCGTGATCGATCTGGATGGCGTCGTCCAGTATACCTGGTCGACGCGAGACCTCCGGAAGGTCCCGCCAACCGAACCGATCCAGCGAGCGGTCGGCGACATCGGGGGGGACAGGGCGGCAGTCTCCCGATATCGGGTCGCCCACGCCCACTATATCGAGGGACGGCGGGCGTTCACGAGTGCGATGGGCGAGTTCGAGGACCACGACTGGATGGTTTCCCGGTCGGACTTCGAACGCGCCCGCGAGGAGTTCACGACTGCCACCGATCAGTTCGCGTCGGCCGGCCGGTTCGTCGACGACGATCGGCTGTCAGAGCACTTCGAGCGTGCCCGGCGGAAGGCGAACGCACTCTGGCAGGCCGCCGACTGGCTCGCCGAGGCGGCCGACGCCTTCTCGAGTGGTGACGGCGAGGAGGGCAACGCCTACCGTTCGGACGCCGAATCACCCTTAGAGACGGCTCGGGACCTGGCCGAGCCGCTCGATCCAGACGACATCACTGTCGAGGACGACGAGATAACCATCGATCCCGACGCACTCGAGGACGACGACACCGTCTCCGCGATGGAGGCGATTCGGTCAGGCATGGACGAGGGGGCGGCGGCCGGCGGTGTCGACCTCGAACTCGAGGAGGTGACGATCGAGACCGATGATGACGACGAGTTGCCGGATCATGACGACCCGGATACCGAGACAGCCAGGCGAATGCGCGAGTACGCCGGGGCGGGAATGGAGATCGACGACCCCGGCGGGGCCGAGGACGATCAGATCGCCGACGCACTGGCCGAAGCCGACGAGAGCATCGAGCCGGCCGACGCCACCGACGAAGGAGAGGCAAAAACAGATGCGGGGGAGCAACCGCCCGATGGGTCACGCGGGCAGAACGGACCGGCCGAGACCGAGGGTAGCGACAGACCGGCCCAGCGGGAAGCCGAGACCGGTCATGAGAATGAAGCGACCGGCGAGACCGAGACGAGCGACACAGCTGCGGACGCCGAAGCGGACGTCACGGACGAAGAAATCGAGGAGATCGCCGAGGAACTCCAGTCCCAGAGTGACGAGACAGCAGCCGACGATGAGCGCTCAGAATAGGCTCGGCCGAGCAGCCACGCCCGAGTCGAGAGGCCCTTGTGTCCGGTCGTCGTGGGTCGAGTATGCCCACTGACGATCCCGCAGACCGCGTGCGATCGTTCTATCACGCCCTGGACGATCACGACTACGATCAGTTGGCGTCGCTGCTCGCGTCCGACTTCGTTCACGACCGTCCGGGACTCACCCTCGACGGACGGGACCGGTTCGTCCAGTTCATGCGGGAGGAGCGACCGAACCGGGAGACGAGCCACCCGATCGACGCGATCTATCGCGACGGTGACGGCGAGCTCGCCGTCCGTGGCCGACTGCTGGACGACGACGGCGAGGAAATGGCTGCTTTCGTGGACGTCTTCGGATTCGGCGACGACGGGATCGAATCAGTGCGGACGTACACCCGGTGAGCCTCGCCGGAAGAGACCAGTCAGTGACCTTCGTCATGAGGATTCATGGTCGTCCCGTAGTCCTCGACGTGGTCGGTGTACTCGATGAATCGCGGCGCGTCGGGGTCGAACGGGCGCTCTAAGGCGTCGAACGCTTTCTTCTTGTCCCAGGACTGCAGACCGCCGACGGCCGAGCGGTCCTCCAGGTCGTGATAGTCCAGATCGTCCTTCGTCAGGTTCCAGGCGTCCAACCCTGTCTCGGTGCGGACGATCACGGAAGAGTACTCGTCGCTCGACCCCACGGAGCCGACCGTCAGGTCCGCACAGTAGCCGGTGAAGTCAGCACACTCGTCACACCCCTTCAGCGCGGCGTCGTGGAAGTTCTCGACGTCCTCGTCGACGATCAACTCGCCGCCGTGATCGTAGACCATCAGCTTCCCGTCGAGGACGTCCATCTTGCCCACGTTGTCGAGGTCGATGTCCCGCTGTTCGACGAGTTGCTCGCCCATCAGGCGCTCGTAGTTGAAGTTCTTCGTACACATGAGCGCGATGGCGTAGTCGATCGCCCGGACACCCTCCTCGTGGCTGCCGTACTCCCACTCGAAGTCCTGCAGGGCGCGGATCCCCTCGATCTCGCAGGGAGTACCCACGAGGGCAAGTGAGGCGTCCTCGATCGGCCCGTCGATCTTGTGATCCCACTGCTGCAAGTCGAGATTCCCCAGCGCCATCGTCTGGGTGTAGATCGACCCGGCGTTTTCGATGCACTCCTCGGGGGAAGTGGCGAGAAAGGCCTCGGCCTTCCAGGGGTCCTCGTCGCTCTCGGTGGCGATGAGCGCGCCGTCGATCTCGCCAGCCTCCAGCAGGTGGCACAGCACGCTCGTGACGAGCCCACCGTCCTGGGCACCCTCGCGCCAGTCGTCCTCGACCTTCGCCGAGAACTCGGTGATCGGGTCGCCGGCCCCCGAGACGTTGTCGTCGCCGCCCGTGATCTTCCACTGGCGTTCGTACCGCAGGCCACCGCGGGGACAGAAGTCCCAGCACAGCGAGCAGCCGGTGCACATCTTGACGAGTTCGGGCAGGCCGTTCTCGTCGACGCCGATGGAGTCGCTGGGACACGAGGCGACGCAGGTGCCACACTGGATGCACCGCCCGTCGTCGATGACGGCGTCATCGAGTTCCATGAACCACGTCTTCTCGTCGGGCGTCTCGATGTCGCTCATCCGCGAGCGGATCTCGTACGAGGGGGTGTCGAGTTCGAGGTGTTCCTCGCCGGGGCGCTGGACGCGCTGGTCGGGCGGCGTCTCGTAGACGTCCTGGCTCTCGTCGGCGGCGGGTTCGGTAAACTCGGTGTCCCGAAGCTGGCCGTGCTCGTCGACGTTCGCTGGCTTCGAGCCACCGTCTGACCGGACATCGGCCGTTCCGCCCGATGTGCTCTGTCCGCCACAGCCACAGGACGATCCACAGCCACAGGCGTCGCCCTGGTCACGTTCCGACTCGTCGCGACCGCCAGGGACGCCCGGCAGCGGGTCATCAGTCATCACTCGACCCCCGGCCGCCCGTCTCCTGGGCGACCCCGGCCGCGACGGGCGCGTCGGCCCGCTGCATGATCGTCCGAAGGCGATCGTTCTCGACCCGGCGACACCAGGCGTAGAACCGTTCGCCCTCGTTGCGCTCCTCGGTGTAGGCCGCGAACAGTTCCTCCAGGGCGGGAATCACCGCCCGGGCGGGCACCGCGGTCTCGACCCAATCGAGGAACTCGTTGTCGGTCCCGAGCGCGCCGCCGAGGCCGAAGTCCATCCCCTCGACGATCGCGTCGCCCTCGAAATTCGTCGAGTCCTCGGGGTCGTCGACCTTCACCGTCTCCCCCCGGAACCCGATGTCGGCGATCTGTGGCTGGGCGCAGGAGGCCGAACAGCCGGACATATGCATCCGCACCACATCCAGATCATCGGGTGTCTCGATCCGGCGGTCGAGGGCCTTCGCCCACCGGTAGACACGATTCTTCGTCTCGATGATGCCGTAATTGCAGAACTCCGAGCCGGTACAGCCGACCGCGCCCCGCGAGAAGGGCCCGGGATCGGGGCTGTACTTCCGGGCGAACGGTTCGGCCATGAGGTCGCCGACGTTCTCGGCCGGAATGTGCGTGATGAGGAAGTTCTGGTCGGTCGCCAGCCGGACCGACGCGTCTTCTGTCCCGTATTTCTTGGCTGCGCGGGCGGCTTCGACGAACTCCTCGCCGCTCATCCGGCCGGCGATGACGTTGAACCCGACGTACTTCAGCCCCTCCGTTTTCTGGTCGTGGACGCCGACGTGGTCGCCGGTGTAGCCCTCGGTGAGGTCGACGCCGCTCTCCGGGAGGTCGACGCTGCAGCGCCGCCGGACAGCGGCCTCGAATTCCTCGGTGCCGAGCTGTTCGACAAGGTAGCGCATCCGGCAGACCCCGCGGTTGTTCCGATCGCCCAACTCCTTGAACGTCTGGGCGATGGCACGACAGAACTCCACGGCGTCTTCGGGTGGAACAAAGACATCCATCTGGGTGGCCATCCGCGGGCCATCGGAGAGCCCACCGCCGACCTTGCAGTGGAAGCCGTAGATGTCCTTCCCACCGTCCGACGAGCCTCCGGCTTCGCCGGAGATGTCCACTTCCTTCCGGGCCGGCGTCAGCCCGACGTCGTTGATCTGGGACTGCGCGCAGTCCTGGGTGCAGCCGGTGATCGTCATCTTGAACTTCCGGGGCAAGTTGGCGTACTCCCGGTTCTCCGTGAAGAACTCGTTGACGGCATCGATCACGGGCTGGGCGTCGAAACACTCGTGGCCGTCCAGGCCGGCGGCCGGACACCCCAGGACGTTCCGCGCGGAGTCACCACACCCCTGGACCGTCGTCAGGCCGACCTCGTCGTAGGTCGCCCAGATCTCGGGGACATCCTCGACCTCGATCCAGTGCATCTGGATGTCCTGGCGCGTCGTGATGTCGAGATACGCGTCGCCCCAGATTTCGTTCTGGTCCTCGCCGCCGTGTTCGGCTGGAGCGGTGGCGTATTCCTCGGCCACCTCGCCGATCACCTCGGCCTGCTCGGGCGTGAGGTACCCGCCGGGCACCTTCGTCCGTTTCATGAAGAAATCGTCGTGCTCGCCGTGGGCGTACAGCCCGGCCCACTTCAGGCGCTCCCACTCGCCATCGCCCGCCCGGTCCTCGATCTCGTCGAAAGAGAGCCCACCCGCCGCGTACTCGGTGACGTCCTCGATGACGTCGAGCGGGTGTTTCTCCTGTTTCCATTGTTCGACTGTATTCATTTATCTGACAAGTCATACTGTACCCGCACGGATAATCGTGATTGACACGGCAGCACGTGTCAGTGCTCGTGGGAAGGGGCGAGGCGTGCCGACAGCTACGACACAGCCGAGGTGATTGTCGGGGAGACGCTCACTCGCCGAGCGTCAGTTGGTCGACGACGTCCTCGGGGTCGAACCGTTCGAGGTGATCGTAGCCCTGGCCGGTGCCGAGAAAGAGAATCGGCTTGCCCGTGACGTGGGCGATCGAGATCGCCGCGCCGCCCTGCGGATCGGCGTCGGCCTTGGTGAGAATCGTCCCGTCGATCTCGGCGGCGTCGTTGAATTCAGTCGCGCGAGTGACGGCGTCCTGGCCGGCGACGGCCTCGTCGACGAACAGCGTCATGTCCGGCTCGATGATGCGCTCGATCTTCGAGAGTTGATCCATCAACCCTTCGCTGGTGTGGAGTCGCCCCGCCGTGTCGCCCAGCACGACGTCGACGTCGTTGGCTTCAGCGTACTCGACGGCATCGTAGATGACTGCCGTCGGGTCGCCGCCCTGTTCGTGAGAAATGTAGGGGACGTCCAGCGTATCGGCGTGTTCGCCGAGTTGCTGGTTCGCGCCGGCCCGGTAGGTATCGCCGTTGGCCAGCACCGACGAGTAGCCACGCTCCTCGAGATACTGGGCAAGCTTTGCGATCGTCGTGGTCTTCCCAACGCCGTTGACGCCCGTGAAGACGATCACGACCGGCTTCTCGGCCTCGTCGATCCGCTCCTCGAAGTCGAACTGCCCGACGCTGATGACGTCGTACAGGGCCTCACGGAGGGAATCTTGCACGAGGTTGCCCGTGCTCTGGAGGCGACGGCGAGTCTCGCCCACGAGATTCGCCTCGACGCCGTCGAGGATCTCGCCCGCGACGCTCATCTCGACGTCACTGCTCAGCAACGTGAGTTCGAGATCATCGAGATGGTCCTGCAGGTCGTCCTCGTCGATGACGGTCTTACCGGTCGCAAAGAGCTTCGCCCGCTCGGCGACGCCACGGTCGGGTTCCGCCGCGTCCTCGGTGGACGCGTCCGGTTCGGCGGACGTCTCAGTAGCGGCTGTGCCGTCTGCTGGCTGCGTGTCGACCGTCGATTCAGCGTCTGCATCGGATTCGCTGGATGCGTCGCTCTCTGCCGCGGATTGGGTGACATCTCCCGCAGACCCACCCTCACCCGGGGCCTCAGCGTCGGCCCCGCTGTCATCGATATCGTCGGCCTCACCTTCTTCGACGGCGTCGACGTCTTCCTCGACGTCGTCGCTGAAGCGGCCGAGCTTCTCGCGCAGTCCGTCGAACATCGCCTACTCTTCGCCGCCTTCCTGCTGTTGCATCTGCTGCATCTGCTGTTGCATCTGCTGCTGTTGCATCTGCTGGGCCTGCTGTTCGAGCTGCTGGCTCTCCTCCTCGAGCTCGGAGATCTCCTCGGAGAGCTGCTCGATCTGGTCGTCGATGGCGTCTTGCTTGCGTTCGAGGGTGTCGGTCGCGTCGTCCTGTCCCTGCTCGGCCGCGTAATCGGCACCGAGGCTCACGGTGATCTCGTCCATATCGAGGACTTCCGCGCGGACGTAGGCGTCGCCGCCGAGGGGAACCTGCACGGTCGAGCCCGTTTCGAGCGTCTCGATGGCCTCGATCGCCTCGTCGATCTCGGTCTGCTTGTTGCGGAGGTCCTGGACTTCCGCTTCGAGTTCCTCTCGCTCTTCGTCGATCGCTTCGATCGCCTGGGCGATCTCCTGGAGTTGTTGCTGACCGCCGCCGCCACCACCGAGACTCATGCGTCTACCCCCTCGATCTCGATCTGGGTGCGTTTGAGTCCGTGCTGGGAGCCGAACTCGGCGAGAGTGTGCTCCTCGGCGACGTTCTCGTTCGGTGCCTCGATCTCTGTCTCGAACGATTGCCAGCCGTCACGGGCCTGGAAGGTCCCCGTGACTGTATATTCGCTCATGTTCACTGAAAGGGAGGGCGACGGGGAAGTATCTTCTCATCGATGTTCGCCGAAGCCGAGAGGGACTCGCCAGTCGTTCCGCCCACAGACCTCACTCGCGAGCGTCTTCGACCGCCGCGACGAACTCGCCAGCGTGTGCCTCCACGGCCTCGAAGTCGCCACGCTCGATGGCGTCATAATCGATAAGCGCGCTGCCTGCACCCACGACGGTCGCCCCAGCCTCGAAAAAGTCCGCGACGTTGTCCGGCCCGACGCCGCCGGTCGGCATCAACGGCAGGTCCCCAAGCGGGGCCTGGATCGCACTGAGATGACCCGGGCCGACGGTCGCGGCCGGGAACACCTTGATCAGGTCCGCCCCGGCTTCGGCGGCCCGCAGCGCCTCGGTCGGGGTCATCACGCCCGGCGCGACGAGCGTATCGTAGCGGTTGGCCGTCTCGATGACGTCTTCCTCGAGTGTGGGGCCGACGACGAATTCCGCGCCGGCCTCGATTGCCGACCGAGCCGCGGCAGCGTCGAGCACCGACCCGGCACCCACGACCGCGTCCTCGCCGTCGAACGTCTCGACGACGTCCCCGACCAATTCGCTCGCGTTGCGCGCGTCGACGGTGACTTCGAAGGCAGTTACGCCGCCCCGATGCAGGGCCTCGACGGTGTCTACCATCGCGTCGGCGTCGATGTTCCGGAGCACTGCCACGACCCCGCTGTCGACGAATTGCTGTTCGATATCGCTCATGGTCGCGAATCCGAATCGCGCCGTGAAAAGCGTCCCGACTGGTCGGTGAGGGGGATGGTGCAGCCGACTCCGGCCCGACACCAACCATTTGCATGACTAGGTCGTATGTCCACGCATGGCACTCGAGGACGTCTTCGAAAATCTCCCGGACCCCGGATCGTACTCGTTCCCGGATTACGCGATCCCACAGGGTGATCCCGTGATGCCGGTCGCGCTCACCGACGACGAACTGCACGCGTTGCTCGATCTCTACGAGACCTTCGCAGCGGTCGATCCGACGGGCCTCGACTCGAACCCGTTCCTTGCGAACACGACCGAGTTCCTCCAGCAGACCTTCGGCGCACCCGCCTACCGGCCGGACGAACAGCTCAACGACGACATCGCCGGGATGCTCAACGACTTCGCCGAGGACCTCGGCGGCGGGGAGTTGGGTGTCGTCGATGCCAGCCCGAAACACCACCAGACGCTTTACTTCTTCCTGGTGAGCGCGAAGGGGTATCACATGGCCCCCCACATCCAGTTCGACCCCGATCCGGCCGCGGTCGAGACGCTCTATCGCCTCTACCAGCGCGTCACCGAGCAGGACTACTATCTGAAGCGACCCTCGACGATTCTTGAGTAAACAGGCGAATCCGGGCCGATAAAAGCTGAGGACGGCTCCGGCCAGACGATGACAGGCCGTTGCAAGGCCTGATACGGTCGTGATATAAATTCTTAACAAGAAGACATCACAACCCGGAGACAATGCATGTTTCCCGTCGTGACCTCCTCCAGACTGCCGCCGTCGGTGGGCTTCTCGGCGTCGCCGGGTGTGAACAACCGTTCGGTAGTTCCGTCCGCACGCCAGCCGTTTCAGTGGTGGATACAACCGTCCCCACTGCACTGCAGGGCCCCTTCGATTTGACCGTCGACATTGTCGAATCGTTCTCGGCCGACCAACCCGCGCGGATACAGGTCGAAGTACGACATTCAGCGTCGACAGACGGACCACGGCAGATCGCGTTCGGAGCGACGCCCCCGTTCAGCAACTACGTCGGAAGTCGAGTCGACACGTACGACATGTTGCTGGCGATCCCCGAGCACACCGACCGCATCGAGAAGATCGGACGGCCAGCCGCCGTCGAAGAGTGGGTGCCCGAGGAGCCGACCGACGGGTGCTGGCGCGCGCCGACGGTCCCACGGGACGACGAAACGGATTTGGCCGTCATCCAGCTTTCGCCCGGCGAAACGATCGCCGAGACCTACACGCTGCTTGGCTTCGGCCAGGAGGCGTGTCTCCCGGCCGGAACCTACGAGTTTGCGAGTACCGAACCATACAGGGTCGTTCAGGTCGCTGGGCCTGACGAAGAATGGGAAAACATCGACAAGGAGAAATCGGGATTCGGATTCACGCTCGAACTCGCAGACTCCTAACTCGAAGGGCCGTCAGGTGACTTATGGTCCGCACGCGAGTACGGTCACGTATGCAAACCCGTCCGCTCGGCACCACCGGTCAGGACTCAAGTGTCGTCACGTTCGGCGCGATCGCGCTGAACTGGCTCGAACAGGAGGGAGCCGACCAGATGGTCGAACTCGTCCTCGATCACGGCATGAACCACTTCGACGTCGCGCCGACCTACGGCGACGCCGAGCTCAAGCTCGGCCCGAAGCTCAGAGAGTATCGTGAGGAGATCTTCCTCGGGTGTAAGACCCAGGAACGGTCCTACGACGGGGCCTGGGAGAAACTCGAGCGGTCGCTCGATCGTCTCGGCGTCGAGACGATCGACCTCTATCAGGTCCACGGCCTGGAATACGAGGACGAACTCGACGAGATCACCGCGGACGACGGGGCGCTTGCGGCGTTCCGCGAGGCCAAAGACGAGGGGCTCATCGAGAACATCGGCCTGACGAGCCACGGCGATCCGAGCCTGGTCCTCGACGCGCTCGACCGGATCGACGACCTCGCGACGGTGATGTTCCCGCTGAACCCCGTCGTCGACGCCAAGGACGGCGACGAGTACGACTACCAGGCCGTCCTCGATCGTGCCGACCACGAGGACGTCGGCACGCTGGCGATCAAGGCCTTCGCCGGCGGCTCGTGGCCCCCGACCGCGGAGTTGCCCGAGCATCGCCGACCCTACGCCAACTGGTACGAGCCGGTCGACACCCCCGAGACGATCCGCGATCGACTGAACTACACGCTTTCCCAGGGCGTCACCAGCGTCGTCAGCCCCGGCGATCCCAAACTCGTGCAGATGGTCCTCGATGCGGGCGACCGCTTCGCGGAACTCGACGCCGCGGCCCAGCGCGCCGTTCGCGAGGACGCCCGTCACGACGGGAGTCCGGTGCCGGAACAACTCCATCACTAGCATGGAGGTTCCCGAGACCGTCACCGCGGCGCTCGCCGATCGCCCTGTCGATGGCGCGCACTGCCTGGAAGCCGGTGCCGGCGCGGGGAACGCGACCGCCGGACTCATCGACGCGGGCGCGGCCCAGGTCGTCGCAGTGACCAACGAGCGCGAGCACGCCGAGACGGTCCGTGAACGGGTCGGTCAGGAGCATCCGGATCGGGTTCGCGTGCTCGAAGCGGACCTACACGAGATTCCACTTCCCGACGATTCGGTCGAAATCATCACCGCCCACGCGCTGTGCAACGTCGTTCCGCCGGCTGCACTCGACGCGATCGCCGCCGAAGTGACACGCGTCGCGGCCCCGGGAGCGCACCTGATCGTCGACGACTACGCGCCGCTGCCGGGCGAGGCGGCCATGCGCGATCTCTTCGCCGTCGAGAACGCGGCCGCCGAACTTGCCGTCGGCCGGTCGGCACTGACGTTCTATCCGGCCCGCGTCCTCCGCGGCATCTTCGAGTCCTATGGGTGGACACACGACCGGACGGAAACCGTGCTCGATCCGGTCCCGTGGACCGAATCACACGTCGCTGCCCACGCTGACGCTGCTCAGGAGTTCGCCGGCGATGCTGGCACAGCGGGAAATCTGCTAGCTGAACGGGCCGAGGACATCGCGACAACGATCGGGTCAGAATCGACAGGCGAAATGTACAGCCTGGCGATGCGATTGCCGGGGTAGTCGGCTGTCGGTTAGGTTCCAGTCGCGACCCGGCCGAGATACGCCAGTTGATCCTCGAGTTCCTTGGTCCGCTGGCGCTTGATCAGGGTCGCGTCGAGGGCTGCCCCGATGACGCCACCGAGTTCGAACTGCGTCCGGGCGGTGATCGTCGTCTCGCCGTCCGCACCGTCGAGGCGATAGGTCGTCGTCATCTCGTCGAACATCCCCTCGACCTGTTCGTAGGTCAGCGCATCGTCGCTGTCGACGATTTCGAGCGTGAGTTCTAGCTCAGCCAGGCCAATCGCACGCTCGACCGTCACGCGGTCGCCCTCGGCAGTGACCTCGTCGAATCCCGCGGCGTCCATGAACGCCGCAATGTCCGCGAATCCGTCCCGGACAGTTTCAGGATCGGCCGCCACGTCCCGCGAGACAGTGACCTCTTGCATGGTCACCACAGGGACCCCCGGCGGCGTCAATCTGTCGTCGAACACGTTCGGCCCTGCGGCGGGTGAACCCGACGGGCAGCCGCCGCTGTCGAACATGTTCGGAACAATTACCCTGGTTCGGCCCGAACACGTTCAGGACATGGTACATGCGACGCTGACGCTCTCGATCCCCCGGCGGATCTGGATCGGCGCGCTCTCACAGGATCACCCGGATTCGTGTATTCGCGTCCTCTCGGCGTTCCCGAAGGGCGAGGAATCGGGCGTTGGACTGGTCGAAGTCGACGGCCCGGACGTACCGGCGGTCGTCCGTGCGATCGACGAGGAGGAGACCGTCACCGATCTGGCGGTGCTGGGTCGCCACGAAGACACTGCTCTGGTGCAATTCGAGACCACCGATCCACTCCTGCTGTTCCCGATCATCGGCTCCGGGATCCCGCTGGAACTCCCCTTCGACATCCGCGATGGGGAGGCGCGCTGGGAACTCACGGCCTCCCAGGACCGCCTCTCGGAACTCGGCGAGCAACTGGAGACGCTTGGCATCTCCTTCACCGTCGAGCAGTTGCGCCAGCACGTCGAACCCGAGCAGGTGCTGACCGATCGCCAGACGACGCTGGTCCAGGCGGCGATCGAGCGTGGGTACTACGACACCCCACGGGAGTGTACGCTGACCGAACTCGCCGACGCGCAGGATATGGCCAAATCGACCTGTAGCGAGACGCTCCACCGCGCCGAGGAGAAGATCGTCAAGGGCTTCTTCGAGGACGAACCGACCGCGAGCGCCCGGCGAGGGATCTAAACGGCTGAAGCAAACGAAGCGAACGACGGTCGGAGAAAAGCCTTTGTGAGTCTGCATACAACTGTATGCACATGTCGAAAAGCATCCGTCTCTCCGAGGAGGCCTACGAGCGCCTCGCCGCGCACAAACGCGAGGAGGAGACCTTCTCCGAGGTGGTCCTCCGGCTGGCCGGCGAGCGGTCGCTCCTGGATCTTGCGGGGATCCTGAGCGACGACGAAGCCGACACCCTCCGAGATGCCGTCGCGGAGCGCCGCGAACGGCGGAGCGACGAACTCGAGGGGATCGCCGACCGAATGGACGGGGTCTGACGTGCTCCTCGATACGTCGTTTCTCATCGATCTGATGAACGGCGACGACGCGGCCGTCGAGAAAGCCCGCGAGTTAGAACGGGATCTCGTCCAACAGCGGCTCTCGTCGATGACGCTGTTCGAACTGTACTACGGGATCGCTCGCGCGGCCGATTCCGAGACCGAGCGCGAGACGGTCGAAACCGTCCTCGACTCCAAGCCGATCTATCCCGCCGACGCCGCAGTCATGCGAAAGGCCGGGCAACTCTCGGGCGAGCTACAGAACGACGGCACACCGGTCGGAGACGGTGACGTGATCATCGCCGCCACTGCCGAGGTCGTCGAGGAACCCGTGCTCACTCGAAACGTCGAGGACTTCGAACGACTCGGCGTCGAAATAGAGCTGTACTGAGCAAGCCCGAGCCGACAGACAGCGACGTAGTACTGATCGTTGGCGTCCGAACGCGTCTGCTACTCCCGATCGAGACGCCCCCGAAGCGCCGCCAGGACGTCCTCGTGAATCTCACCGCTCGTGGCGATCAGCGAGTCGCTGTCGTGTCGCCACCGATTTCCAGCGAGATCGGTCACGCGGCCGCCGCCGGCCCGGACCATGTGCGCGCCGGCGACGGTGTCCCAGGCGGTCATGTGGACGGTCGAGATCGCGGCGTCGATCTCGCCACAGGCCACCATCGCCATGGAAGTCTGGCCACTGCCCAGTCGCCGGAGGTCGCCGAGTTCGTGGTGGATGTAACTCGTCACGTCGTCGTAGTCGTCCCGGTCGCGGTCCTTCAGCCCGAAGATCGGAGCGACGATCAGCGACGAGGGGTCCGTCCGATCGCTGACGGCGCACTCGACGCCGTTCCGTTCGACGGCACCAAGCCCCGCCGCGTACGTGTCGCCGGTGGCTGGCAACACCGTCGCGGCGGCGACCGGTTCGCCGTCGTGTGTGCGTGCCAGGCTAACGCTCCAGAGGCGATTGTCCCGGACGAAGTTGTTGGTCCCGTCGATCGGGTCGATGATCCAGGCCGGCCCGGATTCGGGAACGGTCTTTTCGGCGTCGTTCTCCTCGCCGACGATCGCCGCGTCCGGATCGCGATCGGCCAAGACCGCGATGATCCGTTCCTGGGCCTCCTGATCGGCCTTCGAGACCGGGTCCATCTGATCGCGCTTGAAGTCGTTGCCGATCCCCTCCCGGAAGTACTCACAGGCGATCTCGGCCCCGGATTCAGCTGCCTCCCGGGCGATCGAACGCCATTCGGCGGCCGTCTCCTCATCGATCTCGTTCACAGTATCACTCAGTGGATGCAAACAAAGGGGCCGCCGAAACTTGAGTGGTTGGGCTCTGCAGTCGGGCGGGTTTGGGGACTGTTCCATACCGCGAAAGAGTTCTCAAGCCACGGAAGCGCTGCTGGCACGGGCCAGCAGTCGGATGGCGATGGCCCCGACGATGCCGTTGAGGACGAGAAGGATACCGACAGCGGGGACGACCGTGTCGGCGACACCGCCGAACCACGACACCGACACCACCGTCAGCACATCCTCGCCGAGGACCAGTGCACGGACCGCCTCGACACCGTAGGTGATCGGGTTGAAGGTGGCGACCAATTCGATATCATCGGACAGCGGGATGAACGCCGGTGAGAGAAAGAGCAACGGGAACATGAACAGCATCGTCGCCGCGTTGATCACCTCTTCGTCGCGCGCGAGCAGCCCGACGACGTTCGAGACGGCCATGAACAGAAGGCCGACAAGCAGACAGATGGCGAGAATGCCGAGGACACCGATCACACCGGTTTCGATGTTCGCACCGATCGCAACCGCGAGGCCGACGACGACCAACAGCTGGACGACGATCTGGGCCAACTCCGCGGCGGCCTTCCCGGCGAAGACGGCCGTCGCGGACATCGGCGTGACGACCGTCTTCTCGAACATACCCGTCTCGAGGTCGCGCACGAGCCCCATTCCCGACGAAAAGGCAGAGCCCATCGTCGCCTGCATGAGGACGGCCGGCAGCAGGTAGGTGACGTACGCCACGTCGCCAAACCCGGCGCGTTCGAGCGCCAATCCGCCCACGTCGCCAAAGACCGCGCTAAAGAGGACAAGCGAAAGGGTTGCGACGGCGATCTCGACGAGAAACGCCGTCGGATTGTGGACCGCCTTGCGAGTCCAGCGCTCGGCGTTGACTCGCAGGTCTCTCAGTCTCGTGTTGGCCGTCTCAGTTACACTCATGCCTCGACCCCCGTCCCCTGAACAACATTGTCGTCCTCCTCTGTGGCCCCCGTTTCCGTTGCACCGGACGTTTGCTCCGTGGCTGCCGCATCTTCCCCGGACGCTTCCTCCGTGGCCGCCGCATCCACCGCCTCGGTGGTCCCGTCCAGCCCGTCAGCCGAATCACCAGCGATAGCGAGAAAGACGTCATCCAGCGTCGGTTCCGTGACGTCGAATCCAGTCACGGGCACGTCGGCGTCCCGGAGCGCGAGAAGCACATCCGGCCCGAGGTCGCCCGCATCTCGCGCCGTGATTCTGATCGCGTCGTCGGTCGTTTCGACGGTTGCGCTCGGTTCGACCGCCGCCGTGTCACGGACGATGTCGGCGGCTACCTCGACGGATTCACAGGCTGACTCGGCACGATCGGTGCCGTCGACTTCGAGTTCGAGAATGTCGCCCCCGACCCGACGCTTCAGTTCGTCTGGAGCACCATCCGCGACAATGCGGCCGTCGCGGATGACTGCCAGCCGATCACAGAGATGATCAGCTTCCTCGAGGTACTGCGTGGTGAGAAACACCGTCGTCCCGCCCGCGTTGATGCGCCGGAAGTATTCCCACAGGCGGTTCCTGGCCTGCGGATCGAGGCCGGTCGTCGGCTCGTCGAGAAAGACCAGGTCGGGGTCGTGGACCAGCGCGGTCGCGGCGTCGAGGCGCTTTTTCATGCCCCCGGAGAAGTTGCCGGCGGGTGTGTCGGCGACATCCGCCAGGTCGACGAGGTTCAGAAGGTCCGCGATCCGCGTCGCCCGTTCACCCCGGGGAACGCCGTAGGCATCGCAGGCGAACATGAGGTTCTCGCGGGCGGTCAGTTCCGTATCGATGCTGGTCTCCTGGGCCATGTAGCCGATCGAGGCCCGGACCGCAGTGCGTTCACGGAGGACGTCGAAACCGTTGACTTCGACAGCTCCGCTGGTCGGTTCGAGGAGTGTCGCCAGCACCTTGATCGTCGTCGTCTTCCCGGCCCCGTTTGGACCCAGGAAGCCGAAGAACTCCCCCTGCGGGACCGAGAGCGTGACGTTCTGGACTGCTCGGGTCCCATCGGCGTAGGTCAACGAGAGGGCATCTATGTCGATCGCCCGCTCGGAATCTGTCACTTGGCCCTCAGTTGTCCCGTCGGTGTCTGTCCCGTCAGCATCTGTCCGTTCAGGATCTGTCCCGTCGATGTCTGTTTCGTCGATGTCTGTTTCGTCGGTTGCCACCGATTCGTGTGCCATTGGCTGATCCAGCCGGCCGGCATCCGAGTGCCTGCTGTGCGGTATACGAGGGGGATTTATGTCAGCCGTCGAAGACAGGTTTTTGTCCCCGGCTCGGGACTGTGCGTCCAATGAGGTGGATCGGGTCGAGTCGCGGGATCGTGATTGTGGCGCTTGTGGGAATCATCGCCGGCGGGGGACTCCTCGTCGGCGGTGCGGACGTGGCGGTCGCCGACACCGAGAACGACAACCCACCCGCACTTGAGATCGGACAGACCACGACGGGGAACATCTTCCTGGCTGACGAACAGCCACGGGTGACCGTCGAGACGGACGCACCCAGCGTTGAGTGGACTGTCCACGATCACCGGGGACGGCTGCTCGACAACGGGACGACGCCGGTCGACGGCGAGGTGACGCTGGAACCATCCCTGAACGAGGTGGGTCACTACACGCTGCAGGTACGAACGGCCGGCGACGGACAGCCGGCCACGGCCCAGACGACACTGGCGGTCCTGCCAGCCGACGACTTCGACAACGACGATCCTTTCTTTGGAATGTCCACGCAGTTCAACGCCGGCTGGGACCACGAACTGATGGACGTGATGGCGAGTGCGGGCGTCGCAAGCGTGCGCGAGGACTCGGGCTGGAGCCGGATCGAACGCTCCAGGGGCGCATACGACTTCTCGCCCTCGGATGAGTACATGACCGCCCTCCAGGACCACGGCTTCGATCGGCTGTACATTCTCGCCTACGGGAACGATCTGTACGATTCCGAGAACAGCGGTTACTTCACGATCCCCTACACTGAAGCCTATCGCCAGGCGTTCGGGAACTTCTCGACGGCCGCGGTCGATCATTACGGCGACGTTGGAGTCGTCGAGATCTGGAACGAACCGAATCTCGACACCTTCGCTCGCGGGCCGACTGGTACGGATCCAGGGGCCTACGCGGAATTGCTGGCGGCGACGTACCCGGCCATCCAGGGCAGCCGGGAAAACGTGACCGTCCTGGGCGGCGCGGCGGCGGCCAACTACTCCGGTGAGGGGGTACGACCCTTTGACGCACGGTGGTGGCGTGGCCTGCTGGAAGCCGACGGTGCCGAGTACATGGATGCCATGTCGATCCACCTCTATCGGGACGAACCGACGGGCTTCGCGCGGGACCTCTCGGATCTCCGGGAGATGACCCGCGACCACACTGACGGCCAAGCGCTGCCGATCTGGGTGACGGAACTCGGCTGGCCGGCGACACCGACATCGCCCGGTGGCGAACAGACGGCTGACCAGGCCCGCCACCTCGTCCAGAGCCACGCCCGACTGGGGGCCGCCGGCGTCGAGCGTTTGTACTGGTATACCTTCCGGGACCCGACATTTGCGGACGGGGACACCCCCCAGACAGCCGAGGCCAGATACCTGGGTGGGTTGGTCCGGGGGCCAGACAATCCACGAGGAGCCAATACGCCGCGTCCGGGGCTAGTCGCCTACGCCACGATGACTCGCCAGCTGTCGGGCGCTGAATTCGTCGAGAACGCCTCGACGCCGGTTCAACAGTACATCTTCGCCGACGGCGACGACAGGACGCAGGTGCTCTGGGCCGACGAGCGGACGGACGTGACCGTCCACACGGGCGAACCAGTGACGGTCACCGGAATGCTCGGCGAGCAAACCAGGCTGGAACCACGCGACGGCGAGGTCTACCTGACGGTCGGCCCTGATCCCATCTACCTCGGTGGTAACGTCTCGGATATCACGGCCGGCGCGCCGGTCTCAGTCACCGGTCCCGTCGAATCAAACGGCCAAGCGCCCCACATCACTGTCACCGCCGACGACCTCGGCGACTCCGTTACCCACCGGATCGGCGGCGAGACGACGACCGTCGACGGGGAAACTGCAGGCTCGATACCCGTTCCATCGAGCCATCGCGACCGGGCTGGCATCGCCGTCGATATCGTGTCAGTGGACGGCGCGCCGGTGGCTCGACTTGAAACGCCAGTCGGTGCTCCAACTGCCCGCCTGGGCGAACCGGGCGAGTTCGCAGGGCTGACTGTCGAAACGAGCAATCCTGGTGAGGGTTGGTTCTCCGAAGCCAACGACGTTGGCACAGCTCACAGCGCTTTCAACGCAACCACCCGGGACGGTCGTCAGTGCTGGCGCAGCGACATCACCGCAGGCGGGCCGGGCAACAGCCTCCATCTCGACATCCCGCATGGCCATCTCGACGCCGGTGAGGACCGTCTGGTGTCAGTGTCCTACTATGACGGGACAGGCGGCGAAATCGGGATACAGTACGACGGCACTGAAACCGATACCGCGTGGGGGGGTTCTGTCGCGCTCGATGGCACCGACCAGTGGCGAACTCACACGTTCACTCTGTCGTCCGCAGAACTCCGCGACGGACTCGGTCCCGGTCACGACGTTCGGCTGGTTTTCGATGGTGGAAACGGCGACGTCTGTGTCGGATCCATCACTGTCGGCAGCGAGGCGGCACCGCCGCTGCCGGCATCGACCGGCTCCGCATCGGATGCTTCCGTGGCGACAACCAGTGATGGACCGACGACCCCAACGGCTACGCCCACAACGGATCCGACCGGCAGCGACATCACGACGACCACACCGGGAACAGCCGGTAGCGACGCGTCACCGTCACCGACGGGGCCGGACGTGACCTCGACAGCTGGCCCCGGATTCGGCTCCGTCATGGCCTTCGTAGCGCTACTCGCCACTGGTCACGTCGTCTGGCGGTCCGAGTGAGGCAAGCTCGAACGCGGTCGGTGTTGCTTCGAGCCCGACCTATTTGCGGCTCCTCGCCGCTGCTTCAACAATGCGATACCTTCGCGTCACCGCACGCGTCGACACGATGCAGGCACCGCCGCTGTTCGACCGCCTGGCGAACACGTCGGCCATCGAGCAGGCGCGCGTCCTCGACTGGAACTTGACTGCCGAAGATGCAATGCTGCTGTTCGCCGTCGACGGCGATCCCACCCCACTCACCGGGTCGGAGGTCGAATTCGCCGGGGTCGACCGCGTCGAACTGGCAGGCGACGGCCAGCGGGGTGGCGAAAGCAGCGTCCGAATGCTCGCGCACGTCCAGCGGTCCGCGGTCCCGATATTCAGTTGTCTCGCGAGCGCGCTTGAGGCCGGTGGGTTGATCGTCCAGACACCCGTCGTCTTCGCCGACGGGGAGGTCCACGCCAGGATCGTCGGCGATCCCGGCCCGCTCCAGACGGCGTTCGAGCGACAGGGTGACGGGATCGACGTGCGGATCGACGAGATTACCTCGACTCCGGCAGTGAATGGGGCGTCGAACGGCGGGCTGAGCGAACGCCAGCGGGAGGCGATCGTCGCGGCGAAAGAGCTGGGATATTACGAGCAGCCCCGGGGCGCAACCCATGAGGACGTGGCGGCGGCGCTAGACTGTTCAGCCCAGACCGCGGGAGATCACCTCCGGAAAGCGCAAGCGAAGTTGGTGGACGCCGCGCTCGACGAGGTCGAATCCAGCGTCTGAGTGGCGACTGCCAGCGGGTTCACCGACGAATGAGCGCTCCCGCCGGACAGTGTCACGGGCCAGTGACGGCCACGGAACCCAGTCAGCGGGAGCCGTGTGAGAAAACAGCGACCCACGGTATCGTGAATGGTGTATTTTTTCACCGATTGTTCCAATAGTCGGCTGTGAACAATCGGCAGCGCTGGACGGTCGCCATCTTCACCTTCGTGGTCGGCGACGCCATTGCCCTCCAGATGCGAGGGGCCGTCCTCCCGGAAGTGGCGGATGACTTCGACGTGCCGGAAGCGCTCCTTGGGTTGGTTGCACCGGCCGGGACGCTCGGCTTTCTGCTGGCCGTGCTGGTCGTCGGACTAGCCGCCGGGCATCTGCCGGTCCGACGGACGATGCTCGCAGGCCTGGGGGTGGCGATGGCGGCGCTCCTCTCGATGGCCGTCGCGCCGATCTACGTGGTCTTTCTGGGCTTTCTGCTGATCCAGGGGACGGCCGATGGGGTCGGTCGCGCGCTGGATCGACCCGCCCTGAGTCACCTCTATCCCGCCCAGCGCGGGCGGACGTTCAACCTCTACGCGATGGCGTGGGCGGTCGGCGGTGCCAGCGCGCCGATCCTGGCGAACGTCGTCATCGACGTCGCGGACTGGCGATACGTCTTTCCCATCGTGGCCGTCCTGTTCGTCGTGCCAGTCGTCCTGCTGGCTCGATCGGCGGATCTGGAGTCGGCGGCCAACGAGCGGCGGCTGACCGTCTCCGGGCTTGAGAAGATGGTGCGCGATCCGGCCGTCCTCGGCATGGCCGCGGCCCTCGTCTTCAGCGGCGGCGTCGAGGGGTCTATTTTCACGTGGCTCCCCTATTTCGCCAGCGAGCACGTCACGAAATCGCAGGCGAACATGGTGCTGTCGGCGTTTCTGGTCACGTATATTCCAGCCAGGGCAGCCTACGGACTCGTGATCGAACGCTACGATTATCTCGTGGTGACGTTCGTCCTGGCAATCTGTACCGCACCACTCGTCTACCTGGCGTTCACGACGACGTCCGTGACGGTGTTCGTCCTTGCGATCCTCGCGACTGGGGTAGGAGTGAGTAGTTTCTTCCCGACCCTTTCGGCCTTTGGCGTCGACGAGCATCCGGAGTACAGCGGCCCTGTCAGCGCCATCGCGACCGGTGGGAACTATCTCGGGATATCGGTGTTTCCGGCAGTCATCGGCCTGCTCAGCACGTACATCGGGCTCGGGACGGCACTCAGTCTGCTGGCTGGCGCGTTCGTCTGTCTGGGGGCGATCATCGCCATCACTGCCTGGGTGACGCGACGTGGCGCGGTCGCCTGAGCGACCTAGCCCTGGGGAACAGGATTGGCCGGGGTCAGGTCCTCGGTGTCGTCTGTGACCGACAGCGAGATGTCGTCGATCTCGATGCGATGGACTTCCATGTCCTCGTAGACCGCGCCCCAGCTGCCGATGGAATAGGTTTCCGGCCCGAGATCCAACAGGACGGAGAGCGACCCGGAGAGCTGTTCGAGCGACGGCGGCCCGCTGGTCCGGAAGTCATCGGTGTAGGTGACGTCAGTGACACGACCGGCGACGGTCCGAAGTTCGCGCTTCTCGTTGTCGTACCCGATCGCCGTGATCGACACGTCCAGCCCACCGTCGAGGAGCACCGTGAAGTCCCTGACGAAGCCTTCAAGCGTGACGTAGGTCCACCCGCTGGCGGCGTCGACGTACGCCCGATCGTTGAGCGCCCAGTTGCAGGTGTAAAAGTACCAGTGGAAGATAAAGGATAGCGTCTCGTCTTCGACCAGCAGTCCGTGCTGATCGGAGATACTGGCGTCCGGGATGAAGAAACACCGGCCACGGTCGACGACAGCCAGGAACGGACCAGGAATGTAGGATAACCGAAGTTCCGAGACGGCCGCCTCGACGTCGAGGTGGGTAGCAAGTTCGTCGGTATCCTGGTTGTCGTACAGCGTCACCCTGACGATGACGCCGTTCTCCCGCGCACTCACGAGCGCCGGATGGAGCGTCTCGAACTGCTCGGGCGACAGTACCATCTCGATGAGGGTGTCGCTCTCGGCGATTGCCTCTTTTGCCCGCTCTAAAAGCGTTTCCTGATGTTTGACGACACCGCCATTGTCGTCGTAGAGCTTCGGTTGCTCCCAGCGGTCCTCGATGTCGTCGGCCGCCTGCTGGAGTAACTGGCCAGTCGACCGGAGTTCGTCGAGCACCACGTCCGGATCGCGTGGGCGGACGTGAAGCTGATCACGTTCGATCGTTTCGACGAAGCCTTTCTCCTCGAGATCACGCAAAACTTTGTAGACCTGGGAAACGGGGACGGAACAGTTACGAGCGACCGTAACCGCCGGCGCAACCCCGAGTTCCAGGACCGCGAGATACGCGTCCGACTGATACGAGGTCAGTCCGGTGTTCTCCAGCGCATCCTGAAGTTCCTCCGCATCCATGTCAATACAATTCAAAATCGGCAACTATAACGCTTTTTCTATCCATCCGTAGCGTGTTGCTCTATTTTCATATTGGTTGTCAATTTTTGGGAGACAGAGACACACGATCGGTGTCGAGCGCACAGGAGACGCATTACTGGATCGCCAGCGCCGTTTCGATGTCCGCCCCGTCGATGAGATCCACCGCTCGTTCGGCGTGGGCGGTCATCTCGGCCGCGTTCTCCAGTAACACCGTCTCGCTGGGGAACAGACGATCGCCCACCAGGAGTCCGTGATCGCGCGCCGTCGATCCCGAGACCGTGATGTACACCCCAAGCCCGACCTCGGCGACGAGATCCTCTTCGGTCCGGTCACGGTCGGGATACCGGAAGTCGATCCCCTCGATGGCCGCTGTCCCGAGGACCGCCGTCACGAGGCGCTCGTAGCGCGGCGAGATGCAGAGCTCGCCCGCGTACTCGGCGACGAACTCCCGCGTGAGGTCGGCGTCCAGCTCGTCGGCAACGGCGGGGGTCGCGAGCAGCGTGTGATAGACCGTGTCACCGAGGCCGGTGTGGACGCGAACGTCGGTGTCGAGCGGGTCGATCCGCTCGTTCAACGCCGCCAGGTCGGTGAGCGGTTCGGGTTCGAGGCGGACGACTTCCTCGAGAACGAGGTCGGCGCTGTCGAACCCCAAGGCGAACTCGTGTTTCCGGAGCGCCCGGAACGGTTCCTCGCGGCCGATCAGTTCCAGATCGACCGTCTCCGTGGGAATCCGCACGCTGTCGAAGACGATCCGGCGGGGCATCCCCTGGCGGTCGTCCCGCATGAGCGTGTATTCGGGGGCAGTCGGGTCGGTGGCGTCGCTGTAGCTCGAAAGGCGGTCGTAGACCGGCGCGTCCGGCTGCTGGCTGCCCTTGGCGATGGCCTTCTCGTAGCGCAGCGTCGAGATGATCTCGTCGGCCAGGCCCGTCCGGTCGGTCCGGCTCGCGATCCGTTCGAGGACCGCCTCCAAGGGCCGGCCCTTCCGGGGGACGGCTATCCGCACGCTCGTCATTGTCCGACGATAGGCGAGCGTGCCTAAAACGGGCGCGGTTCGCGATCGGCGATATCCGTGGTCACCCCCGACAGGACGAACTCTAAAAGGTTAATGTGATGGGGAGATTCCCTCCTGGCATGAAGGTACTGGTCACGGACCCGATCGACGACGCCGGGCTGGCACGCCTCCGGAGTGCCGGCCTCGACGTCGAGACCGACTTCGACATCGACACGGCGGGCGTCCTCGAGAAGATCGCGGACGTCGACGCCATGCTCATCCGCGGGACGGAGATCACCCGCGAAGTCTTCGAGAACGCGCCCAACCTCAAGATCGTCTCGCGGGCGGGCATCGGCGTCGACAACATCGACATCCCCGCGGCGACCGACCACGGCGTCATCGTCGCCAACGCCCCCCGCGGGAACGTCTACGCCGCTGCCGAGCACACGATCGGCCTGGCCTTTAACGCCGCCAAGCAGATCCCACAGGCCCACATGCAGGTCCAGGCCGGCGGGTGGGACGGTGCGTCCTTCGACGCGCTCGAACTCGGCGACATGACCGCCGGGATCGTCGGCCTCGGCCGGCTGGGCCAGGAAGTCGCCTGGCGGCTCGACAACCTCGGCATGGACCTGGTCGCCTACGACCCCTACCTCGGGGAAGCTCGCGCGCGCCAGATGGGGATCGAACTGGTCGAACTCGACGAACTCCTCGAACGCGTCGACATGCTGTCGGTCCAGGCCCGCCTCACCGACGAAACCCGCGGGCTGATCGGGCCCGAGGAGATCGACCGCTTCGCCGGCGACCTGATCGTGTTGACCTCCCGTGGCGGTATCGTCGACGAGCCGGCGCTCGCCGACGCCGTCGAGTCCGGCGAGATCGCGGCCGCCGGTATCGACGTCTTCTCGACGGAGCCGCCCGAGGACAACCCGCTGCTCGATGTCGATAACGTCGTCGTGACGCCCCACCTCGGCGCGAAGACCCACAACGCGCAGGTCAACGTGGCCGTCACGGCCGCCGACAGCATCATCTCGGCGCTGGAAGGCGATCTGGTCCAGAACGCGCTGAACCTCTCCTCGACGGACGCGAGTTCCGATCCCCGCACCCGAGGCTACGTCGACGTCGCCGAGACGGCAAGCAAGATCGCCCTCCGACTCTTCGAGGGTCGCGTCGAGTCGATCGAGATCGAGTACGCGGGCGACCTCGCCGACGAGGACACCAATCTGGTCACGGCCGCGGTGTTCAACCCCTTCGGCTGGCAGGATGTCGTCGTCGACGCGCCGACCCGGATCGCCGAACAGCGCGGCATCCAGGTCGTCGAGAGCAAGCGCCGCGAGACCGAGGACTACCAGAGCCTGGTGTCGATCACCGTCAGCGACGGGGAGCGCGAACTCACCGTCAGCGGGACGCTGTTCGGCGACAACGAGCCCCGACTGGTCGAGATCGACGGGTTCCGCGTCGACGCGACGCCATACGGCCACATGCTGATCTCGCGCAATCGCGACGAACCGGGCGTCATCGGCGCGCTCGGCAGCGTCTTCGGCGAGTACGACGTCAACATCGCCGGCATGGCTAACGCCCGCGAGTCGATCGACGGTGAAGCGATGTCGGTGTACAACCTCGACGATCCCGTGACGCCCGAGCTCCTCGAAGAACTCGAATCGGATACCCGTGTCACGGGCGTGACGGCGATCGACCTGGATTAAGCTTCAGCTTTTGCGGATTCGTCGGCCAGCGTTCGGATGTGCTGCAGCCGTTTCGGCACGGGTGGGTGATCGTAGTGGAAGGTTTCATAGAGCGGGTGCGGGAACGGGTTCGAGAGGTTCTCGCTCGTCAGATCGGCGAGTGCGTCGGCCATCGGCTCGGCACCCATCACCTCGACGGCGAAGGCGTCGGCCTCGCGTTCGTGGGCGAGTGACAATCGGTTGGTGAGCGGCGCCGAAAGCTGGGCGACGGGCACGAGCCACAGCACGGCCAACACGAGACCGGCGTAGACAGGCTGGCCGGCAATGCCGAACATCTCATAGAGCCACGAAGCATCGACCAACAGCGACGCGCCGAACAGCAGCGCCCCAATCCAGAGGGCGCTCGCACCGAGTTGCTTCCAGATGTGTCCGCGATCGTAGTGGGCGAGTTCGTGGGCGAGGACTGCCTGCACCGAGGGGATCGACAGTTGCTCGATCAGGGTGTCGAAGAGGACGACCCGCTTGGTCCGGCCGAAGCCGATGAAGTAGGCGTTCGCATGGGATGACCGCCGACTAGCGTCCATCTCGTAGATCGCATCGGTGTCGAAGCCTGCGCGATCGAAGACGTCAGTCACTGCATCGTGGAGATCGCCGGATTCGATCGGGTCGAAGTCGTTGAACAGCGGCGCAATCACGCGCGGGTACAGCACCTGCATGAGCAACGAAAAGCCGACGAACAACGCCCAGGCGGCGACCCACCACAACTCGCCGAGAGCATCCATGGCGAGAAACACCGCCGTAGCGAGGACGCCGACCAGCACCACCATCACGAGAAGCGAGACGAGTTGATCCCGGATGTACAGCCGTAGCGTCTGCTGATTGAAGTCGAAGAGGTCCTCGACGACGAACGTCTCGACGACGTCGAACGGGAGCGAGAGCGCCTGGAGCGCGAGGACGGCCCCCACGACGAAGACAGTCCCGCGAGCGAAGGAGGGCAAACCCGTCGCTGCCAGGGCCGCGACGGCATCGGCATAGAGGCCCGAGTACAGTACCAGCAACACGACCACGAGCATCATCCAGGTCTGGAGGTGGCCCAGCGCCGTTCCCAGTCGGTTGTACGCGAGCAGCTCCTCGGGATCGTCGATTCCGAGACGATCAGTCACGAAATCTCCCTCCTCGTCGACGGTCCGTTCAGCGTGCCGGACGTTCAACGCGGCGAGCGCGGTAAAGAAGCCGGTCGTACCAGCAAGTAACGTGACGAGGAGCGCATGATAGACGAGCATACCCGGGATTGGAGACGGCGGGCAAAAAGCCACTGGACATACCAGCGCCAGGATTACGCCGGTGTAGGTGGCCCGGCAGCGTGGCCCCGTCCCACGCAATTTGCCGGGGAACGTGAAACTTACCTCGGGACGGCCTAACGTGAGGCCGTGCAACGTTCGCGGTTCATCATCGCCCTTGCCGTGGCGTTCGGCGCGATGACGGTCGCCCTCGCCATCGCGGGAGCACTGTATAACCTCGCAATCCTCGCTCCTGCAGGGTTGTTCGGTGCGGTGACGTACCTCCTCTGGATGCACGGAACCGGCCGGCTGGCCGCCCGCGTCTACCGCCGGGTCGAGCAACAGGCGGCGACCAACGGCGGCCCGTCCGGCCCATCGGGCGCAACAGAGGCTCGGAGACAGGAACCGACCGGTCGAACGCGGCGGTCACGACGCACCGGGAGTCGGCGGACGACTGACCGCCGGCGAGGCACGAGCGCGACGCGTCCGGATCGCTCGGAACCGGAGGAGATGTCTCGACGGGAAGCCTCTCGCGTCCTTGACGTCGAAATAGGGGCCGACCAGGAGACGATCAAGCGAGCGTACCGCGAACGGGTCAAGGACGTCCATCCCGACGCCGCCGACGGTGATACGCAAGCGTTCAAGCGCGTCCGGACCGCCTACGAGCGCCTCGAAGAGTGAGTGGAGCCCCACAGATTCAATTCCCTCTTTTGCGATTTCACTGCTCACTGTCGTTCGCAGATGAAATGCGCCGGCCGGGAATTGAACCCGGGCTATGAGCTTGGGAAGCTCATGTCCTACCACTAGACCACCGGCGCTCACTCGCTTCGCTCGTTCGCGCCGAGCCCTGTCTCGCTCCGCTCGACAGGACACCGGCGCTTGTGCACCGCGTTCCTCGCACGCCGAGGTTCGCAAATCCTCCGGATTTGCTCACCACCGGAACGCTCGTCGCCTCGCGTTCCGAGCCTTGCCTCGCTCCGCTCGGCAAGACACCGGCGCTCGGTTACTGCCTTCGATTCCCATATCCCCGTGATCACACTTGAACATAGCGCTTCGTCGTCGTGTCCCGGATCGGCGTCGAAGACACCACGGCCGTCCAGCAATATCGCGTCGAAGAGTGACTATTAGTTCCTGGAATCCCAACAGCTTCGTATATGTCAGAAACTGAGTCGATCGCGAAAGGGGAGTCGCCACTCGACCTCTCGCTTTCGGCCACGGAACTCGACGCGCGACGCGAGCACATCACGGCCTTCATCAAGGAGCAACTCGATGCCGCCGGCGTCGAACGGGCGGTGCTGGGGCTCTCCGGTGGCGTCGACAGCTCGCTAGTCGCGCACCTCGCCGTCGAGGCCATCGGGGCCGAGAACCTCCACGGGCTGGTCATGCCGAGTTCGGTCAACGACGAGGCGACGATGAGCGACGCCGAGCGAGTCGCGATGGAATTGGGCATCGAATACGACGTCATCGAAATCAATCCCATCGTCGATACCTTCCTCGACGCCTATCCGGAAGCCGAAGGCGAAAAGATGGCAGTCGGCAACGTTCGTGTCCGTGCGCGTGCAGTGCTAAATTATCTCGTCGCCAACACCGAGAACGCGCTTGTACTGGGGACGGGCAATCGGACCGAATCGCTGACCGGCTACTTCACGAAGTACGGCGACGGGGCCGTCGACTGCCATCCGATCGCAAATCTCTACAAACAGCAGGTCCGTCAGCTGGCCCGCCACGTTGGGGTCCCCCAGGAGATCGCCGAGCGCACGCCGACCGCCGGCATGTGGGTCGACCAGACTGATGAAGGGGAACTCGGCGTCGAGTACGACACCCTCGATTCGATCCTCGCGCTGGCGATCGAAGGGGAAGTCGGGACGAGTGCGACGGCCAGGATCGTCGGCGTGGATCGAGAGATCGTCGAGCGCGTGCGAGACCTCTTCGAGCAAAGTGGCCACAAGCGGTCGATGCCACCAGCACCGGCGAGACTGTAGCGACGATTCGCCCGACGTGGGCGGCGTTGAACGTGCTTCTCCCGGGTAGATACAGGGGGGCTTTCCAAAGGTCTTTGACTTTGCCTCCACTAGGATCGTGTAATGCAGGAAGTCGCGGTGGTTCGCCGGACCGCGAAGGAAGTCCTCGAGGGTGTCGAGCCCGAGCGGCTGCACGATCGAATCGTGTCCCGTCTCGACCGGAGTTCGATGACGGCCGGCGTTCTCGCGGTGCGGTGTGCGCGTGCCGTCCTGGACCGGCGAGGCACTGGAGGAACCCAGCCCGTGTTCGAGCGATCCGACGATTCATTGGCGGATGCGATCGCCCGCCGTGCTGTCGGTGTGCAACTGATTTACGAAGGGTTGGCGTTGACCCGGACGCTCGCCCAGGACCCGCCGTGGCTCGCTGACCGGAAAGCCGAAGGCGATCTGGACGTGTTGATCGCCGATATCATGGTGGCCAGGGGATTTTACCTCCTGGCCCGGACGGAAGCGGCCGACGAAGCCGTCGCGACGGTCCGGGCCTTTGGCCGCGATCAGACCGTCCGGCGCGAGACCGACGACCCCTCGCTTGATCGGAGTCTCGAAGCCGACGTCTACGAACTGGCGACCGTTGCCGGCACGACCGCGGTAGGCGGACAGCCGTCGCCGTCGTTGCGTGAATACGCGGACTCGCTCGCTCGGAAGGCCCGGACCAATGGTGGCACGGCCGAGCCAGAATCGGATCAACTCGCGAGACTCGTCTCCGTCGATTCGACCGCCAGCGATGGGGTTCGAACCTCGGCTGATCACTGAGAATCGAAACGCCTAAAGTCAACTCGGGGTAAGCAGTTGATGCGTGCCTGGGTAGCTTAGCGGTAAAGCGCGTCCTTGGTAAGGACGAGACCCCGGATTCAAATTCCGGCCTAGGCTTCAAGCGTTTCAGCGTCTCTCCGCCCATTTTACGCCCTTCTTGGGGGAGAACAAATGGAACTCAAGAACGTTACGTTTCACTACACGTCCACCCCGTCGCCGTCTTGCGATTCGCGTTGTTGTCAGGACACTATAAGATACGGAACCGTGCCGTCCGGCGATTCGGGGGGTGAGCGGTACCGATGAACCGGGCTGACCCGCTCGACAACCTCGGTAGTGGGGACGCGGTATCCGCAGAGATACCACCCGCGCCCGAGGACTACGAGTTCGAGTACCCACTGGTCAGCGAGCGCTCGAAGCGCGACCTACAAGAGTTCGGGCTGAACATGGTGGACGACTACCGTGACTTCAAGCACGAACTGTTGTCGTGGCTCGCAACCTACGGGAAGAATCCCGATAAGCACGAAGGCCTTGCCCACTCGACGCTCGAATCCACCCACTACAAACTCGAAACGGCCTTTCGGTGGCTGTGGCGGTACGAGAACCAGTACACCACGCAGTTCACGCCCGACCACGCGGACAAGTTCGTTCGCGTCCTCGACCAGTCGGACGGGATGATTGATTCGACCGTCCTACACCACGCCAAGGACCTAAAGCGGTACTTCCGCTTCAGCAACCACGTCCGGGGAACGGACTACGAGTGGGAACTCGACGTGGAACTCTCGCAGGCGAACGGTGACGAACGGGACTACCTTCGACGTAGCGCGTTCGAGCCGTTGTACCAAGCGGCCCTCGAACACTCGTCGGTGAAGAGTTACCACTCGGTGTCGCCCGACGAGCGGAGCCAACTGAAGTCCTTCGTCGCACAGCGGCTTGGTATCCCCAAGGAGAAGGTCGGCCCGGCGGAGTTCAAGGAAGCGAACTCGTGGAAGTACCCGTCCATGATAGCGGTCACGCTTGACACCGGACTACGCCCTATCGAGGTTGGACGGGCGAAGGTGTCGTGGGTGAACCTCGAAGACAACGAACTGAACATCCCCAAGGACGAGGCCACGAAGAACGAAGCGCATTGGAACTGTGCCATCAAGGGCCGGACGGCGAAGGCCCTGAAACGCTGGCTCGATGAACGGGCGTCGATGGACAAGTACAACGACAGAGACGAGTTGTGGCTAACGCAGAAGTCGTCGCCGTACAGTTCCAAGTCGTGCAACGCGCTCCTTCACCGGGTAATCGAGAGTGGTGATGTTCCGATTCCCGAGCATAAGGAAATCTCGTGGTACTCTATCCGGCACGGGGTGGCAACGTATTGGGCGAACCACGTCGGCCCACACCACGCGAAGGAGCAACTACGGCACAAGAGCCTGAACACGACTATGAAGTACCTACACTCCGACGCGGAGACGCGGAACAGCGCGGTTGAACAAATCTGGTAGGCGGAAGCCGCCCTGTTTCACTCACACTTTCTGAGAGTCGCGTGTCCGGTATCTACGACCCCACGACGTTCCCAACCGTCTTCTTTCAGTTGGCGAAGGAATTTTGCTTTTCCTTCGAGCCTCGCCGCCATCTCTTCAATCGTGGACGTACCGTCGTAGATGATTTTAGCCCATTCGTCAATCTCCTCTGCTACAAGATGGCTGTGTTTGTCCGTCTGACATTCAGGACATTGCCCCTCGTATTCGAGCCAATCCAGTTCACACTTTTCACAGACAAAGCGTTTCTCTGTGCTTAGCGTGACCTCTTCTCCGTCAACGGTGATGGTTTCTTCTCCCATCGTTCCAGTCTACCCTATGAGCCTGACGATTGTAAAAGTTATTTTTTCTGATATGGATAATGAGAGAAAGGCGTATGATGGGTTCTAATACGGCTATCAGTTAGTTTCAATACCCATAATGTAAATGTCTATTCCCAACGTGCCAACTGTGAAAGCAGACCCGTAAATCTCTCAATCAGGCTTGTTGCTCGTGCCTCTAACCTCACCAGATTCAATTGAAACGATTGCTCGGGTCAGAACCCGGTCGAAACTTCGACTTCGTACTCTTCGATACGGCTCTCGTCCTGCCCAGTGAACATACACTCGAACTCCCATTCACGCCCACCGGCAAGGTCGCTCACGTTGTCGAGTCCCTCACCGATTTGGGTACCGTCGGCGTCGAGGAACGTCGCGGTCGCCTCGACATAGGAGAGTTCGCTGTCGGTGTTGTTGACGGCGGTGCCACGGACGCCCGACGAGAACTCTTCCTCGTAGAACTCGTGGTTCAGGATTTCCACGTCGGGCTGGTCGTTGCCACCACCGTCTCCTCTGTTCCCGTCATTGTTGTTTCCGCTATTACTGTCGCCGCCACTGTTGTCCGAGTTGCCGTTACTGCTGTCGCCGCTGTTGTTGTTTGCGTCTCCGCCACCGGAGTCCCCGGAGTCACTTTCCGAACAGCCCGCGAGGGCGAGGGCGCTGGCGGTCGTTCCGAGCGTTGCGAGGTATCGTCTTCGATTCAGTTCCATACCAGTTCGTAGTAGTGAGGTGTCGGATTATGAAAGTTTGGTACTAAACTCTAAGTTTGGTATACAACTATCCGGCGCTGTCACCACTCTACGGCGCGTCTCACACTCTCATGCGCCTCTCGGGCGATTTCATGGTCATATGCGACGAGCGGATTCTCGAATACCTCTCGGAGAACGAGACGGGAACACCGAAGCAGATGGCAGATAGCGGCCTTGTGCGGTTCAGCAGGTCGTATATCACGCAGAGAGCCAAGGTATTACTGAATCACAGTATGCTCCGTCACCTCGGAAACGGAGTCTACACGCTTTCTGAAGAGGGTCAGCAATACCTTGACGGCGAACTCGACGCGGCTGAACTTGAACAAGACGACGAGGACTGAATCAGTAATCCTCTAACGCGTTCAACCCTGCTTGTTCGGAGAGTTGGCAAAAGAGTTCGTGTACTCTGTGAACTTTATCTCTCAATTCCCGCTGTTGTTCTCGGTTGAAACTATCTATGTCGTCGTGGTAGAACATATCTGTTACACCATTTCGAACCCGTCCGTAGTACCGTTCTTGAGAGTCTATATCCCGAAGTTTCTCAAAAATGCCAAGGACAATCCCCCGTAGGTTTTCGTCAGTGTACAGGTGGTTATTCTTCCGGAGTACCTCTTCAAGTGACTCGATATTGATTTGCTGAAATCCGGGGACCGATTCTGTAGCGGTGAAATTCCGAAACTCGGCTTCGTATATCTCGTTGAATCGGCCAATTTCCATTTCAAGTTGTCTGGTAGCCTGCTGGCGTCTGTCTGCTTCGATAAAGAGAGATTCAATTTGTTCGCGGTTCATCGGTTGTTTCTGGTCGTTGATACGGGCATAGTACGCGGAATCAGAAGTCGCAACCGGCTTTCTGGTTGCTTCGTAGACTCGTACTGCCAATGCTACCGTATCGACCTTTTCGCTCGGGACACGCAGTGGTGACGAAACATCTGTCTTTACCAGCGGATTAGTGTTTTCTACGAGTTGGGAGACAGTCCTCGAAATCTCATGCTCGGGTGGGTCGAACGGTGCCGGTTTACCATCATCGTCCACCCCGAAAACAATGATACCGCCGCTCGCATTGGCGAAGGCTGTAAATTCTCGTTCAACATTTCTTTTCCACTGCTTTTTCGACTTCTCTTGGTCTGTGTCGGCGTATCGAAGATGTTCCTTGTATTCGAGATACAGGTTTTCGGTCTGTCCAGAGTCCGAAAGCGATTGTAATGTATCCCATGTCCAGTCCGAGGCTTCAGCGGGGAATGGTTGATTCTCCATTGTCTATCACCATCACAACCAACCCACAAAACCCCAATGTGTGTTGAGCGTCCATCCAGCATAGAACTCTCGGAGCGTTTCGTAGGTACGTCGTGAGCGCGGTTCCACAGGAACGAGTAGATTGGGTCGTCGTTTCTGACGTGCGCTCTGCGGCCCTGTGAGCCAGAATGAGCGGCCGCTAATTCCTCTCGTGCATTGTCTATAGAGTTATGATTCCCTACAATTATAGTACTACAGCCCCTACTATATTGTACGGAGTCACTGTCTCTTCGGGGTAATCTCCTCACGAGAAAGCCCGGCGCTTAGGACGCCGGACAGTGGCTCTCTGAAGGTGCCAGAAAGCCATGAGTACATCCACGCTCGACTTACTTGAGTACGACGACCAGATAGTCAAGAGGGCGCAGTGGGAAGCCTTCGAGTTCACCGTCCACGGTGACGGCGACGTAGAAGTGGTCAACGACTCCCACGCGGACGCCGACGACCACACGTACACCGTCCACGTCGAGGGCGGTATCCCGAGCGATTGCACCTGCCCGGCGGACACCTACCAAGAGGGTGCGTGTAAACATCGGGTCGCAGTCGCTATTCGAGAGCCGGTACTCGAAGTGGCCAGCCGAGAACAACCCGTCCGCGCCGATGGTGGTGTCGCCCTCGCAGAGTTCGGTGCCGACGACCGCGACGACGACCGTCCCGAAGGCTGTGGGTGCGCTCCCTCGATGGAAGACCTACCGTGCTGGCCGTGCTACAGAGACGGCTTCGAGGTGCCGAACCCGCACGCCACGGGTGACGAATGACTCGGCCGTCTCCAGCGGTAATCATTCTCAGTACGAAATTGTATCCTTGATTTTGTTCTTGAATTGGTCGACATTTCCTGTACGTTCGATTGAGAACGGAGAAGTCCGCGTATTCTCTTCAATCGCTGTTTGTAGGTCAAGCCCTTTGCTTGGTTCGATTCCGAATACACCTAATGCATGAATCTCATCTTCTCTGTCCAGCATATCTTCATACTCGATATACAGGTGAAGGGTGACTGTTTCAACATTTGTTTGAGACAATATTGCCATAATATACGGGAACCTCGAACTAAATCCAGATTCTCTATCTACAGATAGGTCAACATCTGAATCTTGTTCACCTGCCATCTCTGTGAGCATTTCCCCGTCTGCGTAAATCATCTGCTGAACATGGCCTGTAAACCAATCTTCTTTACCATCACGAATTGTTTCGCTTGGTCTCAGATTTGACTCTCGTTCAGATAAACGTAGTTCAGTATCGTGTGGCGTGATTCGGAGTGTATTTTTTCCTCTTGCAAGATTTACGTTCTCTGACTCAACAAACTCATCTGGTGCAGAGTATCTCAACTCTGTTCTAAGCCGGAGATTCTTCGCAGTGCCGTTTCCTTCGTTAACTACCTTCAGTTCGATAATTGAATTGTTCGGGGGGTCTGTATCCTCTTCGTCAGGAAACCGGTAGTCGATTACTTCGAGAAACGGCTTGTGGCCTGTTTCTAAGAGTTGTTGCTGGCGGAAGTATAGGATTACTAATAGAGCGCTTAATAAAATACTGGCACCTCCCTGAATTATTGCACCTATTAGCGAGGCATTGCCCGAAATCACACTATAGGATTTCACTCCAATATCGTATGTCCGCAGAATGGTGATGGTGAATATCTCGAATAAAACCGGGGACGATAGCAGTAATAATAGTACGAACCCGAACAGCGTCTTTGCAAGTTCCCTCTTTCTCATAGATTAGTCTGAGCCATTCAAGTCATGGATTTCACGGTGTTCTTTGAGAAATATCGGATGGGGCCGTATATCTACGTTATCTGGTGAATTTAGAGACTGCCCCTCAAGTTGCTTGAGTTCATGGTACCCGTTCTTGTCAGGGGCTTCGGCTACGATGATTTCGTGGTCGTCGGTAAACGATAACCACCCGGAATCAAACGCCCAATGATGGAACTTACACAGGGCAATGCCGTTCCGAATGTCGTCGCTTCCGCCCTCTGAATGGGGGTAGATGTGAGCCGCCTCTACCTCGGGGTTCCCGTCAGGCGACTCACGTTGACTCCCACAGACGGCACAGGTGTTGTTGTATGTGTCTCGGACGAGTTCTCGGAAGGCGCTGTCGCGGGCTTTTCGGCGTGTCTCGACCAACTGTGTGTCGTCTTCGGTTAGTTCTGGTTCCGACTCGACGGCTTGTGCCAATTCGGATTTCGCTTCCTCAATCTCTTCCTGTGACGGTTCTTTACCATCCGTTCGGACGATTAGAGATTCAAGCGACCCATGCTCTTCGCGGATTTTGGATGCCCGTTCATCAGCGACACGAGTGAAGCCCTGCACAACTTGGCGACCTTCGTAATCGAGCACATCCCACACCACCTCAATCGAGGGAACGCTATGCGTGAAGTTCTCGACCATGAAGAGGTATCGACTCTCGGGATTGTTCCATAGCAGTTCCCCAATATCAGGGTTCTCAAAGGTGCGACCGACAGTACCACCGGCGAAGAACTCGCCGTCGTGGTAGAAGAGAAGACAATCGTTGGGACTCATTCGGTCGATTGACGATTGTTTCTTGTCACCGTCGGTTTCGGTAGTTCCCCAAATCCGGAGTCTGTCTATTCCCTCTATCTGTGGTGGGACGTCCCCATACTGCTGTAGGTTGTGCGGCTCTTCGACGGAGTTCCTGAACCTCTCACGCCAATCCTCGCTGACCGGAATCAGGTACAATCCGGGCGTTTGGTCGGCTGACGACGAGTCCCGATGTTCCATCTCGAAAACGAGAACCTGCCGACCGTTTCGTTCCTCGTGCTGGTACCCGCGCACGTCAACCTGTCCTTGATACTCCCACTCGGGCTTATCCGTTTCAGTGTAGAAAAAGTACACAGGGAAGTCAGACGATACAGCGTCAATGAGCGCAGAGTTCCCGGGTGAATCCTCGCTTTGGTCGCCTTCGAGACCTTCACCGATGTACTCGAATCGTCCCCGTGTCACAGAGTCGTCGTAAGGGCCATCCTCGTTGGCGAAGACCAAGATGTAGCGGTTGTCGTTGTCGTCTCGGCGCGGATTGATACCCGAGATACGATAGCCGAAGCCGGTATCAAACCGTTCTTCGATTTCATCTTGGGTGAGACGGTCGCCCACCTGAAGACCGTCCGGTGGTCTGTGCATATCTGGTGTTGTCACACACTACTGTCATGACTTTTCCCCTACTAACCAGCGACGGCGCAGAGGAACTATTGACCCGGCTCGAAGCAGACCGCGAGTCAATGGCGGCCACGAGCACGCACCTCGAATCCTTCTAAATTTGACTGGTTCGGGACGAGTGCAAAACACGACCCCGTGAATTTACGAACCGTGGACATTTTGAACAAATAAGAGATGGGACAAAGGGATTCAGCGGGGATTCTACGGAAGTTATCTACTACTGTGAAATCCGTTGGTGACTTCCTGTTCCGGAACCACGGGTACCTCTTCTTTGCGCTACTGCTGTGTGGCCCTGTGGTCGTTGTTCTGGTGAACTACTTCTACGGTCTGAACATCTACGAAGGCTCAATGCTGTTTATCGGTTGGAACCAAGCAGTCATAACTGGCTTCCTGTCTTTCAAAATCTATGCGGTCAGTAGACGGGATTCGGAGTTACCGAAGTTAGGGCTGAATCTGGCGGACGTAGAAGACCTCGAATCACCCCACGAAGACCATCTTGTATGGCGATGTACAGTTGAACTCACCAATCAGTCCCACGGCAGGGCCAAAATAACGGATGTAGATTTAGCGGCGAAATGGCATGAGCGAGAACTCCAAGACAAGAATCCGGCTGAAGGACACATCGTATCGGGCTTCCCAAGTGAGGGGAAGCAAGTCCCGTTCATTCTCGATAAAGGCGAGAAAGAAGAGATAACGTTCCAGATTAACGGATTCAATTATCTCGACGAACTTACGCTCGTATTTGAAGAGACAACCTTGGGAAGCGTAGAATACCAACTCATGCTATCTGAAATCTCTAACATGATGATGTTCAAGCGAGAGGCAGAAAAACAAGAACAGGAACCGTCGTAGAATTGCGGTGACTGGCGAGAGACAAAGCACCGAAGCATACCAACCAGGTTCTAAACTCCACTGGCGGTCGCTTTGTTATTTCTCGGAAACGACGAGGGTACGCACCCTCTTCTGTATCTGCCGGAGTTCCCGCTTCTGGTCGTACTCGAAATCCGGTTGGTTAGTCGAATTGAAAGGGACGCCCTCGTTCCGGTAGGCGTCCGACGGGGGTTCTTCGAGCGCGAAGTCGCCGGATTCGACGGCTTCCACGAAGTCCCACGGATAGTAGTGGGTCCACGGCCCCTCGTCTTCCAAGTCGCTCACGTCGGCGTTGTCAACGACGACGAATTGGAAGTCCTCGTCGGGGTAGGCCGTTTCGTACAGGTCGCGCACGAGCCGTAGACCGTCCCGACGGCGCGGCTTCCAATAGTCCTCGAACTGGCTGTTCTCGTACTCGTATTCCTCGCCTTCGATGTGTTCTTCCCACAGGTACTCGGCTTCTCTGATACCGGGAGTTTCCGTTTCGACCCTCAAATGCTGGTTGCCGGTACACCACACCGGAATCTCTTCGACGTGCGCCCAATACTGAATCCAGCCGATAGGCACCGCTCGCTCGTCGTGATGGGGGTTGACCGACACGGTATCGTCGCGGTCGAAGCACAGGACGACCCGAGTCGTCGTATCTACAGCGTTGCTCACTGGCGGGCCACCTCTATGTCATATTATCGTCAAGAAACCCGAAAAACATTCCGGCAGTCCCCACTTGACGGCGACGAGCGCGAAGTCGTGGAAGAATTGGTGTTCTGACCGCCATTCGAGGCAGTAGTCGAATAACATTGATTACGTAGCCCTACACTGTCCACAATATGCCTGATACTGTCGAGGATATGCTCCCCGACCTGAACAGCCGTATCTTTCTGCCCGGTCTACAACGAGAGTTCGTTTGGAACCCGTCGCAGATTGAGATGTTATTCGATTCGCTCATGCGTGACTACCCCATCGGAGTGCTAATCAAGTGGAACGTCTGCCGGGCGCGAGAAGACTACTACGCCTACGAGTTTATCCAGAACTACATCGCTGATTCGGGACGGGTCCCTCAATCTCTCAAAGACGAGGGATACATCCGAAACAACGACCGGGCCGACGACGCCGACGACGCGGACGCCCTCATCATTGACGGTCAGCAACGGTTGAACTCGCTGTTCATCGGACTCTTCGGCAGTATCGTCACATACACTGGCGGGACCGGGAACACCCGAGACGAGGCGCAGTATTGGGACGAGAAGGAACTGTGCGTGAACCTTCTCGCACATCCTGAATACGATGGTGGCGACTTCACGGGGAACTTTGAGTTCGAGTTCCGGCAGACCGATAAACTCAGCGACAACGACAAGTTCGGATACGAACGCTCGCAGGGCGTCCACAAGTTCTGGTATCCTGTTCCGAATCTCATTGCTGACGATGGAATGGTCCGTCGCCAGCGGGATAGCCGGGACCATGCACGGGAACAGGTGGACAACGCCAGCATAGAGGTAGACGCTTCGACCCGTGAGAAATTCCGGCAGGCGGCTCTTCGCGTCGTGGACTCGCTATACCAGAACATCCTCAACGCAGAACTCAGTACGAACGAGGTAAAGCACGAGACAGAGGACGTAAAAGAGATTTTTCAGCGAATCAATATCCAAGGCTCCGAACCCCGGCCCTACCAGTTAATGCTGTCTCGGCTCATGAGTGCGTGGCCCTACGTCTCGGACGGTGCGTTCAATCCCCGCGATAAGGTCGAACAGTGGTCGGAACAGTTCAAACACGACTACCCCGAGTACGAGACAGAGATTGACCGGGATATGTTCATGCGCTACTCCTACTACCTTATCGACGGCGACCTTGCCGGGAAGAGTTCGGTTAACGACCTTTCGGAGACGGATATAGACGAAATGCGGCAGAAGTGGGTTGGCAGTCCTGATACCGTTACGACGGCAGACTTCGAGTGGTTCACTACTGGCCTACGTCGGGCGTTCGAGACGCTGACTGGTATCGGTTTCTCGAACCGGACGATGGAATCGGTCCCCTATGTGACGCTACTCGGGAAGTTCTTCTACGAGAACCCGGCGGCGGACGAACACGACCCTGACCTGCGAAATGACGTGTTCAAGTTCTTCTCGCTTGCGCTCTTACTCAACGAGTCTCACGGACTCCTTCGACGGACGAAGGCTCGGAACATGATTCCCGTCCTTGCTGAAAACCGTGGCGAGTACGAGTCATTCCCCGCCTTGGACCTGTTCAGCACCCTCAACGTCAGTCCGGCGAGCGAGGACATTGAACGAGTCGTCAACAACGCTCGGTACAACCCCAACACGCCGGGAACGGTGACATTCACCAGCGGGAACGTCGCCGCTGTCCTCGGTCTGATTGACGACATTTACGAGCAAGAGGATATTTCCGACTACGACGTTGACCACATCTTCCCCGCTTCGCGGGACGACGAGGTTGCTGAAGCAGTCGGTGAGGACGTTGATATTCACCGTATCGGCAATCTTCAACTCCTTGATTCGGTCGTGAACCGCCGACAGAAGGGAACGAAAATGCCGGGCAAGTGGACGAGCGATGTACTGAGTCCCGCTCAGGCAGACCACTATCGAGAGGTGAACTGCTATCCGGATGTGGCGTTAGAACCGGAGAACTACCAAGAGTTCGTAGAACAGCGTGAGGAACTACTGATAGAGGAATTGAAGAACCGATACGTCACGTAAGCGTGATTCCCCAACGAGAACCGTATCGTCATGTTCGGTGGGGAGACGCCTTTCGTCACCTGACCGACCGAACCAATCACCCTGTAAACCGCGACGACCTTCGTATCCATCTTGAACATCGGTGGTTCGCCCCGGACGACCCCGAAGACATTGATACCCTGATAGACGACGCTGTTTCGTCTGGTATACTCACCGAGAAGGAAGACGAGTCGTTGGTCTTCAACGGTGAGTTCGTTACGATTTCGTTAGATGTAGGTGGTGAGGCACGGATAGACGTTGAACATCGGTAGGCAACCGACGACTTGCCCACGGTTTTCATGGCGAAGGATGGGGTTCTAACGACGAGGGCATAGTGTGGACTGACGAGGCGTTGAACATACTCTCCCCCATATCAGGGTCTTTAGAATAACTCTCCGACCCTTCGCAGGCGTCGGATTCTGTGGCACCCGATACACCACGTCCATAACCGCCGAGTAGGTGCGTGCCAAAGCAGGTCAGGCCGTTGGGATTCACCGGAGCCAAATCCGATATACTTCGGTCGCTGTCCGACCCTGAATCCGGACAGTGCTGACCGAGTAGTGACCGGCCTCTCCGGGAATTGCGTGGCCCCAAAACCGGTTCCGTAACCTCCGTGCGAAGCCTCACCCACACAGTAGGACGGATTTGTTATCGTGTGTCCACCGCAGTCCTACGGCGTCAACTTCACGCCGAACGAGCCGACCATCTTGACGACGGTCGTTTTTGAGGGGTTTTCCCGTTCAACACGTCTTCAGTCGTGTAGACGAGTACCGATTTCCCCTTTCGAGGGTATCCCTACTCGACAGGTTTGCACCTACCCGACCTTCCGCCCTACCCTCGCCAGCGGATAGGGTTGTAGCAGTTCAGTTCGAGGCGGTCGTCGGGGAACTGCGAGTGGGGTAGGTTCAACGACCAGTCCCCTTCTCACAGGCTCTTGCTCTTGCCACAAAATAGCCGTTTCAGCCTCTTAAACCTTCGTCTGACTACACGTAGCTATGGAAATATGGCGCGAAGGCCGAGAAGGGGACTGGTCGTTGAACCCGTTTAGAGCATATTTCCGGAAAGAAATAATACTGTCGGTAATACTCGCTTCAGGACGATTTCGGGCGTCTGCTGATAGGGGTAATAGCAGACTGCCGGGGCCGAATCGGTTTCAAACAGGTTGGGGTATGGGACTCCGACTGGGGGGTTCTGAAATCGACACCGGGGGTGTTTTCGGATAACCCCACCGGGGCGTCTCCCTGTTCATTCCCTATATGGGGATGACTACCGTGAGAGGAATATTTTATATCAATTGGCTGATTGGATGTTCTCTCCCGTAGCGCCCACCGGGTAACAGGAGATAACCTATTATTGATATTATATAACTTGACTGTTAAATCAGCATGAGGATACCACCCCCACCTCCCGGTAGCCGGGTCCCACCCGACCCGTAGCCCCCGACCCTGTACTCGAAACAGAAGGCAGGAGAGAGTGTATGACACAGTGTCACAATCACCGGGTACATAGGGGACCCCCTCGGGACCGGTGGGATGGTAGGGGGGTGTGAGAGACGGGGTGAGTCGGGCTGGTCCCGACGGGAGGACCGGGGTCGTCGGCGTCGGTCTGGCCGGGGGACCCCGGTGGGGTAAATATCGCACTGGTGGTCCCACTCTCTCTCTGAAACTCTCTTTCAGCGGGGGTGTTTCGGCAGTAGTTTCATGCTATTGTGAAGCGCGAGAGCGGCCCATACTGACCGCGTGCCTGTCGTGAGCGTCGTCCTCGTCGGTGTGGGCCATACGGCAGAGTCCTAATTCGAGGGCCAGAGCGATGGACTGCGGGCCGAGAATCGGTTAGTAGCGGTTATCCGAAGGGGGACTTTCAGTGGTCAGAAGTGGGATGGCGTTTAAGTAATTTTTCAGGCCCGACTTCGAGGCTCTCTATCTCTCGGTTTCACTTTCACCTCGGCAGTCGAACACTTATTTGCCAGTGACTCGTCAGATATGAGCATGGTTGCAGGACTCCTTCAGTACGTGTCGAATCACCTCGACACCATCATGACCGGACTGACTATGGCTGTGGTCGGAATCGGTGTCTACGAAGCGCGGGACGGGTTCTTCCTGTTCAACGGTCAGTTCCGAGGGAAGTACGGCGCGTTGCTGATATTCTTGGGTACACTCTTCGGTGCGTCCCTCATTACGCCTCTGGTCAGTGATTGGTGGGCGCGGTCGCTCCCGTACATCCCACCCGGCCAACTTCTCGGTGCGATACTCGTCCTCGGTATGCTCGGCGTCAACAAAGCGGCGGAGTGGAACTTCTTCGATATAAAATCGCTTCCCGTCTACGGGGTCGGCGTCGTCCTGATAGCGAATCCCGAAATTCTACACACTGTAGCGTAGCATTAGAAGCAACTACAGGTGTTTGCTCAGGTTTTTCCGGAGTTCAGTCCGCCTCTCTCGGTCCGGGTCCTTTGCTTCTTGCCTCCCTTTGACTCGCTCGGATTCTGTGTTTTGAGCAAAGCAGTCTACGCCAACTACATCACCAGCGAGATACCCTTCGTGAACTTCGGGCCGTACTCTGACTTTGACTGAGGGATTGTCCGTGACGGGCTGGTATTCCGCTGGCACATCCCTGATAGCAATATCAAGTGGACAATCATTCGCAGGGTGTTCGGACAAGATGGGTCCGTCTTCGCTTACCCTGAGTTCACTCTGTCGTATGCAATCGGACTCACCAACCCAACCGAGTTGAAACATCTTCCTCGTGAGTTTTCTTTGTAGTTCGGGACTCTCCGTAACGCGTTCAGCGAGGCTGGCCATAGCGACACATACCCGCGCTATCAATTAACGATTTCCACGGCTCCTTGTCTTGCTCAGACCTACCCCTCACCCAATCCTATCGAGGCGACCGTACCCTACGTCTTCCTCAATCATTCCGTAACGAGTGAGGTACTTCCGAATCGTCGTCGGGGAACAGTCGAACCCGTCGCGGGCCGCTATCTCGTCCGCTGACAGGCCTTCTTCGACGTACAGCCGCTGTAGGGTGTCCTCGTGACGCCACGGTCGGAGTATGCCCAAGCGCTCGGCGTGAACCGTCACGCGGCTCTTTGAGACACCGAGTTCGTAGGCGATAGTTCGAGAGGACAGCCCGCGTTCGTGAATTGCCCACTGAAGGAAGTCGCGGTCGCGGCACGGCTCTGAATCAGGAACGCGCTCTTCAGGCAGACGGAAGGTCATGTCCAACACTACGAGATTCGCGCCAGTAATTCGTTTGGTGGCGATGGTTTCAGAACCGGCTACCAGCCACCTTTTGACTCAATAGCGAGGTTGCATTTGTCTGCCAATCGTTCGATATGGCGCTTCTTGTCCCGCTTATTGAAACTCGTGAACAGGTAGTACCCATTCGTCAATTCACGATGGGTTCTCATATCCCGTTCATCGTCAGGATGAACTGGCTGGTCATTGATTAGGGCGTTTTTATTGCCGGGGACATATGGAAGCGGCTCGATACGGGAAATCAGGTTATGATTCTGAATAAGATAGTCCACAGCGTCAGCCATTACATCGCTCTGGTTGTCACCATCAAGGACAGCGAGAGTACTATTGTTGCCCCGTATCTCGATAACATACTCTCCGTCCATGTCTGAATCCACTACCTCTTCGGGCGTTTCATCGAGCGAATCAGTGGTTTCTCGCTTCGACTTCTTCCCATCGGCGTCAATCTCCGACTCAATATCTGCGACGAGCCGGTCAATCATTTCCTTGGCCTGTGTTTCCGCGAGCGACGAGATAGAATCAGAAACCTCGTCGGCCAGTATGTTCGAGAGTTCGACTGCCAAGTCGTCCTTGTCCGCTTCGAGGGTTCGGCGGGCTTCACGGAGTTCGTTGATTCGACCGAGTATCTTCCCCGATTCGCCCGACTCTATAGCGTCCTTCTCGTAGGCTTTGAGGACAGCGAGATGGTTGGGTAGGTCTTCGAGGGCTACGTCACCGACTTTCTGTACGTCCACGTTCGAGGCGTCCACACGGCGCTGAAAGAATCGGTACTGCTTGCCGTTCGTGAGGATACCGTAGGTGACGTTCTTGTTCGTCATGTACGACGACAACTGGTCTTCGTGGTCGTCGGTCAAGGCCGTGTCCGCGCCCTTCGCTTCGAGAAAGGCGACCGGCGTTCCATCGAGAATCAGCGCGTAATCCACCTTGTAGGTCTGTCCGAACGCCTCGACAGAGTATTCGAGTTGGGTGTTCTGCGGTATCTGCCAATCGAGAAGGTCCAAGAAGTCACGCAGGATAGCGGCCTTCGTATTGGCCTCGTCCATCTGCGGGGAAGAGTCGAGAACGGCTTCAGATTGTTCAACATACTCGCCAACAACGTCCCTATCCATACTGTTCTGTCACATCACAGCGACGGCTTATCAAACCCTGCGAACGAATCTCGGGGTAAGAGGGAGTCAGTCGTAGTAACTCACGCGTTCGACAACCTCAGCAAAGGCGACGTTCTCTCGTACATCGGTAATCTCGATAGCGACACGCTCTCCCTGTTCGGTGTCAGGGACAATCACGACGAATCCGCGCTCGACGCGAGTGATACCGTCCCCCTGTTCGCCAAGGTCTTCGATTTCGACGGTGCGCTGTTCGCCCTCTTCGACAGGGGGCGTCTGTGGGCCTTGCTCGGGTTGTGAGGGGGCGTCAGTATCGTTGGTGTCGTCGGTCGCAGGTGACGGCAGAACGGCCACACGATACGTCTCGCCCGCCTGAATGTCGCCAAGGCTAACCTCTCCCTCGGGGACTTCAACGACAAACGACTCGTCTTGCTCTTCGACAGTGGCAGAAAACAGACAGCGCAGTTGGTCGGAAATTTCCATCAGTGGTGTCTTGCATGGGATACGCAGAGGAGAACACTTGATTCTGCTGTCCGCCCGTCGCTGTTCGACTCGCAGTTGCGCACGGTTCAGTTTCGGGAGACTCGTTCGTCGGGGGTTGGAATTTATCGACAAGTTCACGTTATTTATGCCAGTGATTTATTTCGGAAGGAAGACTACTTTCACTACGATTGCAGGAGTTTCTTGTAGTATCTGGACAACAATTGGATACCATGGATGAGTACGTGCTTCCGGAAGCAAAGAAGGAGGGATTTCACTGTCCTCACTGTGAAACATATGCCCTACAAGAGTGGGATAAATTAACAACGTATAACAGGAGTGGCGAGGGGTTGGGGCAGATAGTTAGTGGACAGATTGGATTTTGCCAGCGGTGTGAACAGAATACATTGTGGGCAGATGGTGAGATGATATATCCTCAAGCCTCGTCCGCCCCTAAATCTCATGACGACATGCCAAAGGAAGTCCGTGACGACTTCAGCGAAGCCCGACAGATTGTCGATGATTCCCCGAAGGCCGCCGCCGCGCTTCTCCGTCTCGCTATGGAAAAACTGGTACAAGACCTGACCGGGAACGAAAACCAGAGTCTCTACGCTGGTATCGGGGAACTGGTTGACGAAGGACGCATAGATGAACGGATTCAGAAGGCGTTGGACTCGGTTCGAGTGACCGGAAATGACTACGTTCACGCAGGGGAGATATACAGCCCTGACGACCGTGAGACTGCCCTTCGATTGTTCGAGTTGGTGAACGTGATTGTTGAACTCACGATTACCCGCGAGAAGATGATAGAAGAGGCCTACGGCGAGATTCCGGAGAACAAGATGGACGGAATCGAACAGCGTGATGGTACGTGACTTGTCTAACTACGTGAGATTACAGAGCAAGGGTAGCATGGGGTAATCAAATGGGACTACTGCTTTTCGGACTCGGATTATTGCTCGCTTCCATCTTCTTCGGTATCTTCCCGGTACTCCTTGTTCTCACAGGAAATTGGGTTCTTGAAACAGTTGGAATAGCAATTTTCGTCGCCTGTGTCGGCACTGCTATCCTCATTTTCTATGCCGCTCTCGTATGGTTCCGAGGGTCGCTGTGGAAGGCATTGATAGACCTACTTGAGTTCGGTCTGGTCGCTGTTGGGTGGGTTGTCTCGAAGTTTGCTACTGCGATACGTCGTCTTGGTGCCATCGTCTCTTTCATGTCATGGGTCAAAGGAACATTAGGTCTATACCCCGGTAGGAGATTCATAGAAAATCGCCGTGAAGGAATCGTTGAGCGTGGTATCAAACACGTAGAAAGGGGCGACGTTGAAATCACAGATTCGCGCGAAAAACTCGTTCAGGAAACCCGTGAGGCATACGATGAAGCGGGCCGTCAACTCTCGAATGGCGAAGCCGTTCTTGGACTCACACTTGCAGGTGTCACCCTCTTACCACCTGATACCTCATTCGTCCCGTATTCTGAATTGCTGAGTTCGTCTGCTGTCGGGGCAGGATTATCTATAGCCCTTGTATTTGTCGTAGCGATTCGTCTTTCTGCCCTTGATTTAGTCTTGGCCCGCGACCCCGACCCGACCGCAAACAAAGCAAGATTGGCTGTATATCGGGATTGGAATCAGGCTATTGCAGGGGGAACAGATGTGGTGAAAGTATTCTTGATGTTCCGTGTCATGCATGGAATTAGCGACTCAGCCTACGAGTTCTACATCGATTGGGTGTTTGAGAGAGACATAAATGGGGAAGGGGCGGGAAAGGTCGAACTCATTCGTGAACTCCCAAGGCCAGTTTTTGCCTTCTATTTGGCTGAAAGAGACAATATACCGCCTTCAGAGGCGAGCCAAGAAATGTTCGGATGGGACGTTTTCAGTTCCTTTGAATTTGGACCGTCTAAAGATGACTCGCCACCAGAAAATGAGGAACCGTATGTTCTTGAATCGACTCTGCACCCCATACTTGAGTTCAAGCGCGAGGTTCGTGATGTGAAGAGGGCAACGAAAGCCCGCCAATTGGCTGAGAAACGAGATATGTCACCAGAAAAAGTGAGCCAAGAACTCTATGGTGAAAACGTACTGCCATCGATTGAAGACACAGAGGCTACCGAAGATTCAGAAGAATAGCCCATTTACTCGATAAGTCTCTTCTGCGCCCGAATGAGGTTCCGCTTCTGTTCGTCCAACTCTTCGTCGCTGTCCATATCCTCTTCAACCATCCTCACCGCAGATTCTTCGCTCTCTGGTATGCGAATTTCGGGGGATTTGTTCTGTTCGTCACTCATACTTTACCATCAACCGGGATACGTGAACTTCTTTCGCTGGTTGGATGAATGGCGAAGGCTATCAAAGCGACTGTTCAGCCCTGAAAATTAACGAAACGGATTGGTCTTGGTTCGACATACACCGCTCCCACCCCACGTTTTATAAAAGTACAGTTACTATAATATCATAAGAAGGGCCGAATTGGGACACTCTCCGGCAACACCTGCCGACAACCACGCCCGAGAGTGTTGCGGTAAAGCGCGTCCTTGGTAAGGACGAGACCCCGGATTCAAATTCCGGCCTAGGCTTTTTCCGAGCGATTGACCCCGGAGGGTCAGCGATGGGGTCCTGAGCGAGTGAAATGCCAAAGCGGAATTTGAATCCCTGGAAGACGCAGCGGCCGACCATGGGGAGGGCGACCGTCTTCCTCCGGTTCAAATTCCGGCCTAGGCTTTCTGCGACGAACGGACGTGAGGAGCGAGAGCGCCAGCCGCGGCTCCGTTCAAACCCCACTGTTCGAGCACCGGAATGACGCCGTGTCACCGTTCTGCTGACGGTGGGTCACCAGCGTGCTGGAACAGTGTCTCGACGAGTGTCGCCGCCCTTTCGTGATCGTGAATAGCGTAACAGCGACAGATCGGCTCGACGACGACGCCTGCAACGAGACGAGAAACGAGTGCGTCGAGTGCGGCTCGTTCCCGCTCGGAGGGGGTCCCGTCGAGTCGCCGAACTGCTTCGCTCCGGTTTCGCTCGGCAACGCGGCTCGCCCACTGCATGACGGTGACAGGAGACTGCGTGCCACCGCAGTCGATGTCGATCATGCTATCGGACCCGAACGAGCGATCGAGTACCGAAGTGGATCGCTCAGCCATGCGTCCTGCTGTCGGCTGGTTCATCGTCCCAGTTAGCGTTCGTCCTGGAATGGCGGTCGTCGTCACGGTCACCGTCGTGATTCCAGCCGTTGCCCCAGCTGTAGTCGTGATCCCAGCCGTTGTTTCGGTTGTAGTCGTGGTGCCAGCCGTAGTAGCCTCGGCGGCCTCCGTGGTCGACGACCTCGATCTCCCGATCAGCCACGAACGGATGACCGTCGTTGCGCTTGCCGCGCAAGCGAAACGTCGCAGTTCCGGTCGAGAGATCGAGGTCCTCGGTTCGGACGTAGAGCCACAGTTCTCGCTCGTCCTCGTACCGGCCCCGATTGTCCCGCCGGACCCAATCGACAGGCGTTGCACCTTGGGCCCGGTTGACGGCCTCGATCTCACCGAATCTGATCGACTCCGGAACGATGTCCCGGGTCGGATCAGGTTGGGTGATCGCGACAGTGACGAAATCTTCGCCGCGGTCGATCGTCCCCTCGTCGTCGAACGGTTCCAGAAACCACTCGGCGTCGAGGCTGCGTGCCGGCGGGAGTGACCGGAGCCACAGCGGCGGCACGAGCGCGTTCGCCCGTCGTTTCGTGTCGAGATACTCGACGATCCCGTTGTCGGTGTCGGCGATGTCGACAGCGTCGTGGACGAGCCGTCCCTCACCGTCGAGTTCGAAGCTCGCAGTGTCGAATTCGACGCCGTTCATCGCCTGACGGACGTAATGCATGTACCCGCCGAAGCGAGCCAGCGCGACGAACATGTTGCCCGGTCGATCCTGGTCCGTCGAGACGACGTCCCGCCTGAGTATGACCTGCTCTGACTCCTGGGTGCCATCGTGTCCGGGTGCGAGGTCGCCGTCCTGGCGGATCGCATCGTCAACGGGTTCCTCGTCGGGATCGGTCTTGCGGGACTCAAGGTCGAAGCGTGCACGAGCGATCTTCTGGACGTGACCGACCGGCGCGTCCGTCGATCCCTTCGGATCGATCCGTTGGCCGTCACGCTCGGCGTCGGCCTGGGTCTTCTCGGCGATGCCTTCGCCGTCCAGGTCTCGCATCGGCAGTCTGTCGTTGCCGTCCGTGGCGGGTGCGTTCGACCGCCCCAGGTTCTCGCCGACTTCGCCGACATCTTCCCGGTCGTGGTGTGGGCTGAACATCCGCTCGCGTCGGCCGCGTGCGTTCTCTCGGCGATGCTGTTCGGTCCCGGGTTCGGCAGTGCTGAAGTCGTCGTACCACTCCTCGAGGGACACGTCGAGTTTCGAGAGGTGCATCGTCGTCCCCTGGGCGAACATGCCAGGCGGACGCGGATCAGGTGCGAAGAACTGGTCGTGGGTGATCGTCGCGTTGGACTCCCGCGGGACGCTGTTGGAAAACAGGTCATTGAACCCCATCGAGAGGTCCGACCCCTCCGGGATCCGGTCGGCGTCGAACTCCAGGTCGGCGAAGGCGTCCTCGAGATTGGCCTCGCCGGCGAAGCCCGTCCGACGCCCGGGATACTCGGTCGGCCGCTCGAAGATGCCCTCGAGCGTCGCCTCGACCTCGACCCCGGCGAGTATTTGCTGTTCGCCCCAGAGCGCCTCCTCGACGGCCAGCAGGTTCGCCGCGTTGTCGCTGGAGAGATGGAGGATCGCGTCGGGCCGGTCGGCCGCGATGTCCTCCGGGCCTTTCTCGAGTCCGACTGTCGTCGCCTCGAGTGTCGTGTCGATCCGCGGGAATCCAGGTGGACCTTGCAGCCCATCCGGGAGTGGTTCCGCGAATCGATCGAAGTACGTGTGCGTATAGCCAATCGTGAACAACACACCCTCGTGACTCCATTCGAAGGCGCGCTCGACCTGACGGAGTGCCCGTTCGAGTTCGGCCCGGTGCTCCGGGTCGGGTTCCCCCTCGTATTGGTACTCCAGGAGGAGCGCAACGTTGTGTTCCGGCGTCACTGAGACGCCGTGATCGGGATTGAAGCGTTCGTAGGCGTCCCAGGCGTGCTGGCGGTTGTCCCGCTCGGCGTTCGAAATCCGGCCGGCGTCGTGACTGTCGGATCGAGTCCGAATCTCGGTCTGATCTTGATCGTCCTGGTGGCCACGAGAGAGACGCTCGCCGCTGGCAGTCCCGGTCAGGCCAAAGCGCTCTCTCGTGGCAAGTGCTGCCGTACTCCCCCCGATGGCAAGTGCCGCTTTCATGAACGATCGTCTATCGATTCCCCCGTTCTCAGCAGGGACAGATTCCTCTGCCCCGCTACGGTGTGGGCATGTCATATGTTCCCCCTACCCCATGTGCTCGTTGCCACGGGAGTTGTTAATTATCACGAACGTGGCCGCATTATCCGCTTCAATAACATAATATATATTTATTATTCATTATTAAATATAGTCTAGTTGTCGTTTTTACGGAGGAGTATTCGAATCAGATAGGAGCGAAACCATGGCAATGCGGTGGATTTTCTCGATGGAGAACGGCGAGCATCTCACGGCTCCCGAAGAAATAATGGTTGGAAGTCTTATAGGACCGTGTGAGGAGTACCCGTCACAGCAACTGGCCGTGAATGTCGAAGCATCGGCGTGGGAATTGTTCCACCGACAAGTGAAATCAGTGAAGACCAGTCGAGATGGTCGAGCGGTTCCGGCCGGCCAGTAGAATTTCCCAACAGTCACTCAGCGGGATCAAACCCATACTTAATCCGAGATGGTGGTGTACCCTCCCCCACTGTATGCAGGACCTCACGCATCCGATCGAAACCGGGATGCAGACCTATCCCGGCGACCCGGGGGTCAGCGTCGAACCGGTCGCCACCCACGAATCGGCGGGCTATCGAGAGTCCAAACTCACCTGCGGAACCCACACCGGGACACACGTCGACGCCCCGGCACACACCGAACCGGATGGGAAAACACTCGACGGGTTCGACGTGGCGGCCTTCGATCGTACCTGTCGTCGGGTGGACTGCCGTGATTTCGATGCCCGCGAACCGATCCCCGTTGATCGCGTGCCGAGAGTCGTATCCGACGTGGACTGCCTCGTTTTCTGGACCGGGTGGGACGAGCACTGGGGGACTGAAATGTATCTCGATCACCCATATCTTTCGCCGGCGGCCGCCGAACGCTGTGCCGAGCAGGGGGTGGCCGTCGGTGTCGACACGCTCAATCCCGATCCGACGCCGAGTGAACGGGCAGACCCAGCGGAGCCGGGGGGGTTTCCAGCCCATCACGCGATACTGGGGGCAGGGCTGATGATCTTCGAGAACTTGCGGAATCTCGGAGCCGTGGGTGAGCGCTTCGAACTCCGGGCGTCCCCGATCCGGATCGACGGGGATGGCGCACCAGTTCGGGCGATCGGCGTTGAACGGTGACCTGGTGGTGTGAGTTACACAGCTATTGTTCGTGACGTGAGCGGAGAGTGAAACAGTGTGGGGATACTCACTCCGCCGACGTGTCCACGGAGATCGGTGCACACGCTCGAACGGTATCCAACACTACATCGACGGTCACCGATCGCACGGCGGATTCCGTGAGGAGTTTGGCGACGTTCTCGTGCATGTCGTCGGTGTCGCGGAACCGCCCGACGAGGACGACGTCATCCTCGCCGGTCACCTCGTACACCGAGCGGGCCCAGGGATATTCGCCAAGCGTCTCGATGACGAGTTCGGGGCCAGTACCCGTGCGGACCCGAACGACGGCCGTGACGTCGTAGCCGAGTGCGTCGTAATCGACGCTCGCAGCGTATCCTTCGATGACGCCGGCGTCTTCCAGGGCCTCGATCCGCCGTTCGACGGCCGTTGGGGAGATCCCCACGCCGGCAGCGAGAGCCTGAGTGGACGCACGGCCGTCTTCGAGCAGGGCGGCGACCAGCGCGCGGTCGATATCATCGAGGTCCATGTGGAGACCTGTGAGTGTTCAGACTGCCTCCGGACCGCTCTCGCCGGTGCGGACCTGGACGGCGTCATCGACCGGCAGGACGAAGATCTTTCCGTCGCCCTTCTCGCCCGTCTGAGCAGCCTCCCGGATCGCCTCGACGACATCTTCGGCCGGGATATCAGCGACCACACACTCGATTTTGACCTTCTGGAGCAGGTCGACCACGTACTCCTCGCCGCGCCATTGGCCCTTCTTGGCGGCCTGCGAGCCACGTCCGGAGACCTGTGTCACGGTCAGTGATGGTGCGCCGACCTCCGCGAGTGCTTGCTTGACCGCGCCCAGTCGGTCCGGGCGGATCATCGCCATCACGAGTTTGATCTCGTCGTCGGCGTCCACCGTGTCGTCAGTCTCGGTTTCACTCATCGGAATCACCCCGCGAGCGGACCGCACTGACGCCACCGTCGGCGACGAGTGGGTCCTCGTCGCCGAACTCGGGGTAGGTCTCGACGCCGTGCTCGCTCAGGTCCAGCCCCTCACGCTCGTGTTCGGGCGTGACGCGGGCCTGGCCGATCGCCTTGAGGGCGCCCCAGACGAGCCCCGTCGCGAGGATCGTCCACGCGGCGATGATGACGACGCCGAGGACCTGCGTGATGAATCCCTCGACCACGAAGCCCAGGTCGAGGCCGCCTTGCCAGGCTTCGACGGCGACGAACGGGAACGCGAGCGTCCCGAGCACGCCGGCGCTGCCGTGAACCGGGAAGACCGCACAGACGTCGTCGATCTTCAGGCGGTTTTCGACGAAGCCGAAGACGATCGGGAGCTGAGCGCCGGCGAGACCACCGACGATGAACGCGCCCCACCAGGTCGTCGTGTCCGGGATCGCCGTGATCCCGACCAGGCCCGCCAGCAGGCCGTTGGCGACGTAGAGGGTGTCGACCTTGTCGGTCTTGAGCCAGGCGACCAGGCCGGCACCCATCGCGCCGGCGGCCATCGCGATCGTCGTACCCATCGCGACGCGACTCAGCACGGCACCGTTGAACGCCAGCAGGTCGCCGTTCGGGCCGGCCTCGGCGAAGACGGCTGCGGTGCCGACGTTGAACCCGTACCAGCCGAAGGCGAGCATGAGCGTGCCCAGCACGGCGAACGTCATCGAGTGGCCGGGGATGACGTTCGGCGAACCGTCCTCGCCGAAGCGATCCATCCGTGGACCGAGGATGTAGGCGGCGGTCAGGCCGGCGATCCCGCCGAGTCCGTGCACGATCATCCCGCCCGCGAAGTCGTGGAAGACGGCGTCGCCGACGGCGATGTACTCACCGACCCACGTGATCCCCGTGACGACGGGGTAGATCACGGCCGCCAGCAGGAACGTGTAGGTGACGTACGCCCGGAGTTTCGCCCGACCGGCGACGGCCCCGGAGACGATCGTCGCGGCCGTCATCGCGAAGACGGCACCGTAGAGCCAGCCGATGTACTCCTCGTCGAGGAACGGGAACGCGTCGGTGTACGGATCGCCCCCGATGAGTCCGGAGATCCCGGCCCCGATCACGAAGAACACCGTCACCCCGACGCTCCAGGTCAGCAGGTTCTTCGTCAACTGGTTGGCGACGTTCTTCGCTCTGACCTGCCCGGCCTCCAGCATCGCGAAGCCGGCGTGCATGAAGAAGATCAGGAACGTGACGGTGAGTACCCAGACGTTGCTGATCGCATCAGTCAGCGCGCTCGGCTCGACTTGCAACGGGAGCGCTTCGATCATCGCTCACACCCGCCGGATATACCCAAACTTTTGTCCAACTTTCCACCGAATCCGACCGCGATTGTGATCTTATTCACGTTTGAAGCTGATTGGGATAGCCATATATAAGAATTTGCTTCAGGATCGAAAATATACGAACTCCTGAATACACGTTTGTTCAAAATGCCATAGAATATTAGGAGTATAAGGTTATCGTGCGTAAATATTCATGCCAGGATGCGCTCGTAGAACTGGACGTTCGTATGGCCGATTTGGACGAAAAGTAGGGGTTCGTTGGGTGGACCGCGCGCGAGTCGGTCAGATCACGCCGTCCCCGATCCACAGGGGTTCACAGGCCCGGACGGCGTCGAGAACCACGTCGACGGTCACCGATCGCACAGCGGGTTCCGTGAGCAGTTCGGCGACGTTCTCGTGCATGTCGTCGGTGTCGCGGAACCGCCCGACCAGCAAGAAATCCGCCTCGCCGGTCACCTCGTACACCGAGCGGGCCCAGGCACACGTTGCCAGTGTCTCGGCGACGGCCGCGACCGATTCGCCAACCCGGAGACGCACGAGGGCGGTGACGTCGTAGCCGAGTTCGTCGTAATCGACGCTCGCAGCGTATCCCTCGATGACGCCGGCGTCTTCCAGGGCCTCGATCCGCCGTTCGACAGTCTCTGGGGCGACGTCGACGGCGGCGGCGAGGTCCTGAGTGGATGCCCGGCCGTCTTCGAGGAGGGCGTCGACCAGCGCACGGTCGATATCATCGAGGACCATGTGAAAACCTGTGAGTGTTCAGACTGCCTCCGGACCGCTCTCGCCGGTGCGGACCTGGACGGCGTCATCGACCGGCAGGACGAAGATTTTCCCATCGCCCTTCTCGCCGGTGTGGGCTGCCTCCCGGATCGCTTCGACGACGTCTTCAACCGGGATTTCCGAGACAACACACTCGATTTTGACCTTCTGGAGCAGGTCGACCACGTACTCCTCGCCGCGCCATTGGCCCTTCTTGGCGGCCTGGGAACCGCGACCCGACACCTGCGTCACCGTCAGCGAGGGCGCGCCGACCTCTGCGAGTGCTTGCTTGACCGCGCCTAGCCGATCCGGGCGGATCATCGCCATCACGAGTTTGATCTCGCCGTCAGTTTCGGATTTACTCATTCGTTGTCACCTCCGTTGAGCGAGCGACCGCCGTCGGTTCGGAGTTCACCGCCGTCGGGGGTGACCGTCGGGCCGGACGTGCCGGGCGTTCCCGGCTCGCCGCCGACGAATTCGGGGTAGACCGTGACGCCGTGTTCGCCCTCGTCGAGGCCGACTTCTTCCTCTTCGTCGGTGACCCGGAGGCCGAACAGCAGGTCGGCCAGCCCGAAGGCGACCGCGCTGGCGATCACGGCCCAGAGGCCGATCACGACCACGCCGACGATCTGCATCGCGAACTGCGTGCCCGAGAACCCGGCCGTCGAAAAGATCGGGATCAATGCCGTCCCGAGCCCGCCGGCCATCCCGTGGACCGCGAAGACGCCACACACGTCGTCGATCTTGAGCGTGTCGACGGTGAACCGGAACGTCGGCAGCACGAGCGCCCCGGCCAGCACGCCGAGGATGAGGCCACCCCACCACTCGACGTGAGGGACCGCGCCAGTGACGGCGACAAGCCCGGCTAGCAGGCCGTTGGCGGTCCACAGCGGATCCGGCTTGCCCTGCCAGTATGAGGATACCACCATCGCGGCGATCCCACCGCCGCCCATGCCGAGTGTCGTGTTCAGCGCGACGCGGCCGAGTTTCGCACTCTGCAAGGAGTTCTCCGGGCCGAAGATCGATGCCGTCCCGACGTTGAACCCGTACCAGCCAAAGGCCAGGATCAGCGTTCCCAGCACGGCCAGCAGCATCGAGTGGCCGGGGATCGGCCGGCTGTTGCCGTCGCTGTCGTAGCGGCCCTTCCGCGGACCGACCATGTACGCGCCCACCAGGCCGGCGATGCCGCCGAGCATGTGGACCACAGTCGCGCCCGCGAAGTCCTTGTACCCGGTACCCATCGCGTCACCGAGGAAGCCGGCCGAGGCCAGCAGGCCGTCCCACCACGCAAAGGCCTCACTGACGGGGTAGATGAATGCGGTCATCACGAACGCGACGAAGACGTAGGCCTTGAAGTCCATCCGCTCGGCTACCGCGCCGGAGACGATCGTCGCCGCCGTCATGGCGAAGACCGCCCCGACGAGCCACCAGACCCAGCCTGTCGGATTACTCCAGTAGGCGAAGGCGGCACCGATGTCGATACCGTTACCGTTGGTGGCCGGACCGACGATTCCGGCGACGCCGTACCCGAGCAGGAAGTACGCAATCACGCCGAGCGTCCAGTCGGTCATGTTCTTCATCAGGACGTTCCCGACGTTCTTCGCACGCACCTGCCCGGCCTCCAGCAGCGCGAACCCGGGCTGCATGAAGAAGATCAGGAACGCCACGGTCAGCCCCCACGTGATGTTGATTCCACTGGCGACCTCACTGGCGACGGCCATCTACGTCACCCCCTCTCCAGTTACTTCTGACATTTCTGATAATCTGTTCTCTTTTTCACCGTATTCAGCAACGTTCGTGGTTGCCATCTCGGTTCGAGGCCAAGAAAGGACGGTATATAATTCCTTGGTTGAACGTGTTCTTATTTCCAACCGATAATAGGACATACGTCCAAGATTAGGTAGAATATATACTGTATAAGGTCGACGGATGGTCACCATTCAGCCGATGGAAACGAGCGGAACTGGACAATCACCAAGCCCGTTGAGCGACAGTCAACGGTGAGAAACGGGTTGAGCGTCGCGCGCACGCCAGTGCCGAGCCGAAAAAGACGCCCCAATCGACTTAGATCGCGTCGGTCCCGCGATCGCCGGTCCGGACCTGAACGGCGTCAAACACGGGCAGGACGAAGATCTTGCCGTCGCCCTTCTCGCCGGTGTTTGCTCCTTCACGGATCGCCTCGACGACGTCGTCGGCGTCTTCAGGTTCGACAACACATTCGACTTTGATCTTCTGGTGGAGGTCGATGACGTACTCCTCGCCGCGCCACTGACCAGTTTTGGCCGGCTGTGAGCCCCGCCCGGAGACCTGCGTCACCGTCAGTGAGGGGGCGCCGGCCTCGGCGAGAGCGGCCTTGACGTCTGAGAGTTTCTCCGGGCGGACGATTGCCATTACGAGCTCGAGGTCGGTGTCGTCAGTGGCTGGCGACATACGACCAGACTCCGATCGGGTCGAAGATAAAACCCCTCCTAAGCGGCAGGGATCAGCGGTACTACAGCGCGTCGGCGACGTCCTCGGCGAAGTACGTCAGAATGAGATCGGCACCCGCACGCTTGATCGACAACAGCGACTCGTAGGCAGTCGCCTCCAGATCGAGCCATCCCTGTTCGCTTGCGGCGTGCAACATCGCGTACTCGCCGCTGACGTTATAGGCGGCGACGGGGTGATCGAAGCGCTCGCGCACGTCGGCGACGATGTCGAGATACGGCAATGCGGGCTTGACCATCAATACGTCCGCCCCCTCTTCGACATCGAGAGTTACCTCACGCATGGCCTCGCGGGCGTTGGCGGGATCCATCTGGTAGTGGCGGCGATCACCGAAGGCGGGCGCACCGTCAGCGGCGTCCCGAAACGGGCCGTAAAACGCCGACTCGTACTTGGCGGCGTAGCTCATGATCGGCACCTCGGTGAAGTCGGCGTCGTCGAGACCCTCCCGGATCGCCCCGACCATGCCGTCCATCATCGCGGACGGGGCGACCATGTCCGCGCCCGCCGCCGCGTGGGAGACGGCTGTCCGGGCCAGCGCGTCGAGCGTCTCGTCGTTGCGGACGGTCAACACCGGGTCCTGGCGGGCGTCGTCTTCGAGGAGACCGCAGTGGCCGTGGTCGGTGTACTCGCACATGCAGACGTCAGTGATGACGTAGGCGTCGGTCTCGGCAGTGATCCGCCGGACAGCCTTCTGGACGACGCCATCGTCGGCCCAGGCCCGCGATCCCTCGCTGTCTTTCGATTCTGGCACCCCGAAGACGATGATCGCTTCGACGCCGGTCTCACGGATCTCCTGAACACGCTCGACCGCCTGCTCGACCGGGACGCGCTCGTGACCGGGCATCGTCTCGATGGGTACCCGTTCGTCAGTCGTCGCGTCGACGAAGACGGGCGCGATCAGATCGCTCGCATCCAGCGTGGTTTCGCTGACAAGTGGCCTGATGCCATCCGTCCGGAGACGGCGCGGGCGGTTGGGATGGTTCATGCACGGGAGTTGTTGCGTCTGTGCCATAGCAGTGACGTTCCAGTACCGCCGTTGGACACCGCGTAGCGCGTGTCGCAACATTCTTTAGGGCACTACTTGATCTAATACTGAGATATGAAGTACGGGCATTTCGACGACGATGCGCGCGAGTACGTGATCACCGAGCCGGAAACGCCACGGCCCTGGATCAACTACATCGGCCGGCAGGACTACGTCGGGATGATCTCCAACACTGGCGGCGGTTACAGTTTCTATCAGGACCCACGCTATCGCCGACTGGTCCGGTATCGGTACAACAATGCGCCCCGGAACGTCGGGGGGCGCGGTCTCTATCTTCGGGACGCCGAGACGGGAGAATACTTCTCACCCACCTGGCAACCCGCGCGCGTCGACCTCGACGACTACGAGTGTCGCCACGGACTGGGCTACACGACGATCCGGGGCGAGAAGGACGACATCGCCGCCGAGGTCACCTACTTCGTCCCGCCCGGCGAGGATCTGGAGGCCTGGCGCGTCACCGTCGAAAACGACAGCGACGAATCCCGCAGCCTGCAGTTGTTCAGTCTCGTGGAGTTCTGTCTGTGGGACGCCATGGACGACATTTCCAACTACCAGCGCAACTACAACACCGGCGAGGTCGAGGTCGAGGATTCGGTCATCTACCAGAAGACCGAGTACCGCGAGCGCCGCAACCACTTCGCCTATTTCGCCTGTTCGGCGGACATCGACGGGTTCGACACCCAGCGGGACGCGTTCCTCGGCAACTACGAGGGCTTCGACGAGCCGGCAGTCCTCGAAGCCGGCGAGGCGACCGACTCCATCGCCACCGGGTGGGCACCGATCGGCTCCCACCAGGTCGATATGGAACTCGAACCCGGCGAGAGCGAAGAGATCGTCTTCCTGCTTGGCTACCACGAGAACCCGGAAGACGAGAAGTTCGAAGAACCCGGCGTCGTCAACAAGGAATACGTCGAGCCAACGATCGGGGAATACTGCGACCCGGCTGCGCTGGATGACGCCTTCGACGAGCTGACCGAGTTCTGGGAGGGGCAACTGTCGGCGCTGCAAGTCGAGACGCCGGATCCCGAGACCGACCGGATGGTCAACACCTGGAACGCCTACCAGAACACGGTCACGATGAACCTCGCCCGGTCGGCCTCGATGTACGAAACCGGCCTGACGCGCGGGATCGGCTTCCGTGACTCCCTGCAGGATCAACTCGCAGTCCTCCATCAGTTCCCGGATCGCGCTCGACAGCGCATCCTGAACCTCGCGAAGATCCAGCTGAAGGACGGCGGGGCCTACCACCAGTACACCCCGCTCACGGGCGAGGGCAACGCCGACATCGGTGGCGGGTTCAACGACGACCCGATGTGGCTGGTCATGTCCACCGCCGCCTACGTCAAGGAGACCGGCGACACCTCGATCCTCGAAGAGGAGATCGTCTTCGAGAACGAACCCGGGACGGAGGCACCGCTGGCAGAACACCTCCAGCGCGCCGTCGAGTACGTCTTGGAACGTCGTGGTCCCCACGACCTGCCGCTGATCGGCCACGCCGACTGGAACGACTGTCTCAACCTCAACTGCTTCTCGGAGAACCCTGACGAGTCCTTCCAGACGGCCGAACACGACGTCGAGGAGGAGCGCGCCGAGTCGGTGTTCATCGGCGGCCAGTTCGTCTACGCCCTGGAGGAGCTCGCCGAATTGGCCGAACAGACTGACGTCCTGCCCGAGTCCGCCGAGGAGTACCAGGGCTACGCCGACGAGATGGCCGAAGCCGTCGCCGATGCCGGCTGGGACGGCGAGTGGTTCCGTCGTGCCTACGACCACTACAGCGACCCGATCGGGTCGAGTGAGAACGACGAAGGCCAGATCTTCGTCGAATCCAACGGCATGTGCGGAATGGCCGGGATCGGTCGCGACGAGGGCAAGGTCCAGGACGCGATGGACTCGGTTCGGGAACGGCTGGCGACCGAGCACGGGATCGTCCTCCACCAGCCAGCCTTCACCGAGTACGACAAGCGCTACGGCGAGATCACCTCCTACCCGCCGGGCTACAAGGAGAACGGGAGCGTCTTCTGTCACACCAACCCCTGGATCATGATCACCGAGGCGAAACTCGGCAACGGTGAACGGGCCTTCGATTACTACAAGCGGATCTGCCCGGCAGCCCGCGAGGACATCAGCGACACCCACACCACCGAGCCCTACGTCTACGCTCAGACGATCGCCGGTCCGGACGCCCCGACCACCGGCGAGGCCAAGAACTCCTGGCTGACCGGGACGGCAGCCTGGAACTACGTCGCGATCACCCAGCACATCCTCGGCGTGCGCCCGGACCACGACGGCCTCGTCGTCGACCCGGCGATCCCGGCCGACTGGGACGAATACGAGGTCCACCGCGAGTTCCGCGGCGCGACCTACGAAATCACCGTCGAGAACCCCAACAACGTCGAATCGGGCGTCGATCGGGTCGAAGTCGACGGAGAGGAAATTGACGGCCAGACGATCCCCGACCTCGGCGACGGCAAGACCCACGACGTTCGCGTCGTGATGGGCTGAGGCGGCTGCTCCCCCGCTTTGTACCGTTGACAACTGCACCAACGCCAGCAACCCACGACAGACAATGACATACGGACACGTCGATCAGGAGACAGGCGAATACGTCATCGAACGACCCGACACGCCGACGCCGTGGATCAACTACCTCGGCGAGGGCGTCTACGGCGGCATCGTCTCGAACACCGGTGGCGGCTACAGCTTCTATAAAGACCCGAAGAACCAGCGCGTGACGCGCTATCGGTACAACGCCGTCCCGGACGACCAGCCCGGTCGGTACGTCTACCTGCAGGATCGGGAAAGCGGCGCGTACTGGTCGCCGACCTGGCAACCCGTGAAGACGGACCTCGACGACTACGAGTGTCGCCACGGGCCGGGCTACACCACGATCGAGAGCAAATACGACGGCATTGCGGCCGAGATGACGTATTTCGTCCCGCTCGGTGAGGACTGCGAACTGTGGGTGCTGGACATCGAAAACGAGGGCCGGGAGACCCGCACCCTCGGGGCGTTCTCCTACGTCGAGTTCTCGTTCCCGGACGCGCTGGGTGACCAGACCAATCTCGACTGGACGGGCCAGATCATGCGCTCGCGGGTCGACGAAACCAAGGGCGTCATCGAGATGTACTCCTCCGCCCAGGAACTCAGCTACACCCACGCGACCAGTGCCGAGGTCGTCGGCTTTGACACGCAGCGGCGGGAATTCGTCGGCCAGTACGGCAGCCTGGAGGAACCAGCCGTCCTGGAAGCGGGAGCAGCCAGAAACTCACAAGCCACACACGACAACGTCATCGGTTCCTTCGAGCACGACCTCGAACTCGAACCGGGCGAGAGCGAGCGGATCGTCTTCATGACCGCGCCCGAACGGGAGGACGACCTCATCGCGAAGTACGACGACCCCGCGGTCGTCGACGAGGCGTTCGAGGCCCTGCAGGCGGAGTGGGACGACTATCTCTCGGCGCTGCAGGTCGACACCCCGGACGCGGAGATGAACACGATGCTCAACGTCTGGAACCCGGTGCAGTGTCGCTCGACGCTGTACTGGTCCCGGACGGCCTCCCGCTACCAGGCCGGGTTGGGCCGCGGGATGGGGACGCGTGACTCCAGCCAGGACACGCTCTCGATCGTCCACGCCGTGCCCGATCAAGTCCGGGAGACCCTGGAGATGCTCTGGAGACTCCAGTTCCCCGACGGCCACGCCTGGCACCAGGTTTACCCACTCAGCGGCGAGGGTGACGCCGGCCTCGCAAAAGAGGACCCGTCGAAGCCGCAGTGGTTCTCCGACGACCATCTCTTTCTCGTGCTGGGAACCGTCCAGTATCTCAAGGAGACCGGCGACTACGACTTTCTGGAAGCCGATATTCCATTCGAGGACGGCTCGACGGGCACGGTCCGGGAGCACATCGAGCGTGCCATCGAGTTCACCGACGAGCACCGCGGCACACACGGCCTGCCGCGGATGGGCTACGCCGACTGGAACGACTCGCTGAACCCCGACGACGGCAGCGGCGAGGCCGCCAGCGTCATGGTCGCGATGATGTACTGTCGCGTCCTCGATGAAGTCGCCGGCCTCTACGAGTTCCTGGGCGAGGACGACCGGGCAGCCGAACTCCGCGCCAAACGCGAGGCAGAGATCGAGCGGATCGACGAGCACGCCTGGGACGGCGACTGGTACACCCGTGCCTACGACGACGACGGCCGCGTCATCGGGTCGGCCAGCGAGGACTACCAGCAGATCTCGCTGAACACCCAGACCTGGGCCGCACTCGGTGGCCTCAGCGACGAGCGCGCCGAGCAGGCGATGGAATCGGCCCATGACCGCCTGAACACCGAGTACGGCTTCGCGCTGCTGGACCCACCGTGGGAGGGTGAGGGCACGATCGATCGCATCGGCGGGACGACGACCTACCCGCCCGGGGCCAAGGAGAACGGTGGCATCTTCTGTCACGCCCACACGTGGTCGGTCGTCGCCGCCGGCCTGCTGGGCGACGGCGAGCGCGCCTACCAGTACTACCGCCAACTCCTCCCGCTGGCTCACGACGATGTCGCCGACCTGCGCCGCGTCGAGCCCTACGTCTACTGCCAGAACGTCCTCGGACCCACCCACGAGGAGTTCGGCGTCGCGAAGAACTCCTGGCTGACGGGTACGGCCTCCTGGGCGTACGTCGGCGCGACCCAGTACCTCCTTGGCGTTCGACCGACCTTCGACGGCCTCGTGATCGACCCGACGATCCCGGCCGAGTGGGACGGCTTCGAGATGGAACGGGAGTTCCGCGGGGCGACCTACGAGATCACCGTCGAGAATCCCGACGGCGTTGAATCGGGGGTCGCGAGTGTCGAGGTCGACGGCGAGGTGATCGAAGGCGATGTCGTGCCGACCTTCGAGGACGGTGAGATTCACGACGTTCGGGTCGTGATGGGCTGAGGACGATGGTATAGCACATAGAGACCGCCTAAGAAGAAGTAATAATAGTTGGAATATAGACCACATTGATTTTCACGATATACTTAAATGGATATATGAGGCAGCAGCAGGGATGCACTCGCTGAAACCCACCGTTTTTTACCGTATCAGACGAACCACTCCTTATCAAGGAATCTGGTAGTGCATGACTTGGATTGAAACCATCTCAATTTCAGATTTTAAAGCTATAGATACGTTAGAAATAGATGTTGGGATGCTGAATTTAATTACAGGTGGAAACAATGCGGGTAAGACCTCGCTATTACAAGCCATTGATTTGGCATTCAATCCAAAATCAGTGACTAAATACGAATCAAATATTGGCCATTTGATCAATGCCCAAGCAGACTCTGCAAAAATAAATCTCCAATACGTAGAAAGCACTCAAACATCGTTGTTTGAGTTTACAGATTCCGATCAAGAACCTTCAAATATTCACGAGCGAGAGCTCAAAATAATTAAGCCAAATGCCGACAGAAGAGCCCAAATTTTAATTGATACAGCGATTGATGTTGCGAAAACAGGGCCAGATGCTGATTTTTTGGTTAACAGATTCTCTGGGGAAACACTGCAATTGAATCTGGATGATGACGAGAACCCGGATGAAATAATCCAGACGGCTGTAAATAATGCAATTGCGGGCCTACCTGAAGATCGATTAATTCGATGGACAGAAGGAAACACAGTAATTCTTGAAGTTGATGGCAAACAATATCCATATATCTACCTAGGGGGATTTTACGATGAATTCAAAAAAGAAGTAGTTGATTCTGCTACTAATTCAATCTTGGAAAAGATTGGACGGACTGAAGAACCCCTATTTGAAGCCGAGGAAGATGAGTTAGAAAATACGATCAATCGATCGCTTAACGATCTAATGGTTCCAAGGTTTGGAAGAGGAAGATTTCAAACTAATCAGCCCTCTACAATAGGTGGCGTTAGATTTATTGAAGAATCTGTGCAGCTTTCTCAAGACGAGATTGACCTTGATAGAGAAAATGCCGCGGTTCGTTTGAGTTATATTGGTGATTATCTTAGGGAGCACTCTTTAGTTAGCAATTTAGACACATTATCCTTAGATCAAGTTGTGTTTGAGGATTCTGAAGGGGAGAAGTACCAGGTTCCGTATACATTTATGGGAGATGGGTTTAGGGCGATGGTTGGAGTTTTTTGGGAGCTTTCTGCAGAAGATAGAAAAAACAATGTATTGTTACTGGAAGAAGCTGAGAATCACATGCACCCAGAGTACATTAATGAGTTGTCGTTCCACCTGACGGATATACTGGAGAGCAACGGGATACAGACGTTTATCACTACTCACAATATTGACTTTATAAGATCGTTTTTAGAGATGCCGGATAAGGATTTGGAGGAGTTTCTGATTGATGAGTTTAAACTTCTTAAAATGGATCCAGTCTTTCCGGAAGAGTACGATTATATTGAAGCAAAAGATCATGCTACTAATCTTCAGCTCGATCTCAGAGGATGAAGAGACTTATTTTATCAGAAGGAAAGCACGATACAACGTTCTTAGAGAAACTAGTTAGGAGATATTGTAGCGAATACTCAATCCATACATATGATATTGAAAGTAAGTCTGAAGACGATAGACACCCCGAGCAAACACGAGAGATTCGAAATTTTAAGGAAAAATACAACCCATATGATGTATTTCTCAAGTCCGAAGGAGGCAAAGAAAATTTATTGAAAGTAGCACCTAAAATAATAAAGAGACAATCAAATAAAGATATAAATTTTGACTTTTTGATAGATTTAGATGAAGGTTCAGCCCAAGATATTGAAAATAAGATCAATAAGTCCTTAATCGAACGAAGTGCAGGGAAAGAAATTGAAATTCAACCGGTTGACAATCCAAATAAGAGAACTTTTGTTATCACGCAAGAATTCGAAGTGTGGGTAGAAAAACAATATATTTCCTCATTCAATATAATTTTCATAGATCCTGAGTTAGAACAAATAATGGGTATAAAAGATAGCGATTCAGACCGAGTTATAGAAAGAAAAATCGAGTCTGGCATTGAGGATGAACGGATTAGAGAACCGATCATTCAATCATTGTTTGGAGAATGATAAAATGTGCTTGTTATCTGTATCAACAATCCAATTGCCGAGCTTCATTTGTAAAATCTCGAACGATACGTCGAGGACTTGGACGTCGTGGACGCCTATGACCGACTCAAACGAGCTTGACGCGAAACACGAGCGCAACCGCGCCCAGCGACTGGAGCAGATCAAACGCTGGGCCGAGTACGTCCGAACCCACCCGGACGAGGACTGGGGCGAGCAGGTGAACACGATCGTCGACGCACAACTGCAGTCCGCCCGTCACTTCGCCGCGGAGCGGGCGGAGCGAGAGGGGTTCCGCGATCCGGACCAGTCGAGGGACGAGTGACTCGAGGTTGTTCTCACCGATTCAGAACGGGAACCCGCCGTATCGCAGGTAGACCATATCGAGGATCAACAGTAACTGGAACGCACCCTGGACACCTCCGAGCATGGCGTTTTGCTTGCCGATCGCGGCGATGACGCCCGCGTCCGGCGCGTCGCTGGTCATCTCCCGGTAGATGCGGAGTTCGCCGGGCATCAGGAAGCCGAAACCCTGCACCGAAAGAAGCGTCACGATCGCCAGCGCGACGGCGATCGCGGGCTCGATCGCCGGCAGGGCATCGAGCGTCAACGCGACCCAGGCCACCGAGCCGACCGTCGCGACGCCGAAGGGCAGTTGCCAGCGCCAGTCCCGCCAGGCGTCGAGTCGCCAGCCGAGCAACAGGAGGATCGGGACGGCGTTGGCGGCCGTGAACAGCGCGAGCCACCCCTCGCCGTTCGCCAGATAGCCGATCTCCAGCGCGAGTGCGATCCCCGAGGCGATAGTCACCGTCGCCAGTGAGGGCAGGAGAAAGGCAGTTTTGGGTGTGAGTCGACGGAACACTGCCGCGCTCTCCTCCTCGTCGAGGCCGCCGATAACCGGCCCGAGCACCGCGCCGATGAACACGTCGATGCCCGTCCAGAGGACGCCCGCCATCACGTGGACGTAGGTGTGGCCCTGAAGCGATGCGACCGTCAACGCGTACCCGAGCGCCGCCAGCGGGATCGCGACGACTGCGACCGCAAACGCCGGGTTCGCCCGTTGAGCCATGCCTGCGATAGTCCCACGTATCGTCGTTGCCATACGGGACGGCGATTTGGCGACGGGATGTTAATGGTACGTCTCCCTGCAACGGCGGCCGGTTTCTCCAAAGTCAGTCGGTACCGCCGATCATCCGGTCGGTTCGAACAGGTCCAAAGAGAGTACGACCCGGATCGCGTCCCGAGCGATAACGGAAACCGCGAGGGGCGTCCCGAGGACGAGCGTGAAAAACCCACCCCAGAAAACGCCCCCGGCCTGCCCCGCGAACAACGTGTAGAGACTCAGCGTCGCCATCCCCAGAGTCACCGCGGCCAGAATGCCGATGAGGACGGAGCTGACGCTGAACCCCTCGAGGACCACATCGCCAAGGACTACCAGCGCGAGCAATCCGGGAAGCACGAGCTCCGGATCGACCGGGAACGGGCCGATCGTCGGCCACGTGGGGAACGGCAGCGGCATGCCCCCCATGAGCAGGAGCGTGATCGTGAGAACCATCGCAGCCAGGAGATACTCGACGCCCCGAAGGAGTGCTTCGACAGCACTGGTTTGGGAAACAGCGGTCATCCTATTTCCATCTCACACTTCGGCATACATCAAGGTACGCTCACACGTTTCGTGTTGCAGGTACGGGCATTCCAAGTCGCGATGTGACGCCGCGCACCAATCTTTTTGCCCCGTGGCGACGCGTCTTCTGGAGATACGATGACCCAGGACGACGCAATCTATCTCGACGCCGATCACCCGACGAACCGCCGGGTCGATGATCTGCTCTCGCGGATGACCCTCGAAGAGAAGGCCGGGCAGGTGGTCGGGACCTGGGCCGGCGATCGTGGCGAGACGCTCGAGATCCCGGCAGTGAGAGACGCAGTCACCGAGTACGGCTTCGGAAGCGTCGCCGCCTTCGGGTGGGCAGGGGCGGCGGTTTCTGCTCCCCGCGGAGTCGTCGAGGCTGTCAACGGCCTCCAGGAGACGGCGACGGAGGAGACACGACTGGGCATCCCGCTACTCTTCAACGCTGACGCCGTCCACGGCCACGCCTACGTCGAGGACGCGACCGTGTTCCCGAACGGCCTCGGCGCGGCAGCGACCTGGGATCCGAAGCTGATCGAACGCTCCGCAGCCGCGACGGCGCGTGAGGTTCGCGCGACCGGCGCACACCAGAATTACTCGCCGACCTGTGACGTCGCGCGGGAGCCACGCTGGGGGCGCGTCCAGGAGACCCACGGCGAGAGTCCGCGACTCGCCGCCGACCTCGCCGCAGCGAAAGTACGGGGCCTCCAGGGAGAAGGAATCGACGACGCCGAGTCGGTCGTCGCGACGGCCAAGCACTTCCCCGCCTATAGCGATCCCGAGCGCGGCCAGGACGGCGCGCCGGTCGAGGTCTCCGAGTACGTCCTGGGGAATACGTTCCTGCCGGCGTTCGAGGCCGCGATCGACGCTGGCGTCGAGTCAGTGATGCCGGCCTACAGCGCGACGAACGGCGAGCCAGCCCACGCGTCAATTCAACTGCTGACGGACCGTCTCCGGGACGAACTGGACTTCGACGGTCACGTCGTCGCCGACTGGAGCGGGGTCAAGCAACTCCACGAGTCCCACGGCGTGACCGCCGGCTGGCGCGAGTCAGTCCGTCGCACTCGCGAAGCGGGCCTGGACGTGGGATCGGTCGATCACACAGTCCACGTCGAGGAACTCGTCGAACTCGTCGAGGACGGACAGCTCGACGAGGCGATTCTCGACGACAGCGTCCGGCGACTCCTGCGGGTGAAATTCGAGCTAGGGCTGTTCGAAGACCCATACGTCGATATCGAGGAGGCTGTCTCGACGCTTGGCTGCGACGAGCACCGTGAACTCGCCCGAGAGACCGCCATCCAGTCGATGACGCTGCTCGAAAACGACGGAATCCTCCCGCTCTCTGGCGACGAGACGGTCTTCGTCGGCGGGCCGAACGCTGACGATCTCGTTCACCAGGTCGGCGGGTGGAGCCACCACGAGGAAGCAGGGCTGGCCGGCGATACCGTCCGGGAGGCCATCGAGGAGCGGGCGGCCGGCGAGGTACTGTTCGAGCAGGGGGCGACGCTCATCGAGGAACGCGACATCGACGCCGCCGTGGAAAAAGCCAGTCGGGCGGACGTCGCCGTCCTGGGACTCGGCGAAGGCTGGTACATCCACGAGTTTGGCCCCCAAGAGATGCTCGGGACGGACACCGGCGAGTGGCCGACGCGCTCGCAGTTGCGGTTGCCACCAGCCCAGCGACGGCTGGCCGAGGAAATCCACGCGACCGGGACGCCGGTCGTCGGCGTCCTGCTGACCGGCCGGCCGCTAATCGTCGACTGGCTGGCCGACCACGCCGACGCCCTGCTGATGGCGTATTTCCCTGGCACGGAAGGCGGCCAGGCCGTCGCGGAGACGCTGTTCGGCGATCGCGATCCCGGCGGGCGACTCCCGATCTCGATCGCCCGATCGCACGGCGATCTGCCACAACTGCACGATCACGCCCGCCATCCACTCACGCTCGGCAAAGCCGAACACCCCGATTCCTACGACCCGCTGTATCCGTTCGGCCACGGGTTGAGCTATACGACATTCGAACGTCGCGATCTAGAACTCACCGAGACAACCGTCGGACCTGACGGGACGGTCTCCGTCGCGATGACCGTCGAGAACGTCGGCTCGCGGCCGGGCGAGGACGTGATCCAGGTCTACGGTCGCCAGGAGACGCCCTCCCGAGTACGTCCCGACCGGGAACTGGTCGGCTACGATCGCGTCGCACTCGATCCCGGCGAAGCGAGGACCATCGAGATCGAGGTTCCCGTCGAGCACTTCGGCTTCTACAAACCGGGCGAGGACCACGTCGTCGAGGCTGATACGTACGCCGTCACAGTCGGAGACATGGAAGCAGCGTTCACGGTCGAGTGAAAGGAGAGGGCCGGGTCAGTTACCACTGGCCGTCGAAATCCTCGTGAGAGAAAGGGATGGCGTCCTCGCCGGCGTAGGAGGCGACCAGGTGGCCGTCGCCTTCGAGGTAGTACTTGTAGGTCGTCAGCCCCTCCAGGCCGACGGGCCCGCGGGCGTGGATCTTGCCCGTCGAGATGCCGACCTCCGCACCCAGGCCGTAGCGATAGCCGTCGGCGAAGCGCGTCGAGGCGTTGTGGAAGACGCTGGCGGCGTCGACACCCGTCATGAATTTCCGGGCCTTGGCGTCGTCCTCGGTCAGGATCGACTCGGTGTGCTTCGAGCCGTTCGTGTTGACGTGGTCGATGGCGTCCACGAGCGAGTCGACGACCTTGATCGAGAGGATCAGGTCGCCGTATTCGGTACGCCAGTCTTCCTCAGTCGCCTCGAGCACGTCCAGGCCCGAATCGGCGAGAATCTCCCGCGTCCGGTCGTCGCCGCGCAGTTCGACATCGGCCTCGGCGTACCGGTCGGCCATGGTGGGCAGGAACTCCTCGGCGACGTCCTCGTGGACGAGCAGCGTCTCGATGGCGTTACAGACAGCGGTGTACTGGACTTTCGCGTCGAAAGCGACCTCGACGGCCTCATCGAGGTCGGCCTCGCTGTCGACGTAGACGTGGCAGACACCCTCGGTGTGACCGAGTACGGGGATCTGGGTGTTGTTCTGGACGTAGCTGACGAACGCAGAGGACCCGCGGGGCATCAGCAGGTCGATGTGCTCGTCCATCCCGAGAACGGTGTCGACGGCCTCGCGGGCCTCGATCAACTGGACCCAGCCCTCGGGGATGGCCTCGACGTCCTGGGCTGCCTCGCGGATGATCTCGAACAGCTCGCGGTTGGAGTGGCTGGCCTCGCTGCCGCCCTTGAGAATGACCGCGTTGCCAGACTTCAGGGCGAGGGCGGCGATCTGGACGAGGGCGTCGGGCCGGGACTCGAAGACGGTCCCGATCACGCCGATGGGGACCGCCACTCGATAGAGGTCGAGATCCTCGTCAAGGTGGCGAGCCTGGAGGGTTTTCCCGAGGGGATCCGCCTGATCGGCGACGCTCTCGACCATCTCGACGATCGAGTCCATCTTGGCGTCGTCCAGCTTCAGTCGGTCGACCAGCGCCTGGGTGTACTCGCCGGCTTCGAGCAACTCCTCGCCGGCCTCGACATCCTCATCATTGACCGCGATGACTTCCTCGCGGTGATCGTCGATGGCCGTTGCGATCGCTTCCAGGGCGGCGCGACGATCGGTGTCGCTGACGTTGGCCAGTTCGAGCGCCGCAGCTTCGGCGGCCTCGACCTTGGATTCAGTGTCCGTATCAGTCATCGTATGCTCCGTTGACAGGCAAGAATATTGTGCCCACCGATTCGCCGGCGGCGATGCGGGCCAGCACGTCCGGTTCGGCCGAGCCCGCGATCACGGCCGGGATGCCGTGTTCGTTGACCGTCCGGGCGCCCTCGACCTTCGTCGTGATCCCGCCGAATTCCTCGGTCGTGCTCTGGGCGACGATCTCCTGGACGGCCCCGTAGTTGCTCCCGACGGCCTCGATCTTCGTCGCGTCGGGATCGTCCTTCGGGTTGCCGGTGTAGACGCCGTCGACGTCGGTCAGCGTCACCAGCAGGTCGGCCTCGATCCCGACCGCGATCGACGAGGAGAGCATGTCGTTGTCGCCGATCTGGATCTCCTCGATGGCGACGGCGTCGTTCTCGTTGACGATCGGGACGACCCCCCAATCCAGCAGCGTCTCGACGGTGTTGTGGAAGTTGGTGAAGCGCTCGGGATCGTCCAGGTCGGCCTGCGTGACCAGAATCTGGGCGACCTTCCGGTCGTAGCGTTCGAAACTCTCGGTGTAGCGACGCATGAGGTGGCTCTGGCCGACGGTCGAGAGGGCCTGGGACGCCTCGACGGTGTCGGTCTCGGCGTCGACCCGGCCCCGACCGGCCCCGATCGCGGCCGAAGAAACGAGTAGAACCTCCTTGCCGTGATCGAGCAGGTCGGCCACGTCGTCGACGAGTTTGTCGAGTTTGTCGTCGTCGAGGTTCGACTCGGCATCCGTCAGGGAGTTCGTCCCCGCCTTGACGACGACCCGCTCGGCGTCGGCAGCGAGTTCGCGCGTCCGCTCGATCTCTTCGGGGTCGATGGCGTCACTCATCGTCGACCTCGCTGGTGGTTTCCACGGAATGACGCTCGATGGTTGCAGTGGCAGTGCCATCCCGTGTGTTGGATGCCCGCGTACGGTGGCGACCGATGGGAGTACCGGATCTCATTGTAATGGGAGAAATGGGCGACGGACAAACCTACTACGGTTCGCAACGAGTTGCCAGTCAGTAGGCTACAACACCCTCCAGCGTTGGGTATAGTTTACCGCTCTCGTGTAGATGTACCACAGAAATTAATAGAACGGAAGAACGGATATATGATATGGACGATGGAGTGTCAAATGGAGTTGTCATTGGACTCTCCGCGGCAATTCTGGGGTGGTCCCTCTTGATGATTCAGCAGCCAATATTCGGAATGGCAGCCGTCGCCGGTTTGACGACGTCATATACCACATGGCGACACGAAAAACCCGAGGAGACAGGGCTTCTCATGGCCCTCTGGAGTTTGATTGGGGCCGCCGCTTGAACAGCCAATCTACTATTCATCGCCGGATCAGTCGTCATAGCGGCAGTTGTCTACATCGCGTGGACAGTGAGAAAATTGGTGGGTAGTGTTGAAAGTCAGTGAATCCCTGAAGGCATCGTACTCACTCCTCGCCGACTTCTGCGGTGATCTCTGTCGACCGTTCTTCAGCGGCCGCCACCGCGTCGCCGAGGACGTCCGCGACATCACTGTCCCACAGCACGTCCATGCCCTCGATCGTCGTCCCGCCTTCCGTCGCCACGGCGTCGATCAGTTCTTCGACGCTCTCGTCACTCTGCAGGGCGATCTCGGCCGCGCCCTTGAACGTCTGGGCGGCGAGCGCCGCAGCGTCATCCGAGTCAAGGCCACCCTCAATGCCAGCCTGCTGCATCGCCTCGATCAGGTAGAAGACGAACGCCGGCCCACTGCCGTTGATCGCCGTCGCAAGGTCCATCTGGTCCTCCTCGATCGTGACAACGGTCCCCAGGTCTGCGAGGACTGCGGCGACATCGCCCGTGGGTTCGGGCGTCACCGCGGCGGCCATCTCGCCGTACTCGGCGGCGAGGTTCGGCATCATCCGGACGACGGCGGCGTCGGTCGTCGATTCGAGCATCGACATCGAGACGCCCGCGGCGACCGAGACGACCGTCTGGTCGGGGTCGAGATCGAGACCCGCGAGCACTTCGCCGGCGGCGTCAGGGCCGACCGCCAGCACGACGATCGGCGCTGGGGCTGCCGCTTCGAGGTCAGTGGTCGTCTCGTCGGCGACTCCCGATAGGTCTTCGAGTACCGATTCGTCGACGTCACAGGCCGTCACCCGGTGGTCGGCCGCGGACAACCCACGGACGAGCGCCCCGCCCATGTGCCCGCAGCCGATAACGCTGACGTGAACCATTCTGTTGATGGATCTCGGACGGTGGCGGATTTACCAACTGCGATTTGGGCTTGAGAAAGACGAGCGTCTCACCCGGCGTATTCGGGGACGTCCCGGTCCGCGACAAGCAGATCGCTGATGACGAACTCGGCGATGGCGTCGCGCATCCGCCGGGTGGCGTCCGCGGCACCGAGTGTGACCTGATAGGTCCGCGCCCCGACCATTGCGGTGTAGATCGTCTCGCCGACGGCCTCGGGATCGACATCGCGGAAGACGCCCGCCTCGATCCCGTCGGCGATGATGTCGGCGACGGTTTCGGCGTTGCGATCGTAGTGTGCCTGCAGTTTCTCGCGGAACGGGGGATGGTGGACGGCCTGGACGCGCAACTCGACGACCGCCAGCGCGAACGTCTGGCGGTCGGACTCGTCCGGTTCGATCACGAACCGATCGACGTACTCCGCCAGTCGGGGGAGCGGGTCTTCCGTCTCCGTCTCGGCCAGTCGATCCCCGATCCACCCGATCATCTGGTCGACGAACGCGAGCAGCAGGTCCTCCTTCGTGTCGAAATGGTAGTGCAACAGCGACCGGCTCTTGTCGAACTCGTCGGCGATATCCTGCATCGTGAGGCTGGCGTAGCCATGCTCACAAAGCGCGCGATAGGTCGCGCCCATGATCGCCTCGTGGGTGTCACCGGCGTCCTCGGCCGGGGTCCCGGACCCAGTGTCACCCTGCGACGTCCCGTTCCCGGCGTCGCCTTCCGTGCCCATGTCTCCTCGGTCGGGTGGCACCCGGTAAAAGGTTCTGAAAATACTGACTGACGCGACAGTCAGGCTTTTGTGCGCCTGTCCGTTAGCGGGGCCATGTCGTGGGGCTTTTCGGGCGGCAACGACGACGCGGACACCTTCGAGCACCTCCGGGAGGGTGTCGAGCGGCCGATGTGGCGACTCCTCGGCGGCTACGGCCGTGAGCAACTCCCGGCGTTCGTCCTCGGCGGGGTCGCGAGCGTGCTGGCCCGGTTTCTCGAACTCATCCCGGCGCTGGTGTTCGGCGTCGCGATCGACGCGCTGTTCGTCGGTTCGCGGCCGTTCACCCTGCCGCTGCTCCCCGGGTGGGTGATCCCGGAGACGCAGGCGGATCAGTTCTGGTTCGCGGTGGGACTGGTCGGGGCGGTGTACCTCCTCACCGCGCTCCTGAACTGGGTGAACTCCTGGGCCTGGAACCGCTTCGCCCAGAACCTCCAGCACGCGGTCCGGGTCGACACCTACGACGTCGTCCAGCGGATGCGGATGGGCTTTTTCGACGACAAGCAGACCGGCGAGGTCATGTCCATCCTCAACAACGACGTCAACCAGCTCGAGAGTTTCCTGACGAACGACCTCAACGCGGGCATCCGAATCTCGGTGCTGGTGATCGGCGTCGCGGGCGTGATGCTCTGGCTCAACTGGCAACTCGCGATCGTCGCGCTGCTGTCGATCCCGGTGCTCGCGCTCGCGAGTTACCTCTTCGTCCAGCGCATCGGCCCGAAGTACGGCCGGGTCCGGGCCTCGGTCGGCGCGCTCAACTCCCGGCTGGAGAACAACATCGGGGGCATCGAGGTGGTGAAGTCCTACGGCCGGGAGTCCTTCGAGCGCGACCGTGTCGAAGAGGCCTCCCGGGAGTACCTCGACGCCAACTGGGACGCCATCACGACCCGGATCAAGTTCTTCCCGACGTTGCGGGTCATCACCGGGATGGGCTACATGATCACGTTCCTGGTTGGGGGCTACTGGCTGCTCGCGAGTCGCGGCGTCTTCGCGGGACCGCCGCCGTTTTTCACGGGGACGATCACGCTGGGCGTGCTCACCCCGATGTTGCTGTACTCCCGGCGGTTCCTCTGGCCGATGCGTCAGTTCGGCAACGTGGTCAACAACTACCGCTACGCGTTCGCGGCAGCGGAACGCATCGTCGGCCTCATGGACCACCCGGGCACCGTCGACGATCCCGACGACGCGATCGGCCTCGGTGGCGTCGACGGTGACGTCGACTACGAAGGCGTCGACTTCCGGTATACGGGCGCTGACGAGGACTCGATCCGCGACGTGAGTTTCAGCGCCGAGGCCGGCGACTTCGTCGGCCTGGTCGGCCCGACCGGTGCGGGCAAGACCACCCTGCTCAAGCTTCTGGTCCGACTGTACGATCCCCAGGACGGGACGATCCGCGTCGACGGCCACGACGTCCGGGACCTCTCGCTGTCGAGCCTCCGGGAACACGTGGGCTACGTCAGCCAGGAACCCTATCTCTTCCACGGGACCGTCGCCGAGAACGTCGCCTACGGCATCGACGCGACCGACGACGAGATCCGGGAGGCGCTCTCGATGGCCGGCGCGATGGAGTTCGTCGCCGAGTTGCCCGCGGGCATCGACACCACTGTGGGCGAACGCGGCGTGAAGCTCTCGGGCGGTCAGCGCCAGCGCGTCGCCATCGCCCGGGCGATCCTCGAGGATCCCGAGATCCTCATCCTCGACGAGGCGACCTCCCACGTCGACAACGAGACCGAAGTCCTGATCCAGCGCTCCCTGGAGACGCTGACGGCCGACCGCACGACCTTCACCATCGCCCACCGCCTCTCGACGGTCCGGGACGCCGACACCATCCTCGTCATGGACGAGGGGCAGGTCGTCGAGCGCGGGACTCACGAGGAATTGCTCGCCGAGGACGGCCTCTATGCCAATCTCTGGAGCGTCCAGGTCGGCGAGATGGAGGCACTCCCCGAGGAATTCATCGAGCGCACGGCCGAGCGCGAGCGGGCGGGGACCGGCGACGACGACTGAGACGGGCTGTCGCCGGCCGGTTCCTACTTGTCTGTGGCCGACTTCGCAGAGACAACCGTCTCGTGTTCGATCTCGACCGCCGATTCATCGAGACCGAGACGGCCGAACTGGGTTCGGACGTGCTCCTCGGCGGCCGCGATGGCGCGGTCGCGATCGGCGAACCCACGGGGTGCGGGCGACTCGAAGGCCACGTTGATCGCCTCGCCGTCGACCTGCTGGGCGGTTCCGCCACTCTTGACCGCGTAGAAGGCATCACACACCCAGACGAACGGCGCGTCGGCGTCGGGCGCGCCCTTGTAGCTCGGGGCGTCCTCGCCGGGTTCGTACAGCGTCCCCGTCAGCGCCGTCCCGCCGGCCCGTCCACGGATGAGTCGCATACCGATTGTAGGTAACCAACGAGTAAAAACAAGTCGGCCGGCGAGAGGGGGCGAAACGACACCGTCGAAGAGGGGAGATCCCATGGTCTGTCTCTTCAGATATCTCCACCTGTTGATGGTCCCCGTGACCCAGTACGGTCAGGTGACGGGCATCGTCAGTCCTCAAGGAACACGAGGTGGCCATGCTCATTCTCGTGGACGCGCTTTGCATGTTCGGCCATGTCGCGTTTGGGCATCGGTTGTTCCCACTCACAGTCCTGGCAGACAGCCACGTACTCGGACATACAGCTACTATTGGGTCAACCCGTAAAATACTGGGCCCCACCGTTGACAGTCGCCCACGGCTGAACCTCTCTCCGCGGCCTTCTCGTGACGATCCCGACACGAACGCGGCTGTCTCCAGAGTAGCACAGCGTGATGCGATTCGACCCGCTACCCCTCACTCGGGTCGAGTTCCGCCAGCACCGGCAGGTGATCCGAGGGGAACTGGCCGTCGTCGTAGACATCGCTACAGACGCCGTGGTGGCCGACGGCCACGTCCGGCGTCGTGATGACGTGGTCGATCTTGCGGTGTGGCACCAGATTCTCGAAATCCGTCACGGAGGTCGACGGGCCGTGAGCGGGCTCGGCCGATCGGTCTTGTTCGCCTGCGAGCGCGAGCGCGTGGTCGTCGTCAGTCAGAATCTCGTATGGCTCCTCGCCCGCCACGCAGTTGAAATCGCCCGTGAGAACCACGGGCTCGTCCTCCCGCAAGTCCGCGAGTCGGTCGAGCAAGAGATGAGCACTCTTCCGGCGGGCGCGCGGGCCGTCGTGCGAAAAGTGCGTATTCGCGAACAGCAGGCTGGCGTCGGTCCGGCGGTCGTGCAGACGCGCCCAGGTCACGATCCGGGGATGGCGGGCGTCCCAGCCGACGCTACCCGCCTCGTCGGGTGTCTCCGAGAGCCAGAAGGTGTCGCCATCGACGTATTCGATCCGGTCGGTCCGGTAGCCGATCGGGGTGTGCTCGCCCTCGCTCTCGCCGTCGACGCGGCCCCTACCGATCCACTCGAAACCGGGGAGGCGATCGGCGACGTCTGCGAGTTGGTGATCGAGTGGTTCCTGAAGGCCAACCACGTCGGGCACGTGAAACCGGATCGTGCTCGCGACAGCCTCGCGACGGTTCGCCCAGCGGTGCTCGCCGTCCTCGGGGTTGTCGTAGCGCACGTTGTACGTCATGGCGCGAAGCCACGCGGTCATCAAAAGTGGGTTCGAATGCCAGGGTAAGGACGTTTGGGGTCGAACTCAGATGAGCTGATGCTCGGGGGAAACCGGTTTGTCCGTCGGCCCACACTGACGTGATATGTCCGACCTCGGGGATTTCACGGAGTTCGATAACGACGACGCCGGCGAGCAGGCGTCCGAGGGGAGTGACGCCCCCGAACGAGCGTCGACCGACGACTTCGAGCCGGTCGAAACCACGCCGACGGGCGAGGAACGCGGCATCGGCGTCCTCTCGGCCGCGGAGGGACTGACTATCAGCGAGGACGGCGAGGACACCCGACTGCGGGCGTATGTCACCGTCGGCAACCGGGCGGACGTTCGGATCGGCACCTATCTCCTCGCGCCGTATCCCGACAGCACGACCGAGGAGCGTCTCTTCTGTCGGATCACCGCCCTGGAGTACGTCCGGGAGTTCCGGGCCGACGACGCGACCGAGATCCACGCCCGGCGGGCGATGCGCGCCGAGGGCATCGACGAACAGGACTTCAAGTTCATGGCGACGCTCGAACCCGTCGCCATCTTGTATAATGATGATGGCGAGCTCCAGCGTCGGATGACCGACCGCGTCCCCAAGCCCGAGACGCCCGTCAGCCACGCCGACGAGCGGAGCGCGATCAAGACCGGGCTGAAGATCCCCGAGGACGGTGTCTTCCTCGGTCACCTCTCGGTCGGGGGCGAAAAGGTCCGGACGGCGGCTCAACCCCCCACCATCGACTACCGGCTGAAGGACGCCTACGACGCCGGCGACCCGCTGGTCTTCCGGCACACGCTCGTCGCCGGCGGGACGGGGTCGGGCAAGACCCACCTCGCGAAGAACGTCCTCCGGCAGTTCCTCGCCGAGGAGCGGTCCTACCCCGTCGAGACCGGCAGCGACCGGACAGTTCGGCCCGCCGTCGTGCAGTTCGACCCCCAGGACGAGTACGCCCAGATGCACGACGACGGCGATCTCTCCGACGACTTCCGGCGGCGGTGTGAACGCGAGGGCATCGCCTGTGGCGGTCACGAGGATACGGTCGCGTTCGTCCCCGAGGTCGGCGGCGCGACGTACTCCGCCGAGCACCACCGCGCCGAGCAGGTCGCCTTCACCATCCCGTTCTCGATGGTACACGACAACCCCTGGCTGATCGCCGGCAGCGGCCTCAACGACAACCAGTACGGCGCACTGGTGAACGTCCTCCTTCCGCTGTTCCGTGATCAGTACGGCCGCGAAGGGACCTACGACCAGTTCACCTCGTTCCTCGACGATCCCGCCCTGAAGGAGGAACTCGACGAGACCGGCCGGGTCCATGAAGCGACCTACGACGCCGTCCGCCGGCGTGCGCGTGGGTTCGGAAACATCTTCGATCAGGACGCCCGGCCGATCACCGATCTGATCCACGAATTCGTCCGCCCGGGCGGGCTGACGGTCGTCCCGACCTACCACATCAACGACTCACGGGCGACCGAGACGGTCGTGCTCGCGCTGTCGTCGCTGCTCGTCGACGAGAAGCTCTCGAACGACCCGACCTTCGAGCGCATCGGGGAGACGCCGCTGGTCGTCGGCATGGACGAGGCCCACAACTTCCTGACCGACGCCGACAGCGTCCAGGCCCGGAAAGTCATCGGGAAGTTCACCGACGCCGCAAAGCAGGGCCGCAAGGAGCGGCTCGGCCTCTTTCTCATCACCCAGGACCCCCAGGACATCGCCGACCCCGTGTTCAAGCAAATCAACACCACGGTCGTCCTGAATCTCGGCGACGAGGACGCCATCTCGGCGGTGAATATTCCGAGCCATCTAGAGGCGAAAGTGCCCTACATGGAGCAGGGCCAGCTGGTCGTCTACTCGCCGGACAACTCCGAGCCCGTCGAACTGATCGGCCTCCCGGAGTGTGTGACGAGACACGGGCGTGACTGAGAACAGTTCGATCAATAGCTGCTCTCCCGGGACCGTCACTAGCTAGCATATGTGAAGGTTAATGATGGATGCCTTCGAACAATTAACCATGGGCAAACGAATCCTGGTGCCGGTCGACGGCAGCGACCAGTCGAAGGCGGCGATCGAGTTCGCCATCGCGGAGTTCCCCGATGCGGAGTTGCAGTTGCTGCACGTCATCAACCCGGCCGATGCGGGCTACAGCGTCCAGGCGTCGATGCCGACGTTCTCCGAGGAGTGGTACAGCCGCCAGAAGGAGCAAGCCAAAAGCCTCTTCAGCGAGATCGAATCCGGCGCTGGCGACTTCGACGGCCGCTTCGAGGAGTTCATCGAGGTCGGCAAGCCGACGCATACGATCGTCCAGCACGCCGAAGAGCACAACGTCGATCAGATCGTGATGGGAAGTCACGGTCGTTCGGGCGTCACGCGCATCCTGCTCGGCAGCGTCGCCGAGACCGTCGTCCGGCGCTCGCCCGTCCCGATCACGGTCGTTCGATGATCAGGCGACAGCGTCGACGGCTTCTTTGACGGTCTCGCGGACCTCTTCGAGCAGCGCCGTCGCGTCGTCGCTCTCGGCGTAGACCCGGATGTACGGTTCCGTGCCGCTCGGCCGGACGAGGAACCACGACGCGTCGGGGAGTTCGATCCGGACGCCGTATTCCAGCGAGACCGTCCCGTCCGGGAACTGCTCGGGCAGCGCGGTCGCCAGGCGCTCCATCGCGTCGGCCTTTGCCTCCTCCGGGCAGTCGACCGGCTTTTTCTCCAGCGGGCGCTCGGTGACGGGTTCGAGCAGCGAATCGAGTCCGTCGGCAGCGATGAGTCGCGTCAGGACGCCGGCGCTCGCGATGCCGTCAGTCCAGATACCCAGGTCGGGATGGATGCACTTCCAGGGCTCGCCCGCAAAGGCGACCGTCGTCTCGTCGTCGCCGGCTTCGAAGACGTCGGCGATGCCCTCGTGGAGCAGTCCAAGTGCGGTGCGTTCGACGCGGCCACCCGCCGCCCGGACCGCCTCGTCGACGCGACCCGAGACGTTCGGCGTGGTCACAACGACGGGGTCCGCGGCGTCGGCGTTCTCGACAAAGTACGACGAGAGCACGGCCAGGATCGTGTCCTCGTGGACGATCGTCCCGTCCTCGTCGACGACGACGATCCGGTCGGCGTCGCCGTCGTGGGCGATCCCGAGGTCGACGGCGTCGCGCTCGCGAACGTACTGGGTTAGATCGGTGATATTCTCCGGCGTGGGTTTACTCGGCCGGCCGGGGAAGTGGCCGGTGACGTTGGCGTGCAGCGTGTGGACGCTCGCACCGAGTCGCCGGAGGACTTCAGGCGTGCCCAGCGCGGCGACGCCGTTGCCGGCGTCGACCGCGATCGTCATGCCGTCGAGTGGGTTACCGTGCTCGCGGGCATATTCGACCACGGCGTCCAGATAGGCGTCGAGTGGTTCCTCGCTCCGCTGTCGGCCCCACTCGTCCCAAGTGGCCGGGTCGACCCCGTTGGCGACCCCTTCCTCGATACGCTCCTCGTCGGCGGTCGTGTACTCCTCGCCGTCGACGAAGAACTTGATCCCGTTGTCCGGCGAGGGGTTGTGGCTGGCGGTGATCATCACGCCGTGACGGCCGTAGGAGGCAAACCCGAGCGCCGGGGTCGGTAACATCCCGGCTCGGACGACGTCCGCGCCGGCGCTTTCGAGTCCCGCTTCGAGTGCGGCGGCGATCGCGACCCCGGTCTCCCGGCCGTCGCGGGCGATCACGAACTCCGCGCCGTACTCGCCGGCCGCGCGGCCGACCGACAGCGCGAGTTCGGGGGTGACTTTTGTCGCGACCGGCCCTCTGATTCCCGTCGTCCCGAATAGATCCATGGTCATAGGTTTGGCTCGTGTCCGAAATACCCTACAGTTCCAGGCCCGGATGCCAGTGGTCGACCCCGGCCTCGGCCTTCACTTCGTCCATGCGCGCGAGGAGCTTCGTGGCGAGGGAAGCGACCTCGCTGGCGCGCTGATCGCTCTCGGTCCGGAACTCGCCGGTCACGCGGTTGGCATAGACGGCACAGACCGCGCCGGCCCGCAGGCCGTAGACGTTGGCGATCGTCAGGATGGCGCTCGCCTCCATCTCGATGTTGGTGACGTTGACCTCCTGAAGGTCCTCGACGAGTGTGTCGCTCCCGGGGGCCTCGAAGCCCTCGAACCCGGGACGACCCTGCCCGGAGTAGAAGCTGTCGGCGCTCATCGTGGTCCCGAGGTGATACTCGTAGTCCAGACGCTCGGCCGCGGCCGTGAGCGCGGAGACGACCTCGTGGTCGGCGGTCGCGGGGTAGTCCTCCCGGACGTACTCCTTGCTGGTGCCCTCCTGGCGGACCGCGCCGGTCGTGATCACGAGGTCGCCGACGGAAACCTCCTCGCGGATCGACCCGCACGACCCGACCCGGATGAACGTGTCAGAACCTGCGCGGGCGAGTTCCTCGACCGCGATAGCCGCGCCGGGCCCGCCGATCCCGGTCGACGTCACCGAGATGGGCGTCCCGTCGTAGGTGCCGGAGACGGTCCGATACTCCCGGTGATGGGCCTTCTCCTCACTCTCGTCCCAGAAGCGGGTGATCTTCTCGATACGCTCGGGGTTGCCGGGGAGCAAGACGGTGTCAGCGACATCCTCGGGTGTCACGGCGAGGTGATACTGTTCGTCTTCGTTGGGGTCCTCACTGTCTCCGGGCATGTACGTGGTGTTTTCACGGAACCGGTTTAGTTCCCGCCCCGTCCACTCGACGGGGACGAACACGGCGGATCACGCGGGCGGGTGGTCACGGGAGAGCTATGACCGGTCCTGTAGGTTGCCGGGCTTCATCGCGGCGGGGAGGAGGTCACCCAACGTATAGTGGGTGATCTCGCCGTCGTCCTCCGTGAGGATTTCGAAGGAGTCGGCACAGAACTCCGCGAGCGTCTGGCGACACATCCCACAGGGCGTGAGGCCGTCGTGTTCGGCCGAGACGACCGCCACCCGCTCGAAGTCGGTCTCGCCGGCACGTAACGCGCCGGTAAGGGCGACCTCCTCGGCGTGGAGGCTGTTGGAATAGTTGACGACCTCGACGTTGAACCCGCGGTAGACCTCCCCCGCGGTCGTCTCGAGTGCGGCGCCGACCGGGTATTCGGAGTACGGGACGTAAGCGTCCTCGAGGGCGTCCGTTGCGGCGTCGAGGAGTGCACGTTCGTCCATACGGCCCCTGTGTCGGCGAGGCACTTACGTGTACGGCTGCGGCGGACGCGACTCCGCACGACCGCTCAGAGGCCCAGCGCATCCAGGAGGTTGACGCCGACCCCGAGGTGGTCGACGACGCGATACCCGACGAAAATGCCGACGATCCCCATGATCCCCGCGGCGTTCGGCGGGGCGGGGATCGGGACGTCGAAGAACCCAAAGATCACACCGGCCACGAGGCCGGTCACCGTTGCGAGGACGATTACCTGGACGTTCATACCGGACGCACGGCCACTGTCGTCGAAACCGTTTCGGCTCCGGTGGGATTAATCCGATCACCGACCTACGGCCTCGCATGGACGACATCCTTTCGCGGATCGAACACACCGTCCTCGGCCCGGAAACGACACCGGCAGACGTCGAGGCTGTCCTCGACGACGCCAGCGAATACGGCCTGCGCGCGTGCATCCCGCCCTGTTATCTCGAACTCGCCGGCGAGTACGCGCCTGACGTCGAAGTAGCGACCGTAATCGGGTTCCCGCACGGCAACCACACCACGGCGGCGAAAGTCGCGGAAGCCGAGGACGCCGTCGAGGCCGGCGCGGACGAACTCGACATGGTCTGTAACGTCGGCCTCCTCAAGGCCGGTGAAGACGACGCCGTTCGCGAGGACATCGAGTCCGTGGTCGCTGCGACTCGCAAGCCGGTGAAGGTCATCATCGAGACGCCGCTTTTGACCGACGAGGAGATCGAGCGCGCCAGTCAACTGGTCGCCGACGCGGGCGCTGACTTCGTGAAGACGGCGACGGGCTTCGGCGGCGGCGGTGCCACGGTGCCTGACGTCGAACTAATGAGCGAGTACGCACCCGTGAAAGCCAGCGGCGGCGTCGGTTCCTGGGCGGACGCAAAAGCGATGTTCGACGCCGGTGCTGACCGAATCGGTGCCTCAAGCGGCGACGTGATCGCCGAAGAATATTTCGAAGCGCAGGAAGCCTGAAAGCGGCTTAAAAGATACTGGCCTGCTGGTAGACGTCGATGCCGTCGAGGGTGATCGCGTAGGGTTTCGTGGCGCGCGAGTGGTTGGCGTTGCGGATCTTCTGGATCTCGACGGCCAGGCGGGTCTCCTGGGTGTCCCCACGGACGTACTGGAGGACGAAGACGGCGTCCGTCAGGTACTCGATGATGCCGTGTCTGGAGGCGTATGGGTTGTCCTCGTTGGCCTCGCTGGTGAACATCGTCGTGACGCCGGCCTCCTTCAGCGAGCGCGTGAAGTCAAAGACCTCCGTCCGGCGGCGGGCCTGGTCGTCGTACATCATCTCGAGTAGCGACACCGAGTCCAACACCAGTCGGTCGGCACCGAACTCCCTGACAAGTTGGGGGAACTCCCCCCGGATGTTCTCTAAACTGTTTGCCATCTCGACGGGATCGAGGTCGACGATCGCGAGTCGGTCCTCGCGCTCGTAGCGGTCGAACTCCCAGCCGCGCTCGTCGGCGGTGTCGAGGATGCTCTCGCGGCTCTGCTCGAGCGTGATGAACACCGCGTTCTCGCCCTGCTGGAGTCCGTGATGGAGAAACTGGAGGCCGAACGTGGTCTTGCCGGTCCCCGGCGACCCGATGACAACCATCAAGTGGCGGCTGGGAACGCCGCCCTGAATCATCTCGTCGAGCCCCTCGATCCCGAGATCGATCCGCGGGATCTCAGATTCGAAGGAGTCGTCGTCGAATTCGGTTTCGGATGGATCGGACCCACCACCTGCGTCGTCACCACCGGGTCCGCCGGCGGACTCCAGCGCAGTCCCGAAGTCCTCGTCGAACAACGAGCCGCCGCTGTCCGCGGCCTCGAAGTCCGGCGCTTCCTCCGTGATGGCAGTCTCCGGTTCTCCATCTGGGGCGACCGTCCCGGTTTCTCCGTCCCGTGTGGCCGTTTCCGACTCTCCGCCCGGTGTGGCCGTCTCGGCTTCAGCCTCCGCGGACGTCGAAGAAGTCGTCGACTCGTCAAAAGCGTCGGTCTCGTCGGATGGATCGACCGTTTGGGCCTCGGGAGTGTCCCGGTCGTCGTCGGTGGAATGCTCCTCGTCCCCCTCGAACCAATCGTCGGGCGTTTCCTCAGTCGGGGAGTCCTCGTCAGTCCGCGTGGGGAGACCGTCATCGACGTCACGGTCTCCGCTGATCGCCTGTTCGAACCAGTCCTCGTCTGATTCGTCGTCGCTCATTCAGAGGCTCCCCGACTGGACCGACCAGTCTGTCCTGTTTTTGGGTACACTCCTCAATAACTCTGTCCGTCGGCAAGCGAATAGTGGCGGGGGTCGAAACTCGCGTGGCGACAGGCGTGGGCCGACGGTTCGGGACAGTACCGGCAAGAGATGAGACGATTTTATCAGGGCCGGTGAGCAACGTCGAGTTATGGAACTCGGACTCGTCGGACAGAAGGACAATCCGCGTGCCCGATCGCTCGTCGAGGCGATCCGAATGGATCTACAGGACGAAGACGTCTCGATCGTCGTCGACGAAGTGACGGCCGCGGCGCTCGCCGATGACCGTCACGAGACCTACGGCGGCGTCGCCAGGCCCGAGCTCGATCCACCCGAGAGCGTGTCGATCGAGGAGATCGCGGACACCGACCTGATCGTCTCGATCGGCGGCGACGGGACGTTCCTGTACGCCGCACGCGGCGCCAACGGCACGCCGATCATGGGCGTCAACCTGGGCGAGGTCGGCTTCCTGAACGCCGTCTCCCCGAACGACGCGATCGACGCCATCCGTGATGTCGTCACAGACATCCAGGAAGACGGCGAGACACCGACCCGCGACCTCCCCCGCCTCCAGGTCAGCGGAGACGGGTGGGAACTTCCCCCGGCGCTGAACGAGGTTGTGATTCAGGGGCCCCAGCGTGGGCACGGCAACGGCGTGGGCACGACAGTCCGGATCGACGACGCACTCTACACCAGCGGCCACGCCGACGGCGTCCTGATCGCGACGCCGACCGGCTCCACGGCCTACAACTTAAGCGAGGACGGGCCGCTGGTCCACCCTGCCGTCCCGGTGTTCGTCGTCACGGAGATGGCCGCCGAGCGCCCCATGCCGCCGCTGGTTGTCGACGAGGACACCACGATCACCGTGCGCGTCGAGGACGCCGAGACGGCTTCGATCGTCAGCGACGGACGGACCACCGAGGAGATCGAACCGCCCGCCCAGATCACGGTCGAGCAGGCCGATCAGCCGGTCCACGTCGCCGGCCCACCGCTGGAGTTCTTCACGGCCCTCGGGAAACTCGAGTAGGGATCGGCGAAAACGGTCGGTCGGACTGGGCCGCGAGAAGTCTGACTCAACTCGGCGTCGCCGACCGCTTGGCGGTCGTATACAGGACAGGTCCGGCCAACAGCAGCACTAGCCCGAAGAACTTGTACTGCATGACCGACCCGAGGAGACTGCCATCGCCGGGCTGGAGGGCACTCCCTGGCGTCATCACCAGAATGAGGCCGAAGCCGATTATCTGCGAGGCGAGCGCCTTCCGTGATCGCAATGCGAGCGCAGCGAGGATCGACAGACCCAGTAACAGCAACAGGACGTCCCCCACGTTGTAATTGAGGAGGACGCTGTCGACGAGTTGCAACGGCACCAGTGTCCCGGTCATTGCCAGATACTCGCCCCGACGCGGGCTTGAACGTTCCGCTACCACTCGTATTAGCCGCCACCGTTTCGGCACCGCAGATCACCTCGACCGGATCGGTTCTCTAGATACCGGTCATGTCAAGCGGGCGGACCCAGCCGTACCACAGGACGAACATCGTCGCGAGGTAGCCGCCACCCCAGACGAGCATCCCGAGCCGGTCGTAGCCCGCACTGGCGAGGGCGTGATCCGCCAGCCCGAAGCCGATGACGCCGCCGACCAGAATCGCCATGAACGTGAGTCTCCGGTCCATTCAATTACCCCATCCTTGGGTCGCCAGTGTCCTGAACCTCACGATTCCGGTACCCCAGTCGCCTACCAATCCTTGCAGGCTGCACAGACGAGGTCACCGTCCTGATACCACCGGCGGTCGATACTCGCGCCACAGGCGTCACACTCGGCCCCGGCAGGTGCGAACTCGGAGGTCGTCGTCGCCGGCTCGACGACCTCCTCGGACGCTTCGTCGGCGCGTTGAGTCTGGGTCGCCGCCTCGTCGTCGGCGGATTCGGACTCGGTCGCCGTCTCGGCGGGAAGCTCGGACTCGGTCGCCGTCTCGGCGGGAAGCTCGGACCCACTCGCCGCCTCGTCGCCGGCGGATTCGGTCGCGGTCGCCGACTCCCCCTCGTCGCCCAGAAACTCGTCCAGGGAGGCATCGTCGCCCATACCGAAGCGAGTTCGCCGACGCTCTTAGCCCTGACGCCGCACGGCCCCTTCGCCGCCCCGCGGGGAGCCCCCGATAGATCGCCGCCGTCCAAGCACCCAAGTACCGGGCGTGTGAACTGCCACCATGATCGTCCTGTCACTCGTCTCGTTTCTGAACCGGCTCGTCAGTAGTATCGGTGAGATGCCGTTTCGATTCGCCGACGTCGTGACGCACGACCCGATCAGCGCCGTGCTGGTCGGGATGGGCGCGCTGGTGATCGGGCTGACCGTCGGGGCCAGCGCGTATCTGACCCTCGGCGCAGTTGTCGATCTCGTCTCACCGGCGTAGCGCCGAAAAAACGACGACAGCGGTACTCTTTCTGGCAGTTACGTCGCCGTCGCATCTTCGAGCGCCTCGGCCGCGAGCTCGATCGCCGTCTCCAGATCGGGGCCGAGCGGCGACGCGGCGACGAAGCTGTCGACATGGTTCATCGCCTCCTCGATCCGATCGGCGACTGTCGCTTTCGTCCCGGCGATCGCGAAGGCGTCGATCATCTCGGGCGTGACCGCGCCGAAAGCCGTCTCGAAGTCCCCCCGCTCGATGGCGTCGCCGATCCGGTCCGCGCGGTCGTGATCCAGCCCGTGTCGATCCAGTACCGGCGGCGCGGTGCTCCCGACGATGAACGCCACCGGCGGTCGAGCGGCCTCCCGGGCGCGGTCCTCGTCCTCGGCGACGCTGATACTCGCGTAGGCGGCAACGTCGAGATCGCCACGGTCGTCCGGTCGCTCGGATCGGCCCTCTTCGATCCGGTCGGCCGACCACGACAGGTCCGCCGGGTGGGCGGCGTTGACGAGCACGCCGTCGGCGTGTTTCCCGCTCATCCGGAGCATGTGTGGGCCCTGTGCGCCGACGTAGACGGGGATCTCGCCCACCGCGTAGTTCAGGCTGGCGTCCGTCGCCCGGAAAGTGCCGTCGTGATCGACGGTGTCGCCCGTCCAGAGCTGCTGGGCGATCTTGAACGTCTCGAGGACGCGCCGGAGGGGCGAGTCGCGCTCGACGCCGAGGTTGGCGAGCGTCGAGGCGTCACCGGCTCCGATCCCGAAGACGCCGCGGCCGCCGCTGGACTCGTCGAGGGTGGCCATCCGCGAGGCCAGCCGGACGGGATGGGTCTCGTAGGGATTGACGACGCCGGGACCGAGTCGAACCGAGTCCGTCGCCGCCGCGATCGACGACAGGGTCTGGAACGGATCGCGGTTGTTGTAGTGATTGCTCGCGAAGATGGTGTCGAAGCCGGCGCGTTCGGCACGCTCGGCCAATCTCCGTACCTCTTCGACCGGGTGTTCGGGAGTGAGTTCGATGGCTTTCATTGGTCTGTATGCTGTGAGTTCGTCGTCAGTCGGTGTCGTCCCGTTTCTCGTCTTCGATCAGTCCGGATCGTACTCGAAGTCGTCGAGGGCCTGCCGGACGAGATCGCCATCACGATCCCGGAACAGATCGTCGTGGCTGTCGTGGTCGCCGAAGTCCCAGTCGCGGACGACCGCCACTGGCCGGCCGTCGTCGCCCTCGCCCGTGACGAGGTTGGTCGCCGCGGCGAGTTCGTCGACGACGGCCTCGACGGTCGCCGTGAGTTCGCGTCCTTCGCGGTCGTGTTCGCCCCGCCAGTCCCGCATTGCCGAAATTCCGGCCCAGCCAAGTGCGACGCCGCGCTGGCCCTGCCGAAAGGGGCGTCCCGACGTGTCTGTCACGACGACGGGGACCCCGAGCGCGTCGGACAGTCGCTGCGCGCTCGCCGATGGATCCTCGGGCAACAGGAGCAGGTCCGCGCCGGGGACGTTCGAGCGGTCGATGCCCGCATTGACGGTGATGTGGCCAAAGTGAGTCACCGCCAGGATGAACGGGGCCGCCATGACGAGTTCCTCGCTCTCCTCGAGGACGGCCTGGGCGAACCGCGGATCCTTCCGTTCGCCGGCGATCTCGCCGATCCGCTCGGCGATGTCGTGGGCGCGCGCCCCGGGGTCGAAGTCCGACAGGTCCGCCCCCCTGCCTTCGGCCTTCGAGACGACTGTACTGGCGACCGTGAGGACATCGCCCTCCCGTAGGTCGACGCGCTCGTCGATCAGCGCCGCCAGGTCGTCACCCGGCTCGATTTCCGGAATATCCGGGACCGCGAAGACCTCCATACCCCGAGTCGGCCCGGAACCGCCAAAAGTCGCCCGGTAGCGTCGCGTTCGTCCGGCGTCGAAAGCCGAGAGACCGGACGGCCCCCTAAACCTCGGACTCGCGGTGGACAGTCACCGAGAGGTCGCCGTCGTTGACCGTCGCCGTCAGCATCGTGGCCTCGCTGGCCGGTGATGCCCCGGTGACGCTGCCGGGATTGAGCAGCCGAACGCCGTCGACGGTCGTATCCAGGCACTCGTGAGTGTGGCCCGCGACGCCGACGGTCGGCCCCTCGCTCCCCTCCTCGGCGACGATGCTCGCGACACGCTGTTCGTAATCGTGGCGCGATCCCGTGCCGTGAGTTACGACGAACTCGACACCGCCGAGCGTGACGCGTTCGATCTCGGGCAGACCCAGCGCCCGTGGATCCATGTTCCCGGCGACGGCGGTGAGTCGACTCGCCGCGCCGCGAACGTCCGCCAGCGCCGCCGATGCGTCGAAGTCACCGGCGTGGATGACGTGATCGGCCGCGCGGACGCGGTCGAGCGCCCAGTCGGGGATCGCCGGTTCGCGTGACGGCACGTGTGAGTCGCTGATGATCGCGACGTCCATGCCAGGTGACAGGGACTCGATCGGTTTTGCATTGTCGGCTCGCCGCCCCCACGCTTCATTGGGTGAGGGTGCATACGTCCGGACATGAACGAGGTCGACGTCGTCACCTGCTTCCTCTGGAACCGCGGCGAGGTGTTGCTCCTGCGCCGGAGCGACGCCGTCGGCTCGTACGCGGGGCGATGGGCGGCCGTCTCCGGACACGCCGAGGGCGATCCCGAAACCACGGCCCGAGAAGAAATCGCCGAGGAGACCGGACTCGAAGCCGAGGTAACGCGCCTGCGGCGTGGCGATCCCTTCGATGTCGTCGACGCCGAGCGCGGAACGCGGTGGGTCGTCCACCCCTTCCTCTTCGAAGCCGAGAGCAGAGAGGTCGAACCCAACGACGAGACGGACGAGCACGAGTGGGTCCACCCGACGGCGATCCGCCGCCGGGAGACCGTCCCCGACCTCTGGCGATCTTACGATCGGGTGCGGCCAACCGTCAAGACCATCCGCGAAGATCGCGACCACGGCTCGGCGTGGCTGTCGCTCCGGGCACTGGAGATCCTCCGCGACGAGGCGGGCGTCCGGGCGTGGGGTGGAGACAGTGGCGGGTGGGATGACCTCGCCGTCGTCGCCCGGGATCTCCGGGACGCCCGCCCCTCGATGCCCGTCGTCGCCAACCGGGTGAACCGGGTGCTGGCCCGCGCGGACCGATCGCCGGAGGGAGTCGAGGAGGTGGCTCGCGAGGAGATCGAAGCCGTGCTTGTGGCCGACGACGAGGCGGCCGAAACCGCTGCCGAGCGGCTCCCGGATCGGATCGCGACGCTCTCACGGTCGGGGACCGTCCGCGAGGCGATCGAACGAGCCGATCCCGACGCAGTGTTGGTCGCCAAATCGCGACCGGGCGGTGAAGGGGTCGGTGTGGCCGAAGAGTTGGCCGAGGAGCGAGACGTGACCCTCGCCGGTGACGCCGATCTGGCGTGGGCGATCCACGAATGGGAGCCGAAAGCGGTCATCGTCGGGGCCGACGCGATCCGACCGGACGGCGCAGTGCTGAACAAGGTGGGCACCCGCGCGGCGGCACTGGCTGCTGCCCACGAGGAGATCGCCGTCCTCGTCGCGGCGGCAGCCGACAAGGTGCGTGTCGATGCGAAAATCGAGATCGAATCCGTCGATTCGGGGGCGATCTACGACGGGGCGGCCGATCTGACCGTTCGATCACCACTGTTCGACGTGACCCCGCCGGGGCTGATCGACGCGATCTGTACGGACCAGGGCGTGCTTGAACCGGAGGACATTGAGGAGGTCGCCGCCGAGCACCGGGCGAACGCCGGCTGGACGGGCTGACCGCCGAAACGCAACCTGTTCGAATTTGCTGGAAGGGGTTCAGGGAGACCACTCCGGGAGCGAAGGCCGCTCATCCTGCCAGCGAACAGCCTCAAGTACCGCCGGGAGTTTCCTGAGTCGTCGTTCGAGGACCGAAAGCGGATGCGCGTCGAGAAAATCAGCCGCGTGACGATCAACCGTCGTCCCTTCGTGGTCAACCTGGACGTGACACGGTCCGAGGTCGGAATGGTCAGCGTCGCGGTGGAATCCGAGCATGAAGTCCCGATCGGGTTCGATCCAATTGATGCGGTAGTATTCGTAGTCGACATCGCTTGGATACCAGAACCGGACTTCCAGGCGTGCGGTCTCAGTCTCGTCGATGTCGTGCAGAAAGACCGTGGTTTCGACGTCGGCGAGGACGTGGCGTGGGCGTCGACGTGATGGGCGATACCGAATGTTCTCGCAACCGGCGTGTTTCGAAAGTCGGTCGTGGACCTTCCTGAGGAGCGTCCGTTGAGTGTGGCGATCTCGGCCAGCGAGAAACAGCATCGAGCGCTAACTCCTCGCCCGCTCGGCCATGGTTCGCATCCCTTCGCGTGCGGCTTCGACGTCGGTATACAGCGCCAGGGCGTGTTTGAGGAGTTGCCGGTCCGCCTCGTTCTCCCGCCAGAAGGTGACGACGTCGCGGCGTTCGCTGCTCTCGGCACTCGACAGCCCCTCGTCGGCGAGCGTCTGTTCGAGGGCTTCCCAGGAGTCCACGCCGTACGTCTCCTGCCACCCTTCGATTTCCGCGGTGATGGCCGCCAGTTCGCTCCGGAGTTCCTCACGCGTGTTCTCCTCGATCAGCGTCCGGATCTCGTCGAAAAACAACTGCGTCCGATCCGGCTGATATCGGGTTGCATCGTCACTGTCGATCCGCTGGAGGCGACCCTGCTCACGGAGGCCTTCGAGTGTCTCGTTTGCGGTACTCCAGGCGACGTCCGCCTGCTCGCTGATCCAGTTGATCGAGCGAGGTTCACGTAACGTTTCCGCGACCGACTGAACCCGCTCGCGAGCGCTGGTCGCATCCGACCAAGACTGGTTGTGCCCGCGTGAATCGTCCGCCATTTTGGAATCCTCTACCTCCACGTTGGTCACCCTCTCATTTAAACTTACGTCCTCTAGAATAGCTAAGAGTGTTTCGCGAAATCAGGTTGCTCTCCTCACAGTAGCACACGAAACACGTGTACTTTTGAGGACAGGCGCGTAAGGTTCCGACGGTGGCGATGACGAGCAGTTACCCCCACTGAGTCCCTTCTGATGAGAGGTTTACCCGAGCCACCACATCGCAACTCGGCTACTGACAAGTGTCCCGAGCAGGCATGCACCCATGCTCATCTGTCGAACCTGCCGGGCTTGGACCGCAAGGACTTATGAGCGACGGCCGCGAGCCCTCGGGTATGCAGTATTCGAATCCAGTACTTCCGGGCATGCATCCCGATCCGACGATCACGCGCGCCGGCGAGGACTTCTACCTCGCCATCTCCTCGTTCGAGTACTTCCCGGGCGTCCCGCTGTTTCACAGCACGGACCTGGTCTCCTGGGAACGGATCGGCCACTGTCTCACCCGCGACAGCCAGCTCGACCTCCGCGGTCGCGAGGCTTCCGACGGGATCTACGCCCCGACCTTGCGCCACCACGACGGCACCTTCTACATGGTCACGACCGACGTCGGCGGCGACAACGGTGGCCACTTCATCGTGACCGCCGACGATCCCGCCGGCGAGTGGTCCGATCCGCTGTACATCGACGCGGGCGGGATCGATCCCGACCTCTTCTTCGACGACGATGGGACGGCCTACTTCCAGTACACCGACGGCGAGTCCTTGCCGGAGTACCGGGTCCGACAGGCCGAGATCGACCTCGACACCGGCGAGCTCGGCGACGTCCGCCAGCTCTGGCGCGGGATCGAAGGCGGGTTCGCCGAAGCGCCCCACATCTACGAGCGCGACGGGACGTACTACCTCATCACTGCCGAAGGCGGGACCCACACGGATCACATGGTCACCGTCGGCCGGAGCGACGACCCGACCGGCCCGTTCGAACCCCATCCCGACAACCCCGTGCTCTCCCATCGCGGTCGGCCGATGCACCCGCTCAGCGCGATGGGCCACGCCGACATGGTCCAGGCCCCTGACGGCTCGTGGTGGATGGTGTTCCTCGGGATCCGGCAGTACGGCCCCAACCCTGGTGTCCACCACCTCGGCCGGGAGACGTTCCTCGCACCCGTCACCTGGGAGGACGGCTGGCCGATCGTCAACGACGGCGAGCCGATCGACCCCGAGATGACCGTCGAGTCGTTGCCGGGGGATTCACCCGGGGGGCTGTCGAGTCCGGCCCGACCGTTCGAAACGACCTTCGACGGCGGACTCGACGACAGCTGGCAGTTCCGACGGAACCCGGACCCAGAAACGTATTCACTCTCGGGCGAGGGCCTGACGCTTGCGGGCAAAACCGACAGCCTCGACGAGTTGGATGCGACGTTCGTCGGCCGCCCGCAGTCACATTTCGACTGCCGAGCCGAGATCGAACTCGGATTCGATCCCGACGACGGTGAGGAGGCCGGTCTCGCGCTCGTGATGAACGAGTCCCACCACTACGAGATCGGCGTGGGTCGTGAGGATGGCGAGACGGTCGCTCACGTCCGACTCCGGATCGGCGAGGTTGCTGAGACGGTCGCGTCCATCCCCGTCAGGGGCGAGGACCACCGGCTGGTCGTCGACGCGACGACTGAGGAATACACGTTCCGCTACGACGACGGCGACGGCGAACCGACCGAACTCGCCACGGCGGCCACACGGTACCTGTCGACGGAAGTCGCGGGCGGGTTCACCGGCGTCTATATCGGTCCGTACGCACTTGGAGCAGGAACAGAAACGGCAACGCCGGCCCAGGTCCAGCGCTTCGCATACGAGCCGGCGGAGTGATCGCCGCCGCGGTGGACAGTCCCGACGTCAGCGACCGTCGCCCATTTCCAGGTCACCGTCCCACCCGTCGACGCCACACGAGAGACTTTCGACTGGACCATCAATACCTTCGTAGGCAGAGACCAGTCGAGCAGCCTGGATGCTCGCCTGGCCGTGCGCACAAACAGTGACGACGTGATCAGCGCCGTCGAGGCGATCGACCTCGTTGGTGAGGGTGGCCAGGGGGACGTTCTCGCTGTCAGGAATGTGACCGCGTTCGAAGGCCGCCGGTGGTCGAACGTCCACGATGCGTACGTCCTGCTCGCCGTCCAGCAGCGACTTGAGATCCGCCGCCGAGCACTCGCCGTCCATGGGAGTCCGTCACATATCCATCCTCATAACCGCACCGATCGACACTGTACTACACGATCTATCCTGGCGATCCAAGCGCGGCCGGTCTGCTGACCCATCCGGCCTCCAGCCAGGATGGCCCGATCAAAGCACTCCGTCTTCCCGGGCAAGCAGCAGGGCCTCGATCGTCGCGTCGTTGGCCGGATCAGCCCGTGCGCGATCGAGCGCTTCCTCGACCGGCACCGTCGTGACTTCGAGGAACTCGTTGTCGTCGAGATCGGTCTCGACGGGTTCGAGTCCCTCGGCGAAGACGATCCCGCGCTGGTGGCGCATCGCACCCGTCGCAACCCAGAAATCCTCCAGCAGGGAGATGCCAGCGGGGTCGAACCCTGTCTCTTCCCGGAGTTCCCGCGCGCCCGCCTCGGTGTAGGATTCGCCGTCCTCGACGATCCCGGCCGGGAATTCGAGGCAGTGCTCCCGGATCGCCGGTCGATACTGCTCGACCATCACGACGTCGCCGTCGATCACCGGAACGACGACGACCGCGTCCGGCAGTGCGGCCCAGTAGTACCGCTTCTCGGTCCCGTCGGGCTGTTCGACCAGATCGTAGCCCCCCTCGTACCACCCCGTCTCGTACTCGACGCGGGATTCGAGAATCGGCCACGCGTGATCCACATCCTCGTCAGTCATGTCAGCCAGTTTCGGCCGAAGCCTAAAACGTGCATTGGCTCGCTGCGCCGTGTCGCCCGCGGATCGAACGCCATCGGTCCGGACTACTGCTGGATCGTGAGCCGATAGTACGCGTCTTCGACCCGGACGAACACCGCGTCCGGGCCGTCGACCGCCGCGGTCGAGCGCTGCTGAAGTGCGGTGAGTTCGTCGAACGGCGAGTGGGTAAAGGCCTCCTTGAAGCCGACGTACCCCTTCCAGTACGGCGCGGATTCGCCCACCTCGTCGGTGGTGGCCGCCGCGACGGCAGCCGACGTGTACGGAAACCGCCGGTCGTCGAGATCGGTCGCGTTGACCGCCGCGTGTTCCTCGACCGGCGTCGCGGTCATGTAGTAGGGGTCGCCCGCCTTGATGAATCCCGGCAGTGCGCCCAGTGCGAGCAGGAGGGTCATGACGCCGAAAATGGCGAGGACGGCGAGTTTCGTCCGTCTGCGCATTCAGGTCGCCCCCGGCCGATCGCCGTCCTCATCAGTGTCAGTCGTCCCGTCACCGTCCTCGGCGCGTGTCTCGAGGATGTCCCGGTACAGTCGACCGTACGCCTGCCGTCGGAGCGTCGCGACGGCCGCGTCCTCGGCGTCCTGGAACGTCGTCGCGACGATCGTCTCGGCAAACGGCGGCGCGTGCCAGACCACGCCCTCGACGTGTTCGCTGCCGGTCTGGATCACCTCGCCACCGTGGTCGGCACAGAACGAATCGAACGCCTCGTGGGTACCGACGTGGACACGAAGCAGCGACGCAAACATCGCATCCTGGGCCGTCAGGACGACGTCGTCGGTGACTCGGCGGTCGTACTCCGGGCCGTCGAGATCCATCGCTCGGGCGACCTCCCGGACGACGACTCCGGCAGTTGCGGCGAGAGCGTCGTATCGCTCGCGGGCCGCAGTAGGCGTCTCGGGTTCGAGCAGCCCCTCAGTATGCATAGGCCGTGATTGGATCTCCGTCCACTATTCCGTTTCGTCCGCGTCAGCGTCGGCCGGCTCCTCGCGAGCGGGGTCGCGTTCGGCATGCCCGCCATTCGAGTCGTCGCTCCGGGACTCCGAAGGGCCGTCCTCGGCTTCGGCGGCCCGCTCGCGGCGCTTGCGCGTCATCTCGTAGGCCTCCCGGAGAACCTCTTTGGCGTCGGCGTCCAGCGCCGGATCGGACCGCGCCGTCGGACCGCCCCCGAAGTCATCGAACGTCACACCGGGGTCGTGGTCGTCGGTCGTATGCTGACCCCCACCAGCCAGCTCGCCAGGGTGGTCGCCCTCGCCGGTGTGGCCGCGATCAGTGCGGTCTCCGTTGGTTGGAAGGTCCGTCGTTCCGTGGTCGTGCTCGACCCTGTCCCCGGGAAGCGCAGCGTTCTCAGCGTCCTCGACGATACGCTCGGCGAGCGCCTCGTCGTCGGCCTGCTTCCACTCCGGCGCGTGTTCGTCGAGCCAGGTCTCGTGCTCGGCGTCACCCAGCAGCGCGGTAAAGGCCAGGTGGTTTGCCAGGTGTTTTGCGTCGACCTGGGGGGTCTCACACACCGGACACGCGTATCCCATACCCCGATCCACGCACTCGTGCGTGAAAGGTGTTCGCCGAGCGCCCAGGGGATCCAGAAGCTGCTGGTCGGCTACGGCGACCGGAACAACACCAGGGCGTTCTCACCGTCGTCGTAGTACCCCGGGATCGTCCGCCGGTGGACGAACCCCTCGCTCCGGTAGAGGTGTCTGGCGGCCGCGTTGCTCTCCCGGACTTCGAGTTTGACCGTGGTGATGCCGCTGGCCCCCAGCATGAGGATGGCACGCTGAAGCAACTGGCGACCGACGCCGGCGTTCCGGCGGTCGGGATGGACAGCGAGGTCCTTGACGTGGCCGATCGGCGTCCCGTCGTTCGGGACCGCGTCCGCCACGACGTAGCCGATCACGGACCCCGCCGTCGGTGGCGTCCGGTCGATCGCGACGAGAAACGCCGGGGCGTCGAGGAAGCGCTCGAACGCGCCAACGGGCCAGGGCTGGGGAAAGGACTGCTGTTCGATCTCCAGGACACCCAGGAGGTCCTCCCTGGTCGCGGGTCGAACGAGCGGGCGGCCCCCCGGTTCGGACGCGACGGTCGTCACAGGTGTCAATACGTCCCCCTGACACATACGCGTGGCGGCGCGAGATCACCCGAAGGCACAAGATTGATACCAGCCCATGGGCAAGGATTCACTGCACCCGTTAGGGTGCCACCCCACCCCCCATCCCCCACTTTGTTTCGGCGCGGGCAGCCAGGGTTCTGGCTGCTCGCGCGTTTTCGAGCCCGCCAGGGCGACCTGTCCCATCATGCTTCGAGAACGACGTGACGTCTCCCTTCGAGAGAGCAGCATGATGTCACCCTTCGAGAGAACGGCGTGTCTTCCCAGTGGACGTGTCCTGAGCGGCTACTCCTCGTCGTCGGACTCGTCAACGCTGAGCGCCGAGCCGACGAGTCGACTCGCGACCACTCGTGGGACCTCACCCGGCGTGATGACGTAGCGTTCGACGGCGAGAATGAGACCGACGATCCCCAGGAACGCGAGTCCGCCAACGAGTTCGCCCCGGACCAGGAGATCCAGGCTGAGCAACGCGATCGGCGCAACGACGACGACCGTTCCGACTCGGCCGATCGTCTCGAGGATCCCGGCGGCCATGGACGCTACTACGCGTGAAGCCTGATAAATGCACTCCGTTCAGTCGCCGACGTTACGGGTCGAATTCAGTCAGTTCAGGCTGGAGAGAGCGATCCTTCCGGACAGTGGTGCGCTGGTAGGCCCGGCGATAGGCGCGGAGTTTTCGAACGAGCACGTAGCCGAACACCCCGTCGTAGACGATCACGAAGCCGACAAAGGCGAAGAAGGGCGAGATCCCTACTACGTCCGCGAGGAACGCCGGGAGCACGGAGACGAGCGCGTTGTAGGTCCCGTGGACGAACGCGGCGATCAGCAATCCCTTGACGACGATGGGGCCGGCCTGGTCCGGGTTGAATTTCGCCAGCCCGAGGTAATACCCGGCGAACGCCGAGTAGATGACGTGGCCCGGCCCGGCCAGCGCCCGCACGGTGACGACACTCCCACCGGCTGCGAACACACCGACGCCGACGTCACCGGTCGTCCCGGTGATGTACAGCGCGTTCTCGATGGTCGCAAACCCGAGCCCGGCGATGGCTCCGTAGACGGCCCCGTCGACGACGGCATCGAAACGGACGTCACGGAAGGCGTGCAGTCGGACTGCCAGAAGCTTGACGCCTTCCTCGACCGGGCCGACGATCACGTAAAAGACGACCACCAGGCCGAGTGCCTCGACGCCGGCGGCCTCGGTGAGCACGAACGCGGCAGGGGCGAACATCGCGTTGATGACGGCCGCGAAGCCGGCGAAGAGGACGCCGAGGAGAAAGGTTGCGACCAGGAGGCCCAACGGCTCGCGGGCAGTCGCATCGGCTCGCCAGACGTATCCCGCCAGCCCGACAGCGGGCACGACTGAGAGAGCAGTCACCGTCCCCACGATCGGATCCGTGATGGCACCCAGTCCGCCGAGGACGAACTGCGAGAGCAGGATCGAGATCGCAACCAGGACGATCGTCACCCGGGCGAGCGTAAGCGCACTCGCGTGGAGTATCACGGCGAGCCGATCGAGCCGACCGCGGACCTCCCAGTCGGCGATATCGTACAGGTCGAGCGAGCCGTCGGCGGCAGTCTCGACGGGGTCGCGCTGTCGCATGGGCGTCACTCCGGCGGCTGTCGTCAAGGGCCTGTCGCCGGCCACGGCGGCCAACAGACCTCGATATCACCCACCCTCGCCACGGAAGGGAGCGTTTTTCGCGCTCGATCGACTAGGGCCCACCATGACGATTACCGCCGGCGTGATCGCCGTCCAGGGGGATGTGAGCGAACACGCGACCGCCGTCGAGGCGGCCGCAGCGGCCCACGACGAGACCACCGAGATCGTCGAGATACGCGATTCAGGCCGCGTACCTGACTGTGACGTCCTGCTTGTTCCCGGTGGGGAGTCGACGACGATCTCCCGGCTGCTCGCCGAGGAGGGGATCGCCCCGGAGATCCGCGACCACGTCGCCGCCGGCAAGCCCATGCTCGCAACGTGTGCCGGCCTGATCGTGGCTGCCCAGGACGCCGGGGACGACCGCGTCGAGACGCTGGACGTCCTGGACGTCGCCGTCGAGCGCAACGCCTTCGGGCGGCAAAAGGACAGCTTCGAGGCCCCGCTGGACGTGGACGGGCTCGACGATCCCTTCCACGCAGTGTTCATCCGTGCGCCGGTCATCGAGGAGGTCGGCGACGCCGACGTCCTCGCCACCTGGGAGGGTCGCCCGGTCGCAGTCCGTGACGGTCCCGTCGTGGGGACGGCGTTCCACCCAGAGTTGACGGGCGATCACCGGATCCACGACCTCGCGTTCTTCGAGTGAGGCGAGGATGAACCAAGATTTGCTGCTTTCGCAAAAATAGTTCTCGAACCTATAAAATACGTTCGGCTGTTTCCAGCATGCAGGAGGAAGACCGGTACTTATGCACTCGGCATCCGAAGCGCGCGACAACGAATGCAGCCACCCACTCACTTCCTCGACGGCGCGCTCGGGGCGGCGGCGATGCTGGATGGGACAGTCCTGTTTCTCCCCGCCGAGTTCGCGAGCCGGGTACAGTTCGGCTGGACGATCAGCGTCCACATCCTGTTTGCCGCCCTCTCGATCGGGCTGGCACCCTTCATCATCTACTTCACCTGGAAGGATATCCGAACCGGCAGCGAACGCTACGCCAGGCTACGGTCGTTCTGGCTGAAGGTCTTCGCCGCCGGGTTCGTCATGGGAACGGTCACCGGAATCCCGATGAGCTTCCAGTTCGGGACGAACTTCCCGGGCTTTTCGGCGCTCGCGGGTGAGTTGATCGGCGGGCCGCTGGCCTTCGAGGCGAAGATGGCCTTTTTCCTCGAGGCCGTCTTCCTCGGCGTGTTGCTGTTCGGCCGCGAGAAGGTGAGCGATCGGACGTATTTCCTCTCGTCGGTGCTGACCGGCTTCGGGGCCTGGCTTTCGGGCTTCTGGATTCTGGTCGTCAACGCCTGGATGCAGACCCCCCAGGGGTACGAGATGATCACGCGAAACGGCATGGAAGTCGCCAAGCTGACCGACCCGATTGCCGCCTTTTTCACGCCGCGGATGACCTGGATGTACGTCCACATGATCAACGCGTCAGTGATCTCCGTGGCGCTGTTGGTCGCCGGCGTCGCGGCGTACATCGTCTGGAAGAAACGCGACGCCAAAGCCTGGCACACGGCACTGAAGATAGCTGTCCTCCTCCTGATCGTCGCCGCGCCGCTGCAGGCAGTCCACGGTGATGCGTATGGCCGCCACGTCGAGGACACCCAGCCACAGAAGTTCGCCGCGATGGAGGCCCACTACGAGACGGGAACCGCCGATCTGCACCTCTTTGCGATCCCGACGAGCCCTGACGCGATCATGAATCCCAGCGAGGAGAATCTCTTTGCGATCAGTCTTCCCAGGGTCGGGTCGTTTCTCGCAAGCGGGGGTGACTTCGACGCGGTCGTGAAAGGCCTCGACGAGTACGAACAGAACCCGCCGGTCCCGCTCGTGTTCTGGTCGTTCCGCATCATGGTCGGACTCGGGTTCCTGTTCATCGGGCTGGCCTTCTGGGGTGGCTATCTCATCTATCGCGATCGATTGTCCGACAGCAGCCTGTATCTGCGAGCGATGATCGCCGCCTCGCCGCTTGGGTACGCCGCCCTGCTCACGGGGTGGTACGTCACCGAGATCGGCCGTCAACCGTGGGTCGTCCAGGACGTGCTCAAGACGGGGGAAGCCGTCTCCTCGACGCTGTCCTCGACGGAGGCGACCCTGAGTCTGGCGGCATTCGTGGTCATCTATATCGGCCTCGTCGTGGCCGCGCTGTACACCCTCCGGTGGCTGATCGAGGACGAACTCGACGAATTGGGTGCCGAACCGGCCCCGGAAGATCACTGGTACGGACCGATCCCGGGGGTGACCAGCGATGACTAACCCGCTGCTGTTGCCGGTCGATACCTACCTCGTCGACTCGCTACCGGAGATCTGGTTCGGCGTCATCATGTTCGCGCTGACGATGTACGTCGTCCTCGACGGCTTTGACTTCGGGATCGGGATGCTGTATGCGACCCAAGACAACGATCACGACCGGGAGACGTTACTCGCGGCGTTCGGGCCGATCTGGGACGCCAACGAAGTGTGGCTGATCGCGTTCGGGACGATGTTGCTCGCGGCGTTCCCGGACGTCTACTCGCGACTGCTCGCCGACAACTACCTGATCGCACTCGGGTTCGTGCTCGCCCTCCTGTTCCGCGGCGTCGGCCCGGAACTGCGCGAACAGCGTGAAGACGAGTCCTGGCAGCGGGCCTGTGACTGGTCGTTCGTCGGCGGCAGCGCGCTCGCGCCGTTCCTCTTCGGCGTCCTGGCTGGCTCGTGGGTGTTCAGCGTGGGCGCGATCTCGCTGCCCGCCATCCTGACGGGCGTCGGCCTGGTCGCCGTCTCGGCCGTCACCGGCGCGGCGTTCCTGGCCGCCAAAACCGGCCCCGCCCTCGCCGGCGAGATGCGCGACCTCGGCATCCTTGCGACAATCGCATACCTCGCCGGCGTGGTCGTCCTGCTCGCAGTCGTGATCGTGGCCGACGCCGGCGGGACTGCCGGGACGATCCTCTCGCTCCCCGGGATCGCCATCGTCGGTCTCTCCGTGGTCGCGGGCCTCGGCGGGATCGTGCTCGCGCTCCGTGACAGTTACCGGGCGTGGCTCGTGAGCGCGCTTGCCCTCCCCACACTGTTGAGCGCGCTGGTCGCGCTCCTGCTGTACCCCGCGATCTATCCGGCGACGGCGTCGGGGGCGGAGCTGACCGTCGAGACGGCCGTGGTCTCGCCGCTCGCACTCAATCTCACGACCGTCCTCGGGTTTCCGGTGCTCGTCGTCGTGCTGTGGTACTTCAAGTTCCTCTATGGCGTCTTCAGCGGGCCGATCGAGGCTGAAGGGTACGGCGCGTAGCTCGGGGGCGTCACAGTCGCCGAACCGCCGGGTTCGAAACGGCCATTTATCCCCCGCCCGAGGATGTCGAACATCCGATGGTAACCGCGTCGGCCCGCACGTACGTCGATTACCGGGTGAGCGTCGCCTATGTCGGGACCGTTCTGAAGTTCATCGGCATCACCCCGGCGTTCCCGTTCGTCCTGTCGCTGTTCTACGGCGAGGATCCCCTTCCGTTCGTCGTCGCGTGCGTCGTCATGGTACTGGGCGGCGGGCTACTCGAAGCGGTCGACTCAGGGGGAGACCTCGGCAATCGCGAGGCGTTCCTGCTGGTGAGTCTCGCGTGGCTCGTCGTCCCGCTCGCGGGAACGATTCCCTATCTCGTCGCGGGGACGGGATCGGTTGCGGGCCCCGTCAACGCCCTCTTCGAGAGCATGAGTGGCTTCACCACGACCGGCGCGACCGTCCTCGGGGATATTTCGATCGACCGCCACGGCCACGCCATGATGCTCTGGCGACAGCTCACCCAGTGGCTCGGCGGCATGGGAATTCTAGTATTGATGGTCGCGATCCTCCCCGAACTGTCGGTCGGTGGCGCGCAGGTCATCGACCAGGAAGCGCCCGGCCTCTCCCTGGAGAAGCTGACGCCGCGGATCCAGGTGACCGCGCGGGCGCTGTGGGGGATCTACGCCGGGTTCACCGTCCTCGCGGCGCTCGTCTACTACGGGCTCAACGTCGCGGGAATCGCGACGAACATGGGCCTCTACAACGCGGTCGCCCACGCGCTGACGACGCTGCCGACCGGCGGGTTCTCGCCGGAAGCCAGGAGCATGGAGGCGTTCGTCCCCGCCGTCCAGTGGGCGGTGATGGTGTTCATGCTCGTCGCCGGGACCAACTTCGCGCTGTTCTGGTACGTCCTCCGTGGCGACCCGAGGGAGCTGATCGACAACACCGAGTTCCGGTCGTATCTGCTCGCCGTCGCCGGGGTGGGAGCCCTCATTTCGGCGCTGCTGTTCGCCGACGTTGGGCTCGCCGGGACGCCCGAAAACATCGGGACGATCGTCGGCAACGTCGAGAACGCCCTCCGGCAGGGACTGTTCCAGGCGATCGCCGTCGTGACGACCACCGGCTACGCCAGCATGGACGTCAACACCTGGCACCCCGTCGCCCAAACGACCCTGCTGTTCGCGTACTTCCTCGGCGGGTCGGCGGGCTCGGCCGCCGGCTCGATCAAGATCGTCCGGTGGGTGCTGGTCACGAAGGGGATCGACCGGTCGCTGTTCACGTCGATCCACCCCGAGGCAGTCCGGCCGATCCGGCTTGGCAAGGAGATCGTCGACGACGAGACCGTCCGGGACGTCTTCGCGTTCATCGCGCTCTTCCTGGGGATCTTCGTCGTCTCGACGGTCCTGCTGTATCTGGACAGCCTCCGGACGCCCGCGGTGACGCTGTCGGGGCTGGACGCGATGAGTGTCGCCATCGCCACGCTTGGCAACGTCGGTCCCGGGTTTGGCGACGTTGGCCCGATGGACAGTTTCCTGGGATTCTCCGACCTCGGGAAGCTCTACATGACCTTCCTGATGTGGATCGGCCGCCTGGAGGTGCTCTCGGTGCTGGTGATCTTCACGCCGTCGTTCTGGCGGAGTTGAACGAGTGGAGTGGTTGTGCTGACCCGACGGCCGCTTCGACGCGCTTAGGGGCCAGCCCCGCGTGAACTCGGGCATGACCGACGACGAGGCGATACTCGACGAACTGTTCGCGGTGATCGAGGACCGCAAGGAGAATTTGCCCGAGGACTCCTACACCGCATCGCTGTTCACCCACGAGAAAGGTGAGAACGCCGTTCTGGAGAAGTTGGGCGAGGAGTCGACCGAGTTATTGCTTGCGGCCAAGGACGACGACCGTGAGGAGATCGCCCACGAGAGCGCCGACATCGTCTATCATCTGCTGGTGCTGCTCGCGATGAAAGACATGGACCTTGAAGATTTGCGGATGGCGTTGCGGGAACGGCGGTAGCGAGGCCGAACGGAGTGAGGCCTCGGGATAAGCGAACGGCGACCAATGGGAGCCGTGAGCAGCGAGGTCGAGCGAAGCGAAAGCGGCGGTCGATTATTGCTCGGCGATCCACTCGCGGGCTTCGGCCATGTCGTCGGTCATCATGTTCTCGAACGGGAGATCGGAGAGCGGATCAACGGTCTCCTGCATGTCCATCTCGGCGATGACGCTCTCGCGGTGGACGTTCGCGGAGTACTCCATGCCGGCCTCGACCATCTTCGGGATCCACTCCTCCTGGAGCCACTGCTTGTCCTCCTCGTCGTGTGCCTTCACCTCTCTGGTGTCGATAATCTCCTTTGAGACGTCGTACTCTTTGAGGGCCTCGTACAGCGCGTTCGCTCCCTCCCGGAACTGCTCGCCGTTCGAAAACATCGTCCAGGTGTGGATGAGCGCGTCAAGGTCGTCGTCGTATTCGATCCGGTACCAGTCCGCCTCTTCGACCACTTCTGTAGCCATAGTCGACAGTTCCCAGAGTGCTTCAATAAGCGTTCGGGCGGGAGTATCTTGGCTGATAATCGGACTGGCCGGATAGGACCAACCGGAAACCATCGAGCGAACGCTTTTGGCCCCCAGCGACCAAGCACTGCCCGTGGCGTCCGACCCCGACTACGCGCGGTTTTTCCCCTACGAGGAGCCATACGACCACCAGCGCGAGGCCATCGAGGGGATTGCCGACGCCCTGGAGGCAGGGTCGGACGTCTTGCTTGAGGGGGCGACGGGGACGGGCAAGACCCTCGCGGCCCTGACGCCGGCCCTGGAGTTCGCCCGCCGGACGGACAAGACAGTCGTGATCACGACAAACGTCCACCAGCAGATGCGCCAGTTCGTCGCGGACGCCCGCCAGATCACGGAACAAGAGCCGATCCGCGCGGCCGTCTTCCGCGGGAAAGGCTCGATGTGTCACATCGACGTGGGCTACGAGGAGTGTCAGGCGTTGCGGGAGACGACTCGCGATCTCGTCGACAGCGAAGCCGAACAGGCCGAGCTGGAGCGTCGCCAGCGCGAACTCCTGGACGCGAGTCAAGAAGGGGACAGCGAGGCTGCCGAAGCACGCTCAGCGGTCATGGACGAACTCGACGCGGTCGCCGAGGAGATCGAGACGCTCAAAGAAGAGCAGGCGACCTGTGACCACTACTATCGGAATCTCACGACCGATACCGACGAGTTCTACGCGTGGCTGTACGACGACGTTCGCACGCCCGATCAGGTCTATGAGTACGCCGAACGCCAGGGGCTCTGTGGGTACGAGCTCCTGAAAGAGGGGATCGACGGCGTCGATCTGGTCATCTGTAACTACCATCACCTGCTGGATCCGTTCATCCGCGAGCAGTTCTTCCGGTGGCTCGGCCGCGACCCCGAGGACGTGATCGCCGTCTTCGACGAGGCCCACAACGTCGAGGACGCGGCTCGCGAGCACGCCCGCCGGACGCTGGCCGAACCGACGCTCGAACGCGCACTCGAAGAACTCGAAGATGTCGATGATCCCCGGGCCGGCCCGGCGGGAAACGTCCTCGAGACGATCCTGAGCGCCCTCCGGGAGACCTACGACGACGCGCTCGGGTTCGGCGAGCGCGAGACGATCGACGAAGACTGGACCGACCTCGCGATCGACAACGACGACCGCCGGGACGACCTCACGCTCTCGATCCTGCAAAATTACACCGGACAAGGCGTCCACGAGGACTTAGAGGCGGCCGTCGCGCTCGGGCAGGCGCTCGACCAACAGTACGAGGACGCCTACAAGGACGGCGAAACGAGTGTCCGCAAGGAGTGTCCCACCCTCCAGGCAGCCACCTTTTTCGACGGGTGGTTCGAAGACGGCGAGCAGACCGGCCTGTATCCAGTCGTCAGCGTCCGCCGTGAAGAGGGCGACGGCGATATTTACGGCCGGGCGGAACTGTACACGGCCATCCCCGAGCGGGTGACGCGGACACTGTTCGACGATCTCTACGCCTCGGTGCTGATGAGCGCAACCCTACGCCCCTTCGACGTGACCGAGGACGTCCTGGGGCTGGACGACCCGGAGACGATGGCCTACGGCCCGCAGTTCCCCGAGGAGCGCCGCCGGACTTACACCGTCGATGTCCCGTCGCTGTTCGCCAGTCGGCGGGACGACCCCGACCTCCAGGACACCGTCGCGAGTGTCGTCGAGGACGCCGTCCGATTGACGCCCGGGAACACGCTCGCGTTTTTCCCCAGCTATGCGGAGGCCGAGCGCTACCACGATCGGGTCGACGTCGAGGCGACGAAATACCTCGACGAACCGGGCACCCGCGCCCAGGAATTACGCGAGACCTTCACCGACGGTGAGAACGGCGTCCTCTTTACCTCGCTGTGGGGCACCCTCGGCGAGGGCGTGAGTTACGACGGCGACGACGCCCGGACGGTCCTGGTCGTTGGCGTGCCCTACCCCTACCTCGACGACCGGATGGACGCCGTCCAGGACGCCTACGACGCAACCTTCGATGCCGAGGAGGCCGGGTGGCGCTACGCCGTCGAGATCCCGACGATCCGCAAGACGCGCCAGGCGATGGGGCGTGTCGTCCGCTCGCCCGAGGACTTCGGTGCGCGGGTACTGGTCGATCGGCGCTACACCGAAACGGCCGAGATCGAGTCCCCGGAGTACGCCGTCCGCGGGACGTTCCCGCCAGTCGAGCGCAGCGAGATGATCGACGTCGACCCGGGGAAGCTCAAGTTCGGGTTACTCAACTTCTACGCCGACATGGACGCCTACGACGGCGATCCACCGGCTCCCTGACGCGGAGAGACCGGATCCAGACGGTTTCGACAGTCCGCGATCACTCGATCGGGATCGTCCGGCTGTCACCGGCGTCGGGTTGCTCCTTCGGGAGTTCGACCGTGAGAACCCCGTGCTGATAGCTCGCCGCCGTGCCGTCTTCGTCGACTGGTTCGGGCAGCGAGACCGCCCGGCTCGTCGCCGTCCGGCGACGCTCGCGTCGGATAAACACGCCCTCCTCGGGCTCGCCGTGCTCGGATTCACTCTCGTCGGTGCGCTCGGCACTGATTCGCACCGTCGTCGGGTCAGGCAGTGTCACGTCGATGTCGTCGCTGTCGTAGCCCGGCACGTCGGCCGTGAGGACGAACCGATCGCCCTCGTCGACGACATCGACGGCGATCCCGCCGGCCGAGCCGGTGACTGCCCCGGCGACCTCTGTCGGATCCAGGGCCTCGAACTGGTCGCTCATCCGGTCGAACATCCGCTCGATCTCGTCGAAGGGGTTGGGTTTCGAAGGCATCGTCTCACCGACAGTACGTCGCCGGCGGACTTAACGTTCACTTCGAGTGTCGTATGTTCGACAGCGTCAGGAGATGACAACAGATCCCGGCGAAACGTGCGAAGAGACAGTTCAGCAGGCATAAATCATTTGAACTGCCCGCTCATATTCCAGAGGGCATGGAATACACCACACTCGGCTCGACGGGGATGGAGGTCAGTCAGCTCTGTCTCGGGGCCATGAGCTTCGGCAGCGAGGAGCCCTGGATGCTCGGGAAAGAGGAAAGCCGCGAGATCATCGAGCGGGCGATCGATCTGGGCGTGAACTTCTTCGACACCGCAAACGCCTACTCAGCCGGCGAGAGCGAGGAGATCCTGGGGGACGTCCTTTCGGAGTACGACCGGGACGAGCAGGTCGTCGCGTCGAAGGTTCGCTTCCCGGTCGGCGAGGACACGCCCAACGCCTCGGGGCTCTCCCGAAAGACGATCCAGCAGGAACTCGACGCGAGCCTGGATCGGCTCGGCATGGATACGATCGACCTGTATCAGACCCACCGGGTCGATCCGAACACCCCGCCGGAGACGACCTTGCGGGCGCTTTCCGATGCCGTTCGCGCCGGCAAGGTTCGCCACGTCGGCACCTCCTCGATGTTCGCCCACCAGCTCTCCGATCGACTCCGGACCAGCGAGCGCGAGGACCTCGTGAGTTACGAGACGATGCAGAACCACTATCACCTGGCGTATCGCGAGGAAGAACGCGAAATGCTCCCCCTCACCGAGAAGGAGGACATGGGCGTCATCCCATGGGGGCCGCTGGGCCAGGGCTTCCTGACGCGCCCGATCGACGAACTCGAAGCCACCGAGCGTGGCGACCCCGAGAACTTCCACAACCCGACCGACGAGTACACCCGCGGCGGGGGCCGGGAGATCAACGAACGCGTCGAGGAACTCGCCGACGATTACGGCGTGACGATGGCCCAGATCGCGCTGGCCTGGCAGTATCAAAACGAGTACGTCACCGCGCCGATCGTCGGCACGACCAGCGTCGAACACTTAGAGGACGCCGTCGAAGCCATGGAGATCGACCTCTCGGATTCTGACGTCGAGTACCTCGAAGAACCCTACGAGCCACAGCCGATCGTCGGTCACGAGTGACGCCTCGACGTGCTGAACGGTTCCGGTGATGGGAGCGGCCGAACTTCGGGATTTTCAAGTCCCCGCTCGGTAAACCGCCGGTGTGGACCGGACGCAACTCGAATCCCAACTGGTCGAGACCTTCGACGCCGAGTCGGAAATCGCCCGGATCGTCGCCCGCCAGGCGACTGATCTTGGTGACTCCGCGCAGTACGCAGCCGACTTCGAGGGGCCGCTGACCGTCGAAATCGTCGTCGACAACCTGCGTGACGCACCCGAGGACTCCGATCTGATCGAACGGTGGAACTGGTGGCTCGGGGCGCTCGAACTCTCCCACGGCGGCTACCAGCGATTTCGCGTGCGACCGGACGTGGTCTGACTCGTTTTCTCCCTGCCGCGTGCCACAACCGGCGGCACCTGAGGAAACCGAAATCATCATCTTGCATTGGTGTGACGTAGCGGGCGATGGCAGAACCAGCGGTGACGGTCTCCGCCTTGGAGAAACGATACGGCGACGTACAGGCCCTCCGCGGCGTCTCCTTTACCGTCGAGCCCGGCGAGATCTACGGGCTCGTCGGCCCGAACGGCGCGGGCAAAACCACGACCCTCCGGACGCTCTCGACGCTGTTGACGGTCGGCGACGGCGACGTGACCGTCTTCGGTGCCGACGTCGAGGGCGAACCCAACGAGGTTCGCAAGCGAATCCGATATCTCCCCGAGGACGCCGGGTCGTACGACAACCTCTCCGGCCGACAGTACCTGGAATTTGTGGCGGACTTCTACGACGGCGATCCCGACGCGACCGTCGAGCGGGGCATTGAGATCGCCGATCTGGCCGACCGGATCGAGAGCAAGACCAGCGAGTACTCCAAGGGGATGACCCGGAAGCTCCTGCTTGCGAGTACGATCATGACCGAACCCGACCTGGCGATCTTGGACGAGCCGACGTCGGGACTGGACGTCGAGAACGCCCGGGCGATCCGGGACATCATCAAGGACTTCCCCGGCGCGAACCGGAGCGTCCTGCTTTCGAGTCACAACATGCTCGAAGTCCAGTATCTGTGTGACCGGATCGGGCTGCTCAACGAGGGCGAGATCGTGGCCGAAGGCCCGCCACAGGAGATCATCGAGCGCTACGATGCCGAAAACTTGGAGGAGGCCTTCCTGGAGGCGGTCGCATGAATCAGTTCTGGCGACTCCTCTGGAAGGAGACCCGGGAGTTACTCCGACCGCGGTATCTCCTGCCGATCCTGATGATCCCCATCATCTTCGTCGCGATGGGGCAGGGGATCGGCGGGATCGAAGACAGCGCCGGCGAACAACCGTCGATCGGGATCATCAACGAGGACGGCGGGGAGTACGGCGATCTCGTCAACGCGTCGATCTCACACAATGCCTCAGTCGTCTACTACGCCGAATCCGGCGACCCATCGAGGGCGATCGAGACCGTTTCCGAAGCGGGTGGAGACGCCCTGATCGTCATTCCCGACGGCTTCACCGAACGGATCCGACAGCGGACGGCCGGGAGCGTCAACGTCCATTCAGTCGTTCGCTCGCTCAGCCTCTCGGGGATCACCTCCTCGGCACAGATCGACCAACAGATCGGGCGGGCGGGGACCGTCCTGACGCTGAACGTCACCGGCACGACCCCGGCGATGCTCAATCCGATCCAGTCCGAGCACACGACCTACCTGCAGGACAAGACCCTCAACGGGACGTCACCCGGTGCACTCTCGGGGAGCTTCGCCACGCAGTTCATCTTCATCCCCGTCGTCATCATGTTCGTCATCCTCTTCTCGGGCCAGATGGTGATCAACTCGATGGGTGGCGAAAAGGAGAACAAGACCCTCGAAACCCTGCTGACGATGCCGGTCAAGCGCTCGACGATCGTCGCCGCGAAGCTGATCGGCAGTGCCTCGATCGGGTTGCTCGGCGCGGCGCTTTACACCGTCTCCATCTATTACTACCAGTCGTCGTTCACCGACGGCGGAGCGAGTGCGGCGCTGAGCCTGGGGATCGCCGACTACGCGATCGTCGGCGTCTCGCTGTTCCTCTCGCTGGTCGGCGTCCTGGCGCTGGCGCTCATCCTGGGCGTGTTCGCCGGCGACCGCCAGGGGGCCCAGATGCTGCTGTTCCCCATCTCGATTCTGGCGGTGGTCCCGATGCTCGCGACGATGTTCACTGACGTCGCCCAGCTCTCGCTGCCGCTCCGGGCAGTACTGCTCGCGATCCCGTTCACCCACCCCGCGATCGCCCCCAAGCGACTGCTGTTGAACGACACGGCGATGGTCTTCGGCGGGATCGTCTACCAGGCGATCTTCGCCGTCGGCATGATCTGGCTGGCGATCCGCGTGTTCAACTCCGACCGGCTGGTCACGGGCAGTTCCGGCCGCGTCGGTCGGTGGCTGAGTCGCCTCCAGCAGTAGCGTGGCGACCAGCTCCTGCATCTGGCCACGACCGGACATCGCACGACAGTATCGGTGTTGTCGAGGGTACGCAATACTGTTATGTGTCCCCCCGTCCAACCCTCGAACGATGACAGATCAGGACTACGCCGAGCGGATCCGCGAGCAGCGAGACGAGAAAGAGACGTATTTCGCGGAGCATCCCCGATCGCCGATCCCGCAACACGCTGAGTTCGCCGGGCTGGACTTTTTCGCGGTCGACCCCGACTATCAGTACGAACTGCCCCTGGACGAACACGACGAGAAAGAATCAGTGACCGTCGAGACGACCGCCGACGGGAGCCAGGAATACGTCCGCTGGGGGGAGTTTTCCGTCGAGATAGCGGGCCAAGACGTGACGCTACAGGCGTACAAGCCGGCGTCGGGCGAAGATCGGTTCTGGGTGCCGTTCCGCGATAAGACCTGTGGCGAAGAAACCTACGGGGCCGGGCGGTATCTCGACCTCGAACCCGACCGGCATCAGACGGCCGACGAAACCTGGATACTCGATCTCAACCTGGCGTACAACCCGACGTGTGCGTACAACGAAGCCTACGAGTGTCCGCTGATTCCGATGGAAAACTGGCTCGACATCCGGGTTGAGGCCGGCGAAAAGGCGTATCCGGGCGAGCCCATCGGTCACGATACCGATCACTGATCGGCGAAGACGGTCCAGACCGCCTGAGCCTGCTGAAGGGACCGACACGCATTTGAAGGCAGTCCTGTCAGTACCGTGCATGGACCTCGACCGTAGCGACCTTACCGTCTTCGTGTACAACTGGGGCGTCGTGCTCTCGGGGGGGTACATCGCCCTCACCTACGACATGACGACCACGGACCTCGGACTGTTCTCGCTAGTGCTCGGCGTCCTCTGGACGATCTACTACCGGCTTGTAATGGAGGACAAACTCCCACCGTTCGACGACGAGTCGGGGGAAATCGACGACCGTGAACCGCCAAGCCGTGAACCAGCCGACGATGACGAACCGCCCGAACAGGGCGGACCGGACGCACCCTGGGAGTGAACCGGTACGTCGCCGGCAGCCGATCAAGCAGTGGTCACAAGCGGACGGCGCTTTTCGCCAGGTATCTTTAAGCCAGACGGAGAAGATGAAAGCGGCATGATTGGCCGATTGATCGAGCAATCGAAACGTCCGAAGGGACTGCTCGGCCGGTTCCTGCTGTGGACGATGGGGCTTGCTCACCGCCGGCTCACGAGGTGGGGGTTGGGTCAGATAGACCGCTCGGCGGACGACGTCGTCCTGGATGTCGGCTGCGGTGGCGGCGAGGCCATCAACCAGCTGTCAGACACGGTTTCCGAGGGGACGGTTCACGGGCTCGATCTATCCCGGACCGCACTCACAAAAGCCAACCGGACGACTGAGGGACCCGAGAAATCGAGGGTGGCCCTCAGCCAAGGGACGGTCTCCGCGTTACCGTTTGCCCAGGAAACCTTCGACGTGATCACGGCGTTCCAGACACACTATCACTGGCCCAGGGTCGAAACGGATCTCCAGGAGATCTATCGCGTGTTGCGGCCTGGTGGGACGGTTATGGTCGTCGCAGAACGTGAGAAGCTCACGTATCACCTGCCAGGCTACGAGACACCGAAAGCAACAGTCGATCTACTCGAAGAGGTCGGTTTCGTTAAGTGTGAGTCAATCACACACCCGAAATGGCTGTGTGTGCTCGCCGAAAAGTAAGTCCCCGGCCGTCAGTCGTCGGCCGCGAGCGTCTATGCGTCTTCGAGCAACGCCTTGGCTTCCTTGTCGTACGCTTCGGTCAACAGCGGCAGATCGGTGACGCGAGCGGTCTCCTCGTTTGCGGCCATGAGGTCGTCGCGTTCGAGCGCGTCGATGTTGAACTTCCGGGCCCCGGCCATGAGCTGTTTGAGCCCGGCACCGAGCTTGTCGGTGAGGTTCCAGAGCGCGACGGCACCGTAAGGGATGTCATCGACGTCACGCTCGTCGAGTTCGTCCTGGACGTCCTGCCAGCCGGCGAAGATCTCCTCGGGGCTGTCGCCGTATTCGGTGACCGTGGGGGGTAGTTCCTCCCAGTTGCCGTTGATCGCCTCACGGCGATCGGGTTCGAGCGCGCCCTCGATGTTCGTCCCGACGAAGCCGGGGATCATCAGCGCCCGGCCCATACAGACCAGCTTGACGTACGGCGAACCGAGCGCGAGCGTCTTGAAGATCTGATCCTCGGTGGCGATCCCGCCGGCGAAGGCCAGGTCGGGAACGGTCAGCCCTTCCTCGTCCATCAGTTCGGCGTATTCGAGGGCCTTGCTGTGGAGGTGTACCGACGGCGTGCCCCACTCGTTCATCATGTTCCAGGGGGACATGCCCGTGCCGCCGCCGGCCCCGTCGATGGTGAGCAGATCGAGGTCCGCCTCGCTCGCACACCGCATCGCCAGCGCGAGATCCTTGTTGGCGTACGCGCCGGTCTTGAGTGTGATCCGCTCGAAGCCGAGTTCACGCAGATACTCGACCGTTTCTAGGAAACCGGCTTTGACGTCTTCGGGTTCGGGTGCACTGGTCGCGCCCAGACGACTGTGGCGCGCGAAGCTCTCGATGTTCCCGGCCTCGTAGGCGTCCTGGACCGCCTCGTCGTATGGATCGGGATCGACGACGTAGTCCCGGTCGGCGAGGAACTGGGCGTACTCGATGGAGTCGACCTGGATCTCGCCGCCGATGTCTTTCGCGCCCTGGCCCCACTTGAGTTCGATGATGACGTCGTTACCGTGCTCCTTGGCGACGTACTCGGCGACGCCGTTTCGCTGGTCCTCGACGTTCATCTGGACGATGATCGCCCCGTATTCGTCGTCAGCGTACTCCTGATATGTCTCGATGCGGCGATCGAGTTCCGGCGCGTCGACGACGCGGCCGTCCGCCATCGTCGATTCCTGGTCGACGGCGACGACGTTCTCGCCGATCACGATCGGGAACCCGCGCAGGGCCGCGCCCACCGCGAAGGACTCCCAGTACTTCTCGGCGATGAACGTCGAGCCGAGCGCACCGGTCATCAGGGGCATTTTGCACTTGGTCGTCCGTTCGGCCCCGAACTCGGTCTCGAGGTCGACGTTCGTGTACAGCGCGTCGTCGGGGTCGGCCGAGACGTCCTCGGGCAGGCCCTCCGCGCCGTGTGCGTACCCCTGGATACGGAGTGACTCGTAGCTCACACCCTCGGGCGTCGCGTTTCGTGCGCCCGCCGTGATGTCCCCGTATCGACGGGGATAGAGCATCTCGCGGCCGCGAAGCGACGACTGCCACGTCTCACACTTCCCGACACAGTCCGAAGTACACAGCGTACAGAGTCCCGACTCGGCCGGGTCCCCGCGATTGCTGGTGTCCAGTACGTCGTCCCGTGACTCGTATTCCAGCATATTTTGCTGTTTGTGAACCTCTGCTTATAAATTATCCGGTGTTTGTTGCTGGTTCCCTCGTTTTACCACCCAAAATTGGCCAATCATCCACACTGTCTCGGTAGGTTGCCTGGAGCGCCGCCGATAGACAGCCAAAACGCCGTCTTTGGTATTTCTAGGGGTGAAAACCGGATATACGTCAATCCAATCTCGCCGCAGGACAGTTCAGTGGGTTGGAGTGTGATAATCCACACTGAGGAGATACCCCGGAGTTGTGCGGCCACCACAATTCTTTACGGAGTCGGCGTCAAAGCTTCCCTATGTCCGAGCGATTTCTCGTCATCGGCGGCGACGCGGCAGGGATGAGCGCGGCCAGCAAGGCCAAGCGGGAGGATCCGGACCGCGAGGTCGTCGTCCTCGAACGGAGCGAGTGGGTGTCCTACGGGGCCTGTGGCCTTCCATACTACGTCAAGGGGGAGATCGACTCTCTCGACGATCTCATCGCGATCCCGGCCGATCGCTTCCGGGAGGAGCGGAACATCGACCTCCGGACCGGTCACGAAGCGATCGGGATCGACCGGAGCCGAAAGGAAGTCACGGTCGAGACCGACGCTGGTGAGGAATACGGGATCGGCTACGACGATATGCTGATCGCGACCGGCGCAGGCGCGCTTGAACCACCGATCGATGGCCTGGACGCCGAGAACGTCTTCACGCTCCAGGAGATGGACGCAGGGCGGCAACTCAAGGCAGCCGTCGAGACCGGCGCGTACGACCGCTTCGGCATCATCGGCGGTGGATACATCGGCATCGAGATGGCCGAGGCCTTCCGGGGGCGGAACATCGACGTGACGCTGTTCGAGATGCGCGACCACGTCCTCCCACCGTTCGGCGCGTCGGCCGCCGAGACCATCGCAGGCGAACTCGAAGACAACGGTGTCGACGTGCGGACGAGCACGCGCGTACAGGCCTTGGGAGGCGAGGACGGCGTCGAGCGGATCGTCACCGACGATGGCGCGGTCGAGGTGGACGCAGTGCTGGTCGCGGCCGGCGTCGACCCGAACGTCGAACTCGCAGCCGATGCCGGGATCGACCTGGGACCGACGGGCGCGATCGCCACCGACGCGTACGGCCGGACCAGCGACGACGCCGTCTACGCGGCGGGCGATTGCGCGGAGATGACCCACGCCGTGACGGACGAGCCAGCCCACGTCCCGCTGGCGCTGACGGCCAACCGGGCCGGGCGCGCCGTCGGCGCGACGGTCGGCGGCGACCCGACGCCGGTCGGCGACATCGCCGGGACGGCCGTGCTCAAGGCGTTCGATCTTGCCGTCGCCCGGACGGGGATGCTGGACGAGGAGGAACTCCGTGACGCCGGTTTCGACCCCGTGTCGGTGACGATCACGTCAGCCTCGCGGGCCCACTACTACCCCGGCGGCTCGGAGATCGAAGTCACGCTGGTCGGCGACGCCGAGTCGGGCCGCGTCCTGGGAGCGAGCGTCGTCGGGCGCGAGGGCGTCGCCAAGCGGATCGACCCCATCGCGACGGCGATCCAGTCCGACCTGACCGTCGAGGACGTCGAATATCTAGATCTCTCGTACGCGCCGCCCTTTGGGCCGACCTGGGATCCGATACTCACGGCGGCGAAGGTTCTCAACGGCAAACTCGACTGAGACCGTGGGGCCCACGCCGGCCAGCGTTCACCGCTCGCGTTCGACGACGAAGTTCGCCAGATCACGGAGATACTCGACCGCCTGTTCGTTTTCGACCGGGACGGTCTCCAGTTGGTCGAGGGCGGCGTCGGCCTCACTGCGAGCACGTTCGGTGGCCTCCGCCGGCGAAAGATCGGTGACCTGGACGATCGATGGTCGGTCCATTTCGGCGTCGTGACCTGCGGGCTTCCCGAGTTGTTCGGCGTCACCCGTCGCGTCGAGGACGTCGTCACGGATCTGGAAGGCAATGCCGACCTGTTCGGCGTACTGCCCGAACGCCTCGACCGTGCGTGCGTCGGCGTCGGCCGCGATCGCACCGAGTTCGGCCGCGGCCCGAAACAGCGCGCCGGTCTTTCGTCGAGCGAGTTGTCGGTAGGCGTCCTCGGAGTCGGGCATCGCGGCGAGTTCGGTGGCTTCGCCCTCGCCGAGTTCGACCATCGCCTCGGAAACGGCTCGCATCGCACGCTCGTCGGTCGAGAACAGGGCGAACGCCTCGCCGATCAGGCCGTCACTGGCGATGAGTGCCGGCCCGTGGCCAAAGGCCGACCAGGCACTGGGTGAGTCACGCCGGCGGTCGGACTCGTCGATGATGTCGTCGACGACCAGCGACGCGTTGTGGACGAGTTCGACGCCGACCGCGAAGTCGACGGCGTCCTCCGGTTCCGCGCCGACGGCCTCACAGACCAGCAACGACACGGTCGGTCGAACCCGCTTGCCGCCCGCCAGGACGACGTTTTCGAGTTCGCTCGACAGTTCGGCCGGGTCGACCGACGCCAGGACGTCTTCGAGTCGGGTTTCGATGAGGTCCCGCCGTCGCTCCAGGTACTCCATCGGGCGTTCTAGGTGTCGGTGAGACAAGTACGTGACGACCGCGGATGGCTGTCGACGCCGCCGATCGGCGTCGACGAATCAGTCACCGTCACCGTCATCGTCCGGGAGCGAAATCAGGTTTTCCCGACCGATGCGGAGTTTCTCGACGCGGCCCGCCTCGGCCATCGCCGAAAGCAACTGCGAGACTTTCGCGTTCGACCACCCGGTCTCGGTGACGATGTTCGCCTGTTTCATCCGGCCGCCGTTCCGGTCGATGAGCGCCTCGACGTACTCCTCGTCGCTCAGCAACTCCCCATCGAGCGGCGGCTGGTCGTCCTCGGTCCCACTCGTCTCCGAGTCAACATCCCCGCCGGACTCAGTGGCTGTATCCCCGCCGGACTCAGTGGCTGTATCCCCGCCGGACTCAGTGGCTGTATCCCCGCCGGACTCAGTGGCTGTATCCCCGCCGGCCTCAGTGGCTGCATCCCCGCCGGACTCAGTGGCTGTATCCTCACCGGACTCAGCGGTGGTACCCGAGTCGTCGGGCGGCGAACCGTCCGGCTGGTCGTCACCGTCCGTCCGGGCCGTCGCTCCGTCGTCATCGGCAGCTGAACTCGACGGGAGCAGATCGCCATGACGGGAGAGATACACGCCGCCCGCAATCACGGCGACCAGGGCGACGATGATCGCCACCGGGGATATTCCACCACCCTGAGACGGGCCTGTCACCGTCGTCTCGGTCGACGTGGTCGGCTCAGTCGTCGGCGTGGTCGGCGTCGGGGTCGCCGTGGGTGTCGTCGGCCCGGCCGTCCGGGTGGGCGTGTCCGGCGGGGTGGGGTTGACGTCGTAGGTGATCTCGAAGTCGGCTGGTTGGAACGTCGTCGGTCCATCCCACCGGATCGTCCGATTCGTGTACCCCTTGGGTGCGCTCGTGATGTCGAAAGACTCGGGGACGGCAACGACGAGCTGTTGATCGGCAGTCAGCCCCTTGAGCCACAGGCCGTCGGGCCCGGTGAACGCCGCTGCAACGTGGACCGTCGATCCGTCACGTCGGCCGAATTTCTCCCAGGTGAATGATAGTTCGAGACGGCCAGTCCCGTTTCCCAGCGTGGCGTTGCGCTCCACGTCGGTCAGTTGCATGTCTCGACTGGTCGAGTTGTCCGCGAGTCGGACGTACCGGCGAAACGTCGCCGTCGGCAGGACGTCACTCTCGTTTGCCCGGAAGGACGTGGCGAGGTCCCGGAAGGAGTCGACCGCCTCCTGGTCGGGCAGCGTGGCGACCATCGACACGTTCCAGTGAGCGTCACCCCCTTCAGCGAGTTCGATCCAGATCGTGGTCGAGGCGTTAAGCGTCTCGGCGGTCGAAACGTCCTCCATCGAGCCGCTGGCGGGACCACCCGGTTGGGCGACGACGACAGCACTACCCCCGAAGATCGTCAGGAGGGCGAGGAGTGCGGCGACGACTCGCACAGACGGGGACATGTCGTTTCGGTCTCGACGTGCCGGGTGCAAAACGCTTTCCATCCACAAATAAAACGTTAGCGGCGGGGATGAAAGATATCGGCCTGTCTCAGGTCGTCAGACGCACGTCATAACCGGAGGTAGATGGCTTTTTGTGTTTGCCTCTCCAACACTTCGCCGATGCGTAGGCCCCCGTCTATCGTCACGCTCCTCTCGACCCTCCTCGTCGTCGCGGCTATCTTCGGGGCCGGTTCCGCACTGGCCGCGACAGCCGGCGACGATCCGGGCACACCCCACACAGTGACGACCCAGAACGATACCGTCGGACGGCTCACCGTCCCGGACGGGGCGGCGACCGGCGAGTCCGCCACAGCCGATCTGTCGAGCGCGCTGTCCGGCCAACAGGAACGGCTGCAATCGACCCTCCAAACAGGACAGTTCAGGAGCGCCTTCGAGTCCGCCCGGAACGAGTCCGCAAAGTCCGCAGTCATCGACGCGACGCTCGATCGCCTCGAAGCGCGAGCAATGACGCTACGAGATCAACGCCAGACTGCAATCCAGTCTTTCACCCGGGACGAGATGACCAGCTCCGAACTGTTCCGTGAGCTTGCCCGGATTCGGATCGCGTCCGGGGAGATCACCCAACAGGTCGCTGTCCTCGAAACAGTCGTGCAGGAGTCCTCGATGGTCTCACTCTCCGACGACGCCACGGCAACCCTAGCCGCCATCGATGGCGAAGTTATCACGTTGCAGGGGCCGATCACAGCGCGACTCACAGCAAGTCTCCGAGGGATCGCACCCCCACGATCGATCGGCGTCATAAGTAGCGAGTCGGGTGCCGTCCTCACGGCAATCGACGGCGGGACGTTCCTGCGTGAGGCGACGCTCTGGAGCGAGCGTCTCGATTCCGGAGCCAACCAGTTCGAGCAGGGAGACACGGCCCCACTTTCGAGAGCCTACCAGCAGGTCCAGGGCGCGTATCCGTGGGCCGTCGAGAACCTGGTCTCGGGGCTGAGTGTCACCGGCTTCGGCGAGTCGACGGTCTACGCCGTCGAACTCACCCACAGCCACGGCGACCTCCAGACGTATCTCGACGGCCGGACGACGAACGTCTTCTATGAGGTTCAACAGCTGCAGTTATCGAGTCTGCCCACGGGGACAGTCGCGGCGAACACGACCGACGGAGTCCTGCTGGAAGTGAATGCGACCGCAGTCGGACCCAGCGCGGTCACGGTACGGAACGCAACGACCGGCAAGCGAGTGATCGCCGAGATTACCGTCGAGACCGCGACACGGAACCGATCGACGATCGGAAGTCGGCTCTGGCTCCTCGAAACGGACGAAACACGGACTATCACGGCTCGTCGCCCTGATGGAACGACGGTGTCAGTCACAGTCGGTTCGTGAGTGACTCCGCCTGTCCTGCCGGTCGCAGGTTTATATACGATCCCGCGACCAGCCCATCGCGATGGCTGACCGTGCCGTCTCTCCCGTCGTCGGCGTCATCCTGATGGTGGCCCTGACCGTGCTGTTCGGGGCGACCGTCGGGACTATGCTACTCGGGACGGCAACACCTGACCACGGGACGACAGTTCGACTCTCCGCGGATGCTGACGCGACGGCGAACGCGATCGCACTCACACACGAGGGCGGGGACCCGCTCGACGTCTCGACGATAGACGTGGCGATCACCGTCGGCGGAACCCCCCTCGACTACCAGCCGCCGGTTCCGTTCTTCGCGGCGACGGGGTTCGTGAGCGGCCCGACCGGCCCGTTCAACAGCAAGACGACGGGCGAGTGGACTGCCGGCGAGACTGCGACGCTGGAACTCGCCACGACGAACGACCCGCTGCTCACAGCAGACGAGCCCGTGGCGATCACCGTCTCGGACGCGGATACCGTGCTCGCGAGGCTCGAAACGACCGCGGAGTAGGCGGTGAGTAGATCAGGCCGGGACGCGCGCGACAGTCGTGATCGCGATCTCCGGGTTGTAGCCCGGCCCCATAGTGACGTGTTCGACGTCGTCGAAGCCAGCCTCGGCGAACATCCGGTCGGCGTCCTCGGCGTCGTAAAACAGCATGATCGCGTCCGCGAGTTTCTGGAAGATTGACGACCGCGGGTAGTTCGGGCCGACGACAAGCACCTGCCCGCCGGGTCGGGCGACGCGGCGACACTCCCGGAGTGCACTGACGGGATTGGGCCAATATTCGATCGAGCCAGAGGACCACACCACGTCGAAGCTGTCGTCGGCGAACGGGAGGCGTTCGGCATCACCGAAACAGAACTGGACGGGATCGTCACCGAGTTTCGTCGTGGCTTTCTCGAGCTGGTGGGGGCTCTGATCGAGGCCGTAGACGTCGTCGGTGTGTTCGAGAATGCCTTCGGTCCCGAACCCGGTTCCACATCCGACATCGAGGACGCGATCGTCGGCGTCGATCTCGAGGAGGTCCAGGGCCTCGGTGCGCATCCGTTCGTTCCAGATGAAGGGGTTTACGCGGTCGTAGACCTGTGAGAGGTACTTATAAAACAGCCGTGCCCGCGACTTGTTTTCGAGGATGCCCATCGAGGTCGTATTAGGCCTTCGTCGGCATAACTCCCCGGATCAGGCAGGGGTTGCCGCGAGCGCGTGAGTACTTCGCAACGCCCATATACGCGGTGTCGCAAATCACGATTGACAAATGCCCAGGCCCGAGGTTCTCGACCGCATCAAGGAGGCCGAGCGGGAAGCTGACGAAATCGTCGCCGAGGCCGAAGAGGAGCGTGAACAGCGTCTCGAGGAGGCGCGCGAACGGGCCGAGGAGATCCGTGAGCAGGCCCACACAGACGCAGACGAGTTAGCAGAGGAGCGGCTCGCAGACGCGCGCGAGGAGATCGATGCCGAACGCGAGGCGATCCTCGCGGACGGAACCGAACAGCGGGAGCGACTCGAATCCCAGGCCGAGGACCGCGTCGACGACGTCGTCGACGACGTCCTCGAGGCCTTCGCGGAGGAGGTACATGCTCAGACCTGAGCGGATGAGCCGGGTCTCGGTCGCCGGCGCAAAGCGCGTGATGACCGACGTCATCGAGACCGTCCACGACCTCGATGTCCTCCACATCACGGAGTACGACGGTTCCTTCGAGGGGTTCGACCCTGGCGACCCGACCGACGGGGCCGACGACGCCTCGGACAAGCTCGTGACGGTCCGGGCGCTCGAATCGACGCTCGGGGTCGAACCCGAGGACGCCGGCCCGACCCGGCTGGTGACCGACGAAGCCCTCGAATCGGACCTCGAGGAGATCCGCCAGGAAGTCAACGAACTCGACGACCGGCGCGACGCACTCCGAAACGACATCCGGGACGTCGCGGAGGACATCGAGCGAATGGAGTTCTTCGTCGACCTCGGCATCGACCTGGATCTGCTCGCCGGGTACGACTCGCTGTCGGTCGCCGTTGGGAACGGGGATCCGGACAGTGTCGAAGCGGCGCTCGAATCGGCCGACGCCTTCGACGCCACCGAGGTGTTCGGCGAGGGCACGACGCTCGCGGCGTTCGCCTATCCGGCCGACGACGAGGCGCTCGAAGACGCACTCGTCGGGACCGACTTCGCGGCCGTCGAGGTTCCCGACGGCGACGGGGATCCCGAGACGTATCTCAGCGAACTACGACATCGCCGCCAGCAACTCAACTCGCGGCTCTCGACGGTCGAAAACGAGTTCGAGGAACTCAAACTCGACGTGGGCGGGTTCCTGCTGGCGGCCGAGGAGAAACTCACCGTCGAGGTCCAAAAGCGGGAAGCGCCGCTGACGTTCGCGACGACGGACAACGCCTTCGTCGCCGAGGGTTGGATCCCGACAGAGGACGTCGACCGCTTCGAGTCGGAACTCCGGTCGGCTGTCGGCGATCATCTCGAGATCGACGAGCTCGAGCGCGCTGACTACGACGACGAGGGCCATCCCACCGAGCGAGAGCCGGTCGAGGGCGCTGGTAGTCAAGAGGCGGACGAGTCGGCCGAGGAGGTCGCGGCGGACGGCGGCCAGACCGTCGGCCCGCTCACGATGAGCGAGGGACACCCACCCGTCGTCCAGGACAATCCCGGCGGGATCAAGCCCTTCGAGTCGCTGGTCGAGGTCATCAACCGGCCGAAGTACAGCGAGCTCGACCCGACGCTCGCGCTGTTTCTCTCGTTCCCACTGTTCTTCGGGTTCATGATCGGCGACCTCGGGTACGGGATCCTGTACTTCATCGCGGGGTATGGCATCTGGAGTCGCCTGGACAATCCGACACTGAAGAGTCTCGGTGGCGTCGGCATGTGGGCCGGCGGCTTCACTGCCGTCTTTGGCGTGCTGTACGGCGAGATCTTCGGGCTCCACCAGCTCGGCGAGATCGTCTGGAACGGCCACCCCCCGATTCACAAGGGCCTCCAGCCCCACTACGTCGCCTTCGCCCAGGCGTGGCTGGTGGCGAGTCTCGTCGCCGGCGTGCTCCACCTGATTGTCGGTCGGGTCATCGACTTCACGAACAATCTCCACCACGGGCTGTGGGACGCCTTCGCCGAGAGCGGCTCCTGGATCATGCTCACCGCCGGGCTCTGGCTGTGGGTGTTCAGCACGCAGGCCAGTGGCCCCAAGCCCGACTTCATGTTCAGTGCCTTCGGCAGCGGCGAGGCGGCGGCCATCCCGCTCGGGTTCACCGGGTTCTCGCCGACCGTCGGGACGGTCGGACTGGTGTTGGCTGTCGTCGGGTTCGCGCTGGCGATCTACGCCGAGGGCGGGATCGCCCTGGTCGAGAGCATCACGCAGGCGTTCGGTCACGTGGTGTCCTACACCCGGCTGGCGGCCGTCCTGCTGGCGAAAGCCGGCATGGCGCTGGTCGTCAACCTGCTGGTGTTCGGTGCGACGCTGCACAACGGTGAGTTTCACTTCATCTTCTTCATGGAGGGCGCGCCCAATCCCGACTACGTCGTCTTCGCGGGTCTGGTCAACGGGAGCGAGCCCGTGATGATCGCGCTTGGCTGGATCGCCGGCATCGTCGTCCTGGTGGCCGGCCACCTGGTCGTGCTGGTGCTCGGCGTTTCCTCAGCCGGCCTCCAGGCCGTCCGTCTCGAATACGTGGAGTTCTTCGGGAAGTTCTACGAGGGCGGCGGGACGGCGTATCGGCCGTTCGGACACGAGCGCGAGTACACGGCTGCGGATTGAGCTAGCCGCGGAGGCGTTCGGCTGGGGAGTGGGCCACCCGCGGAAGGTTGTGATTTTTGCCGCGAACCTTCGTTCGCGTCTAACCCCCATCAGCCGGCCGAATTCGACCACCCGAGTGTCTGGCCACTCGACTGCTTTGAGAAGCTTTATGATGGTTGTGATCTGAATCCCAGATGCTCGAAAACCAATGTTCCTGAACCGAACAGGAGCTATTCGCAAACCCATGAGTGAAACACTACTGTCGACCGACGGTGACACCGTATCGCGTTCCGAACTAGCTGGCCGGTTCTCGGAGGGGTACTGAACATGGTCGTTCTCGAACCGCTTTCGGCTGCGGCACTTGGCGTCGGCTTTGCGGCACTCGCAGCGGGGTATGCCGAGCGAGGCATCGGCTCGGCGGCCGTCGGCGCGCTCGCCGAGGACGACAGTCTGTTCGGACAGGTGCTGATCCTGACCGTCCTCCCGGAGACGCTCGTCATCCTGGCACTGGTCGTCGTGTTCCTGACGCTGTAATCGGGGTTCTCGATATTCATGAGCCTCGAAACGGTCGTCGAAGACATCCGGGAGCAAGCCCGTTCGCGTGCGAGAGAGATCACGGAGGCCGCTGACGAGCAAGCCGAATCGATCGTCAGCGAGGCCGAGGACGACGCCGAGTCGATCGTCGCCGAGCGCGAGCGCGAGGTCGAACGCCAGATCGCCCAGGAGCGCGAGCGCCGGCTCTCCAGTGCCAAACTCGAAGCCAAACAGGAGCGGCTCAACGCACGCCGGGAAGTCCTCGAAACGGTTCGCGACCAGGTCGAAGACGGGCTCGCAACCCTCGAGGGGGACCGACGCGAGACGTTGACCCGCGAGCTCCTCGAGGACGCGCTCGAGGAGTTCGAGGGGAGCGAGGTGCGCGTCTCCGGTCGGCCCGAGGACGCCGAGTTGCTCGAATCGATCCTCGCGGACTACGACGCGTCCCTGGCAGGCGACGTGGACTGTCTCGGCGGCGTGGTCGTCGAGAGTGACCAGTCCAGGGTCAGGGTGAACAACACGTTCGACTCGGTACTCGAGGACGTCTGGGAGGATCAGATCAAGGCGATCAGCGATCGCCTCTTCGAAGACACCGACGTCGACGGCGACCTCGCCGCCGACGCCGAGACAACCGAGCAATGAGTCCCATGAGAAACCCCAGCGGAGCGAAAAGCAACTACGAGTACGTCGTTGCCCGCGTTCGCTCCCGGCGAGCCTCGCTGTTCGACGAGGACGACTACCGCAAGCTCGTCCGGATGGGGACCGGCGAGATCGCCCGGTTCATGGAGGAAAGCGAGTACGAACGCGAGATGAACGCCCTGGGCTCGCGCCACTCCGGGGTCGACCTCATCGAGTACGCGTTGACCCGGAACATGGCGAAGCACTTCGAGGACCTGCTGTCGTGGTCGGAGGGGCAACTCTACGACTACGTCGCCAGGTACCTCCGGAAGTTCGACGCCTGGAACGTCAAGACGGCGCTTCGGGGGATCTACTCCGAGGCGGACGCCGAGGCCATCGAGGCCGACTTCATCCGGGCGGGCGAACTCACCGAGGAGGATCTCGATCAGCTGGCGACGGCGGAGTCCATCGAGGGCGTCATCGAACGACTGGAAGGGACGATCTTCCAGGAGCCCCTCGAGGATGCCTTCGAGGAGTTCGAGGGGACGGGACTGCTGGTCCCCCTGGAGAACGCCGTCGACCGGACGTTCTACGAGGCACTGCTCGCCGGACTTCCGGACACCGCAGAGACGGGCAGTGCGATCGGCTACTATCTCGAGTTCCTCCGGGCCGAGATCGACTTCCGGAACCTCCGGAACGCGTTGCGACTGGTCCGGACTGGCGCGGACATGGATCCCGCCGAGTACTACATCGAGGGTGGCCAACTCTTCGATGCGGCGAAGGTTCGCCAGCTCGTCGAGAACGAGGAGCAGTTGCTCGATCACATTCGCGAGAGTCAGTACGGTAGCGAGCTGTCGTCGGCGCTCGATGCGCTGGATTCGGCGGAGGAGTTGATCGGCTTCGAGCACGCCATCGACGCGGCGTTACTCGAATACGCCGACCGGCTGTCCTATCGGTATCCGGTGTCGATCACGGCGGTGCTTTCGTACGTCCTCGCGAAGGAACGTGAGATAGACAACATCCGGGCGATCGCCCGCGGCACCGAGAGTGGCCTCTCGCCCGAGGAGATCCAGCGGGAGCTGGTGATGCTATGAGCAAAGAGATCGCAGTCATCGGCAGTGCGGATTTCACGACCGGGTTCCAGCTGGCTGGCATCCGGACGTTCGCCACCATCTCCGAGGATCCCGAGACCGAGGAGGTCGACGAGGCGGTCACGACGATGCTCGAAGACGACGACGTCGGCATCGTCGTGATGCACGATCCGGACCTGGAACACCTCTCGCGGTCCGTCCGCGAGCGCGTCGAGACGAGTGTCGATCCGGTGTTGGTGACGCTCGGCGGCGGAGCCGGGAGTGGCGGATTGCGCGACCAGATCAAACGTGCGGTCGGTATCGACCTGATGGAGGAAGACTAACGTATGAGTCAAGCGACAACGTCCGACGTCCGTGAAGACGGCGTCATCGAGAGCGTGAGCGGTCCCGTCGTCACGGCGACGGGCCTGCAGGCCCGGATGAACGACGTGGTTCGCGTCGGTCGGGAGGGCCTGATGGGAGAGATCATCGAGATCGAAGGTGACCTGACGACGATCCAGGTGTACGAGGAGACCTCCGGCGTCGCGCCGGGCGGCCCCGTCGAGAGTACGGGTGCGCCGCTATCGGTCGACCTCGGCCCTGGACTGCTGGACAACATCTACGACGGCGTCCAGCGCCCCCTCGAAGGGCTCGAAGAGAAGATGAACTCGGCATTCCTCGACCGTGGGGTCGACGCCCCCGGGATCGACATCGAGAAGACCTGGGAGTTCACCCCCGAGGTCGAGGCAGGCGAGGAGGTCACCGCCGGCGACATCGTCGGGACCGTTCCGGAAACCGAGAGTATCGATCACAAGGTGATGGTCCCGCCCGACTACGACGGCGGCGAGGTCATCGACACCAAGAAAGGGAACTTCACCGTCGAGGAGACGGTCGTCGAACTCGATACCGGCGAGGAGATCCAGATGCGCCAGGAGTGGCCGGTCCGGCAGGCCCGGCCCGCCGGCGACAAGGAGACGCCGACCGATCCGCTGGTGACGGGCCAGCGCATCCTCGACGGCCTCTTCCCCGTCGCGAAGGGCGGGACGGCCGCGATTCCGGGGCCCTTCGGCTCCGGGAAGACGGTCACCCAGCACCAGCTCGCCAAGTGGGCCGACGCGGACATCGTCGTCTACGTCGGGTGTGGCGAGCGTGGCAACGAGATGACCGAGGTCATCGAGGACTTCCCGGAACTCGAGGACCCGGTGACCGGCAAGCCGCTGATGAGCCGGACGAGCCTGATCGCCAACACGTCAAACATGCCCGTCGCAGCCCGTGAATCGTCGGTGTACACCGGCATCACGATGGCCGAGTACTACCGGGACATGGGCTACGACGTCGCGCTGATGGCCGACTCCACCTCGCGGTGGGCCGAGGCATTGCGGGAGATCTCCTCGCGTCTCGAGGAGATGCCCGGCGAGGAGGGGTATCCCGCCTATCTCGGCGCGCGCCTCAGCGAGTTCTACGAGCGTGCGGGGTACTATCAGAACGCCAATGGCACCGAGGGATCGGTCACCGTGGTCGGTGCCGTCTCGCCGCCTGGCGGTGACTTCTCGGAGCCGGTCACCCAGAACACCCTGCGGATCGTCAAGACCTTCTGGGCGCTGGACGCCGACCTGGCCGATCGCCGGCACTTCCCGGCGATCAACTGGGACGAGTCCTATTCGCTGTACCGCGATCAGCTCGATCCGTGGTTCGAGGCGGAGGTCGCCGACGACTGGGCCGAGATCCGCCAGTGGGTCATCGACGTTCTCGACGAGGAAAGTGACCTCCAGGAGATCGTCCAGCTGGTCGGCCAGGACGCGTTGCCGGCCGACCAGCAACTCACCCTGGAGGTCGCCCGGTACATCCGGGAGGCCTACCTCCAGCAGAACGCACTCCACGACGTCGACACCTACTGTGAGCCCGAGAAGACCTACCGCATGATGGAGGCGATCCGGACGTTCAACGACGAGGCCTTCGACGCGCTGGACGCGGGCGTCCCGGTCGACGAGATCACGGACATCGACGCCGCGCCGCGGCTCAACCGGATCGGGACGACCGAGGAGTACGACGAGTTCGTCGCCGAGCTCGAAGACGACATCGAATCCCAGCTCAGGGGGACCTACCAATGAAAGAATATCAGACGATCACCGAGGTCAGTGGGCCGCTCGTGTTCGTCGAGACAGACGAGCCGATCGGGTACGACGAGATCGTCGAGATCGAAGTCGGCGACGGCGACACCCGTCGCGGACAGGTGCTCGAATCGACCAGCGATCACGTGGCGATCCAGGTCTTCGAGTCCACCCAGGGGATCGACCGGGAGTGTTCGGTCCGGTTCCTCGGCGAGACGATGAAGATGCCCGTCACCGAGGATCTCCTGGGACGGGTGCTCGACGGGACCGGCCGGCCGATCGACGGCGGGCCGGACATCGTGCCCGAGCAGCGCCAGGACATCGTCGGCGCGGCGATCAACCCCTTTTCCCGGGAGTACCCCCGGGAGTTCATCCAGACGGGGATTTCCGCCATCGACGGCATGAACACCCTCGTCCGGGGCCAGAAGCTGCCGCTGTTCTCCGGCTCGGGGCTGCCCCACAACGAACTCGCCCTCCAGATCGCCCGCCAGGCCGAAGTGCCCGAGGAGGACGACGACGAGGAGAGCGAGTTCGCCGTGATCTTCGCGGCGATGGGGATCACCGCCGAGGAGGCCAACGAGTTCATGGACGACTTCGAGCGCACCGGCGCACTCGAACGCTCGGTTGTCTTCATGAACCTCGCGGACGACCCGGCCGTCGAGCGGACGATCACGCCGCGGCTGGCGCTGACGACCGCCGAGTACCTGGCCTTCGAGAAGGGGTATCACGTCCTGACGATCATGACGGATATGACCAACTACTGTGAGGCCCTCCGGGAGATCGGGGCCGCCCGCGAGGAGGTCCCGGGTCGCCGGGGCTACCCCGGGTACATGTACACCGACCTGGCGAACCTCTACGAGCGGGCGGGTCGGATCGAGGGCGTCGAGGGGTCGATCACCCAGATCCCGATCCTCACGATGCCCAGCGACGACGACACCCACCCGATCCCGGACCTCACCGGGTACATCACCGAGGGCCAGATCTACGTCGATCGTGGCCTCAACAGCCAGGGCGTCCGGCCGCCGATCTACGTGCCGACCTCGCTATCGCGACTCATGGACGAGGGGATCGGCGAGGGGCTGACCCGCGAGGACCACGGTGACGTCCAGTCACAGCTGTATGCGGCCTACGCCGAGGCCGAGGACCTGCGTGACCTGGTGAACATCGTCGGTCGCGAAGCACTCAGCGAGCGTGACAACAAGTATCTGGACTTCGGCGACCGCTTCGAGAGCGAATTCGTCGATCAGGGCTACGACACCGCCCGGTCGATCGACCAGACGCTGGACATCGCGTGGGATCTGCTCTCGGACCTGCCCAGAGAGGAACTCAACCGTATCGACGAGGAGTTCATCGAGACCTACTACGACGAGGGGTCGGACGCGACGGTCGAAGCCGCCGAAGCCGACGACTGACCGTCTCGTCTGTGCTACTCGTCGAAGCCACTGTTTTCACTGCGTTCGGACGATATGCGATTCGAAAACGGATGCCAAACGAACGATCGTTGAACGACCCAGCGTCGTCGCCGACATACCGCCCCGTTCATACTGGATGGATTTCTTGCATAATCCATTTGTAGAGCAGTTGTATTATGTTTCCACATGCGTCTCGAGCCACTTCGGCCGGCAGTGATTGGCTACGTTGCGCTCGTGCTCGGTCCGCTCGCGGTGTTCGCACCAGTCGCCCCGTGGCCGTCGTTTGGGCTCAGTGTGGTACTGGGTGGGGGAATCGGCATGATCGTGGCTCGGCGAATCGAACTGCCCCATGCGGTATTGACGCTCCCGCGGATACTGGCTGGCTTCGTGCTGCCACTTGTCTGGCTACTCCCACTCGCATCGAGTGCCGAGACGTCATTCGACTTCTTTTTCTCGCCGTTTTTCGTCGGAGCATCGGCTGCGCTGGTCTGGCTGATCGCCGTCATCATCGCTTCCGAAACCCGGAAACGGGCGCGTCTCGACACCATGTCGACAACGATGACGTTCGAGGCGCGCTCGCCACCGGCCCAGCGTCGACAGGCACGACTCGCAGTCGGCACGCTCGCGGTGCTCGTCGGCGTTGCGATCGTTACAGCCCTCGTCATTGATGCCGACGCCCAACTGAGTGCATTTGTCTGGGTACCGGCGATGATCCCCGTGTGGCTGCAGATTCTCCGGGGCGAAACGACCCGTAGCGTGACTGTCGCGGATATCGGTCTGGTTGTCGACAAATCGATACAGGATTGGGAGACAATCCAGGGTGCCGACGTGACCGACGAGGCACTCGTGGTTCGGCGAACGGAGTGGTACCGACCGAACCTGCAGTTCGACCGCGACGACGTTGAAAACAGTGACGCGATCGTCCAGGCGATCAACGAGCATGTGGGTAGAGCCACCGGGACAGCTTAGACGGACAGTTGGAATTGTTGACCTCGGTAGAGGGCCGGATGACGAGTTTCGAGGACGAACAAACGACGGTTCTCATGCAGGCGACCACGAGTGTTCTCCAGAATCGGCGGGTGTCCGCTCGTGGTCGTTCTACTGCCATACGCCCGCGTATTGAGAGGGCGTCCCTGCCGCGTTCAGCAGACAGGGCAACAGACCGAGCCATCGGCCTTCCTTCGAATTGCCGGCTATTCGACGCCCCTGCAACATCTGCGTGCGCCCCTAGATCGCACCCCTCACACGAAAAACGAATCAGACAACTCACCGCCAGACCCGCAGGAGTAAGTACGGGCTGTTCGTACCGCCGCCATGGTCGAAGCCGATCCGGTCATGCGCGGCGCGCGCAATGGGTTTCTCGTCACGCTGTTGGTGCTTGTCGCGGTCGGTGGCTATCAGTTCGCGACGGACGGGACCGTCACGACGCCGGTCGTGGCGACGTGGGTCGTCGCCGTCCTCACGTTCTACGCCTCGAAGCACTACTATCGCCGGCGTGACGACGGTAGCTGACGGCGGGGGCCGACCCAACGGTTTTGCACCTGCCCATCGAGTTCGAACGCGTGCAACAGCCGACCGAGCGGGGCGGGTTCGACGGGACGGTGGCCGCCAGCCTCGGGGCCTTCCTCCGGTGGACGGGGTGGCTGCCGCTACTCGGGCTCGCCGTCGTCGTCCCACTCCTCGCCCCGCTACCGGAGTCCGTCCGGTACCTCCCACTGGTCGCGAGCGTCGTGGTCTTTGGCCTGCCCCACGGCGCGCTGGACTACGTCGCCCTGCCGCGGGCACTGTCCGGCCGGGTTGACGCACGGGGACTCACGATCGTGGGCGTCCTCTATGCAATTCTCGGCGGGGCCTACCTCGCGGCATGGCTTCTCGCGCCCGTCCCGGCCGCCGTGGTGTTCATCGCGCTGACGTGGTTTCACTGGGGCCAGGGCGAGTTGTTCGTGCTCCGGGACGCCTTCGGCGGGCGTCATCTCGACGATCGCACCCAGCAGGCGCTGACGACGGTGGTCCGCGGCGGGTTGCCGATGGCGGTTCCGCTGGTCGGGTTTCCCGACCGGTATCTGGCCGTCCTCGAAACCTTCGTCGAGCCCTTCGGCGGGTCGATCGGGTCGGCGTGGCTGTTCGAGCCGAGCGGGCAAGCGATCGTAGCGGTGGGGTTCGGGCTGGTGACCGTCGTGACGCTGTGGCGCGGGTGGCGGCTGGCGAAGGCGAACGGTCGTCGGCAGAGTGACAACGGCGGCTGGCGAATCGACGCGGCCGAGACGGCACTGCTTTGGGTGTTCTTCCTCCTCGTCGAGCCAGTGCTCGCCATCGGGGCGTACTTCTGTCTGTGGCACTCGCTGCGTCACATCGTCCGGGTTGGGTTGCTGGATCAGCGGACAGTCTCCGCGCTTTCGGCTGGCGAATGGCTGAAGCCGGCCGGTCGGCTGGCGGTCGAGGGGTTGCCGACGACGCTCGCTGCCGGCGGTTTCCTGTGGGCGCTGTACGTCCTGACGCCAGCGAGCGAGGGGGTCGCGAGCGCGATCGGGGTCTACCTCGTTGGCATCGCCGTCCTGACCCTGCCCCACGTGGTGATCGTCACCTGGATCGACCGTGAGCAAGGGTTCTGGTAGGGAGTTACGCAGTTGATGGTCGGATGAAGTTCAAGCCGAGGGGCAGTACTACCAACAGCCAGAAAGCCCCCGATCGCTCGACTGTCCGGGACTCGCTGCGGTCCTCACTGTGTTGCGGTCTCTGCTCACGGCGGCGAAGCCGCCGTATGCTCGCGGGCCGCAGGCCCGCTCGCACTGTCCGTGGGAGCTTGCTCCCACGCTATTCGCATGGTCCGAGGGACCGACGGTCCCTCGCTACTTACTTCGTCCGGGCCAGATCGAGCGATCGGCCCCTTTCAGTCCCACCCACGATAGCCAGTGAAGAAGCCGACACGGGTGGGACTGAAAGGGGCGGCTGGCTCCGGGAAGACGGGCGACGCAAGGACCGCAACGAGCGAAGTGAGTGAGGACCGCAGCGAGCGCCTCGACCGGAGCCAGCCGGGGCTTTCATGCTGGACTCATCACTGGCGGATCCAGAAGTCACAGATCCAAACACAAACTCACATCGACTGAAAAGCGTTAACTGAGTGGCTCGGTTATCGGGTGGTAATGGCCCAGGACGTCAAGCCGACGCGAAAGAACCTCATGCAGATCGAGGACCGGATCGAACTCTCCGAGCGGGGCCACGACACGCTCGAACAGAAGCGTGACGGCCTCATCATGGAGTTCATGGACATCCTCGACCAGGCCCAGAACGTCCGTGCGGATCTCGAAGAGACCTACGACCGTGCCCAGGCGCGCATCGACATGGCGCGGGCGATGGAGGGCGACGTCGCGGTGCGTGGCGCGGCGGCGGCCTTGAAGGAACACCCCGAGATCACCACCCAGTCGAAGAACATCATGGGCGTCGTCGTCCCCCAGATCGAATCGACGAAGGTGCGCAAGAGCCTGGACGAACGCGGGTACGGCGTCCTCGGGACGAGCGCCCGGATCGACGAGGTCGCCGAGGCCTACGAGGAACTCTTAGAACAGATCATTCTCGCTGCGGAAGTCGAGACCGCGATGAAGGAACTGCTCGACGAGATCGAGACCACGAAGCGGCGTGTCAACGCCCTGGAGTTCACGCTGTTGCCCGATCTCCGATCGAGTCAGGACTACATCGAGCAGAAGCTCGAAGAGCAAGAACGCGAAGAGATCTTCCGGATGAAAAAGATCAAGGCCAACAAGGAAGCCGAGGAGAAGGCCGAGCGCGAGGCCGAAGAGGACGCCGAATCCGCGTCTGCGTGAGGGCTCCGGAGCTCAGTTGCGGTATCGAGTGACAGTTGGCGTGTTATCAACCCCCATAGCTATTGCGCACGGCATCGTAGCCCTCAGTATGGACGAGGATCGCGACTGGGCGGCGGTTCTCGGCGTCAGGAGTGCGGAGGTCGATTCGGTCCTCGCGGCGTTCGAGGAGAGCGTCTTCGAGGGGCGGCGCTACCGCCACCTCTCGGCTGCCCGCCACGGGATCGAGCGTGGGACGGCGATCGTCGACGGGACCGTGATCCGGGGGTTTCCGTCGATCCCGCGGACGCTTGTGCTCGACCCGGGGATCGTCGAGCACTTCGACGGGCGAGTGACGATCGAGGAGAAGCGCAACGGCTACAACGTCCGCGTCGCCCGGATCGAGGGCGACGTCCTGGGGTTCACCCGGAGCGGGTACATCTGTCCGTACACGACGAGCAAGGTCAGGGAGTTGCTCGACCCCGACTCCGTTTTCGACGCCAATCCCGAGCTCATGCTCTGTGGCGAGTTGATCGGCCCGGAGAACCCCTACACGCCACACGAGTATCCCGACGTCGAGTCCGCGGCTTTCGAGGTGTTCGACGTCCGCGATCGAGAGACGGGCCGGCCATTGGCGGTCGATCACCGGCGCGACCTCTGTGCGCGCCACGACCTGACAATGGTCCCCAGTTTCGGCGAGTGCGATCCGGCGGAGGCGACCGAGGCCGTCCGGGAGGTGATCGCCGACCTGGACCGGGCAGGCAAAGAAGGGGTCGTGCTGCAGTCGATGGACGGTACCCGGCAGCTGAAGTACACGACCTCGGCGACGCATCGAGCCGATTTGGAACATGCGTTCTCGCTCCCCTTCGAGTACGGGCGGGACTTCGTCTTTCCGCGGGTTCTCCGGGAGGTGTTCCAGGCCGTCGAGCTGGATCGAACGAAGGGCGAGTCCCGCCAGCGAGCCCAGGAACTCGGGGAGTCGATCCTCTTGCCCGCGGTCGAAACCGTCAGAGCGGTCGAGCGCGGCGAGACTGTGGGGGAGGAACACACCGTCCGGGACGACCCTGCCGTGATCGAGGCACTCATCTCGCACTTGCAGGATATGGGCATCGAGCTCGAAATCCAGCAGGATCGAGACGAAAACGGCGAGCGCGTCGTCTCGTTCGTGAAAGTATCACAGTCGACCCGTGACAACGTCGAAAACTACCTCGACGGACACCTGATCGACGAGTGAGCGAGCGTGGCTATCGCTTGGGTGCGATCAGTGGACGGCAGCCGCTTCCTCGCCAAGAATAGACGCGAGGACTGCCTCGGGATCCTCGCTGGGTTCGTTGTTCAACAGGACGTCGATCGGCAGCGTCGGCGCGCCGCTGACGAGGTTTTCGAGGATCACAAGTCGCTCGCGGGCACGGGAGAGCCCGACGTAGAAGACCCGGCGCTCGTTGTCGGTCAGCGTCGGGACCGGATCGGTGTGTTTGGTGAACTCATCGACAGCGGGCACGTCGATCTCGTTGCGCTCGACGGTCGCGGCCATCTGCTCGACGACCTTCTCGGTGAGGTCGGTCGCGACGAAGACGTGATCGGCCTCCCGACCCTTCGCGCTGTGGATCGTGCCGAGGCGAACCCGGCCGGGGTCCATCCCCTCGTAGTCGCCGGCGAAGTACGCGTCGATCGTCTGTTCCTGGAAGCTCGTGACCTTTCGGACCATGTCGGCGGCGGCCGGCGGTTCCGGCAGGAACGGCGCGTGATCGCGGATGAGATCCGGCTCGACCTCGATCTCGGTGAGGTCGTCCGTCTCGGCGGCCTCCTGGCGATCTTCGAGATCGTCGAAAAGATCATCCCGCTCGCCCGTCCCGAAGGCCGTGTCTTCGAGCATGTCCGCGAGCCGTCGCCCCTCCAGAGCCGTCAGGGGTTCGTCCGCCGCGAGGGCCTCGATCCCGTTGACGTAATCCGTGAGGCGGTCGGTCCACATCCGCTGGTCGGTCATCGTCCGGAAGGGGATGCCCTCGTCGATGAACTCGTCGATGAACTGGAACATCTGGTAGCGTGCCCGGAACAACACCATGATGGTGCCGTCGTCCTCCTCGACGGTCCCCCGGACGTTCCGGACGAGATCGAGCATCGAGGGGTTCCGGACGGCCTCGACGTTGCCCCCCTGCTTGCGCGGCGAGAGGTTCTTCTCCTGGCGCTGGTCGATGTGGGTGACCTCGCGCTGGACGACTTCGAGGATCTCCGAGGGGAGTCGATACGACGTGTCGAGGATGACGTCCTCGCCCTTCTCTTCGAGCAAGAGGTTAGGATCGGCCCCCTGCCAGGCGTAGACGACCTGGTCGTCGTCGCCCGCGATCAGTGCGTGGTCGACGTGGGCTTTCCACTCCTCGTAGACGTCGTACTGCAGCGTCGTGATGTCCTGAAACTCGTCGATCGCGAGGTAATCGACGCTGGGGAGCAGCGAACGCTGTTTGACGCGTTCGAGCATGTCGGCGAAGCCGACCAGCCCGTGTTCGCCCTTGTACGACCGCCAGGCGCGGATGACCTCCGGGACGTCGATCCGGTCGTCGTCACTGGGCCACGTCGGCGTGTACTTGTTGCCCGTCTGGGCGTTCTCGTCGATCTCCGGCGGCAGTCGGACCTTCTCGTCGTTCCACTTGAAGGGGACGTCGTACCAGTCGGCGACGTCCCGGCGAGTGCGCTGGAGCCACTGGCTCGTGGCGATGATCTTGTTGCCGATGGTCGTCGAACGGGCCGTCCGCCGTCGGCCACCCTCGTACTGGTCTTCGTACTCGATGCCGTACTCCTCGGCGAACTCCTGTTTGTCGGACTCGCCCACGACGTCGCCACGCGAGAGATTCAACAGTTCGTAGGCCTTGGCGTGCATCGTACAGACGTTGCCCTTGAGCGAGCGCGGCGAGACGTCGAGTCGCTCGGCCAGCCGTTCACGGACCTCGGCAGCAGCAGCCCGGGTGTAGGAGACGACGAGGACGTCCCGAACGTCGACATCGTCGTCTTCGAGGAGTTCCTCGACGCGGTCGAGCAACGCCGTCGTCTTCCCGCTGCCAGGCCCGCCGAATAATCTGGTTACCTTCGAGGTCGGTTCGGTCATTGCACAGTAACTAGGACTGGTGCCTCATAAGCGACGTGACTTTTCTCCGGCCCTGCCAGCGGCGTTCAACGGTGGCTACCGATACAGCGAGACGTACAACATGGCGAAGCCGATGATGAACGGAACGGTCTGGGCCATGTCGAAAAACAGCCGGGCGCGGGGGGCCGGCTGGGTGGTGAACATCTGTGAGACGATGTTACTGACCGCAACGCCCATACTGATGAACGCGAAGCCGATGAACGCGTATTGGAGTCGCTCGCTTCGTCGTTTCTGGTAGGCCTGAAAGCTGATGAGCGTGATCCCGAGCGTGAGCCCGAACAGCACGAGCCGTAACAACACCAGCGCCCCCTGTCCGTACTGCACCACGGTGTCGACCATAGTACACTCACCTCCCGATTGACAACCTCACTATATTAAGGTACTCAAAATGCTGCGAACGGCAAGCCCTGCTCACTCCAGGTTGAGATCGTCCCAGAGTTGACTGAACCGGTCTGGCAGGTTCTCCGAGCGATAGATGCGAACCTGGTATTCGTCGTCTTCGAGTCGGATGACCGTACTTTCGAAGTTCGACTCGTAGACCTTGTAGTGGTTGCCGTCTTCGGCAACGCTTGTCTGGTCGGAAACCAGCTCGTGCTCCTCGAGGATCTCGAGGCGACGATAGACTGTCGGCAGCGACAACTCGAGTTCCTCGCTCAGTTGTTTGGCCGACTTGGGTGACTGACTGACTGCCGCCAGTACCTCGCGCGCGTGTTGATCCCCGATCGTGTCCAGCACCTCTTCGATGGGGCGTTTTTCGTCCACTGACAGGGAGTATTCTGGCAGTGCTGAAAAATGTTGGGAGACGCAACGCGGATCGCCGCACGACGGCGGTTCCGTCAAACAGCCCACATTCGAGGGGCCATGCCTAGCTCGATCTCGCCGGCGACCACTCACATACCGAGCATTGTGTGGCGGTGGTCTCGTGTAACCCGCCACACTCGGGACATTGCTTTTTGTTATAGCTTTCGTCCCATCCGACCGCGTCCGTTTCGTGCCCACGCTGGGCGAGGAACTGGTCGATCACGTCGTCAGTGCTCGGTGCGGTCGCCATACATGACATGGTATACCACACCAGCATATAGGTTTGTTGGTTTAGACAGGTGTTACCATACCGCAATAGAGCACTCGAATGGCGTGACTTTTGATGGGTGCTCGCGTATGCAGTGGTATGTCATCCCGTGAGCGGCGGCAGGGTGGGTCCGATTCGGGGAGCCGAAGGCATCTCGCGGACATCCTGCCGATCGACCGGGCCGCGATCGAATCGCTGAGTTGGGCACTCGGCACGCGCGTGACAGGTGCTGGTGCGACCCGGCTGTTCGAGGCCGGCAATCCGTCGACCAGGAGTACGCTTTCGGTCTTCGAAGCCACTGAATACACCTGTGTCGTCCGATTCCGGACGCCTGTCGGCCGCGAGAAGTTCTTCGGTGTCGCCGCTTCGGATCTTCGGCCAATGCTTGAAGAACTACTCGAGCATGAAGACTGGCAATCGCGGGACGGACAGATCGAGAACGTGTCAGTCGACGGGCTAGCTTCCGTTGCACGCGAGTGAGTTCTCCGACCCCGGCTTCATCCCAACGACGAATCCTGCTGAAACAGCCATTGGCAATATGACACTGTCATTGTCAACTTTTCAGCGTCCAGCTTGAGAGATGACTCCACGCCTTCCGCGACCTTTAGGACCGTCCACCACTCACTGGTAGTATCGTGCGCGTCGAGCAGAGTTTTATTCCGGTCAGGGGCGTCGGCGAGCAGACCGAGCGCAAGCTGTGGCGGCAGGGAATTACCCATTGGGACGACTTCGAGCCGGACGCGGTCGGCTCAACCACCGCCGAGCGCATCGAGGCGTTCATCGACGACGCTCGCGAGCGGTTGGCTCACGGTGACAGCCACTACTTCGGCCGGCAGTTCCCCAGCCAGGCCCAGTGGCGACTCTACGAATCCTTCCAGGACGGCGCGGCCTTCTTCGACATCGAGACGACCGGCCTGGATCAGCGCCACGACACGGTGACGACCGTCAGCGTCCGGCAGGGCGGCGAGACGAAGACCTTTGTCCGGGATCGCGACCTCACCGCCGACCGCCTCCGGGAGGTCTTCGCCGACGCCGACCTGCTGGTCTCGTTCAACGGCAAACGCTTCGATGTGCCCTTTCTCCAGCATTCGTTCGACCTCGACGGGGTCCTCGATCGACCGCACCTCGATCTCATGTACCCCTGCCGGCAAATCGATCTGACCGGCGGGCTCAAGCAGATCGAGAAAGACGTCGGCATCCAGCGCGACCGGCCGGACCTCTCGGGGGAGGACGCCGTCAGACTGTGGTACGAGGCCGAGCGCGGCGACGATGCCGCTTTGGAGACGCTGATCTCGTACAACCGCGAGGACGTCGATCACCTGGAAACGGTCGCCGACCGGGTCGCCACGCGTCTCCACGAATCGACCGTCCCCGACGACTGTACGTTCTGATCAGAACTGGCCCCGTCGACCGCCGCGGGGCGGCGATCGAGTGGATTGCTCGGCTCGTAATACGTGTGCGCGCCCGGCGAGCAATCCGAGGACGAGTCCGGTGAAATGGGCGACCAGCGCGACCTGACGGCCCCGCGTCAGCCACGTGATCGCGAGGGCGACGCCGATCATGACGAGGATCGCCACCCGCGGATCGACACTGATCCGGTCGGCGACGGCGTCGGTGATCGGATTACCCGACAGGATGTACCCGAGCAGGCCGAAAACCGCGCCGCTGGCACCGAGAACCGCCACCGGTCCGCCCAGCACCTGGCCGACCGTCACCTCCAGCACCCCGGCGATGACCCCGACGACGACGAAAAACACGTAAAAGCGCCAGGGTTCCGTCCGGCGTTCGAGAATGATCCCGATCACGAACAGGAAGAGGGCATTCGGGACCAGATGCATGATCCGACGGTGGACGAACACGTTCGTCACCAGCGTCCAGGGGTTCTCCGAGAGCGGCCAGGCGAGGGCGAAGACGAATGACACGCCGAAAACACCAAGCAGTTCCTGAAAGAGGAACACGACGACCAGCACGCCGATCAGTACCGTGGTTGGACTGCTCGCCTGCGCCGTACTCCCGGCCCGGTCCATACCACGACGTGGGGCCACAGGGAAAAGAAACGGTCGGTCGAGCGAGGTGTGGCCGGTGAGCGGGGAGCCTACTCCGTGCCGCCGTCGGCACGCAGCCGATCGGTGGCGGTCCGGCGGAGTTGTTCGAAGACGCCCTCACAGGCGTCACAGTCGCCACAGGTCACCGTCGAGCAGGACAGCGACGCGCCACAGCGGGGGCACTGCAGGTCCTCGGTCGGCTCGAAGTCGAGGCCGCAGGTCGGGCAGTTCATACCCCGAGCACCCCCAGCGTAGCGGCCGCGATCCCGCCGACGGTGAAGGCTGCGACCCACGACCCCAGCCACATCAGGAGCGCGCTCTTCTTGCCACGCTCCTTGAGGATCATCGTCATCGTCAGGATGCAGGGAACGAACAGCGTGATGACGATCAGGCCGACGAATATCTGGGCGTTGCTCAGCGCCATGTCGGTCATGCCGGCGGCGGCGAAGTCACGCCGGATCAGCCCGAGGACGAGGATCTGCCCGAAGTCCGCGGGCATGCCGATCAGCGAGGTCAGCGGGCGCAGGCCGTCCATGATCGCGTCCAGCCCGCCGACGTAGTCCAGAGCGGAGACGACCAGGGCCGTCGCGGCGAACAGCGGCGCGGCCTCCCGCAGGAACATCTTCGTGCGGTTGTAGGTCTTCCGGAGGAGGTTGCCCGGCCGGGGGACGCGCAACCGCGGGAGTTCCGTCACCAGCGCCTGGCCCTCCCCGGGCAGCGTCCGGTCGAGGACGAGTCCGGCGATGCCGAGCACGGCCAGCAGGACGCCGAGGTAGCCGAACCACCAGACCAGCCCGAGTCCCGCGAGCAGCCCCATGATGACGCCGATCTGGGCCGAACACGGCACGGCGAGGCCGAGCAGCGCGGTCGAGATGAGGCGCTCGCGTTTCGAGCCGACCATCCGGGTGGTGATGACCGCCATCGTCACGCAGCCGACGCCGACGATCATCGGGACGACCGCCCGGCCGTTGAGGCCGATCCGGTTGAGACCGCGATCGGTCAATACCGCGAGCCGGGGCAGGATGCCCGAGTCCTCGAGCAGCCCGATAGCGAGGTAAAACGCCAGCACCAGCGGCAGCAGGACGCCGATGACGTACTGGACGGTGATCGTCAGCAGGCCGAGTTCGGGGTTGATCAGCAGGAACTCGATCGGGTCGACCCAGGCCGCCTCTGGCAGGAGGTCACTCACGAACGCCTCGACGGCAGGATTGTAGTGCTGGGCGAAAATGTCGCCCTCCGTGATGCCGACGATCCGCTGGGCGACCACCCCGCCGATGAGGTAGAAGATGAGTCCGAGCATCGCCAGCGCGATCGGCGTGCCCGTCAGGGGGTGGATCATGAGGTCGGAGAGCCACTCCCTGATCCCGCCCTCGACCTCGGTGACGATCTGGACCTCGTCGGCGATCGACTGGACGCGCGAGCGACGGGCCCCGTAGATCTCCTCGCGCAGTCCGGGCTCGACCAGGGCGGCCGATCCGCCGTCGGCCATCACGCCGCCGACGTCGACCTCGCGGGCCAGCGGCTCGTCACCCTCGACCAGCAGCGTCTTCTCGGCACGTGTCGCCGTAAGTTCGTCGGGGAGTTCGTCGTAGTAGTCCTCGACGGCGGTCGTTTCGGGCGCGGTCGCCTCGGGGATCCGCTCGCGAAGGTCGTCGGTCCCCTCGCCGTCGACGGCGACGGTCGGGACGACCGGGACGCCCAGGGCATCCTCCAGCGCGTCGACGTCGATATCGATCCCGCCGGCCTCGGCCTCGTCCATCATATTGAGGGCGACGACGGTCGGGATACCCATATCGAGCAGTTGCAGCGTCAGGAACAGATCCCGGTCGAGGTGGGTCGCGTCGACGACGTTGACCACGGCGTCTGCCTCCAGGACGATCTCGCGGGTCACGCGCTCCTCCTCGTTGAACGCGGAGATGCCGTAGACGCCGGGCGTGTCCGTCAGCTGGTAGTCGCCGAACTCGGCGAGCGTGGTGTCGACGGTGGTGCCGGGGTAGTTCGAAACGTCGACGTACTGCTCGGCGAGTTCGCCGAAGACGACGCTCTTGCCGACGTTCGGACAGCCAACCAGCGCCAGGGTGGAATCGGCGTCGATCTCGCTCGCCTCACACCCGGCGTCGTGACACCCCTCCATACTCAATCACTGGCCTCCGTGGTCGGCCGTTCGATCTCGATCTCGCCAGCGAGGTCCGAGCCGAGTGCGAGATCCGTTCCGTTGCGCCGCACGATCACCGGCCCCTTCCGGATGTGGTGCCGACACTCGACGGCCCCGTCCAGAAATCCCAGGCGTAACAGCCGTGCTCGTGTGTCCCCGTCCGGTACCTCGGTCAACCGGACGGACTCCCCTGAACCCACGTCGGCCAGTACCTCACTCATTTAGTCTCACCTAACTACGGATTCGCTAGGTTAACCAAAAAGGACCCATGGGTGTTCCCGGTCGATGAAAACAGAGGTGGACAAACGTGATGGTTTAGGCCGACCAAGAACGCGATCGGGTCGCTCGACTCCGGCAGATCTTTCGGCGCCAGTGGCATACGGAGCGACGATGACTGCCAAGGGGACCTACACCCTCGTGATCGAACTCACAGAGAGGGCGACGATCACCTTCGGCGCGGCGGGCGAGCGCGAGCTGGCGGCTGGCGGGTACGCCTACACCGGCAGCGCCTTCGGGACGGGCGGGTTCGGCCGGATCGACCGCCACCGCGAACTCGCGGCGGGCGAGCGGGACGTTCGCCACTGGCACGTCGATTACCTGCTGGGGCATCCCGGGACGGAATTGACGGACGTGGTGAAGGCGGTCGACGAAGACATCGAATGTCAGGTCGCGCGGGCGATCACGGCCGCGGCGAAACCGATCAGCGGGATCGGGGCCTCGGACTGCGGCTGTGAAACGCATCTCGCGTACGCGCCCGACCCCGAGGACCTGCGGCGACGGATCGAGGCTGCCCACCGGGCAAGCGACGCCGAGAACTGAACCGCAACGCACTCGGTGGCACCGGTCCGATCCACAGTCATGACTGACTGGCGTGTCTACCTCGTCACGCAGGCGTCGCTGTCGGGCGATCGAACGACGCCCGAGATCGTCGAGGCGGCCATCGAGGGCGGCGTCGACGTCGTCCAACTCCGCGAGAAGGACGTGAGCGCCCGCGAGCGCTACGAGATGGGGCGGGAAGTGCGCGAGCACACGCGGGAGGCGGGCGTGCCGCTGATCGTCAACGACCGTGTCGACCTCGCACTCGCACTCGATGCCGACGGCGTCCACCTCGGCGACGAGGATCTACCCGTGGCTGTCGCTCGTGACTTGCTCGGCGAAGACGCGATCATCGGGCGGTCAGTGTCGTTCGTCGACGACGCCCGCGAGGCCGAAGCAGCCGGCGCTGACTACCTCGGCGTCGGGGCGATCTACGCCACCGGGTCGAAAGACGATATCGAGGACGACGAGTACGCCATCGGGACCGAACGGCTGGCCGACATCGTCGACGCCGTCGACATCCCGGTCGTGGGAATCGGGGGCATCACCGACGAGAACGCCGATAGCGTGATCGACGCCGGGGCGGCGGGGGTTGCCGTCATCACCGAGATCACGAACGCCGACGATCCGGAGGCGGCGACCGGAAGGCTGATCGACGCCGTCTCGAAGGGGCAGTGACGGCCGTTCGAGGCGGTGACCCAGTCACACCGCCGGGTTCTGGCAGGGACCGATCAAGGCCCAATCACGGGTTGCCCTCGCCGGGCGAATTAAGACCATGCCGAGTGTCAGTATAGCACATGCAGACTACGCGGCGAATCCTGACACTCGCCGTTGGACTCGGAATGTCCGTCTGGGTTCTCGATGCGGCACTGGACACCCTGTTCTTCTACGAGGAGACACCGTTCGTCGCGCTGCTCGTGACAGACATCCCGGCCCACGAACTGTACATTCGACTGGTGATCATGGCCGTCTTCGTGGCCGCGGGAGCCGTCGCGGCGAGACAGGCCACACAGATGCGAGAACACGAGCGGGACGTGACGCTGTTTCGTCAACTGGTCGATGACGCCTCCGACAGCGTGTTCGTCATCGATCCCGAGACCGGTCGCATCACGGACGTCAACGAGACCGCCTGTGAGGTGCTGGGGTACGATCGGTCGACGCTGTTGGAGATGACACCCGCCGACCTCAACACCGAGTTCGATGATGCGACGGCATTCCGCGAGTTTCTCACGGCACCCGAACACGAGACCCTGGAGTACTACGAGACGGTCCACGAGCGGGCCGACGGGACGACGTTCCCGGTCGAGATATCGGCCTCGATGGTGACGATCGACGACCAGCAGTTTCGAATCGCGATCGCCAGGGACATCTCCAGCCGGAGAGAACGCGAACGCCGGATTACCCACTACAAACAGGCCGTCGAGAGTTCGCGAGACCTGCTGACTGCAGTCGATTCGGAGTTGCAGTTCCTGTTTGCCAACGAGGCGTTTCGGCGATTTCACGGCATCGGGGCGGAGACAGTTCAGGGAGAACCACTCGAAAGCGTTCTCGACGACCAGGAGTTCGAGATAGTCGAGCCCCGCCTCCGGGACGCGCTGGCGGGCGATCGAGTCTCCTTCGAAATGGTTCGGACCCATGCTTCGGAGGGCGAGCGTGTACTCGACATCCGCTACTGGCCACTTCGGGACACCGACGGGGCGATCCAAGGGGTGGGAGCGTCACTGCGGGACGTCACAGAGCAAAAGGAGATGGTCGAGGACCTCCGGCGGGCCCGACAGCGCTACGAGTCGCTGTTCGACAGCATCAGAGACGCCATTCTGGTCGCCGACACCGACCGCCGGATCGTCGACTGCAAGCCGGCGTTTACGGAGCTGTTCGGCTACGACTTGGCGGAAATCGAGGGCAAGCCGACGGGGTACGTCTACGAGAATGCCGACGAATTCGAGGCGATGGGCGAATCCCTGGGTCAGCACATGGACGATCCGACCTTCGTGCAGACAGTCCACTACGAGAAGAAGTCCGGACAGGTGTTTCCCGGCGAGACGAACGTCTTCTACCTCCGGGATCGGGACGGTGAGATAACCGGATTCATCGGACTCATCAGAGACGTCTCGGATCGGCGCGCCCGGATTACCCAGATCCGGACGATCGACCGCGTTCTCCGGCACAACCTCAACAACGCCCTGACGGTCATCCTGGGCAATGCCGACTCGATCGTCGACGCCACAACGGGCGATCCCCGACGGAGTGCCGAACGGATCATCCGGACGGGAGAACAGCTCCGGGCCACGGCAGAAAAAGAGCGAAAGATCACGAGTTTCCTGGCAGAGTCCCGACCCACCACCGGGCGTGACGCGTCCGCAATCATCGAGAGCGTTGTCGCCGACCTGCGCGAACAGTACCCCGAGGCCGATCTGACAGTCGATCTGCCGGCCGAACAGCCCGTTCTCTCGGTGGACCAGCTCGACCGGGCGATCAAAGAGCTCGTCGAGAACGCCGTCACCCACTCGGATCGAAGCAGTCCATCGGTCACGGTGTCGGTGGACACCAACGGCGACATCGTCGAGATCAGCGTCGCCGACGACGGGCCCGGGATCCCCGAGATGGAGCGCCAGGTGTTGATCGGCAACCAGGAGATCGAACCGCTGTTTCACGGACAAGGGATCGGGCTGTGGCTGGTCCATCTGATCGTCCAGTATTCCGACGGCCAGCTTTCGGTCACCCAGAATGACCCCCGCGGGAGCATCGTCACCGTTCGGCTGCACTCTCCTGGCGAGAAGGGGCAGTAGTCCCGTGGCTGTCGTTGTCAGGCGCGATCCGAGACAGGCGCATCGCGTTGCCGGTGACACCCAGGCTCATGCCCATGTCACCGACGACGACGGCGACCGCGACGCTGACGTACCCCAGCGGGACGCCGACCGCGAGCAGGGCCTTCACGCCGAGGCTGGCCCAGATGTTCTGTCTTATCACGCCGTTGGCCCGGTTCGACAGCGAGTACAGATAGGGCAACTTGCCGATATCGTCACCCAAAAGCGCGATATCGGCGGTTTCCAGCGCCGTGTCGGTTCCGGCGGCACCCATCGCGACAGCCACGTCGGCCGTTGCCAGCGCGGGCGCGTCGTTGATGCCGTCCCCGACCATCGCCACGTCGCGGTACTCGGCCTGTAACGTCTCGACGGCGCTGACCTTGTCCTCGGGCAGCAGTTCGGCACGGTAGTCATCGACGCCGGCTTCCGCAGCGATCGCCCGGGCGGTGCCCTCGTTGTCGCCAGTCAGCATGATGACGTGCTCGACGCCGAGGTCGTGAAGCCGCTCGACCGCACGCCTGGCCGTCGGCCGGACTTCGTCGGCGACCGCGACGACGCCCCAGACCTCGCTCGCGGTGCCGACGACCACGATGGTCTTGCCCTCGCGCTCGAGGGCGGCGATCCGCTCGGCGACGGTCTCTCCGGACGCCGCCCGGCCCTCGAGACTGCCGCCGTCGGTCCGGGCGTCCCCGCCCGTCTCGAACCCCAGCGCCCCCAGATCGAGTCCAAGCTCGTCGAACAGCGCCGGCGTGCCGGCGTAGGCTATCTCGCCCCCCACCTCGGCCCGGACGCCCTTGCCGGTGAGGCTCTCGAAGTCGTCGGGGTCGGGCGGGTCGATCTCCGCGCGATCGGCACGCTCGCGGATCGCGGCCGCGATCGGGTGTTCGCTCCGGCGCTCTAAGGCCGCCGCCCGCCGGAGTACGTCGCCTTCCTCGCGCTCGCCCACGGGAACGACGTCCGTCACCGCGAGTTCGCCCTTCGTGAGCGTGCCGGTCTTGTCAAGCGCGATAGCGTCGACTTCACCCATCGCTTCGAGGTGATTGCCGCCCTTGATCAGGACGCCGTTCTTCGCGGCGCTCGTGATGCCCGAAACGACCGAGACGGGCGTCGAGATGACGAACGCACACGGGCAGGCGATAACCAGCAGCGTCAGCCCGCGGACGAACCAGGGCCGCCAGCCACCCGGCAGGACGAGTTCGTAGCCCGCGAGCGCGAGCGTCGCGCTCCCCGTGATCAACAGCGGCGGAATCGCTGCCGTCAGGATCGCCAGCACGACGACGACGGGCGTGTAGTAGCCGGCAAAGCGGTCGACGAACTGCTCGCTCTCGGTCCGGTTTTCCTCGGCGCTCTGGACCATCTCGATGATGCGTGCGAGCGTCGAGTCTCCCGAAGTCGAGGTGACCTCGACCTCCAGATATCCTTCGGCAGTGATCGAACCCGCGAAGACCTCCTCGCCCGGCCCCTTCTCGACGGGCATGCTCTCGCCGGTGATCGGCGACTCGTCGACCGCGCTCTCGCCCTCGATCACGGTACCGTCCAGCGGGATCTTCTCCCCGGGCCGGACGAGCACGGTCTCGCCGATCTCGACGTCCTCAGCGGGGACGGTCACCTCCTCACCACCTCTGCTCGCGGTTTCACCGCTCGCTCGTTCGGAGGCCTCACTCCCGTCGGTCGCTGCGGCCTCCCGCCGGACTGTTGCCTCGTCGGGCGACAGCTCCATCAACTCCCGCAGGGAATCGCGCGCCCGGTCCATCGCGTAGTCCTCCAGCAGTTCGGCGATGGAGAACAGCACTGCAAGCGTCGCGGCCTCGACGACGTAGCCGATCCCCGTCGCCGCGAGAATGGCCACACCCATCAGCAGGTCGATGTCGAGGCTCCGGTTGCGTGCCGAGTAGATTCCGCTGCGGACGACCGGCGCACCGCTGACGACGATCGCGACGAGGAACAGGGCGTCGGCGACCGCGATGGGATAGTCGAGGACAGTGGCGACCTCGACGTTCCCGCCGGTGAGCACGAACTCGACGGCCAGGCCGGCAACGAGGAAAGCCGCGCCGATCCAGGTCTTGATCGCCCGGGAACTGGTCCAGATCTCCGTCGGCGGGGCGATCTCGGGGTCACCGCTGCCCGTCTCGTCGTCTCCGTCGCGACTACCGGGGACCTCATAGCCCGCGCCCTCGATGGCCGCGATCACGTCGCGTTCGGTCGTGCGATCGGGATCGTATGTGACTGACGCCGTTCCCTTCGTCGGCGACAGCGAAACCTCCCTGATCCCGTCGACGCGCTCCAAGCTCCCGTCGACCTTCTTCGCGCAGGACGGACAGTCCATCTCGGGGACGGCAAGCTGTATGTTCCGGCCGTCACCGGCTCGCTCCCCCGTCTGCGCTCCCTCCTCGGCGTCCCGTCCCGGCTCGTCACTCATTGCGTCGACGTAGGGACGGCAGTTCGATAAGCCTTGGTTGGAATATTCCAAGAGGGGTGCTCATAGCGGACACAGCGCGGAAACCGACCCGTCAAAGCCCCTCGGAACCGGTCAGTATCGAAATATCCGATGCAGAGAGTGAGTCCATTACTCGCTCCGTAATGCGTTTCGTATACGTGTTCAGGACAGCGGTCGGAGCGGCGGATCGGTAATTATACTATTGAAAACATAATAAACGATATTCCCTGACAGGGTTCCCCTAGCTTTTTATCAGTCCAGTATCGAATGCCACGATGTACCATGGGATTGTTCGGATCCGACACGTACTACTGTACTGTTTGCGGAACCGAAGCGGATGACTCGAACGCTGAACAGTGTACACAGTGTGGGTCGGTTACCCACCATGAATGTTTCAAAAGGACCAGTAACGCCAAAAAGGAGGACAATCTGATAACCAGCGACGACGTGGTGCTCCGCTGTCCCGATTGTGGACACGTCGGCGAAGTATGACATCCTCCTCTGTCGGAGAACACATGGGTTTGTGACAGCACCTCGAAGAGAGTGATCACGGGGAGATCTCGATGGAGAGCGTCGATTCGACGGTCGGGCCCCCCAGAATACTCGGCCGTGGGATACGTTGGGAGACGTTGAATTGATACGTACTGTTGGACGGTTCGAGTAAGAAACCCTCATACTGAACGACGTGGGCAGCCACACTGTCGCAATTCCACCGGTAGCCTCTTTCGGACTCCGCATCTGGGTGGCCGTCGTAGTCAGTCGTTTGGTCCTTATGGAGCGCATAGAGGAGTCCAGCCCGTGTCAATCGATCGGATCGCTCGGGTGAATAGTGGTTCAAGAAGGCGTCGATCAGTTCGAAATCTCGTTCCACATGTTCGTTCTCTCTCAAGCCAGTCGTCCCGGTGAACGTCCCGCTCGTGATGAGATCCCTGATCACGGACGGATCGTCCAGCTGGCCATGTTCGACCGGAAGGTTCTCGGTGAGAACGGCCGGCGAGACGAGAGCGCCTCCCTGAATCGGTCCGTAATCAAGTGGATTGACCGGCGTTAACAGACGCGTTTCGCCCGATCCGATAGCTAGCCAGTGTCGGTCGAACGATGGCCTGTCCGCACCCGAGTTGCCGTGTGTGATCGTGACCCCGATGACGTCAAACAAACGGTGATCATGAGAATTCCGCCCATTGTATTGCACACCGAGGAGTTGTGTGAGATCCATCTCCGGCGACCGCTCCCCGAACTGAAAATTCCCTACCCAGACCTCCCCCACATTGGGATCGTGCGATACCTGCCGTGTTTCGGTCCGGTCGATCGACGACCGATGTACTGGGTTGTCGGTCAAATAGCCCAGAAAACCGAGCCCGGAAGCCCCGACTGCACCTGCTCCCGCGAGTAGCTGTCGACGAGTGAGATTGCCAGGATCCATTGGTGTCAAATCATCGTTTCAGGTATAACTATTTTCTGCGTTAGTGACTTTTCCGTCTTGCTGTGGAAAGCGAAAGCACAGTCGACCTTGCTCACCCTGTCGGCGACGTTTCCGGACGGGGCTCTCCCGCCACGTACTGCTTGGCGAGGTGTTCCTCCGCACGCCGCAAGCGATAGGTCAGCGTCGACCGGGGCACGTCTAAGTGCTCGGCGAGATCGGCGACGTCGACGTCTCGCGGATTCTCGTAGTACCCGTGCTCGACGGCCGCCCGCAGGGCAGCCTCTTGTTCAGGGGCGAGAAGCGTCGCCTCGCCGTCCTCACCCAATCCGGGATCGGCCGTCGCGCCCGTCCGAAGCATCTCCATCTCGGCACAGTCCCCAACGGCGGCCTCCAACGTCTCGAAAAAGGCACCCACGTCGCCGGTCCCCGAGTGGATGATCCGCCAGGTGTAGTGGCGGCCCTCAATGGCCGCGATCACATCCACCTCGGTGGTCTGTTTCGGGGTTGTGGGTGACCGTCGCCGTTCCTTTGGTGGGCGACAGCGACACCTCGGTGATCCCGTCGACGCGTTCGAGACTGCCGTCGACCTTGCCCGCACACGACGGACAGTCCATCTCGGGGACGGTCAATCGAGCCGTGACTGTCTCTCCTGACTCGCCGTCGCATTTCGCGCTGTCGACGGCGCTCCATCGCTCGAACTCGCTGCCGTCTCGTCGTCGCTCATTACCTTGTGGTAAGGGGCACAGTTCGATAAGCCTTGATTGGAATATTCCAAAGTGTGATTGGCTTGAGGGCCCATATATAATTTCTGAGAGTGATGATTCGCCTGAGACGGACAGACGATAGCTCAGCTAAAACCAGTTCGTGACCACCTACCGCGTCACTGGTTCCTCCCGATCTGCCCAGATACTCTCCCCCTCGACGGTGGCGTCCATGCCCTGAATGCGCGCATAGAGGCTTGGCTCTTCCAGTGAGTCCATCCGATACATGTGCATTGGTGGATCTTCCTCGTAGGCCGAGCGAATCGCCGTCGAAATGAACTCCTGATGCGAGGGGACGCCTTCAGGGAGGTCCCCGATGGGCTGGCCGTCCTCGGCGACGAGGCGACGGATGAACTCACCGTTGTGGGCCTCCCAGAGTTTCTGTCCATCGCGACGGACACAGATGACGTGACAGTGCTCGTCGCGGTCAGGTAGTTGCGGGAACGTCGTGTAGTCCATCCCCTCCCACTCAAAGGGCGCGTGGGCCTCACACAACACAAGGTCCGTCGCGAGCTCACCCTCAGCAAGTTCGTGAAACGGGTCGACGAATCGCTTGCGGTCCTCGGCTGACAGTCCCTCGAAGAGATGCTTTTCTGGTGAGCCCGATGGCCCCTCCTCCAGTGGAAACTTCACGATCGGCATATCCCGAGTCCGCACGAGGACGCTCCCCGTATCGAGTGACCGCGTCTCGTAGACTGGTGTCGCAAGGACGTGCTCGCGTCCACCGAGATGTCCGACGAACGCAGAGCCGAAGACGGTCAGGAAGGGGAGTTTCTCGATGCCGTGCTCGGGTGGACGATCGTTCGGGATTTTTCGCCCGTCAGGCATGATAGATAGTACTGCTACCCACGGGTCGATAGCTTCGGCGAGGGCTTCAAAGGCGTCGACGAGCGCCTCGACCTGTGCCTGCACGTCGTGATCCTGTTTCGTGTGGTCGACCCAGGCGCCGGGCCCCGTGATCATAACCGGGGCGATATCGTCGACCGGCTCACTCAGATGAAAGTCGACAGTGTAGGTGTGTCTCGAATGACCGTATTCATCGTCCCCATCGTACCACACCTCGACACTGCCATCCGCTGCGTGTGGCTCGGAGTCCGCGGCCGATTCCGATGACGGTTCCCCGTGGATGCGGTCGGCGACCGCCTCGATCGATTGTCCCTGTCCGAATCCAGCTGTGAACCCGTTCTGTAGGAAGGCCCCGGGAATGTCTTCGACGGTTGTCTCACCCACCGCGTCGAAACAGACCATCCCCAGCAGCCAGCTATCGTCACCCATTGTGACCTTGTTTCGGGGCCCTCACAATAATCCTCATGCACCTGACCTGACGGTGGTTGCTAACTACTTCGGGGCTTACCCACCATTTACCTCTCATCGGGGGTAGCATTGTAGCTACGACGGTGGCAAGCAAGTGTTCGACTCCCGGCACCGGCGAAGCCGAACACGGATGACCACAACGTGGGTGGCTGTGGTTTCCTGTTGCGGTCGACCACGCCCCGAGGACGCAACTCGGACTCGCGAGATCGATGCACAGGCTTGGACGGTTTCTGGGAGTTCTTGGTGCAGTCACAACGCCGGATGCCACAGCCATCCGTGACTACTACGACGCCGAACACGAAAACATGCTTAGAAAACGTATGCCGAGCCCGCCCACTCGCCGTTCGGGTCATCGTCGGCGGGAGCCCCGAGCAGCGCGGTCGAGCCGTCGTTCGACACCGCGACTGACCGCCCGAGTCCATCGGCTTCATCGCCGTCACCAGCCGCGAATCTCGCCTGCAGAGCCCAGGATCCGTTTTCGTTCGTGAATGCGTACGCAGAACCCGTGTTTTCGGCGTTCGGTGCGTCGTCATTGGGAGTCCCGATGATGACACTCGAGCCGTCAGCCGAGAGGGCGACTGACGTGGCGAACTCGTCCTCGGGATTGCCATCAGGCGCGGTGAGTTTCGCTTCCTGTGTCCACGTGCCGTCCACCCTGCGGAAGGCGTACGCCGACCCACTACCCTCGCCGATGGGATCCTCGTCGTAACTGGATCCGACGATGGCAGTTGCGCCATCACCGCTCAGTGACACTGCCCTACCGAAATTATCCCACGAATCGCCATCGTCGGCGACAAATTTCGCCGCCTGGGTCCAGGAGCCGTCTGCCCGTCGGAAGACGTACGCCGAGCCCGCGTTTGTCCCGTGTGGATCTGCATCGAAATGTGCGCCCACGAGGGCGCTCGACCCATCGCGTGACATCGATACTGAGTTTCCGAATTGATCGCCTTCGTCGCCATCACCGGCCGTTACTTTCGCGTCTTCCGTCCAGGACTCGCCGTCTCGGGAAAACACATATGCGGAGCCCGATCCCTCGCCGTGTGGGTCCTGGTCCTTTCGCGCCCCGATGATGGCTGTCGTCCCGTCACCGGCTATTCCGACGGCAGCGCCAAAGAGATCCGAGCCATCACCGTCACTGGCCGCGAGTTTCGTTTCCTGGAGCCACGAGCCGTTTTCCCGTCGAAAGACGTACGCCGAACCCACATCGTCACCGTTCGAATCACTGTACCCCCAAGCGCCGATGAGGGCCCTCGACCCGTCAGCCGAGACGGCGACTGAATCGCCGAAGAAGTGGTGTTTGTTGCCGTCACCGGCCGCGAGTTTCGCTTCCTGCGTCCAGAAGTCTCCGTCCCGAGAAAACACGTAGGCCGCGCCCGCTTCGCGCCCGTTCGGCTCCCCCTCACTCTCGGCCCCGATGATGGCGGTGGAGCCGTCCCCTGACACCGCCACTGAATCACCGAATGAATCATGCTCGCCGCCATCACCGGCGGCGAGCTTGTTGGTTTCAGTCGTCGGTGACACGGGCGTCGATGTGTCTGTCGCCGTGGGACTCGGCGTTGGAGCATTGCCCGGTGTGAGCGTCGTCGAAGGGGTGCGTGTTGGCGTCCCGCCCGAGGAGGCGTTCGATGGAGTCGCCGAAGGGGTGTCTGTCTCCGGGTTGCTGCCGGAGTCAGAACTACAGCCCGCCAAGACCCCGATCCCGAATGTGCCGATTCCCGTCAGAAACTGCCGTCGACGCTGATTCATGGCTGGCCCTGAAAGCCACACCACATAGTAATTCCGAACTTGATTTCGAGGCGGTAGCCGACCCTCTCCCGCGACAAGACATCGTCCGGAAGAGTGTCGCAAGGTGTTGTGCTGTGGGGGCGAGTAAAGAGAGGCCAGTGGCCGCCTATCTGTCGCTACTCGGCGACGCTTCCGGGCGAGTATCTCCTGCCACGTACCCCTTCGCAAGTTGTTCCTCCGCACGCCGCAGCCGGTAGGTGAGCGTCGACCGGGGCACGTCTAAGTGCTCGGCGAGATCGGCGACGTCGACGTCCCGCGGATTCTCGTAGTACCCGTGCTCGACGGCCGCCCGGAGTGCGGCTTCCTGTTCGGCGGAGAACCTCGTTGCTTCGTCGTCCACACCCCCGCCGGGGTCGGCCGTCGCGCCCGTCCGGAGCATCTCCATCTCGGCGCAGTCCCCGACGGCGGCCGCGAGCGCGTCGAAGAAGGCCCCGACATCGCCGGTCCCCGAGTGGATGATCCGCCAGGTGTAATGGCGACCTTCGTGGCGGGTGTCAAAGAGCAGTCCGTCGCCGAGGTGATCCAGCGCCAGGTGAGGAACCGAGACACAGACGGGCGAGCGTTCCCAGTACGAGTAGAGGACGAGCGTCTCTTCCGAGCGGTCCAGGACATCTGTCGACTGCGTCGCACCGCAGTCATCGGTCGCGAGGCAATCGGCGTAGTAGTCCGTCGATTTGAAGGCCGACTCGATGGCGTCCAGGGCGTCGGGCGATCCGCTGGCGTGGTCGACCCGCCAGAGGCGTTCGTCGGTGGCGTGTAACGACAGCGACCGAATGTGCGCATCCGGGAACTCCGCGAGCGTGTCCGCGACGCGATTACAGCCCGGGGCGTACTCCAGGGCGAAAGCCAACTCGCGCATGCCCCCGATACGCACTCACGAGGGAAAACGAACCCGTCGCGTCGAGACGTCGATGGAGCGACCCCGTTCGCCAACGTAGCTGACAGCGAGGCAAGGGAATGATCATGGAGATGAAAGACACATGCCTGCCCCACCCGACCATGTCGTTCCGTGAGGACCGACCAATCGCCCTGACAAAATTATCTTATTGGTGATATTATCCTCATAGATCGTAATAAATTCGAAGCCGAAACCAAAAGACGGGAGGATATTCAATGATTGTTTAGCGCGGATATGACATTCTTCCAATTCCGCTAGTGTTATACCCTTCCAATGTTCATAGGGTGGTATGACTTTACACGGCAGAGAGCTCACCCAGGACGTGCGCGAGCTGGGGGAACTGCTGGGGACCATCATCGAGGCACAGGACTCGACGGATGCCTACGAGACCGTCGAGACGATCCGGAACAACGCGATCGCCTACCGCCGTGGGGACGGCGAGTCCCGTGAGCCGATCCACGACGAACTCGACCGGCTCTCCCCGGAGATGCAGGACGTCGTCGCCAGGGCCTTTACCACCTACTTCGAACTCATCAACCTCGCCGAGGAGCGCGAACGGGTCCGCGAGATCAGGGAAGGAGTCCAGAGCGGCGACCTCTCGGACACCGTCGAGGAAGCCGTCGAGACGCTCGATGCCGAGGATGTCGATCCGGACACCGTCGAGGAGATTCTCGAGGACGTCATGATCGAGCCGACGTTCACGGCCCATCCGACTGAAGCGCGACGCAAGACGATCAAAGCCAAGCTCTGGTCGGTCGGGAAGATCATCCAGGATCTCGACCAGATCCGGCTCACGGATCGCGAAAAACGGCGGATGAAGCGCGAACTCCAGGCGGAAGTGACGAGCCTCTGGCAGACGCCCCAGGTTCGTGATCGCCGTCCCGACGTGACCGACGAGACGCTGAACATCCAGTGGTACCTCGAGAACAGTCTCTTCGACATCATCAGTGAGGTCTACGACGAACTCGAACACGCCCTCGAGGAGACCTACGACGGCGAGGTCGACGTCCCGAAACTCTACGAGTTCCGGTCGTGGGCCGGCAGTGACCGTGACGGCAATCCCTACGTCACTCCCGAAGTCACGGAGGAAACCCTCGAGCGCCAGCGCAGCGTCGCGCTCGAACTGTATCGGGACGATCTCAAGAGCCTCTCCGGCGTGTTGAGCCAGGACGTCGAGAACCTGGAGATGAGCGACGCGTTCGAGGAAAGCCACGAGGCACACAAACAACGCCTCCCGGGCGTTGCCGACGGAATAGAGGAGCGATATCCCGACGAGCCCTATCGACAGAAGCTGAAGTTGATGCGTGAGAGTGTCCTCCGGGTTGATGACGTCCGATCCGGCGCGTACGACAACGACGATGAGCTCCTTGCCGACTTGGAGATCATCGCCGAGAGCCTCCGGGAGAACGACGCGGACGAGATCGTCGATGCGCACGTCAAGCCGCTGATCCGAAAGGTCGACACCTTCGGGTTCTCGCTGGCGAACCTCGACCTGCGGGACCACCGCGAGAAACACACGAACGCACTGGTCGAGACCCTCAAACGGGAGGGGATCGACTACGAGTCGATGTCCGAGGACGAGCGCGTCGAGTTCCTGACGGAAGCGATCCTCCAGGACGACCCGGTCATCGACATCGAAGACGACGAAGGGCTCTCAGAGGAGTCAGCCAAGGTCCTGACGCTGTTCTCCGATGCCGCCGGGTGGCAACGGGAGTACGGCGTCGACGCCATCGACACCTACGCGATCAGCTGGTTCGAGGAGTCCTCACACGCCCTGGAGGTCCTCTTCCTGGGCGATCAGGCCGGGATCGTCGATCTCCCCGGCTACTGCGGGTTCGACATCGTCCCGCTGTTCGAGAGCGAGTACGCCCTCACGCGCGTCCGGGAGATGCTAGGAACGCTCTTCGAGAACGAGGCCTACAGCCAGGCCCTGGAAGCCCGGAACAACACCCAGGAGATCCTGCTGGGATATTCGGACTCCTCGAAGGAGAACGGCTATCTGGCCGCCAACTGGGAACTCTACCGCAACCAGAAGCGGATGGCCAACATCTGTGACGACTTCGGCGTCACCCTCCGGCTGTTCCACGGGCGGGGTGGTTCGATCTCCCGGGGCGGCGTCCCGATGCACGAGGCGATGCTCGCCTTGCCGAACCAGACCGTCAACGGCCAGATCAAGTTCACCGAGCAGGGCGAGGCCATCGCCGAGAAGTACGGCAACCCCGACATCGCCGAGCGCAACCTCGAACAGATGCTCAACGCCCAGGTCCTGGCGCGGTACAACGCCATGGAAAACCCCGTCGAGGACATCCCCGAGGAGTGGATCGAGGCCTTCGAGACGGCGGCCGAGCACGCCAGCGCGGAGTACCGGGACCTCCTGGAGACCGACGGGTTCGTCGAGTACTTCGAGCAGGCGACCCCGATCACGGTCATCGAGAACCTCAACATGGGCTCGCGGCCGGCCTCCCGGACGGAGGATCGGAGTCTCGAAGACCTCCGGTCGATCCCGTGGGTGTTCTCCTGGACGCAGGCCCGCTGTATCGTCCCCGGCTGGTTCTCCGTCGCCACGGGTATCCAGGGCTACCTGGACGAGGGCGGCGACATGGAGACGCTCAAGGAGATGTACGAGGAGTGGCCGTACTTCGGGACGATCCTCGATCACGCCGGGATGGCGCTGGCCAAATCCGACATGGAGATCGCCACCGAGTACGCCGACCTGGCCGACGACGAGCTTCGAGAGCGGTTCTTCCCCTGGATCCGGAGCGAGTACGAGAACTCCGTCGAACTCATCCAGGAAATCTCCGGGCGCGAAACGTTGCTCAACCGATCGTGGATGGAGGAAAACCTCCAGCGCCGGAATCCGTACGTCGATCCGCTCAACCTGCTGCAAACCCGGTTGCTCGCCCAGTCACACCTCACAGAGACCGAACGCCGGGCGCTCCGGCTGACGGTCCACGGCATCGCCGCTGGCATGAAAAACACCGGATAACCGACCTCGCCCGCTGAATCGCAGGCCGTTTTTCGACTCAGTCGGTTGGTCTCTCGTCGGTTCCTGTCCTCTTTGCTCAGGTGAGTACTGTTTCGAGTAGCTGCATCGGGTGGGAAATCTCATAGCCCGTCCCATGTTCCATCTGCATCGAGCAGGTTGGACACTCCGTCATCCCGTGTTCGGCGTCGGTTTCTTCCATGTGATCGAACATCTCCTCGCCGATTTCCATCGAGGTCTCGTACTTCTCGGATTTCCAGCCGTAGGTGCCCGAGATCCCCGAACAGGAGTCGCCGACGTCGGTCACGGTGACGCCCTCGACGTCTTCGAACAGTTCGACGGCCTGTCGCCCGAGGCCCTGATTGCGGGAGTGACACGGCGCGTGGTAAGCGACGTCCGGGAACTCCTCGGCGTTTGCACCGGCGAGTTCGGCTTCGAGATCCTCGTGGATCCGGAGATACTCCATGGCGTCGTAGGTGTGAGCGGCGAGTTCGTCGATGCCCTCCAGATCGAAGAGATCGGGGTACTCCTGGCGAAGCGCAAGCGAGCAGGAGGAGCAGGTACAGATCACGTCGTAGCCGTCGTCGATAGCGTTCCCGAGATGCTCGACGTTGACCTTCGCGTGTCGGCGGGCGTCGTCGACGCGGCCGTTGGCGAACATCGGCGTCCCCGAGCACTTCTGTTTCGGGACCGTGATCTCGTAGCCCAGCGACTCGTAGACCCGGACCATCGCCTTGGCGACCTGGGTCGTGTTGTAGTTCGAATAGCAGCCGTGGAAGTACGCGACGCGTTTCTCGTCGCTTTGCACGTGGGCACCTCGCTCTGCTCGCGCCTCCCGCGCTCGCTCTTTCGAGGTGGCTTCGCCACCTCGCTCTGCCCACCATTCCCGAAACGTCTGCGTGGCGAACTCGGGGAACTCACGTTCGCTGGGGATCTTCATCGTCTTCTCCATGAGCCACCGGACCGCCCCGTTGTTCATGAAGAAGTTCGCCGTCCGGGGGAGTTTCGATGCCAGCCAGGCCGACGTCCGGTAGTTGGCGAGGATCCGGTTGCGGATCTTCTTGATCGAGAGGGGCTGGTCCTCTAAGACGTACTTCGCCCGTGCCGTGTTGTGCATCTCGCTGAAGGGGACGCCGGAGGGACACCCGCTGTCGCATTGCAGGCAGTTCGAACACTCGGTGATCGAGTCGTCGATCTCGACCTCGCCCTTCGAGGAGAGTCGCCACTGCTCTGGCCCCTGGAACTGCGGGCCGGGAAAGTCATCGTTGACTTCCGCGACGGGACACTCGGCATCGCAAGTCCCGACTTTCGTGCAGTTGTCGGCCCCGGCCCGGAGATCCATCTCGGTGGTCGAGTCGAAAACGTCGCGTGGTTCGTAGCCCTCCTCGTCGCTCTCGACGTCGGCATCTGTCTCCGTACGGTCTGTCGCGGTATCACCGCGCTGTGTGTCACTCATTGGATTAGACCTCCTTCGCTGCACGCCAACCGGCAGCGTAGCCAGTCGCGATGGAAACGCCACTCGCTGATTTCTCTGCCGGGTAGTCGTAGCCGCCGATCACGGCCCCCGCCGCCCGGAGGTTCGAGAATTCCGGGGTGCCCCCCTCACCCATCGGCCGGAGCGCGTCGTCGACGACGACCCCGAACTCGGCGAAGGCGTGCTCACCGAACGCCTCGCCCTCGAACCACTCGTAGCGATCGTCCGGATGGGGAACGTGACAGCCGAAGATCGGTTCGGTGACGCCCTCCCGATCGGAGTCGATACCGCCACCCGCGACGTCGCCGGTCGCGAGGACGTACTGCTCGGCCGCGTAGGGAATCCGACTCCCCGATCGGTCCATGTATATCTCCGAAATCGTCCCACCGTCGGCGTCAAAGCCCACGATCGGCCCGCCGCCGGCCTCGATCTCCCCGCCCGCGTCGTCGAGCGCGGCATAGAGCCGGTCTTCGAGCCGGCCACCGAGGATACTGGGCGGTCCCATCGGGATCTCGAAGACCGCCGCACCGAGACGGTCTTCGAGTTCGTTCCGGATCGCCGCCGGGTGGTCGACGCCCAACACCGCAGGGAATCCGATCCGTTCGGCCTCGCCGACGTGCGGTTCGATCGCGTCGGCGAGGGCGGCCCGGACGCGCCGGTCGCTGCCAGCACCGTCGACCGTCGGGTTCTCGTCGAGCAGGTGGGCGTACCGGGTCACTTTCGCGTCGTCGCGCACGACGATCGGGAACTCGACGGTCGCGGCGCTCGTCTCGGCCGGAATCCCCGCGGTTTCGAGGTGGTCTGCGGCCACGCCGGCGTCGAAGCCGGTGAGCCGCTCGAAGCCGACCAGCAGCAACTCCCGGTCGTCGCTCGCCAGGCCCGCCGCGACGCTCGCTGGATACCGCGCCGTCGGCTTGACCGTCCCGCCGTGGGTCGGAACGAGGGCGTTCGCGTCGGTGTGGCTGCCGTGATACGTCTCGCCCAGTACGTCGTCGATCATCGCCAGGCCGTCCCGGACCGTTCCCGCGCCGACGATCGCGTACGGGTGGGAGTCGGGGAGGTCCCCGATGGCATCGAACGGGTCGACCACCGGCCCGTCACCGTCGGCGTTCGGCGGGTAGCCCAGGACGTCAAGCAGGCCGCTTGCGTGATGCAGCGTCGTCTCGGCCTCGCTGACGAGTCGCACGTCGGCCCCCGCCCGCGCGGCCGACAGTGCCGCCGAGAGGCCGGCGATCCCGCCGCCGATCACAAGGACATCCGAGTCAATCGCCATGACCATCCCCCTTGCCACCGTCGGTTGCGACATCCGCGGTGCCGTCCGCCGGTTGTCCGTCGTCGGTCGCGGGAGTGTTCGACGGCCCGGAATCGAACGCGCCGAAGTCAAGCGATCTCCCACCGTCGGCCGGATCCCCGTCGCGGTTCATCGTCAGCGCGTGCATCGTGTAGGTGATCATCGCCTGGGAGAGCTGTCTGCCCCAGAGCGCGTGGCGCTGGCCCTTCCAGCGCTCCTGGTAGAGTTCGTCGAGCGCTGCCCGTGCGCGCCCCTCGTCGAAATCGGGGTGGAGTTCGTTCGCCAGCCGGTGGCTGCAAAAGCCACCCTGGCAGTTGCCCATCCCGGCCCGTGTTCGGATCCGGACGGCGTTGAGGTCAGTGCCGGACTGCTCGATGGCGTCGTTGACTTCCGCACGCGTCACAGCCTCACACCCACAGACGACCGGGTTGGGCTCGTTGGTGTCGAGAACCTCCTGCGTTCGTGACCCCAGGCGCTCGGCGCTTCGTTTGGCGATCGGCGAGCGCAGGCCGAAATCATCCATCGCATCGTCGATGACGCCTTCGTCTTCACTGCCGGGAAGCGGTTCCTCGGCGGTGCGGCAGGTCGTCTCCATCCCGAATTTCTCGGCGAGGTGATCGACGAGTTGTTCCGCCATGAGTCGGTAGGTCGTCAGCTTCCCGCCGACGATGGTCGTCATTCCCGGCACGCCGTCGCGTTCGTCGTGATCGAGCAGGAAGAACTCCCGCGTGATGTCCGTCGGGTCGTCGGTCCCGGTGTCGGGTGGTTCATAGAGTGGACGGACGCCCCAAAAGGACCGGATCGTGCGCGCGTCTTCGAGGATAGGGACGAGTTTCGACAGTTCCTCGATCATGAGATCGACCTCCCACTCTTCCTCCGGGTAGTCCTCCGGGTCGCCGACCTCTTCGTCGGTCGTCCCGAGGATCGCCGTCGTCTCGTGGGGCACGACGATGTCAGCATCGCCCTTGGGTTGACACCGGTTGATCACGGTGTCGACCTGCCGGACGTTCATGATGGTCATCACGCCCTTCGAGGGGCGGACCTCGACGTCGATGTCGGCCATCGCCGCAATCTGGCCGGTCCAGGCCCCCGCGGCGTTGACGATATGGTCGACGCGGATCTCCTCGACGGACCCCTCGACCCCATGGACGCGGTTGCCCTCGCCGCTCTCGTGGGTGAGCTCCGCGCCGACGATCTCGCCGTCCTCGACCAGCAGGTCGGTCACTTCCGAGAAGGTCTCGATGCGAGCACCGTGGTTTGCAGCACTGATGGCGTTGGCCACGCACAGCCGGAAGGGGTCGATCGCCGCGTCGGGCACCTCGATCGCCTTGTCGATGTCACGGGCGAGAAACGGCTCTTTCCGGCGTGCTTCTTCGGCGGTGAGTTCGGTTGCAGGGATCGAACACTCACGAAGTCCCGCGAGTTTTTCCTGGTAGTACTCCTCGGTGTCCTCGGGACGCTTGACGAACAGCCCGCCCGTGTCCTCAACGCAGTGGGTGGCGATGTCCCGGAGGATCATGTTCTCGTCGATGCACTCACGCGCGCTCGCCTGATCGGAGACGGCGTAGCGACCGCCGCTGTGGAGCAGCCCGTGCATCCGGCCGGTCGTCCCGTGGGTGAGGTTGCCCTTCTCGACCAGCGTCACGTCGAACCCACGCATCGCAGCATCCCGGGCGATCCCGACACCCGTCGAGCCACCGCCGATCACGAGCACCGAGGGGGGAGATGTCATATGGTATCGTATTCCATGGGCTACGGCCACTTTATTGTTCCCACCCGCGATCATTTCAAAATTTTTAATATCCTATATTAACACCGGCATGAAATAGTGCTACTGTGGCGGATAGCGGAAAGCTATTCTGGTTGCTTCGATTTTATAACTATTTATAACCATACTATTTAACCGGTAGCACATCCAGTGCCCGACCGAGAGCCCACTCATGACAGACACCTACGTCGGCGCGATCGATCAGGGAACGACCGGGACGCGCTTCATGGTGTTCGACCGCGACGGCCAGGTCGCGGGCAACGCCTACGAGAAACACGAACAGTTCTATCCGGAGCCAGGATGGGTCGAACACGACCCCCTAGAGATCTGGGAGACAACGAAAGCGGTCGTCACTGCGGGACTGGCCGACGCCGGAATCGAGGCCGAACAACTCGAGGCGCTCGGGATCACCAACCAGCGCGAGACGACGCTGGTCTGGGATGCAGACACGGGCAAGCCCGTCCACAATGCCCTGGTCTGGCAGGACCGCCGGACGACCGACCGAGTCGAGGAACTCCAGGACGAAGACAAAGTCGAGTGGATCCGTGGAAAGACTGGCCTCGAACCCGACGCGTACTTCTCGGCGACGAAGACCGAGTGGATTCTGGACAACGCCGAGCCACTGAAACTCCAGAGTCACCGGGCCGAGGACCTCCGGGACAGGGCGGAGAACGGCGAACTCTTGATGGGAACGATCGACGCGTGGCTGATCTACAATCTCACGGGCAATCACATCACGGACGTCACCAACGCCTCCCGGACGATGCTGTACAACGTCCACGAGATGGCGTGGGACGAGGAACTCCTCGCCGAGTTCGGGGTCCCCGAGGCGATGCTTCCGGAAGTGCGGCCCTCCTCGGACGAAAACCTCTATGGCCACACCGATCCCGACGGGTTCCTCGGCGCGGAGATCCCCGTCGCCGGCGCACTGGGCGACCAGCAGGCAGCCCTGTTCGGCCAGACCTGTTTCGAGGAGGGAGACGCGAAGAACACCTACGGGACCGGCTCGTTTTACCTGATGAACACGGGGACTGAAGCCGTCACGTCGGACCACGGGCTGCTGACGACGATCGCGTTCCAGCGGTCGGGCGAGCCTGTCAGGTACGCCCTGGAGGGGTCGATCTTCGCGACCGGCGCGGCGATCGAGTGGCTCGAAGACGTTGACCTCATCAACAACGCCGCCCAGACCGCGGACCTCGCCAGTGCGGTCGACTCGACCGACGGCGTCTATCTGGTGCCGGCCTTCACCGGCCTCGGCGCACCCCACTGGGATGGTCGCGCACGCGGGACGATCGTCGGGATGACCCGCGGCACCCGGAAGGAACACATCGTCCGGGCGACGCTGGAGGCCATCGCCTACCAGACGCGGGACGTCGCCGAGGCGATGGAGGCCGACTCGGGGATCGAGACGACCACACTCCGGGTCGACGGCGGGGCCGTCAAGAACGACTTCCTGTGTCAACTCCAGGCCGACGTCATCCGGACGGACATCGCTCGCCCCGAAGTGGACGAGACGACCGCCCTCGGTTCGGCGTATGCGGCTGGCCTCGCCGTCGGCTACTGGGCTGATCTCGACGAACTCCGCGAGAACTGGCGCGTCGACCGGGAGTTCACCCCGGAGATCCCGGTCGAGGACGCCGATCGGATGTACAGTCGCTGGGACGACGCCGTCGAGCGCGCCAGAGACTGGGCCAGGGAGGAGTGAACCGTGTTGCAAGCAGTCCTGGCGCTGCCGGTCGTCGGCCTGGGCGTCGAGGAGTTTCTCGTCCTGCTGATCGCCGCGCTGGCCGGCGGGGCTTTCGGCGCGGCCCTCGGGGCACTGCCCGCGTTCGTCTTCACCGGCTTCGTCGTCTTTCTCGGCGAGGGGCTGGCGATCCTCGAGGGGAACCTCGGCGACCTCTCGGCCATCGAAGGCGACATCGCGACCGGCGTGACCGGCACCATCGGCTTCGGCATGGTGACCGGCCCGCACGTCGCCTTCGCCGGCGGCGTCGCCGCGACGGCCTACGCCGGCAAGAAGTATCCTGACATGGAACCCGACGACTGGGGCTATCACTTCGGGAAGGACATCCTCTATGCCTTCGGGACCAAACCCGATATCCTCGCGGTCGGGGCGATCTTCGGGGCCCTGGGGATGCTCATCACGCAGGTCGGCGGCGGTCTCGGTATCCCGACGGACAACATCGCGCTGTCGGTCGTGGCGACGGCCGTCCTGGCGCGGGTGGCCTTTGGCTATCCGCTGATCGGTCGCGTCGCCGGAACCAGCGTCTTGGACATGTCGCCGTTCGAACGCGGCGAGGACCGGCCGGCCGCCGAGGGCGAATCCACCCGCCCGGCGACCGAACCCTGGCTCCCCCACCAGTACGAGTGGGCCGGCGTCACCGCGATCGGCCTCGTCGGCGGGATCGTGGGTGGATACATCTGGCTCGAAACGGGAAGCGTGTTCATGGGGTATGCCATCTCGGCGATGAGCCTGCTCTTTCTCAACCTCGGCGTCGAGAAGATCCCCGTCACCCACCACATCACGCTCATCGGGTCGGTGGGGGCAGTGCTCGCGATGGCGGCGGTCGACAGCGAGCCCCTGGTGTTGCTCGTCGCCGGTGGCTTCGGCATCCTGGCTGCCCTGCTCGGCGAGATCACCCAACGGCTCTTCTACGCCCACTCAGGGACCCACGTCGACCCGCCGGCGATGGCCATCGCGATCGTGATGACACTCGTCGGGATCCTCTATCTGGCCGGGTTCCTCCCGAACGCGGGGTACCTCGGGCTCTGATCGGCGGTCCGGCGGCGAACGGGACCACGGCCGTTCACTCGCGAAGTTTCTCGCGGTCGCCGGTCCCTTCGGTCAGGGCACTCGCCAGGGCACCTTTGACCACCACGTCGTCACCCAGCGTCGTGATGTTGATCTCCGGGATGTTGCCAAAGACCATCTCCGGGAGGCGCTCGCGGATCTTCCCGACGACGAGTTCCGGATTGTTCTCGGCAACGGCTCCGCCGATGTGGATCACCAGCGGCGCGTACGCCTGGACGATGTTGGCGACGCCCATCGCGTTGAACGTGGCGAGGCGGTCGATGAACGCGTCGGCAAAGTCGTCCTCACCCGCGTACTCAAAGAGGTCCGGGGCCCTGAAGTCGGCGTCCATGACGGGCATATCCGTCTCCCAGTCGCCGGCCTGGTAGAACTCGCGGGCGTACCGGGGGATGTTCTGGCCGGAAGCGTAGGCCTCCCAGTGGCCGTCCTGGCCACACCCACACGTCATCATTCCGTCGGAATCGAGCGTCATGTGGCCGACTTCACCGACGTTGCCGTCCCAGCCACTCAGAACGTGGCCGTCGACCGCGACGCCCGCGCCGATCCCCGTCGAGATGGTCAGATAGGCCATGTTGTCGGGGTTGCGGTCGCTGTGAAAGCGCTCGCCGATCACACCGGCGACCGCATCGTTGTGGAGGTAGACCTCGTCGGTCCCGGTGAGGTTCCCGAGCGGCCCAGTCAGCGGGATCGTCTCGATCGTGTCCGGGAGGTTCGCCGGGTTTTCGACAACACCTTCGGCGAGATCCAGCGGGCCGACGGACGCGACCCCGACCGCTTCGACGTCGGTGGGGTCGACCCCCGCATCCGTACAGGCTGCACGCAGCGTCTCAAGAACCGTCTCCGTTACGGCGATTCCGGTCGGGCCTGGTGGCGTTTCCCGCTTGTCCTGCCCGAGTTCCTTGCCAGTCCCATCACCGACGACGGCGCGAACGTACGTCGCACCGAGGTCGACACCAGCGTATACGGCCATATACGTTCAGAAATGGCATTGCCCCACTTAACTACACGCGTTTCGGGGGCGGATATCTCAGGCGAGTGAAAGCACGCACGGTTCCATCAAAACCCGCGACGAACGGTCGAAAACAGGTGAGTCAGTGTTCAGTCGTCGAGCGTTCCGAGTTGTCCCCTGTACAGGACGCCGCGTTCGGCATCGAGAGTTACGGTCGCACCGTCTTCGAGCTCGTCGGGAACCGTCACGTGGCTCACCGTCGGAATGTCGAGGCGTCGGCCGACGGTGACGGCGTGCCCGCGCCGGTTGGTGTGGCCGTCGATGATGCCACCGAGCTTCGACGGGTCGCCGAGGAATTCGTCGTCGAAATCGGCGGGAACGGACAGGATCGCGCCCTCAGGCACTGATTCGAGGTCGCCGTCGGTGGTTCGGACGAGCGGCCCCGTCACGAGCCCGTCGACGACGGATTGGCCCGTCGTGACGGTCTCGGCCGCCAGGTGAACCTTGAGCATGTTCGAGGTGCTGGTGCCCTCGAGTTCGGTCATCATGCCGGAGATGACGACGACGGTGTCGCCGCTCTCGGCGATGCCCGTCTTCAGCGCCGACTGGACGGCGTTCTGGACGATCGCGTCGGCCCCCTCCGTCGTGAAGGGAGCGGTCGTCGGGAAGATGCCACGCGCGAGGGCGAGCTGTCTGCGGACCCGCTCGCTGGGCGTCGAGGCGATGATCGGCACCTCGGGGCGGAACTTGGCCGTCCGCAAGGCGGTGTAGCCCGACTCGCTGGCGGCGACGATCGCGGTCGCGTCGATGTCATCGACCAGGGTCCGGGCCGCATGGGCGAGGGCGTCGGTACGCGTCTTATCCGAAGGCGGGAGGCGCTGTTCGCGAAGTTCGGCGAACTCCGCGCTCTGTTCGACCTCGTTGACGATGTCCGCCATCGTGGAGACCACCCGCGCCGGGTGGTCGCCGATGGCCGTCTCGCCCGACAGCATAACCGCGTCGGTCCCGTCGAAGACGGCGTTGGCAACGTCCGAGGCTTCCGCGCGGGTCGGCCGCCGGGACTCCTCCATGGAGTCGAGCATCTCCGTGGCGGTGATGACCGGGACGCCGGCCTCGTTGCACTGCCGGATGATCCGTTTCTGATACAGCGGCACCTCTTCGAGGGGCAACTCGACACCGAGGTCGCCACGGGCGACCATCACGCCGTAGGACGCCTCGATGATGCTGTCTAAGTTTTCGACGGCACCCTTGCGTTCGACCTTCGAGACGACCGGCACTTCCGTCCCCTCGTTCTCCAGGAAATCGCCGATCTTGCGGACGTCATCGCCGTCGCGAACGAAACTCGCCGCCACCAGATCGACTTCCTTCTCGGCAGCGACTTCGAGTTCCGTCCGGTCCTGTTCGGTCGGGAACGGGAGCCCGAGTTCGACGCCGGGGACGTTGACGCCCTTGCGCGCGCCGAGTTTCCCGCCGTTCTCGACGTGGGCGTAGACGTCGCCGTCCTCGACTTTTTCGACCGTCGTCTCGATGCGACCGTCGTCGAGCAGGACGCTGTCGCCCGGTTCCACGACGGAGATGTCAACCGAGAGCCCGACATCTTCGGGCGTCGCGTCGTCGCCCTTGTAGAACCTGATTGTGGTCCCACCGTCGAGTTCGATCGGTTCGCGGATCGGTGCGGTCCGGACTTCCGGGCCGGGGATGTCGTGCATGACCGCGAGAGACTTCTCCATCTCCGCGTCGACCTCGCGGATGCGGTCGATCATCGTGCGCCGGTGTTCCGGCGAACCGTGACTGGCGTTGAGCCGCGCGACCGACATGCCGGCCTCAGCCAACTCCTTGATGTCCGCTTTCGATTCCGATGCAGGTCCGAGCGTACAGACGATTTTGGCGTTGCGCATTTGTTAGTGCCTCCGTCCGGAGGGTGACGGCCACCGTCGGCTGGCGGGGCCCGCCATGTCTAGAGGGCTCTGTCCCCCAGGGATATGAAACTTATCAGAGCGATCTGATACGGCAATAATTACCACAAAGGTCCGTGGTATGTGAGTTCGAACCGTGATTGAATACTCAAATATGACAGAAGTTGAAGGAGATTATTACCTACGTGTGAAATCGGTTTCGTCTGTAATCATGGCATGGATCGTCCCCCCACCAGCAAGAACTGACAACGGGAACGCCAGTGGACGGATAATTTTGCGAGGTGGGTGAGAATATCCAGACGGATAGGTCCAGCCGCAGACCCATGAGAGCGACCGATGTCATCGTTTACGCTCACCAGTCCCGCCTTCGAGGACGGGACACCGATCCCGAGAGAGTACGGCTACACTGAACGCAACGTCAATCCCCCGCTGTCGGTTTCGGGTGTGCCTGGGGCGGCGGTGTCGCTGGCCATCGTGATGGATGATCCCGACGCGCTCGAACCTACACGAGCCGGCAACCACCGCCAAGCAGTAGAGCTAATGTGCCAACACGCAAACCGTCGCGGCATGGAACCGCGATTGACTGTGCTGACCCTCGGCGTCGAAGACATCGACCGATCGGTCGCGTTTTATCGGGACGGCCTCGGATTCGACGTCCTCGAACGGATGGGCGAGTTCGTCGCCTTCGAGTTGAATGGGTTCGCACTCGCGCTCTTTCCACGGGACGATCATGCGAACGGTGCGAATCTCGACCCTGCGGAGACCGGCACCGGTGACGTCTCGCTGGCACACAACGTCGAGACGAAAGCCGCGGTCGACGAACTCATCGCGGAAGCCGAGGCGGCCGGCGCAACGATTACGAAACCGCCGGCCGAGACAGCCTGGGGCGGCTACTCGGCGTACTTCAGGGACCCGGACGGGCACCTTTGGGAAGTCGCCACGGGTGCCGAGGCGTTCGAACAGTTCATCTAAATCCCACGGTCGCTTCGGACCGGTTCGTCCATGCTCCCGAATGGATGTCCAGTCCGGTATTGCTCATCGAAGTACCGCTCGCGTGCCCCGACCATGGCACCAACACTTATCCCCGGAGATACCGATGATGCTGGCATGTCGGATACCCTGCGAGATGTGGCAGACGACAACGACATCAAAATCGGCGCAGCGGCCGCAGCCGATCCGATCCGAGGGGACTTCCAGTATCGGGACGCCCTGCGAGAGTTCAACGCCGTCACGGCCGAGAATGCCATGAAGATGGGGCCGCTACGCCCCGACGAACACACGTACGACTTCACGGACGGCGACCTGATCGCCGAGTTCGCCCGCGAACACGACATGTACTTCCGCGGTCACGTGCTGGTCTGGCACAATCAGCTGCCGGAGTGGCTACTCCCCTTCCAGTACACCGACCGGGAACTCCGCCGCTTGCTCGAAGACCACGTCCGCACGGTCGCCGCGCGGTACGCCGGCGACGTCGACACCTGGGACGTCGTCAACGAGGCCGTCGCCGACGACGGCGGGTTGCGCGAGACGCCCTGGCTGCGAGCCTTCGGCGAGGAGTACCTCGATAAAGCCTTCGAGTGGGCCCACCAGTCGGCACCCGACGCGGACCTCTTCTACAACGATTACGGCGCGGACGGCATCAACGACAAGTCCGACGAGATCTACGAGATGGTCTCGGGCATGCTCGATCGAGGAGTCCCGATCGACGGCGTCGGCCTCCAGCTGCACGCACTGCACGACCCCGTCGATCCCGACTCGGTCGCCGAGAACATCGAGCGCTTCAAAGACCTCGGCCTGGCGGTCGAGATCACCGAGATGGATGTCGCCTACACGGCCGATGACCCGCCGGAGAATCATCCCGAAGTCCAAGCGGACTATTACAGCGAGGTCGTCGAGAAAGCCATGGCTGCCGGCTGTGACACCTTCGTCATCTGGGGTGTCGCCGACCACCACTCCTGGATCCCCCACTTCGACGACACCCTGACCGATGACCCGCTCCTGCTGGACGACGGCTACGACCGCAAACCCGCCTACGACGCGATCGTCGACCTGTTGTCGTAGAAGGATTCGGCCGAGCGGAAAGTATATTTATCAAACCGATCACGAACTCGAAGCGCGCGTTGAGAACGTCGTCGAATCCATCGCTACAGCCCAAGAGACCGAGAGATATCCCCAGGCGCACCTCCCAGACAGCCCGAAAAGCGCTGGAGGGATCTTACGACGGTGACGAAACTCTACTGTGGCGGGGACCTGCTCAGTGACATATTACCTTCGAAGGAACGTTTTCAGTGTCGTCGATGGACGGTTGATATGGGGCGCGCTCTCGGCCGGTCGACGAGACCGCCGAGACCCTGCGACACTCACCACTGTGCCCTACCACGCCCGGGACAATCGCGGGTCCGGCGAGGTGACTGTGTGGGTACGGCGCGGGTCGCTGCTGGGTGAGTGACCGATCAGTTCGAAATCGACCGTCTCGAGGTCATCTCCCGTGATGTGTATAGAAGACGGGCGACGGACGGGATCTCGAACCGAAGGTCCTGATCACAACATCTACCTGCGAGTTGCCCGAAAGAACGGTATCCGTGTCTTACGACGCTATCGTGTTCGACCTGGACGGCGTGTTGCTGACGGGCTATCACACGGCTCCCACCGTCTACCGCGAAGCCGCCCGGGAGACACTCGCTGACTTCGACGTGACGATCGAGGCGGTTCCCGACGGACTGGTCAACCCGGACGACACTGGCGAAGTCCGGGCGTTCTGTGCCCACCACGACCTCCCGCCCGAGGCGTTCTGGGGCTATCGCGAACACGCCTCGACCGTGCTCGAAAACGACCGAATCATCGCCGGCGAACGCGAACCGTTCGACGACGTCGACGTCCTGCCGTCGCTGGCCGAGGAGACGACGCTGGGGATCGTGAGCAACAACCGCCACGGTACCGTCCGGTTCGTCCGTGAGTATTTCGACTGGGGCGATGCCTTTGGGGCCGTCCGCGGCCGAGCGCCGACGCTCGATGGCTACGATCGAATGAAGCCCGACCCCCACTACTTGGGGCATACCATCGACGCGCTCGAGGTGGAACCGACCGAGACGCTGTTCGTCGGCGATCGGCTCTCGGACGTCGAGACGGCCGATCGGGCGGGCACTGACTCGGCGCTGCTGGTCCGGGACGGCGACCGGCCGACCGGCGATCCGGATCCGACGCACGTCATCGATTCTCTCCGGGACCTGGAACCGCTTGCGAGCGACGGATACTGACCGACCAAACGTTACTGGTAGCTCGTCAACTCCGACCTGTAGCTGTCGCCTAACTATAACAAAAGATAATTTAGAATAGTCGCTTACCTTACATACGTTCGGGGTAAATCGTGAAAAACCGGACGTACTGCCCTTAAACACCCCGAATTTTGGGGGTATACTTTAGTTATAATGTATTACATACATTGAAGTAGGTGGACTCTCCGATGACCGACGACGTGCGACGACACGGAGGGGGTCAGCCAGGAGCCCACCATCGCACGTTCGGTTACACTCTATCACGGTGATCACAATGGAAGAAATACGCATTCACGGTCGTGGCGGCCAGGGTTCGGTTACACTGGCACAGTTATTGGCACAAGCAGCACACGAAGAAGGAACCTGGGCACAGGCGTTCCCGGCGTTCGGCGTCGAGCGACGTGGCGCGCCCGTCGAGGCGTTCGCGCGCTTCGACGAGACGAAGATCACGGATCGCAGCCAGGTTGACGAGCCCGACTACGTCATCGTTCAGGACACGAGCCTGCTCGAGTACGTCGACGTCACCGATGGGCTCAACGAGGACGGCCTCGTGTTGGTCAACACTGACGCCGACCCCGAGGAGTTGGATATCGAGACCGACGCTGAGGTCGTCACGGTCGACGCGACCGAGATCGCCCTCCAGCACCTCGGTCGCCCGATCATGAACACGGCTCTCCTGGGCGCGTTCGCCGGCGCGACCGGGCTGCTCGGTCAGGACAGCATGGAAGCCGTCATCACCCGCAAGTTCGGCGGCGAGATCGGCGAGCAGAACGTCGCCGCAACCAACGAAGCCTTCTCGGAGGTATCAGCATGAGCCAATCAGAAGACCCATACGAAGACCTGAAAATCACGACCGGTGCCGTCGTGGAACCGAACACCTCCCGCGTGAACAAGACGGGATCCTGGCGGCAGTTCAAGCCCGTCATCGATGCCGAGACCTGTATCGCCTGCGGGCAGTGTGACACGTTCTGTCCCGACCAGGCGGCCAAGCCGGTCGAGGGAGAGGACTTCTACGCGTTCGACCTGGACTACTGCAAGGGCTGTGGCATCTGTGAAGAGGTCTGCCCGGTCGACGCCATCGACATGATCCGGGAGGTGAAGTGACATGGCCAAAGCTGAGCAGGAGCCCAATCCGTCCGGCGAGCAGGAAGTGATGAAAGGGACGTCGGCCGTCGCCAAGGGCGTCATGGCCGCCGATCCCGACGTCATCTCGGCGTACCCGATCACCCCCCAGACCGGCGTCGTCGAGAAGCTCTCGGAACTCGTCGCCGACGGCGAACTCGACAGCGAGTTCATCAAGGTCGACAGCGAGTTCAACGCCGCTTCGACGTGTATCGGCGCGTCGGCGGCCGGCGCTCGCGCGTTCTCCGCGACGTCGAGTCAGGGCCTGAAGCTGATGAGCGAACCGCTCTTTACGGCGGCGGGCATGCGCCTGCCGATCGTGATGGCGGTCGCCAACCGGTCGCTTTCGGCCCCCCTCTCGATCTGGGCGGACCACACCGACGCCTTCGCCGAGCGTGACGGCGGCATGCTGCAGTTCCACGCCGAGGACGTCCAGGAAGCCATCGACCACGTCCTGATGGGCTTCCGTGTCGCCGAACAGGTCAATCTCCCTGTCCTCTCGAACTTTGACGGCTTTATTCTGACCCACGTCCAGGAACCCGCCGACATCCCGAGCGAGGAGGAGGTCAACGAGTTCCTGCCGCCGCGTGACCCCGCGTTCACGCTCGATCCCAGCGATCCGAAGACGATGGGTGCCTACGCCCGGCCGGAGCACTGGACGGAGGCGCGCTACGAGATCCAGGCCGCGATGATGGAGTCCAAAGAGGTCTGGGCCGAAACCGTCGAGGAGTTCAAGGAAGTCTTCGGCCGTGACTACACCGAGTACAACGGCATGATCGACACCTACCACGGCGACGCGGACTACCGCCTCGTCGCCCTGGGGTCGATGTGCGGGACGATCCGCGGCGTCATCGATCAGTACCGCGAGCAAGGCGTCGACGTCGGGCTCGTCCGTCCGCGCGTCCACCGGCCGTTCCCGACCGAGGAGATCCGGAAAGCGCTCGGCGACGCCGAGGCCGTCGGCGTCCTGACCAAGGAGATGTCGCCCGGCTACGAGTCCGCACTCGCCGGCGAGATCAAGGGGACGCTGTACCACGCCGAGAACCAGCCGCCGATCAAGAGCTTCGTCATCGGGATGGCCGGCCGGGACATCACCGCGGCGGAGATCGGCGCGATGATCGAGGAGACCATGGAGGCCTCCGGGCCGATGACTTTCGACGAGCAGGAATCGTGGCCACAGCTGCGTGAGGAACTCCTCCAAACTGGAGGCGATCAATAATGAGTTCAGACTTACAGGACCAGGACTACACCGAAGAGGTCGAACACGGCGAGGAACTCTGGAACCCCGGCCACCGCGCGTGTGCCGGGTGTGGCCCCGCACTGGCGATGAAATACATCACCGAGGCCGCCGGCGAGAACACCATCATCAGCCAGCCCACTGGCTGTATGGAGGTCGTCTCGACGCCCTACCCCGAGAGTTCCTGGGGTACCAGTTACATCCACAACATCTTCGAGAACGCGGCGAGCGTCGCCTCGGGCATCGAAGCCGCCTACAAGTCCTTCGACCGCCGTGACCCCGATCACCTGGATGTCGAGAAGGAAGACGACGTCAACATCATCGCGGTCGGTGGCGACGGCGCGACCGCTGACATCGGCATCCGCGCACTCAGTGGTATGATGGAGCGTGGTCACAACGTCACCTACATCATGTACGACAACGAGGCGTACATGAACACGGGCGTCCAGCGCTCCAGTCAGACCCCGCTCGGGGCCTCGACGACCACCTCGCCGGCCGGTGAGGTCAGCATCGGGAACGACACCAACAAGAAGGACATGGCCTCGATCGCGGCCGACCACGGCGTCGGCTACGTCGCGACGGCCTCGATCTCGAACCCCAACGACTTCAAGCAGAAAGTCGAGGAGGCCCTCTCGCGTGACGGACCGAAGTTCCTGCACGTCTACTCGCCGTGTCCGGTCGGCTGGAGCTACGAGTCCTCGAAGACGGTGGAACTCGCCGAACTCGCCGTCGAGACCGGGCTGTTCCCGGTCTTCGAGATGGAGGACGGCGAGATCACGAGCGTGAACAAGATCCGCGACCGCAAGCCGGTTCGCGAATGGCTCGAAACCCAGGGCCGGTTCAAGCACCTCTTCAAGGACGAGAAGGGCGAGCAAGCCATCGAGGAGCTTCAAGAGTGGATCGACGACCGCGCCGAGGATCTCGGTCTCGACGCCTAACACAGCGACACGACTACATTCTCACCCGATATTTCTGAAGTGGGGTTCGCCGATTCTGACAGGTAGCCGGCCTCTTTTCCGCACAATCCACCAATCTTGAGGGGGCGTGGTAGAAGAATATATATGCATCATCTGACTAGGTTAGCCCATGGCACGCCCCCTCACGCGAGAGACGCGCGCCGCTCTTGCATTCCAACTGATACATGCTGTGATACAGGCCGCGTTGCCGTTCGTGGCCCCCCCGACAGCGTATCCGTTCCTGGCAGGTGGCGGTTTCGTTCTCGCGATCGCAGCGCTCGCCGGTGCTTTCAATACGATCCGCGGTCGGATCGAGTCGCTCGAATCGACGCGGACGGACCTCGAGCGCCGGATCGATGATCTACAAGCCGATCGATCCGCGCTCGAAGCGGACCGGTCGACACTCCAGCGAGAACTCGCGGACGCGCGCGAAACGATCGAGTCGCTCCGTGCGCAGTCCGATCGACCAGTCGCCGCAGGGACCGCGTTGACACCGGACGGCGGGACGCGGGTCGGCAACGACGAGGCCGACGAGTTCGACACGACAGTGACCCAGTACGCACAGACGATCGGCGCGGCCGGCGAGGGCAACCTGACGGTCCGGTTGCCCGCCGATGCCGATTCCGGGTCGCTGTCGGAACTCGCCGACCGCTTCAACGAAACCGTCGTCGCCTTCGAGCGGACGATCCGGGCGGCCGACGAGTTCAGCGACGACGTCGCGGATTCCAGTGGACAGGTTTCGACAGCAACCGAAGCCGTCCGGGAGGCCAGCGAGACGATGGCCGACAGCATCCAGGACATCGCCGATGCCTTCCACGAACAACACGAGCAGGTGACGGGGATCTCCGAGGAGATGGGCCAGATGTCGGCGACGATCGAGGAAGTCGCCGCCTCCTCGGACGAGGTCGCCGAGAAGGCCGACCAGACCGAACGCCGGACCGTCGAGGGGATCGAGTCCGCGCGTGACGTCAGCGACGCGATGAACGAGGTCGACGACCAGACAGAACACGTCGTCGAAACCGTCGAGACCCTCGACAACCGGATGGACGAGGTCGGACAGATCGTCGACCTCATCGACGACATCGCCGAGCAGACCAACATCCTCGCGTTGAACGCCTCCATCGAGGCTGCCCACGCGAGCAACGGCAACAACAACGGCTTTACCGTCGTCGCTGACGAGGTCAAGAGCCTCGCCGAGGAGACCAAGGAGGCCACCGGCGAGATCGAGAGTCTGATCACCGACATCCAGGATCAGACGACCCAGACCGTCGAGGAGATGCAGACGATGCGGGAAACCGTCAGCGAGGGCCAGGAGACGATGGACGAGGGTCTATCAGCCCTTGAGTCGGTCCTGGATCACGTCCAGGACACGACCAGCGGCATCAAGGAGATCAGCGAGGCGACCGACGACCAGGCCGCCTCCAGCGAGGAAGTCGCGAGCATCGCCGACAGCGCCGCCGAGATCAGCCGCGAAAACATGGAGGAAGCCGAGAGCGTCGCCGCCATCGCCGAGGAGCAAACGCTGGCCCTCGGCGAGATGTACGTCAACGCCAAGACGCTCAGCATGCGCGCAAAGCAACTCTCGACGCTGTTCGATCGCTACGAGACGGAATAACGCAGACCGGCAAAGGGGTGGCCAAGAGAGTGCGGGTGGTTTCCTGACGGAAAATGTGTCTACAGGGCAGTGAGTGTCCAGCATGTCGTCAATTGCAAATCTCACCAGATACGCCGGTCTCGACAACGACTCTGTCAATCTGGAGTCTCTGACGCATCTCCGCCGGACCCCTGCGCATCGTCATCGTCGGCAGCGTCTGTCTCAGCTGTGGGCGTCGTGGCTTCCTGCTGTTCGGATGCCTCCACCTCGTCTGCCCCGGATCCCACAGCGCCGTCCTCGTCAGCAGCATCCGTCTCAGATTCGGACTCCGTAGCCGTCGGTTGTTCGAGGAGATCAACCTCGTCTGTGTTTGGTTCTGTGGCCGCCTGTTGTTCGTGTTCGGAGGCATCCGTTTCGCCGGTCTCGACGGCGTCGAGGTTATCGGCGACGGCGGCCATGGCTTCGGCCGCCTCGTCGACGTCTTCGAGGACGCTGTCGGTGTGCATCCGCATCTCGTTGGACGCCCGTATCGTCCCGTCGACCGTCGCGTTTTCGTGGAGCGCAACGTTTTCGGCGGAGATGTCACCCCAGACGTGGACGCCAGGGCCGATCGAGACAGTGCCGTTTCGTGTCGTCACGTCACCTTTGATCTCGCTGGCACGTCCCACCGTGAGGTCGTTTTTCGCCCGGAGGCTGCCGAAGACAGTGGTGTCCCGGCCGACGGTGAGTGACTCGGCACGGAGGTTGCCGTGAAGTCGACAGTCGTCACCGATCCGGGCCGGCGCGGAAACGCGCCAGGCGTCGTCGCTGACGTGTGTCCCGCGGGGGACCAGCAGCGGCTGGGCCTCCCGGTCGGCGTCCAGTGCCGCCGCGAGGACGTCCTCGGCGGTGTCCTCTTCACCGATCCGCAGCAAGTGACTGAGATAGACGAACAGGAAGACGATCGTCGGCATCGGGTTTCGGATGACGATCCAGCCGTTGGCCTCGAACCCCTCGTCGATATCGACGTCGTCACCGATGTCGAGATCGCCTGCGACTTTCAGTTCCCCGCCGATGTGAACGCGTTCGCCGAGATACGCGTCCTCGCCGACGAGGACGTCCTCGGCGACGTCACACCACATGTCGAGCCGACAGTCACCCTCGGCCTCGATGTGGCCCTCGAAACGGGTCCGTTCGCCCGCGATGACGTTGTTCCCCCGGACGCCGAACTCGACAGTGCTCTGGCCCCCGACGATCACGTCACTGTCAGTGACGAGGTCGTGCTCCTCGACGGTCGTCCCGTCGGGGATTACCAGTTCTTCGAGCGGCGTCGATCGCAGCACGTCCCTATCTGTGAAATCCACTGTATTAAACCCCGACCATGTTCCGAGCCTGTATTATCGCTCGATCGGCCTCTAGTTGCCGGCTAACGGGGGCAGTGGAATGACGGCTCCAAGAGGCTTTTATCCGGGTGCGTGCAATCTCGCAGTATGACCGCCCTGTCATTCGACGAAGACGGCGTCGATGTCGTCTACGAGGGAACCGACTTCCGCCTCGACAAGCAGATGATCGAGGACGCAGTAGGGAAGTCCTACCCCGACGTGACGGACCACGAGGTGCTCCAGCTGGTCGACCCCGAGCCGTCGCTGTCCGGCGAGCCACAGCGGATCGCGGAGATCATTCCCTAGCGGTCCACAAAATCCGCTTGGCGAGTCTACCCCTCGTACTCGCTGCCGACAACTTCCCGAATTCGCTCGGCAGTGACCTCGCCGACGCCATCGACGTCCAGGAGGTCGTCCTCGTTTGCGGTCATCACCGCTTGCACACTGCCGAAGTGTTCGAGCAGCGTCCGTGCGATGACCGGCCCCACGTCGGCGATCGAGGCGACGACGTACTCTTGCTGTTCGCCGAGAGTCTTCGAGCCCTTCTCGCCGTGAACACTGATTTCGCGGTCGTCGGTCTCCTGCTCGCGAGTGGCGATGGTCGCCAGGAGGTCGGCCGTCTCGCCCTCGTCTTCGGTCCGGAGGACGCTCGCGCCGAAGTCGACCGCGAGCGACGCCAACGCGCCCCGAATCGCGTTCGGATGGACGTTGCGCTCCTCGTAGAGTCCGTCACCCTCCAGAATCACGACCGGCCGGTCGTAATAGCGGGCATCGTCTTTGACCTGCTCGAACATCGAGCGATCACCGCCGGTCAGCGTATCGAGGAAGTCCGAAATCGTCTTGCGTTCGACGACGACGCGATCCGAGAGGACGTAGTCGCCCACGTCCAGGGTCTCCAGGCGGGTCTCGAACCCATCGCGGCGCGAGAGGTTTCGCCCGATCGAAGCGTCGAGTTCGCGCTGGTCGATGACGACCTCGACTGCCTCCTCGCCGCCGGCCGTCGCGACCGTCCCCTCCTCGTCCGGCTCGGGGTCGGTTTGCTCCGTCGTTGACCCGGTGACGTCATCTCCTGGCGCGAACGCGTCTAGACCCTTTTGACCGTCACTCTCGCCGTCATCCGCTGTGTCCTGGGTCGGCTCGTCGGTACCGCTGGCTGGATCCTCGGTCGTTGCGCCGTCGCTGTCGGCGTCATTGTCGGCCGCGTTATTCCCAGCGGCCGTGTCATCCGAATCCGCGGACGCCTCCCCGTATCCATCGAGGCCCATCTGTTCGCGGAGGTGGCTCTCGATGTCGCCGGCCATGTCCTTCAGCGTCCGGAGTTCGTCCTCCATGCGCTTCTCGTCCTGGCGGGCCTTCCAGAAGTAGGCCTCGTCCCGGGTGTCCTCGGCGATCAGGACCACGACCGCACCCTCTGTCTGGCGACCGGTCCGGCCCTTGCGCTGGATCGACCGGATCGCGGTGGGGACCGGTTCGTAGAAAAGAACCAGATCGACTTCCGGGACGTCCAGGCCCTCTTCAGCGACGCTCGTCGAGACCAGCACCTCGAACTCGCCGGCCCGGAAGGCTTCGAGGGTCTCCTGCTGTTCGGTCTGGGTCATGCCGTCGCTACCCGCTGTGTCGCTCTGGCCGACGAACTTCTCGACGGAGAAGTGCTCACCCAGGAAGTCCGTCAGTGTCTCGGCGGTGTCCCGGGACTCGGTGAAGACGATCACGCGCTCGCCGTCGTGGATGCCCAGCGTCTCGGCGATCTGCATCCGCGTCCGGCGGAACTTCGGATGGAGGTCCTCGAAGTCCTCGGCCTTTCGGCGGGCCTCCCGGACTTTGGGCGCGCTGATGAGGCGCTGATCGGCCTTCGAGGCCCCAGAGGAACGGGCAGCCTCCCGGAGTCGTTCGAGATACCGCCGCAGGCTCTCGACGCTCTGGGTTTCGGCGTAGGTCACGGCCGTCCGAAGCTTTCGAACCTCGGCCAGCAGGCTCATGCCCTGGTAGCCCTCCGATTGGTCGTTGTCCATCAACTCCCGGAGCTTGGCCTGGATCTTGCGGATCTCCCGCTCGGAGACGTCGGCCTGGGTCGAGGACGTGACGCCGAGTTCCTTGAGTTGGGTCAGCCGGTCGTGGATGACGTCCTGGAGGGCATCGCGGATCTCGATGACCGGTTCGGGTAGCTCGACACGTTCCCAGTTCACGCTCGTGTTGTGGGTGTAGGCCTCGACGTCGGCGTCCTCGCTCGTCATCACCTCGACCTCGCGGATGCCGAGGTTGTCACACACCCCGAGGATCGCCTCCTCGTCGTCGCCGGGCGAGGCGCTCATGCCCGTCACAAGGGGGTCGTCGCTGTCCTCGTGGTAGCGCTCGGCGATGTAGGTGTAGGGGTACTCCCCGCTCGCGCGGTGGCACTCGTCGAAGGTGCAGTGGGTCACCGGCGAGAGATCGATCCGCGAACCGAGGAGGTCGTTCTCGACGACCTGTGGGGTGGCGATCACGACAGTCGCGTCGTCCCACAGTTCGGCGCGGTCGTCGGGCCGGACTTCACCCGTGAAGACGACGATCTCCTCGTCGTCGATCGTGAGGGCTTCGCGGTAGAAATCGGCGTGTTGCTGGACCAGCGGTTTGGTCGGCGCGAGCAACAGCGACTTCCCGCCGACGTCGTGGAGTCGCTCGGCGGTCACCAGCAGGCTGACGGTCGTCTTGCCCAGCCCGGTCGGGAGGCAGACCAGCGTGTGATCGGCCGCGGCAGCGTCGGCCAATTGGATCTGGTAGCCCCGGTTCTCCAAGACGCCGGGCTCGAGCAGCGGGCGATCGATAGATTCCTCGGACGCGTCAGTAGCCGCCATCTGTCCGCTGATTCGTGTCGTTCGCGGTTAAGGGTTCTTGTAGCGCGGTGAAAGTGAAGCGCCCGCCCCCTGATACCTCAGTGGTGGTCACAGCCCCAGCGCCGGCAGGTACTCGATGGCGAGAAACATCGCGACGGCGGCCGACGGCGCGATCGTGAGGTTGTCGTCGACGACGTACCCACGGATCACGGGCTTGGCTCCGTCCGCTGCGGTCGCTGCCGCCCCGCCCAGGATCGCCGGGAGTGGTGGGACGAACGCGCTCGCGATGAGCGTCGTGAGGCCGAACATCGCCAACAGCACCCACGTCTGTTTGACGGCCTTGAGTTCGCCCGCACCGAGCAGGCCACTGAATGGATCACCGATCGTCAACATGAGCATCGCCGGGACTGCCACGGGCGATGGGTCGAACGGACTGGCAATCAGCGGGTCGGCTCCCGCCGGCGGAAACGCAAATGCAACGACCGTGAGCCCGACGCCGCCCAGGAAGTACGCCGCGAGGTTCTCCTGTTCATATTCACGGGTGAGCCGATCGAAGATCCACCAGTCGAGGCCGACATACAGCCGGACGATTTCGAGAGTAAACGCGCCAACCATCGCGAGGACCAGCAACGCCTGGACGTGTCGCCAGGTCAGCTCCGCGACGAACACGTAGGCAAGCGGAAGCACGCTCGTACTGGCGTGAACGAGTCGGCGAGTGACTTCGTCGTCGATGCGATCGAGGAAAGAGGCGAACACGGTTTCAGAGATTCTGGAAGGTACTGTCGCCCTCGACGAGGGCCTCGATAGTCGAAGCGAGATCGTCGGCAGCGACGCGGGTCTGGTCGGTGCTGTCTCGATCTCGGATCGTCACGGTCCCGTCTTCGAGGGTGTCGTAGTCGACGGTCACGCAATAGGGTGTGCCGACCTCGTCCTGGCGGCGGTAGCGACGGCCGATTGCCCCCGAGTCGTCGTAGGCCACCGACAGGCCCGCAGCCCGCAACTCGCCGGCGATCTCGCGAGCGCGCTCGCCGAGACCATCCTTGTCCATCAGTGGGAAGACACCGACCGTGGTCGGCGCGACTGCCGGCGGTAGTTCGAGATACGTCCGCTCCTCGCCGTCGACTTCGTCCTCCCGATAGGAATGATCGAGTGCCGTATACAGTGCCCGGTCGATCCCCAGCGAGGGCTCGACGACGTGGGGCATGATGTGCTCGCCGGACTCGGTGACTTCCTCGATCGCGAAGCCGGTCTGCTCGACCGGGACGGTGTAGGCCTCGCCGTCGACCTCGACCGTGACGTCCTCGCCCGCGAAGGCGTCGGGATCGTCCTCGGCCAGTGCTTCGAGTGCGTCGGCGACATCGCCCGCCGCCCCGCCGAACTCGGGGCCGAGATAGCCCATCTCCGGATCGACGGTCGGCTGCTCGACAGTTACCGGGTCGTCGTACTGCTTGAAGATCGTGAACTCCGCCTCGGAGTGAGCGTCGTGTTTCGAGAGATCGTAATCCGCGCGATAGGCGAACCCGCCGAGTTCGATCCAGTCGGGAGCCTCATCCGGGTCGCTCACATCACCCTCGGCGTCCCAGCAGTCCTCGGAATAGTGGGCGAGTTCGCCCGGCCGGTGCTGGCGAAAGCGAAAGAGATCCATGTCGAGGCCGATGGCCGCGTACCACTCCGCGGCCACGCCCAGATAGTAGGCGATCCACGGGTCGGCGACGATCCCATCCTCGACCGCCTCGCCGATCGTCATCTCGACTGGCTCGCCGTCCGGGCGGTCCTGCGCGTCGGCGGGGTAGAACTGCGCGGTCACGTCGGCCACGGCGGAGAGATCCGGCTCGTCTTCCTCAGGATCGACGAACAGTTCGAGTTCGGCCTGGGTGAACTCCCGGACGCGAAGCAGGGACTTGCGGGGGCTGATCTCGTTGCGGTAGGCCCGGCCGATCTGGGTGACGCCGAAGGGCAACTGGTTGCGGGCGTATTCGGCGAACTGTGGGAACTCGATGAAGATCCCCTGGGCAGTTTCGGGCCGAAGGTAGCCCGGCGAGGAGCTGCCGGGGCCGATGTTCGTCTCGAACATGAGGTTGAACTGCTCGATTGCCTGGCCAGCCAGCCCCATCCCACAGGTCGGACACGCGAGCTCGTACTCGGCGACGACCTCCTCGATGCGTTCCGGGGCCAGCGATTCGGCCTCCTCGATGCCGGTGTCCGGGTCGTCCTCGACGATGTGGTCGGCGCGGTGGGATTGCCCGCACTCGGGACACTCGACGAGCATATCGTCGAACCCGTCGAGATGGCCCGACGCCTCGAAGACCGGTTCCGGCAGGACCGTGGGGGCGTCGATCTCCATGTGACCCTCCTGGATCGCGAATCGGTCGCGCCAGGTCTCCTCGACGTTGCGTTTCATCGCAGCCCCCTGCGGGCCGAACGTGTAGAAGCCGGAGACGCCGCCGTAGGCATCCGCAGACTGGAGGAAGAAGCCGCGGCGCTTGGCGAGTTCGACCAGGGCCTCGGCGCTGACCGACGTCATTGTACGGCCTTGATCACGTCGATGTCGCGGACGATGCCCGCGAGGTCGTCACCCGAGACGAGCGGGATCTGCTCGATCTCGTGGCGGATCAACAGCTGGGCCGCCTCCTTGGCGGTCCGGCGGCTGCCGACGGTCACGAGATCGTCCGTCATGTACTCGCTGACCGGCTCGTCGGGGAACTCCACGTTCCGCGTCGGCATGTAGCGGTTCCCGACAGCCTTGATCCCCTCCCACATCCACTCGTCGTCCTGGTTGGCGATGGACTCGCCGGTGCCGGTCTCGCCCTCGACGACCTCGGCGACCTCGATCACGTCGACCTCGGTCAGAATGCCGGCGACTTCGGCGTCGTCGTCGAGAACGACCCCGTAGGGGACATCCGCGTGTGAGAGTTCGCGTTCGGCGACACCCAGCGGCGCACCGGCGTAGACACAGTTGACGTCCGGTCGGGCCAGCTCCCCGACCGGCGTGTCGCCGTCGTCGACGCCGCCCTCGGCGAGCGCGCGGATGACGTCGGTTATCGTGACGATCCCCTCGAGCTGTCCGTCGACGACGGGGATCCGGCGCTCGCCGGTCTCGACCATCGTCCGCGCGACGCTCGCGAGAGATGTCTCGCCAGTCGTCGTCGGGACGTCCTCGACGAGCATCGCGAGCTGATCCTCGTCAGGATTTTTGATGAGCGCGTCTCGCGTGACGAGCCCGCGACACTCCTCACCTTCGTCAGTCTCTTTGATCACTGGAACGGACGAGAACTGTCGTTCCTGTAAGTACTCGAGGACATCGTCCCGGGTGCCCGGTAACTCGGCCGTGACGACGTCAACTCGTGGCGTCATGACGTCAGCGACGTTCATACTGGAGAATACTCTTCGGCCCTCCTACTAAGTCCTTACACATCCGTGCTATCGTTCGACGTGTTCGCGCGGCGCGTCGGTCGCGCGTCAGACACGGTTTCGGTATTCCCTATGGTCTTTCGGCACGTTTATGTATGGGTGTTACCAACTAACATAGTATGTCGCAAGAGCCCGACGCGCTCGCGGCAGACGTCGCAGTGGACCGTGAAGTCATGGCAGCCGTCGAGCGAGACGAGCAAGCCGTATTTGTCATCGCCGACGTCACCCGCGACAACGCGTATCTCTCGATGGACCTCGAGGACGCGGCGACACTGTCCGCGTGGCGGTAGGGCTCACTGCGGTGAGGAACGGTCTCCGATCAGCGAGTGTCGTTCATCGGACCAGTCTCTCCAAGGACCGACACTGACCAGTCGGTCTGGGGCCACCCGGCCGGTGACTTCCCGGTTCGCCGAGAGAAAACAAGCGTTATGCCGACCGGCAGTGTCACCCCCAATATGGAGATCGTAGTTACGAGTTCCGTCGAGGACGCGGGACTGGCGGCACTCACCGACGCGGGCCACGACATCCGGACCGTCTCGGTCGACGGGTCTGAGGAACTGGCTGTGGCCGCCGAGGGAGCGGCTGCGTTGATCGTCGACGAGGAGACACCGGTACCTGCCGCGGTGTTCGAGCGTGCAACGGACGTACAGATCGTCGGCCGAACCGGGATCGACGTCGACGGGATCGACGTGGCCACGGCGACCGAACACGGCGTGATCGTCGCCAACGGCCCGGAGGCAGACGTCCAGGCGGTGGCCGAATACATCATCGGGCTGCTGTTCGCCACGGCGCGAGGGATTCCCCAGGGCCACGTTCGACTGAAAGACGGCGAGTGGGCCAAAGGCGACATCATCGGCTCGGAACTCGACGGCAAGACCGCCGGAGTTCTCGGCTTCGACAGCGTCGGCCAGGAGGTCGCCAAACGACTCGACAACCTGGGGCTCGACGTCGTCGTCTACGCACCCGACGGGGATGGCGAGCGGGCCGCACAGATCGGTGCCGAACGCGTCGATCTCGACACCTGCCTCGACCGCGCGGACTTCCTCTCGATGCACGCGGGAGCCGATGCGGTCCAGTTGGGCGAACGCGAACTCGACGCACTCGGGGAAGCCTACCTCGTCAACGGAACGGACGGGGACGGTCTCGACGAGTCGGCGCTCGCGAACGCTGTCGAGGACGGTGATCTCCAGGGAGCGGCTCTCGACGCCGTGTCGGTCTCGCCGCTGCCGGACGAGAGCCCACTCCGGGACGTCGAAAACATCCTCGTCACGCCCGAGATCGCCAGCCACACCGCAACGAATGGCGAATCGGCGTCCGCGAGCGTCGCGGCTCAGGTACTCGCCGCATTCGACGGCCAGCCAGTCAGCAACGCCGTCAACGTGCCGTCGATTCCACCGGACGCGTACCCGGTCGTCAAACCATATGCTGACCTGACGGAAACAGTCGCCCGGATCGCGATCCAGTTGTTCGACGGCGACCTCGAATCGGTAGCCATCGAATACGCCGGCGACATCGTCACCGAAACGATCGAGCCCATTACGGCCGCCGGACTCACCGGCGTGTTCGATCCGCTCGGCTGGGACGCAAACCAGGTCAACGCGCGGCACGTCGCCGACGAGCACGGCATCGACGTCGACGTCTCGACGATCCGAGAAGCGCCCGACTTCCAGAACCTGGTGACCGTCACCGTCAGCGGTGGCGGTGACGAACTCAGCGTCGAAGGAACGCAGTTCGCCGACGGCGAACCCCGCATCGTCAGCATCGACCGCTACTGGGTCGAGGCGATCCCGCACGGCCACATGCTGATCGTCCGCAACGCCGACGAACCGGGCGTGATCGGGTTCATCGGAACCGTGCTCGGCGAGTACGACGTCAACATCGCCGGCATGTTCAACGCCCGGGAAGCCATCGGCGGCGAGGCGCTGTCGGTGTACAATCTCGACGACGAACCCGGCGAGGACGTCCTGGCTGCGCTTAACGACGACGACCGCATCCTCGAGACCACCGTCGTCGAACTCAACGGACAGAACGCCCGCAAATAAGGACTCTTACGGCCACTGCTCCGGCGTCAGTCCCTCCCACACTCCGGATCACCAGTTGGCGCGGTCCACACGAAACACCCGTCCGTGGCCTCACCACCGTAGGTACCCCAGAGTCGATCCCTGGCGGCGACGGCCCGGTGGACCGGCGAGGGGTTCTCGATCGGCGGCCCGCCGCGGTCGGTCGTCGCTATCCGGACTGATTCGCAAGCTGAGCCCTGGGTTAGACCGTCTCCCCGGCTCACCCCACACGCCAGCCGCAGTTTCCCGTCGAGACGTGGTTCCGGCGGCTGCAACCGATTTTGATCTGTCGACGACGAATCGTGATCAGCTGACATAGCAACACACGATGGACGTCACGCATCAAAAAGCGCCGGCAGACGCGCGTCCGCTCAGTGCATGACGGGCGCGCGATCCACGGCGGAATCGGCCCCCAACTCAGGACCGCAGATGTTCGAGCACGTCGTCGGTGTCGGCGGGGACCGGTTCGGGGTCGGTTCCCGCCTCCGCGGCCGCGTCGGGATCCTTCAGGAGGTGCCCGGTCGTCAGGCAGACCACCTGCTCGTCAGCGGTGACGACGCCCTCCTCGCGGAGTTTTCGAAGGCCGGCGATCGAAGCGGCCGAAGCGGGTTCGACGCCGACGCCTTCCTCGGCGAGCGAGCGCTGGGCGTCGGTGATCTCCGCGTCGGTGACGGCGACTGCCGTCCCGCCGGTCTCGCGGACCCCCGGCAGCGCTTTAGGTGCATTGACGGGGTTTCCGATCCGGATCGCCGTCGCTCTGGTCTCGACATCGTCCCAGCGCTCGATGTGATCCCAGTCGTGCTCGATAGCCTCGACCATCGGTGCCGCGCCCGCGGCCTGAACACCCGTGATCTTCGGGATCTGGTCCTCGTCGATTGCCCCGGTCGCTTCGAGTTCACGGAAGGCCTTGTACAGCGCGGCGGTGTTGCCGGCGTTGCCGACCGGCAGTACGATCCGGTCGGGAAAGTCACCCTCCTCGGCCAAAAACTGCTCCATGATCTCCAAGCCGATGGTCTTCTGACCCTCCAGCCGGAAGGGGTTCAGCGAATTGAGCAGGTAGGCTTCGCCGCGGTCGGCCAGGTCCTTGACGATGTCGAGACACCGATCGAAGTTGCCGTCGACCTCCAGAATCCGCGCGCCATGGAGGCTCGCCTGGGCGATCTTTCCGGCGGCGACTTTCCCCGCCGGCAGGAGTACGAGCACTTCCAGGCCCGCCCGGGAGCCATACGCCGACAGCGCGGCGGAGGTGTTGCCCGTCGAAGCGCAGGCCAGCCGATCGACGCCCACCTCCTGGGCGACCCGGACGCCCACCGTCATCCCGCGGTCCTTGAAGCTCCCGGTGGGATTCATCCCCTCGTGTTTGACCCGCAAGCGTTCGACACCGGTCTCGTCTTCGAGTCGCGGCACTTCGTGCAGCGGGGTGTTGCCCTCAGGAAGGGAAACTCCCGAGTCGAAAGGAAGTGCGTCGCTGTATCGCCAGACGCCGCCGTGAAACGCCGACTCGTCGTCGCCGAAGTCCTCGAAGGTCGGTAGATCGGCGTATCGGACTTCGAGCAGTCCATCACACTCGTCACAGGTGTAGCGAATCCCCGCAAAAGGCGGGAAGTGCTCGCCACACTCGATGCAGGTCAGCCAGACGCCGTCGGTCGCCTCGGCCGGTTCGTCCTGGGTGATCTCCAGATAGCTCATTGTGTCACCCGACGTGGGCCACCAGAAAAAAGCCGCGGATCCACCTTTTTACTTCGTCGGGGTCGCGCGGAGCGCGACCCACTCTCTGCTCACGGCGGCGAAGCCGCCGTTCGTATGGTCAGCGGGACCTTCGGTCCCGCTCGACTCGTAAAAACGTGGGCGAAAAACGACCTGCTGGTTCGCTCCGCTCACCAGCAGTGAAACGCCGTCTGCGACGGCGTATGCTTACTCCGACCGCTCGCTCAACCACACCAGCAACCCGTTCTGTGGGTGCAGGCGATTTTCGGCCTGGTCCGGCAACCACCTTTTTCTCGTCGGGTCCGCTCACTCCGTTCGCGAACCACTCTCACGGCGTCGCCGTTCGAGCGCTCGGCGGCCTCGTCCCACTCGGCCGCCCACTTCTCGAAAAAGCTGGACCAAAAATCCGGTCGCTCGTCCCTCGCTACCGGTTATGCCCGCTCGGCCAGCCACACCAACAACCCGTTCTGTGCGTGCAGTCGGTTCTCCGCCTGCTCCCACACGATCGCGTTCTCACTCTCGATGACTTCGTCGGTGACCTCCTCGCCGCGGTGGGCCGGCAGGCAGTGCATCAGCGTGCGGTCGCCGAGCAACTCGGTCGTGACCTGAAAGCCCTCGAAGGCCGCGAGTTTCTCCTCGCGTTCGTCCTCCTGGCCCATGCTGACGAAGACGTCCGTGTAGACCACGTCCGCGTCTTCGACCGCCGCCTCGGGATCCGTCGTCGTCTCGGGGGCGGTCCCCAACTCGGCCGCACGATCGAGAACCTGCTCGTCGATTTCGTAGCCCTCCGGGGTCGCGACGGTCAAATCGAGGCCGACCATCGCCGCGCCGAGGACAAACGACTGGGCGACGTTGTTGCCGTCGCCGACCCAGGCGACTCTGACGGTGTCGAAGCCACCGAACTCCTCGCGGATCGTCAGCAGATCCGCCAGGGTCTGACAGGGGTGGGCGTCGTCGGTGAGTCCGTTGATCACCGGCACGGTGGCGTACTCGGCCAGTTCCTCGGCGTCAGCGTGGTCGAACAGCCGCGCCATGATCGCGTCGGCGTACCGCGAGACCGCCCGCGCGGTGTCCTTGACCGGTTCGCTATCCCCGAGGTGGATGTCGTCCGGCCCGAGGAAAATGGCGTGGCCGCCGAGCTGTGTCATGCCAGTCTCGAAGGAGACCCTGGTCCGGGTCGAGGGCTTCTCGAAGATCATCGCGAGCGTCTCGTCTTCGAGGGGGTTGCCCGCCTCCTCGCCGGCCTTGATGGTGGCGGCGCGATCGAGGACGGTCGTCAGTTCCTCGCTCGTCAGGTCGTCGATGTCGAGTACGTTGCGTGTCATGGCTCCTCCAGGAGGGTCCGAGTCACGTCGTCCAGCACCGCGACCGAACGATCGTACTCGGACAAGGGCAGGTGCTCGTCGGGGGCGTGGTCCAGATCCGAGTCGCCGGGGCCGTAGGTCACCATCTCGGCGTCCCAGGCATCGGCGTAGATGTTCATGTCGCTGGTGCCGGTCTTCCGGAGCAAGCGTGGATCGCCGTCGCGTTTCCGGATCGCCGCGCGAAAGGCCCGTGCGGTTTCCGTCCGCGGACTCATCATCACCGGTTCGACCCAGTCGTCCCAGTTGACCGTCCCGCTATCGAGGTGGCCGTCGGCCATCTCACGGATCTCGTCGGTGGTGTACTCCGGCGGGACGCGCAACTGGACGCGCATCGTCGTCTCCACGGAGAGGCCGTCACCGCTGATCCCGCCGTCGATGTCGACTGGCTTGCAGGTCACGCGCTCGAAGACCGGATGCCACTCGTCCTTGGCGAACTCCGCCTCGACGCGGTTCCACCAGTCGATGGCATCCTGGATCGCGTTGTTGTCCGGCCGCGAGGAGTGACCGGACTCGCTTGTGGCGACGTAGGTGCCGCCCAGCAGACCACGATAGCCCAATGTGATGCCGTCCCAGCCCGATGGCTCGCCGTTGATGACTACCTCGGGTTCGCTGTCGCGATCATCAACGAGATAGCGGCCGCCGGTCGAGTCGACTTCCTCGCCAACGACGCCGGCGAAACTCGCACCCGTCCGAACTGCCACGGCGGCCATCGCCGCAAGCGGCCCCTTGGCGTCGACACTCCCGCGGCCCCACAGCACTGTCTCGCCGTCATCGTTCTCCTCCAGACGAACGGGAATGTCACCCGGGACAGTGTCGATGTGGGACGTGAGGAGCACACCGTCATCTGCGGGGGCACGGACGTTGCCCACGTCGTCGATCCAGACCTCGCGGTCGTGAGATTCGAAGAACGCCGCCAGCTCCGCGGCGGCGGCCTCGACGTCGCCCGAGACCGAGGGGATCTCGACGAGGTCGATCAGCAGGTCGCGGGCATCCTCGGTCGAGACGTCGGCCGTCGGGACACGCGTCGCGCTCATCAGTCGATCGCCTCCGCGAGCGCGGCGACGACCGCGTCAGCCTGTGCCTCCTCAACGATCAGCGGCGGGAGCAGGCGCACCACGGTCCGACCGGCCGGTAGCGCCAGCACCTGGTGGTTCAACGCGAGGTCCTTGAGCACCCGGTTGGCCCCGCGCTTGATCTCGACGCCGATCATCAGCCCCTCGCCACGCACTTCCCGAGCCGCCTCGCCCAACTCGTCTTCGAGTTGCCCACGTAGGTACTCCCCGACGTCGGCGGCGTGTTGAGGGATCTCTTCCTCGACGAGCGTCGAGACCGTCGCCTCGGCTGCAGCCGAAACGACCGGGCCGCCGGAGAACGTCGAGGCGTGGCTGCCGTAGTCCTCGGCGATCCAGTCGGCACACAGCGTCGCGCCCATCGGGAAGCCGTTGGCGAGACCCTTCGCCGTCGTGAGCATGTCCGGAACCACGCCAGCCTTCTCGCAAGCCCACAGCGTCCCCGTCCGGCCCATGCCGGTCTGGACCTCGTCGAAGATCAGCGCCGCGCCGGCCTCGTCGGTGATCTCGCGGGCCGATTCGAGGTACTCGGTCGACGCGGGATGAATGCCGCCCTCGCCCTGGATGGGCTCCATGATGACCGCCGCCGTCTCGTCGTCGACGGCCTCGGCGAGTGCCTCGCTATCGTCGTAGGGGACGAACTCCACGTCGCCGATCAGCGGTTCGTAGGGCTTCTTGTACTTGTCCTTCCAGGTCGTCGCCAGCGCGCCCATCGTCCGGCCGTGAAAGCCCTGCATCGTGGCGACGATTTTCGAGTCGCCCGTCGCCGACCGGGCGAACTTCAGCGCCGCCTCGTTGGCCTCCGTCCCGGAGTTACATAGCCAGACGTTGTCGATATCGCCCGGCGCGGCGACCGCGAGTGTATCATAGAGTTCCGTCCGCGTCTCGACCGGATAGGACGCCTGGACGTATGTCAGATCGTCGACCTGGTCTTTGACGGCCGTATCGACGGCCGCGTGGCTGTGCCCCAGCGGGACACAGGCGTAACTCGCGCCCATGTCCAGATACTCGTTGCCCGCGTCGTCGTAAACAACCGCGCCATCGCCATTCTCTATCTGTATCGGTTTTTCGGAAAATACGAATCCGCTCATGTGTGTTCCTCCGTTTCTATCGCTGTCTGGTGGACGTGCGTCCCACTACCTTCGAGGGCACCACTGATCGGTTCGTCGACGTTGGCATCGGCGACGACGACTTCGGGTGCACCGTCCGCAAGTGCTTCCTCAGCGGCCATGATCTTGCGCTCCATGAATCCCTCGGCAGCGTCTGCGAGTGCGTCCCAATCCTCGCTCGTCTCAACCGACTCGATCAGCGTCTCCGGGTCGTCGGGGTCCGCATAGACACCCGCAACGTCCGTCAGCAGGACGAGCGTCGCGTCGAGCGCTCCGGCGATCGCCGCTGCTGAGCGGTCGGCGTCGGTGTTGACCGGGAGCCACTCGTCATCGTCTTTTCCAGCCATTGGTGGCCCGGCAACCGGTGTGTATCCATCGTCTAACAACGTATACAGCAGCTCGTCGTTAACCTCCTTGATGGACCCCGAGTGGTCGCCGCGCTTGATCTTGCGTTTGCCGTCCTCCATGACGCGCACCGCCGACTTGCGGGGTCCTGCGAGGAGTTTTCCGTCGACGCCGCTGAGTCCGACAGCGTCGACGCCCTGGCTCTGTAAGCCCGCGACGAGTTGCGTGTTGAGGTTCCCGAAGGCCATCTCGAAGACCTCCATGGTCGCTTCGTCGGTGAACCGCCCGACGACGCCCGATGGCGTCTCGACGTACTCCGGTTCGATCCCCATGCGTTCGAGCGTGTCGTCCACTTTCGTCGAGCCGCCGTGGACGACCACGACGTCCTCGCCGTCCGCAACCAGCTGGGCCACGTCCGCCAGCGCCCCTTCGGGATCGACCGCACGAGCGCCGCCGACCTTGACGACGACCGTCATGGCGATCCCACCGGGTGCATCCCCGCGAACTCCAGCCCGGCGGTCTCCTCTAAGCCGAGCGCGATATTGGCGGCGTGGACGGCCTGGCCGGCCGAGCCCTTCATCATGTTGTCGATGGCCGAGAAGACGACCAGGCGCTTGTTTCCAGGGTCCAACTCGAAGCCGACCTCGGCGTAGTTCGAGCCCGCGACGGCCTTCGGTTCGGGGTAGCGATAGACGCCACCGCCGCCGGCGACCATCCGGACGAACGGCTCGTCCTCGTACGAGCCGCGATAGGCCCCCCAGAGGTCGCCCTTCGAGACCGGTTCCTCGGGGAAGGCGTGGATAGTGGCGCTCGCGCCGCGGATCATCTCGACGGCGTGGACGGTAAACGAGACGTCGACGCCGAGGAACTGCTCGATCTCGGCCTCGTGGCGATGACCCGTCGGGGCGTACGGCCGGACGACGCCCGAGCGCTCGGGATGGCTCGACGCTTCGCCGCCGCCCGCGCCACCTTCCGACGAGCCGACTTTCACGTCGACCACGATCTGCTCGTCCCCGGAGAGGACATCATGCTCGAACAGCGGGAGCAGCCCGAGGATCGTCGCCGTGGCGTTACAGCCGCCGGAGGCGATCAAATCTGCGTCAGCAAGATTCTCGCGGTTGAGTTCCGGCAGCGCGTACTCGGCGTCGGCCAGCAACTCGGGGCGGCTGTGACCGTCGTACCACTCGTCGTACTGCGCTTCCGAATCCAGGCGGAAGTCCGCGGAGAGGTCGACAACCGTGTCGGCGGCGTCCTGAAACGCGTCGATGTGGTCCATCGAGACGCCGTGGGGCGTCGCCGCGAACAGGACATCCACCGACTCCAGGTCCTCGGGCGAACTGAACCGGAGGTCCAGTTCGCGGAGGTTCGGGTGGACGTGCCCGATCGTCTTGTTCTCCTTCGAGCGGCTCGTGGCCTGGGCGATCTCGAAATCGGGATGGCCAGCGAGCAACCGCAGGAGTTCGCCGCCGGTGAACCCGCTCGCGCCGACGACGGAGGCAGTCAGGTCGCCGTCACTCGTGGCCATCACTCGCTCACCCCCGCTTTCGTCTCCAGCCAGTCGACGACCTGGGCGGGCACGTCCGTCTCGACGGCGTCGTTCAGTGCCTTGAACTCGACAGTGTGGTTGACCTCGTGGACGGTGTAGCCGGTCGGATTCCCATCCTCGTCTTCTCCTGTCTCCATCAAATCGATCCCGAGGAGGCCGCCGCCGACGGCTTCGCTGGCTTCGGCGACGAGTTCACGGGCGCGGTCGTCGAGTTCGAAGACGTCGGTCTCGGCCCCTTTCGCGGCGTTGGTCAGCCAGTGATCCGAGGAGCGGACCATCGCCCCGACCGGCTGGCCGTCGGTCGCCAGCACGCGAATGTCACGGCCGGGTTTCTCGACGAACTCCTGGACGTAGAAGACCTTGTGCTCGTAGTGCCCCAGCGTCGCCTTGTGCTCGAGGATGGCCTCGGCGGCGTCGCGGGTGTCGATCTTGGCCATCAGGCGACCCCACGATCCGATGACGGGTTTGAGCACGCACGGATAGCCGAAGTCCTCGATGATTTCGAGGGCGGTGTCCTTCGTGAACGCGACCTCCGTCTTTGGGGTCGGAACGCCGGCCTGCTGGAGTTCGAGACTGTTGGTGACCTTGTCAGCGCAGGTCTCGGCGGTCTCGTGGCTGTTGACCACGGGAATGTCGTAGGCTGAGAGGAACTCCGTCGCGTAGAGGCTCCGGCTGGTCGCCAGACAGCGATCGAGGACGATATCGACGTCCTCGAAGGCCTCGGGCGGTGAATCGAGGCCGAAGCGCTGCTTGCGCACGTCGATCTTCGTCACCTCGTGGTCGCGCTCGCGAAGCTCCGAGAGGAGGAGTTTTTCGTCCTGACGGATGCGCGAGTAGAGGATCCCGACGTTCACGCGCCCACACCTCCTGATTCGGTGGCCAGCGCGTTCGATGCTGTTGGGAACCCGCCGCCGACAGTGGGCAGGTGGCGCGATTCAGTGCAGTGTGTCGTGGTCATCTCGTGTATGCTCCGTGTTATCCCATTCGCTGTCGCAATCGTCTCAGACATACGTCTCCACCTCCGCCTGTAGCTTTTCGGCCGCGTCGTCGATCGCTGTCCGGCGCTCGGCCAGTGTATCGCTGTCGGCCGCGTGGTCATCCCGTGCGCTTCCGATCTGCTCGGCGACGGCTTCCGGTGCTGGGCCTCCCGCCGAGTCGCGACTCGCGACGCTCTCGGCGGGATCGAGTGCGGCTTCGATCGTCTCACGGTCGACGTACGCTGTCAGCGATTCACCGAGCGTGTCGCGCGCGGCGGCGTCCAGCGCCTCGAAGTCCGCGTCGTCGCCGGCGGTTTCGGCCGCGCTCGCGACGACTTCGTGGGCGGTCCGGAACGGGACGCCGGCCATCGCCAGCGCGTCGGCGACGCCCGTCGCCGTCGAGAAGCCCTCGCCGGCGGCCGCCGCGAGTTCTTCGTCGTTCCACTCTGCCGTGGCGACCGCGCCGGCGGCGACCTCGGTGGCCTCGCTGACGCCGTCGATCGCGCGCCAGGCGTGGCCGCCGGCGCGCTGCAGGTCGCGATTGTAGGCCCGTGGCAGTCCTTTCAAGGTCGTCAGCAGGCCGTTGAGGCCCGCCGAAGCATCGCCTGCGCGAGCGCGGACGAGTTCGAGCGTGTCGGGGTTTTTCTTCTGTGGCATGATCGAGGACGTCGAGGCGTAGGCGTCGTCCACCTCCACGTAGCCCGACTTCGCGTAGATCACGACGTCCTCCGCGAGTCCCGACAGCGTGGTGGCGAGCGTCGCCAGCGCTGCCGTCGATTCGACGAGGAAATCCCGCGCGGAGACGGCGTCCATCGCGTTGGCCATCGTGCCCTCGAAGCCCAGCAGGTCGGCCGTCCGCTCGCGGTCGATGTCGAAGGGTGTGCCCGCAAAGGCCGCCGCACCGAGCGGCGAGCGGTTCGTGCGATCGTACGCGTCGAGCAGGCGGGCCGTCTCGCGAGCCAGCGCGCGCTCGTAGGACAGCGCCCAGTGGGCGACGGTCGTCGGCTGGGCGGGCTGGAGATGGGTGAATCCCGGCATCACCGTCTCTCGCTCGGCCTCGGCCATCTCGATCAACGCGCCGCGCGCCTCCAGGGTCGCCTCGATGGCCGCCAGGAGGTCCTCCCGGAGGCGATAGCGAATGCACGTCGCCACCTCGTCGTTGCGCGAGCGGGCGGTGTGCATCCGACCGCCGTCGGGACCGACGCGCTCGATGACGGCCGTCTCGATGGCCTCGTGGACGTCTTCGCCATCCGGCAAGGCGTCGTGGCCGGCATTCTCGATCTCCTCAAGGGCGGCCAGGATTTCGCCGGCAGTGTCGGCCTCGACGATCCCCTGCTCGGCGAGCATCACGACGTGGGCGCGATCGACCGCGAGATCGGCGGCGAAGATGCGCCGATCGGCGGCGAGCGACGAGAGGAACCCCCGGGCGGGGCCGCCGCTGAAACGGTCCCGGCGGACGACGCCCTCGCTGCCGTCCTCACCGCCGTCTTCGTCGCCGTTCGCCGTGGGTTCCTCGCTCATGGCTCACTCCTCGTCAAGCGATTCGGTCACGCGCTTGGCCAGGCGCGACTGGAACCCGTGGTACTTTGCGACGCCCGTGGCGTCGTCCTGCGTGATCCCGCCGGTCACGTCCTCCTCGTTGAAGGAGGCCGCCGACTCGCTGTAGACGGCGTAGTCGGATTCCCGCGAGACGGCTCTGGTGTGGCCACCTTCGAGTTTGACGGTCACCGTCCCGGTGACGCGGGTCTGCGTTTCGTCGATGAACCCTTCGAGGTCCTTCATCAGCGGCGCGTCTATCAGTCCCTCGTAGGCCTTCTCGGACCAGCGCTGATCGATCGTGGTCTTGAACTGGCGCTCCTCGGCGGTGAGCACGAGCCCTTCCAGGGCCTCGTGAGCGGTCAGCAGTACTGTGGCGGCGGGATGCTCGTAGTTCTCCCGGACCTTCAGCCCGAGCATCCGGTCTTCCATCATGTCCGTGCGGCCGATCCCGTGGGCACCGGCGCGTTCGTTGAGTTCCTCGATCAACTCGACCGAGCCCAGTTCCTCGCCATCGACAGCGACAGCGGTGCCGTCCTCGAAGGTGATCTCGACGAGTTCGGCCTCCTTGCCGGATGGATTCTCGGTCCAGAGGTAGATGTCGTCCTCGGGGATCGTCGCGGGGTCCTCGAGTTCCGAGCCCTCGATCGAGCGACTCCAGAGGTTCGTGTCGATGGAGTACCGGCCGCCAGCCCCGCCCTCGACGGGCAGGCCCTTCTCCTCGGCGTACTCGTTCTCCCACTCCCGAGTCAGGCCGAGTTCGCGGATCGGTGCGATGACGTCCATGTCAGTGTCGCGCCAGACCGCCTCGAAGCGCAACTGGTCGTTGCCCTTCCCGGTACAGCCGTGAGCGAGCGCGCTACAGCCTTGCTCTTTGGCGACATCGGCGATCCCCTCGGCGATGACCGGCCGTGCGAGGGCGGTCCCGAGTGGGTAGCCTTGGTAGTCGGCGTTGGCCTCGACGGCCTGCAGGCAGAGGTCGGCGAACGCCTCGCGGGCGTCGACGACGTAGTGATCGAGGCCGAGGGCCTCGGCAGTCCCCTCGGCCTCGTCGAACTCGTAGTCGGGTTGGCCGACGTCGACCGTGACGCCGATGACGTCGTCGTAGCCGTATTCTTCCTTGAGCAGCGGTACGCAGACTGTGGTGTCGAGCCCGCCGGAGAAGGCGAGCGCGACCGTGCCGTTTCCGTCCTGTTGTGTCATGGGTGTGGTGACTGTCGGGTGAGAGATGACCGCCCCGGAACCCGACGGTGGGCGGCAATGAAATGAGACGAAACCAGTCTGAGGTGAATGTATTCGGGCCTAACGGCCCGGTCGTCGGCGTCGGAGAAGGAAGACGGACCCGCCGGTCGCGGCCACGCTCGCGTCGGACCGGCGGATCGGCGTCATGTACCCCGGAATATCCGGTAAGCGATACTAATATCTTCCGGGTTGGAGCCGGCGTGTGAGTGGGTCACGGGCCAGGGAATCCCCGGGACGTCCGATCCAGCGATCCGCCACAACGCCTATTTGGGTTGCGTGTGAAGTGAGCTACATGAGCCTCGACGTCGAAGACCTGCTGAAGATTGTCCTCCTGCTGGTAGTCGTCCTGATCGTCCTGGAGATCATCGGCGAAGTACTGGGGTGGATGGCGTGGCTCCTCGGCCCCTTCCGACCGCTGCTGGGGCTGATTATCGTCGTCCTGATCGTGTTGTGGTTGTTCGACCGGATCTGATCGATCGAGTCGCTTATTTCCCATCGAACCTGCAGGAGAGACGTGTACAGCCTGAACGTCCCGGTTCCCTCGTCGGTCGCCCGATTGGCGAGTGAACTGGCCCACGACGTGCCACGGGCCCAGGAGCGAACGCGCGGCGAGCACACGCTGGTGCTGAAGCGCCTCGGGCAAGATCGGTCGGTCCCGCGAATCCAGGCCCAGGTGCGCGAATACCTGACCGGGCAACCGCCCTTCGAAGCGCAGGTGACCGGGGTCGATTATTTCGCTAATCCGACAAACGGTCCCGCGCCGGTTGTTTACCTTACTGTCGAGAGCCCCGAACTCCGCCGGGTTCACGGGCGACTCGTCGACCTGTTCTCCCCGGTCGAGGGGCTGGAAGGCGACGAATACAGCCCACACGTGACGATCGCCCGGGGTGGCGATGACGAGCGGATCAGCCGGCTCGTCGAGCGCTCGATCGACCCGATCACCTGGACGGTGACGCGACTTACCGTTCGCGATGCGCGACGCGGTGAGCCGGCCAGTAGCATCTCACTCCCCGTGTGAGCCAGCTCAGGTCCGGGCTTAGGCCGGCTCAGTCCTCGAAACGGCGGTCGTCCTGACCCGCCCGTTCGTCATGCGACATTGTCGTCGGGACGCCACCGTTGAGCGCTCGCCCGCTCATCGCGGTGTCGCGACCGCTCTCCTTGATGATGGAGAGTGCCGTCATCAGGTCCGATCGGGTGAGCAACCCGACGAACTCGTCGTCCTCCATGACGATCAGGCGGCCGATGTTGTGCTCCTGCATCCTGGTCAGGGCCGTCATCGCGTTCTCGTCGGGATGGATCGTCCGGAGATCCGTCGTCATCACTTCCTCAGTCCTGAACGCTTCCCGTTCGACCTCCCGGACCGCACGGGCGTCCTCTAAGGTGACCAATCCCAGGACCCGTCCGCTATCGACGACGGGAAACCCGGTGTGGCGCTCGCGGAACATCAACTCCATCAGCTCGGCGACCGAGAGGTCGGGATCGACGGTCTGGACGCGATCGGCCGGCGTCATCACGTCCCGGACGGACACGCCCTCGAAGGCGGCCTTCATCGTCGTCATCTGGGCCTCGCTGGACGCGCCGATGTAGATGAAGAAGGCGATCGCGACCAGGAACAGCCCGCCCCCGCCGAACAGGCCGAACAGGCCAAGCAGGAGGGCAAAGAGCTTGCCGACCTCGGCGGCGATCTGGGTCGCCTGGGCGAAGGGGCGATTGCGGGCCAGCAGCGCCCGGAGGACCCGGCCCCCGTCCATCGGAAATCCGGGTAGCATGTTGAATATCGCCAGCGCGAGGTTCATCAGCGCGAGGTATCCGAGCAGGAATTTCACGGAGGCGATCCCGACGGCATCTCCCGTCGGCACGAGCAGAAAGCCCGCATACGAGAGGCCGGCCAGCGCGACACTGACGATCGGGCCGGCCAGCGCGATGAACAGCTCTTGTTTCCAGTCCTCGGGCATCTCATCGAGCTGGGCGATCCCGCCGAACAGCCACAGCGTGATCGACGAGATGGGGAAGCCATACCGCATCGCCACCACCGAGTGGCCGAGTTCGTGGAGGACGACGCCGGTGAACAGCCCTACCGCCGCCGTGGCGCCGAGCACCCAGGGGAGCTGTCCGGTGGCGAGCGGACCGACCGGAATGCCCGCCCCCCAGATGTCGTTCATCAACTCGACCGACTGTCCGACCTGTGAGCCGATGATCCAGGCGAAAAGCGGGAGGACAAGCAGGAAAGTCAGGTCTAGCTGTATCGGGATTCCGAACGCGCTGCCGATCCGGAAACGTCGCATGTGGAAGGATTGACGACCCAGTGTCTTAAGAACGGTGCCGAGCGCGATCCGAGCAACCACGCGCCGGGACAAACGTCTTAACGGATCCAGTCGTACTGGCTGGTATGTCCGAAAAACCACAGACGGGCGAGATCTTCGGTATCCCGTACAACTTCGAGCGGCCGAGCATGAAGCGACTGCTCTCCGCGTACTGGCAGCCGGGAGAGGGCATGCTCACGAAGAAGCCCTTCGGCGTCGGCTATACGCTCAATCTGGCGAACTGGCGATCGTGGCTCGTCCTCGGCGTCGCCGGCCTCCTGCTCTACCAGCAACAGTCCGGTGAGGAGGGCGACGTCGATACCGACGCCGAGGACGAAGACAGCGAGCCGGTCGAAGTGATGGTGGAGTAACTGACGGGACGCCAGACAGCGGCGTGGCTCACGGGACGCCTAATAACGGCGTGACGGCGTGGGCCACTCCCGGACCGACGCGCCTTTTTGAGCGGGGGCCTCACCATGGCCATGCTCCGTTTCGTGACCGGCAACGACGGGAAAGTTCGAGAGGCACGGGCGGCACTCGACGACGACGTGACGCAGTTCTCCTTCGACTACACCGAGATCCAGAGCCACGACCTGGGAGCGATCGCCGCTCACGGGGCACGTGAGGCCTACCGCGAAGTCGGCGAGGCCGTGATGGTCGAGGATTCGGGGCTGTTCGTCGACGCACTCGATGGCTTTCCCGGTCCCTACTCCGCGTACGTCGAGGACACGCTGGGGATCGAACGCGTCTGGCGGCTCACGGAACCCGAGGCCGATCACGCCGCCGCCTTCCGCTCGCTGATCGCCTACTGCGACGGCTCCGCGTTCGGTTCCGCCCCGACCGTCCGGGACGGCGACCCGCCGGTTGCGATCTTTGAGGGGCGAGTCGACGGCCAGATCGTCGCGCCCCGGGGCGAGGGCGGGTTCGGCTACGATCCGATCTTCGAGTACGACGACCGCACCTTCGCCGAGATGGATCCCGACGAGAAGAACGAATACTCCCACCGCGGACGTGCCCTGGACGCCTTCGCCGAGTGGTATGACGGACAGGGCGACGCCGACAGCTAACAGCCCCCTGTTCGACCGACCAGCTAGCACGACTCGACGCCGGTGATCTCGAAGCGTGCGCCGCCGGACTCACTTTCGGAGGCCGTAACCGTCCAGTCGTGGCCCTCGGCGATCTCCGAGACGATCGCCAGTCCGAAGCCCGTTCCGTTCTCTCCAGTGGTGAACCCGAGCCGGAAAATGTCCCCACACATGTCTTCGGGAATACCCGATCCGTCGTCGGCGACGTAAAACCCCGTCGCATCCGCCAGCGGCCCAACAGTGATCGTCTCCGGGTCGGCGTGTTCACAGGCGTTGAGCATGAGGTTCTCGAGGAGTTCGAGCACGCGCTGGTGGTCGCCATGGAACCGGAGATCTCCAGCGATATCGAGTTCGACGTCGTTCGTTTCGACAGTCTCCCAGGCTTCACGGGCGAGTGCCGCCAGGGACACGGGTTGGGGATCGATCGCCGACTGGCCCTGACGGGCAAGTTCGAGAATGTCCGCGATCAGTGCATCCATGCGGTCGAGTGCAGCCCCGATACGTTCCAGCCGGCTATCGTCGGATTCCTGGCGAAGCAAGTCGACGTTGCCGGCCGCGACAGTCAATGGGTTGCGAAGGTCATGAGAGATGACCGAAGCGAACTTCTCTAAGCGTTCGTTCTTTCGTTCGATCTCCCGCTCGTACTCTTTTTTCTCGGTGATGAACCGGGTAACGCCGATGAGTCCGTTGATCTCGCCGTCCTCGCCGTACCACGGCACTTTGGAGGTGAGCGTCCACTCGCCGTTGTCCTCGTTGTACTCCTCCTTGTTGATGATCGGTTCGCCCGTCTCGATAACCCGACAGTCGTCTCGGGCAGCCTCCTGGGCGAACTCGTCGTCGCCGTAGATCTCCCGGTCAGTCTTTCCCAGGACTGCCCCCGGAGCGACGTCGTAGTCACTCATGTACAGGTGTCGCCCATCCGTATCCTTCACGTAGAGTGAAACGGGGAGTTGCTCGAAGAGCTGGTCGAGGAGGTTCGCCTTGTCTTCGAGGAGATCCGCGGGCTGTTGGGAATCCGTTTCGGCGTTCCGGACTGCTTCTTCGATTCGGTCGGCGAGCCGGTCGTACTGCTCTGGCTGTCGAATGACATAGTCGTCGACACCGGCGGCGATGGCCTCACTGGCGACAGACTCACTCCCCGCATCGGTATACAATACGAACGGAACATCTCCGTGACGCTCGCGGACGAGTGTCAGCAACTCGATCCCGTCCATCCCCGAGAGGTGGTGGTCACTGAGAACACAGTCGAAACGGCCGGAATCGAGCTGAACTAGCCCCGCCTGTGGCGTCGGAACGGGCAGGACCGTGATCCGATCACTCTCGCGCTCCAGTGCCGTTTTCGTCTCCTCGGCGACCTCGGTATCGGCCTGGACGTAGAGGACGTGGATCGCTCGATCCCGCTGGTCGCTCATGTGACTGTCCGGTCGACCAGCAGGGCCAAGAAGGTAACTCTTGACGGCCAATAGATTCCGTCCTCGCAGAATCCAATATTCGCTGCTTTTCGGGCGTCAGACCGCCAGTTTCACCCCTGGCGATCCTCGTCGTGAACCGCGTACCGCGGCCCTTGTTGTCCGCCCGGTCACTGGAACGCGCCACCCTCGTCGTAGAGGAAGTAAATCGCCATGCCAGACAGCACCATGGACGGCGCCACCCAGAAGTTACCGACGAGGAGGATCGGGATCGACCCGACCAACGACGGGACGTGTACAGCGTATCCGAGCATGCGGCTTCGAGGGGTTCGTTTCCAGAGACAGTAGGCGACGGCGGCGAAGAGACCGCTGAACAGAAAGGCCATGAGTGCGATCACGATCAACACATTCTGGACGCCGTAGAGGAGATAGCGACCGCCGAACAGCAGGGCAGCGACCACGAACGCCCCACTCAACAACGTCACGATCGCGTAGAAGGCGGTCAGGACGCTGACGAACCCGATCTTACTCGACCGTTGCTCCCGTGTCCTCCCCTGAGCATCTGTCACCGTTGACATGCATTCGAGTGGGAGCAGTCTGATATATAAAGTCGCGGGCAGCGATGGGCGAACGTTCCCACAGCAGCGCCCGACCGTGGTGGCGGTCTGTCGATGGCGGGGGTTGCTGACGGTCTGGAAGCGTCGGCGGGTACTGTCAGTCTGGAATGTTCCAGGGGCCAATCCGAGACGCAGTCCAACGCGGATCCAGGGCGAAAACGGGAACCACAGAAGAGCCGTAATACAGAGTTGCTACCGGGCAGCCGTCGTCACTCACGTCCCGTGTTGCCAGGAGTCCATGTACTCGCGCTGTTCGGGCGACAACTCGTCGATCTCGACGCCCTCGGCGTCGAGTTTGATCTCGGCGACTTCCCTGTCAAGTTCGTCGGGGACGTTGTGGACGCCGGCCCCGTACTCCTCGCCGTTCTCGACCATTTCACGGGCTGAAACGGCCTGGATCGCGAAGCTCTGGTCCATGACCTCGACAGGGTGACCCTCCGCGACCGGCGACGCCAGATTCACCAGACGTCCCTCGGCGAGGACGTTCAGTTGGCGACCGTCCGGGAGTTCGTACCCGCGAACGCCGTCTCTGGCCTCGAAGGTGTTCTCGGCCATGTCTTCGAGCGTCTCGAGGTCGATCTCGACGTCGAAGTGCCCGGCGTTCGAAAGGACTGCGCCGTCCTGCATGTTCTCGAAGGCGTCACGCGTGATGACGTCGCGGTTGCCCGTCGTCGTCACGAAGATGTCACCCTCGCTTGCGGCCTCGACCATCGGCATGACGCGGAAGCCTTCCATGTGGGCTTCCAGGGCCGCCCGCGGTTCGACTTCGGTGACGATCACGTCGGCGTTCATCCCGCGTGCCTTCATCGCGACGCCCTTGCCACACTGGCCGAACCCGCCGACGACGACCGTCTTGCCGGCGATCGAGAGGTTCGTCGTGAGTTCGATCGAGACCAGACTGGCCTCGCCCGTCCCGTGGACGTTGTCGAACAGCCGCTTCATCGGCGTATCGTTGACGGCGAACATCGGGTACTCCAGCGCGTCGTCGTCGTCCATCGACCGCAGGCGGTGGACGCCGGTGGTCGTCTCCTCACAGCCGCCGACGATGGAGTCGATGAGTTCGGGGTACTCCTCGTGGACGCGGAACACGAGATCGGCACCGTCGTCGATGGTGATCGTCGGCTCGTGGGAGAGGACGGCGTCGATCGCACCGTAGTAGGCCTCGTCCTCGACGCCGCGCTCGGCGTAGGACGTGATCGAGTCGTTGGCATCGAGAGCGACGCTCACGTCGTCGTGGGTCGACAGCGGGTTACACCCGGTGATGGCGACCTCGGCCCCGCCGGCGGCCAACGCCTCGGTCAGGACGGCCGTCGTCGCCTCGACGTGCATTGCCATCCCGATCGTCTCGCCCGCCAGGGGTTGTTCGGCCTCGAACTCCTCGCGCAGGGCGGCCACGATCGGCATGTGCTCGCGCGCCCAGTCGATCTTGCGGCGGCCCGACGCTCGCTTTCCATCGGGATCCTCGACCCGCTCGGTAATCGGCTGACTCATGTCCCGGACTATCGGGGCACGGCGGGAAAACGCTACCGAAGCGTCGACCGAACGGACGCTCAAAAGTCAAATCTCAGCGGTCCCGAACTCAATCACAGCCGGAAAATCCCGATCTCAGCGGTTCAGCAGCCAACGACGGTAATTCGATATCAGCGTTATCGTCCGGGACCGGCGTGTGCGGGCGGGCCGCGTCGGTTGTCGTTTTCGTCCGCATCAGTGTCCTCTTCGTCGGCTTCTTCTTCCTCGTCAACGTCTTCCTCGTCAGCTTCCTCCTCTTCACGTTCCTCGTCTGCGCCATCGTCGTCTGCGTCGGTCACGTCACGGTCCTGATCACGATCCGGCTCCTGATCGCCAGCCTGGGACGGACCGCGGTCGTCAGTCTCGTTGCCGTCCGGACCGGCGTGTTCGGGCGGACCGCGTCGGTCGTCGTCAGTCTCGTTGCCGTCTTCGCTCATTCCGGGACCGGCGTCAGCGGGGGGACCAGCGTTGCCGGGTGGCCCGGCGTGGTCGGGGCGGTTATCGTTGCCGGGGTTGTTCTCCGTCACGAAGTCGGCGACTGCCTGTCCGAAGCCGGGGCCAGCGCCGCCACCAGCGAGCATCTCCTGGACGAACGCACTCACTTGCTGGCCGAACGCGTCGTCATCGCCGGCGTCGGCCGCTTCGAGCGCGACGGTCGTCGTCGCAGTCCGGTTCCCGACCGTCGCCGTGACCTCGACGGGCACCTCGGTCTCGGGAGCCGGAAGGGCGACGGTCCCGTTTTCATCCGTCGTGTACGTCCCAGCGCCCGCGTACGTGTCGTTCTCTTCTTCCTCAGTCTCCTCTTCTTCCGTCTCCTCTTCCTCCGTCTCTTCTTCCTCAGTCTCCTCTTCCTCAGTCTCGTTCAGGTCATCTTCTGTCTCGTTGAGTTCCTCGTCCGTCTCGTTGAGATCGTCGTCGGCGTCGTCCGTCGCGACGCTCACGTCGACGGTGGCGTTCGAGACGGCTGTCCCGTTGTCAGTCACCGAAATCGTCACGTCCGCGTTGTTACCGGCCTGTGTCACCGAGACCGCGAGGCCGCCATCGGCAGCCACCGCAGGAGCGGCCACCGAGACGACCATCAGCGCGGCCAGGGCGACGGCAGTTAGCTTTTGATTCATCACATCTCTCACTCGGGACTACGGGAAGATATACCCCGAGAGCCGTTCACTCCGTTCGGGAGTGTTTGCCGATCGAAATAGCGCCCGCTGAATCGTTTATACTGTTTACAATAGTTTTACAACGTTCTATTCTTGCTCTTCACTCGAGTATTCAATGACGGAATGGTCACCCGGGCGACGACGATCAGGTCGCACGGTCGACCAGCGCGTCGGCGTGGTCGACGGCCGTCTCACGGACATTGTCCTCATCGAAGACAGTCACCTCCCGGTCGCGCATGAGCACCTGGCCGTCGGCGACGGTGTGACGAACGTCCGAGCCGCGGGCGGCGTAGGCCAGGTGTGAGACCAGATCGTGGGCCGGTGTGAGATGCGGCGATTCGAGGTCGAGAACTGCCAGATCGGCGTTCGCGCCGACCTCGATCCGGCCGGAATCGAAGCCGAGAAGCTCGGCACCGTTTGCCGTCGCCATCTCGACGACGGTCGCCGCATCGACGGCACTCGCATCGCTCGCGGCGAGTTTGCCGAGCATGGCCGCGTCGCGCATCTCGTCGAACATGTCGAGATCGTTGTTCGAGGCCGCGCCATCGGTGCCGATGCCGACGGTGACGCCGGCATCAAGCATGTCCTGGACGGGGGCCATCCCGCTCGCGAGTTTCATGTTCGAGGCCGGGCAGTGGGCAACGCCAGTGTCGGTCTCGACCAGCAACTCGATCTCGCTGTCATCGACGTGGACGCCGTGGGCGACGTAGGTATCGCCGGCGAGGAGTCCGAGGTCCTCGGCGTATGCGAGCGGGCGCGTCCCGTGTTCCTCGACGATCGGGGCGACCTCCTCGGGCGTCTCGTTGGCGTGGAGATGCGTCGCCAGCCCCGCCTCGTTGGCCCGCGGGACGAACTCCCGGAGGTACTCCTCGCCGACGGTCGTCAGCGAGTGTGGCTGGAACGTCGTCCGAATCCGACCGTCGGCCGCACCGTCGAGTTCCCACGCGACTTCGAGGCTCCGTTCAAGGTCCGCCCGGGAGCTCTCGTCGTCCTTGCCGACAGTGACTGCAGTGTAGCCAAGCCGTGCCCGGACGCCGGCCTGCTCGACCGCTTCGGCGATCTCTTCGACCTCGAAGTACATGTCCGACAGCGCCGTCGTGCCGGATTTGATCATCTCGATCAGCCCGAGTTCCGCGCCGACGCGGATGTCTTCAGGGGTGAGTTCGGCTTCGACCGGCCAGATGTCCTCTTGCAGCCAGGCGTCCAGCGGCTTGTCGTCGGCCAGTCCCCGGAGCAAGGTCATCGCGACGTGGGTGTGGGCGTTGACGAGCCCCGGGATGATCAGTCCGCCTTCGGCGTCGAGTTCGTCGTCGCCACCGCCGGGATCGCCGACGGCCTCGATGGTGCCCGCGTCCTGATCGACGAGCACGTCCGCGCGTTCGACTGTCATGTCCGGACGGAGAACCCGTCCGCCCGTGACGAGGAGGTCACTCATGGCGTGTCGTTTTCGCGGGGCGAATAAGACAGTGGCGGGTTCCGAAAGCGACACGACGGAATTACGGAGAATCGAGGAGAAAGACTCGCGCTGCAGCGCGGGGAGGAAGTCAATGTTCGTCAACGAGAGATCGCCAAACGACCGGCCATTCAGTAAAATTTTTAACTATTACCCAATTACTGGTAACCATAAGATGTACGAGGTTATCGGGGAAACTGCGGCGCAGGTCGTCCTCGCGGCCGAGGACGGCGACTCGATTCGCCGAGTCGCTCAACGGATACAGCGGCCATACGAAACGGTCCGACAAGCGGTCAATCGGCTCGAAGACGCGGGGTTTCTCGGCTACGACGATGGCCTGACCCTGCCGGACCACCATGTCCGCGAAGCGGCCCGCGATCTACTCGCTTCGAGCGCCCGCGTCAGTCCGCCATCGATCGAAGAGGCGTACGTCCTCCCGCAGTTCGGCGATTGGCCGTTCGCGTTCACCCGGATCGACGCCGTCTACGTCTGGACACACGGCGGCTACCAGGTCGCCCGCGAGCCCGACGACTACCCGCTGTTCGTCGCCGTCCGTGAACGGGATATCGACAACTGGGAGACCTTTTTCGATTCGTTCGGGTTGCCGACCGCGCTCGAACGCCAGCCCAGCGAGGCAGTGCAGGGACCACTGCAGGTCGTTCTCGAACCGCGTCCGTCCCTCGACAGCGAATACGTTGAAGGGTATCCAGTGATCCCCCGGGCAGAAACGGTCACGTACATGCGTGAGCACTCAGCGCAGTTCCAGTCGGCACTCGCGATGCTCGATCGGCTGTACGAGGATCTCGACCTCGGTGTCGCTTACCGGGAAGGTGAACGGGCCCAGCCATGAGCCTCGGCGATCGTAGTGATGCGCTGGTCTCACTCCTCGCAGACCTCCAGGAGAGCGATCTCTCGTACGTGCTCGTCGGTGGGTATGCAGTGTCGGTATTCAACGCCCGCTTTTCGACGGACCTCGATATCGTCGCTCCGCCGGACGCGGTGGACGAGTTCGTCGAATTTCTTGAGGAGCGAGGGTTCGAACAAACGGACAGTCATTCGAAGCACTGGATCTACGACACCGAAGTCAGGGAGTTCGAGAAACGACTCGCACCCAGACAGCCGATCGGCTTCGATTTGCTCGTCAACGGTCTCGGCTGTCGGCAAACCGAAGCACAGTGGTCGTTCGAGTACCTCTACGAACACAGCAACCGACGCGAGATCAGTGCCGGGGGGATGACCACGTCCGCAAACGTCGTCGATGGCTCCGTCCTCGTCGCGACGAAACTCCACAGCGGGCGGGAAACCGATATCCGGGACGTCCTCGCAGTGGCCGAAGAGGTCCGTCTGGAGGCGGTAACACCCCATCTGCACCGAGGGGACGAACAGGCACGCAAAGAGCAACTCGAACGGGGGAAGGAAGTTCTCGCAAGTGACGGACTGCGACACGGGTATCGGAGTGATTTCGGCGAGTCGTCGATCTCAACAGGAACGGTCACGTCTCTTCGGGAGTATCTCACCGAGCAGATCGAACGACTTGGATGACCACTGGAGAGACCGTTCACGCTATCCAGACCGCCACTGTCGGCACGGCACTGAACGAATCGGCCGCCGTACTCGCGGTCACTCCTCGCGCTCTTTCAACCACTGGTCCAACAGCTCCCGAATCGCGGCCTCGCGGTTGTCCCGGTGATCCCGGAAGGCCTTCTCGTCCAGCACCTCGATGGTCTCCTCGTCGAACTCGACGGTCACTTCTTCGAGGTCCGATAGAACGTCGTTCATTATGCAAGATCGGCGGACGGCATCGACAAATAGGTTCGTCAGCCACCCGTCCGACACCCGTCGATTCACTTAAATACTTGCGCTCACGTCCGGATCTCGAATCGCGTTCCCGTCTCGACATCCGCGAGGTCGATCGCCCACTCGTGGGCGGCGACGATCTGCTCGACGATCGAGAGCCCGAACCCGGTGCCGTCCTCCGCGGTGCTGTAGCCCGACTCGAAGACCTGGTCACGTTCTTCTTCGGGGACACCGCGTCCGTCGTCGACGACGAAAAAGCCCTCCGTGTCATCGAGTGCGCCGACCGTGACGGTGACCTCCTGGCCGCCGTGTTCGATAGAATTCCGGAAGAGGTTCTCGAACAGCCGCTGGAGGCGGTCCGGATCGGCCTCGACATCGTGATCGGAGTCGACGACCAGTTCCGCCTCGGCCGTCTCGACCATTCCCCAGGCGTCCCGGGCGATCGCCCCGAGGCTGACGCGGTCGGTCTCCTCGACGGGCTGGCCCTGGCGGGCGAGCTGGAGGACGTCCTCGATGAGCGTCTCGATGCGGGTGAGAGCGTCGTTTGCCGCCACGAGGTGTTCGCTATCGTGTTCGTCACGAGCAAGTTCGAGCCGGCCCTGGGCGACGTTCAGCGGGTTCCGCAGGTCATGAGAGAGCATGCTGGCGAAGGAATCCAGCCGGTCGTTTTGTCGTTCGAGCTCCTTGCGGTACTGTTCGCGATGGGTCTCGTCGGTGAAGACGAGGGCCCGTCCCAGCGAGGACTGGGAGGCCGAGAACTGTTGTTCGGTCACGCGGTAGTACCGCGTCTCGCCGTCCCGGTAGACCGTGACGAGTGGATCATCCTCCGCAAGTTTCTCCGCACACTCCGGGGCGACGTCGGCAAACAGTTCGCCGATGACCGACCGATCGTCGAGTGCGGGGACGAGCCGCGTCGCCGCCCGGTTGTAGTCCTGAATCCGATCGTCTGCGTCGAGAACGATCACCGGGTCGTCCCGATCGCCGGCCAGCCGGATCGTCCGGAAGCGCTCGAAGTAGACGAACGAGAGCCCGACGGCGAAGGCCGCGACACCGACTGGTTCGTAAGTTATCTCCATCAGACCGGGAACGAGCATCCCCAGCACGTCGAAGCCGACCGGCAGGGCCGTCAGCCCGAGGAGGGCGAGCAGGGGCCGCGAGTCGTGGCTGACGTGTCGGAAGCGCTCGTAGAGCATGAAGTATCCGACCGTCGCCAGCGCGTAACTGCCGGCCATGACCGTCCAGTGTAACGTAGTGCTCGCGATCGCGACGTGGGGAAACGGCGTCGATGCGACTTCACTCGAGAAGTACAGGCCGTGAAAGTCATTGGTGAGCTTTACGGCGACGATCGCGAGGAAGACAGTGAGCGTTATCTGCCGGATCCGTGGGTCGCGGTGGAGCGACCGGCCGGTAAAGGCCGAACAGAAGTACAGCCAGCCACCGATCGTGCTCAACCCGACGACGAGGCCGATCTGGTAGAGGAACACGCCCAGTTGCTCGTCGGCTGTCGCCAGGTAGCCGACGTGGGCAAGTGCCCACCCGCCGCTGGTGAGCAAGAGCGCGACCAGACCCCGTCGGGTGTCGCCCTCGGCGATCCGGTTGACTCGGACCGCACTGACGAACGTGGCGACCGCAGAGAAGCCGAAGATCGCCAGGTACCAGAACCGGGCACCGATCAGCAACCCGTCGATCATCGGGGGCTCGACTCACCTCTCCTGCGCATGATAGAACGGTCCGGAGCCACGGTAATGAATGTATCTTCCGACGAGTTACTCGCCGTCTCGAGTCGTACGCCCGACCCGTGCCGAAAGACAATTGCGCCTCTCGCACGGAGAGTGAGTATGCGAATCGCCTTGCCCAATAAGGGCCGGCTTCACGACCCGAGCGTTGAATTACTCGAACGCGCCGGGCTCCACCTCGTCGACGGCGCTGACCGACAGCTATACGCCCGGACGGTCGACGACGACGTGACCGTCCTCTACGCACGCGCCGCGGACATCCCCGAATACGTCTCCGACGGCGCGGCCGACCTCGGCATCACCGGCTACGACCAGGCCCAGGAGGCCGACCGGGAGAACCTGGTTTCCCTCCTCGATCTGGACTATGGCCAGTGCAGGCTCGTCCTCGCCGCGCCCGAGGACGGAGACATCGAGGAACCCACCGATCTCGAGGGCGGCACCATCGCGACGGAGTTCCCGAACGTCACCGCAAACTACCTCGACGACGCGGGCATCGACGCCGAGATCACCGAGGTCTCGGGGGCGACCGAACTCACGCCGCACGTCGACATCGCCGACGGCATCGTCGACATCACTTCGACGGGCACGACGCTGCGGATGAACCGCCTCGCAGTCATCGACGACGTCCTCGAGAGTTCAGTCCGACTGTTCGCCCGCGAGGACGTCGCCGACGATCCCAAAGTCCAGCAGATCGAAATGGCGCTGTCCTCGGTGCTGTCAGCCGAAGACAAGCGCTACCTCATGATGAACGCGCCCGAGTCCGAACTGGAGGAGGTCAAAGACGTCCTGCCCGGGATGGGCGGGCCGACCGTGATGGACATCGCCGGGACGGAGGATGTTGCGGTCCATGCCGTCGTCGACGAACGCGAGGTCTTCGAGACGATCAACCGACTGAAGCAGATCGGCGCGAGCGATGTCCTCGTGACCGAGATCGAACGCCTCGTCGAGTGACACCGAGGCCCCGGATTGACCGCAATCCGGAGGTCTTTGTCCCCGGCCCAACTATCGCTTTAGCGTGTCAGACCCATCGAACAGTGACGCCAACCTCCCCAGAAGCGGCAAAGCCCAACTCGTCGCGGCCCTTCGCGTTCGCACACACGCAAAACGCGGGCTCGCGACGGGCACCGTCTTCGCTATCGCCGCCTACGCCGTGTTCGTCTTCGGTCGCGCATCGGCGCTCGGGCAAGTGCTGTATCTCTCACTGCTGGCCGTGCTCGCGATGACAGCCGGGGCCGTCGTGACGACGATCCTGGTCGGGATCGAGGCCTACCGACTGGCCAAGACGGACGAGTAGCGACAATCAGTGGCCGACGGCGCGACTCACTCGCTGCCAGCCAGTTCGCCCAACCGCTCCGCCCCGCTCCGTGTTCCCTTCGCGATCACCACGTCACCGGCTTCGATCGTCGTTGCCGGTCCCGGCGAGAGTTCCCAGTCGGTCGAATGCTTGCCGGTCGGATGGGTCGCCGGCCGGCGGACGGCGATCACGCGCATCCCCGTCCGGGTCTTGACCTCCAGATCGCCCAGCGTCGCGCCGTCGAGGTCGCTGCCATCGGCGACAGTCTCCCGGACGATCACCTCGTCGCTCTCCTCGATGGCCGCCTCGACGACCGGGTGGGTGCCGAGTCCCCGCAGCACGCCCTCGCTGATCTCGAGGGCGGCGTCGGAGATGACCTCCGTCGAGCGCGCGAGGTGGACCAGCCCACGGAGGGCGATGGGATCGTCGACCCGGCCGGCAGCCTGGAGCGTCCAGGCCTCGAAACGGGACTGGAGGGCGTCGACCTCGGCCTCGAGTTCGAGGACCTCCTCGGCGACGGCCTCGCTGTCGAACAGCACCGCGCCGTAGGCCAGGTCGACGGCGAGTTCGCTCATGTTCTTCATCAGGACGATCGAGTCGACGGCTCGCTCCAGATCCTCGATGTCGCTCTCGGGCGGCGCGGGGCGCTCGTAGGTTCCGCCGGTCGTCGCCGCGTAGACTTCGGCGATGCCCTCCTCGGGCCCCCTTGCCAGAAGCACGTCACCCGACCGGAGCGTCGTCTCGGCGGTCGGGTTGAGCAGCCACTCCCCAGACCGACGGATCGCGATGATACGGACGCCCGTCGCGGTTTCGAGGTTGAGATCCCCGAGCGTCCGGTCGGCGTACGTCGAGTCGGCCGCGACCGTTGCCCGGACGAGCGTCTCGACGGCCTCGGGGAGGGTCGCCCGCATCGCCGCCGGCAGGCCGATATCTTCCAGGACGACCTTCGCGATGTCACCCGCCGCATCGCTGATCTTCTCCGCCGCCCCGACGACGCCCAGCACCGGGGCCAGCGCCTCGGCGTCCTCGGGGTTGCGAGCCGCCATGAGGAGGCTCATCCGCGCCTGGAGGTGGAGGACGTCCATGCGCTCTTCGAGGGCGAGGACTTCCTCGGCGATCTCGTCGCTGCCGAGCAACACCGCCGAATAGGAGAGGTCGATCAGCAACTCGGCGGTGTCTTTCATCTCGGCCAGCACGTCCTTGACGCTGACCGGTTCGTACGTGACGTCCTCACCCGATGCCATGTGTTGTCGGTTCGACACCGCAGGCCAAAAGTATTGCCGCCCGGGGACCGCGTCCAGTAGTGATCCGCCACGACCCCCCTAATCTGAACAAGCGTCGAAAAGTGCGAGAGGAATGCAAACATACCCGGGGCATACGTGTCAATCTGAAAGGTACGGGAAAACGTAGCCTGAAAACGGTAATGCTTTTCCTTGAAGGTGGGCAGTGTATGGTATGCCCGACGAGCTCAGAAAGGGACTGGAGGGAGTGCTGGTCGCCGAATCGTCGCTGAGCGACATCGACGGCGAGGAGGGGCGACTCGTCTACCGGGGGTACGCGATCGAGGATCTCGCACGCAACACCTCCTTCGAAGAGGTACTGTATCTGCTCTGGGAGGGCCACCTCCCGACTGAATCCGAACTCGAAGCGTTCGAAGAGCAGATGGCCGAAGAGCGGGCGGTCCGCGAGGAGGTACTCTCGACGGTCCGGGAACTCGCCGCCGCCGAGGAGGACCCGATGGCCGCCCTCCGGACCGCCGTCTCGATGCTGTCGGCCTACGACCCGGACGATTCGACGGGCGAAGCCGGCGACGGCGAGATCGCCCAGCGGAAGGGACGGCGGATCACCGCGAAGATGCCGACGATCGTCGCCGCGTACAAACGACTTCGGGACGGCGAAGAGCCCGTCGCACCCCGGACGGACCTGGGCCACGCCGAGAACTTCCTGTATATGCTCAACGGCGAGGAGCCGGCCCAGACCCTCGCGGACGTCTTCGATATGGCGCTGGTCGTCCACGCCGACCACGGGATCAACGCCTCGACGTTCGCCGCGATGGTGACGGCCTCGACGCTGTCTGATCTCCACAGTTCGGTCACCAGCGCCATCGGCGCACTGAAGGGAGGGCTCCACGGCGGCGCGAACCAGAACGTGATGCAGATGCTGCTCGAACTCGACGAGAGCGACCTGACGGCCGTCGAGTGGGCCCGTGAGGCCGTCGAGTCCGGCGATCGCATCCCCGGATTCGGTCACCGCGTCTACGACGTCAAAGACCCACGGGCGAGGATCCTCAGTGCCAAGTCCAAGGCGCTGGGCAAGGCCGCCGACGAACTCAAATGGTACTCTTACTCTCGCGCCATCGAGGAGTTCATGGCCAAGGAGACCGGCATCGCGCCCAACGTCGACTTCTACTCGGCGTCGATGTACTACGAGATGGGCATCCCGATCGACCTCTATACGCCCATCTTCGCGATGAGTCGCGTCGGCGGCTGGGTCGCCCACGTCCTCGAATACCAGGAAGAGAACCGCCTCATCCGCCCCCGAGCGCGTTACGTCGGTCCGGAAGATCGGGAGTTCGTCCGGATCGAGCAGCGGTAAGTTCGACGGGATCACGCGAGAAACTCATCGGTTTTCAGGTGAGGCCGATTGAAGCGGTTGTTCAATTCGTGTCGGTCTTTATCACCGAAAGTGATGAATTGTTGTTGGGTCGATAGTCATGCGAGATACAGGGCGTATATGTCCCAAACCGGGGGGATTTCTTCCTGGGATCCGTAGACACTGGTAGCGAGGCGATGCGCAAGTGACACGGATGTGGGGGATCGATCCGCAGCTGCTCTGTGACCAGCATCTGCTTGGCGAACACACCGAAATGCACCAGGCGGTCGGGACGCTCCGGAATCATCAACATGGAGAGGCGATCGTCCGTGGGCATGCCGAGCGACAGCAACTCGATACATCGAAGCTCCAGGCTCGGCACGATGAACTCGCCGAGGAACTCGAACGCAGGGGAATGACCCACGACTCGCCTATGAACTACGAAGACACCCACGAGTTGGGCAGCATCAACGCGGAACGCAACCGCGCGACCCTTCAAAACCGGTGTGAGGAGTGCCGCAACCGGATCGAAACCAGGGACACGGACGCAACGAACAGCTGACTCCGTCGGTCGCCCGGAATTGGGGATGAGTTACTTCCTGGATTCAACACGCCCGTTTTAACAGCTATCAGTCAGGTTCTCTTAAGTCGGGCAAGAATAGAACGTGCAAATGCTGCTGTCCCGTAATACTAAACCACGTCGGCACACATCGTCGGCCGTGCCTTCCAGACGTGAACTGATTACGGGTGGGGTTGGTATCTTGGCTATGACTGCCGGCTGTCTCGATAATACCGAAAATATTGCCCGGTGTTCCAGTGAAGGAGTGGGTAGTGGCTCACAACATCTCCGTGAGGTTGCACTGATTCGAGGTGATGAACAGGTAGCTCTCGGGATACTGGTGTCCGATCAAGCCGTCACTGAGGACAGGTATCACGCAGTCCAAATACGAAATACCGACGACGGACTCATCGCTTCGGTCCCGCTCATGGACAACCGTGATATGAGCAGTCTTGACCCCGAAGACTACTCCGTGTTCGGGCCCGGTGACGGCGAACTCTTCGCGGTACCGCTGGGCCCTCCACCGGTCCACGGCGAGTATATTGTGAGCGTGAGTAATGTGGATGGCGAACGAATCGAAGCAGAACGTACCCGGTTCAATTGCTATGCGGAAGACGGAGCACTCCCGTAGCTGAGAGAACGCCGCTAAATTGGATTATCTGCTGCATACAACTGTATCACGTATGGCGTTTTCGACAGATGGTACGTAACACAGTGGAAGGATCGCAAAAAGACGCCGCTCCTCCCCCTACTGCGGATCGATCGCGTCCAGGGCGGCCCGGTCTTCGTCGGTCAGGTCGATCGTCGTGGCGGCGACGTTCGCTTCAAGGTGCTCGACGCTCGACGTTCCCGGGATCGGCAGCATCACGTCCGAATGATCCAGCAGCCACGCGAGCGCGATCTGTCGCCCCGTCGCGTCGTGTCGCCCAGCGACGTCCTCGAGCGCGCCGGCGACGCCCTCGTCGTCGACCGTGTACATCGGCCCCCAGGGGATGAAGCCGACGTCGTAGGATTCACACGCTTCCAGCACCGCCTCGTCCTCGCGATGGCCGACGTTGTACTGGTTCTGGACCGTCGCGATGTCGACGACCTCCATCGCCGTCTCCAGCTGCTCGACGGTGACGTTCGAGAGCCCGACGTGGTCGATCTGGCCGGCGTCTTTCATTTCGGCGAAGGCCCGGACGGACGCCTCGAAGTCGCCGTCGGGGTCCGGCCGGTGGAACTGATAGAGATCGATGCTGTCGGTTCGCAGCCGATCGCGGCTGGCGAGCACCTGGTTGTGCAGGTATTCGGGATCGCCGTGGGGCGTCCACTCGCCGTCGCGGTGGCGGAGCAGGCCGGCCTTCGAGGCAACCACGACGTCGTCCTCGGCGGTCAGGGCCTCACCGAGCAGGCGCTCGCTGACGCCCGGGCCGTAGGAGTCGGCGGTGTCGATGAAGTCGACGCCGAGTTCGACCGCGCGGCGGACCACGTCCTTCGCGGCGTCCTCGTCCGCCGGCGGGCCGATGATGTCCTCGCCAGTGAGACGCATCGCGCCGAATCCAAGTCGGTGGACCGTCAGCTCCCCGCCGATATCGAACGTATCGCTGTCGTTGTGTGGGTTTTCAGCCATCGCTTCGCACGTCGAAGGCCAGCCTCAAAGCGTTGGCGGGGCCGGCGATCGACAGTCCCCGCGCCCGCCACAGTTACCACCGTCCGGCCGGAAGTGCCGACATGCTCACGCGCGAGGACGTCCTGGCCGCTCGCGATCGCGTCGCCGAGACGGCCAGGCACACGCCCCTGGAGCGGTCGTACTCCCTCTCGGCGATGACCGGCGCGGACGTCCACCTCAAGTACGAGACCGTCCAGCGGACCGGATCGTTCAAGATCCGCGGGGCGACCAACCGGATCGCGACGCTCACCGACGAACAGCAGGCCGCCGGCGTCGTGGCGGCGAGTGCGGGCAACCACGCCCAGGGGGTCGCGCTCGCCGCAACCCGGATGGGCGTCGATTCGACGATCGTCATGCCCGAGCGCGCGCCCGTCGCGAAGGTGAAGGCTACCCGAAGCTACGGGGGCGACGTGGTCCTGCACGGCGAGGATTACGACGCGGCGGCCGAACGTGCCCACGAGATCGCCGAGGCGGAGGGGCGGACCTACGTCCCCGCCTTCGACGACGAACGGGTGATGGCCGGCCAGGGAACCCTCGGCCTGGAGATCGCGACGGACTGCCCCGACGTGGACACGGTCGTCGTCTCGGTGGGTGGCGGCGGCCTCGTCGCCGGCGTCGCCACGGCGCTGAAGGGCTGGAACGACGACGTCCGCGTGATCGGCGTCCAGGCTGAGGGGGCGGCGAGCCTGCCCCAATCACTCCAAGCGGGCGAGATCGTCGAACGCGATAGCGTCGAGACGATCGCCGACGGCATCGCCACGCGGAAGGTCGGCGAGTTACCGTTCGAGGTCATTCGCGAGCGGGTCGACGAGGTCGTCACCGTTCCGGATTCGGCGATCGCCGTCGCGGTGACGACGCTGCTCGAGCGGACCAAGACACTCGTCGAGGGGGGCGGCGCGGTGCCGGTCGCTGCGTTGCTCGAGAGGGCCTTCGAGTACGACGAGGACGAGACGATCGTCCCGGTGCTTTCGGGTGGAAACATCGACCTCAACGTCCTGACGACGGTCATCATGCGCGGGCTGATCGAGACCGGCCGGTATCTCCGGATCAGGACAGTCCTGGAAGATCGCCCCGGGGCGCTGGAGGAACTCGTCGAGGTGATCTCACGGGAGCGTGGGAACATCTACGCGATCGAGCACGACCGCGCCTCGCGGGACATCGCGATGGACGACACCGTCGTGGACCTGGATATCGAGACCCGGGGGCCCGACCACGTCGAATCGTTGCTCGATGCGCTCGAAGACAGTGGCTACGAGGTCGACGTGCTCGTCTGATCGTGGCGACCACCGCGACCTGCCCGAATCACGCGATGCGAACGTCGTCGAGGACCCCGACAGCCGTCGTCTCCCAGACGATATTGAGGCCGACCGCCATCAACCCCTCGCCGTCGTGCTCGACGGGATACTCGTAGGTCTTCCAGCCCTCGTGATCGGCCAGCTGGTTGGACCGGTCAAAGTCCGCCTCGGCGAGTCCGTCTTCGGGGATCGGCCCCGCATAGGTGGCGACCTGGAGAATCTCGTTGAACGACTCCTGATCGCTGTAGCCGGCGACCGAGAGGGCCTCGACGTCGGTGAGGTCGACTTCCTGTTGGACCCAAACCGTGCCGTCGTCGGCACTGCCGTCGATCTCGATGGCGAGGGCCGTCTCGCCGTCGGCCGATACCTCCGTCGTCGTCCGAACGTCCGAGTCGACTGGCTCCCCGGAGTTGTTCGGGTCCTCCGGCAGGTCTTTCCCGACCGTCCACCCCTCCAGGCCGGACTCGAAGCTGGCGTTCCGGAGGGGCCGGGATGGCGTGTCCGTGGGTGTGTCCGTTGGACGCTCCGTCGGGGTGTCGGTGGGCGAATCCGTGGGTGTATCGGTCGGAGAGTCAGTTGGCGATCCAGTGTCCGGGTCAGTCGTCGAGTCGTCAGCAGTCTCATCGCCGTCGAGACAGCCAGCCACGGAGAGCGTCGCGAGCGATCCGGTCGTTGCGAGGAAGGTACGTCGCTTCATGTCAGCCACAACGACCGGGAGGGAAAAGTGCCTTCCCGAGCGTCAAACGCGGGTTTGATCGACCAACGATCCGGACCGCGTCCCGGACCGGCGATCACAGGAAGTCCCGGACCTCGCTGTAGAACATGTCGTGGTGGTCGACCGCGTCGATCTCGCGGGCGATCAGAACCGCCAGGACGTGCCAGCACAGGTCGGTCGGATCGTCGGGATCGAGGTTGTACGAGGCGTCCTCGCAGGTACAGGCCTCACCCTCGATGACGTACTCGTCGCTGTGGCCGACCACCACCGTGAAGTCCTCGTACTCCTTGACGCGGTCCTCGGCGACGGCCTCGATGGCGCGAACGCCACGGGAACCGTGGACGGTGGTGATGCGGTCGACGATGTCGGGCGAGAGTTCTCCCGCCTCACTCAGCGCGGCTCGCCACTCGTCGACTGCCGTCACGAGGCAGGGATTGGACGCGGCGGGTCAAAACAGGTTCGATGCCCACACCGTGGCGTTTCGTGGCGAGATGTCCACCGGAGTCCGTGCCAGGAACGAGGCGCTTTTCCTCACGGCCGGCCCAGCGGAGGTATGCGCGAACGCGAAGGACGGGTCACGGTCGCGGTCCCCGAGCAGGCCGAGGAGGGGGTCGGCGAGTCAGTGTTTTTCAATCCCGTCCAGGAACTCAACCGCGATCTGACGGTGGCCGCGATACGGGCCGTCCGCGAACGTGTGGCCGAGCGCGACGGCCACCCGGTCGAGACGTACCTCGACGCGACCGCGGCGACCGGGATTCGCGGCGTCCGGGCCGCGGCGAACGGCTTCGACGCGACGCTGTGTGACGTCGACGAGGCTGCGGTCGAACGCTGCCGTGAGAACCTCGCGGGAAACGACCTCGAGGGCGAAGTGCTCCACCGGGACGCCAACGCCGTCATGCACGAACGGGGGTTCGACATCGTGGATCTGGACCCCTTCGGCACGCCGATCCCGTTCGTCGACGCCGCTCTCCAGAGCGCCGGGCGGATGCTCGCGGTGACGGCGACCGACCTCGCGCCGCTGTGTGGAGCCCACTTCGAGAGCGGCGTCCGCTCCTACAGCGCCGTCCCGCGAAACACCGAGTACCACTCGGAGATGGGTGCCCGAATCCTGCTGGGGTCCCTCGTTCGGACCGCCGCCCGCTACGATGTCGCCGCCCGCCCCGCGCTCACCCACGCCACCGACCACTACGTCCGGACGTACCTCGATCTCGAGCGCGGCGCGCGGGCGGCAGACGACGCCATCGGGGAACTCGGGTACGTCCATCACTGCCAGCAGTGTCTGTATCGCGAGAGCGAGCAGGGCCTGATCGCCCATCCCCCCGAAGCGTGTCCGAAGTGTGGCCAGCACCTCCAGACCGCCGGCCCGCTGTGGCTCGGCGCGGTTCACGAAACGGACTTCCTCGAGCGCGTCCGGGGACAGATCGACGACAGGATGGGAACCGCCGAGGAAGGTCGGGAGTTGCTGGAGACGCTCGCCGACGAACTCGACGTGGCCACTCACTACGACCAGCACCGACTCACGAAGCGGTGGGGTGAAAGTGCCGTGGCGATGGACGCGTTCCTCGAAACGCTCCGGGAGGCAGGTCACGAGGCGTCCCGGACCCACTACGGCGGGACGACGTTCAAGACGACCGCCGACGTGAGCGAGATCCGGGCGGCGACCGCCGGGGACGAGTAGCGGACGCCAGAAATGGCGACTGGAAACGGGGGCGGCAGGTTATCGAAGTGAGATGACCGTCAGGAATGACACGGCGACGAACTGCAGTCCTCGCATCGCAAGGACGGCCAGCTGGGCCGATTCCGAGCCCGCGTAGAGCATACCCATGCTGAAGAAAAACGACAGTGCCACCAGATTCTCGATGATGAGCACCGCCGCGAACCCGAGCAATCCGAGCGTGAGCGGCGTCCGAAATTCCCGGTAGTTCTGTGCCCAGATGCCCCCCAGGACCAGCAGCAACAGGATGTTCAGCCCCGAGAGAACGCTCGCCGCGGTCAGCAGTGTGTTCATGCTAGCCATCGTTAGTTTGGTGTCTCCGTTTCGGTGTCCGTCGGGTCCCCGTCTCGGCTTGACTTCGCGCCGGCCACCGCGAGGTCAGCCTGGTTGATGATGCGTTCGAAGGCGTCACGGTTGGCTTCGAACCGGTCAGAGAGGAAGTACAGTTCGCCGTAATCCTCCCCGCCGGCCTCGACGACGTCGTGATCAACCAGCATATCGAGGTGGTGGCGGACCGTGTTGTAGTCGACGTCGAGTGCCTCCGCGAGTTGATTGGCGTTCCGTGGTCGCTCGTCGAGCAGGCTGATGATGCGGGCCCGGTTGGCGCCGCCACGCGTTCCCGACAGGAGGTACCACAGTGCCTTTTCCATCGCGATGTGTGTATGCGTTTAGTGGATCGGATATAGTATTCCCGATGGCGGTAGCGATAGTGAGACAGAGCCTCATGCGCTGATCTCTTTCGACACCCAGCCCGTCGCTCCGCTGGGGAACGAATCGGACTGATCACGGGGCTGTCGGTCTCCCTCGCCGTCGATCGCTCTGACGACCACCTCGTGGTCGCCCGTTGGCTCATACACGTGACGCCACTGCCGCCAGACATCCTCGCCGGGGAGCGACGCAGAGAGGGTGGCATCGGTCCAAGAGGCGCCACCGTCGGTCGAGACTTCGACGCGCTCGATCCCGCGCGTTCCTGCGTAAGCGTGCCCGGCCACCTCGATGCGGCCGTCGTCCAGTCGGGTGTCGTCCCAGAGCTTGGCGACGGTATTGACGGGGCCAGTGCCGTGCCAGCCGCGCTGCTCCCAGTAGCCGTCCATCGCTTCGTCGAGGAGTTCGATCTCGGTGAGCCACTTGACGTTGGTCTCTCCCCAGTGGCCCGGCACGAGCACGCGCACCGGATGGCCGTGGGACTTCGGGAGCGGCCGGCCGTTCATCTCCCAGGCCAGAAACGCGTCCTCGAGGGCTTCGACCGGGAACTGCACGGAATAGCCGTCTTCCGCCCGGAGCATCGCACAGTCACAGTCGCCTTCGGGATCGGCTTCCTCAAGCAGGGGCTTGATCGGGGTGCCCGTCCAGACGGCGGTGTCGAGTTTGCGCCCGTTGAGACTCTCACCGACACAGCGGAGGGTAACGTACCGGTGTTCGGTCGGCCTGTCGGTCAGTTCCTCGAACGTGACCGAGAACTCGGTTTCGACCTCGCCGGTGAGTCCCATCGACCAGTCGTCATCGGCGATTTCGGGATCAAATTCCGCGATGTCGACGTTGTAAAACTCCCCGATTGAGCTGACGAGTCCCGGAACGTTGTCGGCTGCCAGATCCAGAGACCGCGTATCTGCTTCTTCGAGCCGGCGAGTGACCGGCGACGGTGGGTCACTGGCTGGCTCCTCGTCGGCGGTCTCGGTATCGCTGTTGGTTTTGACCCAGCCAGCGCCGCCAGCGACGACGACAAAGCCGATCGCACTCTGGATCGAACCGAGCGCGCGCCGCCGAGATGGGTCGTGGTCAGCAGTAGACAGCGACCCGGCCCCGATAACGGTAAAGAGGGCCACCGGCAGCGCGGCACCGAGGCTAAGCACTGGTTCGGTCGTGATCGCAACCGTGAGCGCCCACGCGAGGACGCCGGCCACTCCCGGAGCGAGGAACCACCGATCCAGTTTCGCGCCGACGAACTGCCCCAAAACGGCGGTCGTCCCGAGCAACACGCCAGCGATGGCCATCGAGAGCGCGATATGGAGCAGATGGCCTGCGTCGCCGACGTTCGTTATCATCCAGGCCACGATCGGCCCCGGTGTCGATCGGACGACGACGGCGTCGATCGGCGCGGCGATGAACTGCCGTGTGTATCCCGCGAGTGCGTACGAGCCAGCGACGCCACTGATACCGGCGAGCGCGAAAACCTGAACGCGTTTATCCATCATCCGACATGGTTTCGTTCGTCATCGTCTCGTTCCCCATCGACCCGTCATCCATCGTCTCGTTCCCCATCGTCCCGTCATTCATCGTTTCATTCCCCATCGTCCCGTCATTCATCGTTTCATTCCCCATCGTCCCGTCATTCATCGTTTCATTCCCCATCGTCCCGTCATTCATCGTTTCATTCCCCATCGTCCCGTCATTCATCGTTTCATTCCCCATCGTCCCGTCATTCATCGTTTCATTCCCCATCGTCCCGTCATTCATCGTTTCATTCCCCATCGTCCCGTCATCCATCGTTTCATTCCCCATCGACCCATCGTCCATCGTCCCGTCATCCATCGTCTCGTCGGATGTTGTTTCTTCATCCGTCGAGTCGTCGCCCCCTTCGTCATCCGTTGCATCTGAATCTGTCGAGCAACCAGCAAGGGAGATGGCTATCGTGCCGCCGATGGCACCCACGAATCGTCGTCGCGTCGTGTCGGTTTCGAGCATACATACCGTCGCAGGCAAGGGAACGGAAAATACATTTTTCAAAATTGATACGAATTTCGTTCACGTCTCTGCAAGGACTGTGCAAACTCTATGCAAATTTCCGCGAGCAGTGCGCTCTGGACTGGTTGAAAGCGGGAGGATACTGATTGATGACCCAACCGTCTGGGGTCGACTTGCATTCTCGCGCGGGTGGAGGATCAGGCCACGCGCGTGATCAGTCGATAGCCGAGACCGTAGACGGGGCGAAGCAGGTGATTCACGAGCGAGAGGAGGCCGAGGACGCCGCCGAGGGTCTGGAGTTCACCCGGCGACGTGCCAGCAAACCAGATGACGATCGCCCCCGAGACGACGGGTGCAGCGGGCACCGACGTGAGATACGCGTCGACCGCGGGATGGGAGACCAGCCCGGTGAGGTGATGCCGGAAGGACAGCGCGAACGCACCGACCGCCAGCAACGCGAGGCCGACCGCCATCGTTCCCGATTGGCCCGCGACGCCGAGGGCGATCAACAGCACGCCGGCGAGAAAGCCCATGCCGGTGAGTTGGCGGACGCGACGGACCAGTCGCTGATGCATACCGGGTGGATGGGAGGGGTGCAGGTAACAGTTTTCGTTCCTCGGTCGACAGGAACACTCAGTGGCCAGTGGAGATCCGACAACTCACGCACAACCCCAAGGAGGTGTCGAGCGTCGCCTCGCCCAGGAGGACGACGCCATGGATCCGCAACCGTGGGTCAGCCAGTGATCCCCTCACGCTCCTGCATTGGGGCTGCTCCTGGATAGTCTGGAACCGCCCGGACACCGGGAGGGACGTCGGCGATCCGTGCCAGAACCGACCAAGCGGTTTTGTCTCCAGGGCACGGAATCCCGGCATGATTTCGACCGCACGCACGTTCCTCGGGACCGGCCGCAACATCGTCGGCCTGACCCGGAGGTCAAGACTCTCCTTTCTGGCGGCTGCCACGGCCTACTACGCGTTCGTCTCGGTGTTCCCGCTCGTCCTGCTGATCATCGCCATCGGATCGCTGCTCGGCGGGGATGTCCTGGCCGAAGCGGTCCTCACGACGGTCAGTGGCGTCCTCTCGCCCAGCGGGCGGGACGTGCTGCGTGACGCACTGGCAAGTGGTGCCGGCCGCGGTGAGGCGACCGTGGTCGGGGTCGGCGTGCTGTTCTGGAGTGGTCTGCGCGTCTTCCGGGGCCTCACCTTGGCATTCGGAACAATCTATGGAACGGACGAGATCACCACGTTCCTGGGACAACTCCGAAACGCCGCACTCGCCCTTGTCACGCTTGGATTCGGTGTGGTCGCGGTCGTCGTCGGGAGCGTGGCCCTCTCGCGTACCGGCGTCGTGCTCCCGGGAGTCGCCCAGCCGATCGGCATCGTTCTGGCGCTGACGGTCGTGCTACTCCCGCTGTACGTCGTCGTGCCGGACGTACCCGTTGGGATCCGTGAGGCCATCCCCGGGGCGCTGACGGTGGCCATCGGCTGGACGCTGTTGAGCGTCCTCTTCCGGCTCTACGCCGGGAACGCCGGCCAATTCGATGTGTACGGTGTGGTGGGCGGCGTGTTACTGTTCGTCACCTGGCTGTACTTCGGGGCGACCATCCTCCTGCTGGGCGCTGTCGTCAACGCCGTCCTGGCCCGAGACCGGCAACTACAACTTGAGGGGGATCCCAGGGAAAGGCAACCACTGACAATGACCGGGACGGACGGCACGGCCGGGGACGGGCCGGACGACGACGGAGACGACACCGAACGACCGGACGCCCCGGACGCTGCGACGGGCCCGGACGGCCGGAAGACCGACTCGGACGACGTGAGACCGGACGGCCGGAAAGCTAACTCGGACGGTGTGGGCTCGGACAGTCGGAAGACTGACTCGGACGGTGTAACGGGCCACCAGCATGGCAGCGCCCAGTCGGCCGAAACGGCGGCAGAAATCGAGGCGCTCCGTGAAGAGATCGACCGGCTGGAAGACGAGATCGACGACCGGACAGTGCACCGCGAGAGCGTCGAGAGCGACCTTCGTCGGTACGTCCGCCGTCGCGTCCGTCGCGGGAAGGCTCGCGGCTGGGGCCCGTATCTGGTATTGCTCTATGGCACCGTCATGACGCTGGGCGCGTTTCACTTCCTCGGCGGTGGCTGGGCCATCCTCGCCATGCTCGTGATCTGGCTGTCGACGCTCGGGCTGTACGCGCTGATGCTGCTGGTCGGTGTGACGTTCAAGATCGTCGGCGCACCGGGGCGATTGCTGGATCGCGTGCGGGACTGGCGTTCCTGACCGTGGCTTCGCTCGATGCGGCGGTCTGGTTCGGCGTCTCGCTGGTGACACTCCTCGGTGATCCCCTGGTGATCGCCGGACTCGGCTTTGGACTCTACTGGTTCGGCGGCTGGGTGCCAGTGATCGGTGACCGTCTCGACGAGCCCCGCGTCGAACTCGCCTTCGCCACGATCGCCGGCGCACTCGCGCTCTCGGCGGCACTCAAGACCGGATTTGCCCTGGAACGGCCGCCGGGGGCGGCCGCCCTGCCCGGCACTGCCGGCATGCCCAACATCGTCGTGCCGATATACACCTGGATCGTCGGCCCAGGCGGCCACGCCTTCCCGAGCGGTCACGCCACCGCGGCGACCGTGGGGTGGCTGGGATTGGCGTGGGCGTATCGGAGGAAGAACCGCGACCGGGCGCTCGTCCTCGCCGGCGGGCTGGTCGTCGCGATCGCGACCTCGCGCGTCGTCCTCGGCGTCCACCGGCCCCACGAGGTACTCGCCGGGATCGGCGTCGGGCTGGCGTACCTGCTCGTCACCTTCGGCTTGCTCGGGCGACCCCGGCGGACGTTCGCCCTCGCCGGGCTGTTCGGTGTCGCCGGTCCCATCGTCGTCGGGTTGACCGGGGACAGTCTGCTGGTTGCCGGCGTCGCCCTCGGGATGACTGTCGGCTGGGAATTCGCCCGCGAGCGGGATCGACCGGCCGTGACGCTCCCGGTGCTGGCGGCGGTGCTCGGAGCTGTCGTCCTGGCCGGGGCCACGTTCGTTCGGTCGGGCACGTTCGAGACGGGGCTGGCACTGCTCGGCGTCGGTGGCGGCGCGACAATCGTGGCTGGACAGCGTGTGATTCGAAGGGTCAAAAACGAGTGAAAGCGATCGGGTCCGCGTGGCCTCAGAACGTTTCGAGGTACCGGTCGAGTTCCCACTCGGAGACGTCGACCAGGTACTCCTTGTGTTCCTGGCGTTTGGCCTGGCGGAACTTCTCGCCGGTGTGGGGGCCAAGCGCGTCCAGGATGACGTCGTCGTCTTCGAGCGCGTCGAGGGCCTCGCCGAGGTTCTCCGGCAGGGTGTCGATGCCGTACTCCTCGCGTTTTGCCTCGTCGAACTCGTAGATGTTCTCCCGGACCGGACCAGGGGCGTCGATTTCCTTCTCGACGCCGTCAAGGCCGGCGTGGATGAGCACGGCGAATGCGAGATACGGGTTACACGACGGATCGGGGAACCGAGCTTCGATCCGGCTGGCGGCCGGGACGCGGGCAGCCGGTTTGCGGATCAGCGCCGAGCGGTTGCGGTCCGACCAGGCGACGTAGACCGGGGCCTCATAGCCCGGAACCAGACGCTTGTAGCTGTTGACGGTCGGGTTGGTGACGGCGGTGATCGCGGGGGCGTGGTCGAGAATACCCGCGAGGAACTGCTTGGCCGTCTCGCTGAGGTCGAACTCGTCGTCGCCGTCGTGGAAGGCGTTCTCGCCGTCCTCGGTGAACAGCGAGATGTGGGTGTGCATGCCCGACCCGTTGATCTTCGGGATCGGCTTGGGCATGAACGTCGCGTGGAGGTCGTGTTCGGCGGCGATCGCGCGGACGACCGACCGGAAGGTGGCGACGTTGTCGGCCGTCGACAGCGCGTCGTCGTAGGTGAAGTTGATCTCGTGTTGCCCGCGGGCAACCTCGTGGTGGGAGGCCTCGATCTCGAAGCCCATGTCTTCGAGTCCGAAGATGATATCACGACGCACGTCGCTCGCGAGGTCTTTCGGCGCGAGATCGAAGTACCCGCCGTGGTCACCCGTTTTCGTCGTCGCGTAGCCGTCCTCGTCCTCCTCGAAGAGGAAGAACTCGGGTTCGGGCGCGACGTTGACCTCGTAGCCCATCTCGTTGGCGCGGTCGATGGCGTTTTTGAGGATTCCGCGCGGATCGCCCTCGAACGGTTCGCCGGTCGAAGTATTGATGACGTCACAGATGAGGCGCGCCGCAGCACTGTCCTCGCTGGTCCGCCACGGGAGCAGCGAGAACGTCGACGGATCGGGGTCGAGGCGCATGTCCGACTCCTGGATCCGAACGAACCCGTCGATCGAAGAACCGTCGAAATAGATTCCCTCAGTGAACGCCTTCTCGGCCTGGTCGGCCGTTATCGAGACGTTCTTGACTGTCCCCAGAATGTCGGTAAACTGCAACCGCAGGAAGTCAACGTTCTGTTCATCGATCTCCTCGAGTACCGCCTGTGCCTCGGCGGAGAGACCGCCGTCGGTGACCTGTTCGTTTGTCATCTTTCTCGTCACATGGAGGAAATGCGCCCGGTATAAAAGCCCTGCCGATCTGCGCAAATCTTCCGCTCCCGGTCAGGAATTGGATGTTCGTAAAATTCTAATGGGAGGGACGCATGATTCAGTCCAATGACGTACGAAAATCTCGACCGCAAGCTGATCAATGCGCTACTGGACGACGGCCGTGCGAGTCTCCGAAGCCTCGCCGACGACCTCGACGTCTCGGTGACGACCGTCTCGAATCACCTCTCGACGCTCGAAGAGGAGGGGATCATCGAGGGCTATACGCCGAAGGTCGACTACGACAAGATCGGCTACGACGTCACAGCGATCTTACAGCTCAAGGTCGAAGGGAGTGCGCTCCCGGAGGTCACTGAAAGTCTCAGGGAACACGAACAGATGGTCAGCGTTTACGAGGTCACCGGCGATTACGACATCATCGCCGTCGGGAAGTTCGCCGACACCGACGACATGAACGCCCAGATCAAGAGCCTGCTCACCGATCCGGAGATCCTCGAATCCAACACCAGCGTCGTGTTGAATGCCGCCGTCGAACACGAACAGTTCGAACTAGAAGTCGAAGAGTGAGCCGACAGGAAGGCGGGTTTTCTATCGGACAACCCCGCCGTCGTGCAGTCGTCTGACGCGGTTTTAAGTGAGGCGACGAGCATCCACCAGGTGGGCGCGCACCGACGGCCACGTCGTTCTTTCCCATCCTCCCACAGCGCGCCCGGGCACCCATTTTCGGCCCGGACCAGAGCGCCGGGTGACAGGCGCTCAGGCAGCCGGCTCCTCGGCCGCTAAACTGCCCCGGACATCCTCGATAGCTCCTGGCGGGGCGGTGATCGCGATCCGGTCGCCGGCCTGGATCGTCGTTCGCGGCAGCGGGATCGACATCGGTTCGTCGTCACGACCGTGGGCATACACCTGTGCGTCACCGGGGAGTTCGAGCGTGACGACGCGCGTCCCGATCACCGGTGATCCGTCGGGAATGCGGATCGACGCGACGGTGAGGTGCTCGGTCAGATCCGCGAGCACGTTGAAATCACCGCCGAGCAACGCTGTCTTCGCCCCGGCCGCCCCCAGACGTTCGGGGTAGATCACCTCGTCGACGTCGCTGGCGTACTTCTCGTAGAGTTCCTGACGGTAGTCCTCGTCGATCCGCAACACCGTCCGCGCGCGGTGATGTTTGCCGATCATACACGCAGAGAAGTTGGCGTTGAGATCGCCGGTCAATCCCGCGATGGCGTCGGCAGTGGCGATCCCGGCCGCCTCCAGGACATCCTCGTCGTTGCAATCGCCCAGAACAGTCTCGAAGCCCTCTTCGCGTGCTCGCTCGGCCTTTTGGGCGTCGATCTCGACCATAGTCACGTCGTGGCCTTCCTCTGTCAACACGCGGGCAGTGCGCATGCCCACGCGACCGAACCCCACGATGACGAAGTCCATACCTATGTGATGTGCCACCATACCTAAAAACGCTCCCCTCGCTGCAAGCGACGCACAGATGTCTCGAGTGGGGACAGCACAGCGAGGGATCAACGGGCGATCAAAACGGAAACCGGAGATGGGGGACACCAGTCGAGGACCGGTGTCAGCCCGCTCCAGCGTCACGGGACAGGTCTCTGGCGTTTCGCGCTCAGGTGGCAGTATTCGGTGGTCAACGAACGAAACAACCGATCAGTGGTCGCTGCACCGCGTGACAGGCGTGGCAAGCCGCCGTACGGTCCAGCGATCAGGGATAGCTCGTGTGTAGGTGGCTCACCTCTGTATGTGCCATGTTCACACCCGCCACAATATAAGTCTTTCTGCTGGTGCGAAATTCGACCGGGAGAAAGGTCACGTTCAAAGAATTTTTCCGGAAGAGCTACGTGATCTATACTACGTCAACCAGGAAAAGTGTATGAACAGCAGTTTTTCGGGCAGAGTCCCTTACTCTCGCGGGATCGCCAGGTTTCGCAGACGGCCGCCACACTCCGGGCACTGACCGATCCGGTCGTCGCGACGCAGGACGGTGAGACAGGACCGACACTCGAGTCGATACGTCGACGGGGTGTAGGGATCTGATCGAACCATGCGCCAACTCCGTGTATCCGGACTGGTAAGCGTATCCCTAAAATGCACTGAATAATATATATGAATTCGAAATTTTCACACAATAGTCCACATATTTTGGACGAAACTGTACGAACGGCCTATGTGGTTCTGAGGGGACACACTTCCCTAGCCCGCCAGCACGGTGTTCACGACGAGCGCGAGTGCAGCCAGTGCGGAGAGGGCAACTGTACCGAGAACGATCTTTGTTGCAGTGCTCATGGATTGGGCTATGGCAGGATCGTATAAATACGATTGGTGCGGTCACTCCTCGACACCCACACCCGATCGGCGGGCGACTTCCTGCCAGGCACCGCCCGCGAAGCGTCCGGTGTTGACGGAAGCCCGGACGTAGAAGTCGGCGACGATCGCGACGAACACGGCAGGTGGTCCGAGCCCCACGCCGAGCGGGAGCGAGGACCCGGCGACCGTGATCGCGTAGCCCGCCGGCAGCGCCAGGGCGGCGATCGGGAGTCGAACGGCGTAGATGCCTAGCGTCGTCCCGTACAGCGGGAAGCGCGTGTCACCGGCCCCACGCAGACTCCCGCGCATCGTCCGCGAGACGGAAAAGCCCGCGACGGCCAGCCCGAAGACGCGAATGAAGGTGACCGTCAGATCGACGTATTCGGTCCCGAAGGCCACCGCGATCGGGCGAGCGGCGATCACGAGGACGAGCGCCACCGGGAGTTGGGTCGCCAGCGCGATCCGGAGTGTCTGCCAGCCGTAGCCGGTCGCCTCGTCCTCCGCACCCCGGCCGAGGCTCTGGCCGACGAGCGTACTCGCCGCAGTGGAATACCCCCAGGCAGGCATCAACGCAAGCATGATCACCCGACGGCCGATGGCGTAGGCGGCGACGACCGGTGTCCCCAGCACGCCCAGAATGAACAGGAAAGGAAACCGGCCGAACGTCTGAAACAAACGCATCCCCGCAAGCGGCGTGGCGACGCGGACGATCTCGGCGGCGAGTCCGGGGTCGACCTGTCGGCCACCGAGCCGAAGTGAGACGGTAAAGCGGCCGGAGACCAACAGCGCGAAGAAGGCCATTGCGGCGACGGCGTTGGCGATCACTGTCCCGAGGGCCGCACCGGCGATCCCCAGCCGCGGCGCGGGACCGAGCCCGAATATCAGGAGTGCGTTCAGCGTGACGTTGATCGGCAGCGTCAGCAGCCGGACGTACATCGGCGTTTCCGTGTCGGCACCGCCGGCCAGCGCCCGGGAGGCGACCATGCTGAAGAACCGGAACGGGAGTGCAAGCATCACGAGCCGGAGGTACGTGCCACCGAGGTCGATCACCACAGCGTCGCCGGTCAACAGGCCGACCAGCGGCTCGGCGAACACCCACGCGATCGCGGTCAGGGGCAGCGAGATCGCCAGCGCAAGCCACAGCGACTGTTTGACCGCCAGGTCGGCGCGTGCGTGCCGGCCGGCCCCCTTCAGCCGGGAGACGACGCTGATCGTCCCGCTCGTGACCGCCAGCGAGAGTCCGAAGCCGATGAAGAAGTACTGAAAGCCGAACTCCAGGCCGGCGATGGCGGCGTCGCCGAGCGCGATCCCGACCATCATGAAATCGGCCATCCGCAACAGCACGCGCAACGCGCCGGTCACCATCACCGGTGCGGCCAACTCCAGCGCGTCAGTGGCCTGCCGGCGCTCGAGAAGCCCCAGGCGAGCAAGCCCTGCCGGAAACGCCCGGAGGGTTCGACGGAGTCGATCGCCCAGCCCCATCGTGATCCGACTGTCGACCACCACGTCTCTCAACCTTTCGACTCCTGGGTGCCCGGAGCCGCGCCCACTCGTCTGCCACGCGTCTGACGACCGTCAGCGATCCGCTCGATCACAACCCCTCCGCTTCAGGTCGAACGAGGTGAGATGTCATGTCACAGACTACCAAGACCCACGGCCCCAGGGAGAGACACACCCGTCATGCACGTACTTCCCGTGGACCGCCCGGGAAGTCACGTGCTTGGGGGCCGGAGCAGGTGCAATGGAAGGATCCGTTCCAGTGGATCCACTCGAAACAGACCATCGGAGCCCGAGGGGGCCGAGTCGAAAAGCACTCCGGACAGCCGCGAGACGGTCAGATCATGATCCGGACGGACGACATGGACACGGAAGAACTGCTCGACCGAGCGGCAACCTACGCCAGCGATCACGACATCGACGCCGTCTGTGTCGCCTCGACGTCCGGCGAAACGGGCGCGGCGGCCGCCGAGCGTTTCGGCGAAGATCTCGTCGTCGTTGGCCACTCGTATGGCTTCGACGAGCCGAACGAACAGGAACTCGACGCCGAGCACATCGAGACGATCGAGGCGGCCGGCGGTGACGTCTTCGTCGGCCCGATGGCGTTCAGTAACGTCGGCTCGGCAATTTCCGAGCGCGACGGCTACGCGACACACGAAGTCATCGCTGACGTCCTCCGGCTGTTCGGCCAGGGGACGAAAGTCGCCGTGGAGTGTCCGCTCATGGCGTGTGACGCCGGGCTTGTCGACAGTGGTTCGCGCGTCCTCTCGATCGGCGGGACCGGCAGCGGTGCGGACACCGCCTTGCTGGTCAAGGCGGCCAACACGCGGGACTTCTTCGACGCGCGCGTCCTCGACGTGGTCGCCAAGCCGGCCGACGCCGAGAACCTCATCTACTGGTAGCGTTCCTTCGACACCCCTGGGCGGCCGCCAACGGCGAGTCGACACACGTTTGCCGACGCCGACCGGTCTCCCTGGTATGGGCGAGATGGCAGAAGACCGAATTTACGCCGACCGCCGGGGCAAAGCCGATGTCTACGTCGGGTCGTCGCTTGGCCTGACGATCGTGGCCGTCTCCGACGACCGCGTCGGGCGGTTCAGGCTTCTCCGGCGCGGGGATGTCCGGGACGTCGCGACCGGCGATGGATCGGTGCTGATCGCGACCGACGAGGACATCTATCGGAGTACAGACGGTGGCGACTCCTTCGACGCAGCCGGATTCGGGCCAGCGGTCGCTGTCGGCTTCGACGGCGACCCGATCGCCGCCGATCCGGACGGTGCGGTTGCCCGGTTTGCCGTGGCTGCGGACGAGTGGCAGCACCTCGGGAGCGTCGACGGCGCGCGCGCGATCGACGGCGAGTGGCTGGCTGCCGACGACGGCGTCTATCGAATCGGCGAAGGGGGCCTCGAGCATGCCGGACTCCAGACGGCCCGTGACGTCGCGGCGGGCGAGACGGTCCTAGCCGCCAACGCCGACGGGATCCACCGGTACGCAGACGGCGAATGGGCCTGCGAGCGGGCCGTGGACGTCCACGCGGTCGCGAGCGATGGGGCGCACGCCCACGCCAGCGGACCGGACGGACTCTACGAGTACGGGAACGAGGGCGAACGGGAGAACGACGGCGAACGCGAGTGGACGCGCCGAGAACCGCCGATCGACGAACCCATCGTCGACGTGGGCTACGCGGGCGGGATCGTCGCGGTCACCGACGCCGGGACCATCCTGGTCGATCCGGCGGCATCGAAAGACGGCGCGGAAGGGTGGCGAACCCGGTCGCTCGGACTCGAAGACGTCTCGGGACTCGCCGTTGCCGATCAGTGACGGCGTGGGTGAAAGATCGAAAACGGGTTTAGGACCCATCGCCTGGACGTAGATATGATCCTCAGCGGGTCGGCCTCACAGACCCTCGCTGCGAGACTGGCGGACGAGCTCGGGGAATCGCTCGGCGCGACCACCACCAAGCGGTTTCCGGACGACGAACTCCACGTCACCGTCACTGAACCCATCGACGAGCGAGCGATCATCGTCGCCTCGACTGTTTCGAGTGACGCCCACATCGAACTCCTCCAGCTCCAGGACGCCGCCCGCCAGGCGGGGGCCGACGAGGTCGTCACGGTCCTGCCGTACATGGGGTATGCACGCCAGGACCAGACGTTCGAACCCGGCGATATCATCTCGACGCGCGCCGCTGCGCGCGCGATCTCGACCGGAACCGATCGCGTCCTGACGGTCACGCCCCACGAGAAGAACGTCGCCTCGTTTTTCGACGTGCCAACGACGGTGATCGACGGCGCACCGCGACTGGCCGACCCGCTGCCCGCCGACCTCACCGACCCGCTGTTCCTCTCGACAGACGCTGCCGCCGCCCCGCTTGCGACGAGCGCCCGTGACGCCTACGGGGCCGGCGACAGCGACCACCTGACCGACGCGCTCGACGGCGAACGACCGGCACCGACCGAGGAGACGATCGCCGGGCGAGACGTCGTCGTCGTCGACGACATCGTCGGCACCGGCTCGACGATGTCCGGGGCAGTCGCCGTGGTCGCCGACGGCGACGCCGAGCGAATCTTTGCGACCTGCGTCCATCCAGTGTTCGCGACGGGGGCACTCAGCAAGATCGCCCGCGTCGGTGCCGAGTCCATCTACGGCACGGACACGCTCGAACGCGTCATCAGTGACGTGAGCGTCGCGTCGACGATCGCCGACGCGCTGTGAGCCACCGGCCCGGGTTCGTCGACGGCTCGTCGTCACCCTGACCGACACCTACATTGGGCGGGACGCCCAATTTTCGGGTCCGAATGGACGAGAAGACCGACGAACTCCGCGAACTCTTCGAGGAGGTTGCCGGGACGGACACCGTCACCGAAAGCCAGCAAGAGGGACGGGGAACGCTCTCGGAGATCGACGAGGAGCGCGTCGATCGGCGGCTCCGGGAGATCGTCGAACAGATGCGCGAGGCGTTTCCCTTCGAGACGGGCCTATCGGACGACCAGCGCGTCAGGCTGATCCGCGGGTTCTATGGGGGCGAGAGTGACGCCGACCTGGCCGCGGCCATCGACGTCGACGCGGAGACGGTCATCGCCGCCAGGCTGGAACTGCATCTCTTCCGCGAATCGGACACTGACACGCCGGTCCCGTGGGACGAGGTTCGCCGCCATCTGCGGGAGAGTGAGGACGACGAGGAAGTCGCGGCTGCACTCGATCTAGATCCCGAAACTGTCGAGCAGTATCGGGCGGTCGCCGACGCCCGGGACGAAGCCAGAAACGTGAGCCACCGCTTCCGGAGCGCCTACCGGGATGCGATACCCGATGCCGACCTGGCCGAACCGCTACTCGACGACGTTACCGAGGACGGCCTCGAAGAGGCTGCCGCGGACATCGAAACGGACGTCTCCTTTTGAGCGGGGCGGGTGTTGCGGGCACGTTTATATAACAGACCGCAGCCAGCGGTGGGCGTGCCCACGTTCCGCGAACTCGCGACCGCAGCCTACTGCCCACGCAAGTACTACTGCCGCCAGCGGGAGTCAACCGACGTCGAGGTTCCGGCCGAGGTCGAGACGAAGCGCGAACTCGCGTTCGAATATCCGAGGCTGCTGGACGGTGGCCTCTCGGGGGCACCCATCGCCGTCACACCGACCCAATTTCGCTCGCGGTTGAGTCGGGTGAAAGCCAGCCTCGACGCCTGGGGGAGTCTGGTCGACCCTGCTGGTCGGGACGTGCTTCTGCAGGGGCGAGACTGCCGTGGGATCGCCCACAAAGTGCTGGCGGATCCGGTCGCACCGTCGTTGGTCTTCACCGGTGCGCCACCCGAAAACGGCGTCTGGGAGCCTCAGTCCGTGCGACTGGTCGCCGCCGCGTTCGCGCTGGCCTACGAACGGGAGCGACAGGTGGCCGTCGCCTTCGCCGAGTACCCGACCCACGGAATCGTACGACGAATCCCGCTGTCCGCTCACCGGCGGGCGACCTATCGCGCGGCGCTCCGAACTGTCGAATCCATCGACGGCCCGCCGCCACGAGCAGATAACCGGACCAAGTGCGAGCCCTGTGAGTATCGCGAGAAGTGTGGCGTCAAAACGCGGTCGCTTCGGTCACTCCTGTGAATGGTGCCCAAAGCTGTTACGCCGAATGGGTTTCGAGCCAGTCCTCGACGGCGTCTGCGTTCGCACCACGGCGGTGGATAGTCCCCCGGCTCACGTCGACGACGGTGCTTGCCGTCCCGGGCGTCTCGCCGCCCCCAAGGATCACGCCGGCGGCCGACCGGATCTCGGCATCCAGATCAGTGGGATCGGTGACGCTCGATCGACCACTGACGTTCGCGCTGGTCGCCGTCAGCGGGCCGCTGCGTTCAAGCAGTTCGCGAGCGAGGTCGTGGTCCGGGATGCGAACGCCGACACGGTCGCGGCCGCCGGTGAGTGCGTCCGGGACGGGGTCGCGCCCCTCGACGACGACCGTCACCGGGCCGGGCAGAAACGTTCGCATGAACCGCTGCTCGGTCACCGACGGGCTGACGTAGTCAAGTGCGGCCTCGACGGACGCGACGCCGAGCGAGAGCGGATTGTCCCGATCGCGTCGCTTGGTTTCGAAGACGGCTTCGATCGCAGCTGTATCGAGCGCGTCCGCGCCGAGTCCGTAGACCGTTTCGGTCGGATAGACTACCAGCCCACCGGACTTGACGACCTCGGCCGCCGCCGTGAGGTCAGAGTCGCGCGTCATGTCAGGGCGACCTGCGCTTCCAAGCGCGCCCGGGAAAACGTGTTCTCGAGTGGTCGGTATCCGACATGCTCCGCCGTTAGGAGCGGATCCAGCTAAGTCTGTCGGGAGTGCCTTGATGTCCAGCCCATGACAGAGCGTCACCAAAGGGTTAATTTCCCGCCAGACACCAAGGACAAGTGATGGGGATATCTGTGCTTACAGCAGCGGCAGAGGCCGGTATACAACTGTACACCGTGCCGATCGTTGGCATTGAACTGTCGAAGATCGGTGTTACGGCGATCGGCATCCTCATGATCATGTTTCTCATCGTCGGGTCGGGCTTTTTCTCCTCCTCGGAGATCGCGATGTTCTCGCTGGGTGCCCACCGGATCGAGCCGATGGTCGAGCAGGGGCTCCGTGGGGCGAAAGCGATCAAGTCACTCAAGGAGGACCCCCACCGGTTGCTCGTGACGATCCTGGTCGGGAACAACATGGTCAACATCACGATGTCCTCGATCTCGACGACCATCGTGGGTTTCTACTTCGATCCGGGGACGGCAGTCCTCGTCTCGTCGTTCGGGATCACGTCACTGGTGTTGATATTCGGTGAGACGGCACCCAAATCCTACGCCGTCGACAACACCGAGTTACATGCACGCCGCGTGGCTCCAGTACTGCAGTTCGTCGAGAAACTGCTGTGGCCGCTGATCACCCTCTTTCACTACGTGACCCAGTTCGTCAACAAACTCACGGGCGGCGGGCCGGCCATCGAGTCGTCGTACCTCAGCCGGTCGGAGATCCGGGAGATGATCCAGACCGGCGAGCGCGAGGGAGTCCTCGACGAGGAAGAGCGACAGATGCTCCAGCGGACCCTCCGGTTCAACCGGACGATCGCCAAGGAGGTCATGACGCCGCGCCTGGACATGGACGCCATCTCGGCCGACTCGTCGGTCGAAGAGGCGATCGCGGAGTGTGTCCACAGCGGCCACACCCGGCTGCCGGTCTACGAGGGCGGTCTCGACAACGTCATCGGGGTCGTCAACATCCGTGATCTCGTCCGTGACGCCCAGTACGGCGGGACAGACGATGTCGAGCTTCAAGACCTCATCGAGCCGACGCTGCACGTCCCCGAAAGCAAGAACGTCGACGATCTCCTGACGGAGATGCGGAGCGAACGCCTCCACATGGTTATCGTCATCGACGAGTTCGGCACCACAGAGGGACTCGTCACCATGGAGGATCTCACCGAGGAGATCGTCGGCGAGATCCTCGAAGGCGAGGAGGAACACCCGATCGAATTCGTCAACGACGACACCGTGACGGTCAAAGGGGAAGTCAACATCGAGGAAGTCAACGAAGCGCTGTCGATCGACCTCCCGGAGGGCGAGGAGTTCGAGACCATCGCCGGGTTCATCTTCAACCGAGCGGGTCGGCTCGTCGAGGAAGGCGAATCCATCGAGTACGAGGGCGTTCAGATCCGTGTCGAGCAAGTCGAGAACACCCGGATCATGAAAGCCCGGATCACACGACCGGAAGAGGGAGCGACACTCGAATCGGAAGCCGAAGGCGGGGACGACGACCACGAGAGTGACACGAACGACGCCTGAATCACACCATCGAGAGTATCATGTACCCGGCGTAGCCGGCACCGAGCGCAATACCGAGTGAGCCGACCCACGCCAACACAGTGTAGCCCATTTTCGCCCGACTGATCCCGGCCTCGCCGGCGGCAAAGCCGCTGCCGACGATCGCACTCACCATGATCTCGTTGAACGAGACCGGAATCCCGAAGAAGACGGCCGTCTGGGCGATCGCGAACGCGGGGATGAGCGCCGCGATCGATCGGCGCGGGGACAGCGAGGAGTAATCCTGGCTGAGCGCCTTGATCATCCGCGGCGCGCCGGTCCAGGAACCCGCGAGCAGCCCGATCCCGCCGCCGAACAGGACGGCGAGCAGCGGGACATCGTAGGGGTCGACGACCGGCAGGACGGGGCCGACGGCGAGACCGACCTGACTCCCGCCCGCCGAGAAGGCGACGAGGCCGCCCAACACCAGCAGGAACTGCCGCTGGGCGGCCGCCCGGTCGATCCTGAGGGAGCGATAAAGGCTACCCGCAGCCAGGGCGGCCAGGGCGACCGTCACCAGCACGGGGCCCAACGGCGGGCCACCCAGCGCCCGCGAGACGGCGACCGCGATCGAGGCCCCCTCGCCGGCTCCGCCGAGGACACTGAACTCGATGTTTGCAAGAATGACGCCGATGAGGCCGGCGAGGGCGGCGACGATCCGATCCTCGCCGCCGATCCCGCTCTGAAGCCACCGCGCAGTCACGTAGGCGATCCCGCCGCCGAGAAACGGCGTGGCGACCCACAGCGCGACGATCTCCTGGTAGGTTCCCCAGGCCGGTTGACCGCCCAGCGCCAGCCCGACGCCGACGACTGCGCCGGTCACGGTAAAGGCCGTCGCGATGGGGTAGCCGGTGAACACGCCGATAGCGACCAGCCCCCCCGCGATGAGGAGCAGCAGGATCGAGGCGGCCGGGGTCAGTCCGCCGCCGTCGGGGAACAACACGAGCCCGGAGCCGACCGTCTCGGAGACGTTTGCGCCCTGGAGTACGGCCCCCGCCAGCCCGAGCAGCCCGACGACGAACGCCGCCTGCATCACCGAAATCGCGTTGGCACCGACCGCGGGCGCAAAGGGGGTCGATCCCGACGAGCCCGCACCGATCGCCCACGCCATAAACAGACTCGCCAGCGCGGCGACGGCGAGGGTAGCGACCGTAACGAATAGTCCCATTAGTGGGAGTTGAGTCTCGGCGAGGTAATAGTCTGCGGAAACGCGGGCACGCAAGCGAGCGACTCCGGACGGCGTTCACGTCGTGTCCGAGTCGGTCCACTCGTGATCTTCCGGGGGGACGTCGACGCCTTCGGCGGCGGCGCTGGCATCAGTTTCCTTGGGCGCATCGATGTGCCACCTGTCGACTTGCTGCTCGAAGTCGGCAAGTTTGTTCGAGACACGGATCTTGAGGTCATCGTCGTTGACGTTGACCTCGAAAACGTACTCGGGATCCTCGTCTTCGACCCGCCGGAGGTTCGCACTGATCAGGTCGTTGTCGAAGTAGTATGGCGCGACCTGCGTCATGACGTTCCGGTAGACCTTGTCCTCGACCGCACGGATCGCCTTCCGGCCGGCCGAATCCGCTGCGCGCGCGACGTAATCGATCGATTCGCCCCACGCGTCGACGGCCTCGTCGGGTTCGTCTAAATTTTCGTATGAATCAGCGAGTTTCTCGCCGGCCGTCCGGAGGTCGTCGTCGGGGTCTTTGCCCTTCTTTTCGCCCTTTCCCTCGTCAAGACGGGCCTGCTGGGCAGTCTTTTCGTTGACGTCCTCGTCGAGTCGCTCGTGGCTCTTGGGTCGCCACTCGTCGAACTCTTCGAGAGCGTCCGTATCGACGTCGTGATCCGCGGCAAGTTCTCGAAGGGCGCGGGTGATTCGCTCTCCGTGCTCGACCACGTCGACCCAACCGCCGTGAACTTTGAATCCGGAGACGCTTTCGTCCATGATATCTCGGGAGCGAAGGATGAGGAGTCGCTCCCAGTGATAGCATTCGTAGGTGTCGATATGTATAAGCCTTATCGGAGCGTGTGAGTCTCTCCCCTGCCAAATGCCGGCGCACAGCGGTCATCCCGCCGGCAAATATCAACGCCTTTGAGGCGGGCTGGCGACAGTATCAACGATGACTATCGAAGACCACGAACGCGCGAAGGTCGTCGGCCACGCGCTGGCCAGGGACACGCTGACCCGACTCCGGGACGTCGAGACCGAACAGGTCGCCTTCCGGAAGGGGCTCGTGAAACTCGGCCGGATCTGTGGCTACGAGATCGTCGACGGCCTGCTCGAAAGCGAGACGGTGACCGTCGAGACACCCCTCACGACGACCGAGGGCGAACGCGTCGGCGAGATGGACGACGTCGTGATCGTCAACGTTCTCCGGGCGGCGACGCCGTTCGTCGAGGGGCTGCTCAAGGCCTTCCCCCGCGCGAAACAGGGCGTCATCTCCGCCGGCCGCGACGAGGAGGGCGGCATGGACACCGAGGGCCGCTTCGACATCTCCATCGAGTACGTCAAGATGCCCGCGATCCACGAGGAAGACACCCTCATTCTCGCCGACCCGATGCTCGCGACCGGCTCGACGATGTGTGCCGTCCTCGAAGAAGTGCTCGACGGCGCGGACCCCGAGCGAGTGATCGTCCTGTCGGCAGTCAGCGCGCCGGAGGGACTCGACCGACTCCGCAAGGAGTTCCCCGAGGTCGAACTGCTGACCGTTGCGGTCGACGATCATCTGGACGACGACGGCTACATCGTCCCTGGATTGGGCGACGCCGGCGACCGGGCGTTCCGGACGACTTAAGCGAGGCAAAACCCCCGGCGAGACTGCTCACTGCATCGCTGCCGGCAGATACGCTTCGACATCGAAGAGCTCACGCTTCCTGTAGAGGTACCCCGCGATAGCGAGATGCAACACGATACTGATGAGAACGATGCCCCCACCTGTACCAGCGAGTTGGGCCACATTCACGAGCAGGCTGAGGGCGACGAGTGCGACCCCGAGCAGCCAGCCCCACCATTCCAGGTTCCATAGCCCATAGACGGCCGCGAAGTCTCCGATGCCAATCACCACGAGAAGAAAGCCCAGTCCGCCGAGTGTCGATCCAGCCCCCCTCGCGCCCAGGGCCGTCGCGGCCTGGCTCGCGTCCCCAGCAAGAGCCCCGGTGAACAGTGAGAACACACCGAGGATGCCGAACACTGCACAGAGCACCCTGATTCCCGTCGGTGCCCTCCCGATTGTGGCGTCCCGGTACCCCTGTGGGTGACCGTGTCCCGATGGTGAGTGGCCAGCCCCCGTTGTCGCCGGCTGCTGGCCGCCGGGCCCACGCTGATCTCCATAGCCATCCGATTCCCCTTGCCGCGGCTGCCCAGCGGTCCCCCGCTCCCGGCCGGGTCCAGCGTGTCCCTGCTGAGGTTGCTGTCCAGGGGTGGGATTGTCCCCATCCCAACCCGGTCGCTGCTGCCCGCTGGATCGGGTACGGTCCCCCCCGACAGCCTGGTCGGCCACTGGTTCACCACAGCCACTACAGTAATTGACGCCTTCCTGAAGTTCCGCACCACAGTTCGGACAGACCGCCATGTTCCGTAATCGAAATTATAGATATTAAATTTTTCTGTCAATAATTGATATCTCTTCCGTAACATAATTAGATCTATTTCTGTCGCTATTTTCGGCTATTCCCACTTAATTTACTATCATTCTGGATTATATGTTGCTTATAATTACAAATGTTTTACATAGGCCCTTCCGTATAAGCTATTTGTCGTATGTCCGATTCGCCACAGCAATCACAGCAACGACGAGATCAACAGCAACAGGGTGACGGGGCTGACCGCGCGCACGTACTGGACGATGAGACGATCATCGTCGAGACGCGGCCATCATGGACAGTCTGGTTCTGGCAGCTCGTGGGTGCCGTGCTGATTCTGTTGGCCGGTCTCCTCCTCGGCGGGGAGGCGGGAAGCGGGGTGGTGGTCGTGATTCCAGTGCTGCTCTCGCTGTTTATTTTTGGCTGGATCTGGTACCGACGAAAGCGGATCCGCTACGTCGTTACCGACCGCCGGGCGATGATCGTCACCGGCATCTCCTCGAAGAAGACGACCGAGATATGGCTCGAAGACGCTCGATCGATGCAGACTGGATCGTCATTTTTCGAACGGCTGCTTGGCCACGGGACGATCATTCTCTCGGATGCGACGCTGACCCGCAATTCACTCAACGCCCTGGGCGCCGTCCCGTTTCTCTCCGCGCTCCCGATCTTCAACGCTGGCCGGGGACTAACCTTCAGCGGTATTAGCGACCCCGTTCGCGTCGCCAACGTCATCCGGAAACGGCAGTCTGCACTGAAATCAGCGAGTAGCGATTAATCGGGCCAACGAGTTCTCGGAAAGCGTCCGGTTCGCCGGGCAGGAACGTATCCGGCCCGCGGAGGAGAGTTCACAATCTGTTGTGTGGCTCTGGACGGGGTTGACACCCCGTCAGCGCCACGACAGTGGCTGCCCTGTCACGAACTCAGAATCCCAAGCCACAGCAGCGTCCCGAAGAATCCGGCAACGGCCTTACTCAGCAGCAGGTTTCCCATAACGAACGCCCTGAGGACGGGAATGATCTGGCCAGCTGTGATCGATTCGACGAGATACCCGAGTTCCTGGCCGAGGTATTCCAGATTCATGATCACGTCGAACAGCGAAATCGGACCAAGCACGAAGTCGATGAGGAGTTGAACGAGACCCATTGCGTGAGGGGGTGGTCGCCAGTTAAATGTAACTTCCGCCTAGTATTCGCATATGTTTATTTTCTTTCAGAGTACATTAAATGACGGAGAATACTTCGACATCGTATTCCGTCTCCCGTGTGGCCGACGACTATCGGAACCGTGACTTGCCACTGGAGTTGCGTTACACTTCGGGTGTTTCAACCATCGCCCGCCCGCTCGTTGCGCTCGCAATCCGGTCTCGAAGAGTGTCGCTTTCGGCGGTCGGCACCCGCACGATGAACTGCACACGTGCTTCGTAGCTGGCTTCAAAGTCGACCCCTTCGCTCTCCAAAATCGACCGGAGTGTCCCTGAATCGTCGTACTCGACGGTGATCGCCAGGCGCTCGTGTGGCCGCTCTTCCCGGACGCCGGCGTCCTCGGTCGCCTCCTTGACGGCCCGGGAATAGGCGCTCACCAGGCCACCGACGCCGAGTTCAGTCCCACCGAAGTATCGCGTCACGACGACGACCACGTTCTCCAGTTCCTGGCCGGCGAGAACGTTCAACGCCGGCTTGCCGGCCGAACCAGAGGGTTCGCCGTCGTCGCTGGCCCACGCCCGAAGTGGATCGGCCCGCACCCGATAGGCGGGGACGTTGTGAGTCGCGTCGTCGTATTCGGCCCGGACCTCCTCGACGAACGCCTCAGCCGCCTCGACAGTCTCGGCTGGTCTGGCATGGCCGAGGAACTGAGAGCCCGATATCGTGAACTGTGACTCCCCGGGACCGGCAACCGTCCGGTAGCGTTCGTCCGTCACTGCCGGCGCTTCGCCGGCAATCGTGAAACCAGTTTCGCGACGAACCGCAGCGGATACCGTTTCAGTCAAGCAGTTTCACTTTCACTCCGGGGGGATCGCCTATTTACCCATTCACGATCCAGATAGAAGTGGAGCGTCGCTGGTCACACGCCGCACACGCTCCATCGTTCCCCTTTCAATACAATGCACGCAGACACCCGTCCAGTCGGTCGCTGTCCCCGATGCGGGACCGAAATCACGCCCGAGCGCGTCATCATCAGATACGAACGCACCGACGGCGAGGCGATGTACGCGACCTGTCCGGACTGTCGGGACGTTGTTCGACCCCATCCCGCCGTCGAATCGACGGCGTGAGCCGACACGATCCCGGCGGGCGTTCGAGCGACCCCAGTAGCGACCGCCGCGATCGCAACCGGTTTTGACGAGCGATCCCAAGCACAACTGTGTTCAGACGGGAGTTTCTCGCGACCGGATCGGCACTGGGAATCGCCGCGCTCGCCGGCTGTGGATCCCTGGAGTCGAGAGCGATCGACATCCCGCCGGTCCTGGACAACCGGCCCGACGCGATCTACGTTCCGGGCCACGTCGAGGGGATGAACATGGTCGGTATCGAGACGACCGGCGAGTACGACGTCGCGCTTTCATATAGCTATCCCCACCGCTTCTGGACGGTCACCGGCACCGATGTCGAGCGCACGTCGACCGAGGAGGCGGACTCGGTTCACCTGATGGCGACAGTCTGGGACGCCGAGACGGGGATGATCCTCCCGGAGGTCGGCGTCGCCATCGAAATCACGCAGGATGGCTCGCTCGTCTCCGAGGAGACGGTCTATGCGATGCTCTCTCAACCGATGGGCGTCCACCACGGCGCGAACTTCGCGGGGCTCGAGGATGGGGAGAACTACGAAGTGGCAGTCCGCGTCGGCGCGACAGCGAGTCGCCGGACGGGCGCGTTCGCGGGACGGTTCGACGAGCCAGCGACGGCGACGTTCGAATTCACCTTCGATCAGGAAACGATGCGGGAGATCCGCTTCGATCGACTCGACCGTGGAGGCGAGCGTGGGGCCATCGAGCCGATGCCGATGGGCGCGGTCCCCACCGGCGTCGCGCCTGCCACGGACGATCTACCAGGGAAAGCCGTGAAAGCCATGGCCGGAGACATCCGCTACGTGGCGACGGTGGTCGACCCACCTGCCGGGATCGAGGACGAGGGGCCGTACCTCGCACTCTCACCCCGGACGCGGTACAACGGCTACTATCTCTCGCGGATGGGGGTGTCCGTGAGCCTGGAGGGCAACGGCGAATCGTCGACCGAGGAGACACTGACCCGGGCGATCGACCCCGAGTTGGGATATCACTACGGGACGACGCTGCCACGCGAGGGCGAGCAAGGCGAGACCGCGAGCCGCGAGCGTGAGGTGCTGTCGATCACGGTCGAGACGCCACCACAGGTCGCCAGACACGAGGGCTACGAGACGGCGTTTTTCGACGTGCCGACGACGACGCTGTCGCTGTGAGGGACCACACCTGGAAACAGCCCACCGGCTCGCCGCGGCCGACGCGGTTTAGGCCCCGGATCACCAAGCGTCCCCGATGGAAGCGCGACCGGAGTACGACCGCCGGCAGTTGCTGAAGGCTGCGGTCGCCACCGGCGGCGTGGCCGCGTTGAGCGCGTGTCTCGACGTCACTGACGAGCCTGTGCCGACGGGCGTCGACGATCCCGAGACGCTACCAGAGCGCCAGCACGCCTGGAACGACCGCGTCCGGAGCGACGAGCACGGCAACGTGGCACTTCCGCGCCACCAGTCACTGCTGTACCTGACCCTCGATGGCGACGGGCCACCGACCGACGCCGACCGCGAGGTGGTCCGGGACGCCCTCCGGACGCTCGATCGGGCCTACGAACGCTCGAACGAGGGACTGATCTATTCGATCGCCTACTCGCCATCCTACTTCGAGCGCTTCGAAGCGTCGCTTCCCGACGGGATCGACCTGCCGTCGCCGCGACGCCTCTCGCCCTTCGAGGAACCCGAATTCGACACCCAGGACGCCCTGCTTCACCTCGCCAGCGACCGCGCCGACGTGATTCTGGCGGCCGAGGCGGCGCTTCGGGGCGACCGCGACGAAGTCAACGGCGTCACCCTCGACGCGCCGCTCACGGACGCGATGCCCGTCGCGGACCGCCGGTCCGGGTTCGTCGGCCCCGGGATGCCGGCCGACCGGCAGGACGTCGCGGGTATCCCGGACGGCGATCCCGTCCCCGAGGCCGCGCCGCTGTTCATGGGCTTTGAGGCCGGCTTCCGGGGCAACCAGGCCACCGAGGACTACGTCACGATCGAGTCGGGGCGCTTCGCCGGCGGGACGACCAAACACGTCTCCCGACTCCGCCAGCGCCTCGAGGACTGGTACGGCGAGCAGGACTTCGAGCAGCGAGTCGCGGAGTTGTTCAGTCCCGCTCATGCCGAAGCGGGACTCGTCGAGGGCGTCGGCGAGAATCTCGGCAGCGATAGCGGACTGACACCGGAAATGATCGAGAAGGTCCGTGAGCACGCCAGCGAGTTCGGGCGGGTCGGCCATGCCCAGAAGGCCGCCCGGGCGAACCGCGACGAGGACGGCAACGTCCGACTCCTGCGACGCCACGTCGAGTCGACGGACGGCGACGTCGCCGCGCTGCACTTCCCGTCGCTCCAGCGGGGCATCTCGGCCTTCGAGGACGTCCGGAAGGCGATGAACGGGACCGATCTGACCGACGAGCCGGCGATCCGCCAGCGGGTCAACAACGGCATCCTGGAGTACATCTTCACGACGCACCGCGGGAACTTTCTGGTGCCGCCGCGCCGCCTTCGGGTGCTCCCTCGGCCACGGCCCGCGTAGCGACGGTACGGCAAATGCCGGCTGGCGCGTCCGCGGGAATCCACCCAATTGGCCGGGGCCAAAACGATTATTGGGCGGACACGCCGACAGAGAAGGTATGCAACGACGCGCTGCGGCGATCTATGCCGCGTTTTTCATTCTCGTCGGCGTCTCAGCGTACGCTTTCATCGGCATCGCCGAGCAGCCGACAGTGTCACTGGCTGGCGACGAGTACGCGGCCGGGGCAAACCTCGACGTCGGCGATCGGACGTATACGGTCGAAACCGTCGACGCTGACGCCGACTCCGGGGAACTCTCCTGGACGAACGAATCAGCGACGTTCACGGTGACGTTCGAGAACGACACGACAGTCTCACCGCTCGAAGTGCAGTGGGACGGCCAGCGAGCGCGATGGACCGAAACGCTCGCCAACGGCTCGACGTTCGCCTACGAGAACGGGACCTATCGGGTCGGCGTCAATGCCTCGGCCGACCCGCCAACCGCGACACTCCAGCACGTCGAGAACGCCTCGGTGAACGAGAGCGTCGAGCTCGGTGATACGCTCGCGTATCAAAACAACGAGACGACGATCACGGCCATCGACGCCGACGGGATGACACTCGCCTGGAGCGAACCCTACCTCGTCGCCGTCCCGAACGTCACCGATCCCTCGTCAGTCACGTTCCGCCAGCAATTCGACGTCGAAACCCGGCTCACACGCGACGACTCGGTGTACAACGAGACGGTGACAGTCGGAAGCGGCGAGTCCGTTGTCCACCGGGCCGACAACGCGACGACGGCACTCGATACGTACCTGCCCGCGCCCGATACCGCGACGTTCGAGGAGGGCGAGACGATCCACTATGCGGGCAACGAGACGACCGTCGAGAACGTCACAGCCGGCGGCGTCACGCTCGCGTGGGACGGGGTGCGAACGGAGACCGTCCGCTTCGCCGAGGGCGCGAACATTACCCTCGCCGGCCAGCCCTACTTCACGTACTTCAGTGGCTCCTCGCAGGTTCAGATCCTGCCGCGTGAGGACGCCTACGAAACGTACCAGCAACAACTCGACGAGCAGGAGTACTTCACCGAGCGGAAGAACGGTCTCTGGGGCGTCACGCTCTTCAGCGGCCTCGTCGCCGCGATGTTGCTGGGGATGGCGTACCTGCCCAGAAAAGGGTAGTCGCTTCCGAAAGCCCACGCCCGTGAACCTTAGTCGGTCCGAGCGAGCCAAACGAGTCCGACACCGATCGCCGCCGTTCCCAGGATACCGAGCAACTGGAAGATCGTCACCGGAATGCTCCCGTTGGTCGCCCAGGGCATCCCGATGACGGTCAGGAGACTCATCACGACCAGAAACGCCCCTGTCGCGACACCCAGCGGTTCGAGTCGATCGGTGAACCGGTCCGTGAATCCGTTCATACCCGTTCCTGTGAGTTCTAGATAGTAAAATAACCGGTTACGGTTCGGAGAAGATTAACGGGGAGCGTCACCCTCGACGCTCACTCGATCGAAAAGTCCTCGAAGGTCACGTCGAACCCCTCACCAGTAGGCGCTGCGGCCATCATCCCGACAGAGAGCGTCTCGGCCTCGGTGAGGTATCCCTGACGGAGCATCTGGAAGGCCTCGCCGTCCCTGGAGAAGAACGTCTCGACGGTCTCGCCGGTACGTTCGACGCGGACGGACACGGACTCGGGGTCGTCATCCAGCGGCGAGACCGACCAGTCGGAGAACTCGCGAGTGATGACAGTGCTTGCCTGTTGTCCCCCGTCGACGTACTCGATGCCGGTCTTCAGCCAGGTCGACTCGTCCTCGCGGACCATCAGCCCGGCCTGATCGTACTGGTCGGCGTACGCGCCGGTGACGGTCACCCGAGCAGAAAAATCACCCGAGACCTCGCGATAATAGAATGGCGCGTCGTCCTGAACGAAGTCGTGGGCCGTCACGCGCCAGCAGTCGGTCCCGGGGTCGACGCGAAGAGTGAGTCGATCGCCGTCTTCCTGCCACTCGGTAGGTTCGTTGCGCCACGCCATGGTTCCAGTGAGGGCCGACGGCTGAAATCGTTCGGGATCGAAGAGTCAAGAACGACCGGGAAGCCAAGACACACCCCGCCGGCGCGTCTATCGACGGTAATGAGCAACGACGGCAACCCCGCCCATCCGGTTTTCGCCGCGATCTACGATCCGGCGATGGCTCACGCCGAGCGAACGATCCTCGAATCCCACCGGGAGTACCTCGCCGAGGGCCTCACGGGGTCCGTCCTGGATCTCGGGGCGGGTACCGGCGCGATGTTCCCGTATTTCGAAAAACGCGCGTCGGTCCACGCCACCGAACCCGACCGACACATGCGCCGCCGGGCGCGTGAACGGGCCGAGCGCGAGGGGAGCGACGTCGAGCTCCACGACGCCGGCGCGGCCGACCTCCCCTTCCCGGACGACCACTTCGATGCCGTCGTCTCCTCGATGGTGTTCTGTACGGTTCCGGACGTGGAGGGCTCGCTGGCGGAGGTCCGCCGGGTACTTCGTCCGGGCGGGGAGTTCCGGTTTCTCGAACACGTCGCCGACGACGGGTGGCGCGAGACGGTCCAGACGACCGTCGCGCCGGCCTGGAAGCGACTCGCGGGCGGATGTCACCTCACGCGCCGGACGGCCTCGCGGTTCGCGGGCGACGATGCCTTCGACGTCGTCGAGATGGATCGCTTCGAACTCGGCGTGACGCCGGTCCGGCCGTTCGTGCGCGGTCGGCTCCGGAAGCGAAAGTGAGTCAACCGTTCCGGCCCGGCTCCGGAAGCGTCGGTGATCAGCCGCGTTCGCCCCAGTCCGTCCGATCGAGGACGTGATACGACTGTTTCAGGCGTTCCTCGTAGGGAGGTCGGTCCCAGGTCGACCACGAATAGGTCGTGGTTTCGAGGGTGTCGTCGTCGGTTCCGGGAACCGCATGGTCGATCAAGCCCGTCGAAGCTGAATCGGCCGTCCCGGCTCCACTGGGGTCGTAGGTCGCGGCACCGACCTGGATCGACTCGAAATCGGTCACGTCGAGACCACCGTCCCAGTCGGTCACGATGCGCTGTTTCGTGGATGGATCAGCGACGTTCAGCAGGATCCACGGCAGGCGGAGTTCGATGACGTCGCGCTCGGTGTCGACGTGGACGTCAGTCAGCGAGTCGTAATATTCGGCCTCGGGGTTGCCGTTCCCGTACCGGAGTCGCCCAGTCTCGACCGCCTCGAAGGGGACCGATTCACCAGTCGGCGGCACGGTGTATCCGAGATTGATCGGTTCGCGGACGGGGACGAATCCGGCACGTCCATCGCGGTAGGTGTCGAGATCGAGCCCGGCAATTTCGCCAAATTCACGCGCGAACGCATCGTAGGATGACTCGACCAGCAGTCTGGAGTCATCCGGGCCACCCAGGTCGGCGACGAAATCAGCCGTCGCCGTCAGCGCGCCGACCGGCAGCGACTGGGCACGGCCCGTCAGTCCGACCGTGACGAGCGCGCCCGTCCGGCCCCATTGCATCGGCTCCGGAAGGGTCGCAAACTCCAGACGGATCGCAAGCCCCGCGAGATCGTGGGAGATCTGCATCCCAGTCAGCGTTCGTTCGTCGGGAGCGTCGGTCGGTTCCGCGGGTCGAACTACCGTCGCGTCGTCCCAGTCCCCGGGTGACCCATCGAGTGTGATCGTATCGGGCGACTGGAACGCCAGGAGGCCAAAGCGCTGTTCCGGCGTCTCGATGTTCGACCAGTGGGGGCGTCGCCCGGGGACCGAGCGCGCGTCGAGGTTCCAGGTCCGTTTGAACCACTCGTCCTGCCAGGCAAACGCGATGCCCCCCGCCGTATCCGCGGCGAGGATGTCCTGATACATCGCCGCCACGATCTCGCCCTGTTCACGCTCGGTGTGGCGACCCTGGTCGCGCCCGTGGACATCGCGGTGGGCAATCCCGCGGGAACTTGGGACGCCGAACTCCGCGATCAACACGGGCTGGTCGGTCGAAGCGATCAGGTCGTGCAGATAGCCCGCGTAGCTGTTTGGCTCCCCGCGATGGTCGACGTAATTGACGTACTCGGGTGTCTCGTTCAGCAGATCGGGATAGTACGGGTAGGCGTGATAGGACGCGAAGGTCCCGGCGTCGAAATCGTCGGTCGCCACGATGGCATCGGGGTCGACGCTGACCAGATCTTCGTCGTGATACGGTTCGTATGGATGGTCGAGCGGATCGGTCGTCACCCAGTTGACGAACGACAGCGGGCGCTGGACGTCGTAACGGTCGCTCTCGTGGGTCGCGAGGGTGTCGAGTCGGCCCGCGAGCCACTGTTCGAACGGGGAGCCGCCTTGCGTCCGAACGAACGACCCCTCGAAGTCGCCGTCAGCATCGGCTTCGTTGGTCGCCTCGACTACCTCCGGTGGCCACTCGATACCGAAGAGGTACCCCAGCGTGACGTCACTGACGTCGGCGTCGAAGGGGCCGCTCGCGTATCCGGGGCGTTCGGGGAGCGTCGTGTCGCCGTGGACGGCCTCGACGGTCCGTCGGAGTTCCCGATCGACCGTCGATGAGAGGGCGGTGGCGTCCCCGGCGTCGATCAACTCGGCAGTCGGAACCCAGGTACCCTGGAGCAACAACAGCGGCTCCGCGGCATCGTCGTTGTACGCCCGGAGGGCGCGATAGAAGGCAGGTGGGTGGATCGTGTAGGTCCGAACGACGTTGGCGATCTCGCCGATGTGCTCCAGCCAGCGGTCGTATTCGGCGCGTTCGATGGCGGCCGAGCCCGGGAAGTACCCCGGTTTCGCCATTCCGAGGTTCACTCCCCTGACCGTGAGTTCCGTGACGGTGCCCTCGGATCGGCGTTCGAATCCGTCAGCGCCGGTCCGGTACGCCGGTGGCGATGACTGGTCCGTCGATTGACATCCGGAGAGGCCGGCGAGGCCGGCGGCACCGACGGAAGCGACGAATCGACGACGATTCACAGATGAGTCAGGGACCACAACGTCATGAGATTGTCGGCGACGTCAATTGGCTTCGCCTCATGAGGTGATTATTTGTGGATGCCACCGCATTGTCTGACAAATGGCGGAATCGATCCTCGTCGTCGACGACGACACCACGATCCGGCAGTTACTTCGCCACCGCTTCGAAGCGGCCGGGTTCGAGGTTCGTGTCTGTGAGGACGGCCAGGAAGCTGCCGACCTCTTGTCGACGGGGTTCGAGCCCGACGCCCTCGTCGTCGACGTCATGATGCCCCGTCTCAACGGGACGCGGCTGGTTCGGATGCTCAGAAACGGGGAGCTGGCGGTCCGAACTGACCTGCCGGTCGTGATGCTCACCTCCCGCGGCCGGGAGGAACACGTTCTCGAAGGCTTCGACGCCGGCGTCGACGACTACGTCTCGAAGCCGTTCCGGAGCGCGGAGCTACTGGCCCGCGTCCGGCGACACCTCCCATGACGCGAGTCGTCCCCTTCGAGGTGAGGATGTGATGGCGGGGGCCGTCGGCGCGTTCGGGTATGAAGTCCCGCTGATCGTGATCCTGGCCGTGGTCGCGCTCGTGATCGGACTGCTACTGACCGTCTCGTTTTACATCACCATCGGCTGGTCAGTGTACCGCTCGGTCGTCGACGAGCGGCGTGATCGCGTCAGGGACGACCTTCGGGAAGCGCTGCTCGAGCGCCTCTTTGCCGACGATCCCGGCTGGGAGGAGTGGGTCGAGACGCTCTCCGGAACCGAGCGGCGAGTCACCGAGTCGCTGCTCGACGAGTTTCTCCGTGAGCTCGATGGCGGGGACAAGGCACAGCTGCAGGGGCTTGGCGTCGCCCTTGGGATTCCCGACCGCGCGCGCAAGCAACTCGACGGCCGCGGCGAGTTCGAGCACCTCGATGCACTGACCTGGCTGACGTTGCTCGACGATCCCGACCCGTATCTGGCGTCGGGATTCGAACCCGACACTCCGCGGGAGCGGGCGGCAACAGTGACGCTGCTGTCCGAGACGGACCATCTCGACGGCGCAGGCGAGGGCGTTTCGATACTGCTCGACGACATTGACGGCCAGTTCACGGTCTTCGGCCAGGACACACTGCATCGCATCTCACGATCGGACCCGACACCGCTGTTGGAGGCCGCACGCAGGGAGTATCGAAGCTGGAACGAACCCCTGCTCGCGCAAGTGCTTGCGGTCTGTGCCAACCTGGAGACCAGCGTCGGCGACCAGGACCTCTCGTGGCTGACCGCGGCCCTGGAGACCGAAAACGAAGCGATCCGGGCCGCCGCGGCGCGGGCGCTCGGGAGTTTTGGCTGGCGGGAAACCGTCCGTGACCGGGCGTTTCTGGAACGGGCGGTCGGCGATCCGTCACCACGGGTTCGGGGTGCCGTCTACGAGATGCTCGGCGCGTGGGGGGACCAGCCAGCACTGAGTGTCCTCCTGTACGCCCTGGTGAGCGAAACCCATCCGCGAGCCGTAGAACGGGGGACAGCGGCGCTCGTCGAGCGCCGCGACCGCATCGATCCCGACACGCCGGCTGTGTTGGGCCCGGCCTGGGACTGGAGTCGCGAACACGCCGAGTACGACGAAATGGCCCGACACGGCTCCAAGCGGGTGTATAGTTGAGATGCACACGATCACACACGCCGTCCTGATGGGACTGGCCGGGTTCGGCGTCTTTGTCGTGGGGTATTACGCATTGATCAGCGTCGGCTACCTGTTTTTGCACGTCCTGGCGCTGTTCGAACTCCGCGAAGACGTCAAGGAGTCGCGATGGGACCCGCCGTTCAGGAAGTTCAGCTCCCCGTTCTATCCCGGCATCGGGATCGTCGTGCCGGCGTACAACGAGGAGGCCACCATCGTCGAGAGCGTCCGCTCGATGCTCTCGTTGAACTACCCGGAGACCGAGGTCGTCGTCGTCAACGACGGCTCGACCGACGCGACGCTGGATCGACTCGTCGAGCAGTTCGACTTGGCGCGCATCGACGCGGAGATTCCGTTCGACGTCCCCGCCGAAGAGATCCACGGCGTCTACCGGTCGACGACCGACGAGAAGTTGCTCGTCGTCGACAAGGAAAACGGCGGCAAAAGCGACGCCCTCAATGCGGGGATCTGGCTGACCGACATGCCGCTGTTCTGTGCCGTCGACGCGGATACGATCATCGACCGCGATGCGCTCCTCCAGATCGTGACGCCCTTCCTCAAGGAGCCAACGACCGCCGTCGCATCAGGGGGCGTCATCCGTGTCGCCAATGACTGTACAGTCGAGGACGGCATCGTCACTGACGTCTCCCTGCCGAAAACTGGCTTCCCCGGGTTACAGGTGATGGAGTACCTCCGTGCCTTCTACTCGGGTCGACTCGGTCTCAACCGGATCAACGGACTCATCCTCATCTCGGGAGCCTTCGGGCTCTTCCAGACGGAAGCCGTCCGCGAGATCGGTGGCTACAGACACGACACGATCACGGAGGACTTCGACATCGTCGTGCGCCTCCACAAACACCTGACCGAGCAGGACCGGGAGTACACGGTCGATTTCGTCCCGGAACCGGTCGCCTGGACGGAGGTTCCGAGCAGCCGCCGGGTACTCAGCCGGCAGCGAAGACGCTGGTACCGGGGGATGATGGAGACCGTCGTGACCAACCGCAAAATGTTGTTCAATCGCGCGTATGGTCGCGTCGGAACCCTGGTGATGCCGTTTTTCGTCGCGGCGGAAACACTCGGCCCGCTCATCGAAGGGCTTGGATACGTCGTGCTCCCGGTGGCGTGGTACTTCGGAGCGCTGGACGTGACGTTCCTGCTCATGTTTTTCCTCCTGACGACCGGCTACGGCGTCTTCCTGTCGTGGTTCGGCGTCTTCAGCGAGGTCTGGAGTTTCAACCGCTACGACAGCCCCTGGCAGGTGTTGCGCCTGCTGTGGTACGGCGTTCTGGAGAACTTCGGGTACAGACAGTGGAAGACGATCGTCGCCTGGCGCGGCCTCATCGAGTACGTCCGAGGCGTCGACTCGTGGGGCGTGATGGAACGCAGCGGCTTCGCCGGTGAGGAGGAGTGATGGGAGCTATCAGCGGTCGGCCGACTGACTGATCCCCCACCGCGAACGCGTCGAGACGAGCAAACCTTTTCCCACGATCGACGGTACCAATCAACATGGACACTCCGGAGCGCAGGAACTACTTTCGCGATCTGTTCGAAGTCGGTACCGATCGGTCCGCCCCGCTCGAGCAGAAAATCGAGCGAGCAATCACGCTCGGACGGGATCGACTGGGCGTCGACTACGGCGTCCTGTCGTATACGGGTGCCGGCGAGTACGAGATCGTCGACTCGACGATCGAAAGCGGGGCCTACGAGGCGGGGACGATCCACGAACTCGGGGAAACGTGGTGTCGCCACGTCGTGTCCGACCGCGAGATGCTCGTCGTCGCCGACGCGGCAAACTCGCCTTATAGCGACGACGTCGCCCGTGAGGCGACTGGACTACAGTGTTATATCGGTGCCGCTGTCCTCGTCGACGGCGAGGTCTACGGCACGCTCTGTTACTCGGGGGAGGACCCACTGGAGCGGGAATTCACCGAGGACGACGAGCGGTTCGTCCAGTTGCTCACCCAGTGGATCAGCTACGAGATCGAACGCGAACAACACTACCGGGCCTTAGACGCACAGAACGAACGCCTGACGGAGTTCGCCGGCGTCCTCGCCCACGACCTGCGGAATCCCCTGACCGGAGCCCGGGGCTATACAGAACTCGTTTCCGAATCCGTCTCCGAACCCGAGGCGAGCCATCTTCAAACCGTCCTCGAGTCCTTAGACCGCATGGAGCAACTCATCACAGACACCCTCTCGCTTGCCAGGGAGGGGGCCGATGTCGGCGAGCGCGAACCGGTTTCGCTGGCCACGGTCGCTGAGCGGGCCTGGAACACCGTGCAACCGGACACCGCAGTGCTCGCCGTCGAGAGCGATCGAACGATCCGTGCCGACGCCTCCAGACTCCAGCAGTTGTTCGAGAACCTCTTTCGGAACGTGATGGAACACTGCCCGCCAGGGACCCGAGTGACCGTCGAGGGGACCGATACGGGGTTCGCCGTCAGCGACGACGGTCTCGGCCTCCCGCCGGCTATCGCCGATTCGCTGTTCGGCGGCTCCTTCGGTAGCAACCGCCGCGGCCTTGGCCTGCTCGTCGTCGAGCGGGTCGTCTCCGGCCACGGGTGGGACGGGACGGTCGAAACGGACGAAGACGGCACACGCTTTGAATTCACCGGCGTCGGGATGGTCACTGAACCACCATCGGCCTCGATTCAGTGACGGTGGTGGGCGGTCGAGAGGCCGACACCGAGCGCCGGTGTGGCTGTGCCGTGGCGTCTCAACAGGAGTCGATGGCGCGATCTTTCAAAATCGAGAACGGCTCCCGACAGTTCATATGTCGAGACAGTCTAATCAAGACAAGATGACTCGTTTTGACGACGGGAAGACCGGACCGATAACGGTCCTGTACGTGAACGACGACCGTTCGTTCGGGGACCTGGTCCGGACGAAGCTGTCACGGTGTGGCGAGATCGACGTGGAAACGGCGACTGCTGCGGAGAGGGCGATGGAGAAACTTGCGACGACCGAATTCGACTGCGTGGTGACCTCCTACGCGCTTCCCGACGGAACGGGGATCGACCTCCTCGAACAGATCCAGGCGGAACACGACGACCTCCCGACCGTCCTGTTCACCGGTCGCGGGAGCGAAGAAGTGGCGAGTCGCGCAACCCGGGCTGATGTCTCCGATTACATTCCGATCCGACCGAACCAGGAGAGCTTCGAGCTGCTGGCCCGGCGGATCGAAACGCTGGTCGACGCCGCGCGCAAGCGAGCCGCCGCCGACCGGATGACCGATCGGTTCCGACGGACGCTCGAACGGGCGACCGACGCGATCTACGCCGTCGACACCGACTGGCGGATCGAATACATGAACGAGAAGATGGGCGACCGAGTCGACCGGGACCCGGAGGAAGTCGTCGGCAACGTGCTCTGGGAGGAGTTCCCGGCGGTCGTTGACACGGAACTCGAAGACCGCTACCGGACGGCGATGGAAACCGGCGAGTCGGTCTCCTTCGAGCAATACGTCGATGAGCCCTTCGAGTACTGGGTCGACGTTCGTGTGTTCCCGGACGAGGACGGCCTGACTGTCTTCTCCCAGGAGATCACCGACCGAAAGCAACAGCAACGCGAATATCAGGAACTCGCCGAGGAGTACGACGCGCTGCTGGATACGTCCGGTGACGCGATCTTCGTCCTCGACGTCGACATGTCAGGACAGGATCCGGAGTTCACGTTTGCACAGCTGAGTCCAGGCTACGAGACCCAGACCGGGCTTTCGACGGACGAGGTCAAGGACAGGACACCGCGGGACGTCTTCGGCGAGGAGCGAGGTGCAGAACTCGAAGCGAACTACAGCGAGTGTATCGAGCAACGCAAACCAATCTCCTATCGCGAGGAGCTGTCGATTGCACCGGACGCCCGCTTCTGGGAGACATCTCTCGCGCCGGTTATCGTCGATGACGAGATCGTCCGGATCGTCGGTATCGCTCGAAACGTCACCGAACAAGTACAGCGCGAGCGCAAACTCGAACAGGCGAACCAGCGACTGGAAGGACTCATCGAAGCAGCGCCGCTCACGATCATGGAGATCGACGCCGATGGCGAGGTCGTCCGCTGGAACGATGGTGCAGAGGAGATGTTCGGGTGGTCGAGCGAGGAAGTCATCGGGGAGTTCAACCCGATCATCCCCGAAGACCAACAGTCGCAGTTCGAATCCCATCGACAGGCGGCACTCAACGGGAAACCGATCCGTGGCAAGGAAATTCAACGAGAGACCAAGGAGGGGCGACGACTAGATCTCCTGCTGTCGGTCGCCCCGATCGAGGACTCGAACGGCGAGGTGACCAGCATTCTCGCCGTCCTCGAAGACATAACCGAACAGAAACACTTGGAGAACCGCCTTCGATCGCTACAGCGAACCGCACAGCAACTCAGCGCCGCACAGTCCACCGAAGAGATCGCCAATATCGCCGTCGACGCTGCCGTCGAAATCCTCGGGTTCGAGATCACCGGGATCTGGGACTACGACGAGCGGGAACACGCCCTCATCCCGATCACTGAGACAGCCGAGGCGCGCGAGCTCGTCGGCGAGTCACCGCGATTCGATCCAGGTGACAGTCTCGCCTGGCAGGCCTTCGACACCGGCGAACTCCAGGTATTCGACGACGTCAGAGAGGATGACGAGCGGTATAACGAGGACACGAGGATCAGAAGCGAGATCCAGGTGCCGCTGGGCGACTATGGCCTTATCTCGACTGGCTCGCCGACGACCCGAGAGTTCTCCGAGACGGACGTCGACCTGTTCAGAATCCTCGGCGCGACCGTCGAGGCAGCGCTGGCACGGGCCAGCCGGGAAGCTGAGCTAAAGCGACAGAACGAACGTCTCGATCAGTTCGCGAGCGTCGTGGCCCACGATCTGCGGAACCCGCTCACCGTCGCGATGGGCTTTCTCGAAGTGGCCGCCGAGACGGGCGACCCGGACCACTTCGAGAAGGTCGAAACCGCTCACGACCGGATCGAACGTCTCATCGAAGACCTCCTGACGCTCGCCCGTGGGGAGACGACGGTCGACGACGCCGAGCGGATTGATCTCGCCGAAATTTCGAGGGAAGCCTGGGGCTATGTCGACACCAGTGCAGCGACGATGGACCTCGAAGACGACACCCCAGTCGTCGCCGGTGACCCCGGGCGGTTGAGTCAACTGTTCGAGAACCTCTTCCGGAATGCCGTGGAACACGGCGGCGAGGACGTCACGATCACCGTCGGCAAGCGAGCGGACGGTGGCTTCTACGTCGCGGACGACGGTGAAGGGATCCCGCCCGAAAATCGAGAGACAGTGTTCGACCACGGCGTGACTACCAACGAGGGCGGAACGGGCTTTGGCCTCTCGATCGTCGAGGACATCGCGAAGGCACACGGCTGGACCGTCTCCGTCGGTGATTCGAGCGATGGCGGTGCGCGATTCGATTTTGACATCGACTGATAGAACCGCGAGAAACCGACGACAGCCCACTCCTAAGGAAAACTCCAACCCGGAAGGTGTGCGGAAACCGCCTCAGAGCGTCCCGTGTGCCGGTGTCAACAGTTGCGTGGCTCCCGATGACCCCTCGGGATGACGGCCCACCCCCTTCGAACCTCGGCCAGCCGACTTCAGTATAGTCGTATTTAGTTTATCGAGTGCCGTGGCAGGGCATCGCTTTACGGCACGACCTTCCGAATTGAGAGGGGCAATCGCGAGAGGAGACAGGCCGAACAGCGCGAATACAGTGGCAGTCTTCAGCCTGACAGCGGTTCGAAGTGTCGATCGGCGGTGTGAACCTCCCCGACGAGGACACCGCGTCGGCTCGACCGCCAACGCTGTGATCGTCGGCTCCGCCTGCTGGGAAACGCTAGTCGAGTGTCGGGCCACGAGACAACCTGTGGGCAACCCCTGCTATCTCAGGGATGGGTTGCCGCCTGGGAGACCCATACGGGTGGTTCATATCTCCCGGCATGATGACAGCCGAGCCCCGCACAGTGCTGGGTGCTTGCCGCCCGACTGCGGCTGGCCGTCAAACTCCACGGCCATGATAAACCATATACCGATATACCTAATTGAGTTCCGGCCGAATGCACTGGGAGGATGCGGTCAGGCCGGAAGGCCGAGAAAGTGCTGAACGAGCCAGGCGCTTCGACCGCATGGAGCGAAGTACATCACAGCCGGATGACTGTCGGAGTGTCTGGTCAGGTAGAATTTCGGAACATCTTTATGTTGTTTAGGCTAGCCTAAAACAATGACAACCGAGACAAACGACGAGAATGGACAGACCCGACGTGACGGCGGAACGGACGGCGGTGCAGTCGACGGCGGACGGTTCACGGGTTGTGTCGGCGATGGCGGACAGTCGAGGCGTGAGGGGATACCCGCCGACGTGGCGACGGACACCTCGACGGCCACGGAGACTGCCGAGTCATGACTGCGCCGATGGACGTGGTCGTCGTCGGCGGCGGTGTCGCGGGCCGCTCGGCGGCCGTGTTCACCGCTCGCCACGGACTGGACACACGCGTGATCGACTCGGGTGAGTCGATCCTGCGCCGAAACGCCCACCTAGAGAACTTCCCGGGCTTCCCGGCCGGCGTCAACGGCCGGCAGTTACTGGATCTGCTCGAAGAACAGGCGGCAAAAGCCGGTTGCGAGCAGGTGACCGGAACCGTCACGCGGGTCGAGCCGACCGACGAGGGGTTCGCCGTCGAGACCGAGGATGGCAACCGCTCCCAGGCGACGTACGTCGTCGCGGCGACCAAGAACGCGGTGGGCTACCTCGACGGGGTCGATGGCGTCGGAATCATCGACCGGGGAAAGTCGTTCGTCGACACCGACGAGCGGGGTCGCACCGGCGTCGAGGGGCTGTACGCCGCCGGCAGACTCGCCGAGAAGCCCCACCAGGCGATCGTCTGTGCCGGCCACGGCGCGGAAGTCGGCGTGACGATCCTCGAAGACGACGGCCGGCCGTTCTACCACGACTGGGTCGCGCCCGACGGGTACTTCACCGACCGCGGTCGCGAGTTGCCCCCAGGTTGTGAGGAGATCGACGACGAACAGCGCCGGGAGCGCGAACGGCGCTCGCTCGGCGTGACCCGCGAGCGTTTCGCCGAACCGCATCCGGACGAACAGGTCACCCACCCGAGTCTGCGAGGCGAGTGACGGGACGAAATATCGACGGAGAACCACACATGCTCGGAACGACGCTCGAAGAGATCCGGTCACACATCGAATCACTGGCGAGCGAGGACGGGCCGTACTACCTCGTCTGTGCTCGCTACGGCGACCGGCCGGTCCCCACGACTGGCCTCCGGTTCCGGACCCGAGCCGAAGCACGGACCGCTGCACGCGCGACCGAGCAGTATCGGGCGGCGCTGGGGCGCTACGACCCGCGATTGCCCCGCTACGACGTCATCGTGTGCCAGAGATCCCTGCGGGTAACGCCCGGATCAGCCGGAGGTTCTGAACCTGGCGGACCGACCAGTCGAACCGATCAGGCACGGCCGCCCGAAGACGACCAGGGGACCGACGGCGAACCGCGCTCGGAGCCGAGTGACGTCGATCCCTGGAGCGGGTCGAATCACGGTCCCGGGAGTCGCGTGGAGTTCTGCCATCGGGTTGCCGGGGCCGTCTTCGAGGCGCTGTCGGACTGTGGTCACGACGCGGTTGAATCGGCCGTGATGGACGCGTACTTCGAACTGGCCGAGCGCGTGGGGGACCTCGACGACCTCTGTGTCTGTCTGCTCGAGAGTATGGCGGGCGAGATCGACCGGGGACTTTCGGCCGACGAGCAGGCGACGGTCATCGACACGGCAGTCTCACGGTTGCCGGGGCCGGCTTCGACGGACCACCCGGTCGAGGCGACGCTCGCGTCACTCGAAAGCCGGGAGCTACTCAAGGAGTTCACGTGGTCGCCAGCGACCGAGGGTCACGATCCGAGGGCCGTCGATGTGGTCGTTGGTCTCTCCGGGTACGCGCTGTCACCCCGGGACGGGCGGCTGCCCGTCCTCCCCGTGGTCGTCGAACTGGTCCGTCACGAGCCGTCGAAGCGGGTCGCGTCGCTTCGCGTGGCCGATCTCGAGGACGGCTGGCGGATCCGCCTCCGACTGGCTCGTAGCGCGACGTCGGACGAACTCGTCACGGCACATATCCGTTCGGAGGGTTGAGATGGGGACCCAGACCCGAATCCACGACGCACGGGACCGCGTCGAGGACGAACGGGAGGCTATCGAGGCGAAACTCGACGCGGTCGATCGGTTTGTCGATCGCGTCGAGAACTGTCAGCCTGGACCGACGCCGGCGGCGGGGAGCGTCACCGCGACCGCCGGCACGCTCTCCCGAGACAGTCCGAGCGGGGGCGACACCTGCGAGGCCGTTCGAGAAGCGTTCGCCGAGACGATACGCCCACACAGCCTCGACGACGTCGAAGAGCGCGAGTCTCTACCGGAGACGATCCAGACGGAACTCTCCGGGTCGGTCGCCGTCGCGCTCGCACCCACGACGAACACCAGTTTCACACCCGAACTCAAGCAAGCAGTGCTTTCGGAAGCACGTACTCGCCGAGCCGAGACCGAGACGCTAGGGAAAGCCCTCCAACGCGAAGCCACGCAGTTGGCCGACGCTGCCGCGGTCGTCGACGAAATCACCGGGTGGATCGTCACGGTCGACGAGACTCCGCTGAGCGACCTCGGGTTCGAGGCACTGCGAGCGCGTCACGAGCGTCTCGACACGTACCGCGAGCGGTGTGAAACCGTCGCAATGTGGCGCCAATCGTTTCTCGACGGCGCGACGAACAACGGTCCGGAAGTCGGGGTCACTCACCGGAGCCTCGGTCCGTACTTATACGAAATACAGGAGAAAACCCACGGCTTTAGCCGTGGGATGAATCCGTCACTGCTGAATCAAACCACGCTACGATGGCAGGCCGACTCCCCAGCGTTTAAGAAACACCAGTTCTACATATAAGATATGGAAGTGCGGCGTACCGTCCCCGTTGCACTCGACGTGGACAGCGACGACACCGCACTCCTCACAGACACCGTAGACACCTTCCTCTGGTGCGCTCAGTACGTCGTAGACCACGCATTCCATGGCGAGTACGTCACCACCAGCAAAACCAGGCTCGATGACGAAACCTACGACGACGTGCGAGAGAAAACGGACGGATTCAACGGTGGGCTGGTACAAGCCGCTCGGAACAAAGCCGCGGAAGCCTGCAAAAGCGTCGTCGCACGCTGGAAACAGGGCAAGAAAGCTTCGAAACCGACGTTCACCAGCCCACACGTCGTCTACGACCACCGTACTGCGACGTTCCACGACGACTACGTGAGTCTTGCCACTACGGACGGTCGCATCGAAGCCGACTACATCCTGCCCGACGAGGACAGTGATACACCGCACTCGGAGTACCTATTTTCAGACGAGTACGAAACGACGGGTGCGGAACTGCACTACCAAGACAGCGACTGGGTGCTTCACGTCCACTGCAAGATGGAGGTGGAGTCTGACACGTCGAAGAAGGCAATACCCGAGAACGGAACGGTTCTCGGGGTTGACCTCGGCGTGAACAACCTCGCGGTCACCTCGACGGGCACATTCTGGACGGGCGACGAGTTCGACCACTGGCGCAGAGAATACGAGAAGCGGCGTGGCTCACTCCAGCAGTGCGGGACGCGCTGGGCGCACGAGAACATCCAGTCCATCGGTCGGAAAGAGGAAGGTCGATTCAAGTTGATGTTGCACCGAATCGCCAACGAACTCGTCGCTGAAGCTCGTGAGAATGAGTGTGCTGTCATCGCGTTCGAGGACTTGACCGACATTCGTGAACGGACTGGCGCGTCGTGGGGGCACAAATGGGCGTTTGACCGCCTGTACGAGTACGTTGAGTACAAATCCGAGGAACACGGCATCACAGTTGAGCAGGTTGACCCTGAGAACACGTCACGGCGTTGCTCGCACTGTGGGTTCACGCACCCCGATAACCGTGATAGCGAGGACTTCGAGTGCTTGAAGTGTGGGTACGAGAACCACGCCGACTACAACGCCGCGAAGAACATCGGCTTGCGGTATCTCCGTCGGAACCAAACTGGATCTAGCGGAGGCGCACCCTTGGGCGTGCGCTTAAACAGCGGGATGTTGAACGTGAACGGAGGCTATTCTCCTGCCGAGGTCGTTCGAGACGGCAAAGCCGTCTCGTGATGACGAGAGACCGGAGGTCTCTCGAACCAAATCGGCCAGAACGGGAG